>Ga0182024_10000075_pt1 | contig 190071 bp, 150 predicted proteins | sample P32metaG_FD_120480 | JGI IMG/M metagenome (GOLD analysis project Ga0182024, IMG submission 120480) | Permafrost microbial communities from Stordalen Mire, Sweden - P3-2 metaG (Illumina Assembly) | ecosystem: Environmental > Terrestrial > Soil > Wetlands > Permafrost | place: Sweden: Stordalen...
CAGCTCCCAGCATAGAAATGATTTGGTAATGTTCCAACTTCGTGCCGGGAGCAATCATTCCGTCACGGTGTTCCGTCGTCATCTGATGCCCCGCTCAAATTTCAGTAGGAAGTCCATAGTTTTTGAGGCGGAATCCAGAAGGACTTGTATTTCTCGCAGCTGTGCGCAGCCGCCGCGGTTCTCTTCGAGAAATCCAAGCCCACCTCAGGCTTCGATTTGGGTGCCCCTCGATAAAACATGGCTCTTGAACGTGCCAACCGCCGAGGAAGCCATCAGGCAACCTTACAGCATGATAAGGTAAAGTAAATCGAGTGTCCTAGCAACCGACGTCGCTTTGAGAAAGAGAGCGGCTAGTCACTAACCAGCGGACAGTGGAACAGCGCCGAAACGACAGAACGGAGCGAGGCGACGACCCTCATATTTCCTCCGGCTGCGCCTTAAGCGCTGAGGCAATTGCGGCGACTAGGCGGTCGAGCTTCTTTCTGCGGCAGTTGTGCTCTGGCGCTTCTATTCGTCGTCTCGCGGAGGCCACTCAGAGCAACGAGCGGCTAGAATCGCAGGCGGCTTGCTCTTCGTTCTCGCTGCATTTGTTGCCCTCGCTTCGGTTCTGACGCTGCTAGGACACGTCGAAGCGCGGCCCAGTCCGATTGGAATTGTGCTGCTCATCCTTGCGGCAGTGGTCATGCCTTGGCTCGCAAAGCAAACGCCCTACGATAATTGCGACAGATGGCTGGAGCAAGATCGCCTCAGAGCAGGAAAATAACGGGTCAGCGACACAGTCCTTTCCTAATCCTTACATTTGGCAACAAGGTCAAGAGTCTTCACGGCCGGAGAATGGCGAGAGCTACGAACTAGCAGCAAGATGCCAGAGTTCCGAGACTATTTGTGCGAGGAATTCCGCAAATGCGAGAACAGGCTAAGTGCTTGGGAGAGTGCTCTTCTGCGATCAATAATCCGGCTAGCCTCCGGTCGGCACCGGCCCGAATAAAAAGCAGTTCAAATATAAACAAGACAAACTGCTATTAAGATTGGACCTTCCGTAGAAACGAGCCTAGAAGGTTCGCAATAATTTCTCTCAACCGCTTAATGTCTCCCCGGTCGCTTTCCGTGAGAACCCCAGCGAGCCTTTGCTCCTCTAGGCGAAGGGCGTCCAGCACGCTTTCAAGGGTGCTTGTCGCTTCGTTGCCAGCATCAGAAAAGTCTGGTCCAGCTTCTAAGAACTCGTTGATAAGAAACCTAACGTCATCCATAAATATGCGGTGTATGAAGGCATCGGGGGTTCGTTCGTATATCTGACGCCCTTTTGAATTTTTTCAACACCCAAAATAGATTTGGTCTATTGCTCATAGTCCATTCCCCTATTGAATTCTCTACTTAGCGTTTCGCATCGCTATTATAAACCTGCCTTTTCAACAGGCTCACACTCTTACGACACACGCGTTTGCCCGGCGATGTTAAGACTCTAAGGCTGAGGTGGGCCCGGGCGATTCGCCGCGCCAGAATCCATTCTTGCCATCAGAAAGGCGCATCCAGTTCAGCGCGAGCTTGGCTTCCTTTAAGTTGGAGTCTCGCTTTTCGAGTTTCGAGCGGACCAGCGGTCTAGAGTTAATCTCGCGAGGGCGAGCTTAGGAAGGTTCGAAGCTTGTGCGATCGCGAAGGGTGGCGCAGCTTGCGCAGCGCCTTGGCTTCGATCTGGCGGATGCGCTCGCGGGTGACGGCAAACGTCTGGCCCACTTCTTCAAGCGTGTGTTCGCTGCCGTCCTCCAGACCGAAGCGCATCTTGATGATCTTTTCCTCGCGCGGGTTGAGCGTTTTCAGCATCGACGCCATGTGTTCCTTCAGATTGATCTCCATCACCGCGTCCGAGGGTGACACGACAGCCCGATCCTCGATGAAGTCGCCTAGGTGCGAATCTTGCTCCTCTCCGACCGGTGTCTCGAGCGAGATGGGCTGCTGCGCGATCTTCCTGGTCTTGCGCACCTTGTCGACAGGGATATCCATGACCTTGGCGATCTCTTCTGCAGTGGGCTCACGGCCAAGCTCCTGGACCAGTTGCCGGCTGGTGCGCATCAGCTGGTTGATCGTTTCGATCATGTGTACCGGGACACGGATCGTGCGGGCCTGGTCGGCGAGGGCGCGGGTGATGCCCTGGCGGATCCACCAGGTGGCGTAGGTGGAGAATTTGTAGCCGCGCCGCCATTCAAACTTGTCGCCCCCCTTCATCAGGCCGATGTTGCCTTCCTGAATCAGGTCGAGGAACTGCAAGCCGCGGTTGTTATATCTCTTGGCAATGGAGACCACCAGGCGCAGGTTGGCCTCAGTCAACTCTTTCTTGGCCTGTTCGGCTTCAGCTTCGCCGCGTAGGATTTGCTGCAGTGTGCGCTTGAATTCGGTGAAGCTGACCTCGCTCGAGACGCCAATCTCTTTCAGTTCCGAGCGGCGCGAGCGCAGCTCCTTGCGCGCTTCGCTGGCGGTCTCGCCCTTGGCGGCATCGGCGCGGCGTTCCAGCCGGCCGGCCTCGCGCTCCAGCGAATGCAGTCGCTCGCCCGTGTGCCGCATTTTGTCAATCAAGCGCTTCGTCTCGAGTGGGGTGAAATCGATCGAGCGGACCAGCAGCGACATCTCAATCCGGGTCCGCGCCAACTGGTACCGGGCCCGCAGGTAGACGCGCTTCTCCGACCTCGGCATGCGCTCGAGCCGGGCCGTCTGTTTGAGCCCCACATCGTGGAGCTTCTCAATCTTGTCGATGATCCGCAGCGTGTGGCGGGTCTGGTTCTCAATCTTTTCTTCGGTCAGCTCTGTGCCGTCGAATTGGACAATTGCCTTGATCGAGCGCACGCCCTCGCGCAGCTCTTCGCCAATCGCCAGCAGCTCCTTGAGCATAATCGGCGAGCGAGAGATTGTCTTGAGCACCAGCAGTTGCCCGCGCTCAATGCGCTTGGCGATGGCCACCTCGCCTTCGCGCGTCAGCAGCGGCACCCTGCCCATCTCGCGCAGATATATGCGCACCGGGTCGTTGATCTTCTCGAGCGCCCCCGGAGTCAGGTCGAGTTCGACTTCCTCGCTAGTGACTTCTTCTTTGGGTTCGGTATCGGTTATCTCGGCTGCTTCGGGGGCAGCCCGCGCGGCCGTGGCGCTGGAGATATCTTCGTAGAGATCGATGCTGTGGCGCTCGAAGGTGGAGAGCAGGTCGTCGATCTCCTCCGATGAGCCCACCTCGGCCGACAGGATATCGTTTACTTCGTCATAGAGCAGATAGCCGCGCTCCTTGCCCGTGGCGATGAGCTGCCGTATCTGGTCATTCTTTTCTTCCATCGCCAGTGCCAAAGGTTTTTCCACGTGTCAGGGCCACTGCCAGAGTCGCCCGGGTAGCCCAAGGGCGATACCATGGCCGAAAGAGGGACACCCGGACGCTGCTACTGGATCAGAACGAAGAAAATGGCGGAATTCAACCGATGAGGTGACTGTCAGCCGCGCTGCTCTTCGTGCATCCTTAGCCATCTAGAAGGAACTCCCTCAAGTCAAGAAGGTGTTCCATCTCAGAAGGAGTTTGTTTCCCCCGACATTCCGATTTGGAGCCTGTGGCTCGCTCATCATACTCGTTTTTGCGTCTGACGAGCCCCGCTTACTGCCGCTCGACCGATTTCGCAGACACTGCTCCGAACCTCTTCCTACCCGCTCGGCACCGACCTCTGTACACGGCGGGTATCGAACGGCGTGGAATTCGCTAAGCGTCGCGCAAGCAGAGCGTTGTGCGTGCCCAAGTATCGAAAATTGCGGCATCTCAATGGTCCTGGGAGGTCCTACGGGACACGAGGCGGAACGATTTTTGTAACCTGGTGGGGTAGTAGCCACTTTTGGTGCAGTTATGGACCAAAAGAGGGAATTTGGACCTTTTTCAGACCTATCAGCCTTTTTGGAGGAACCTTCGTCTAGGTTGGAAAAAAACTGTTGAATTTGCGAGCAGCACCTAGAAGCAGGGGGAGCCCTCATCGTGGATCCGAAAAAACGGTGCACCCCTGAACAAGGTTATATCCGACGAACGAAAAGTAAACTCGCCGCCCACGTGCTACGCTAACCACACGCTCCATGGCGTCATAGCCGCATTCCCTTCAATTCAGCAACCGGCGCAAGATGGCGTCGCCTTCGTCTTCGCTCAAAACTTCCTTGCTCATAAGGTGAACCACTAAAGCTTCGAAGGCGAGGCGCAGTTCGTCTTTTCCGTCGAGCCGGTTGTGCGCGGTTTCATCTTGATCAAGAGAATGCGGCTCGCGGCTGGCTTCGCCGCGCAATTCCTTGAGCCACTTCCCGAGAAGCAACACCTGGCTGCTTTCCGGCGAGCGGAACGCCAATCCCATTCCCACGTCGGCCTGTGAGGACACAACCTTCGCCATGGAGTGAAATGAGCGCCCATCCTTCGTCAGACGGAGTTCGACGACTGTTCCCACCGGGAAGGAGTTCATTGTATCCACATAACAGCCACCGATGCACAGGTCCGTCGTGCGGGCTTCCACGCGAGTGCCGGAGGCGGGTTCGAGGATCGTCACCGCCGCGGTGAAGGAGCAGCGTTCGTCTTTTCTGCGCTCGACCAAAGTGCATGAAACTCTGTTCTCGCGCGGCAAAGGTTTTTGTGCTTCATTTCCCATTGGTGGGTCATCCTGGGCAAGGAACTGTATTTGCCTCAACAAGCTTGAAGTTTCCATTGAGAACCTCGTTCTGGAACCGGATACTCGATGCATAGGATACGAAACTGTCCGGATTTACTCAGTGAATTGGATCACGAGCATGTGTGACGCGGATCACGTTTGCCCGGAGCCCAGCAAGTGGCGGGGTGGACGTTTTTCGAGAAGGCAATCGAAGCTGTGGCGAAGTGGCAATTCAAGCCGGGCGGCGGGCCAAAGCCCCACTGAAATATCGCAAAAAGCGGACATTTGCCGATTCCAACTGTAAAAAACGAAGCGAGCGACAATCCGGGGGCCAACAACAGAAAAAACGAAGATCTAGAGAACAGGCTAAATACAGAACCTGATAGCGCATAGCAGGGAATCACTATCTTGAAAGATCCGAAACAGAACAGCAGTATTTCCGTGATTCCCCCGATTTCTATTACCAAACCTCTTCAACATCTCCCCCTTCGGAGGAACTCGCTTCGCTCGTTCTTGTTGGGATAGAAATTACAGGGATATGAACAGACGTAAGCAAGTCTAATCATGTAGCAAAAAGTGTAGCAGGTACCTACATTTATGTTCCTTGAAGGATTTTGATCATTTATATCAAGTGAAGCCAGATCAATAAGATGACAAGTAGGTATGGGCCGGTGCAAAGCCCAGGTTTACCTTGACACGGTAGAGGTCTGGGGTTCGAGTCCCCACGGGCCTACCATCCTGCTCCCGTATGCCAGGAATGAGCGCCTCTGATAGAGCAAACGCCAACGTGAAAGCTGTTACGCCTGTGCGCGGTCTGGGCGCGGAAGCAAGTATGACAAGTGGAGTAGACCGGTTGGCTCGTAAAACTCTTCGTCAGTGAATTGAAAGCCCAGCTTCTCGAGAACGCGGCGTGACGCGCCGTTCGATGGATGATGGCCGGCGAAGACCGCTTTGGCATCGAATGTGTTGAATGCCCAGGCGATCACCGCGCGTCCTGCCTCAATCGCGAACCCTTGGCCCCAATAGGCGGGCCTCAGATGAAATCCCAACTCGTAGATTTTCTCCTCCGGCTTGTACGGCCGCAGGCCAGCGCAACCCACATGCTCTCCGTTGCTCATAAGAAATAGCGGCCAATACTGAACGTGGTGTGCGCTCATGAAGGCCAGCTCGCGATCCAGCTTTTCTTTCACCTGATCGCGTGAGAACGGGCCGCCGATGAAACGGGTTACTTCCGCGTCTCCCCACAACGCCAGCGCCAACGAAAGATCGTGCGCGGACCAGCGGCTGAATCCGAGTCGCTGGGATTTCAAGAAGTAGTCGCGATGGTGAACGGCGTCGTCAGTCATCTTGCGAGTTCTAGAGCACTTGCAATCTGGCCGCAGCGATCAACTCCCGGTGAGAGCTTTATGCTGGGCGTTCGTCAACGGCACGATGGATAGCCTTCCCTGACGGACCAGAGGCGAATCGGCAAACATGGTCTTTGCTTTGATCTCGGCGAGCGAGACCGGCGTGGCCAAAGCTTTCCCGGCTTTGATCGTGACGACCGGACTCTTGGGATTTGACGCGTCCACAGAGATAACCGAGGCCGTACCGATTGCGCTTTTCACGTTTCCGGTCTCATAAATAATCAGCATCGCGCCTGGCTTCATCTCCCGGAGATTCTTCACAGCGACGGGATTGGACACGCCGTCCCATTGCGTCACCTTATCGCGCTGCAGATCAGCAAATGAATACTCGGAAGGTTCGGTCTTTAGAAGATAGGCTTCAGACATGGAGAATCTCCCTCATCGGGGACGGGCGGCCATGCTGAATCCCCTGCGCGCCCTCAAGTACGAATGAGGCCGAGTGGCCAGTAGACCAGTGAACAAGACACGCCGATGCACATGTCCGCCGTTCTCAGCGTTCGTGTGAAACAGACGGCGCCCAAAACCCGATCGCATCAGTTCAGGATTGTTCCGGGCGCCGCGTTAATGCGCTCTTCCTTTGCAAGCCGGATGGCCGCAGCGGCAGTCAATATCCGGAGTCTTCTCTACCGCCTGGCATTCTACGCTGCAGTACTTCTCGGTGGTGATGCAGGTGCAGTTCGGATGCGCACACTTCTTGCCTTGATCGGCCATGGAATCTCCTTGAAATTTTGGAGCAGGGCTAGCAGGGATGCTCTTCCCACTCCCACCCATTTGAGCCAGAAGGCGTCTGATTGGTGGCATGAATCATCTCGGTGGCATGCATCATCCCGCGCAGGGCCGCGCCCGCTAGGGACTTGCGGGTATTGCCAAGCACGTCATAGTTGCATAGGATACTCTGGCTTTTACTTAAATGGTTGGCTGCGCTGAATCTCGCGCGGAGAGGCGGCTTTACATGGCCGAATCGAATGACAGTGCCGCGAGTAACGAAGTCCTGACGGATATTGCGCGCAAGATCGGGTCCACGCTGGGCGCCGTCGCTGCAAGCACCGAGGCCGTAAAGGACAAGCTCACCGCCTTGGGCGGAGAGGTCGAGCGAAGCGTTTCACGGCTGAAAACCAAGGCCAAGCCGCGCGTGAAGAAGGCGCGTGCGAAACTCAAAAAAGCGAAGGCGGGAGCGCGGCGAGTTGCCGCCAAAGCCACCCGAAAAGTCTCAAAAGGCGCCGCCAAGGCGCGGCGCAAAGGCGCTCGCGTTGCGAAGACTGTCCACCGCCGGACCAAGAGATAACTGCTCCTCGCTCGCTACGGCTTTGTCACGTTGATCTCGGCAACGCCTGCGGCGCGAAGTTGCGCGTTGAGTGCGGGCAGGTCTTTTGTCCGCAGGGCGGTCCACCGAGCCATTACCAGCGTCAGGGAACGCTCTGCTTCGGCGGCGGCTTCCGTCTGCGTGATCGTGGGTGCGAAATCGCTCGCGCCCACGGAACTGTAGATTCCTCCCAGTTCGCCGCTCACCAAGCCAAGGCTTTGCTCACCTCCAGCCGCGGCGGCCCCGCGCCCGCCACCCCCGCGTCCTCCGCCGCCCTGACCCGCGATTGCTTGCGCCTTTGCGTCAAACGCGGAAATTGCTTGCGCGAGTGATCCCTGCGCGCTTTGCGTCGCGGCACGAAGCTGCGTGCGGATTTGCCGCAACGCGTTTTGCGCTTCCCCGGCGCGGCTGATTTCGTCCGTCAACCGCATTTCAAGCGCGTGCTGTGCCGCAAGTTGCTCGGGGGAGGTCTTCACGCGCGGGTCCATCTTCACCGTGAGCGGCTGCGTATAGCTCTTGCCATCCACGGTGAGCTTCACGGTGTAACTTCCAGGCAACGCAAACGCGCCAAACGGTCCGCGCGGCGTATCGTGCGGAATCGTCCCACCGCCGCCGCCAAAGCCTCCACCACCGCCTTCAAGCGCGGTATAGCGAAGATCCCAGATAAATCGGTGCATGCCCGCTGCCGCCGAAGGCACTTCCGCTTGCGGCGAGCGGAACCAATACGTCGGCACGTTCAGCGCCCGAGCGTCAATCGGCGCTGGATGATCCTCGCTCGAGTGGAGCCGCACGAGCTTGCCTGCGGAGTCGAGTATCTCGATGGTGAGCGGGCCGGAGGCCGCCGATTTGAGCGTGTAATCAATGATCGCGCCATCCGGAGGATTCTGGCCGGCGGGAGTTTCGGGCGGCAAAGGCGTATCGGAATTCTTGCCGCGCCGCACGCGATACGCGGGAGGCGGCGCGAAGAGATGCACATCGGCTGCTGCGACTTGCGCGCTCAATTGGCGAAGCGGGGCCAGGTCGTCCAGTATCCAGATGCCGCGTCCGTGCGTGCCGACCACCAAGTCGTTCTCGTGGATCACCAGGTCGCGCATCGAGCTGTGCGGCAGATTGAGCTGCAGCGGCTGCCATTGTTCTCCATAGTTGAACGAAACGTAGACGCCGCCTTCCGTGCCCGCATAGAGCAAGCCTCGCTTGACGGGATCTTCTCGCACAGCATCCACCGGCTCGTTGGGCAAGCCCTGCGTAATCTGTTTCCACGTCTTACCGCCGTCATGCGTGCGGTAGATATAAGGATGCATGTCGTCCAGCCGGATTCGATTGATCGCGGCATAGGCTGTCTCCGGATCGAAGCGGCCGGCGTCCATGATGGAGACCTTGCTCCACGGCGAGAGTGCCTGTGGCGTCACGTCGCGCCACGTCTTACCGGCATCATGCGTTACCTGAATCAAGCCGTCATCCGTACCGATCCAGATCAGATTCGGGTCCTGGTAGGAAGGCGCGATCGTGTAAATCACGCCGCGATGCTCGGCCTTCGCTTCAGGTGTATCGGCGAAAATGCCGAGATTGGGTGGCACGCCCGGATTCGGCCGCGTCAAATCGGGGCTGATGGTCTGCCAGCTTCGGCCACCGTCAATCGTCTTGAACAAGAATTGAGACGCGAAGTAGAGCGCGTGCTTATCCACCGGCGACCAAACCAGCGGCGCGGTACGAACGTAGCGGTAGCGCACGCCAGCCGGCGGCCGCGGTGAAACATCCTGCGACGAGCCGGTGCTCTGATACATCTTGCGCACCTTGCCGCCGTAAATGATGTCTGGATTGAGCGGATCGGCGACCACGTACCCATACTCATCGCCCACGGCTGGGTGCCAATCGCGCATCGTGATTTCGCCGTAGTCGCCGCGGCTTGCAACCGCTGCCGTGCCGGATTCCTGCTGCCCGCCGTAGACCCAATAGGGAAACTGCGTGTCCGTGCTGACGTGATAGAGCTGCGCGGTGTACTGGTTGTACCAAGAGCTCCAGGTCTCGCCGCCATTGACGGTGATCGTCGCTCCCTGATCGCTGGCAAGCAGAATGATCTGTGGGTTCTCGGGGTTGATCCAAACCAGATGATAATCGTCGCCGCCCGGCGCGCCCTTGATGGCGGTGAAGTTTTCGCCGCCGTCGGTCGAACGGTAAGTGGAAGTATTCGCTACATAGATGGTGTTCTTGTCGCGTGGATCAACGCGTACGCACGCAAAATCTGAGCCGCGTCCCCAGATGCGTTGTTCGCGGTTCACGGGCTGCCAGGTTTGGCCGGCGTCATCGGAGCGATAAATTCCGCCGTGAGCGTTGTCCGCGTCCACCCACGCATACATGCGATTGGGGTCGGAAGGCGCGATGCCGATTCCGATGCGGCCGCGGCCTTCCGCGATCGTCGGCAACCCTTGTGAAAGCTCGTGCCACGCATCGCCGCCATCGGTGGATTTGAAAAGGCCGCTTGTTGGGCCATTGATAGAGTTCCCGGTGGTCCAGGGCGGGCGCCGCGCCGACCACAAGTCGGCATAAATAGTCTGCGAGTTCTTCGGATCGAAAGCGAGATCGATCGCGCCGGTGTTTTCATCCTTATAAAGAACTTTGTGCCAGCTTTGGCCTCCATCGGTCGAGCGAAAGACGCCGCGCTCTTCGTTCGGACCGTACGGATGGCCGAGCGCCGCCACAAAAACGCGATTCGGATCGCGCGGATCGATAATGATCCAACTGATCTGGAGAGCATTCTCGAGCCCGAGGTGTCTCCATGTCTTGCCCGCGTCGGTGGACTTGTACATTCCGTTGCCGACGCTCAGGTCAGGCCGCTGCAAGCCTTCGCCGCTGCCGACGTAGATCACATTCGGGTCGGAGGAAGCACTCGCGATCGCGCCGATCGAGCCGGTCGGCTCGTCATCGAAGATCGGCGTCCAGGTCTGGCCAAAGTCGGTGGTCTTCCAGACACCGCCGTTATTCGCGCCCGCGTAGAAAACGTTCGGCTGGCTGGGAACGCCCGCGCCGACCGGCATGCGGCCCGCGCGAAGCGGGCCGATGTGCCGCCAGCGCATCTCCTGAAACAAAGATTGGTCGTACTCCTGCGCGTGAACTGCGCCGACGCCAAACGTCACGCAAACAAATGCCGCGGACAATGCCATAACGACCAACGATATGGCCCAAAACGATGGTTCCCAGCGGTGCCGAGTGGTCACGACTTTCTCCTTACGCTCGCCGATTGTATCGAAAAGCCGCCTTCTGGAGAGAGAATTATGGATTTCTATGGAACGCGCCTCGGAGGCTAGATTGGACCGAAGGACAATATAATCGCGATAAACACAAAGTTCACAACCACGGACAACACGAACGCCTGCATCCGGCTGATTCCCTCCAGTTCCTCGAAGACCACCATGATCAGAATGATTAAACCGATCCCAGCCAGAAATAGGCCAAGTATGGGAATGATCAGGAGCCAGGTAACGACGGAGCCTAGAAGCAACGCCCTGAATAACGGTAACAGGCGGCCATGACCGCCCAGCAGATGTTTCGCAACGAGATGGCAAATGCTGAAGCGCAGGAAATCCCAAAGAGCCGTAAATGCCCATAGAAAAGCTAACTCGCGCAACTGCAACGAACCGATCGGAAATCCACGGCTCGCTAGAAGCACAAAGCTTATCAGCAGCGGCGATGCGGCGCCGATCGCCCAAAACACAATGCCATACGGCAAGGCATTAGGATCGCGCGAGGCGCGGCGAATGGCCGCGCCATCCCAAAAGATAATCTTCCATCCTTGCGTGAAGTAATAGATGGGGGCAAAACGCAGCCGGGTGGGCGTAGGTTCTTCTATATCTGCCTGAGGAGCGATACCCGGGCAGTTGTGTGTTAGCCCGTAGTCCTGGCCACAAACTGAACAGACCATGTGCCACCACGCGGCCGTGAATCTATCAGAATGTTAAATTCAATCAAAGATAATCTCGCTCAGGCGCTGGCTCCCAAGAACGGGTTGCACGTTTTTCTTGACACAAACCCTGCATTCGCATACGCTTTCTTTGACAAACTCACGCCGCACTTTCGCCTGAGTTTTCATGCAGAGTGGCCGAGGGAACGGGCCCGATGACGCCACGGCAACCGAGTTAGCGCAAAGGCTAACTGACTGGTGCCAATTCCCGCCCCGAGTCGCGGGGGGACATGGGAAGTTAGGCAGCCTGTACCTAATACTCTCGCCCCAGACTTGAAGGATTTCGGAAGCGTGCGCCGGAGTATCTATTCACCGTAGCAGCCTCCGAAGTATCCCTCATCCCGCAATTCACAGACTCGTGGGTCCATGAGGACCGCAATGGCCGAGCTGTATCAGTTGAGGTGCCACGAATGTGGACGCGGGTGGGGCAACGCGCCGCTCACGCTCTGCACGGATTGTTTCTCCCCCCTTGAAATTTCCTATGACTATGAAGCGATTCGCGGGTCAATCACGCGCGAAAGCATCGCCGCACGCCCCGAAAACCTGTGGCGTTACGCCGAGCTGCTACCGTTGCCGCAAGGCTTTGAGTCCGATCTTGCCACCGGTTTCACACCGCTGGTTCGGGCGCGGCGTCTCGGTGAAAAGCTGGGCATCGGCAATCTTTACGTAAAGAATGACGCCGTCTGCTTCCCGACGCTTTCCTTTAAAGACCGCGTCGTCGCCGTGGCGCTGAGCGCTGCGCAAAGATTTAAATTTGACGTGGTGAGCTGTTCTTCGACCGGAAATCTCGCCAACGCGGTTGCCGCGCAGGCGGCCCGCCTTGGGCTCGAAGCCTGTATTTTCGTTCCCGCCGATCTTGAGGCGGCAAAAATCCTGAACACGCAAGTCTATGGCGCGCGGCTAATCCGGATTGCAGGCAACTACGACCAAGTGAACCGCCTCTGCTCGCAGGTTGCTGACGCGCATCGCTGGGGTTTCGTCAACGTTAACCTGCGTCCCTACTATGCGGAAGGCTCGAAAACCATGGGCTTTGAGATTGCCGAGCAACTTGGTTGGGAGCTGCCCGACAACGTGGTCGTGCCGATGGCCGGCGGCTCGTTAATCCGCAAAATTGCGAAGGCCTTCTGCGAACTGGCGGAGCTCGGCCTCGTCGAGCCAAAGCCGGTGAAATTCTTTGGCGCGCAGGCCACTGGCTGCTCGCCGATCTCCGATGCGATAAAGAACGGCAAGGATCAATTCGATCCCCAGAAGCCGCACACGATCGCGCGCTCGCTCGCCATCGGCAATCCCGCCGACGGCAACTTCGCGGCAGCGATGATCCGGGAGAGCGGCGGATGGGCGGAAGATATAAGCGACACGGAGATCGTCGGGTCCATCGAGTTGCTCGCCCAAGCGGAAGGCATCTTCGCCGAAACAGCCGGCGGCGTGACGCTTGGCGTCACCCAAAAGCTGATTGCGCAAGGCCGCATCCAGCCGGATGAAACTACCGTCCTCTGCGTCACCGGCAACGGTCTGAAGACCACCGATGCGCTCGCCGGGCGTTTCGAACTCGAAGAGCCGATCGCTCCGAAGCTGGCCGATTTTGAGCGCGTCATCGCAGGCACCCTTCACGCCGTAGCGGCGGGGCGGTGAATGATGCGAGTCCTGAAATTTGGAGGCAGTTCGCTCGTAAACGCCGATGCAGTGCGGCATGTTGCCGGGCTCGTTCGAGAACAGGCCGAGCTGGATGAACTTGTTCTGGTTTGTTCGGCGTGCGGCGGCGTAACGAATCACCTCGTCCAGGTCGTTGAGCTGGTTCGCACAGGGCGCACAGTGCAAGCCCTGATTGAAGTGAACGCGATCTCCGCGCGCCACAGGGCTCTGCTTTTTGCACTCGATTTGGGCGCGGCCGAGCCGCGCGCGTGGCTGGAACTGGAAGAGCTGCGTTGCGAGCTGCGCGAGCTTGTTGCCCGTGCGACAATTTCCAAAGCGGACGCCGCCTGGAGCGACGCTATAGTCTCCTATGGCGAGCGCGCCAGTGTGCGTTTGGTTGCCGCTGCGTTGCGTCAGACCGGCGTAAAGGCCGAAGCGGTGGATGCCACGGAATTTTTGGTCACGAACGACTCGTTCCAGAGCGCCTTGCCGCTGTGGGACGAGACGCGCCCCCGTGCCGCGGAAGTTTTGGGCCCGCTGATTGCGCGTGGGGCAACCCCGGTGGTGACCGGCTTCATTGGCGCCACCCGCGATGGCAAAATTACAACGCTGGACCGCAACAGCTCCGACTACTCCGCGGCGATCATCGGGGAGCTAGTGGATGCGGACGAAGTGTGCATATGGACGGACGTGGATGGCGTGTACGACCGCGACCCGCGCGGAGTCGGTGAATTGCCTGAGCTGCTCGAGGAATTGAGTTACGCTGAAGCCTTGTACCTTGCCGAGCGTGGCGCCAAGGTGCTGCACCCGAGGACTATCCAGCCGCTTCAGGAGAAGGAGATTGCCTTGCGCATCCGCAACACGTTTCGTCCCGAGCATACGGGCACACACATCGGTCCCGAAGCGACGAGTTTGGTGCGATGAAGCGATTTCGAGTGGGCGTGCTGGGCGCTACCGGCACCGTCGGCCAGCAGATCATTGCCCGGTTGCACAACCATCCGTGGTTCCGCGTCACCGCGCTCGCCGCGTCCGAGCGTTCCGCTGGCAAGCGCTACGCGGACATCGTCCGCTGGCGCGTGCAGGCGCCCATCCCTCCGGAAGCCGCGGACCTATCGGTGCAGGCGCTGGGGAACAGCCTCGATTGTGATTTTTGCCTCTCCGCGCTCGACTCCTCTGTCGCTGGACCCGCCGAGGAGGAACTCGCTCGCGCGGGCTATCCGGTGATCAGCAATAGCCGGAATCATCGCATGGATCCTGACGTTCCCCTGCTTGTGCCGGAAGTGAATCCGGAACACTGCGAACTGGTCGCCGTCCAGCGTAAAAATCGCGGCTACACTTCGGGCTTTCTCGCGACGAATCCGAATTGTTCCGCCGCAGGCCTGGTCGTCGCGCTCAAGCCGATTGATGACGCTTTTGGAGTTGAAGCGGCAAGCGTGGTCACCATGCAGGCGCTTTCGGGCGCCGGCTATCCGGGCGTTGCATCGCTGGACGCCATTGACAATGTGATTCCCTACATTCCCGGTGAAGAGGAAAAGCTCGAGTCCGAGCCGCGAAAGATTCTGGGCCAGCTCCACGACGGAAGTGTCACGCCAGCAGCGATTCGCTTCAGCGCGCAATGTCACCGCGTGCCGGTGATTGACGGCCACCTTGAAGCCGTTTCTCTAAAGCTGAACCGCAAAGCAACGCCGGAGGATGTGGCAGCGGCGTTGCGCGGCTTCGTCTCCAAGCCGCATCGCTTCGGCTGCCCTTCGGCTCCTGAACGGCCCATTGAAGTGCGTGAAGAGCCGGACCGGCCGCAGACGCGGCTCGACCGTGACGCGGGAGGCGGAATGACGGTCGTCGTCGGCCGCGTGCGCGCGTGTCCGGTGCTCGATATTCGCCTTGTCGTTCTCTCGCACAATTTGGGGCGCGGCGCGGCAGGCGCGGCAATCCTGAACGCCGAGCTTCTTGCGCACGGCGGCTACATCACCGAGCGCAGCGTTGCAGCATCGAAGTCCGCGCGCGAGCCGCAACCCAGCATTGGCCATCGCCACTAGCGTTCTTCTTCAGTGAGCTCAGATCACGCTGAGGTTTTTGTGGTCAGTGCTCCAGGAACGCCGGGCTGACGAATCGCGGAAAGCTACCAGCGCAGGTCGGTCTCAACCGGCGCATCGTAATCTACGCCATCCACTTCAAAACCAAAGAGCCTGCGAAAATCGCGCTGAAAATCCGCAAAGCCGGTGATCTCGCGCAAGTTCTCGGTGGTGACCCGAGGCCAAAGGCGGCTGACGTCCTCCTGGACATCGCTGCGCATCTCGCGACCATCGAGGCGGATTCGCCCGGCCTGGTCAATAGATGTGATCGAACCACCGGCGAAATAGTCGCGGAAAAGGCGATGCATCTGCTCGATGGGCCCTTCGTCCAGATCGCGTGATTTCAATGCCGGAGCCAGCAAGCTGAGATAGAGCGGCACCACCGGGATCGCCGCGGAAGCTTGCGTCACCACCGCCTTGTTCACCGCGACCCAGGCGCGGCCGCCTCGCTCCGTGACGAGACGCGTATCGAGACGTTGCGCCGTAGCTTCCAGGTCTTTTTTCGCCTGGCCAATTGTGCCATCTCTGTAAATCGGCCAAGTCACCTCGGGACCAATATAAGAATACGCCACCGTCCGCACGGCGGGCGCAAGCAAGTCATTCGCGAGCAACGCGTCAATCCACCGGCTCCAGTCTTCGCCGCCCATCACCGCGATTGTGTCGGTCACTTCCTTATTGTTTGCGGGCTCCAGCGTCACAGGAACTACTTTTTCCGAATCGAGCTCGATGGTCTTGTTCGAAAAAGGTTGCCCGATGGGCTTGAGCGCGGAGTTGAAAACTTCACCGGTGTCCGGATCAACGCGCCGCGGAGAAGCCAGGCTATAAACAATCAGATCAATCGGAGCAAAATCGCGCCGGATAATCTCGATCGCCTCGCTCTTCGCCTGATTGGAAAACGCGTCCGCATTCAGGCTTGCGGTGTGCAGGCGGTCTCGCCGCGCCAATTCATGAAACGCCACCGTGTTGTAGTAACCGGCGCTAGCGGTCTTGATGCCTTCCGGCGGGCGTTCGAAAAAAACGCCCACGGTGCGCGCGCCAAATCCCCACGCTGCCGCGATGCGGGAAGCCAGCCCGTAACCGGTGGAAGCCCCAATCACCAGCACATTGCGCAGGCCGCTAAGCCGCGGCGAGCGACGCGAGGTGATCACGTCCACCTGTTGTTCCACGTTGCGGCGGCAGCCTTCGGGATGCGCGTTGATGCAAATAAAGCCGCGCGATTTGCGTTTGATCGCCTGGATCGGCATGTACTCTCGCAGAGTAAGCTAACCGCGCATGCGGCGATTGTCCAGCAGCGCGGCTGTCTTCAATGTTGCGGATTCGACGATAGCGTGGACGAAGACTCGCGCTGCTTGCGGTAGTTCTCGAGCAACTGCTCGCGATCCTCGCGCAGGTCCGCGCCGGTCACAGGTCTTGCCGGAAATGGCAAACCCTTTGGCGCCAGGCCCAGCCAGAGCGCGCGATTGAAGCGGTCAGTATCGAGATCGTCCTCGACGCTGAAATCCTGCCCGCGCGAGTGCGCCGCCCACCACACCACCGTGTGGCGCGGGTGAGCGTACGCGGCATTGGCCGTCGTATCTTCGCCGGAACTCGAAGCAGCGGGCGGCAGCGGCAATTGTGTCGTTCGCAGCACCGCCGGCACGCGAGCGGCATAGCTCCACGGTTTGTAATCCATCGTGAACGCGTCCGCCATCGGCGCGGCGGCCGCGTCATTCAATCCCATGCGGCCCGTGCCGAGCAATTCTTCGATCGTGCGCAGCATGCTCACCGTGGTGTAGCGCGTGGAAACGACGGCTCCCTGTTTCACGTAAGCCCCGGCCACATAGGCGACGGTGCGATGCGCGTCCACATGATCGGGGCCATTTTGCGCATCGTCCTCGACGGAAAAAATGACCGTGTCTTTCGCGTAAGGGCTGTCCGCCACTTTCTCCACGATCCTGCCAAGCCCATAGTCGTTGTCACCCATTTGCGTCTCGACTGTGTTGACGCCATCCATGCCGCCTGCGAAATCGCCGAAATGATCGTTGGGCAGCCGGATAATTTCGAGCGACGGCAAATTGTTCTGCGCGACGGATTCGTCGAATTCGCGCTCCCATTCTTTCTCGCGCCAGAAATCGGGAAGCCTCAGCGTAAAGCCGGTGTAATAGGGATCGGTGCGGCTCACCAAAGCGGGCTTTGCCGGAAACGCCACTGCCACGCCTTGCGCGTGCGGATCACGCATCAGCGCAATATTCCCCGGATCGCCGGCGCGCGAATCCGTCCGCGTCGTATCAATATAGGCGCCGTAATTTCGAAGGCTGAGGCCCGCGCGCAGCACGGCGTCCCACAAATATCCCGCTCCCTGCGCTCCGCCAGGACCATCGGGCGCAAGAAAGTCAACCGCTCCGGGAAGCAAATCGGGGTCGTCCGGCACGCGCGGATCGGACTCTCGCCGGGCTTCCAGGCCGGCCACTCCCACGTTGACGCCGCGATTCGAGCCTTCGAAATCGTAACTCAGTCCGCGGCTCCCATAGTTCACGCGGATGCTCTTCTCGGTAGCGTCCGTGGCGCGTGCCGACGTGCTCCAATTCCAGCCGTCGCCGCTCACTTCGCCGCTGGCCATGAAATTGTCGAGCGTGACGAACTGCCGCGCAAGTTGGTGATGATTCGGCGAAAGCGGCTCCGGCAAAATCGTCAGCGAGGGGTCGCCGTTGCCTTTTTCCAGATCGCCCAGCACCTCATCGTATGAGCGATTCTCCTTGATGATGTAGATCACGTGCTGAATCTTGCCGCGGAGTGCGCGCATAGTGCCGGCAGCCGCCGCGCTCGCCGCAATTTCCGGCCAGCGGTTGTTCTCTTCCACGCGCTGCGTCAATGCCGAAAGCTGGCTCGCCGCCGGCACGGGCAAGGACAGCAATTGCGCGCGAACAAGCTGCAGAATGTACTTGTTCTGTGCGCGGCATTTGTCCAGCGCATCGCGATCCGTGGAGGTAGTGTTGCGGCAACCGCCCAAGTTTGGACCCGTTTCACTCTTGCCGTTCGTCACATAGAGCATCGTGCCGTCGCGATTGAGGCTCGCCGACGTCGGATACCAGCCGGTGGGGATCAGCCCCGCAACTTCCACCACGCGCCCTTCGCCGGATAGCCGCACCACCGCGAGTGCGTTCGCTCCACCGAGCGTCACGTACGCCGTGCGCTCGTCCGGTGAAAGCAACACGCTATTCGGGCTGCTGCCGCGGAAGCCGCCGAGCCGCGAAACCATCTCGGCCGGCGCGGTCGCGGCGAGTTCGTCGAGCAGTTGGTTGCTGGCCGTGTCTATCACCGCCAGCGTGTCGCTATTGTCCTCGGCAACGTAAAGCTTGGTCTGCGCGCGGTTCAGCGCCATTTTGTTTGGCTGGCCCTTGAGCTCGATCCGCGCGAGCACCGTTGGCTTCTCCGCGAGATCGGCGATCACCACTTCGCGGTCGCGAACGCTTGAAACATACGCGCGATCGTTCCCACGCACCTCAACCCAATAGGGAAACTCGCCGCCGGCCTTGCCGCCTTGCGCCGAATCATTCTTGCCGGGGCGCAGATCGAGTTCGCCCGCAATCCTGCGCTTCGCAAGATCCACCACGGTGATGGAATCGTTTTCGAAGTTTGCCACGACGAGCCGCTTCCCATCCGCGGTAATGCCCACGCCGGCCGCCATGGGCTTCATGTTCACGCCCAGCCCGTGTGCGTGCCCCAGCGAGATCGGCTTGCCGGACTCCTCCCAGCGGCCCCGCTTCGCGTCGAAGGTGTGCACGGAATCGTCCACGCCGCCGGCCACATAGAATTCCTCGCCGCCGGGATGCCATGCAATCCCACCAAACGCGTTGGGAACCGGGAGCGCCTGGACCTGCCTCGGAGCTTTCCCGGAAATATCAAAAACGAAAACCCACTCGGTGGAAGCCGCGTTGTCGGAGTGGCCCGCGGCGTCATACCAGAGGTTGTATCCGCTGGTGAGAATGAGCATCGTCTTGCCGTCGGGGCTCGGCGCCGTTGAAACAGCGTCTCCCACCGCGGCATCCGGATGCCCTGGAACGCCGGGTTTGAGGAATTCGAGTTGCGCGCCTGCCGCCGCGGTTGGCGTGATCGCGGCGCCCGTGGGCAACATTTGTGTGTTGGGCTGAATTCTCGCGCGGCGCACCGTGGGGCTGGGAGATGTCGCAGGCTTCTGCTGCGCTGGCAGCGCGCCCGGAAAAGCGGCCATCCCCGAGATCGCAACCGCCAGGATCAGCCTCGATTGAAATACCCGTATGTGTTGCACGGTCGCATCTCCTTCCGCGTAGCCTCGCAATCCTAAGCTACGGGGCGCGGCATCGTAGCACACGAAGGTAACGAGATTATGACGCGAATTTATCGAAGCAAACGGACGCCAACTCGAACCGTCCGCTCAGGATTTCCCTGTAGTGAAGGCCAGCGTAAGCAACGTTTTCTGCTCGAGGTCGTGCGCCTTCGCCGAACCGGTTGCCGGGCTGGCGCTGGCCGAGCGCTTTACCGAACGCACCGGCCGCTTGGTCCCCGCAAGCCTCCGCAACCTCGGCACCACGAAGGAAAGCGCGCCCATGTTGGCGGGCTCTTCCTGCACCCAGACGATCTCCCCGGAATGCGGCGCCAATTCCGCGGTCAGCTCTTCGTCCGGGAACGGATAAAGCTGATCGAGGAAAATGATCGCGGTGGAGCTGTCTTTGCGCCGGCGGCGTTCCTCGCGAAGTTCGTGGCCGATCTTGCCGGTGCAGATCAGCACGCGCGCGCCCTGTTCCACTTCCACCTCGGGCACAACGGGCAAGAATCTCGGCCGCGAAAATTCCTCAATCGGAGAGGACGCGGCCGGATTCCTCAACATGCTCTTCGGCGTAAAAACAACCAGCGGTTTGCGCCAGAGCCGCATGGCCTGGCGCCGCAGCATGTGAAAATACTGCGCGGCGTTCGAGGGCTGGCAAATTTGGATGTTGTCCTCGGCGGCGAGCTGTAGATACCGCTCGATACGCGCGCTCGAATGCTCCGGCCCCTGCCCCTCATAGCCGTGTGGCAGCAGAAGCACCACGCCGGAGGGCAGGTCCCACTTGTCTTCGGCCGCGCTGATGAATTGATCAATCACCACTTGCGCGCCGTTTGCGAAATCACCGAACTGCGCTTCCCACAGCACCAGCGCCTCGGGAAAGTCGCGGCTATAGCCGTATTCGAAACCGAGCACGCCTGCCTCGGAAAGGGTTGAGTTGATGGTTTCGAATCGCGCTTGTTTTTCGGAGATGTGTTCGAGCGCGATGTACTCCGCCTCATTTTCCACATCAATCAGCACGGAATGCCGCTGATTGAATGTGCCTCGGCGGGAGTCTTGCCCTGAAAGCCGCACCGGCGTTCCATCGCGCACCAGCAAACCAAATGCCAACGCCTCCGCAAAGCCATAGTCGATTGGGCGCTTGCCAAGCCCCATTTCCGCGCGCTGCTCGAGCAGTTTTTTTACTTTGGGGTGCACGTGAAAATCTGCCGGCGCGCTCGAGAGCACGGCGGAAACTTTTGCCAGCTCTTCCGCCGTTGCGCCCGTGTTCACTTCATACGCGCGATCGTAGCGTCCGCGCTTATAAGGCGCCCAGTACGAAGGCAATTCGTGCAGGACCGGCTTCTTTTCCGCTTTGCCCGCACTGCGCTGCGCGGTTTCGTATTCTCCGCGTACCTGCTCCACCAATGGCTTCGCATCCACGCCGATCCGCTGTGCATAAATCTGCCAGAGCTGCGCATGGTCCTTGATCTTGCGGTAAAGCAGCGGCTGCGTGATCGTCGGATCGTCCACCTCGCTGTGGCCGTGGCGCCGGAAGCCGATCAAATCCACAACTACGTCGGTGCCAAAAGTGTGGCGATATTCCAGGGCCAGGCGGCCGATTCGCACGAAAACGTCGGGATCTTCCGCGTTTACGTGAAAAATGGGGATCGGCAGGCGCTTCGCGATGTCGGAAGCGAACCGCGTGGACTGCAATTCCGAGGGGCGCGTGGTGAATCCGATCAGGTTGTTGACGACGATGTGGATCGTGCCGCCGATCGTGTAGCCTTCCACGGCGGAAAGATTCAGCGTCTCGGCAAGAACTCCTTGCCCGGCAAACGCGCCGTCGCCGTGCATCGTCACCGGCAACACGCGCTCATAGGCCTGGCTTGGATGGCGCGCCTGCTTTGCGCGCGCGCGGCCTGCGGCCACCGGGTCCACAGCCTCGAGGTGGCTCGGATTCGAAACGAGGTGGACTTTCAATTCGCCTTCGCCCGAGGGCGAATGAAAAACACCTGTCGCCCCCACGTGATACTTCACATCGCCGCTGCCCAGCACGCTGCGCGGGTCCACGTCTTCGAATTCGGCAAAAATGTCGCCCGGGTGTTTTCCAACGATGTGCGCCATAACGTTCAGGCGGCCGCGATGGCTCATCGCCATCACACACTCCACCGCTCCGTGTTCGATCCCGGCCGTCAACATTTCATCCAGCAGCGGGATCAGCCCGGTGATCCCTTCAAGGGAGAAACGCTTCGATCCAAGATATCGCGTCTGCATCACCTGTTCGAAGAGATCGGCGCGCACAAGTCGCTCGAGGATCCTCGCGCGATCCGGTTCGAACGGGGCGGCTTCCAGTCGCTCGGCGATCCAGCGGCGGCGCTCTGGGTCCGGGATGTGCATGAACTCTGCGCCGATTGAGCCGCAATAGATCAGCCGCGCCTCGTCCGCCGAAGCACCGGCCAGACGCAATTCCGGGTGTTCGAGCGGGCGCATAAAGCCCAGCGGATCGAGATTGGCTTCAAAATAGCCCCAGCGGCGAAACGCGTCCCAAACGGCTTCGTTCCGCTGTTTCGGTTTTGCCCCGAGGAGTTCCGGTGCCTGACTGATCTTAGCCATCGCTTCTCATTTTCGCGGTACGAGTGAACTGAAACCTGATTTTAGCAGACCCCGTGGAAACGCGCCCTTCACCGCGGAGAGCCAATATGGATTCCCTCGCCGGCTTCCTAAACGGAGCATTGGTGCTTTTCCTCCGGCGCGGCGCCCTGCACAATGAGCTCGCGATGATCCTCATCGAACCCGCTCGATCGCCCGCGCAAATCGAGCACGCCCGGTCGCTCTTTCGCGCCTATGCCGATTCGCTCGGCGTTGATCTCTCGTTTCAGGATTTCGATCGCGAGCTGCGCGAACTCCCCGGCGACTATGTGCCGCCAAAGGGCAGATTGTTCCTGGCCTACGACGCCGAGCGTGTGGCTGGTTGCGGCGCGCTGCGCGATCTTGGCGACCATGTCTGCGAAATGAAGCGCCTCTATGTCGTGCCTGAATTCCGCGGCAAACGTGTGGGACGCATGGTGGCCGAAGCCCTCATTGCCGCCGCGCGAGAAATCGGATATCGCGCGATGCGGCTCGATACTCTTCCGGCGATGCTTGAGGCGCAATCTCTCTATCATGCGCTTGGCTTCCGCGAAATTGCGCCTTATCGCTACAATCCCGTACCGGGAACTAAGTTTATGGAACTCGTGCTGAACGCAGTTTGATTCAAGAACTGAAAGAAGGGTAAGGAGCAGCTTGGATACGCCAAGAAGCCGTTAGTCCTGCCCTGGCGGCACAGCCATTTCGGCGGATGGAACGACCGGTCCGCGCAGCCGAGGCCCCGGGCCCGGTTCGCTCGGCACCGGCAGACGCCCCAACAAAAACGAAAGCAGTCCACCTGCGAGCGAGCTTGCGACGATAATCGTCTCCCAAACAAATCCCACTGCCACTGTTAACACAGCCGGTGCGCCAAAGGGCCCCAGCAGCGCGACCAGCGCAACCTCGCGCACCCCGATGCCGCCTTGTGTGAGAGGTACGAGAGCGGAAAGCTTGGCAAGCGGCCAAGCGAGCAGCCAGCCTTGCAGCGGCACATGAAGGCCACAAAAATCAGCCACGGCTTTCGTCAACAGAACAAAGGAACCTTGAATCACAACGCCAAGCACAAGCGCGAGGGCCACGTACTGGGGCCGCGCAAGCACCGCGCGCCATGATTGCCGCAACTGGGCCATCATCCGCCGGATGCGATGAGGGAACCTCCGCGCCGGCAGGAGCCACAAGGTCACGCCCGCAGCCGCGCTGATCAACAGAACAATCGCCGCCACGGACCACAGAACGTGTTTGCTTGTTGCGCTGATCGCTCCGTCCAGCAGGAGCACGCCAGCGCCCGCGATCAGCGCCAGCGCCGCAAAATCAATAAGCCGGTCCAGCAAGCTGGCTAGCGCCGCACCCGTGGGGCTCCGCGCTTCCCGCATCGCCAGACTCAACCGCACCACGTCGCCGCCCACCACCGAAGGGAGAAACAGTGTGCTGAACATCCCGCCAAAATAGCAGCGTGCTGCTTGCACGTAGGAAAGCTCGGCGCCCGCGAGGTTCACCATCATGCGCCATTTGAGCATGCCGACGGTTTGGGCCAGCAGGTAACCACCCAGCACCGCGAGCCATAGGGCCGGCGGCAGTTGTCGGAGCGCGGCCCAAAGCTGCGCGAGCTTTAGGAAATGCAAAAGAAGGGCTATCACCAGCACGCTCAAAAGGACTCGTGCCGCCATCCAAAGCCACGGATGTGATCGCATTCTGGAAATCATGCCTGTGCGGCTGCGGAAGGGATGCCACAAGCGATGGCGGGAGTGCCTCCGCCAGCCAACTTCTTCTGACGGCGCATAAAGCTCCAGCCCTCAGTCCCGTTCGCCGGCCAACTCCTGAATCTTCGTGGCAAGTCCAAAGTCGAGCTTGCTGATTCCGCCAATGCTGTGCGTCGAAAGGTCAATCGTCACCCGATTCCAAACATTGGACCATTCTGGGTGATGGTCCAGAGACTGGGCAGTCAACGCCACGCGTGACATAAACCCGAACGCCTCTATAAAGTCGCGGAACTTATACTCCCGATGGAGCTTCCCCTTCTGCAAGCTCCAGCCTTTCAATCTATCTACCTCTTTCCTGACCTCTTTGTTCCCTAACTTTTTGATAGCCACGAAGCCTCCCAGGTTACACAGGTTAACCTACAGTGTTTCCTATATGATACGCGCGGGTAATTTTCCGCCGCGCGCCAAACGATCACCGCTTCTGCGATTCGGATTGAGCGCGGCCGGCCTCTTCCTTATGGTATCGTCTCTTATTATCGGACATCATTCTGGCGCTTCTGCCGCCAGATTCCGAAGCCAGGGAGCCATCAGTGAAAAAGAAGATTCGCGCGATTCAATATGGAGTCGGCCCGATCGGTGCTGCCATCGTTCGTTTGATGCGGGAAAAGCGATCCATAGAGGTAGTTGGCGCGATTGACACGGACCCCGCCAAGGCCGGCCGGGACCTGGGAGAAGTGCTTGGCGCGGCGGATGCGCCTTGGGGCGTCCCCGTGTCGGCGGATGCATCGGAGATGTTGGCGAAATCCGCTGATGTGGTGATCCACTCCACATCCTCGTCATTGCCTTCCGTGATGGACCAGTTGCTCGAGTGTCTGGCGGCGGAAGCCTGCATCGTCTCCACCTGCGAAGAGTTGTCTTATCCCTTTCGCAAGTATCCCGAGCTTGCCAAGCAACTGGACGAAGAAGCCAAGACGTGGGGAGTGGCGATCACCGGTACCGGTGTAAATCCAGGCTTCGTGATGGACAAGCTGGCGATCACGCTGTCGTCGGTTTCCCAGCGCATCGAGCACGCCAGGTCCATTCGCGTGGTGGATGCCAGCAAGCGGCGTCTGCCGCTGCAGAAAAAAATCGGCGCGGGGATGTCCGTGGAGGAATTTAAGGCGCAGGTGGCGGCGGGGATTATCAAGCATCACGGCTTGCCGGAATCCATCGCCATGGTGGCCGATGCACTGGGCTTTGCCGTGGACGAAATTACGGAGACCATCGAGCCGGTGGTCGCCAAAGAAACGGTGAAAACCGAATTCCTCGAGGTCGCTGCGGGACAGGCGGCCGGCGTCCACCAGATCGCCCGCGGTCTGATGAATGGCGAGGAAAAAATCTATATGGAGTTGCAGATGTACGTAGGCGCGCGCGATCCGCACGACACCATCGAGCTTACCGGCACGCCGGGACTAAAGCTCGTGATCCCCGGCGGCACCCACGGCGATCTCGCCACCGCTGCCGTAGTGGTGAACACGATCCCGCCGATTCTTGCCGCTCCCGCAGGGTTGCGCACCTCTCGCGACCTGCCGATGGGATTTTTCCCGCCGGAAGCGCTGCCTTAGCGTTAGCGTCTACCGCTCGATCGATTCGCGATCAACCTCTTTGCCAGAAACGGGCTACGGCGGCGTAGTCCAGATCTTCCTTGGACTCTCCCTTCACAGCGCTATACGTTTCGCGCGCGGCGGCGCACGCAGGCAGCGGCACCCCGATCTGATTCGCCAAATCGAGCGCGAGTCCCAGATCCTTGTGCATCAGCCGCAGGGGAAAGCTGGGCGTGTAGTCGCGCTTCAAAATCATCGGCGCCTTCACGTCCAGCACCGCGGCGCGAGCCATGCTCGCCTGCAGAACGGCCACGAGGTTCTCGCCCGGCACGCCCGCTCCTATGACGAGCGCCAGCGCTTCGGCCAACGCCTGCACTTGCAGCGCGAGGATCAGGTTCATCGCGACCTTCACCGTTTGGCCCGCGCCATTCGGCCCCAGGTGAAACCATTTCTTGCCCATGGCGGCCAGCACCGGCTCGACGCGCTTGAGCGTAGCCGCTTCGCCGCCCACCATGAAGACCAGTTCGCCTTTTTCGGCGCCCCATGTGCCGCCCGTCACCGGAGCGTCCAGAAACTCGACGCCGCGCGCGGCAGCTTCCGCGGAAATGCGCTTCGCCAAGGCGGCTGAAACCGTGCTCGAATCCACCAGCACGCTTCCGCGCCGCAAGGCTTCGAGCGCGCCCTCGCCCCACAGCACCGATTCAAGAGCAGCCGGATCGCTGACGATGGTGATGAGCACGTCCGCCTGCGCGGCGGCTTCGTGCGCGCTCGAAGCAATTTTCGCTCCGGCCTTTGCCAATTCCTCCGTCTTGCTTTTGGTGCGGTTCCAAATGACTACCGGAAATTCCGCCTTCAGAAGATTCAACGCCATGGGCCGCCCCATCAGACCCAGGCCGATAAACCCGATCACAGGTTTCGTCACTTCCTGCCCCCTTGGTTTGCTACAAGATGATCAGCTTCAAGATTGCTGTGCTTCGATCTTTCGCAAACCCGCAATCATATATGCTCTTGCGCGGTTTTTGGGCAGCAGGTCATATCCGGTCATATCTGGGCCCCCCCCTCGTGTTTCTCGTAAATGCGGCAGCAGCTCGACTTACAGCATTCGATATGCGCAATAGACACAATACAAAAGACTTAAGAATTGCGCATATGGCGGAAATGTGAGTCCGATGCGGCAAACAAAGGGCTTAGGGGAGCATTTGCGTGCGTGACGTGAAGCGTTATGTCCCGCTATGTGAGATCCGGGCGAGTGACCAATGCTCGCCGCAATGCTGCTCCCCGGTGCAAGCGGTATCGCTTCGCGCCCGACAACAACCATTATACCATTTCGTTACGTCGAGCTCGAAGGAATTTGCCGCCGGTTCGGCACGACGTCATCGGAGAATTTGCGCCTTCCGAAAAGCGAAGGACGCGGCGCCCGAGCAATCACGTGCTCATTTGGATGGCCTGGAGGGGCCGGCCACTTGTCTCTGTACATTTTAAGGTACAGTAGTACTATATAAGGTGCAGGATGGCTGCAGACCAACAGCCGCGCAAAATCCCACTGATTTTTTACCGCCTGCGACCGGGCAGCGAGTCCGTGCGTGAGTGGCTGAAGGGATCGCCCGAAGCCGAGCGACACGCCATGGGGAAAGACCTGTTACGCGCGCAATGGCGGTGGCCCGTCGGGATGCCGCTCTGCCGGACGTTAGGAATGGTTTGTGGGAGGTCCGGACGGACCTGCCAACGAAACGGACCGCACGTGTGCTGCTTTGCCTTTACCAGGGTCACCTCGTTGCGCTGCACGGGTTTATCAAGAAAACGCGCACGACGCCGGATGATGATTTGGCATTGGCGCGCAAGCGCCAGAAGGAATTAAAGCGATGAGCAAGAAGCGAAAAAATCGGAAGAGCCACATGGGTTCAAGCATTGATGATTTCCTGAAAGAAGAGGGCATCTTTGAAGAGGCGCAAGCACGGGCGGTGAAGGAGGTGGTCGCGTGGCAGCTCGACGAGGCCATGAGGAAGCGGAAAATATCCAAAAATAAGATGGCCACACTGCTCAAGACAAGCCGCACCCAGGTTGACCGGCTGCTTAATCCGAAAAGCGACATCACGCTTGGGAGCTTGCAACGGGCGGCGGCGATGGTCGGGCGCCGGGTGATGATCGAGTTGGTGTGACAGAACAGAACTATATTTGCGCGATGGGAGGGAGGAAGTTCGCGCCCGAGGTCCTATATACGCGGTGGTTTCGGCGTTCCGTCATAATTATGTGTAGCCATCCATTTCTGGTGAAAGCTCCACGCCGCCGTTCGTAACTCTCCAAGCCACGGCATGATTACTTGAACCTCGTCCCACAGGCCGGTAAACCTTTGGTCCAGAAATTGTCCCTGGAAATGATAGACGCCATGTCGGTATTTTTTCAGGATAGCGACGTTTTGAGAATCTAGAAGCGCGTCAATCGATTTGTCGGGCAGTCCAAGGCTTTTGTAGCCTTCGATTACGACTTAGAAACCAGCGAGCCAGTAGCTGTAATACATCAGCAATTTGTTGACCTCAGGCGAGCCCAGTTGATCGAGTTTGACTTCTGGTCGCGCTTTGAATTCCGCAAAGAGTTCGCCGAACGCCATGCGCATCATTTCTGCCCATGAAAGGTATCTACCGAAAGCGTACATCGGGTGGAACGGCAGAGAGATCGAAGATAGTTCTGGATGGCGAGATGCTCTTTCGCTCGTTGGCATACTTTCGCGACTACGAGGACGAGAACGTCAGGAAAGACAAGCATGAGGGCACCGCTGTCTTTCGTCCTGCAGACGGTCTTGTCGTCAACAATCACACCCAGCGAACGACATTCACCTTGGCCGGCTATGCCTTCGAGTCAACGGCGCAGCGGTAGTCACTCGCTAACGCGCGCTCGAGGCGTCAGAAATTCAGCGCCCCGCCTCACCCGGGCGGGGCGCGGTGAAAATCACTTTGACGAGCGAAACGGGCTCTTACCAGCCCTGGCTCTTCGCCGGTGGCGGCGGAGCCTTCATCGCCGTATGCGCTGCGGGCCTTTGCTTCAACTCCACCAGAATCGCGTCAAAAGGAGTATCCGACATATTCTCCGGCAGGTGTGGTCCGGCGGGAGTCCACACCGCTTCCCCAGCCTTCCCGGTGTGCCCCCGCCAATGGGAAGATTGGCATTCCCAAGGAAACCCATACGCCCCGCCTCTTTGGGCAACGCATCACACCGTTTACCATATTTGATGCTGGTATTCAGTATGGTATCATTGGCCATGCAGACTGCGCGCAAGATCACTGTTGAAATACCTGAAGAGCTTCTTGCGAAGGCGCAAAAGGCCAGCGGCACCGGGATCACCCAAACCGTCCGCGCGGGACTTCAGCTCATCGCCGCTTCGCGCGCCTATGCTCGCCTGCGCCAATTCCGTGGCAAGGTTCGCTTCACGCGCACGTGGGCACAGCTAAAAGCCGACCGATGATCGTCGTCGACACGAGCACGTGGGTTGCGTTTCTCGAAGGCGGGACGGGGCAGGACGCAGAGCTGCTCGACAAAGCACTTGCAGACCGGCAAGTCGTGATGGCTCCGGTGGTGCTCACGGAACTCTTGAGCGACCCGCAGCTCCCTTCCGGGGTTGCCGAAACACTTTTGGAGATACCGCTGACCGAAATCGGAACCGGCTATTGGCAACGAGCAGGAGAGCTGCGGCGTAAGGTGCTGGCAAAGCGCCGCAAAGCGCGGCTCGGGGACGCGCTGATCGCCCAGAGCTGTATTGACGGGGGCGTTTTACTTCTCACGCGAGACAGGGACTTCCGGGCGTTCGCGGAATCCGCCGGCTTCGATTTTATTCTTGCGTCTTAGGCGGGACTAGGCTTCGTGGGAACGGTGCCGCAGCGGCATAAGCGCAGGCTGCGCGGAACTCTTTTCTCTTTCCGCGGCTTTGTTGTCGGGTGAATTGGCTCTGACAAGGACCTCGGGCGCGGTGGACGTGGACTCCCTAATGTTCAGCAAGAATGGATAGGGGATTTCCCAGCGGAACGTTTTTTCATGCCCGCGCTGGAGCAGCTTTTCTTCGAGAAAAATGGACTTGCCGGAGTCGGCGGCCAAGGTCCCTGTGGCGGGAAGAATGATATCGCCCGCCCGGTACTCGACGTCCACGCGCCTGCCCAGAAGTTGATGATAACGTGCCATTAACGCGATTTTGCGCGGCGCGGGAGGAAGGGTCAATGGTACGGAGGGACCGAACGGTATAGGACTAGAGGTTAGTGGTGTCCGGCATGCGGGGTGTGCCCGTGTGAGGACGCCGCAAGGGGTTCTGGCGCGGCTTCCACGTGACGCATGCTCAGGTCAGCCGTGGCCATCAGGAAAATCGCGAAGGTGAAACTGTACGCGAGGAATGCATAGAGTTCAGGCGTCACCCAGTCCAACAACCCGTGCAAGGTATGCGTCAGCCGCCATACCAACGCACCCACCGCGAGCGCAAGGAACGCGCCGATAATGCGGCTCGCATCGGAAACCCGCAGAGGCGAATGGCAGTGCGGGCATACCAGCGTATCGGAATACGCCACGGTGGCCGTGGCCGGTACGTGCTTACCGCAGTGCGGACAGATACGAATTGCCACGACGAACCCTCCACACGAAGCGCCGCGCAGACTATCTACGCAACAATAACACCGCAACAATAGCGCATCTGGGCCACACGGCAAAGACGTAAATGCCCTGCGGCGTCTTATGCCGGCGTTTCGCAAATCCGCGGCGCAGAAATCGTGGGTTCAAGCGCATCCGGTGTGAGAGGATGGCCTGAAAATAGACAGCCGCGTGCCGCGTGGAGGCTATGTGTTTGAAAAGAATCTTCTGGCCAATAGAACCATCCTCGTCACAGGAGGGGGCACGGGGCTGGGCCGCTCAATGGTGCTTCGAATGGCCGAGCTGGGCGCCAACATTTTTCTGGTGGCGCGCCGCGAAGAACCGCTCCGCGAGACGGCAGAACAGATTCGAAGCGCAGGCGGCGCCTGCGAGTATGCCCTGGCCGACGTGCGCGACTTTGCCGCTGTGGAAGCAGCGGTCGCCGCCGCTGAGCAGCGCTTTGGTCAGGTGGACACGCTGATCAACAACGCCGCGGGCAATTTTATCGCGCGCACGGAAAAGCTGACGCCCAACGCCTTCGCCGCCGTCACGGGCATCGTGCTCCAGGGCACGTTCCATTGCACGCTGGCGCTCGGCCGCCGGTGGATCGCCGCTTCACGGTCCGGCACGGTGCTGAATATGGTGGCCACTTACGCGGCGGCCAACTGCGGCTCGGGGTTCGTTGTGCCTTCGGCCTGCGCCAAGGCTGGAGTGCTGGCGATGACGCGGTCGCTCGCCGTCGAGTGGGCTCGCCACAAGATCCGGCTGAATGCCATCGCGCCGGGACCCTTTCCGACCGAAGGAGCGTGGTCGCGGTTGATGCCCAACCCCGAGTTCGGAAAGCATGCGCGTGAGGCCCACCCGATGAAGCGCTTCGGGCGGCACGAAGAGCTGGCGAACCTTGCGGTCTACCTGCTGTCCGAGGCCGCCGCCTACATCAATGGCGAGTGCGTGGTGATTGATGGCGGGCTCTGGCTCCGCGGAGCAGGCGAGTTCAACGATCTGGCGGACTTGCCCGAGGCGGCGTGGGATGCGATGGAGGCGGCGCGTCCGGCGCGTCCTGCGAAGTAGTCCGGCGGTCTCAAACCTTCCCTCTAGGCTGTGGCGTCCGTCTTAGCCTCTGCTGAAACACTCCCATAACCTTTTGACATTTGCACCGTCTATATATAGCGTAGCCATATGTGGAGGCTACATAGATGATCCAACCCGAACTCAAGAAGGGTACGGCGGAGGTGCTGATCCTCTCGCTCATCGAAGCCCGTCCGCGGCACGGCTACGAAATCGCCAAATTGATCGAGGAACGCTCGGGGGGCGTGCTCGAGTTTCATGTCGCCTCTCTTTACCCCATGCTCTACCGGCTTGAAAAGCGCGGCTGGATCGAAGGCCGATGGCTGGAAAAGGCCGGACAGCGGCGGCGCCGCTATTACCGGCTGACGGCGGCGGGCCGCAAGGCGCTCCCCGAGCAACGCCGCTCGTGGCGGGAATTTATCCACGCGATCGAACGCGTCGCACAAGTGGGAAACGCCTGACGTTATGCCTGACTGGAAGCAACACGTTCGCGAACACTTGCCAGCGCTTGGCGTGAGCGGGGCGCGCGAGCACGAAATCGTCGAGGAACTCGCGCAGCAACTCGAACAGGCCTACAACGACGCGTTGGCTGCAGGATCAACTCCGGCACAAGCGGCAGCGAGCGCGACCGCTCAATTTGCCGATTGGGAAGCGCTCGCCACGGAAATTCGCCACGCCGAACGGCCCGTGACAGAAAACATCGAGCGCCACGTGCCGGACACCTGTAAATTTGCCTTGAATGAACAGCATGTACGAAAACGCCGGGGAGGAAACATGATTGGCGACTTTCTTCAAGATGTGCGTTACGCCTTTCGCATGCTGCGCAAGAACCCCGGCTTCACCGCACTTGTGGTGCTGACGCTTGCGCTCGGTATCGGCGCCAACTCGACGATCTTCTCGGTAGTAGACGCCGTATTGCTGCGTCCGCTGCCGTACCCGCAATCGGACCGCTTGATGAACGTGCTCGAGAGCAATCCCAAGAATGGCTGGCCGCGATTCAGCGTGTCGCCCGCGAATTTTCTGGATTGGCGCAACCAGTCGCGCTCCTTCGAGCAGCTTTTTGCGATTGGCCAAGATGAATCCAACGTTACCGTCGGAGATTTCCCGGAGCACTGGGTTGGCGTCGCCGCCACACCGGGGTTGTTCGAAGCATTGCGTGTGCGCCCGCAGCTTGGGCGCGTGTTCGGTGATGACGACTTCGTGGCCGGCAAAAGCGACGTGCTCGTTCTGAGCGATGCGTTGTGGCGTGGCAAGTTTGGCGCAGACCCCAACGTAATCGGGCGAAACATCGCGATGGACGGAAAGCCCTACCCGATCATCGGCGTAATGCCGCCCGGCTTTCAGTTCAACGCTCCCAACAAAATGTATTGGCTGCCGTTTCCTTTCGGCACTTCTTTGGCCGCCGCGCGAGGCGCGCATTTCCTGGATGTTGTCGGCCGGCTGCGCGATGGCGTGACGCCTGCCCAGGCGCAGGCGGAAATGATTGGCATCGCCGCGAATCTCGAAAAGCAATATCCGGATTCGAACAAGGACTGGTCGGCCATCGTCGAACCGCTGCAAAGCACCGGCGTGCGAAACGTGCATACCGCGTTGCTCGTACTGCTGGGTGCGGTGGGTTTTGTGCTGCTCATCGCGTGCGCCAATGCCGCCAATATGCTGCTCGCGCGGGCTACCGTGCGCCGCCGCGAAATCGCCATTCGCGTAGCGCTCGGCGCAGGCAAGCTGAGGATTGTGCGGCAGTTGCTGACGGAAAGCGTGCTGCTGGCCCTGTGCGGAGGCGCCGCCGGGCTGGCAATTACGTTCTGGAGCACGCGAGCCCTGGCCGCCCTGCCTCCGGCGCTGCTACCGCGCGCCGCATCCATCCACGTGGACATTCGCGTGCTGCTCTTCACCTTCGTTCTCGCCCTAATCACCGGGATCGTTTTTGGTGTGGTCCCCGCACTGGCGATTTTGCGCGGCGACCTAGCAAACACGCTGAAGGAAGCAGGGAGGAGCGGCAGCGGGCGCAGCCGGCTACGCAAAGTGCTGGTGGTGGCGGAGGTCGCGCTGGCTTTCGTGCTCCTCGCTGGATCGGGACTGATGGTGCGGAGTTTCGAGCGCCTCACGGCTGTGGAACCGGGTTTCAACACCGGCGGAAAGCTCGCGTTTGACATGCAGCTTCCTTCTGCACGCTACAAGACGCCAGAGCAAAGAACTCTGTTCTTCCGGCAGGCCAAGGAAAGATTGCAGGTGCTTCCTGGCGTGACGTCCGTGACCATGACGTCACTTGTGCCGCTGAGCGGGGAACTATCTTTGTGGACGTTTGGAATCAATGGCCAGCAGAACTCGACGTCTCTGCCGTCGGCGCTCTATTACGAGGTTGATCCGGACTACCTGCATGCCATGGGGATTCCGCTGATCCAAGGCCGCAATTTTACGGAAAGCGATAACGCCAGTTCGCCGCACGTCTGCATCATCAATGACTTTTTCGCGCGGACCATGTTTCCCGGCCGTGATCCCATTGGCCAGCACATTCAGATCGGGAATAATTACTCCATTTCCCGCGAGGTCGTCGGCGTCGTTGGCTCCGTGAAACAAGCCGGGCTGGACGACAAAGAAACCTACCAAATCTATGAAGCGTATGCCCAACTGCCCCGATCGGGTACAACCTTCATCGTGCAAACCGCCAGCGAACCAATGGCGATGCTCCCGGCCGTGCGCCACGCCATCCAGCAAGTTGATCCGCAGGAACCAGTGGCCAAGCCGCGCACGCTGGAGCAGGTGGCCAGCGAAGCCGTGGCGCTGCCGCGATTTCGCACGCTGCTGCTGGGGCTATTCGGGGCGCTGGCCGTCGTTCTAGCGCTTGTGGGGCTCTATGGAGTGATGTCTTACACCGTGACCCAACAAACGCAGGAGATCGGCATCCGTATGGCTCTGGGAGCGCAGCAACGGAACATCTACGGGCTGATCGTGTTGCGAGGAATGGCACTGGTGGGAATCGGAGTGGCCACCGGGCTTGTGGCGTCGCTGGCGATGACCCGGTTGCTGGCGGTATTTCTGTTTGGAGTCACGCCACGCGACCCAGCCACGCTCGCGAGCGTGATCTTACTTTTTGCGGCTGTGGCCGCTATCGCTTGTTGGATACCGGCGCGGCGCGCCAGCCAAGTGGATCCGCTGGTGGCGCTGCGGCACGAGTGATTGTTTCACGTGAAACAATTTTATCTCGCGCAGGATCAATCGTTTGCCTTCCGGCATTCGAAATCCATAAAGTAGAGGTGCGCGTGTTTGCTCAACCGGCTTACAAGTCCAGGAAAACGCGCGCTTCGAAGCCTTCGGGAGTTCGCGTGACTGCAAATTGATGGTAGGTGACGGCCTTGATGGCCACGCGGGCGCGATGGCGGCTGCGGTCGAATGGCTCTCCGTAAGCGATACCGCTCACCGAGCGATCGCTAAGGTCCTGAATTTTGAAGCGGCAAAAAACAAAACGCTCGCCATCGGCAATCGCCAGAATCTCCGCCAACCAGGCATAGAGCAGCGATTCCACGTCCTCTCCGGTGACGGCGATTTCACGGCTTTCCGCATCGCGCACCGTTTCGAGGTCACACGCCAGCGACGCCAGCGCTTGCGCCGAGTTGATGAAGAGTTGCCGCAAATTCGCGCCATGCGCGAGAAAGCCCACGTCGGCTGGGTGCTCCAGAATTTCGAATGGCGCACGCTCGGGCGGGTCGCCGGAAATCTTCATGCGGCGATTCTACGCCGTCGCGCCCGTCTGCGGCCACGCGCTCGCGTTGCATGTTGCCGGAAGTTTGAGGAAGATGGGTTATGTCTTCGTTGCGCCGTCCGCCGGGTCCGCGCGGCCGAACTCTGCTGGGCGTCACACCGCTGACGTCGGGCAACAGCCTCAGATCGCTTACCGAATGGTCGGAAACTTACGGCGACATTTACCACTGCCGCTTTCTTCGCTATCACGTCTATTTTCTGAATCGCCCCGAGTACATCGAGCAGATGCTGGTGGCGCAGAATTCGAAATTCATAAAAGGACGCGCGCTGCAGGCCAACCGCGAGCTCTTTGGCAATGGTTTGCTGACAAGCGAAGGCGAATTCTGGCAACGGCAGCGCAAGTTGAGTCAGCCGGCGTTTCATCGCACGCGGATTCAGGGCTACGGCCGCACGATGGTCGCGTGCACGCTGCGCACGTTGGAAACTTGGCGTCCTGGCGAGCAGCGCGACATCCATCAAGAGATGATGGCGCTGACGCTCGATATCGCCGCGCGCACACTTTTCAGCGTGGACATAGCGCGGCACTCCGGCCGCATCGGCAAGGCGCTCGCCACCGTGATGGAAGTTTCGGCGAGCCCGCAGCGAATTCTGAAGGCGATGCGGATGCTGGGTTGGCGAAAGGAGCGCCGCTATCGCCGAGGCGTGGCCGAGCTGGACGAAATCGTCTACAGCATCATTCGCGAGCGGCGCGCCACAGAGCACCCTGGCGGCAGCGAAAACGGCGACTTGCTTGGCATGCTGCTCGAGGCGCGCGACGAAAACGGCAATGGCATGAGCGATCAGCAACTCCGCGACGAAACCCTCACCCTGCTGCTCGCGGGACATGAAACCACCGCGATCGCGCTTTCATGGACGTGGCACTTGCTCTCGCAGAATCCCGACGTGGCGCGCAAGCTGCACGAGGAACTTGACGCGGTGCTCGGCGGCCGCGAGCCGGGCGCGGAGGATTTGCCGCGGCTGCCATACACCGAACGCGTGATCAAGGAATCGCTGCGGCTTTATCCTCCGGCCTATGTAATTTTGCGATTGGCCGTCGAGGATGCGCAAATTGGCGGCTACTTGATCCCGCGCGGATCGAGCGCCGGGGCAAGCCCTTGGGTGACGCAACGAAGCGCGAAGTTCTTCCCCGAGCCGCTGCGGTTCTATCCGGATCGCTGGACGGAGGAATTTTCGCGGCAGTTGCCGCGCTTTGCATATTTTCCGTTTGGAGGCGGGCCGAGGATTTGCATCGGCGCGCAGTTTGCGCTGATGGAAGCGGCACTCGTATTGGCAACCATTGCGCAGCGCTGGGACTTGCAAGCCGTGCCCGGGCATCTCGTAGAATTATTTCCGTCCATTACGCTGCGGCCAAAGAATGGCATCCGCATGATGCTGGCACGCCGCTAATCCCGTTGAGGCTTTGCCCTGATTTGCGCGCTTCGGCGCAGATCTGCGATTGGTGCTCTAGCAGGCCGCAAAAAAGAAAACCGGGCGCCCGGTTTGGCCGAGTGCCCGGCAATGCTGCGCTATTCGAGTCTTCTGTTAAATGTTTTGCCCGTCCATCTCGTCGCCGCGCGGGCGCCCGCCACCCGGCGGTCCGGGCTGCGGGATCACGATGTGCGGCACGCCGGCATCGTTCATCAGCTTGTTCAGATTCGGCAAGCCTTCCTTGACGAGCTTATCCACTTGCGGAAGCGCGTCGCTTATCTCCTTGGTGAGGAGATCGAGCTCCTTCAAGTCGTCCGCCGTGGGAGCCTCCGACATGCCTTGGAGAGCGCCGGAAACTTCGCCGACGCGCTGCGAGAAAATGGGAGGACGGTAAACGAGCGCCGGTCCAGCGCCGCCCATCTCGCCACCCTCCTCGGGGGGCGGAGCGGCGAATTTTGCGGCCACTTCGTTCACCTGCTTGGACAAATCCTCGGCGGCCTTCTGCACGTTATCCGGGATCTTCACCGCACCCGGACGCTTCCAGGCAGCCAGCGTGTTGTCGAGGGCCGTCCTGAGACCGGTGATCTCGCGCTGTCCGCGATTGGCGTCGCGAGAGAGATTGTAAGCTTTCATGATCGCGTCATGGCGCTTGGCGCGGTCCGCCTCCGAAAACTCGATGCGCGGATCTTCTTCGACCTTGACGGTTTTTGTCTCGGTCTGATCACCGAGCGCCACCTTCACCGTGTACGTGCCGGGATCAACCAAGGGCCCCCGGCCGCCACCGCCGAAGAACCCGCCGATTCCTCCAGCGAGCATTTGCGCCGGGTCAACAGCCGGGGCAATCCGCAAGTCCCACGCGAACCGGTTCATGCCTTCTTTGGGGGTGCACGACGAAGCGCCCAGAAATTGCGAGATCACAGAGCGCGGGATTCCCAACGCCGCGATCTGTGGAGGGAGTTCCGGTTCGCCCTGGCCAGGCCGGGTTACGCGGCACTGGATTTCGCGCACGGTTTTGCCGCTCGAATCGGAGATCGTGATGGCGAGATGGTCCTTCTCCGTGGGCGCGGTCTTCAGATAAAAATCAACGAGTGCGCCAAAGGGCGGGTTGGGGCCGGTGAACGCCTTCGTACCGAAACCGAAGCCGCCACCACCGCCTCCGCCCTGCTCGCGGTAGAGATAGGCATCGCGAATGTCGAATAGCTTCACGTTCGCGTTGACGGCCTGCGCCATTTCCTGGATCGGAGTGATGTCGTCCAAAATCCAGATCGAGCGCCCGTGCGTGCCAAGAATCATGTCGTTGTCGCGCGGGTGAATCAGGATGTCGTCCACGGGAACGGTGGGCAGATTCAGCATGAAGCGAGTCCAATTCGCGCCGGTGTCAAAGGAAATGAAAAGGCCCCGCTCGGTGCCCGCGTAGAGCAGTGTGGAAACCTTGGGATCTTCGCGGACCACTTCGACCGTGCCGTCCTTGTCGGTGATGCCGTTCGAAATGGCGTGCCAGCTCTGGCCGTAGTCGGTTGTTCGAAAAATGTAGATGTGGAAGTCGCCACTGCGATGCCCATTGAATGCGGCGTATGCCGTTCCTTCCGCGTATTTGGAAGCGACCACGCGGCTTACGTAGGTGGCTTTCGGAACGCCCGGGACGCGTCCGGCGACGTTCGTCCACGTTTTGCCGCCGTCGCGTGTGATTTGCAGATTGCCGTCGTCGGTGCCGACCCAGGTCACGTTGGCGCTCATCGGCGACTCGCTGATCACCGTGATACACGGCCACCATTCGACGCCATCCTCGCGGGAAAGCACGGTCTTATCGGGAAGCTTGCCGAGAACTTTCATCTCCCGGCGATTTTCATTATTGGTGAGGTCGGGACCGAGCTTGATCCAGGAATCGCCTCGGTCGATGGACTTGAAGAGAAAATTCCCGCCGTAGTAGATCGTTTTGTGATCGAAGTGCGAAATTTCAATCGGCGAGCGCCACTGGAAGCGATAGGGGGCTTCGCCCTCCGCTTCGCGCGGACGGATTGTCTTGGATTCAGTCGTGCGCAAGTCACGGCGGCCGAGCTCTCCATCCTGCGATTCTTCGTAGTCCGTGTTGGGATCATCGGGATCGAGGCGATTGTAAAAGCCGTCGCCGCCGCCCACGGTTTCCCAGTCACTATTCAAGATGCCACCATGAAATGTTTGCGAAGGGCCGCACCAGCTTCCGTTGTCCTGCAAGCCGCCGCAAACTTTGTAGGGCTTCTCGTTGTTGGCGGTGACTTCGTAAAACTGCCCGATCGCCAGAATGTTGTCGTGGTCCCAGGAATGACCGCCATCGCGGCTCATGTAAATGCCGCCATCCACGCCGACCATCATGTGGTTCGAGTCGTGCGGATCAATCCAGAGAGCGTGATAGTCGCTGTGTACACCTTGTCCGCGTGAAGTGACAAAGCTCTTGCCGCCATCTTCCGAAGAATAAAGCGGCGCACCACCCACCCAGATGCGCAGATCATTATTCGGATCAACAGCCAACACGCCGAAGTACGAAGGGCGGGGGTTGGTGTCGCTCATCTTCGTCCAGTTCTCGCCTTTATCTTCGCTGCGATAAAAACCGCCCTTCAGGTTCTGTACGCGGGCGTAAACAATGTTGGGATTGCGGGGATAGACGGTGATGGCGATGCGGCCAACGTCGCTGCCGTCGGCATACGGCAGGCCGTTGGTGATCTTACGCCAGGTCGCGCCAGCATCGTTCGTTTTGTAGATACCGCCGTCGGGCCCGCCGCCATTGAAACCATACGCCGTGCGGCGGCGCTCGTAAGCGCCCGCGTAGAGAATATTTGTGCTCTGCGGATCTATGGCGAGATCGACCACACCCGTGTCGTTATTGATGAAGAGAACTTTGTTCCAGGTCTTGCCGCCGTCGGTCGTCTTGAAAACGCCGCGCTCTGGATTTGCGTTCCAGAGTCCGCCAAGCGCGGCGACGTAGACCGTGTTCGGGTCGTGCGGATCAACAACGACGCGCCCGATGGATTGCGTTTCGTCCAAACCCACATGCTGCCAGCTCGTGCCGCCATCGAGCGATTTGTAAACGCCTGCGCCCCATGACGCGCTCTGTCGATTATTGGCCTCACCCGTGCCGACCCAGATTACCGACGGATCGGAAGGCGCAATGCTGATGGCGCCGATCGAAGAGGTCGTCTCATGATCGAAGATGGGCGTCCAAGTGTTGCCGCCGTTCGTGGTCTTGAAGATTCCGCCGGCGGCGAGGCCTGCGTAGATTATGTCCGGATTGTCGTCCTGGACGGCGTAGCAATCCACGCGCCCGCCCATTGTCGCCGGCCCGATGTTGCGAAACTCAAGATTCTTCAGGGCGGCGACCGGCGAAGACGAGTCGGCGGCTGGAGAGGGCGCAGCAACAGCGCGATTCGAGGCCGCACCAAGGGCGGCATCCGCAGAGCCCGATTTTGCCTCATGCGCGCCACTTGTTACCGCCAAGCCGCTGCCGAGCACCATGCCGATCACAAACCCCGCGCCAAGAATCCAACGGATCCCGCGCAGACGCGCCAAACGTTCAGTCATTGAAATACCTCTTTGTAAGGATTGCGGCAGTGAGCCGATGAAGCATGAAGCCGGAACACGCCGAGGCAAAGCGTCCCGTCCTGGTAGGAGCACCTTGCCCGGCGAACTATAGCGGAATAACTGCTCCGGTAGTCCTACCGCTCGTCATAGACGCGCGCGCTTCGTGCCAGGTTTCCACGTCTGGCAACAAGAGGCCGCACTTGGGTCTGCTAGTGCGAGACCACAGGAATCTCGACGTTCGAAGGATATTGTTTCGAACGATAGATTCGCTGAATAGCCTTCTGATAATCGGCAGGCTGTGCTTCGAAAATGTTCGGCACATATTTCTGCGGGTTGCGATCAATGATCGGGAACCACGTGCTCTGGACCTGCACCATGATGCGGTGGCCTTTCTGGAACACGTGATCGTTGGTGTGGAGATCAATCGTAAAGGGAGTGACCTCATTGGCGACGACGGGCTGGGGCTTTTCGAAACTCTTGCGGAAGCGCCCGCGGAGGACTTCGTCAGCGATCATGAGTTCGTAGCCGCCCATCGTGTGGTCGGGCTCATATTTCTCGGGATAGACGTCAATCAATTTCACCACCCAGTCGCTGTCTGTGCCGGTGGTTGAAGCGAAGAGGTGCGTGACGATATCACCGGCCACCGTCACGTCCTCTTGTAGCGGCTCGGTTTCCCAGCTGACGGTATCCGGGCGCTGCTGCACGAAACGCTGATCTTCCACGAGCCAGGTGTACCACCGGCTGCCTTCGGAATAGGTCTCCTCGATTGGCCGCGTGCGATAGGGCACGGGATTGGCGGGATCGGAAACGTAGCTGTCGAATGCCGTCGAGGCATTGGCCGGAGCGTCAAAAGACAGTTTGCCGTCTTCATGAAAATAGAGTTTCCGCGGCGCTGTGCCGGCGGGTGGCCAGGCATCCCACGACTTCCAGGTGTTTGTTCCAGTCTCAAATGTTTCAGCCACGTGGGCGGGTAATTTGCCTTTGTCCTTAAGCCAATAGGCGAACCAGGGGGCTTGAAGCTTCGCACGGAAGTAGTCGCCGGTGTTGCTGCCGAAATCCACATTGCCGAGTTTTCTGCCCGGACTGCGGCCCCAGCCCCCGTGATTCCATGGTCCGACGACAAGGTAATTGTTGTGTTTGGCGTCGTGCTGCTTCAGAAGCTCGTAGATCTTCATCGGGCCATAAAAATCTTCCTGGTCCCACCAGCCCGCCACATTCAAGTTGGGAACTTGCAGCTCCAGATCCTTGAAGTAGCGCGGGAACGCCTGTTTCTGCCAAAACGCATCGTAGTTTGGATGCGCTACGAAATTGTTCCACGTGGGAATGGCACCGTGAAAATAGAGCTTGTTGGCGTTTGAAAGCGGCCCTAGCCGGAGATACCATTCGAACGTGTCATACCTATCGAACTGGAACTGAAAGTTTGTCTTGCCGGTTTCGAGTTCATCCGCGTATTCGAATCCATAGCTCAGCCGGAACGCGCCATTGTGATGAAAATCATCGCCCAGGAACATGTCCGCGGGCGAAGCCTGCTCCGAAACGGCTTTCAACGCCGGATGCGGCTCGAGCAGCGCCATGGCCGTGAGCCAGCCGCTGTAGGAGATGCCAGCTTCGCCCGCGCGGCCGTTGTTGTTGGGAATATTCTTCAGCAGCCAATCAATTGTGTCGTAGGTGTCCGTGCCTTCGTCAATGGAGTGCGTATCGCTGCGGTCGCGCGGAGGCCGTTGCATCACAAACGTCCCTTCGGAACCGTAGCGGCCGCGGATATCCTGGAACACGAAGATGTAGCCATCCGGGAACATATCCGGATAAAGATTAAGCAGGCGCGAGAACCCTTTGTCGTCATCGCTAAGGCCGTAGGGCGTTCGCGTCAGGAAAAAAGGGAGCGGCTCCTTCGTTTCCTTTGGCGTGTAGATTTCGGTGTGCAGTTTCACGCCGTCGCGCATCGGAATCATCACGTCGCTTTTTGTGAAGAGCGCTCCGTAGTCCGGCAGAGCCGCAGCCTGTTCCGCCAGAGCAAGCGCCGGTGTCCGCTTTGCCGCTGGAAGAATCGGCAAAACCGCGAGAGCTATAACTGCACAGAGAAGTGCAGGTTTCATCGGCTTCCTCCCTGCTTTTTTCCGCAGCCTGGGCGCGTGAGTTCAGCGTTTTGCTTGCGAGGGTTGCTCGGAGCGCCTTCGATCCAGCAGCCGCACATCATCTGAATTGTCAAGATACTCCAAACGTTGCAGGGCAACCGGGACGTTCCCATTTTTCCACAAGTAATCGTGAAATGCGCGCAGCGAAAAAGCGCTGCCCTGTTTCAGCTTCGCGTCGGCGAGAAAGCCGAGAATTTGCACCTTGCCTATTTGATAGCTGATCGCTTGGCCGGGAGTCGTGGCAAAAAAGGACGCTTCTTCCTCCGCGGTCTTCTTGTCCATTGGCACATATTGCTGCAGGTAAGCAGCCGCTTGCTCCATCGTAAAGGTTCCGAGCGCCAGCTTTACATCCACTTCGACGCGCAACGCCCGTAGCCGCATAAAGTTGTATATGATCTCGCGCGAACGAGGACTGTCGTCGAAGAGCCCGGCCTGCATCATCATCTCCTCGATGTAGAAACCAAGGCCCTCATTTGCTCCCGAGTCATAGTAGTGGCGCCGGATCGGGTCATCGTGCATCCATGACCACGACATCTGGAAAAAGTGTCCCGGCACGCCTTCGTGAATCATGTCCGGCCGCGGGTCTTTCGCGGAGGCCAGCCAGAAGTAGCCGAGATTCGGCGACGGCGGATCAATCCAGCGCACGCCGTCTTCGCCCAAGTGGGTAGGGCCGCCGAACCAATCCAGTTCGCCAAAATCGCCGAGGGCATCAAGATACGCCGGTGCGAGCTGCACCGTATAGTGCCCGATTCCCTGCGGGACGCTCAGGATGTTTTTTTCCTCGAGAAATTTGCGAATGGCGAGCTCATCGCGCTGGCTATTTCGAATTTGCTCCTCGGCGCTGGAGGCAATCTTCAGTTCGGGCAGGCCTTGATTGCGCTGCTGCTCGTACTGTTCGAACGCTACAGCGCGCCCCCATTCCTCGCGGCTGATAGCTAGGAGTTGCTCGGGAATAAAGGGGAGCAGGGCGACATTGTTCAGAAAGAACTCATAGTTGGCGCGGCCTATCGCGGATTTCTCCGGCATCGCCGGCAGACGCTGCTGAAGCCAGGAGCGGTAGGATTCGAGCGCCACGATCGCTTTTTCGGTGGCGGCTTGAAATCCCGCGGCGATGTCGCCTGGCGAGCCGGCATCCGCAGTGAGCATTGGCGCCACGCCACGCTCGACCTCGGTTAGCTCCGGGCGTATTTGTTGCAAGGAACCAATCGCCAATTGGGCGAAGGAGCGCACCGGATGGAGATTTGCTTTGCCGGCGGCCAGAATGGCGGGGATTTCGTCCATGCGTGCGACGATCTCGCGACTGCGTTCCGCGCCAAAAGGCGGCGGCTGCAGCAAGGACTCGAGCACAGCCGTGAGGCTTTGCTCCAGATAGAAAGTGGGATCGCGCTCCCAGCGACGATTGATATCCAGCTCCCAGCGAACGCGTGCCAGCGCCGAGCCCATCAACCGGTAGTCCACCTGCTGGGGCACACTCCAGGCCGTGGCGTCCATCTTCTTCCAACGCGTTTCGAAATCGCCCAGGGCCGCCCGCCGTTGCGCGATCGATGCTGCCGACCAATCCCGTTGCCCCGCGGCATGCTCGATTCGAGGGATGTCGTCATTCGAAAACGGTTGATAGCGGGTGCGCCACGCCCAGAAATCGGTAGAAAGGCTTTCGAGAGAATTTGCTTGTAGGGAAGATTTCGCCTGAGACCAGGCGGCTTGACTTGAAAAGGAACACGCCGCTAGTAAAAACAGCGCCGCAATCGTACACCTCGTCCGGCGCCCGCTCATTCGTATCGCAGCGCTTCGATGGGATCGAGCGATGCCGCCTTCTTCGCCGGATAGTAGCCAAAGGATACGCCCACGACCGCCGAGAAAATCACCGCAACCCCGATCGCAATGGCGGGGACATTGGTTGGCCATTTGAGCGCCGAAGAGACAACACTCGCGGCGACATATCCAAACACCACGCCCAAGGCTCCTCCAAACATGCTTAGCACCACAGCTTCGCTGAGAAATTGCCGCTGCACGTCCTGCTCGGTGGCTCCTACAGCGATGCGCACACCAATTTCTCGCGTACGCTCCGTTACCGACACCAGCATGATGTTCATGATGCCGATGCCGCCCACCACCAGCGAAACCGAAGCGATCGCGCCCAGCAGCAATTCCATCACGCGCACGGTCGCCTCGCGCGCCGTCGCCAGATCGCTGGGGCTGCGAATGATGAAGTCGTCGTCCGCATCGGTGCGAAGATGATGGCGCTGGCGAAGCAATGCTGAAATCTGTTTCTCGGCTCCATCCATCACGTCCGGCGAGGTCGCCGACACGGCAATGTTCTGCAACCAACTGATGCCCGAGATTTTTTTCTGGACCGTAGTGTACGGCATGAGGAGCGTATCGTCTTCATCATTGCCGAAGGCCGCCGATTGTCCTTTTTGGCTGAGCAGGCCGATGATGCGGAAAGGCAAATTGGACACGCGAATCGTCTTGCCGACGGGATCATCCGTGCCGAAAAGATTCGTCGCCACCGTCTGGCCAATCAGGCAGATGTCCGCGGCCGTATCCACATCGTGCTGACCGAACCCGGCGCCGCGAAGGATGGGCCAGTGGCGGATCGAAAGATAATCGGGACCGACGCCGTTGGCGTGGGTGAACCAGTTCTGATTCTGGTATACCACCTGGACGCCCGCTTGCACGCCCGGCGAAACACGGCTCACCACGGAGATTTCCTCCTGGATTGCCTTGGCATCGTCTGGCGTTAGCGTCTTGGTGGCCTGGCTGCCCAGATGGACGCCCATCTGGTTGATGCTGCCGGCCGCGATGTAAATCAGGTTATCGCCGAGGGCCGCGATTTGCTGCTGCACCTGCTGCGATGCGCCTTCGCCGATGGCCACGGTGCAGATCACCGCTCCTACCCCGATGATGATGCCGAGCATGGTCAGCGCCGTGCGCAACTTGTTACGCGCGAGGGAACGCAGAGCTAAGCGCAGGACTTCTTGGGGATTCATTCGTGGCCTCCTCCGAGGCGAATGGCGGTGTGGCTCGCGCGCGGATGCATTGAAATCCGACGGACGGCGTGTCTAGAGGCGGCGTTTGTTCGCGTGCGCCCTAGGATGCGCCCAGTTTATCGCGTTTGGAACGAGCGCGGGCGGGAATTCTGGAGGCGAGAACGCCGACAACTATGAATGGTAGTAGTTGGCGCACTTTCAAAGAATCCGGCGCGCGTTGGCCGCGCGGCAGTGATTGTTGCGCGACCCGAGGAGACCCGAATGTCCCGCGATTTTTCCGTGAAGAGCAGGCGCAAGGTTTGGCTGAATGCGGCGCTGTGTCTCGTTTGCGCACCGCTCGTGCTGCTGACGCAGGGTTGCGATAAGGAAGAGCACGGTCCCGATGCGGCTCGCTCGAAGGTGAAGACCAGCCTGCCCGACGGCGTTGACCCCAGCCAGCCGCGAACTATTTCCTTTGCGGACATGGTTGCGCTGCCCGACCCGCCCGGCGTGACGAAGAACGATCCGCGCTATCAGAAGACCCGCATCCCCGCGTTTCCCAACTCGCTCTGGGTGAAAGAGGGCGACCCCGTGAAGGTTGGCGCTTATCTGCACAGAGTCACTTACATGGGCGACGGCGACTACAACTTGCGGTTCTCCAACAGTCCCGACTCTGACGACAACTACATCGTTTCGGAGATTCCGGATGATGACGACGTGCCGCGCAAGCTGCGCCCATTGGTCGTGGCGGCGCGCAATTATCTAAAGTCCCAAATACTGGGCGGGCAGGAACCGTCCAAACAAGGAACCGAGCTCAAGCCCGCGCCGTTTGTCGAAATCACCGGCGGGCTCTACTTTAGCGACTCACACGTGGGCGATGCGCCGGCACCTGACCGCCAGGGCTTGAACAGAGCGTCGAGCTGGCAGATTCATCCTGGGTTGGGCATAAGCACGGCAGCTCCGGCGATGGCCCCGGCTCACTGACAGGCTGCCGCGTCCAGGAATGCGCGCTGATCCACTGACTGCGATGGGTGAGGCTTAGCGGGTTGCTTCATTCTTGCGGTGGACAAACTCGGTCAGGAAGTTGTCCACAAGCCGATTCCACTCTTCAGGATGCATCCGCTTGCAATGATTTTCCAATTGCACGCGACTGTCGCGTCCTGAGTCTGGTCGGAAATCGCAATAATTGCACTTGGCTGTTTCCTTTTTGGGTGACGATTCCATATTTCTTTCCTTTGACCCTTTAGCAGCCTCGATCTCTATTGCTGTTAACAAAGAACGTGCCGATTGTGAACCCCAGGACACCGCAGAGGATATACGTGGAATCCTGCAATCTGGATTGGTACTAGAACCGATCCCTATGCGAATCGGCTCCGAGGCTTTGTGACTCGCAGCGCGTGGGCACGCAAGGATTGAATCCCGCTAAAGGCGGTGATAGCCTCGCCAGGGAGGCGGTTCTTCGGATGCGACATGCCTCCGAACGCCCCCGGCGGTACCCCCCATGGCGTCTACCAGCCAACAACTCGACCAGGAATTGCTGCGCGGACGTGTGCTGGGTATCGCGCGCGAGGTGTTGGAAGAACTCGGCAACCTGCACGCCGTGGGGACTTTGCGGTGCGAATCTCACCTCGAGCACGATCTCGGCTTAGGCAGCCTTGAACGGGTGGAGTTGTTGGTGCGGCTGGGATCCGCGTTTCATCTGCGGCTGGCGGATTCCGTGGTTGCGCAAGCCAATACCGTCGAGGATGTAGTTGTTGCCATCGCGGAAGCGTTGAGTTCGGAAGTTTCGGCTGGCGGGGATGTCTCTGCGGTATTCGGAGCGCTTGCCGAAGTACACGGCGCAGGCGCATTGCAGAGGCGCGCCGAACCTGGCTGCCCGGCGGAGGGAGTGCCCTGGGCGGAAACTTTGCTCGATGTTTTTCGACACCGCGCTTGCTCCGACGCGGACCGCCCGCACCTCTTTTTATATGACGGTGACACGCCGCTCGATCCCGTAAGCTTCGCGGAGTTGTACTCGGCGGGACTACGCGTCGCGCAAGCCTTGACGGCGAGCGGCATCGTGCCCAGCGACACGGTGTCACTGATGTTGCCGACAAGCCGCGAGTTCTTTTTCTGTTTCGCCGGCGTGCTGTTGGCGGGCGCGGTTCCCGTTCCAATCTATCCACCGTTTCGCGCGGATCGCATCGAGGAATACGCGACGCGCCAATCAGCGATCCTGCGAAACGCCGAGGTACGGCTGCTGATTACGTTTGATCGCGCGGAACGCCTGGCGCGTTTGTTGGCGCCGCAGGTGCCATCGCTCGTAAGTGTTGTGAATGCGGCGGAATTGGTCTGCGTTCCGCGCGACTGTGCCGCACCCGGCGCTATACCGGTGGGCCCTGCCGCGCGTAACGGGAGCGATCTTGCGCTCCTGCAGTACACCTCCGGCTCGACCGGTGATCCCAAGGGCGTGATGCTCACGAATGCGAACTTGCTTGCAAATATCCGCGCCATCGGCGAAGGCATCGGCGTTCGCAACGATGACGTTGGCACAAGCTGGCTGCCGCTCTATCACGACATGGGGCTGATCGGCGCGTGGCTGATGCCACTCTATTTCGGTTTGCCGCTTGCCGTGATGTCGCCGATGGACTTTCTTTCGCGGCCGGAGCGTTGGCTGCGGATCGTGCACCGCCATCGCGGGACGCTCGCCGCCGCGCCGAACTTCGCTTATGAGCTCTGCGCCAGGAAAGTGGACGAGCGAGACCTGGAGGGACTTGATCTGAGTTGCTGGCGAGCCGCGCTCAATGGCGCGGAAACCGTACATCCGGAAACAATTGATCGTTTCACCGCACGCTTTGCCCGCTGCGGCTTCCGGCGCGAAGCGCTGCTGCCCGTTTACGGTCTTGCGGAGACTGCTCTCGCCCTGACCATTCCACGGATGGGCCGCGAGCCGCGCGTAGACGCAATCGAGCGCGAACCTTTCGTGCGCGACGGCCGCGCGATTCCGATTTCCGCAGCCGCTGCCGAGGATGGCCAAGCCGCAGGGATCCGCTTCGTTGCCGTTGGACCACCTGTGGCCGGACATGAAGTACGCGTGGTCAATGCAGAAGGCGGCGACGCCGGTGAGCGCCGCGAAGGAGAATTGTGGTTTCGCGGGCCCTCGGCGACATGCGGCTACTACAACAATCCCGCGGCCACGGCAGCGCTGTTTCCCGCAGGCCTGCCGCAGAAGGGATCCTGCGCGTGGATCAACTCCGGCGATCGCGCCTATTTCGCGGACGGAGAACTTTTCATCACGGGGCGGGCCAAAGACATCATCATCAAGGCCGGCCACAATATCTATCCGCACGAGGCTGAGATGGCCGCTTCAGGCGTGGAGGGGATACGCAGGGGTTGCGCGGTCGCCTTCGGCGCGGACGGCTCCGGCTCGGGGACCGAGCGGCTGATTATCGGGGCGGAGGTACGCGATCCCGCGGTTCTGCATGACGCGAAACGCCGGAATGATCTGGTAGCGGCGGTGAGTGCGGCAGTGATGTCGGACATCGGTGTGCCACCGGATTCGGTCGAATTGCTTGCCCAAGGCAGCATCCCAAAAACGTCCAGCGGCAAACTTCGCCGCGCGGAAACGCGGCGATTGTATCTCGAGAAAAAACTTGGGCGGCCGTCCGCTTCAGCCTGGGTGCAGATCGCGAATCTTGCAATGGCCGGCGCATGGCACCGCGCGAGGCAGGTATTCGCTGCCGCGGCGCACGCGGTGTATGGCCTGTACGCCGCGCTGATCTTTTTTATCTTGGTTCTGCCTGCGTGGGGCTTGGTGAAGCTGGCGCGCAGCCGCGAGGCAGCCGCGTCGATCACGTCGAAGGCGCTGCGACTCTATTTTTCCGCGATTGGGATACGGGTGCGCGTGGAGGGACGCGAGCACCTCCAGGGGGCTAAACCCTGTGTGATCGTCGCGAACCACACCAGCTATGCGGACGTGCTTCTGCTGATGGCCGCGCTTGGAGTGGATTACCGTTTTGTTGCGAAGATCGAAGTAATGCGCATGCCGCTCATCGGTACGTTCATGCGCAAGCTCGGCCACCTGTCGTTTGACCGTTCCGATCCGCGGTCACGGCGAGGGGTTGCGGCGCAAATTGAATCGCAGCTTCGAGCGGGAGAATCCGTGTTCATTTTTCCGGAGGGAACCTTCACGGCGCATGAAGGCATGCGGCCGTTTCAGTTGGGCGCTTTCAAAGCCGCGGCGGCCACGGGTTGTCCGGTGGTGCCAATCGGGGTGAGCGGCATGCGCCAATTTATGCGGGACGGCACGTGGCTGCCTCGGCACGCGCGGATCACCGTCAAGATTCTGCCCCCATGGAACCGGGCGCCAGCGTCATCCGCCGCCTCAGCGAAATCCGGTTGGCAGGAAATGGTGAGGATGCGCGACGCCGTGCGATCCGAGATCGCCCACATCGCGGGCGAACGTCTGCTCTAAATATTGCAAGGGGACGCTCACAGAGTTCCATTTTCGTTCGGGACAAAATGCTTTTCCCAGCACAACTTCACTCACAACCCTTGCATCCATAGGGGAGTTGTGCGAAACGTACCTTGCGCCATTTCAGCCACGGCGCGGCGGCACAGCTGTAAGGGGTAGGGATAGCAGAGGGATCTGCGTGTCCCCAAAAAGAGGAACCGATTATTAATCGCACGGAGGATACGTGTTTATGCGAAGTGTAGTCTGTCTATTGGCGTTTTCTTTGCTCTCTTGCTTTGCGGTCTCGGCACAGGATTCCGATACCTCGAAAGCAGATGCTTTCCTGGGGTATACGTACGTTCGCCAAACCTATAAAGACGGCATTCTTCCGTACAACGTGCCGTTCGATATGAATGGCGGCTCGGCGCAGTTCGTCCTGTATCCCGCTAAGTCATTTGGCATCGTGGGTGAGGTGGCCGGCACATTCGCTTCGAACATCGGTGGCAATCCGGCCGCGGGCGCCATGTTTACGTACCTCTTCGGCCCGCGCCTTACGCTGCATCGTGGGCGGCTTCATCCCTACGTGCAAGCGCTGTTTGGCGAAGCGCATCTCTCGTCTGGCTTGAATTATTACCTGCTCGCCACAAATGCCAGCGGTGCTCCAGCCAACAATTCGTTTGCGATTGCGGGAGGCGTCGGCCTCGATTGGACCCTAACCCACCATTTCGCCGTGCGGCTCGCTCAAATAGACTACTTGATGACCCGCTTTTTCGATCCGTTCGGGAATCGCTTCATCCAGAGCAATGCCCGCTATTCGGGCGGCGTCGTTTACCGCTTTTGACTCGGACGCAATAACACTCTGAAAGCTGCCAGGAGGCCGGGGTGTAGCGGTCAGCAACGCCCCGTTTTTTCGCTGGGAGGCCCCGTCACACTTAGTATCCCAGCACAAAATGCACTGTGATGTACGTCTCTACTGCGACGGGCTCTCCACCCAGCAGGGTCGGGCGATAGCGCCACTGCCGGACCGCATCGAGCGCCGCCTTCACCAGCAGCGGGTGGCCGCTCAACACCTCCAGCGAGTCGATTGAGCCATCCCGTCCAATCACGGCGTGCAATTGCACGGTCCCTTGCAGATGTGTTTGCCGAGCCAACGCTGGATAGTCAGGTTCCACACGGCGAATCAGCAAGCCGGCTTGAATGCCTTCGCTGCGGCGCACTGGCGCTGCGGAAACGGATGGCGATGGCTTGGGCGGAGGCCGAGCAGCGGCGGGAGGACCTATCGGAATGGGCCCAGTCCCCCCATAGTCCGTGATGCCGGTGGTGCCGCCATCCGCGTAGGTGCCCGGAGGTATTGGTGGCGCGTTTTCGGGTTGCTGCGTCAACGGCGGAATCGTGGTTGGCGGCGCAAAAGGACCGCCGCTCCAATGGAAGATTTCATGGGGCTGCCGTGGCGTTTGTGCCGGCGGCTGCCGCTTGGCCCGAGGCGCGCCGTAAGGCGGCATCGGGACGTAAGTCCGCGGCAGGACGAGCCGCGTGCCCGCTGCGAAAAGCGGCCAGATCAGAAGGACCGCGACCAGCGCTGCCTCGATCAGAACCGATGCGCCGACCGCTTTCTGGCGTGCATGCAGGGCCTTGATCCTATCGGAGGCATTGGCGTCCACCAGGCATCTGCCCAAGGCCGAGGGAAGGGCTTTTGAGTTGTCTTTCGAAAAATCGGGGCCGTTGGCGCGCATACGCACACCTCCATTCTCAGTTTCGAGCTATTTCGAAACGTGCGGCGAATGATGATCTGAGTGGCGCGCGCCCTCTATTCCGGTTGGACACCATCGCGGCAGTAAAGTTCCTGCCAAAGCTAGCGGTTGGGATGAATTCGAACTGCGGGCCCACGCCGGCCCAAGATGCAAGATTTGCCGAATGCCGCCAAAAGTTCGAAACCTGAATCCTGGCAACTGCGCGAGGCATCGAAAGCGATGTCAGGAGGATTCTCTTGACGGAGTTGAAAGAAAGGACTTGGTACCTTTGCCATGAGCCGGGAATCGTTGGATACGGTGGGCGTGCGATACACGGGGTGGGCCGCGCTCGATCGCGACCCTCAGAAAGACTTGGTTGAATTCACGTGTCCGAGCTGCGGAGCGGAGGGTATGAAACCCGCCCGGCGCGAGCGGACTCTCTATCACTTCGTGGATGGTTTCTTGCAGGACGTGCAGGGTGAGACAGCCCTATGCCGTGGTTGCCGAACATCGCTGCACATCGCACCGATCGTGATGGTGTATGACCAGGATGAGAAGAAACGCTTTGAGGCGGTCTTTGCGGACGAACTCGCGACTGCTACGCACTAATTCATTGCCTCTATGAATCCGAACAGGCCGGCTGCTAGGCCGGCTCTGTCTTTACCTTTCGAAGCCGAACTCTTTGAGCGCCATCCGCAGCAGGAGCACCACGCGCCAGCCCATTCGAGTTTACGGCGCTCGGAGGCTCAACCGTACGTATCCGAATCAAGCTGCATGTGATACGTCTCAAGGACCGTGCGGACCTGCTGAAACGCGTCGTCCACCGTATCCGCGAAGCGCAGCAGGGAATATTCTTTCGCGCTGATCGTGCCGCCCTTGAGCATCGCTCGCCAGTTCAAGACCTTGTCCCAATAACGCCGGCCATAAATCAACACCAGATTGTGCTGCGGCAATTTGTGCGTCTGCATTAACGTGAGCATCTCCCACAGCTCATCCATGGTTCCGAATCCGCCGGGGAAAACGATCAAGGCTTTGGCGATTTGCGCAAACCACAACTTCCGCATAAAGAAGTAGTGAAAATTAAAGCTCAATTCGCGGCTGATATAGCGGTTGGGAAACTGTTCGTGCGGCAACTCAATGCTCAAGCCGATGGATTTGCCGCCCGCTTCGGCGGCGCCGCGGTTGGCGGCTTCCATGATCCCAGGGCCACCGCCCGAGCAAACCACAAAGCGGCGCGGGTGATCGCCGAAAGTCATCGCCCAGGATGTGATCCTGCGCGCGAGCTCACGCGCGTCTTCATAGTAGGGGGCCATGGCAAGAGCGTTGCGGGCCATGCGGAGGCGGTCTAGCGTGTCGCGATCGCGTTTGTGTTTAGCGTCACGCTGCGCGCGGTGTAGCCTGGCCTTGGCGCGATCGCGCGGCAGGATGCGCGCCGAACCGAACATCACGATCGTATCCGCCACGCCCTCGCGCCGCAGCCGTACGAGAGGATCGAAATACTCGGAAATAATGCGAATGGGGCGTGCTGCAAAACTATCTATGAAGTGGGGGTCACGGTACGCCAGCTTTGGCACGTGCGCGCGGTTGAGGACGGGTTTCTTGGGCATGCGATCTCCCGGATCGAGGTTTCTCGTGAACTCTGCATCCTGCCACTTACCTAGAGCTACGTGTAAACCGAAGGCTCCTCTTGCGGAAGGCCCGGCGGACACAAACCCACAGTGTTGAACCCACATTGTAGCGCGACCTTCCAACCGGCGATGCCATTGAGCCGTAGTTGAGGGCAAGACTAGTAAACAACGTAACGTGGTCGAGATGAGTCAAATCTAGTAGGGTGAGTCTATGAGCCGCAACGAACGCTTCGCTTTCCTATCGCCTTTTGCCTGCACTCTCTGCAAGCTCTTGCTCCTGGCCGGCATTTGTGCGGTGATACCGGTTACAGCGTTGGCCCAAGCTGGCGCAGGCCCCTTGCCGCCCCAGCCGGGCGCCGCCATTCAACCGTCGCCGCAGGCCAGGATCAGCATTCAGGTGCGTTTGGTGAGCGAGCCGGCGGTGGTTCGCGATTCCAAAGGCGACATGGTCGTCACGCTCGCCCAGAAAGATTTCCGCATTTTCGATAACGGCGTGGAGCAAAAGATTGATCACTTCGATTTGGGTGGCGACCCCGTCTCGGTGGTGCTTCTGATCGAAACCAGCTCACGAGTCGTACCGCAACTGCCGGTGATTCAGAAGGCGGGAATCGTATTCACGCAGGACGTACTGGGAGAGACAGGCGAAGCGGCGGTGATCGCCTTCAACGACGAAGTAGCGCAGGTTTCCGGGTTTTCTACCGATCATGACGCCCTTGAAAAGGCTATCGCGAATGTCCCTTCCGGGGGAGCGGGAGCGCACCTATACGACGCCATGGCTACAGCAGTGAACATGCTTCGAGACCGTCCCTTGGGTCACCGCCGGGTGATCATCGCCTTGAGCGAGGCGGTTGACCGCGGCAGCGAAGCCAAGTTCGGCGAAGTGCTACGCGATGCGGAGCTTGCGAATGTGACGATCTTCAGCGTGGGCCTTTCCACCACGGCGAATGAACTGCGCACGAGGCCGTCGGGAACCGATGTACCGCCCTCGGCAACTCCTCCGGGCGTCTTTGGGGAGCCCCCCGTTCCAGGTACGCCGCAAACACCCACGACGGAAGACATTCGAAACTCAGGCATGGACCTAGGAGCGCTCGCGGTGTGGACCGTGACGCATGCCGCAGATACGGTGCGCGCCAACGCGCTCGAAGTGGCCGCCACGGCAACTGGGGGCGAGCATGTGGCAACCTTTAGGGATCACACGATCGAAGATGCGTTGAACCGTATCGGCGGAGACTTACATGCGCAGTACACGATCGCCTACCATCCCACGCGAGTGTCCGACAGCGGCTACCATGAAATCAAAGTGCAGGTAGATCGCTCCGGCCTGAAGGTGCAGGCGCGCCCGGGCTACTATTTGCCGCCCGCGAGCTAGGTAGCGGCGGACCCAGCGACCGATCACAAGTACTACACCTGAAAGTTGGGCCTACGAAATCTTACTCGCTCTTGGGCGGTTCCTTTGCCCCTATTACCGCTTCCGCTTCGTCTTCGAGCAATGCTGCGGCGGCGGCGACCTTATCGCCTTCGTCGAGACGCAGCAGACGAACGCCCTGCGTCGAACGGCCTGCCTCGCGAATTTCATTCGAGTGCACGCGAATCACCTTGCCCTGGCCGGCAATGATCATCACATCCGATTCCTCAGCGACCTGCAATGCCGCAACGACCGAACCGTTGCGGTCGGTTGTCTTCAGGTTGATTACGCCCTTTCCACCGCGTGAAGTGATGCGATACTCGGCGAGCGGCGTGCGCTTTCCGAAGCCCTTTTCCGAGATGGTGAGCATCAGCGTGGTCAGTGAATCTTTGATGACGTCGGCGTCGAGCTCGTCCAGATTCTGCGTCGTGACGTTGTGCTCCTTCTCGATGATTCCGAAATCCGGCTGGACGGCATCCATGCTGACCACGTAGTCGTCCTTGGCAAGGTCCATGCCGATCACGCCGCCGGCATTGCGCCCCATCGGACGGACTTCGGTTTCGCGGAAGAGGATCGCCTGGCCTTCGTGTGACGCGAGGAAGATCATCTGTTTGCCGTCAGTAAGCCGAACGCCAATCAGTTCATCCTGGGTATCCAGGTTGATGGCGATGATTCCCGAGCTTCGCGGGCTGGAGAAATCCCCGAGGGGTGTCTTCTTGACCGTGCCGTTGCGCGTGGCCATGAAAACATATTTGCCCTCTTCTTCGAGGTTGTGCGCGGCGACTACCGCCGTGAGCTTTTCGTTGTCCTGGAATTTTACGAGCGACGCGATGGCCTTGCCGCGCGTGGCGGCCGCGGCCTCGGGAATTTCATAAACTTTGAGCCAGTAAACGCGCCCCTTCGAGGTGAAGAGCAGGATATAGCTGTGCGCGGAAGCGATGAAGAGATGCTCGACGAAATCTTCGTCGCGCGTCTTCGCGCCGATGCGGCCTTTGCCGCCGCGCGATTGGTGTCGGTAGGTGTCCACCGATGTGCGCTTCATGTAGCCGGCATGGCTCACGGTGATGGCCATATCCGTGTCGGCGATCAAGTCCTCGAGCTCGATCTCGTCCACCTTGTCCACGATCAGCGTGCGCCGGTCGTCGCCGAATTTCTTGTGGACTTCGCGCAGCTCATTGACGATCACCGCCTTGAGTTTCTTGTCGCTCGCCAAAATGGAGCGGAGCTCGGCGATAAGCTCCTGGATCTCTTTTAGCTCCTGCAGGATCTTCTCGCGCTCCATCTGCGTCAGGCGATGGAGTTGCAGGTCAAGGATGGCTTGCGCCTGGCGATCGCTGAATTTCCAGGTTTCCATCAAGCCCGTTTTGGCTTCCGCGGGCGACTTCGATTTGCGGATCAGCTTGATGATGTCGTCGAGGTGCTCGAGCGCCTTCTTGAAGCCGAGCAGGATGTGCTCGCGCTCCTCGGCCTTGCGCAACTCAAACTCCGTGCGCCGGCGCACCACTTCAATGCGGTGCTCGATGAAGAACCGCAGCATGTCCATCAGCGGCAGCTCGCGTGGCTGGCCGGCCACGATCGAGAGCAGGATCATGCCGAAGGATTCCTGCATCTGCGTGAACTTGTAGAGATTGTTGAGGATGAGCTGGCTTTCTTCGCCGCGCTTCACCTCGACGACGATGCGCATGCCTTCGCGATCGGATTCATCGCGCACGTCGGCGATGCCTTCCACCTTTTTCGTCTGGACCAACTCCGCGATGCGCTCGATCAGCCTTGCTTTGTTCACCTGGAACGGAATTTCGGTGACGACGATGTTTTCGCGGTCTTTACCCGTCTGCTCGATGGCCGCCTTGGCGCGCATGATGAACGAGCCGCGCCCTGTCTTGTAAGCCTGCAGGATGCCTTCGCGCCCGGCAATGTAGCCGCCGGTAGGGAAATCGGGGCCGGGCACGAGCTTCATGATTTCCTTTAGCGTCGATTCCGGCTTTTCGATCATCAGCACGCACGCATCAACGATCTCGCGAAGGTTGTGCGGCGGGATGTTGGTTGCCATGCCGACAGCGATGCCCGAAGCTCCGTTGACCAGCAGATTGGGAATTTTCGCGGGCAGGACAACCGGCTCTTCGCGCGTCTGGTCAAAGTTTGGGACGAAATCCACCGTCTCCTTTTCCAGATCGGCGAGCATTTCATCGGCAACACGCGTAAGGCGCGCCTCGGTATACCGCATCGCGGCGGGCGGATCGCCGTCCACCGAGCCAAAATTTCCCTGCCCATCCACGAGCGGGTAGCGCAAGTTGAAGTTCTGCGCGAGGCGGACCATCGTGGGGTAAATGATGGCTTCGCCGTGCGGGTGGTAATTGCCGGAGGTGTCGCCGCAGATCTTCGCGCACTTGCGGAAGCCGCGGCCCGCGGAAAGGCCCAGATCGTTCATGGCGATCAGGATGCGGCGCTGGACCGGCTTCAAGCCGTCGCGCACGTCGGGAATCGCGCGCGCCACGATCACGCTCATCGCGTAGTCGAGATAGGATCGCTTCATCTCGACTTCAATATCCACCGGCACTAATACGCTTGTATTTGGTGTCGTCTCGTCCGCCATGCGTCCCCTTTATCTAGCTCGCTAAATATGCCTCAGGGCTAAAGCCCCTCCATACCGACCTGGCTGGTTGTCTCCGCCTAGACGTCCAGGTTCACGACATCCAGCGCATTTTCTTCGATGAATTTGCGGCGGTGTTCCACCACTTCGCCCATCAGTGTGGTGAAAATTTCCTCGGCGCTGACCACATCCTCCATCTTTACCTGGAGAAGGGTGCGCGTCTCCGCGTTCATCGTCGTGGCCCAAAGCTGGTCAGGATTCATCTCACCCAGCCCTTTAAATCGAGTGATAGTGAATTCCTTCTTCGCGTCGTCAAGGACATAGGCCAGCACGTCCGTAGCTTTTTCTTTTGTAGCCTTGTCGCCATCGCGCGTGACCAAGAACGGCGGATGGTCCACCGGCTCAATCTGCGCATAGAGAGTGCGCAACCTCTTGTATTCCGGGGTAGAAGCCAGCGCCCAACTGATCTTGCCGTTCACTGGGCGGTCTTTCGTACCGCCGGTGAGCGCGAGCTCATAGAGACTGTGTTCTTCGTCGTAAGTGACCTTGGTCTCGAGTTGGAGCTTGGCTTTTTCGATCGAGCGCTCGATTTTTTCCAGCTTCTTCTTGTCTTCAAAATCGGTTTTCTTCTCGAGCTCACTCTGCGCCAGCAACTCGGCGACGCCAGGGATGCGCAGCCTGCGCGTCATTTTCGTAACCACCTGCTCGTATTCCTGCACGTTGAGCAGGAACTGCGTCAGCGGGACGCCCTCGAGCTTCGCGCCTTCCTTCGGCTTTACGGCGTGTTCCTCGGTGGCGCGGCGCATCATCTCGCGCATGAATTCGCGATCGTCGCGGATGTACCGGTCCATCTTTCCGCGGCGGAGGCGATAGAGCGGCGGCTGGGCGATGTAAACGTGGCCGCGCTCGATCAGTTCGCGCATATGTCGGAAGAAGAAGGTGAGCAAAAGGGTGCGGATGTGGCTGCCATCCACGTCCGCGTCGGTCATCAGAATAATTTTGTGATAGCGGAGCTTGGCGGGATCGAAATCGTCTTTGCCAATCCCGGTGCCGAGCGCAGTGATGATGGTACGGATTTCCTCGTGTCCGAGCATCTTGTCGTAGCGCGCCTTTTCGACGTTAAGGATCTTGCCCTTGAGCGGCAGGATGGCCTGATACTTGCGATCGCGCCCCTGTTTGGCCGAGCCGCCGGCCGATTCGCCCTCAACGATGAAGATTTCGCAACGCGCCGGATCGCGCTCCTGGCAATCAGCGAGCTTGCCCGGCAATCCGCCGGAATCGAGGGCGGATTTGCGCCGCGTCAACTCGCGCGCCTTGCGGGCGGCTTCGCGGGCGCGGGCGGCGTCAATACACTTGCCGACGATGCGGCGCGCCACGGTGGTGTGCTTGTCAAAATAGGCGCCAAGTTGCTCGTTGACGAGCTGCTCCACCTGCCCCTTGATGTCGCTATTGAGCTTGCCTTTGGTCTGGCCTTCGAATTGCGGCTGTGGCAGCTTGACGGAGACGACCGCCACCAATCCCTCGCGCACGTCGTCGCCGGTGATGGAGACTTCGTCTTTCTGCTCCTTGAGCATTCCGCTCTGCGACGCGAAATAGTTGATGGTGCGCGTCAGCGCCGAGCGAAACCCGGAGAGATGCGTGCCGCCATCCACCGTATTGATGGTGTTGGCAAAGGCGAAGATATTTTCGGTGTAACTGTCGTTGTATTGCAGCGCGATTTCCATTTCCACCTGATCGCGCTTGCCTTCGAGGTAAATCGGAGAATCGTGCAGCACTTGCTTGCCGCGATTCAGATGCTTGATGAACTCCGTGATGCCTCCGGTGAAACGAAATTCCGCCGATTTGTCGCTGCGCTCGTCGGCAAGGGTGATCTTCAAGCCTTTGTTCAGGAAAGCCAACTCGCGCAGACGCTGCGCCAAAAGGTCGTAGCTATAAACCGTCGCCGTGAAGATTTCAGGATCGGGATGAAAGGTGATCTTCGTGCCGGTTTTGCGCGTCTTTCCGGTCTGCTTGAGCTTGTTTACCGGCTTGCCGCGCTTGTAGGACTGCTCCCACACCGCGCCATCGCGGCAGATCTCGACCTCAAGCGTGTCCGCCAAGGCGTTTACCACGGAAACGCCAACACCGTGCAATCCGCCGGAGACTTTGTATGTATCCGAATCGAATTTTCCGCCGGCGTGTAATACCGTCAGCACAACCTCCGCCGCTGGACGTTTCTCCGTCGCGTGCATATCCACCGGAATTCCGCGGCCGTTATCCTGCACGGTGACGCTGTTGTCCTCGTGCACGGTGACATTGATCTCGTCGCAGTAGCCGGCCATGGCCTCATCTACCGAGTTGTCCACAACCTCCCAAACGAGGTGATGCAAGCCCATCTCGCCCGTCGAGCCGATATACATGGCAGGCCTCAGGCGTACCGCTTCCAATCCGCCGAGCACCTTGATGGAGGTAGCGTCGTAGCGATGCCCCGCAACTTGAGCGGCGGCTGCTTCTTTTTCTGCCATAGGTTCTCCCGATAGCGAGGGAAAGGCTCAAATCATGCGAGCCGACCGTCACCTTACCCTGTGATCCCTGCCGCGAACGGCGGGACTCGTAGGGTTGATCGCTTCATCCCGTCCGCCTAGCGAACGTGGCGAAGACTTACGTATTCCAAGCTTTTCGGACTCACTTCCTCTGGCGCGGGAAGTCTTCTTGAGCCCTGCAAACTTGGCCGACGTGCCGAACTGAGGGAAAGCTAAAGGTATTCAGTACCGCAAAATTCTACCTGAAACGGGGAGAATTCTCAAGGGTTAACGAGGAACTCAATGTAAAACATAACCTTTAAAATCAACTACTTGAGCTATGTCTCGGTAATGATTCGAGGACGTCTGCGAACGAAATGCCAGAAGCCTGAAATTCGCCTCAGAAAGCTCAGAAAATTCCAAGCTTTTCTCTTTTTTTCCGAGATCAAATCCGCATCGGCATGATGACGTAACGATACCGGTAAGCCTCATCGCCCATGGGACGCAACTCGCCCGCGGATTGCTCGTCCTTGAGCTCGAGACGAATCGGTCCATCCGCCGCTGCCGCCAGAAAATCGAGCACGTACTGCGCATTGAAGCCGATGGTGATCGGATCGCCCTTATATTCTTTGTCGAGCGATTCCGTCGCTTCGCCGTATTCGGGACTTTGCGCGGAGATCTCCACGCCCTCGGTCGAAATGGCGATTTTCACCGCACGGGAGCGCTGGTCCGCAAGCTGGGATACACGGCGGATCGCATCGTTCAGCTCACTGCGCTCGAGCACTACGAACTTTGTGTTCTCGCGCGGCAGCACCGCTTCGTAGTTTGGGAATTGCCCCGTCAGAATTCGCGAAACCAATCGCCGCGCGCCTACTTGGAAAAACAGATAGCTATCGTCGCGCGCAAATTCGATCGCTTCATCTTCTCCTGCCTCCGCGGCAAGGCGTTGGATTTCCGTGAGCGCCTTCTTCGGCACGAGGACCCGTGCCTCGGCATTCAAGCCAGAAAATTTGTGGTCCGTTTCGGCGAGCGCAAGACGGTGCCCATCGGTCGCGACCATTCCGGCCATTTCGGGCTTTAGGACCAGCAGGCCGCCGTTCAGCGTGTACCGCGATTCTTCCGTCGAGATCGCAAAGGCCGTGCGCGCGATCAGGCCTGAAAGCATCGCAGCGGGGATCTTTGCCAGTGTGTGCGGCGGCTCAGGTATGGTCGGAAAATTATCCTTGGACATTCCCACAAGTTTGTAGTTTCGCTTGCCGGACTGTATCTGCACCCAGTGATTTTCCAGCACCTTAAAGCGAATCTCTTCATCCGGCAGTAAGCGCACCAGCTCGAGAAGTTTTTTCGCCGGGATCGTGCCCCCGCCTTCCTTCTTTATCTTGGCTGTGCAACGGGTACAAATGCTGAGCTCCAGGTCTGTGACTGTGATGCTCAGGCGATCACCTTTTGCCTCAAACAGCAGATTCGAGAGGATCGGGATCGTGGTTTTTCGTTCGACCACGCCCTGCGTTAACTCGAGCTCTTCCAATAGGTCGTATTTCTTGACGCTGAATTCCATCATCTCGGATCCTTCGCGAAGCTTCGCCGCTGGAGTGCTCATGGCGGCTACAATCTACCTTGTTTTCAGCAAAGGATAAAGAGAGTCGTAGTAGTAAGCGCTGTGGAAACTAGGAAAACGGTCTCAACCACATTCCCCTACACCATTTCCGTAGTGGAAGGATGCGCGCGTGAGTTGTGAGTTTCGAGGAAAACTCCCTTTGTGTGCGGCACTCGGCGCCTTCCTCACACCAATCTCCACACACGTTCACAGTATTTTCATCACATTCCCACACCTTCTCCCACAGCCCATCTGGGCATGTTGGGGGCCCGCGCACATGTCGCACATCGTTGTGCCCTTGTACACGTGTCCGCTCGGAGCGGTTTGCTCGTTTTCCAAGCGGGAGACTACAATGTTCCGGGAGTTGGCCTGCCGGGCCCGTGATGGTGCGAAGGCTGTTTGAACCTTTATGAATCTCTGGGCGTTCCATTAACCCGCGGTGCGCATGCTCCGCTCCTGCTCACGCGGGACCGGAGAAGCCTAAAGCGGGCGCGGGGTGCCCCCTTTGTTACGAGAGGTTCATGGCCTAGCCCACACGACCTAGGTGGACCGCTCCTCTTTTTTTCTGTTTTTGCTATCCGATTCCTCTAAGGAACTCCATGCGCATTCTCTTTATCGGCGATATCGTCGGCTCTGCGGGACGCGAGATCGTCATTTCGCGTCTGGCGAGTATCATCGCCGAGCACAAGGTGGACCTCACCATTGCCAATGGCGAAAACTCCGCTTCCGGCTTTGGAATCACGCCTCGCTTGGCGGATGAATTGTTCGCAGCAGGGGTTGAGGTGATTTCCGGCGGCAACCATAGCTGGGACCGCAAAGAGATCTTCGACTACATGCCTCACGAACCACGTCTGCTGCGCCCTGCAAATTTTCCGCCGGGCTGCCCCGGCCGCGGGCTCTACCTCGGTACCTCGAAAGCCGGCGTGGGTTATGCGGTGCTCAATTTACAGGGCCGGGTCTTCATGCCGCCGATTGACTGCCCTTTTCGCACGGCCGATCGCGAACTCGAGCGTGTCCCGCCCGGTGTGAAGGTCATTCTGGTGGATATGCACGCCGAGGCGACGAGCGAAAAGCAAGCCATGGGTTGGTATCTCGATGGCCGCGTCTCCGTGGTGCTCGGCACCCACACTCACGTCGCTACGGCCGATGAGCGCATCCTGCCCAACGGCACCGCGCACATCACCGACGTGGGCATGACAGGCCCCCACGAATCGGTGATCGGCATGGACCGTGGGGCGATGGTGAAGCGGTTCTTGGACGCGCTGCCCGCGAAATTCGAAGTTGCTTCCGGAGACGTGCGGTTGAACGCAGTTCTGATAGACGTGGACGAAACGACGGGCCGCGCCCGATCAATCGCCCGGCTGCGGCTGCCGAGCTAGCTAGAATTGTTTCCGCTGCCGCGAATGAATTCGGAGGCGCCGTTCGTCATTTCGAAACTCCCTGGCATCCCCCCGCGTCGAATTCACATCTGCTGATTAGGAGAATTCTGGTACATGGCGTCGCGGATTACCAATTGGATAGCCGCCGGTTTAGAGTGCGCCCTGTTGGCCGCCCTGTTGCCCGGGTTGATCGGTGCGCAGACCACGATGGGCGGTCAGATCGAGCAGCAAATCAACGCGCGGCGCCGCTTGTTCCCGGAGATTGGCGGCGGCTTGCAGGGTACAAAGAGCGGCCCGGACGGACAAATCTTCGTCCTGCTGCCGCAGAGAATCATCGTCTACGACGCCAAAGGCAGGAAGCTGCGCGAAGTGCCCGTTCCACTGCCACCCGCGCAAGCAAAGAAAGCCGCTCCGGTGCTCGTCTACGCGGATGATTTTGACGTGGATGCGGCGGGAAGAATTTACGTGGCTGACCGCGGCGCCAATGCGCTGCGCATCTTTTCTCCTGAGGGCGAGCTACAACTGAGCGTTCCCGTGGATGCCCCTACAGGTGTGCGTGTGCTCGCGGGGGGCGAGATTGCAGTAGCGAGTGTTGCGAACGCAAACCTCATTGCCGTCTACGATACGCAAGGCAAGGTCCAGCGCCAATTTGGTGATCTAACCGATTTGGCCGAGACACCTGCGCTCAACCGTTTTCTCAATGGTGGCCGCTTGGCTGCCGACACGGCAAGCAACATCTATTACGCGTTTACCTTCGCGCCCGAGCCGACGTTCCGCAAATACGATCGCTTCGGCTACGCCGCTTTTGAGAACTCCGTGAAAACGATGGAATTTCTCGGAGCTGCGGAAGCCGCGCGCAAGCGCATCGCCAAGCGGGAAGACGGCGTCACCGTAGCGCTGCTTCCCGATATCACCGCGATGGGGGTCGATCCCGAACTGCAAACCGTCTGGATTGCAGTGGGCGATCTTCTCCTATTGTTTGACAAGGACGGCAATCTGCACAGCGAGTTTCGGCTCTACACGCCGGAAGACGCCAGGCTCGAGATCAATTCAATTCTTGTGGAGCCGGAGAAACTGATCGTGACTTCCGACCCGCTGGGCATCTACGAATTCGCACGTCCCGACAAAACAGCAAAGCCGGAAAAAGCCACAAAATAGGGCCTGTGGCGCGCATCCCGCGCGATTCCACCGCACAAAACTGCGAAACACCCGCGGCATACGGCGCTCGCGTTGATGATTCCCATCGGACGGATGGCTCCAAGACTTCTCGGCAATTTTCTTCGCGCAAGTCAACGAAGAAACGAGCGGAAATTCATTGTGGAAAAACTGTGCAAAGCCTGTGGGAGTCAGGCAAAGTTTTCGTCTAATTTTCTCTTGCTGCGCGGCCAATGTTCGGCCAGAATCCAGCCACACGTCGCGCGTGCTTGATGAAGAGCGCAGCGAACGGGAACAACCGGGAAGCAACGCTCCTCGGAAGCAGTTTTGTCCGGGAGAGTGGGGAAAACCGTTACGGCTCGGCGTTTCGCTAGGGTCGAATACACCGTCGCAAGGGGGAAAGTAGCGTTTCCACAAGATTTCCACACTTGTGGAAATAAAACTCAGGGGGTTTTTCCGCCTCAAAGCGGATCGCCAAGTATGGCCGGAACAGCCGCAAGTACCAGCGTAGCCAACATTTGGGAGAAGATCCTCCAGCACATGGAGCGGCGGGTAAATCCGCATAGCTTCACGACCTGGTTCCGCCCTTCGCACCTTGAAAGCGCCGACAACGGTAGGTTGCTGGTCCGCGTGCCCAATCGCAACTTCCGCAAGAAACTCACGGAAACCTACGGTTCGCTGATCGAGGCGGTCCTCAATGAAGTGGGCATGTCTCATGTAAGGGTCGAATTCGTCTGCACCGAGCCAGACCCCCCACAGCCGGTTGCCGTCTCACCGATGGCGCGGCAAGCGCGCCTGGACTTTGACGCAGTGGATCATCAGCTCAACCCACGCTACACCTTCGACACTTTCGTGGTCGGTGGTTCGAACCAGTTTGCGCACGCAGCCTCGCTCGCCGTGGCCGACCAACCCTCGAAGGCTTACAACCCGCTTTTCCTTTACGGCGGCGTGGGGATGGGCAAGACTCACCTGATGCAGGCTATCGGCCACACCGTGAAGAAACACAATCCGGCGCTCCGCCTAAGCTATGTGAGCGCGGAGAAGTTCACCAACGACGTGATCAATTCGCTGCGCTTCGACCGCATGATCAGCTTCCGGGACCGCTACCGCAGCGTGGATATCCTGCTGGTGGACGACATTCAATTCATCGCCGGCAAGGAGCGCACGCAGGAGGAATTCTTTCATACCTTCAATGCGCTCTACGATTTGCAGAAGCAGATCGTGCTTTCCTCCGACTGTCCGCCGAAGGAAATTTCGGCAATCGAAGAGCGCTTGCGGTCGCGCTTTGAATGGGGTTTGATCGCGGACATCCAGCCGCCCGACCTGGAGACGAAGATTGCCATCCTGCAGAAGAGGGCGGATACAGAGCGCGTTCACATTCCGGACGATGTGGCCGAATTTATCGCGCGCTCGATCAAGTCCAACGTGCGCGAGCTGGAAGGCGCGCTGACGCGACTGATTGCATACGCCTCGCTGACCAGCGTCTCGATCAACCTGGCCACGGCGCAGCAGGTGCTGCGGCACATCATCGCCACGCAGGAAAAAAAGGTCACCATCGAGCTGATCCAGAAACGCGTGGGCGAGCAATTCGGCATGCGCGATCAGGACCTGAAGGTGCGTTCGAATTCGAAAGCCATCGCATATCCGCGTCAGATTGCCATGTACCTGGTGAAGCAGCTAACCTCGGCTTCCCTGCCGGAGATCGGCAGGCAATTTGGCGGCAAGCACCACACCACGGTATTGCACTCCGTCAACAAGATTGACGCTCTGCGCAGGACCGATAAAGACCTGAATCGCACCATCAACAGACTGCTCGACTCCTTCAACTGACAACCGAGCGCTCTTCGGCCCTCTTAACCCCCTTTCGATCCAAAGGCTTCGAACCACATTACATTCTCCTGGAGCCTGCTCCCCCACGAGCGGTTCAAGTCTGTAGTTTCCACCACCGTTGACGAGATCGCGCCACAGGAGGTGTACAATCGCCATTATTCGACGTATTGAGACATTTACGTTTTCAGCAGCGCAGACCACTTATGCTCTCAAAACTTGGTACGGGAAACCGCGGCATGCTAAAGGCACTCGCCGTTGTCTTTCTTTTGTGTCCTGTCTAACAAGCACCGACGGTCTCACTGGCGAGTGAGTCGCGATTCAATGATCGCTTGGGGCCGAGGAATGAGAGCGTTGCGAGAGTTCCGTCCCGTACTTGTGTTTTTCATGCTGCTGGTCGGTTGCATGCGCGCTCCGATGAGCTATCGGTTAGCGCGGCAGGGATCGACGACGGTCTTGATTCCACCGACACAAACGGCCAGCGACACTGCGTCTGCCTTCGACGTCAGGATAAAGAATGCCCGTAAGGCCGCGTTGTCAGGCACGGACTGCGACGTCGAAGGCCCGCTCCTCACCCTTCACTGGAACGAGAAAACAGCTGAGGCCCGTCTCAGATTGGAGACCTATTTTCCCGAGCCGGGGAATCAAATCATGTTAGGGGGAACGCCGCAGCCGGGCATGTATCTTGCTTCCTTGCAGGGCCTGGACGCGTCCCGAAGCGATTTGCTCGACCTCGAATCGAAGGGATGCCTCAGTTCGACTGAAGACCAGCGTTTGATAGGCGCGCTAGTCGAAGGGTTTCCGCTCCCACCCTACGTTGCCTACCTTCTCCGGTTACGGGATCACGGGCGGGCTTGATCTCAACCGCGATTTTCGCCTGCAGGTAATTAGCCCGGTCTATTCAAGCAGCGTGCTCCCGGCGTACGGCGCCACTGTCGCACCTGCTTCCGCCAAGCAACTCATCGGGTATGAAACCGCGTACTATGTTTTTACCCCTTCGCAAAGGGACGATCGCGTGAGGATCTCACTCGGCTCGGCTACCGAGACTGATGTGGGAAAATCGACACCCTTCCAGAAATCCACGACACAAAACATCCTGCCGTTTCCTAAATCGTTCGGCTATTTTCGTTTGCTGTTCAGGAGGGAGGCGTCGGCGGCGGATCACATCGCAACCATCATCGGCGCGACGGACTCAACGAAGCTCAATGAGGCTACCAAACAGCTTCAATCCGGGTCGGTCGATCATTGCCAAGAGTTCGTCGGGCCAGACATGACCTGTGTGACCTTTCCTTCGGAGTTTGGCGTCAATCCACAAATGCGTGTGCGGGTGAACGGAAAGGAAAGTTTCGTCGGTGTGGCGGGCACAGTCAGCGAGGCGATGAACTTGAATGGGCCGATTGCGAGCGTTCCCAAGACCTTGACCGTCCGCCGGCAATTTCAAAGACATCTAATTCCCGTGAAATTTGATCCTGCAAGCAAAGACATCCTCCAATTTGTTCTGATGCCCGGAGACGAAATCACTTGGCAGTGACCTCCTATGTCACTTGCTCTCTGTTCCTTCGGGCGAAGTAAGCGCAGTTTGTAGTGCCGGCTGCCAGCCAGCGGAGGCGACGCCGGGAACGGCTGCCTCGCTTGGTCTCCGCACTGGCGCCCACCCCATGTTGATTCATACGCTGAGTACTAGCGGCGTGCGTCACCGCTCGGTACCAGCCACCAGCTAGCATAGGGTGGTATCAGGAGGCTTCCCATGCTACGCGTTCATTCCTTTGGCGCAGCCCTTATCAGCGGAGCGCTTGTGCTCGCAGGCTGCGCGAGCAGTCTGTTTCTAGTGGCCGCTGTGGCCCAGGCGGAGCAGCAGGCGCCTCCTACGGTCGTCGAGGCCGCGCATCAGGCGCGCACAGACAAGAAGCCAACCGGCCAGTCTGCCAAGGTCTGGACCAACGACAATCTTCCGGCGGATGACGGCGCCGTCAGTATCGTGGGGCAGCCCGCCCCAGTGCCTGTTCCAGTCGCCGACAAGGCTGCGGACAAGGCTGTGGACAAGACGGGGGACGAGTCTGACGCAGCCAAGACAGCAGACAAAGGCGCCTCCGATGCCGCCAAGGCGGGTGCGGGTTCAGACGACCCTGCGAAGAAGCAGCTTGAGGTCGAGGTCGCTTTGGATCAGGCGAAGCAGGACGTGGATCGTCTTGGAAAGGAACTCGATCTGGCGCAACGCGATTACTCGCTCCAGCAGCAGCAATTCCTGACGAACGCGAACTCGAGCGAGGATACGGATGGCCAGGCGCATCTTGCGGGAGTAAAAGATCAGGTTGACGCAAAACAGCAGGAACTCGATAAAGCCAAAGCGCACCTAGAAGAGCTCCAGGCGCAACTGGACCAACTACACAAGAGTTCGCCCTCAGATCAGCAGCAACCCTAGGAACTCCAAGCTTGCGATGGATTCCATCGCCGCCTGCGTGAGCACGCGCGCGACCTGAAAGCCCACCACTACTAATTGTAGCTTTCGCCTTGACACCACAAGTCCCTAGGCCCACAATCCGCACAACTTTTCTGCTTCGAATGGACGCTGAGCGGAAAAGCGACTGGGGTGCCGTGCAGTACCTACCTGGTTGGACCGTGCAGTGCATTAATCCGGATTGTCAGGCGCGCGGCCACTGGCTTCGCGTGGATCATGCGCAATCGGACCTGTGCACGAACTGCGGAGTGCCGCTGCATCGGGTACCTCCGCCGCTCGGGCCGCGTCTCCGCCTGCGTCCGAGGACGTTAGGAACCTACCGGCCGGCGAGTCGCGGCCGTTAACACGAGAGATTCACTCCGCTCCAGATTTCGCCGGGATGTGTTTTCTCGGCGGTAAGACGGTTTCCCTGTAGCGCGCCCCACCGGGCAATTGCCAACGCTCATCCCGCCAAGGATGGGTTCCACGGAGGCTTTCAGGATTCCCTGGGAGCCTCCGGCTTTTTTCGCCCGGCCACACTTCGAAATTCCGGAATTCCTCGCGAAACCGGAGGAGCCAAGGTTCATGCCCTAAAAAAACAAGAGCGGCCGGTGGGTCCGGCCGCCCGAGCACTGATTAGCCATACGGAGGGTCCATGAAGACCAAGGGGTAACGCGGCAGCAGACCGCCGATCCGGTTCAGGGCGGACCAGCGATTTGGGGGAGCCGCGAGGCTTCAGGACCATTCCGATTTTGCGGGCAAGGCTCGAAGAGTTCTATAGCCCCGCAGTCCCGCTTTCCTAGTACGAAAGTACTGTATGGGTGCAAATGGATCTTGGAGGATTCACTGCGCTCGTATTGGCAGCCTAGGTCTCAGGCCAGAAATGAATCAGCGCCGTGCGTGCGAAGGATCCGGCGAGGTTGCTAAGTCGAGGTCAAGAAACACATTCGACGCCGCCCCATCCGCCGCGTAACACTTTCCGTCTGCGTTGTACGTAGCCGCACATCTCACCGTGCGGTCTTTTTCCTGAGGTGACTGCGCGTACTGCCAAACATCAGCAAACACGGCTCCGCTTGCGGACACACTCGGCAACGGATTGCGAATCATGCAGCCGGGCGCCGGCGGGCAAACATCGTTGAAAACCCAGTACACGATCTTGCGGCCGGCGGAATGCTGGCGGAGCTCCTCCGCGGTGATCACCGCGCCGCCGTTTTCCTCGGCTACCGGTACGCCGGAGCAATAAACGCCGGCGCGAAAGTGGCTCGCGTTCACACCATCCACCCAAGCGAGAATGTAAGCGAGTTGACGCGGCTCGAGCCGGCCGCCTTCTTCCTGATCGAGAAAAATCACGGTACCTGGCGGGAAACCATTGTCCAGCGCGGCGGCGACAGCGCGTGCAGCGTCTCGCGTGCCGATCCCCGTTGCATTCTCGATCACGCCGGGATGGTTCGCCGGCTTGCCGTTGAAGAGCACCAAGAACCCAAACCCAGCCGCCTGCATGGCTGCACGCTTTCCCAGCCAAGACGTGCTCGATTCATCCGGCGGTGGGCTGATCCAATATCCGCTGAACGCAAAAGTCTTGCGGATCTCCGCCATCGCCGCGTCACCCGGATAATCATTCCGGTCGAATCCAAGATAGCTTTGCGCAACGTTCTGCGGCGCGGCCGCGTGGACATCCGCTTGTGTTCCCGGACGATTCACCAGTATTGCCGCCGCAACTGCGATCAGCATCGCATTTCGAATTGGCCTAGCGGCAGTCTTGCCGTTTTTGGGCATCGTTCTCACAATTTCCATCTTACGCCCGGAAGCTGATCCGTGCTTGTCTGCCTCCTTGCTTCCTTCTGGCACCCTTGCTAGCGTAGTCCTTTCGATTTAGCCGGAAAGGTTGCATGGACACCATTCAAATTTCTCTGCGCGACGGCAAGGTGCTGGATGAGCCGAAAGGCGCTACCGCCGCGGACGTCGCCAAACAAATTTCGCCCAGGCTGGCGCGCGAAGCCTACGTTGCGCGGGTGGATGGCGAGTTGGCGGACCTCTCGCGTCCGCTCGATCACGACGCCAAGCTCGAAATCCTCACCGACAAAGACCCCGATTCGTTGATGGTTTTTCGCCACTCGGCCGCGCACTTGTGCGCCGCGGCGGTGATCGAACTTTTTCCGGAAGTGAAGCTCGGCATCGGCCCGCCGATTGATTACGGCTTCTTCTACGAATTCTTGCGCGAACAGCCCTTCACGCCGGAGGACCTCGCGGCGATCGAGAAGCGCATGCACGAGATTGCCGCGCGCGACGTGCCTAACGAGCGCAAGATGCTACCGAAACTGGAAGCGCTTGAGCTCTATAAAAACTCCGGCCAGATCTTCAAGTGCGAACTTGTCGAAGAAAAGGCCACCGAGCCGATGGTCTCGTTTTACACCACGGGAAAATTCATTGATTTCTGCCGCGGTCCGCACATCCCTTCCACCGGGCGCATCAAGGCATTCAAGCTGACGAACGTCTCCGGCGCTTACTGGAAGGGCTCGGAGAGCAACCCGCAAATGCAGCGTATTTACGGGGCATGTTTCTTCTCGCAGGCGGAGCTTGATGAATACCTGCACAAGATCGAAGAAGCCAAGCGCCGCGACCATCGCCGGCTGGGCACCGAGCTCGATCTCTTCAGCATTGAAGACGCCGCCGGCCCCGGACTGATTTTCTGGCACCCGAAGGGCGGCCTGGTCCGCAAACTAATGGAGGATTGGTCGCGCGAAGAGCACCTGCGCCGGGGCTACAACCTTGTTTTTACGCCACACGTGATGCGCCAGGACCTGTGGAAGACCAGCGGCCACACCGGTTTCTACAAGGAAAACATGTTCGCGCCGATGGAAGTTGAGAAGGCCGACTACCAGTTAAAGCCGATGAATTGTCCGGGCCACATTTTGATTTACAAGTCGCGCCTGCGCAGCTATCGCGAGCTGCCGTTCCGGCTGGCCGAGTTGGGAACTGTGTATCGTTACGAGCGATCGGGCGTGCTCCATGGATTGCTGCGCGTGCGGGGCTTCACGCAGGACGACGCGCACATCTTCTGCATGCGCAGCCAGCTTGAAGCGGAAATCGAAGGCTGCATGGATTTCGTTCTGGCCGTGCTGAAAACCTTCGGCTTCGAACAATTCGAAGTGGAGCTTTCCGCGCGCGATCCGCAGCATCCCGAACATTACGCCGGCACCGCCGAGGAGTGGGACCACGCCGAGGGCGCACTGATCGGCACGCTGAAGCGCATGAACATCCCTTACAAGTACATGCCCGGCGAAGCGGTCTTCTACGGCCCGAAGATTGACGTGAAGCTGCTGGACGCCATCGGGCGCCCCTGGCAATTGAGCACCGTGCAGTTCGATTTCAATTTGCCGCGTCGCTTCGAGCTCGAATACGTACATGAGGACGGCACGCGCCACCAGCCAGTGATGGTCCATCGCGCGCTGTGGGGATCGGTGGAGCGCTTCTTCGGCGTTCTGATCGAACATTACGCTGGGGCTTTCCCGGCATGGTTGGCGCCTGTCCAGGTGAGCGTGCTGCCGATCAGCGAAAAAACGATCGAGTACGCTCGCGAAGTGGAAAATAAGCTGGGCGCCGCCGGATTCCGCGCGCATCTGGACGACCGCAACGAAAAAATCCAGGCGAAAATCCGCGACGCCCAAATGCAGAAGATTCCCTACATGCTCGTCGTGGGTGGGAAAGAAGCCGCCGCGGGGACCGTCGCCGTCCGCCATCGCGCCAAGGGCGACCTTGGCCCCCAGCCTCTCGCCGATTTCATCACCACTTTGCGCGGCCAAATCGAAAGCCACGCAAACGAGTAAGGGCCGGGTGACGCGCCGTGCTTAATAAAGAATTGCCGGCCGTTTCCCAGCTGGATGAGGTGTTGTACGCGCGCGCCCTGGAAGAACTGGCGGGGCGCGATGCGCATCTGGCCGAAGTCCTCAAGCAGCATGGACCGCCGCCGATGTGGGCGCGCGAACCTGGCTTCGCAACGCTGGTCTACATCATTCTCGAGCAACAGGTCTCGCTTGCATCGGCGCGAGCCGCGTATGACAAACTTTGTGCCGCCGCGCGGCCGCTCACTCCCCGCCGTTTTCTAAAACTGAACGATCAAGACTTGAAGCGCGTCGGTTTCAGCCGGCAGAAAATGCGTTACGCGCGCCTGCTTGCCGAGGAACTGGTTTCGCGGCGGCTTGACCTTCGGGCGCTCACCGCGATGGAAGACGGTGCGATTCGCACGCGGCTGACCGCTCTCAAAGGCATCGGACCCTGGACGGCGGAGATTTATCTCCTAATGGCGCTTGGCCGCGCCGATGCGTGGCCCGTGCATGACCTTGCTCTCGCCATAGCGGTGCAGAAAGTGAAAAAGTTGCGCAAGCGTCCTTCACCGGAGCGGCTTGAGAAGATGTCCGCGGCTTGGCGGCCGTGGCGTGCCGTGGCCGCACGTCTTTTCTGGCATCACTACCTGAGTGCGCGAAAGAGCAAGTCTGAGCCGAGCCAGAAAGAGGAAACGTGATTGAGGCTGTCGCTTCTAGCCGAGGCCTTCGGCGAGGCGCGCGGCTTCCGGCGAGCGCATAAGCCGCAACATTGCAATCACACCGATCACCGGTCCCGGAGCAAGCGCGGCAAACGCAACCGCCCAGCCGTGCGATTCGCGCAGCACAGGCACGAGCCAGATCGTTGCGACGGTCAGCGTAAATCCCACGGCGAGTTGCAGCGTCAATACTGTGCCCACATAGCGTTGATCCGCCAATTCGGTGACCATCGTGGAGAATTGCGCCGAGTCCGCCACCGCTGCGAACCCCCACAGGATTCCAATGGGGATTGCCAGCACCGGAAAATGCTTTGCAACCAGGCCAATGGTGACCGCGCACGCACCGCTTATCACGAGTGACAAAGCTGCGCTGCGCGTGCGTCCCCACCGATCCGCGAGCACGCCCGCCGCCCAGCATCCGATGGCCCCGGCTCCGATGGCCGCAAACGCGCCGAACGCCGCCATGCGCAATGGATTCGGTGTTCCATGCGCGCGAAGCGCGTCCGCAAAAAACGCGGCGCACCACGTCCACATCGCGTAGAGCTCCCACATATGTCCAAAGTAGCCGATGACGGCCAGCCGAACACCGCGGCTCGCGAATGCGCGCAAACCGTGCCGCGGATCGAACACGGCCTTGAGAAAGGGAAACGGCCCGTCGTGAGCGGCGAATTCGGCCAGCAGCCCGCCGGCGAACGTGATCGCTGAGGTGGCGACGATTACGTTGGACCAACGGACGCCGCCGAGTCCGTTCAGGAGATTGGGCAGAGCCGAACCCAGCGCCAGCCCGCCAACCATCACGCCAAGCGCGGTGCCGCGTTCGCGGCGAAACCACGTGGCCATCACTTTCATGCTCGAGGGATAGACCAGCGCGATGGCCGCGCCGGTAGCGAACCGCAGGGGAAGAGCGCCGGCAAGTCCGTGGCTCGCGAGCAGGCAAAGATTGAACGTTGCTGCCAGCGCGCCGCCCACAAGCATCAACCGGCGCGGCGGGAAAATGTCGGCTAGATTGAGCATGGCGGAAAGCAGCGCGCCAGCGACGAAGCCAAGTTGTACGGAAATCGTGAGCCACGCCCCAGCGGCCACGGAAACTCCCCACGCTGCGCGCAATTGCGGCAGTACCGCGGAAGCGGAAAACCACGTGCTCATTTCAAGAAAAGCCACGGTGGTGAGCAGCGCCAACGCGCGCCATCGTCCAGCGGGGCGGTCGTCAGCCGGCGTCCGTAGATGGTCCACGCTGCGCAGGTCGTTCTTTAGCAAGGGCATATTCTTCGCAGGGCGTACATTGTGGCACACGAATTGTGCGATATTCACACGCGCCTGAGGATTGGTTTCACGGGCTTTGTCTCGCGAGCATCCAATGGCACAAGCAAAGCTGAAGTGGGAATATACTCTCAGCGCTTCCCTGGAGAGGGGCCGCAAACATGTCTTTATTTGCCGTGATCGGCGGGCTTGCTCTTCTGCTGCTGACGCTGCTTGATGTTTTCGAAACGATCATTCTGCCTCGGCGAATCACCCGCCGCTTTCGGCTCTCGAGGGCTTTCTATCGTCTGACGTGGCGGCCTTGGTCGCTGGCCGCCCGGTGGATTCGAAACAGCAACCGCCGGGAATCGTACCTCAGTTTTTTCGGGCCGCTCTCGCTCCTTGCCCTTTTCGGTGTTTGGTCGGCCGCGCTGATTCTGATTTTTGCGACGCTGCACTGGGCGATCGGTTCGCAGCTCAACGCACCGAACATCCGGCCGGGCTTTTGGACCGATCTCTATATGAGCGGCAGCACTTTTTTCACTCTGGGGCTGGGCGATGTGACCCCGCGGACGCCTGCTGCGCGAGCTCTTACGGTGGTCGAGGCGGGAATTGGCTTCGGTTTTTTGGCCCTCCTGATCAGCTACCTGCCGGTGTTGTACGGAGCGTTTTCGCGGCGCGAAGTGAATATTTCGCTGTTGGATGCGCGGGCCGGGTCGCCGCCCAGCGCAGTCGAGTTGCTGCGGCGGCATCTGCAATCGCCCAATCCTGAAAGGCTGGCCGATTATCTGCGCGCGTGGGAAACGTGGTCGGCGGAGCTGATGGAAAGCCATCTTTCCTATCCCGTGCTCTGCTATTTCCGTTCGCAGCACAACAACCAATCGTGGCTGGCGGCGCTCACGACGATTCTCGATACCTGCGCGTTTCTGATCGCGCACACAGAAGGTTCGGTGCGTTGGCAGGCGCAGCTCACGTTTGCGATTTCGCGGCACGCGATCGTTGATCTCGCGCAGGTGCTGAACTGTCCGCCGCGCGCTCCGTCAATGGACCGCCTGCCCGCCACGGATTTGGAGAAACTTCACGCGCTCGTGGCCGCCGCCAAGGTTCCCATGTGCGCGAGCCACGATGACAAGAAGCTGAGCGAATTGCGCCAGCTCTACGAGCCCTACATTGAGGCGATGTCGGCTCGCCTGCTGATGCCCGTTTCGCCGTGGTCCGTGCCATCGCGCCGCGCGGACAACTGGCGCACCAGCGCATGGGCGCGGGCATCCACGGAAATCGAGCCAGCGCCACAGCAGGGGGCAACAGATGACCAGCACGCGTGATGTGGCAGCCGGATCTACGCAAAGACGGCAGAATCATGTGATAGTGGGCGCATACTCTTCCGCCGCGTTCCTGTTTCAGGAGAGAAGATTGCTCGCACGACTGAGACGCCGGGCTTGGACGCAAGTTCTGCTGTTGCTTCCTATCTGCTTGTGTCTGGCGTGTGTTGCGGAGCCGGCTTACTCGCAGGCACAAACCCCCGCCGAAACCATCACAATTGATGCGAATGCTCCCAGCCACCCGTTCACGCACTTCTGGGAGCAGATGTTTGGTTCCGGACGCGCGATCCTGAGCCTGCGAGACGACTACCGTGAAGACCTCCGCGAGGTCCGCCAGGCCACCGGGTTCAGCTACATTCGTTTCCACGCGATTTTTCACGATGAGGTGGGCCTCTACGACGAAGACGCGGCTGGCAAGCCCATCTACAATTTCTCTTACGTTGACCAGATTTACGACGGCCTTCTGCAGAACGGCGTGCGGCCATACATCGAACTGAGCTTCATGCCGAAAAAGCTCGCCGCGCACCCGGTTCAGCAGCCCTTCTGGTATCACCCGTATGTTTCGCCTCCTAAGGACTGGGACAAGTGGGCCGACATGATTTCCCGTTTCACGCAGCACCTTGTGGATCGCTACGGCATCGAGGAAGTTTCGCAGTGGTATTTCGAGGTCTGGAACGAGCCCAATCTCGATTTCTGGGCCGGCGAGCCGAAGGAGCAGACCTACGGCACGCTCTACGGGACCGCGGCCCGCGCCATCAAGAAAGTGAATCCGAGGTTGCGCGTGGGCGGACCGGCCACCGCGCAAGCGGCGTGGGTGGACCGCTTCATTCGCTTCTGCGTCGAGCGTGATATTCCGCTGGACTTTGTCTCGACGCACGTTTACGGCAACGACACGGCTCAGAATGTCTTGGGCACGAACGAAGACGTGCCGCGCACGCAAATGGTATGCCGCGCGGCCCTCAAGGTGCGCGATCAGGTGGCCGCTTCCGCCCGGCCGAATCTGCCGATCATCTGGAGCGAATACAACGCGAGCTACATGAACGAGCCGGACGTGACGGATGCGACGTTTATGGGCCCGTGGCTCGCGGATACGATTCGCCAGTGCGATGGACTGACGAACATGATGAGCTACTGGAGCTTTTCCGACGTGTTCGAGGAGCAGGGCGTAGTGAAGAAGCCTTTCTACGGAGGATTCGGAATTATCGCGGAAGACGATCTTCCCAAGCCCGCCTTCAACGCCTTCAGGCTATTGCACCAACTCGGCGATCAGCGCGTCGCGGTTGATTCTCAGTCGGCGCTCGTGACCAAACGCGGCGACGGAACACTCGAAGTCGCAGTGTGGAATCTCTTCTTGCCCGAAGAACATGGATCGCCAAAAAATGTAACGCTCGTTCTGAACAATTTTAAGGGCCACCGCGCAGCGATCTCGCGCGTGGATTCCACGCATGGCTCGCTGTTGAATGCGTATGCCGCGATGGGCAAGCCCGCCTATCCCACGCGTGCGCAGATTGATGCGCTCCATAAGGCAGCCGAATTGCCGCCGCCGGAAATGAAATCATTCCAACACGGAAAGCTCACGATCGAGCTGCCTCCACAAAGCCTGGTGGTGATCGAAATACGAAAGTGAGGACGTCTCGCCTACAGGTGTGCCGCCAACAGCGCTGCTTGACCTGAGCGAAAATCGGGCATTGTCACGCCAGCTCTAGTAAGCCTTCACCCCCGCGCGCTCCATGCCGCGCAGTGCTTCTGGATTTCTCATGAACGTCTCCCACACGAACGCGGTGCGGGCATTTTCCGCCATCACCATGGTGATCCCCGTATCAATTCCCACCACGTCGCTGTCGTACCAATTCTTCAGTGGATTGAAAGCGTCCACAAAGCCATAGCGGCTCCAGGTGCCGGCTCCGTAACGATTCTTGATCGTGCGCAAGACGAGCAGCGTGGCCTGCGGCATGAAGGGCAGCGAGCCGCCTGTGGCGCAAGGAACCACCGTGCCGTCAATCGGGCCGGTCAACGGCGGGCCGCCCCAAACTTCATAGCCATGCTGCGAATCCGAAGCGGTGATGCCCCAGAGTTCGTTGCTGTAGTCCGGGAATTGCTTCGAGAGGTCCAGACAGAAACGGCGATGAACTTCGGTGGCGATGACCGAATTCAAGAAATAGTCCGCGAACTTGTCCCGCTTGCCCCGAAAGTCAAACCAGGCCTGCGAATACTGGTGGACGAAAAGCGGCGCGAAAGAACCGATGTACTTGATGCCGTCGTAAGTAAACGAGGTACGTTTCCAGGCATTCCACGTATCGGCGGGCAGCGGATGAGAGGCGGACCCCAGCCCCAACAGGTACATCATCATCATCTCGCTGTAATTGTCCCAGCGATATTGGAGGAAACCATTTTCGGGCGTCCAACCGTGCGGCAGGATCGGCGTGTCTTCCGAAAGCCAGTTCCAATCCACGCGATTGAAAATGTCGTAGGCCAATTCGCTGATTTCGGAATGCTGGAAATATTCGCGGCAAGTCAGAATGCCGCAGAGCAGAATCGCGGTGTCAATCGAAGAAATTTCGGATTGCCACATTCGCTCGCCGGTGTTGATGTTGGCCCAGTGATAGAAAAATCCGCGATGCTGCGGTAGATTTCGCCAGAGAAAGCGCAATCCATCCAGCACGCGTTCGCGCGCGTTGATGTGCGAGACGTATCCGCGTTTGGCGCCGATGCAAAGCGCGGTGAACCCGAAGCCCGTGGCCGCTGTGCTGCCCAGTAAGCCATTGTCGGGCTTTCGCACATTGGAGCGATCTCGCACCAGCCCCGTCTTCGGATTGGTCTGTTCCCAAAAATAGAGAAAGTTAGCTTGCCCCAATTGCTCGAGAAACGCATCTTCGTCCGGCGAAAGCTGGGTAACCAGGGATTGCTTGCCGGGGAGCGGATGCCGTGTGACCTGTACGGGTTCCGTGCCGATTGCTCGCAGCACCTGCGGCCCGGCCAAGGGTATGCCCGCACTCAGGTAGGCCATCCGCCTGAGCAGCTCGCGGCGCGAGAAAGGGGTATCGCTGTCGTTTCGCCAATCCATTGCAACGATTCTAGAGAATCAGCTGGAACGATCTCCAGTTCGAATAATCCTGCCGAGAGGGATGAGTAACGCCCCGGCACCGGTTTACCCAGCAAAATCAAGCAGCAGGCGGCAGGCGCCGCAACGCTGCACCGTGAATTACATGAGGATGACTTGGACCCACCTATATGATTCCCAAAACGGTTCAAGTGGCGGCCTGAACGCCAGCGCCGCCCGGCGGGGTCCTGGTAGTGGGTGGATTGAGGGCGAGAAGCCCCAATGCTGGGCAACGAGGGAGAACCGACCTCGGTTGGCCCCGCTCACACAACTGTTCCGAACAGCGCCCCGACGCCCGCGATGACCGCCATGGCCAGCGCGCCCCAGAATGTGACACGTATTGCACCCACCGTCACTGCTGCGCCGCCTGCGCGGGCAGCCAATCCGCCTAGAAGTGCGAGGAACACCAGTGAAGCCCCAGAGACAAGAGGGATCAGACCTGCCGCCGGCGCTATGGCGGTAACCAAGAGAGGCATGGCTGCTCCGACAGCGAAGCTGCCGGCCGATGCCAACGCAGCCTGAATCGGGCGCGCCCGGAGAGTCTCGGAGATGCCGAGTTCGTCGCGGGCATGTGCGCCTAGCGCGTCATGGGCCATCAGCTGCTGAGCGACCTGTTTCGCGAGCGAAGGATCAAGCCCGCGAGCGAGGTAGATGGCCATCAGTTCCGTATGCTCGCCCTTGTCGTCTGCCTTGAGTTCCTCGCGCTCAAGCTCAAGTTCGGCTTGTTCGGTGTCTGCCTGTGAGTGGACAGACACGTACTCACCGGCAGCCATTGACATAGCGCCAGCTACCAGGCCGGCGACCGCCGCGACCAATACGTTGCTGTGGGTAGCATGCGCAGCTGCGACACCAAGCACCAGACTCGATGTTGAAAGGATGCCGTCGTTCGCGCCCAGTACCGCCGCGCGTAGCCAGCCGATGCGGCCTGTGCGGTGTCGTTCCTTTTTGCCTGGATGCATTCTTGAGCCCTCCTTGTATTGGGAACCGCAAGGACGGCGAAACACCCTCTTGGTGTTGCGCTGGGCCTCGTATTCCCAGAGAGCAGCTTAACGCAACCTAGGTTCTATTTAGGCTGTCTTCGATAATGGCGGTCTCAACTTCGCGATTACGGCGAACTCGCAAAGTAATCCAGGTGCTTGCAACGCCCGTTCATCAAGCTGACCCGCTGCTGGGGTTAGGGGCCCTTCGGATTTGAGTGGACGCGGCGCCTCCGTGCTATACTTACTGGCCCGCGGTTATAGCCGGTCTGTATGTGGCTGGCTTGGTCTGCGGAAATGGGGATTGGGGTTTTTGGAGGTGGGTTTATCGCCGAACGAAGTTTCCGGCCGAATGATCGCATCCGAGTAAACGAACGAATCCGGGCGCGCGAGATTCGAGTCATTGATGAGGAAGGCGCCCAACTGGGCGTGCTGCAGCCGTTCGAAGCGATGAAGCTCGCGCGCGAGCGCGGGCTGGACTTGGTGGAGATATCGCCGACAGCGGATCCACCGGTTTGCAAAATCACCGATTACGGCAAATACCTTTACCAGGAAAGCAAACGCAAGCATGAGGCGCGGCGCCACCAAAAAGGCTCGCAACTCAAGGAAGTGAAGTTTCGGCCCTCGACCGCCGAGCACGATTACCAGGTGCGTAAGAATCAGATCGTGCGGTTTCTTGGCGAAGGACACAAGGTCAAGGCCATGATTTTCCACCGCGGGCGCGAAATGGCGCACCAGAGTGTCAGCCGCGGGAAAATGGACCGCTTGCTCAAGGAAGTGAACGAATACGCGCTGGTCGAACTCGGGCCGCGCATGGAAGCCAATATCCTGATGGCATTGCTCGCGCCGAAGAAGGGCGCTCCAGCGCAAGCGCCCGCGCCGCCGCAGCAGTCGCAACCGAAACCGCAACCGTCTCGGCCGGGCCAACCATCGCAGGAAGGTACGAGTGGCTAAAAAGTTAAAGATCAAGACTCATCGTGGCGCCGCAAAACGCTTCAAGGTCACGAAAAACGGCAAGATACTCCGCATGCACTCGGGGAAGCGCCACCTTTTGGGCACCAAGCTTTCGAATCGTATGCGCCGCATCAAGAAGTTGACGCAGGTGAACAAGGCCGATGCGGCAAACGTGCGAATGATGCTGCCGTACGCGTTCTAAGCGCGGGCCAAAGACTTAGGTTTCTATTTGTCGAGTTCGTTTTGAAGTAGAAGGATGTTTTCGCTGTGCCAGGCAGCGCACGATCCGCCCACGGTGGGCCTGCCGGCCGGCTGGGCTGCGCAACTCCGAGATATTTGGAGCAGCAGCGGCCCTCAGCGCGCGTGAACCGTAAAACATGGTAAACCGCGCATCCCAACACGCCGTGGAGATGCCTTTTCGCTTGCTGCACTTTTGTGCGCTCGTGTGAAAACCGGCGGCCGTGTGCCGCTGCTGGGTGTCTCCCCGCAGGAGCAGTCCGATGGCAAGAGTTAAACGTGGTACCAAGCGCCGCGCGCGGCGCAAGAAGTATCTTCGCCGCACAAAAGGCTTTTTTCTCACCAAGAGCAAGCTTTACCAGTCCGCACAGGAAGCGGCGAATCGCGCGGATCGTTTCTCGTTTCGCGATCGCCGCAATCGCAAGCGGCAATTTCGCCGGCTGTGGATCCAACGCATCGGTGCGGCTGCCCGCCTCGCGGGGCTCTCCTACAGCCAACTCATGCACGGGTTGAAAGCCATTGGGAACGCGCTGGACCGGAAGATTCTGGCGGACATGGCGGTGAACGATGCGGCGAGCTTCGCCACGTTGGCCACGCAAGCCAAGGCCGCGCTGAAAATCAGCGCTTAGTCTCGGCCGGTGGCGTCTGTTTCGCGCGCGCGCGAACGTTCGCTTCTGTTGGTCTTCACGATGAAAGCACAAACGGCACAGTCGCTCGATCAGCTTGGGGTGCGGTTTCCTGAGGATCTTGCGCGCCTTTTTAGCGAGTTGCGCGCGGAATTTGATGGCCAAGCCGGGGTCATGCGCGATGAGGCGAGCTGGACAGCGCTGCGTGATGCTTGGCTGGGACGCAAAGCAGGAATGCTGGCGGCGATCACGGCGAACTGGCTGAAGCCCGCCCCCGTAGAACTGAAGAGCGCCGTCGGCGTTGCATTCAACGCCCTGCGAACGCACGTGGACACGGTGCTTGCGGAGCGCCACCGGGCGATTCAAGCTGCGGCGGAACAAACGGCACTCGCGCGCGAGCATTTGGACTTGTCCTTGCCCGGTGTGATGCGCCCGGTGGGCACGCGCCATCTTATCCGCCAAACTTTTTCCGAAGTTGAGCGCATCTTTCTTTCGCTCGGCTATCAGGTCGCCGAAGGGCCCGAGATCGAAAGCCCCTATTACAACTTTGAAGCGCTTAACATTCCGGAATTTCATCCGGCGCGCGACAATATGGACACGTTCTATATGGAGACGCACGCGGGCCAGACCACGCGCCTCCTTCGCACGCATACATCACCGATGCAGATCCGCACCATGGAAAAGCGCAAGCCACCCGTGCGGATCATCGTGCCAGGCAAGGTCTATCGCCGCGACAATCCCGATGCCACGCACTCCTTCATGTTCCACCAGGTGGAAGGGCTTGCCGTTGACACCGATCTTACGTTCCGGGATTTCAAAGGCACGATCGAGTATTTCATTCGCGAATTTTTTGGCCCTAGCACGAAGACGCGCTTTCGATCGAGCTTTTTTCCGTTTACCGAACCGTCCGTCGAATTCGACGCATCCTGCATTTTCTGCAACGGCCGCGGCACGGGCTGTCCCAAGTGCAAAGGCTCCGGTTGGATCGAGCTTTTCGGTGCGGGCATGGTGGACCCGGCCGTGTACGGCTTCGTGAACTACGACGCGGCGAATCTCAGCGGCTTCGCCTTCGGCATCGGCATTGACCGGCTGGCCATGCTGAAACACGGAATCGGCGACATTCAGATGTTCTTCCAAAACGATGTGCGCTTCCTACGCCAATTTCCATGAGGAACCGAGCTTCGCGACAGCCCGGAACGCGCTGATCCAATGAAGATTCTCTACGACTGGCTCAAGGAATTCGTCGTATTCACCGCGACGCCGGACGAACTGCGCTCGCGGCTTTCTCTTTCCGGCACGGCGATTGATTCCATCGAACAGACCGAAGCAGGCCCCCTGCTCGACGCCGAAATCACCATTAACCGCGCGGATTGCATAGGCCACTACGGCGTCGCGCGGGAAGCCGCTACGCTGTATCGCAGCCCTCTCAAGCCGGTCGAGCCAAGCTTGCGCGAAGCAACGGATGCGGTTTCTTCGGCCGTGCGCGTGGAGATCGAAGCTCCCGAGCTTTGCGGACGTTACACTGCGCGCGTGCTGCGCGGCGTGAAAGTGCAGCCCTCGCCTGAGTGGTTGCGGCGAAGGCTCGCGGCGCTGGGCCAGAATTCGATCAACAACGTGGTGGACGCGACAAACTACGTCATGCTCGAGCTCGGACAGCCGCTCCACGCCTTCGATCTTGATCGCGTCGCCGGCCGCCGCATCATCGTCCGCCGCGCCAAGAGCAAAGAAAAAATGAAGACGCTCGACGGCGCGGAACGCACGCTCACGTCTGAGATGTGCGTGATCGCGGACGCCGATCGTCCCGTCGCCATTGCCGGCGTGATGGGCGGCGAAGAAAGTGAAATCAGCTTCGCCAGCCGCAATCTGCTGCTCGAGTCCGCGTGGTTTGACGCAATCTCCGTTCGGCGCACTTCGAAAATACTTGGTTTGCGAACCGAGGCTTCGACACGGTTCGAACGCGGATCCGATCCGGAAATGGCGGAGTTGGCCTCGCGCCGCTGCTCTGAGCTCATCCAGCATGTCGGCGGCGGCGAAGTGCTTTCCGGCGTGGTGGATGTCTATCCCGGGCGCCGACAGCCGATTGCTTTGACGCTCTCGCGGCGAGAACTCTTGCGGGTAATGGGCAGCGACGTTCCCGACGCCGAAATAGAAGCTATCTTGGCGTCGCTCGGCTTTGGGCCGCACCGGAAAGACTCGGGCGGGCCGGAATCCGGGCACGCGGTGTGGCAATGCCGCCAGCCTTCCTGGCGCGCCGATGTTTCGCGTGAAATAGATTTGATCGAAGAGATCGCCCGCCACTACGGCCTCGAACAGTTTCCCGCGCGCCTGCCCGTTTCGAAACTTCCCGCCGGGCGCTTGCCGCATGCTGAAGCTCTTGACGAGCTCCGCGAGCGGCTCATTGGGCTGGGCTATCACGAGATCTTGACCATCCCGCTGGTTGCTCCCGCGCGTGATGCCGTCTTTCGCGCCGAAGAAGCAGCGCCGGTACATATTGCCAATCCGCTTGCCGAAGACGCGTCGCTGATGCGTTCGAACGGCTTGAACAACATGACGGCCGCGCTCGAATGGAACTTGAATCGCGGCCAACGGAACTTGCGGCTATTCGAAATCGGCCGCGCTTATCTCTGGGAAGGAAATGAGACGCGGGAACATGCCATCCTTACGCTCGGTGCAACCGGACTGGCTCGCGAAAAGAGCATCAGCGAGACGCCGCGCGAATTCGTTTTCGCCGATCTCAAGGGCGATCTAGATCGCATCGGGGAGCTGGCCGGCGGATTTCGCTGGAGCTCTGGTGGACCGGGATGGCTGCACGCATCGCGAGCGGCAACGATTGGCATTGGTCCCGCGAACACGAGCGGCAGCGACGGAGTCGCGGGACAACTCTCGCGCGCGGTGGCGGAGGCGCTGAAGCTGCGCCAAGACGTTTTCCTCGCGGAAATTCAGATCGAATCTTTCTATGCGGGCTATGTTGCCGCCCGCGCTGCTCGCCGCTATCGGCCCATCAGCCGCTTCCCGGCCGTCGAGCGCGATTTCTCGCTGATCCTGGCCGACGGCGTGTCCTTCGAGCAAATCGTCGCGGAGATTCGAGGGCTCGGCATCGCGGAAATCACAAACATTGAAGCGCTGGACCTGTTCCGTGGCGGGCAAATTCCATCCGGCCAATTCTCGCTGCTGATTCGCGTGACGTTCCAAAGCCAGGAAGCCACACTCACCGAATCGCAATTGAGCGATTTCGGCGGACGCATTGCGGCGGCGCTGCATGTTGGCCTCGGGGCCTCCCTGCGCAGCGTTTGACGGTTCGGCGATGTGCATCGCGACGCCGGGCTTGCGTCCCGGCGCTCGTCGCCGCACAATGGCCTTCATCGCCGGACGAGGGAGAATCGCATGAGTGAACGTTTCAAAGTTGAGATCTACGGCCAGACTTATTCCATGCAGGGCGATCTCGACCCGGTCTATGTAGAGGAACTTGCGCGCTACGTAGATGAAAAAATGCGCAGCGTAGGCAATGCCACCGGCCTGGTGGATTCTGTGCGCGTCGCGGTCCTGGCTTCTCTATCCATTGCCGATGAGCTGCACACGCTCCGCAAGACCAACCAAGAGCTTCACGAAGACCTCCGCAACCGCGCCGAAAAATGCCTCACCGTGGTCGAGCGGGCCCTCCGGCAAACCGCTTGAGAATAGTGCCTAACCGGATGCAACTCTTTCCTTTGTACCCACGTCTACATTAAACTATAGACTTAGCAGCAGCTTTGCAGGTATATAAGCCACCCATGCCGCGCTCTCGCGTATCCCGGCTCATGACCGTGCCAGCTGTTCTGGCCGTCGTGCTGCTTTTGATAGCGACCTTTGCGGCGAGCATTCTGCACAACCACCATGGCAGTTCGGAAGCGACTTGCCAGATTTGCCACCTGAGCCACCAACCGGTTGAACAGCATCTTGCCGTGGACCGTGTCGCGGTGCCCATGCCCGTGGGACCGGCCCCCGTGCAGGTGGATTCAGTCTATTTCGCCGCCCCAGCCCTCTGCATTCGAATTTCCCGCGCTCCACCACTCGCGTAACCAATCGCGGGTGCTTTCCCGCGTTTACTGTTTCCCTGGGCTGAACCGAAAGCCTTTCTTTGCGAGCAGATAGCCTCACAAGAAAGTCGCGGCTTCGGTTAAATGCCTTCCATTAGTTCCAAACGGAATCTTGTTTATGGAGGCGATTGAGCCGAAATGACTCTCGCACACGATGTTGTACAGCATGTACGCGGCCGTTGTTTAGTCCGGCCAAGTCAAAACTTAATTCAGCGGACGGCTCGCTTTTGCGCGCAATCCCTGATTCTAGCGGCGCTCGTCGCCAGCGCAGGACTTGCGCCGGTCTTGGCGCAGGTCAAGCCTGCTCAGAGCCCCCCGCCTCAGGGTCCGCCGACCCAGAACGACTACGGCCATAGCGTGCCGCTGCCGAGCTTGCCTGCGCCGGCTCCGGTTGCTCCCGCGCGAATCACGCTGGACCAGGCGATTGATCTTGCGACGCAGCGCAACCATGCGCTGCTTGCCGCGCGCACTACGATCCTGCAAGACCAGGCCCAGGAAATCACCGCGAACCTGCGTCCCAATCCCACGATCTCCTGGGACACGCAATTCTTCCCCATTTTCACTCCGAGCGAATTCAACGCGACCTATCTCGAAAATCAGGCCCAATTTGATTTGGGCATTGGCTACCTCTTCGAGCGCGGAAAGAAACGCCAGCATCGGCTGGCGGCCGCAGAAGATCAAACCTCGGTAACGCGTTCGACGGTGAACGACAATCAGCGCACGCTGATCTTCAATGTCTCTCAGCAATTCATCAACGCGGTTCTCGCGGACTCGACGCTTGATTTTGCGGACCAGGACCTGAAGAGCTTCCAGCAAACGGTAGATATCAGCCAACTGCGCTTCAAGGCCGGCGATATGAGCGAGGCCGATCTATTAAAGATCAAGCTGCAGATGTTGCAATTTCAGACCGACGTATCCCAGGCCAAACTCGCGAAGATTCAGGCTTTGGCGGCGTTGCGGCAGCTCATCGGATTCGAGTCGGTCCCAGACAATTACGACGTCCAGGGCGACCTTGAGTACCAGCCGGTCCGCGGCGGCTTGGACGACCTGAAAGTGCTGGCATTGGCTTCCCGCCCCGATTTGATTGCCGCCGATGAAGGAGTGACCGGGGCACGCAGCCAGAAGGCGCTTGCCGTGGCCAATAGCAAACACGATCTGGGCGTGACCTTCGATTACACGCATACCAACGGCGTCAACTCCGGCGCGTTCTATTTCAATATTGATCTGCCGATCTTCGATCGGAATCAAGGTGAAATCGCGCGCACGGGCTATGCCATCGCGCAGGCGGAGCAGCAAGCCACAGAGGCCTCGGAACAAGCCATGAGCGATGTCGTGGACGCCTACGCGAATCTTCATTCCAACGACGAAATCATCCAGCTGTATCGCTCCGGTTACGTGGACCAGGCCAAGGAATCACGCGACATCAGCGAATACGCCTTTCAACGAGGCTCCGCCAGCCTGCTCGATTTTCTGGATGCTGAACGCAGCTACCGTGCCAACCAACTTGCTTATCGGCAGGCGCTCGCCAGCTACATGACGGCGGTCGAACAATTGCGTGAAGCCGTGGGAACGAGGAACCTACCATGAAAAACAATTTCACCAGGACTCTGCGAGCGCGGCTCCGTCCGCATCCGGCGCTGCTCTGCGCCCTCTGCGGAATCGTTTGGGCCGTGGGTTGCGGCTCGGAAGGCGGGTCGGCTTCGCAAATGACGTCCTACACGTCTGGTCAAACGCAAGCCGACACCGCGGAGCTTTTTACCGTGCCTCAGGATCAGATGGCGCACGTACAGGTCGTCCCCGTTGTTAAGCAAGCCATTGTGCGCGATCTCCATCTAACAGGAACGGTCGCCTACAACGCTTTCAAGACGACGCCGGTGTTTTCAGCGGTGGGCGGCCCGGTGCACGAAATACTTGTCGCGCCCGGCGAAAACGTGAAAGCCGGGCAAACACTGCTCACCGTGAACAGCCCCGATTACTCGCTGGACCGCTCCACGTATCTAAAAGCACGCGAGGCATTTCAACTTGCCGACAAGCAGTATCAGCGCGCCAAGGATCTCTACGACCATAAGGCCATCGCCGAGGCCGATCTCCAGCAAGCCGAATCCGCACGCACGGAGGCGCAGGCCGATATGGAATCGAGCGCGGATGCGCTACGCGTTCTGGGCATCAGCGATCCCGAATCCTTGCTGAAGAATCCGCCTTCGGCGCAAGTGCCGCTGCTCGCGCCGGTCTCCGGCGAAATCACCGACCGTCTGGTGGGCCCGGGCCAGCTGTTACAGGCAGGCGCCACGCAATGCTTCACGATTTCAGACATGAGCACCGTGTGGGTTCTCGTAAACGTATATCAAAACGATCTCGCGGTAATTCATCCTGGCGACCCGGTAGATATCACCACCGACGCTTATCCCGATACCTTTCACGGCCGGATTTCCTACGTCGCCGCCACGCTTGATCCAAACACGCGCACGCTGCAAGCGCGCATCGTTACCGACAATCCTGGCCAGAAGCTGAAGAACAACATGTACGCCAACGCCGTCGTGCGCGCCGGCTCGATCCGCAACGCTCTGATCGTGCCGGACGCCGCTGTTCTTCGCGATACCGAAAATCAGCCGTTTGTTTACGTGCAAACCGGCTCGAATCAATTTGCGCGGCGGCCGGTGACGGTCGCCGAGAGCAATGCCGGTCACACGCAAATCACCAGCGGCCTCAAGGAAGGCGAGAAAGTGGTTGGTGACGGCAGTCTCTTCCTGCAGTTCAAGAATTCATTACAGCACTAAGCGCGCGCACATCGGAGCCCAGAGATGATCCATCGAATCGTCCAATTTGCCCTGCGGCAGCGCTTCCTCGTGCTGATGGTGACCGTGTTGGTGATGATCGCGGGCGCCATTTCCTTCCAACGCATGCCGGTGGATGCCTACCCGGATCTTTCTCCGCCGATGGTCGAACTCATCACTCAATGGCCGGGCCATGCGGCAGAGGAAGTAGAGCGGCTTACGACTCTGCCGCTCGAGTTGGCGATGAACGGCTCGCCGAACCTCGTTGTGATGCGTTCGATTTCTCTCTATGGGCTCTCGGACGTCATTCTGACGTTTTCGGACGGCACTGATCCCTACTTCGCGCGAGAGATTGTCTTCCAGCGTATCGCGGACGCGACGCTCCCGGTTGGCGTCGCTCCCAGCATGTCACCCTTGTACAGTCCCAGCGGTCTTGTGTATCGCTACGTGCTCGAAAGCCCGGATCGCACGCCGCAGGAATTGCACACCTTTGAGGATTGGATCATCGAGCGCGCGTATCGCTCGGTGCCGGGCGTCGCCGACGATTCCGGCTTCGGCGGCACCACCATGCAATATCAAGTGCTGCTCGATCCGGCCAGGCTCTACAACTACCACATTCCCGTGGTGCAGGTGCTGAACGCTCTGACCGCCAACAATGCCAATACCGGCGGCGGCTTCTATTCGCAGGGCGGGCAGTTCTACTACGTTCGTGGCCTCGGTCTGCTGCGCAACACGGACGACATCGGCGATGTAGTCGTTGGCAGCCAAAACGGCGTCCCGGTTCGCGTGAAGGATATCGCCAACGTGGAGATCGGCCACGCACCCCGACTCGGCGAATTTGGCTTCATGAAAAAAGACGACGCGGTCGAAGGCGTGATCCTGATGCGCACCGGCGAGCAGGCGCAGAATGTGCTCAAGGGCGTCGAAAAGGAGACCGACGAGCTCAACCACAACATCCTGCCTCCGGACGTGAAAGTCCGTCCCTACTACGATCGCAGCGATCTCGTGCGTGTCACCACCGACACGGTGGAAGGCAATCTTCTCCGCGGGATGGTGCTGGTTCTGCTTGTCCTGCTTTTCTTCCTTGTGAGTTTCCGGGCCGCGGTGATCACGGCCCTGACGATCCCCCTCGCGCTGCTTTTCGCATTCATCTTCTTGCACGCTTCCGGCGGGGCCGCGAACTTACTCTCCATTGGCGCGATTGATTTCGGGATCATCATTGACGGCACCATTGTGATGGTCGAGAACATTTACCGCGAGCTCGCCGAGCGCAAGGGCCAGACTTATCAACTGCACGACGTAATTATCTCCGCCGCTCGCGACGTGGACCGTCCGATCTTCTATTCCGTCGCCGTCATTATCGCGGGGTATCTGCCGATCTACGCTCTGAGCGGTCCTGCCGGGAAGCTCTTCCACCCCATGGCGAACACCATGGCCTTCGCACTGGCCGGCGCCTTGCTGTTCACGTTGACGCTTGTCCCGGTCCTGGTTTCTTACGGCTTCAAGAAGGGCGTCCAGGAGAAGACGAACCGGGCCTATGAATGGTTCAAGCGCGAGTACGGCTCCGAACTGAAGTGGTGCCTCGCTCGTCCCAAGTTGACGATGCTTTTTTCTGTCGTGATCTTCGGCGCCACCCTGCTCCTGGTGCCTTCGATTGGCGGCGAGTTCATGCCGCACCTCGACGAAGGCGCGCTGTGGGTCCGCGCCACCATGCCGTACACAATTTCGTTTGAGGAAGCGAGCGCCTTCGCTCCAAAAATCCGGGATATTTTGATGACCTATCCGCAAGCGACGATCATCGCCTCGGAGTTGGCCCGGCCGGACGATGGTACCGATCCGACCGGCTTCTTCAACTGCGAGTTTTACATGGGGCTCAAGCCCTACGGTGACAAATCCTGGAAGGACGGCTCGATCCATACGAAGGCGGAACTGACGGTCGACCTCGATCGCAAGCTCAGCGCTTATCCTGGCGTCATTTTCAATTACACGCAGCCCGCCGAAGATGCCGTGGACGAAGCTCTTACAGGGCTCAAGAGTTCCCTGGCCGTGAAAGTTTTCGGTCCCGATCTCGATGTCCTTCAGCAGAAAGCCATCGAGGTCAAAAACATTCTCGCGAAGACGCCGGGGTTCACCGACTTGACCGTCGTCCGCGAGCTTGGCCAGCCTAGCCTGATTGTGGACGCCGACCGCGACAAGATTGCTCGTTACGGCATCAACGTGTCGGATGTGGAAACGGTTGTTCAGGCAGCCGTCGGAGGCCAGGCCGCCACGCAAGTTATCCAGGGCGAAAAATTATTCGATCTCGTTGTCCGAATGGAGCCGCAGTATCGCTCGAATGCCACTGAAATCGCCAACCTACTCGTGCCGACGCCCGCCGGGCAGCAGGTTCCGCTCTCACAGCTTGCCACCATCAAGGAGAGCACCGGCGCATCCTTCATCTACCGCGAGAACGACTCGCGCTACATCGGCATTCAATTCTCGATTGAAGGGCGCAATCTTGAAGGCATCATTCGTGCGGGCCAAGCCGCGGTCAATAAGGCAGTGCAGCTTCCTCAGGGCTACCGTCTGGATTGGGGCGGTGAATACAGCGAGCTCCTCCAGGCCAAATCGCAAATTGAATTGGTTGGGCCACTGGCGATCTTGCTGATTTTCATGATTCTGTTTGCCCTCTATGGCAACTTCAAGTTCCCCGTAATCGTCGTCCTGAGCGTGGTCCTCACCGAACCGGTTGGCGCGCTGATCGCCCTCAAGCTCACCCACACGCCGTTCAGCGTTTCTTCCTTGCTGGGTTTGCTCGTGCTCTTGGGCGTCTCGGCCGAGACCGCGATCATTGACACGTCGTATATCAACAAGCTGCGGCTCGAAGGCCAGAATATCTATCAAGCCACATTCGAAGGCTCCCTGGTTCGGCTGCGACCCATCATGATGACGGCCCTCGTCGCCTGTCTTGGCCTGTTGCCTGCCGCGCTATCCACCGGCGTGGGGTCAGACTCGCAGAAGCCTTTCGCCATCGTTATCGTTGCAGGATTGATTTCGCGCTTATTTCTCGGACGAATCGTCAGCCCGGTGCTCTACCAGATGGTTGCTAAGGAGGGTGACGTCCTGCAGGTGTGATATCTGTGGGTTCGCGGGTCAGGGGCAAGTGCGTTGCCGGACCGGACAAACGCTAAATCTGCCAATTGTTTAATTTTAGGACTGCGGCTATAATCGGCCGGGATGCGGGGCAGGTCCAGGCGTCAAGATTTTGGATTTTCTGCCGAGTTCCCTCGCGTCGGAATGAATGGTTTCCTTTCCCCAACTCGTGAGTGTTAAAAAGCAAGCTGTTGTCTGTCTCGCCCTGGTTGGACTTCTCCTTTCGACCTCGGCCCTTGAGTTCTTGCATCATCACGACGCGGCCTCTTCTACAACGCCATGCCAAATCTGCCACGTCGTTCATGCGCCGGTACTTCCGGCAGCCACCATCACGCAGTTGCCCGTGCCGGTTGTTTCCTGCTGGACGGCTCCCGTTGAGCGGCCGATCCAGAACATAAGCCCGGTCTCCACTCTTGCGTCTCCTCGCGCTCCGCCCACCGTCTAAGCATTCCATTCCGAATTTAAACCGATTGGCGCGCCTACTCTTTGGATGGTGAGTGCGCTTTTCGATGAAATCCACAGCCAAAGCTAAGGCGGATGGACGGCGCCCATGGAATGAAGTCATTACCCAGGCCAGCTACACATAAGCGCAAGCGCGGGCGATTTGCGATTTGTATTGCCCTTCTCGGCCTAGTGCTTGCAACGTCGGCGGTCGAGTCCTGGCACCATCACGATTCTGTTTCTTCTTCTCCGTGTCAGATCTGTCACGTCGTTCATGCTCCTGTACTACCCACGGCAGCGGTCACGGAATTGCCCGTGCCCGTTGTTTCTTGCTGGATCGCGCCACCCGAACGGCCGCTGCAGAGCTTTGGCGCGGCTAGGCTTCTGGCAAGCGCCCGCGCTCCTCCTGCCGCTTAGCTTTCTCCGCTGAATCTCGATGATCGTCGCACCCGTGTGTTGATAGCGGGTGCGCCCCTCCACATACCCGATCCACCGCTTCGAGCGGATGGACGGCGTTCTACTAAGGAGACGATCGAATGACTGCGATTCGCAATTTTTGGGGGGTGTTGTCTTTCTGTTTTCTTCTCATACTCATTGTGCCGGTTAGCCACGCCCAGGGTGGACAGGCGGGCTCGGTGGATGGCGTCGTCAAGGATCCATCCGGCGCCGTGGTAACAAACGCAACAGTCGAAATCACGAATCCGGTCAGCGGCTTTCACCGCGAGATGAACACAGGGGCCGACGGTACATTCCGCTTCACCAACGTCCCGTTCAATCCCTATCACATGGTCGTAACGGCGAACGGTTTCGCCTCGTACACGCAGGACGTGGACATCCGTTCGAACGTCCCGTTAAGCGTCAGCATTGGCTTGAAGATCGGGACCGCCGCTCAAACCGTGAACGTGGAGGCAAACGGCGGAGATCTCGTCGAAGCCACATCCATACCGCACACGGATGTGGACCGCAGTCTTTTTGACAAATTGCCCCTGGAAAGCCAATCCTCTTCGGTTAGCTCATTGGTTACACTAAGCACCGCCGGTGTCGCGGCGGACTCCAACGGCTTGTTCCACAGTCTTGGCGATCACGCTTCAAACTCGTTTTCGGTGGATGGCCAGCCCATCACCGACCAGCAAAGCAAGGTTTTCTCTAACCAAATTCCCCTGGATTCCGTTGAATCTCTGGAGGTGATTCAGGGAGCTCCGCCCGCCGAGTATGGGGGTAAGACCAGTCTCATCATTAACGTGACTACGCGTTCGGGTCTCGGTGTGACACAGCCCACCGGCAGCATCTACACCTCGTACGGCAGTTTTGGCAGTGCTACCCTCGGCTTTAACCTCGCGCTCGGCGGCCCGAAGTGGGGCAACTATGTTTCCGCTAGCGGCTTGCAATCGGGCCGTTTCCTCGATCCGCCAGAGTTCACCGTTATGCACGACAAGGGAAACGAAGAGAACTTTTTCGACCGCGTGGACTATAAACTCTCAAACTCAGATACGTTGCAATTGAACTTGGGCTTCACTCGCTCGTGGTTTCAAACTCCCAATTCTTTCGACGCACAGGATGCCACGGCGTGGTCCGGCCAAACGGTGGACGTAACGGTACCTTGTTCGGGAGGACAAACCACTTCATGCGGGGATCTAGGCCCCAATGGCATTCCTGTTGGGCCACAGGACCAGAGGTCCACAATTCGGACCTTCAACATTGCCCCATCCTATACGCATCTCTTTGGCAGCAGCGCTGTATTTACCTTCGGGTTCTTCGCCCGGCAGGATCAGTACAATTATCTTCCGAGCCCGGATGTTTTTGCCGATCTCACCCCTGATCTCCAAAGTGAAAGCATCGCTCAGAGCCGGAGCCTGAATAATGTTGGCGTTCGCTCTGACATCTCCATAGTCAAAGGCATACACAACATCAAGATAGGATCCACTTACGAGCAAACTTTCCTGACCGAGCAAGACACGATCGGGATCGTGGACCCCACATCGAATCCGGTTTGCGAGAACGCCGATGGCAGCATCAACATCGATCCGCGGGTTACCGATCCCGCGCAATGCGGTGGTCCACTCAATCCCGGCGGCTCAGCCGATCCGAAATTCGTACCGCTGCTTGGCTGTTACGACCTCACCAGAACCGGCGCACTACCGGCGTCGGACGGATGCCCCAGCGGATTGACGCGCAGCACCGAGTTTCCATACCGCGGCCACACGGACGTTAAGGAACTCGCGCTTTACCTGCAGGACACCATCACGAAAGGAAATTGGACATACAACTTAGGAATTCGAGGAGATTTCTACAACGGCTTAAGTATCGCTAAACAGGCGGAACCTCGCGTCGGTGTGGCGTACAACATCAAGAAAACTAACACTGTCCTCCGAGTCTCTTACGCACGTACGCTCGAGTCTCCCTTTAACGAAAACCTTGTGATTTCCAGCACCGGGTGCGATCAACCGGTGATTGCCGATATCATGGCGGCTACCCAGGGTTTTCCATGTACCACAACTCCCATAAAACCTGGCTGGCGCAACGATTTTCACGCAGGTTTTGAGCAGGCCTTCGGAAGGTATTTGGTATTGAGCGGGGACTACATGTGGAAATACACGCACAACGCTTTTGACTTTAACGTACTGGGTACAACCCCGATCTACCTTCCCATCGAGTGGCGGAGTTCGAAAATTCCAGGTTGGGATCTTCGCGCAAGTATGCCGAATTTCCACGGGCTGACCGCTCTCGTGGTGATGTCCCACGTCGAAGCACGATTCTTCCCCCCGACCGTAGCCGGAATTGGTCCGGCACCGCCTCCGGGAGTCTTCCGTATTGACCATGACGAGAACTTCAATGAAACGACCCATCTGCAATACCAGCCTTGGAAGCGAGCGCCATGGTTTGGGTTCAACTGGCGCTATGATAGCGGACTCGTCGCTGGCGCGGTGCCTTGTTTCGCAGACACCGCGACGTGCGCGTTCTCGACCACTACATTGGGTGGAGCGCCCGCCGTCGCCATCGTCAATAACGTTTCTGGGCTGCCGCTATCCCCGGATCAACAATTCCAGGCTGGACTCACTTGTAACGGTGTGCACGCCACACCTACCACAGGCCTGCCACCTGTGTGTCTGGCATCTCAGTTCGGTTCCACTCTTATATCGGTTCCGGCACCGGGTACTGAGAATGACGACCACAATCCACAACGGATTGCCCCTCGAAACCTGTTTGACGCCGCCGTGGGCGATGATGATCTCTTCCACTTCCACGGTGACCGCTACAAGTGGAGCCTGCGCTTCACCGTCATCAACCTCACAAACAAGGAAGCACTCTACAACTTTCTTTCTACCTTCAGCGGCACCCATTACGTGACGCCGAGGACCTTCACCGCCGAGTTGGGCTTTCATTTCTAGGCACAAGGTTGTCTTCCGCCGGAGCGGTTTCTTTCGAGAACCCGCTCCGGCGCTCGTTCGCCCGGGACCATGACCAAAACGCATGAAAGCCGCGGCGGAATCTGCGCGAAACCGCCCTCAGGCCGGAAGATCAGAAAGGCCATGAATGCCGGCATTTAAACGTGGCGATCTCACTCTGCCGGATCTCGTGCTGCTGCGTTTGCTGGCAGAGCAGCCGATGCACGGCCACGAGGCCAATCTTGAACTCGAGCGCCGTCAGGTCTCGGACTGGGCCGACATCTCACGCCCGACAGTCTATTGGTCCCTGAAAAAACTGGTCCGCCGCGGCCTGATACGCGCAATGAAAAGCCGGGGCAATTCCGCACACCGAAGGCGTCAAGTTTTCGCGCCCACCGCGAAGAGCCGCGCCGCTTTCTTGCGAGCGCTGGGGTATGACTATTGGGCCACCCAGCGCGGCAGATCCGAGTTTGTCACCTGGTTCGCTTTGTCGTCGCCGATGCCGCCAGCTCTCTTCAGGCGGCAGCTTCAACGCCGCGAGAAATTTTTGAAGCAGCAACTCGCTCGCGAAGAATTAAAGTTGCGGGCAATCCCGCGAGAAAATAGCCGTCGCTTCAGTAAAGCAGTTTGGGTGATTCGTTTTGCGATGGAACAATTTCGCGCGGAACTTCGCTGGCTTCGCGATCTTTCTCGCGAGGCCCGTCACTGCATTCCCGTGAAGGTCCCTCGGCGCTCTGATAGAATTCCGAGATAGTGGCTGGAAGCACTCGCATTTCGCCTCAACTGTCGCTTAGTTGCGCTGCAGTTTTCTTCGCCGCGTTTCTGGGCGCGGCGGCACTCTTCTGCTGCAACGGCGCGTCACCCGCAATGACCCCGGCTCCGGCGCAGATCTCGCCGCAAGCGGCCGCGGCGAGCCCCCAAACACCGATCACACGCTACACTCTGCCGCCCGAAAAGCTCCGCCAGGCTGTCGAGCTTGCGCGGACTGGCCGCGAACTCTATTTCGCTGAATTTGGCGTAAGCATTCTAGTTTTGATTATTCTGCTGCGCTGGCATGGCGCCGCAAGCTTCCGCGCTTGGGCCTTACGGATCAGCCGATTCCGTATTGTGCAGGCCGCGATTTTTGCCGCTCTGCTCCTACTAGCGCTTGATCTTGCCGCGCTACCGCTGCACGTCTGGGGGCATGTGCTGGGTTTGCGTTACAACCTTTCGGTGGAAGGCTGGGGACCGTGGTTCCTGGACTGGGCCAAGAGCCAGGCGATTGTTATCGCCGTCGGCGCTTTCGTGGCGTGGCTCGCCGCTGGGCTCATAACGCGCAGCCCGCGCCGGTGGTGGTTTGCCGCTTGGCTCATCGCGTTGCCGCTCATCTTCTTTGCCGCATTCATCGAGCCCGTCGTGATCGAGCCGCTTTTCTATGACTTTCAGCCGCTCTCGAGCTCGCACCCGGAACTCGCGCGCAAGATCGAAGAAGTCGCCATGCGTGCGGACGCGCAAATTCCCGAGGATCACATCTACGAAATGCTCGCGAGCCGCAAACTCAACGAGCTGAACGCCTACGTCAGTGGCATTGGCGCCAGCAAGCGCGTCGTGCTGTGGGACACGCTGATGTCTCGCATGACGGACGACGAAGTGCTCCTCGTCGTCGGCCATGAGCTTGGCCATTACGTCCTTGGCCACATTTGGAAAGGCATCATGATCAGCGCGATCGGACTGCTTTTCGGTTTGTGGCTGTTGGCGCGCCTGCTGAACTGGACGATCGAGCGTTGGGGGCCAAGCTGGCACATCCGCGATGTCACCGACTGGGCGGCTCTGGCAGTTCTCTGGCTGCTGGGATCGCTGCTGCTCTTCGCCAGCACCCCACTCGACAATGCCGTCAGCCGATACTTCGAGCACCAGGCCGACGTTTTTGGTATCGAGGTTGCCCATGGTATCGTGCCGGACGTGCCGCAAGTCGCTGCGCGCGCGGATCAAATTCTGGGAGAAGTGGATTTGGAGGAGCCCGATCCATCGCCGCTCACGGTTTTCTGGTTTGACGATCACCCGCCCATCGCGAAACGCATCGAATTCGATCTCCAGTACGATCCTTGGTCGTCCGGCCATTCACCGAAATTCATTCGCCACTAACCTGTACGAACATTTGTCCGGCGGGGTAGCATTTGATTCGTCTCCGCCGGCATACTTCAGGGGAACACGCTCGCAGTGGTAGACTCCCTGTCCGCGCCATGGCCAAGCTTGACTCCATCGTTGAAATTGCCGCGTCACCCGCGGATGTTTTCGTCTTTTTCGTGCCGCAGCGCATGGCCTATTGGTATGGGAAAGAGATGGATGGTGAGATAGACGTGCACTGCGGAGCCCCCGAGTTTTGCCTTTCGCAAGCGGTTCGCATCACCGGTAAGGTCGGGAAGAAAGAGGTCGCGCACACCGCGGTGATTACGCGCTACGAATGGGGACGCCTGCTCGAGTGGCGCTTCGAGGATTCCTACGGCGTTCGCGGTCTCGAAAGATGGGAAATTCAGGCGGGAAGCGGCTCTGGCACTCGGGTGCACATGCGCAGTGAATACGAAATCCCCGGCAAGCTCGGCCGCGCTGTGGATTGGGTCTTCACGCGCCACGCCGTCGCGCGCCGCAACCACGAATATCTCGCGCGCCTCAAGAAGCTAGCCGAACGCGCTTAATGCGACGTGCGCCTGACAGTTCTATTCCCTTAAGAATGTTTCATGCCAATACGGACAACAATCGCAGGTTTTTTGCCAACCCTGAGGATATGCTCGCCCGAGGTAGCCGTACTAATAAGGTAGCCTGCGTCTAAGATCTTTTGGCCGTCCCACTCAACCGCACCCTGTTTGATAAGGCGCTCCGCTTCGGCTCGTGAGCTGGCAAGCCCCGCTCCATCAATGAGCCTCGAGAGCTTTACATCGCCTTCCTCGCTGAAATCGTACGTTCGCATTTGTGAGGGGAGTTGGCGTTTACTGTAGATAAGGTCGAACTCGTCGGCAGCGTGCGCCGCGGCTTTGGCGCCGTGAAATCCAGCGATAATTTCCACGGCCAAGGCAACCTTGGTAGCTTTAGGATGCGCGGCGCCGCTTTCGACCTGTGCGCGAAGCTGCGCAATTTGTGCGGGGGTTCGATCGGTCAGCAGGTCCATGTAAGCCCACATCATCTCGTCGGAGATGCTCATCAGTTTTCCGAACATTTGCGACGGCGCTTCCGTGATACCGACGTAGTTGCCCAGGCTCTTGGACATCTTCCGCTGGCCATCGAGACCGACGAGGATGGGCATGGTAAAGACCACTTGAGAAGGCTGCCCGTATTCCCGCTGTACTTCGCGGCCAACGAGTAAATTGAATTTTTGCTCGGTCGCACCGAGCTCGACGTCCGCCTTCAGCGCCACGCTGTCATAGCCCTGAAACAGCGAGTAGAGCAGTTCGTGCACCGCGATCGGCTGATTGTTCGCGAGCCGCGAGCGAAAATCTTCGTGTTCGAGCATCCGCGCCAAGCGATATTTGCCGCACAGTTGGATCACTTCGTAGCTGGAAAGCTTGCCGAGCCATTCGCTGTTGTAGCGAACCTCGGTCCTTTGTGGATCGAGGATCTTGTAGACTTGCTCGAGATACGTTTTTGCATTCGCCGCGATCTGTTCGCGCGTAAGCGGCGGCCGTGTGACGGATTGGCCGGTCGGGTCACCGACCATGGCGGTAAACTCTCCGATCAGGAAAATGGACGTGTGGCCGAGGTCCTGAAAGTGTTTCAGCTTTCGCAGCACCACCGTGTGGCCCAGATGCAAATCCGGAGCGGTGGGATCAACGCCGAGCTTCACGCGCAGCGGCACGCCCTTGCTGCGCGACGCTTCGAGCTTCGCGGCCAAGTCCTCTTCGCGAATGATTTCCGCCGAACCCTTGCGGAGATACTCGAGCTGCTCCGCCACGGGGCGAAATGGAGATTGGGTGCTCATAAGATTTTGGTGTCGCCCGCCAGATGGATCACGCGGCGGCCCTCGATGCGAAAGCGGCCCTCCAGCACAATGCGCACAGCTTCGGAATAGATGCGATGCTCTTCTTTCAAGATGCGCGCGGAGAGCGTCTCCGGCGTATCGTCATCGAGCACGGGCACGACGGCTTGCAGGACAATCGGCCCGGCGTCGACATCCTCATCCACAAAGTGTACCGTGCAACCGGCATATCGCACGCCGTATTCCAAAGCTTGGCGCTGTGCCTCGAGCCCCGGAAACGAAGGCAGCAAGGATGGGTGGATGTTCAAAATGCGGTTGTGAAAAGCCGCGATGAAGTATGGCGAGAGCAGCCGCATGAATCCCGCCAGGCAGACCAGCTCAACTCCGCGCTCGCGAAGCGCGGCCACCACGAGACGGTCGTACGCTTCCCGCTCGAGCCCCTTGGACGGAATCACCAGCGCCGGAATCTTGCGTTCTCTTGCGCGGTCAATTCCCGCCGCGCCCTCGTGATTGCTGATCGCGAGAGCGATTTCAGCGTCGGGGATGCGTCCTGCCTTGGCGCTTTCCGCCAGTGCCTCAAGATTCGAGCCGCGACCGCTGAGGAGCACGCCGATTCGCTTGGACATAGACAGAAAAACCTAGCACATTAGCGCACAAGCGCCAAATTGGGAGACAGATTGGAAGGCATACAGATAGACTGCCGCCGTGTCGCTCTTGCCGCCCTTGTAGTCAACGCGCGTTTTATTGCGTAGCACACACGGTAGGCGCACTTTGGGAGGTCGGCGTGGAATCTCGAACGGGAAGCTGGATCGCTGGACCTTTGATTCTTGGCTTATGGATGGCGGTCGGAACGCCCCTGCTTTCGCCAAGCAATGCAGGACGCGCCGATCCGGAAGAGACTGTGCTCTACCAGACTGCGGCGATTCGTATCCGCCGCACCGTGTATCCCCCCGATAGGCATCTGGCGATGCATGAACACAAAGGGCGCGTGGTGGTTTTTCTAAGCGATGGCACAGTCCGAACGGCCACGCCCGATGGAAAATCGAGCGATCTGGTGTTTCACCGAGGCATGGTCTACTGGAGCGATCCGGTGCGGCACACGCTCGATAATGTGGGTGGTACGCCTCTCGATGCGCTCGAAGTGGAGCTCCTTGCCCCCTATCCTTCGACGGCACAGCGCTACACGGGCGATCCGGCCGCGCAGGATCCAGCGCACTTTAAAGTAGAATTCGAAAACGAGCGCGTGAGGGTCTTGCGATTCAACTTGGGTCCGCACGATTCATCGCCGATGCACGATCATCTCGATCACTTTCACGTGGCGCTCTTGCCGCTCCACGCGCGCGAGACGCTGCCGGACGGCTCACAAAGTGAGATTACCGAGCCCGCAAACGACATGGGTTTTGGTGTTTCCGCGCGGCACTCTCTTCAAAACTTGAGCGATCAGCCATGCGAGTCCATCTCGATCGAATTCAAGGCTTCGAGTGCGGCGCAGAAGAATCAATAAATGTGTTGCGGCGACCGGGCTAAAGCTGCAAGCGGCCAGTGTACTTGATGCGAGGCCCCGTGGCGGCGGTGACGACGTGGCCGATGCGGTAGAATTTTTCGCGGCGGCGTTTGAGGTCGGCCTCCAGGGCTCGCATTTGCTTTTGAGGAACGATCAGAATCATTCCCGCGCCTAGATTGAAGGTAGCGAGCAACTCTTCCTGATCGAGCTTGCCGATCTCGGCCAGGTAGCTGAAAATCTTTGGCACCGGCCATGCGCCAAGTTCAATTTCCGCACGCGTTCCGCGGGGCAACACGCGCGGCAGGTTGCCGGGAATGCCGCCTCCGGTGTTGTGCGCCATGGCGGAGATCCATCCGCGCGCGATTGCATGTTTTAGCGTTGGCCAGTAGCAGCGGTGAGGATGCAAGAGCTCCGCGCCAATCTTGTTGCCCACCTGCGCAACATACGTGCTTGGTTTTAAGCCAGCCTCGTCAAAGACAAGCTTGCGAGCAAGCGAATAGCCGTTGGTGTGCATCCCCGAAGAAGGAAGCGCCACCAGGACGTCTCCTGCGCGGACACGGTGCGGGCCGAGAGTGCGGCTACGCTCCACCGCGCCCACGATGAAACCCGCAATATCGTATTCGCCGGGCGGATAGAAGCCGGGCATCTCGGCAGTTTCCCCGCCGATGAGCGCACACCCGGTGGCGCGGCACGCGCGGCTCATACCTTCGACTACCTGTTCGACGACTGTTGGATCCATTTTGCCGAGCGCCAGATAGTCCAAGAAAAATAGCGGCTCGGCGCCCAGGGTCAAAATGTCGTTGACACAATGGTTCACGAGATCGGCGCCAACCGTGGAATGCACGCCCATGGCGAAGGCGACCTTCAGCTTTGTGCCGACGCCGTCCGCGCTGGAGACGAGCAGCGGCTCGCGCCAGCGTTTGCGATCGAGCGCAAAGAGCGCGCCGAATGCGCCGATACCGCCGACGACGTTGCGAGTAAACGTGCGGCTGGCCAGCCGTGCAATGCGCTGCTTGGCCTGTTCGGCCAGTGCGATGTCAACGCCTGCTTCGGAGTAACGCATAGATGGGCTATTCAATCCCGTTTTGCTTCGAACTCTTGTTCGTTCCGCAGCCTTTCGAGCAACGCGCTTGTGAAAGGCTGCGCGCAATATCGGGAAAAACGCGAACACCGCGCAGGCTCCTCGACTCCTCAGGGAAGCAAGCGTGTCTGCGCCACGGCTCCTAAAACGTCTTAAAGAAGCGATTCCAACGTATGCGGCTGGGATGAATAATTCCGTTGCCGTAAGCTTCGAAGCGTTCGATTAGGTGGCCCGGCTCCCAGGCTTCGGGCAGCGCCGAAGTCGCGTCCACGGAAAGATAGATCATCACGGGCACGCCAATCACCGAGTCGCGCGCGATGGGGCCGACGAAGCGGCTATCGTAGGAATTGCCGCGGTTATCGCCCATCACGAAATAGTGGTTCGCGGGAACCTGCACCGGCCCGAAGCGTTCGAACGGGTCCATCGGCTCCTTGATGTATGGCTCCACGAGTTTTTGCCCGTTGATCCATACCGCTCCGTCGTGAACTTCCAGCGTGTCGCCAGGCAGGCCGATCACGCGCTTCACCCAGTCCGGCGAACCCTCGACAGGGGCGCGAAAGATCACAATCTGCTGGCGCTTGAGCGAGCGCCAGAGCGGCACGTGCACGGACGTGAAGGGAATGCCCGCGTCATAGCCCAGGCGGCTCATGATCAGGTGATCGCCGATCAGCAGCGTGTTTTCCATGGAAGCGGAAGGAATCACGCGGGCTTGGCCAATCGTGCCGTTGATGAAAAGAAACGCGAGGATGATCCAAAACCAGGCAATGGCTTCACGCTTGGCGCGTTCACCAAATGGGATTTCTTCGTGGCGCCCGGCTTGCTTTTCTTGTTTGTCTTTGTCGTCAGTTCTCACGCGTCACCGTAACCGGCGCCGCGTCCTCGCGGTTGGCCTGATGGTTCACTTCGAGCTGCACCGGCTCCGTTGGATAGACTCCGGTGAAGCATGAAGTGCAGAACCGGCCTTCGCGGTCAGCGACCGCTTCGCGAAGACTTCCCAGCGAAAGATATCCGAGCGAATCTGCCTCCAGAAAACGCTGAATTTCGTCGAGTGTCTGCGACGCCGCGTCTTTGCCAGACTCCGCGGAGGCGGCGACCGGCTCAGCGCCCGGCAGGTGCGGGCGGATCTTTGAAATGGATGACGCGATCAACTCCTCGCGCGTGGGCGTATCAATGCCGTAGTAGCACGGGGATATCGTCGGCGGCGAGCTGATGCGCACATGCACCTCCGTAGCGCCGGCCTCGCGCACCATCCGCACAATCTTGCGGCTGGTCGTGCCGCGCACGATCGAGTCATCCACCAGGATCACGCGCTTGCCTTCCAGCAAGTCGCGCACGGGGTTCAGCTTAAGCTTCACGCCAAAATCGCGGATCGATTGCGCCGGCTGGATGAACGTTCGGCCGATGTAGTGATTTCGAATCAGCCCCATGCGGAACGGAATCCCGGATTCGAGCGAATAGCCAACCGCCGCAGGAACTCCCGAGTCTGGCACTGGCACCACCACGTCGGCAGGAACGGGATGCTCGCGTGCGAGCAGGCGGCCCAGCATTTCGCGGCTGTGATGTACCGATCGGCCAAAAACCAGGCTGTCCGGCCGCGCGAAATACACGTGTTCGAAAATGCACGACTGTTGTGGCTTGGCCGGAGCGAAGTGAATGGATTCCACACCCGACCGTGAAATGCGCACCATCTCGCCGGGCTCGACTTCCCGGATGTAAGCGGCGCCGAGCAGATCGAACGCGCAAGTCTCTGAGGCGACCATGTACGTGCCGCCTAGCTTGCCCAGAACGAGCGGGCGGAAACCGCGAGGATCGCGAATCGCAAAAAGTTCGTCGCGCGTCAGCATCACTAGCGAATACGCTCCTTCCACTTGATTGAGCGCTTCGGCGATGGCTCCGGAAAGGTTCCGGCTTGCGCTGCGCGCGATCAGGTGAAAGATCACTTCCGTGTCGCTGGTCGTTTGGAAAATCGAGCCGCGGTGTTCGAGCTTGCGGCGCCACTCGGTTGCGTTGGTCAGATTGCCATTGTGCGCTAGCGCCAGCTTGCCCTTGTTGCAGTCAATCAAGATGGGCTGCGCATTATCGAGCGAAGTATCGCCCGCCGTGGAATAACGCGTGTGGCCGATAGCGGACTCACCGGTCAGTGACGCGAGCCGCTTCGAATCAAAAACATCCTGCACCAGGCCCAGCGCCTTCACGACGCGCAACTCGGGGCCATCGCAGGTGCAGATGCCGGCCGCTTCCTGGCCGCGATGCTGCAAAGCGTAAAGTCCGAGATAGGTGAGCTTCGCCGCTTCCGGATTGCCAAAGACACCGACCACTCCGCACTGATCGTGGAAGTGATCGTCTTCAGGGAAGACGGTGCGAGCATCGGGTGCGTGCTGTTCGTTTCTGCTCATCGTGTCTCGAGAATGCGCCCGATGGATTCGCCCCAGGCGTCGCGCAGCCGGTCGAGAGGGGACTGGACGGCAAGGCGCTTGTTCAACATGATGCGGAAGTCGCCACGCGTGACGCGGCCGATCTCCTGCATTGTCACACTATATTGTCTCGCAATCTCACGCAGGCGGGCAAGTGCTTCGGGAGACGCTGAGATGACGGCTCGGGCACCGCGCTCGCCGAAAAGAGCGCTTTCGGCCGGCTCGAGGCTTTCGAGCGCAACTTCGGCGGAAAGTGGTCCCTCCGCTTTGGCAACTCCGTTTTTCAGGCTCGCAGAAGTAAAAGAAGCAGCAAAACACGACTCGGCAAGCGTGACGGCCAAGCCGCCATCGCTCACGTCGTGCGCGGAATGTAAGGCTCCGTCTGAGGCCATGGCAATCAGCGCTTCGATCAGGCACTTTTCGGCAGCGAGATCAACGCGCGGCGGAACACCGGCAACGATTCCCTGCAGCGCGAAGGCGTATTCCGAAGACGATAGCTCGTGGCGCGACCTCGCTGCGTCATTTGAGGAGGCTGCCGCCGCATTTCTGCCGTCAAGCAGGAGAATCACGTCGCCTTCGTTCTTGAATCCCAGTCCGATCGCGCGAGAGCAATCTTCGAGAACCCCGAGTACACCGAGAATCGGCGTCGGATAAATAGACTGGCCGAGCGTGTCATTGTAGAAGCTGACGTTGCCGCCAGTGATGGGAACGCCCAACGCGGTACACGCCTCCGCGATTCCGTCAATGCACTCGCTGAATTCCCACATCACTTCGGGCTTTTCCGGATTGCCGAAATTCAGGCAATTCGTGGCCGCCCACGGCTGCGCGCCTACACAGGCGACGTTGCGCGCCGCCTCCGCGACGGCGGCCGCGGCTCCTTCGCGCGGCGCAAGCCAGCACCACCGGCCGTTGCCGTCCACCGTTAGGGCCAGACCGCGTTGCGTGCCCTTCACGCGGAGGACAGCGGCGTCGCTCGCTCCGGGCCCTGCCAGCGTGTTGGTCCGCACAGACTGGTCATATTGCTCCCAGACCCAACGTTTGTTCGCAATGGCGGGCCAGGCCAGCAGGCGGAGAAAGTTGTCCGTCAGGTTGGCGCCTTCAGGCGCAAATTCCACGAGCCGACCTTCGCCGCGCGGTGTCTTCGGGGCAGCGATGGGCCGTTTGTAAACGGGCGCTTCGTCCGCAAGCGCCTTCGCGGGAATCGCGGCGGCCACTTGATGGTTCGCGATGATGCGCAGCAGCCCGTCATCCGTTACACGGCCGACTTCGACGGCGTCAAGTTCCCACTTCGCGAAGACGTCAATCACTTCGTGCTCGCGCCCGCGCTCCGCGACGAGTAGCATGCGCTCCTGCGATTCGCTGAGCATGATTTCGTAGGGGGTCATGCCCGCTTCGCGCTGCGGCACGCGGTCCAGGTCAAGCTCGATGCCCACGCCCCCCCGCGCAGCCATCTCGCAGCTCGAGCTGGTAAGTCCCGCCGCGCCCATATCCTGAATGGCCACAATAGCGCCGGTCCGCATCGCTTCGAGACATGCTTCAAGCAAAAGCTTTTCCAGAAACGGATCGCCGACCTGCACGTTGGGCCGCTTCTGCTGCGATTCCTCGGAAAATTCCGCCGAGGCCAGCAGCGACGCACCGTGGATGCCGTCACGCCCAGTCTTCGCGCCGACGTAAAGGACCGGATTGCCGACGCCGCTGGCACGCGCGAAAAAGAGCTCCTCGCGTCGCGCGATGCCGAGCGCGAGTGCGTTTACGAGCGGATTGCCGGAATAGCATGGCGCGAAGGCGACCTCGCCGCCGACCGTCGGCACGCCGAAACAATTGCCATAGAAGCCAATGCCTCGGACCACGCCATCGACGATGCGGCGATTCTTCACGACTTCCGGCGTCACGCCCGTCTTGCTCGAATCATCGTGCGAGTCGCAGGGCGCATCAATGATCGGCCCGAAGCGCAGCGCATCCAGCACCGCGATCGGCCGCGCACCCATCGTAAAGATGTCTCGCAGAATGCCTCCGACCCCCGTCGCCGCCCCCTGGAACGGCTCCACGTAGCTCGGATGATTGTGCGACTCAATCTTGAACGCGGCGCAGAGCCCCTCGCCGATGTCCACGACTCCGGCGTTTTCGCCGGGCCCCTGCACCACTTGCGGGGCTTTCGTCGGCAGACGCCGCAAATGCACTCGGCTGGATTTATAGGAGCAGTGCTCGCTCCACATCACGCCGAAGATGCCGAGTTCCGTGATGCTCGGCTCGCGGCCGAGTATCTTGAGCACGCGAGCGTATTCTTCGGCGATGAGGCCGTGCTCCGCGGCCAACTCCGGCGTCATCTTGATTTGCGTTTCAAGCATGATTTTCGATGCGTTCATTTGTTGGCGTGCGAAAAATCATAGACTACTTCCCACATCAGCCTAACTCCGTTGGTGAAACTCGCGACCGGGATGCGCTCGTCGTTGCCGTGCGCATGGCCGTCGTCGGGCAGCATCGCAAATGGCACGAAGCCGTAGGCCGTGATGCCTCGCTCGCGAAAGAAATAGGAATCATTGAACCCGGTCGAGGTCGTTGCCGTCACGCCGGCGTCCGGATACAGGCGGTGCACCGTCTCTTCAATCGCCTTGTGGAGCAGCGTATCGAGCGGCGATTCCGGCGATTTCGGATAGCTGTGCAACACTTCGATGCGAACGCTGTCGTCGTTGATCACGCGATGCAAATCGGCGACCCAGCGATCCGCCGTCCAACCTGGAAGCAGGCGGCAATCCACCAGCGCGGAAGCCTCCGGCGGAATCACATTGATTTTGTTTGTGCCTGTCAGGCCGGTGATGGAAATCGTATTCGTAACGAGCGCGAGATAGTGCGGTTCTCTTTCGAGCTCGGCGTGGGCTTCGGGAGTTCGAATCCAGGTGTCAATGTTCGCGAGCCGTGTGCGCCATGGCTCCGGCTCGTATGGCGCGGATGATTTCAGCGCGCGTTCCACAGCAGGCGTCAGCTCGATGGGAGGCTGGTAATTTCGCAGGCGCTCCAGCGCTGCAATCAATTTATTTACCGAAGAATCCGGAATCGGCACCGACGCGTGGCCGGCGGGGCCGGTCGCAACAATCCGCAGCCAAGCCGTCGTCTTATTGAAAGCTCCAATGCCCACATAAACCAGCTTGCCATTCGCGTCGGCGCGCGAACCCGAGCCTTCGTTGATGACGAAACCTGCGCCCGCAACCCAATCCGGCCTCTGTTCCACCACCCACTTCGCGCCGCTGACCGCCCCGTCTTCCTCATCGGCCGTAGCGAGAAAAATAACGTCGCGCCGCAGCGGCACCTGTTGCCGGTGCAGCTCCAGAAACGCAATCAACTGGGCGACGCCGACACTCTTCATGTCCGTCGCGCCGCGGCCCCAGATGTAGCCGTCCTTTATTTCGGCCGCAAATGGATCAACGGTCCAGTACTCGCGGCTGGCAGGCACAACATCAATGTGGTTCAGCAACACGAAAGCGGGTTCCGCGGAACCGGCCGGAACGGTCGCACGCAGCCGCGCCACGATACTGCCGCGGCCGGGTGCGACCTCGCCTGTTTGATACGGAATTCCCTCGGAGTCAAAAATTTTCGCGTACCACGCCACACCGCGCGATTCATTCCCTGGCGGATTCGAAGTGTCAATGCGAATGTATTCGCGCAACTTTGAAATGGACTCGGCGTTCAGGCTGGCCCAGTCGAGCGCAGGCTCGATCGCGGCTGCTTGAAGCGCAACGCCCAACGCCGCTGCGATCAACAAAATGGTGCTGGCGCACGCAATCCCTGTGCGTCGGCGCATCGCTAGGAGCGTACGCCTGCGGGTTCGGCGGAATGATTCTTAAAGCTTCCAGAGCTGTGGCGGGCAAACCAATCCATCATCGAGCGAAAAATCACGCCGCCGTCAGTCGAGCCGAGTGCTTGTTCGGAGGCGCGCTCGGGATGCGGCATCAGCCCCGCGACATTGCGTTCGCGATTGCAGATGCCCGCAATATTCGCGAGCGAGCCGTTTGGATTCGCGGCAGGATCTTCCTGGCCGGCGGGATCCGTGTACCGAAAAACGATTTGATCGTTGCGTTCAAGCTCATCGAGGGTCGCGGCGTCGCAATAATAGTTTCCGTCGGCGTGCGCGACCGGCGCTTCCAGCACTTGGCCGCGTTTTGCCGCATACGTAAAGGGTGTCGCGGTTGTCTCCACGCGAATGTGTACCGGACGGCAAACGAAACGCAGCCCTGCATTTCGCAGCATTGCGCCAGGGAGCAAGCCGGCTTCGAGCAGGATTTGGAAGCCATTGCAAATGCCGAGGACCATTCCGCCGCCCTTCGCGAAGCGATCCACCGCGCGCATCACCGGCGAAAAGCGCGCGATGGCGCCCGTGCGCAGATAGTCGCCATACGAAAAACCGCCAGGCAGGATCACGGCATCCACGCCTTTGAGATCGGACGATTGGTGCCAGATGAATTCGACGGGCTGCCGAAACACATCGCCGGCAACGTACAAAGCGTCATGATCGCAGTTGGAACCGGGGAAGACGACTACGCCAAATTTCATCGTTCCTCCGAAACTGCATTTTAGCACATGGGGGCGGCGAGGAAGCGCCGGGTATGAACGCTCCAAGAAAGCGCTATCTAAGCATGCAAGGCGCGGCGAAGCGCCAAGATCAGAAGCAAATACCGTCTACCGCCTGCGTCGAGAAGGCTTCCCGCGCGCCAGCTTGGCCTTTTTCGAGCGCTTCCTCGGCCGGGCAGTCGTTCGGCCTTGCGCGGCCACGGCGCGGCGGCGGGCGCTGGCCCATCCCGGTTTGTTCACCTGTTTTCCCCGGGCGATCGCTAACGCGTCCGGCGGAACGTTTTCCGTCACGACGGACCCCGCGCCGACGTACGCGCCGTCGCCAATGCGCACGGGCGCAACCAGCGCGCTGTCGCTGCCAATAAAGACTCGGCGTCCGATCGTCGTAGGATTCTTGCTTACGCCATCGTAGTTGCAGGTGATGGTGCCCGCGCCGATGTTCGTCTCATCGCCGATCTTGGCGTCGCCCAGGTAACTCAGGTGCATGGCCTTTACGCCCTTGCCCAGCACGCTCTTTTTCACTTCCACGAAATTGCCCACGCGCGCATTTTCGCGAAGCTCGGCGGCTTCGCGTAAATGCGCGAACGGGCCCACCTGCGCTCCCGCCGCTAAGCGGCTCGCGTTCAAAACAGAGTACGGCTTCACAATCACGCCGTCGCCAAGCACGCAATCGCTGATGATGCTGCCCGTGCGAATCACACAGTTGGCGCCGATGCGCGTGCGGCCTCGGAGCTGCACCCCAGGCTCTAGCAGGGTGTCGGCGGCAACGGTCACTTCCGGATCAATAATCACCGTCTCGGGAAACTGGATGCTGACCCCCGCGGCCATCAGCTTTTCGGCCGCGCGCCTGCGAAATGCGCGGTCCACTTCGGCGAGTTCCGCGCGCGTGTTGCAGCCGAGAATCTCGTAGGCATCCTGCGCAATTCTGCCCAGCACGGTCTGATTTCCCTGCGCGAGCAGGCCGATGGCGTCTGTCAAGTAGAGTTCGCGGTGCGCGTTGTCGGGCTTCAGGCGCGCCATCGCGGGCCAGAGTTTTTCCAGCGAGAAGCAATACATGCTGGAATTCACCTCATTGATCTCATGCTGGTTGGCCGCGAGCTTCGATTCTTCGACAATGGCTGCAACGCTCTCGTCGGTACGGCGCACCACGCGGCCGTAGCCGGTGGGATTGGCGAGGACAGCGCTCAATACCGTGGCCGCGCCCGCGCCTTCGCGGTGCGCGCGAATCAAACCGGCGAGCGTCTCGGTGCGCACCAGCGGAGCGTCTCCGGGTAAGACAAGTACGTGTTTGGCGCTCGCAAGCGCCCGGCGCGCAACGAGCATCGCGTGTCCGGTGCCCCGTTGCGGCTGCTGCAAAACTGTTTTCGCGCCAAGCGGCTCAACCACTGCGGCCACTTGTTCCGCCTGGTGCCCCACCACCACGTGTATCCCGCGCGGCCCCAATCCCCGGCACGCGTGCACAACGTGCTCGACGAGCGTCCGGCCGCCCGCGCTATGCAACACTTTTGCCAGATTCGATTTAAGGCGTGTGCCTTTGCCTGCCGCCAGGATCACCACGGCGAAATCTTGGTTTGCCATAGGGAGAAATTCTCGCTTGCCGCGCGCTCTTTCGCAAACCGGCGCAGCTCGATTATGCATACCTTACCGCCAAACTTCGCCACTGGCGGCAAATATCAGATGAAAAGGATTGGCAGGGGAGCGTCTGAGCGGCCCGAATCGCTAATCTGCCGCGGAGGCGGAGGTGGCTCCGGCTGCATCCGGACGTGAGAAAGCAGCGGCCATTTCGACGGATGTCCCGGCCGTCGTCGTTTCGGTCCAGAGTGATTCATCGGCCAGCAGCCGCGACACAAGCTGCGTGTGCAGCGCATGACCCGCTTTGTGAGCCTCCACGCGGCCCAGGAGCGGCAGGCCCACGAGCGCAAGGTCGCCGATCAAATCCAGCGCCTTGTGGCGCACGAATTCGTCGGGGCTGCGCAACGGGCCATTCATTACCCCATCCCGGGTGAGCACAATGGCGTTTTCGAGCGACCCCCCGCGCGCCAGGCCGGCGGCACGAAGCTGGTCCACTTCATGATAGAAGCAAAAGGTGCGCGCGGAAGCGAGCATCTGCGTAAAGGAACCACGGTTTACGTCGAGTTCCACCTGTTGCCGCCCGACGAGCGGGTGCGCATAGTCCACCAGGCAACGCACGTGCAGCCTGTCCGCGGGATAGATGCCGATGCGCCGGTCGCCATCGCTCACCTCCAACGGAGCCAGCACCTTCAGATAACGCCGCCGCCGGCGCAGCTTGCGGATACCCGCCTGCTCGATCATTTGGACGAACGGCCACGCCGAGCCGTCGAGAATCGGCAACTCGAGCGCGTCCAGGTCCACGTAGATGTTGTCAATCCCGCAGGAATAGATGGCAGCCAGCACGTGCTCGGTGGTGGAAAGCCACACGCCGCGCTTCATCAAGCTAGTGGCATAGCTCACGCGAGCCACGTTGCGCCCGTGGGCCTCAATAGGAAAATTGTCCAGGTCGGTGCGCCGAAAAACAATGCCGGTTCCGGCGGGGGCTGGCACAAGGCGCAATCGGCAACGAACGGCTGTGTGCAGGCCGATTCCTTCCGTTTCCACCGAGCGCTCAATTGTAGTCTGATAAGCCAAGCGATATAGGTCAGCAGTTTTCAGTCCAAAGTGCTCGCCGATTTTCCTTTTGTTTACATGTACTTAGCCGCTTATCTGCCAAAAGTGTGGTAAAGACGCAACAATGTTAGCAATAAGGTGAGAACAGACAGGCGCACCTGTGGTTCACCATGATGGATCGGATAGGCCGAGTGGCTGACCCCGGCGCTTGTAACCCTCCCGAGCCGCGCGTAAAATGACCTTTCGACATCGGCTCAATGGCATCACCCTTCAACATCCTCGGCAGCGGTGGCGCGGAAATTCACATGCCACCTCCACATGCGCACCCGCGCCCGGACTGGCTGAAGGTTAAGTTCTTCGGCGGTCCCAACTACCAAGATCTGAAACGCTTGATGCGTACGCTGGGCTTGCACACGGTTTGCGAGAGTGCGCGCTGCCCCAACATGGGCGAGTGCTGGGAGCACCGCACGGCGACTTTCATGATCCTGGGGAACATCTGCACCCGGGCGTGCGGTTTCTGCGCGGTGCCTTCGGGCAAACCGCTCGGCCCTCCGGAAGAGGACGAGCCGGAGCGCGTGGCCGAGGCGGTCGAGAAGATGGGCCTGCGCTACACCGTGGTGACCTCGGTTAACCGGGACGATCAGCCGGACGGCGGCGCGGCGATCTTCGCGCGCACCATCCAAGAAATTCGCCGGCGCGTACCGGGATGCCGCGTGGAAGTTTTGATCCCGGACTTTCGTGGCGAATGGGCCGCGCTCGAAACGGTGCTCGCGGCCAAACCCGATGTGCTAAACCACAACATGGAAACCGTGCCGCGGCTTTACCGCCAGGTCCGCAAGGGCGCCGTCTACGAGCGTTCACTCGAGGTGCTGCGCCGCTCGAAGGAATATGCGCCTGCGGTGCCGACCAAGACGGGCATGATGCTCGGCCTCGGCGAAACGCGCGATGAGGTCCTCGCGGCGATAGGTGATCTCGTCGCCCAGGGCACGGACATCCTTACGCTTGGCCAATACCTTCAGCCAACGCGCGAACACCTCCCCATCGTGCGATTTGTGCACCCGGATGAGTTCGCAAACTATAAACGGCTCGGCGAGCAGATGGGCTTCCGCCATGTGGAAGCCGGGCCTTTGGTTCGTTCCTCGTACCACGCTTTCGAACAGTCCGAAGCCGCTCGAAGCTGATACGGCCTCCCACAAAACCGTTACACTCGATACGAAAGAATCGTATGATATCGTTTCACGGAGGAGGATCCTCATGCGCCAGGAAGAACTCTTGAGTCCGCGCGAGGCGGCTCAAGCCCTCGGCATCAGTTATCCCGCGCTCAAACAATGGATCTATCGCGGCAAACTGCGCACCGTGAAAACGGCGGGCGGCCACCACCGTATCCCGGCTCGAGAGCTCGAACGCTATCTGCCTCGGGCAATTGACAAAGCGACCGAGCGCAAGCGATTCCGGCGGACCAGCGGGCGGAACCAGCTCGTGGGAAAAATTGTGGACCTGCGGATCAGCGGGCTGCTGGCCCAGGTGAAGCTTTCCATCGGTGGCCAGCAGATCACCTCGATCATCACGGCGGATGCGGCGCGCGAGATGGGCTTGCGCAAGGGGCAAACCGCAGCGGCGCTGATCAAGTCCACCGAAGTCATGATCACTCGCGCGTAGGCAATGACTCGGCCGCGCAAACTTTGGCTGGCTCTTGCGTGTTTCATGTTGGTTGCCATCGCGACCGGCCTCCGGTCCGTATCCGCCCTCGCGCGAGCGCGCGAAACGCCACAATCACATCACACGACTCTCACCGTCTCGGCGGCAGCGAGTTTGGTTGACGTGCTGAACGAACTGCAGCGGTTGTATGGGAAGCGCCATCCGGATACGAAGCTGATCTATAACTTCGGCGGTTCCGGCATGCTGCTCTTGCAGATCGAGCAGGGCGCACCCGTGGACGTTTTTATTTCAGCGGCGCCGGCGCCGGTGGATACGCTTGAGGAAAAAGGCCTGCTTCTTGCCGGCACGCGCGTGAATTTGGCCGAGAATCGCATGGTGCTGATCGTGCCAAGCAATTCCACAAACATCACCGGCTTCGCCGATCTTCCGCAGCCTAATGTCCGAGTGATCGCCCTGGGAGAACCCGCAAGCGTGCCCGCGGGCCATTATGCGCAGCAGGTACTCGAGCACATGCGTATCTACCAGCAGGTGCGGCCCAAGGTTGTGCTCGCGAAAGATGTGCGCCAGGTGCTCGCCTACGTGGAAACGGGCGATGCGGACGCGGGAATCGTTTACGCGACCGATGCGCGCATCACTTCGCGCGTGCGCGTGATCGCTCAGGCGCCCGCGGATTCGCACGATCCAGTGATCTACCCCGCGGCTGTGATCCGGCGGAGCGCAAATCCGGCGGAAGCGCGCGAATTTCTGAGTTTTCTCGCAGGCCCGGAAGCGCGCGCAGCTTTTGTGAAGTACGGCTTCACGGTTCCACCAGCCGGCACGCATTAAAGATTGCCGTTTCTCCGTGTCAATGGAGAGTGCGTTTGTAGCGCTGGCTTCGCCGGTAACGGTTCACCGGGCGAATTGCAACGTATGCCCCTTTGGTTTTCGATGCTGGCTACATTTGACACCGCGCCGCTTTGGATCTCGCTCAAGACCTCTCTTGTGGCGACGGCCCTGGTGTTGGTCACCGGCCTCGCAGCGGCGCAATGGCGCGTCAGGCGCCGCAGCCGCGCTTGGGAAGTGCTGGATGGCCTCGCACTGTTGCCGCTCGTGCTGCCGCCCACCGTCATCGGTTACATCCTGCTGCTGCTGTTTGGCCGCGAGGGCCCGCTCGGCCGCCTTCTGCTGCGCGCCGGCGTGCTGATTGTTTTTTCCTGGCCGGCCACGGTGATTGCCGCCGCGGTTGTTGCATTTCCGTTGATGTATCTCACCGCCCGCGCCGCCTTCGAACAGCTTGAGCCTGCCCTCTTGCAAGCCGCGCGCACGCTCGGCGCAAATGAATGGCAGGTATTTCGGCGCGTCGCTCTGCCGCTCGCGTGGCCGGGTCTCGCCGCGGGAGCGGTGCTCGCTTTCGCGCGGGCGCTCGGTGAATTCGGCGCGACGCTGATGCTCGCAGGGAACATTCCAGGACGCACGCAGACGATTCCGGTCGCGATTTTCTTCGCGATCGAATCGGGCGACAACATGCGTGCGCTGGCATGGGTTCTCATCGTGGTTGCGATTTCGTTCGCGGTTCTGGCTGCCTTCGGCGTATGGACGCGCCGCCAGCGCGCGTTTCTTTCCCGCAGTTTGGCTGGCGCCATGGCTGGCGCGCGGCCCAACGCCGGCGGCCCCGCCGCTGCAGGGATCGAGGATTAGCGTGGAGCTGCGCGTTGAAATCGAAAAGCGCTTGCCCGATTTCACGCTCGAAGTGGCATTTCGCGCCGGAGGCACGCCTCTTGGCATTCTTGGCGCCTCCGGTGCGGGCAAAACGATGATGCTTCGCGTCATCGCCGGCCTCGATGCTCCCTCGCGCGGACGCATCGAGCTCAATGGCCGCGCCCTTTTCGATTCGGCTCGCCGCACGAACTTGCCCGCTCGCTCGCGCCGCATCGGCATGGTCTTTCAGCATTACGCGCTATTTCCGCATTTGACCGTGCGCGGAAACATCGGCTTCGGCGTCCCGCAGGTTTCCGGGCCCGCCCTGAAAAATCGCGTCGCCGCTGAAATCGAGCAACTGCATCTGGCCGGGCTTGAGGATCGCTATCCGCACGAACTCTCTGGCGGCCAGCAGCAGCGCGTCGCGCTCGCTCGTGCGTTGGCCACCGATCCAGCCGCGCTGTTGCTTGACGAGCCGCTTTCCGCGCTCGACCCGCACCTACGCAGCCAGGTCGAGCGGCAACTCGGCGAAACGCTCGCGCGATACTCGGGTCCGGCGCTTTTCGTGAGCCACAACCTGGAGGAGGTGTACCGCCTGTGCCCCGAACTGCTAGTGCTATCCGCGGGACGCGTGGCCGCATTTGGCCCAAAGGAAGAGATATTTTCGCGCCCGCCGAACCTCGCCGTCGCGCGGCTTACCGGCTGCAAGAATTTTTCGCGCGCTCGCCGAATTGACACCAATCACATCGAAGCGCTGGATTGGGGAGTCGCCTTGCGCGTCAACGAAGCTGAACCGGTCGCGCCCGCTCGCATCGCCATTCGCGCGCACCATATTCGCTTTTCCGAACCTGGCGTCTCAGGCGCCGGCGTATCCAACGGCGCCAATGCCGCCAACACTTTTCCATGCTGGATCGCATCGAGAAACGAGACGCCGTTTCGCACCACGCTCTATCTCCGGCTGAATGCTCCGCCCGCCGGAGCAGGCGATTACCATCTGCAAGCCGAGATTTTCAAGGATCGCTTTTCCGAAATGGAGAGTTGGCCGCAACCCTGGCGCGTGCATCTCGATCCGGCGCGGGTCTTTCTGCTGCCGGACTAACGCTGGCTCTGCGATTTATTCCCACCGCTCACTCCCAGCGCCTCGGTCGCCTGCCGCGCCACGAACGCAACCCGCTCCGCACACGTCTTGTCTGTCGAGGTCATTGCCGTGGCGGCGCGATAGCTTGCCTCAGCCTCCTCTTTCCGATCCAGCAACGCGTTCATATTGCCAAGCATCAGTGCAAAAACCGAATTCTGCGGAAACTGCTGTGCCAGCGGCGCCAGCAATCCGGCAGCGCGCTCGAACTAGTGATCGTACGTGCGAAGATTCTTGGCGAAGTAGAAACGCGCATCCACCGCTGTCAGCGCGCCGTGTTCCATTCCTTCCTGGAGCTGCCTCATGCCCTCAACCTTGCTCCCGCCCGGAATCCCCATGAAAAAGCGCAGAAACTCAGCTACGGAAGAGAGCGTGTCCACGTAATAGTTGTAAAGGCCAAGACCCGTATCCGCATCGGCAAGCTGCGGATCAAGATCAAGAGCGTGCAAGAGATGCTCTCTCGCGTGCACGCCGGCGTGCGCGGTGCCCCGATTGTCGCCGTGCAGCGCGAGCAGCCGTGCGCGCAACATATAACCCATCGCGGAGTACAGATGCATATCCGCAGTTTCGTTTTGCTTTAGCCACGCATCGGCTAGCGCGATGGATTTCGCAGCCGGCGCCAGATCGGCGCCATCGTCCACATTCGGCGCCAATCGCCACGCGTCCACGAAATTCCATTTAAATTCCAGCGAATCGCAATAAATGTTCCACCAACGCGCCTCACCCTCGAGCAGATAGCCCAACGGATTCTGCGTGTCGGCGCCTTCCATGCTGCGCGCAGCCTCCACGGCAGCATCGGTATCGCCGCTGTAGATCAACTGCAGAACCGGCGCGGCTTCCGGCGGCATCTGCGCCCGGCACAGATTCGACGACATCGTCGTGAACGCGACTACAAGCGCCACGCGCCCGCCTGTAGTCGCGAGTGTCTTCCTCCAGCGATGGTGGTCTCTCTTGTTTATGTTGACTGTGTTGACTGTGGCGGATTCGCCGGTCCGGACGACGCGGCATGAATTAGCAGCCGCACCAGCCAGGCCGCTGTCGTATACATGGCGAAGCATTCCACCGCGAACGGCAGAAAGCCCAGGAAGCCCGGTGCCGGCATCTCAAAAATTTTATATCTCTGCAGCACGGGGAAGACGTAATGCCATTTTGCCGCCGCCCAATAATTCCAAGTCTCCCAAAGCCACCCGCAAATCCATCCGCTCGCCAATAGCGAATAGAACCTGCTCCGGTGCCCTTCCTCGAAATCGCCGATCAGCGAAGGCAGGCCCGCGGAGTGATTGATCGGATCGAGCAGAAAAATGAAGCCGAGCCATACCAGCCCGAACATGTACGCGGCAGCGCGCTGCGGCAGCACCAGCGGCAAGATCAGCAGCGCCGCTCCCGTGGCCGCCATCGCGTGTTTGGCCCTTGCCAAAAAACGCAGCGGCCGCGAAGTCCTCCGAAACCACCCCATTACTTCAACAAGATCTGCGGTCTCAAAAACTCCGGGTGTGATTGTCGCGAACGACCACGCGTATCCAAACCAGCGCGCCGGGCCCGCGGGAGGCAGGCCCACATAAACCCAGTTCGCAAGCCGCAAATTGTATGCTTCAAACACAAGCCACAGCGGCACCGACAGCACCCACAGCAGCATGAATTGGCCGGGCGAATCGCGCAGCCGCGAATGTCCCGCGATTGCATAGACGGCCGCATCGGCCAAAAAAATATAGGCCGTCCACGCGATCGGAGTGAACCAGGTCGCGGCCGGTTCCACGCCGCGCAGCATCAGCGCCGTGGCCGCCACCAAAGCCGCCAACGCCAGCCATCCGTTGATCGCCAGCGGACGCGTACGGTGCCGCAGAAATCCTGCCAGCAGCAGGCCCACCGTCGCCGCCGTAATGGCAAGTCCCAGGAAAATCACGTTGGCATGTTAGCGCATCGCGCATTACGCACAAGCCGTCCGTTAAGGGCAAGAGCGTCCACAACGGTTGCCGCTAAGCGCACTCGCGCAAATTCGCCCGGATCGCCCCGAATCGCCGCGTGCTATCTTCATGTGCAAACCAAAATCATCCTTGCATCGCGTCTCACAGGGGGATTGGCATGATTCGCATGGACACACTCAGAACGCGGCCGGGGCCTCGCTTCGCGCTCTACATCGTGGTCGCACTGCTGATCTGGGCGGCGCCCGTCTCTGCACAAAAGAAAAAGATGCCCCCCACCGATAACAATGGCCTGGACAATAACGCTACCGTGGCCATTCCCACCACGGACAACGGAGCGGTGGACCTGGCAATCTCACAAATGATGGGCGCGTGGCAGATCGGTGACGCCGACCGCATGCACCAGTATTACGCCGAAGATGTGCTGGTGATCAGCGGCGGTTACGAGCCGCCGATTTCCGGCTGGCCTGCATACCTGCGCTCCTATCAGGCGCTGCGCGCGCGCACGCAAAGTTCGCACATGGATCGCTTCAATTCGTTTATCAAGGTGAATGGCAACATGGCGTGGGCCACGTACCAGTGGGAATTTGAGGGAGTGGTGGACGGCGCTCAGTCGCGCTTTCGCGGCCACACCACGCTGGTTTTCGAGAAGCGCGATACCAAGTGGCTGATCGTGCTCAACCATACTTCGCTGGCGCAACCAGCCCCAGCCGCGCCAGCCGCCAAGCCCTAAGCGCCGAGTAAGCGTCCGCTAAACGCTGGCAGCCGCCGGAATACACTCCGCCTCGCGCGCATCGCGGCGCACACCAAACGGGCAGCGGCTCTCGCAAACTACAGGTTCGAGCGCAGACCCATCCAGATCCACAACAAGATGATCGTTACGAACAGCACGCCACTGGCGACACCAAACGCCCAGATCGGCTTGCCCAGTTTCGTGAGCTTGCCGACGAGCATCTGTTGGTCAGCCGCCATATGTTCGTCGCCCTTTCCGAGAAAGAGCTGATCTTCTTCGCGGGATGCCATAACCGCGCGATACCCCAGCAGTGCGATCCACAGCAGGGTCAGACCAATCCAGACCACTCCAAGAATGCCCAGCCAGCCTGTCGTTAGAGCTTCCATGGTTGCCTCCTACCGCCGGATGTACCTGCTCCAGCAGAGGACCCGAGGGGAGACTGCGATTTGGCCGGAGTATAGCACCGAACCGCCGCGCGCGATCTGCTTCTAACTTTTGTAGGGGCGGCCCTTATTTGCCTTGGACGTCATAGGGCAGGTCGGCCGCCTGTCAGGCCACATCAACGCAACTTCACACGCTGCAGAAAAAATCACTTGTAGCGCAGGTCCTTGGACCTGCGGCTTTTCTCCGGCGTTTCTCGCGGTCGAAATCACGCCCGTGTTTTCCGCGACCTATCGAGGGGTGGGGCCACTAAAAACAGAAGACTTTCACGTCGGCAAAAGTTGGAGCAGGGCGGCAATTGCTCTCCAACTAGCCCCGGGATCGCCTCAAAAAACGCGCAGTGCTAAAATGGCAGAGCTTGGTTAAATTGCCTCGTTGGCCGGCGCGCATTTGGGACACGTCTTCGATCAGAGGAGGTAGCTCGATGAATCGCTCCTTGACGCTGGTGTTAGCCCTATTTGTGGCCGTGTTGATTCTGTTCGCCACCACCCGCCGCGATGCGGCTAGCGCAGCGACGTCACTCCCCGATTCGGCTGTGGACGAGACTCTTGCCGCCCAAAAAGGCCATACCACGGTGGTCATTGCGGGCGGCTGCTTTTGGGGAGTGCAAGCTGTATTCGAGCATGTCAAGGGCGTCACCCGCGCGACTGCGGGCTACTCCGGTGGAACGGTGAAGAATCCTGGTTACGAGGAGGTCAGTAGCGGCACAACGGGACACGCCGAATCCGTTGAAATCGTTTACGATCCGTCGAAGATCACCCTCGGCCAACTGCTCAAAGTGTTTTTCTCGGTCGCCCATGACCCAACAGAGCTGAATCGCCAGGGCCCGGACACCGGCACGCAGTATCGCTCCGCAATCTTCTTTGCGAACCCCGATCAGCAGCGTATTGCGCAGGCGTATGTGGATCAGCTCGATCAGGCCAAGATATTTTCGCACCCGATTGTGACGCAGATTGCTCCACTGAAAGCTTTCTACCGGGCGGAGGACTATCACCAGGACTACGCCGTTCACAACCCGGACAATCCCTACATCGCGACGTATGACCTTCCCAAGGTCAAACATCTTCAACAAGAATTTCCCGGCCTCTACGTCGCCTACTACTGAGACTTCGGTTGCTACTGAGCATTTCTCGGAAGATGTAGCGCCAGCTTTTTACCCGGGACGTCACACACGGCAGGCCGGCACCTTGTCGCCGCATATTGACGCCCCCAATCCGCCGATGCAAGAAACGCGGCGTACCCGCTCGTTCATCATCCCGATAACCTACATTGGAGTCCTTGCTTGCACTGAGCGGCGCGAAGTGGACCTGCGGCCTTTCCTCGGCGCTCCTCGCGGCCGAAATCATGCCCGCGTCTTGCGCGCCCGAAACGCGACCACGTCGCCCCCGCGTTGACAAAGCCTCCCACGGCAGGCAGAATTCCTTTCGCCTCTTTTGTGCCACGCAAACATGCCCAAGTGGCGGAACTGGCAGACGCGCTAGATTCAGGTTCTAGTGGCCGCAAGGTCATGGAGGTTCGAGTCCTCTCTTGGGCACCATTATATTTCATCGCATTTAGCGAAAGCGCTCTTAGGCGGCAGCCAGCACATGGCTCCTGCTCGGCCCGTTATAGTCAACTTGAATAAGGGAATCCTTATTATAGAAATAGGGCGAATTCTTTAATAAGAAACGCTAGCGGGCCGGCCCAAATCATGTGTCCTCGATCCGGCGAAAGCCGTATATCCTTGGAATTACTTCGTTAATTTACTTGTTGATAAAAGCACCCTATAGGATTAAAATAACCTCTGCGAATCGGGAACGGACAGCCCGCACGTCATAGCCCGTCGCGGCACAACATGAAGGCGTAACCCCTTTAGAATCTGCATTGCGCTCCGTTTTTCGAAAAATACGCAATTCTTAAGCGCTGTAGTTTCAGTAGCTTGCGCATATCGAGCGTTGTAAGTTCTTTGGCTGCCGTATTTACAAGAAACATGGGGGTGGGGGTCATCCGTCAAAATAGATTTCCCGCCCAGTTCGCGGCTGGACCAAATCGCAACCGCCGGAAGATACGCTCGAAACGGCTGGGCGATTTCTCGGGGCGATTCGATTCGGACCTACAATCTCGCGCTGGTTGGCTTTGGCAACGTCGGCATGGAATTCGTAGACGTCTTTGTCACCCGCCGGAATCGCCGAGCTTGTGCTCACAAGAGAAGATGTTCAACGGGAAGGATTCGATCAGGTCCTGGATCAATGAAATACCGCAATTGTTCACGGGCTGCCGCAGAACCTCCAATTTAGGGTAAACTCCGGGGCTGAAGCCGTCGGGATTTGGGACCTGGCGCTGATCCGGCCCGTGGCAGTGAAACCTGCCACGCAAAGCGCACGTCCTATTAGGTAGGATAACTTCCACATGAAAATTCCTGCTTTTGTTGCTAATCACAAGCTTGCCACTTTTCTGTGCGTGCTGCTGATTGTTGGCGTACCGACTGGATACGCCCTGAAGGCCCGCGGCAGCGATATCAAGTATCAAACAACGCCGGTCACGCGCGGGAGTATCACCGCCGTCGTGCAAGCTACCGGTGTGATCAACCCGCTGACGACGGTTCCGGTCGGCTCCTTCGTTTCGGGGACGGTGCTTTATGTGTTCGCGGACTACAACACGAGCGTGAAGGCCGGCCAGGTGCTGGCGCTGCTCGATCCATCCTATTACGAAGCGCAGTACACCACGGCTGTGGGCAACTTGGACAACGCCATTGCCAACCAGAAAAATCTTGAAGCGAACGTGGATTCCATGAAGGCGACGATAGTATCGAACCAGGCCAACGTCGCGAAGCTCGATGCCGACGCGGTATACGCGCGCGTCAACGGCAAGCGCGTGCAGGATTTGGCCACGCAAGGAATTGACACAAAAGACCAGGTTGACTTGGGCGTCTCCACCACCGCGCAAGCAAACGCCGCGGTAGATGCGGGGAAAGCGCTGGTGGCGCAATCGCAAGCGCAACTGGCGGAAGCCCAAGCCCAGGTGGATTCGGCCAAAGCGCAAATCACGGCGATGAAGGGAGCGCTCGAGCAGGCGGAGACGAATCTTCGCTATTGCGTTATCCTTTCGCCGATAGACGGGACGGTCGTCGCGCGAAACGTCACGGTGGGCCAGTCGGTAGCGGCCTCGCTGCAGGCGCCGAACGTTTTCACCATTGCGCAGGACCTGACGCGGATGCAGGTCTACTCGAAGACGGACGAATCCGACACGGGTTCGATCAAGATCGGCACCGAGGTCACGTTTCAGGTGGACGCTTTTCCGAACGAAGTCTTTCACGGGCGCGTAAGCGCGATCCATTTGAATGCTTACACCGTGCAGAACGTGGTTACCTATGACACGGTGGTTGACTTCGAGAATCCCGACGAGAAATTGCTGCCGGGCGAGACGGCCTACGTCACGATCCCCACCGGGCACTCAGACAATGCGCTGCGCATCCCCAACGCGGCCCTTTCTTTCACGCCGGATATGGCGTATTCCGATCTGTCGAAGCTCTACCAGCAGAACAATATCCGCAAAGAGGCGTATACCACGCACATCGGCGGGTGGCAGGTGGTGTGGAAGCTGGTTGGCGAAGAGAATGACAAGAAGCTGCAGCCGATCGCCGTACAGGTGGGCATCACGGACTATTCCAATACACAACTCCTCCAGGGCAACCTGCAGGAGAACGACCCGCTCGTGACTTTGCAGACGGGTGGGAACAAGAATGCAGCAAATCAGAACCGCAACCCACTCACGCCCAGCAACCAGCGCGGTCCGGGCGGACGCGGCAGGTAACGGACGATGAATGCACGAGAAGTTCTCCGAGTAGCTCTTCGTTCGCTGGCGCGGAACAAAATGCGCACAGCGCTGACCATGCTGGGCATCATCATCGGCGTGGGCGCCGTGATCTGCACGGTGGCGATTGGCGAAGGTGCGTCCGACCAGGTGCAGCAGCAGATCGCCGCGCTGGGCGACAACCTCATTTACATCACAGCCGGAAGTATCAACCAGTATGGGGTCCACTTGGGTAGCGCGGCCACAAAAACCCTGACGGTGGACGATGCAAAGGCGATTTTAGAGGACATTTCCACGGTCAGCCGCGTTTCGCCCGGCGTGAATTCCGGCGTTCAAGTCGTCTACCAAAACCAGAACTGGTTCACGCGGGCATCGGGAGTCGGCCCGGATTACTTGCAGATTCGGCACTGGCCCCTCGTGCGCGGCACGAATTTCGGTCAGCACGATGTGGATACAGCCGCGGACGTTTGCCTGATCGGGCAGACGGTAGCGACGAACCTTTTTGGCACGGAAGACCCCGTCGACAAAACGATTCGCGTGTCCAATTTGCCTTTCCGCATCATCGGCCTGCTCAGCCAAAAGGGACAATCAGCGGCCTTCGGCAACGATGAAGACGACACGGTGGTCATGCCCTTCACAACGGTGCAAAAGAAGATCAGCGGCATCAGTTGGCTGCAGAACGTCGCCGTGTCCGCAACGTCGTCGGACGTGATGGATGGGGCGGAGAAGCAGATCTCAGCGTTGCTTCGGCAGCGCCACCACCTCCGCTCTGATGCGGACGACGACTTCATCATTCGCAGGCCCAGCGATCTGGCGACGGCGCGCGAGGCGACCGTGCGCGTGATGGAATTGCTGCTGGGCGCGATCGCTTCGGTTTCGCTGGTGGTGGGCGGCATCGGCATTATGAACATCATGCTGGTGTCAGTAACGGAGCGCACGCGAGAAATCGGCGTGCGCATCGCCGTAGGAGCCACCGAGCAGGATGTTCAGAGGCAATTCCTCAGCGAAGCTGTAGTGCTCAGTATGTTTGGGGGGGCCATCGGCGTCGTTTTTGGTTTCTTGGCTTCGAGCGTGGTTTCGACCGCGCTCAAGTGGCCGACAAATATCCCGGCTTCGGCCATTGTTGTCGCGGTGATTTTCTCGGCGGCGGTTGGTGTGTCCTTTGGCTACTATCCGGCGAAGAAGGCCGCGTCGCTCGATCCTATTGAGGCGTTACGATATGAATAAAATGCAGCGTTTGCTCGTTTTCGGATTTGCATTTGCCACACTGCTGGCCGGAGCCGCATCGGCTCGCCCGGCCGATCAGCATTCGAGTGGCGAGGATTTCTTTGTCATCTCTTCGATCGACCGTGCCAAGCACGTGCTGGTGCTGTTGCAGCCCACCGAAGTCACCGAGGCCATGAACTTCTCGGACAAGACGCAATTTTTCGACGAAAAGGGGAAGGCGCTCAAGATCACCGATTTCCGCGCCGGAGAGACCGTTTTCATCATCAGCCATCGCCAGCCCGACGGCTCCATGCTTGCCGATCATGTCCGCAAAGGTTATATGACGGTCGCGGAAATGCGCCGCCGGTACGTGCCTTTCCTGCCCGCAGTTGCGGATACGACAAGTAAGGCGAGTGGCCAACACTGAGGGAGCGCTTGCCCTGCACCGGATCCGTTCGCGCCACCTCCATCAGGGAAATTCGCCGTTTTGGGCGCACGGTGCGCTAACGTCCGAGCGAATGCAGAAGTTCCTCCAGGTAGTTTCCCCACACCGCGGGCAGACTGTGCGTACCGTGGCCGTGCGTCTGATCGGTGATCGGCAATAAGACAAATCGTCCGTTTTTCACGCGCTTGATCTCGCGCTCCGCAATGCCCAGTTCCGGAGGGTTGACCTGGTCGTCCGCGGAATTGATGAAGAGCACGCGCGCCTTGATTTTCTCGAGGTTGGGATCGGGATTGTAATTGCGGGAGGAATCGAACGCGTAAAGCATGTCGTTCGCATCGGTGGCGGCAATTCTGGTCTTGCGTTGCTGGTCAAGAAATTGATCGGCTTTTTCCCCGGCGGGATAGTTTTTCTGCCACTGCAGCGGCGAGCTGGTCATGATCAGCAGAATATCGATGGCCTCGAGCATCCCATGGGGTTCCGTGCTGTAATCGCCGCCGACCCATCCGGGATCGGTCTTAATGGCGTCAATCACCATCTTGCGCAGCATGCGGTTGCGACCGCCAATTTCCACCGGCTGGCATGCCAGCGGCACCAGCGCGTCCATGAAGTCCGGATATGTTTCGCTCCAGACCCAGGAATGCATACATCCCATGGATGTTCCCATCACGATCAGCAGGTGATTTACTCCAAGGCCTTCGCTGACGAGTGCGTGCTCCGCCGCCACCATGTCGTCATAGTCATAGTGTGGGAAGTGCGCCCGCAAGCCGTCGCTGGGCTTGCTGGACATGCCGTGGCCCACATCGTCGGGAAGAATGATGAAGTAGCGCTGCGCATCGAGGAGTTGGCCCGGCCCGAAAAGAACGCCGGCGTAAGTGGCGGAGAGAAATCCCCTTCCCGAGCCTCCCGTGCCGTGCAGGATCAGCACGGCGTTCGTGATTTTCCCGCCGGCATCGCGTTCCGGTTTGCCGAGGACGTAGTAGTGGAGCTTCATTTCCGGAAGCGTTTCGCCGGAGCGAAAACGAAAATCTCGAACCGTGTAGTCGCCCTGCCGAAGCGTCGGCGCCCACGGCGCCTCTTCAAACCCCGGAAGGCGCAAGGGAGCGGCGTGCTCCATACGATTCGGCGCTTCTTGCGCCGCAGTCGGCATGGTTGCCACCGTTGCCGCAGAAATCGCGAGAAGCGCTAGGCTCAGACTTTCGCTCCAGCTCTTGCCTGCAACAAACCGTCTCATTGCCCCCTCCCGGTCTTGACGCGCGCAATTAAGCCGGCGTGCTCTCTGTACCCAAGCGCGCAAAATTATACGCGCTACCAAATCCGGCAGCGCTGGTCCGCAGGCCGCGCCATGGGATCGCCTTCCTTGCAGGAAAACGCCTTGGCGAACTGCGGCATATTCGACAGCACGCCTTCCGCCCGAAATCGCGAAAGCGGATGCGGATCGGTTGTGGCCAACAGACGCTCGAACTCGGGCCGGGCGCTTTCGCCCCAAACCCTGGCATAAGCGATAAAAAATCGTTGCACGGGAGTGAAGCCATCTATCGGCACCGGGGCTTTATCTTCGCGCGATTTCTCAAATGCCGAATAGGCGATCGTTAACCCGCCCAGATCAGCGATGCTTTCTCCCAGCACGAGCTTGCCGTTTTCGTGCAAATCGCCCGCAACCACAAAGCCATCGAATTGCTTTTCGATGCATGCGGCGCGCTGGTCGAAATTCTTTGAATCTTCGGGCGTCCACCAGTCGTGGAGATTGCCTTGCGCGTCAAACTGGCGGCCCTCGTCGTCAAAGCCATGCGTCATTTCGTGGCCGATCACCGCACCCATGGCGCCATAGTTGAGCGCGTCGTCCGCCTTGGGATCGAACGCCGGTGGCTGAAGGATGCCCGCGGGAAAGACAATTTCGTTGAGCTGCGGGTTGTAGTAGGCGTTAACCGTGGGCGGCGTCATCTCCCATTCCCCGCGGTCCACCGGCTGGCCGATTTTCGCGAGGTCGCGGTGAAACGCAAATTGATTGCCGCGAAAAATATTTTGCACGTAAAGGCCGCGATCCACCTCGTAGGCGAAGTAGTCCCGCCACTTGTCGGGATAGCCGATCTTCAGCATCATGCTGTTTAGTTTCGCGAGCGCCTGCACTTTGGTGGGAGCGCTCATCCAGTCCAGTGTTTGAATATCGGCGCGAAGCGCGTCAATCAAATTGTGGACCATATCGAGGGCGCGCGCCTTGGCCTCTGGAGGAAATGCGCGCTCAACGTACTTCTGGCCGAGCGCCTCACCCAGCTCTCGATCAGTGGTACCGACGCAGCGCCGCCACCGCGGAAGCTGTTCCGTCGTGCCGGTCAGCACGCGGTTGTAGAAATCGAAGGTCTCATCCACGAAGGGCGCCGAAAGATAAGGCGACGCGGCGTGGATCAAGTGCCACCGCAGATACGTCTTCCAATCATCCATCGAGACATCGTTGAGACGCGCATCCAACTGTTTGAAGAAATCCGGCTGGCCGATGTTAACCACATTGATTCCCGCGAAGCCGATGTCATGAAAGTAGGCGGGCCAATCGAAATCGGGCGTGAGCGTCTTCAGGTCATCGAGGCCCATGCGATGATAGACAGCTTGCGGATCGCGGAGTTCGACGCGCGTCATGGAGGCGGAGGCGAGCTTTGTTTCGAGCGCGATGATGGCCTGAGCTTCCGCACCTGCGCGATCGCCTGAATCTCCCGCGAGAGTCAGCAGCTTTGTGATGTGCTTTTCGTAGGCAACTCGAATCTGGGCGCTTTGATCGTCGGTCTTGGTGTAGTAATCGCGGTCGGGTAGCCCGAGACCGCCCTGCTCCGCATCACCGGTCTGCTCGGAGCTGTTCTTAAAATCAATTGTCGAGCCGAAGTCGAACATCACTCCGACACCCAGACCCTGCAGGTGCGCCGCTTCGTCTTCGAGCGATTTGCGGTCCGTGATCTTTGCAATGCGCGCCAGCTCGTCATCCAGCGGATGAATCCCCGCGGCGTCAATCTTGGGCGAGTCCATGCAACTCGCATAGAAGTCGCCGATTTTCTGTTCGGGCGTTCCCGGCATTGCAGACTTGTCCGCAGCGGCTTTTTCCAGGATGTCGTGCAGAACGTCGCGGTTGTGCTCGGCGAGCAAATTCATGCGGCCCCAGGAGGGATATGCGGCGGGAGTGGGATTGTGCGCGATCCAGCCGCCATTCACATAGTGGTAGAAATCCTCGCAGGGCTTGCAGGTTCGGTCGAAATCCGCCGGGTTCAGACCATGGGAATCCGCGGCGAGTTTTTGTGATGCCGGCGCTTTTTGCGCTGCGCGCGCGCCATGTGTGCCGCTTCCGCTTTGCGGAGAGGCCACGAACGTGAGAAAAATCCCCGCCGTGACGGCGAGGGTAAAGCGATAACCATATTTCACAGAATGCTCCTTCCGAGCGAATTGCAGCGTCTAGAGTTTCGGGTGATGCAGATGGAAGCCGGTGGCTTCCTGGTACGCGCGAGCAAGCGTCAGCACTGTCGCGTCTCCATAAAGGCTTCCAAGGAATGTCAGGCTGAGAGGCGTGCCTGGGCCTCCCGGTGAATCCTCGTGCGCGGGCTTCGGTGCATCGTCGCCGCGGAATCCATTGGGCACGATTACGGCAGGGTGCCCGGTCAGATTGGTTACGCTGAGTTGCTGGCCATTGCTGGGTGTGACGATCACATCGAGGTTCTCGAATACTTTCCCCATCGCCTCAATGGCCATCATGCGCGCGCGACTGGCCTGGATGTATTCGACGGCTGGGATGAAGCGAGCGATGCGAAACGTGTTGGGCCAGTCGCCCGCGCCCTGTTCGGTGAGCAATTTATCGCGGCCGGTTCGCGTCAGCTCATCAAAAGCCGCGGCACCCTCAGCTTGCAGCATGGCCGTCATGGCGCCGTAGGGCAAATCGGGTAGCTCAACAGGCGTCATCTTTGCGCCCATGGAATGAAGTTTTTCGAGCGCCGCCGCGTCATACTTGTGATCGTATTCGCGCGAGAGAACCGCCGCGGCGCGGCGATCCTTCTGTTCTTCCCAGCGCTTCTTTTCATCTTCATTCATTTCAGATCCCGGTTTCGGCGGCTTCAGCTCCGGCAGCGGCTGCAAGTCAAAATCCTTCTTCAGATAGCCTATACGCAGATCGCGCCAGTTTCGTTGCGCATCCCAGTTGAATGCGGCGGGCTTTACGCTGCGGTCGCGTCCGTCGGGTCCGCAAATGGCGGACATCACGATCGCGCAATCTTCTACAGTTCGGCAAATCGGACCGAGCTTGTCCATGGACCACGAAAGAGCCATTGCTCCGGTGCGCGGCACAAAGCCGAACGTGGGCCGCAGCCCTGTCGCGCCACAGCGGGTTGAAGGCGAAGAGATCGAGCCCAAGGTTTCCGATCCGATGCCGAAGGCCACGCATCCGGCAGCGGTCGCAGAGGCCGGGCCCGCCGAAGAACCGCTCGACCCTTGCTTGGGATTCCACGGGTTGCGCGTGATGCCCCCATACCAATGGTCGCCCATCGCCAACGCACCGAGGGTGAGTTTCGCGATCAGTACCGCCCCGGCGGCATCGAGCCTCTTTACTACCGTCGCGTCTTCGTCAATCACCTGATGTTCGAAGCCGCCTGCGCCCCAGGTGGTTGGATAGCCTTTGACGGCAAGCAAGTCTTTTGCTCCCCACGGGATGCCGTGCAGCGGTCCTTTGTAGCTTCCGGCAGCGATGGCGCGGTCGGCTTCGCGGGCCTGCGCCGTGGCGCGATCTTCCGTCAGAGTGATGACGAAGTGAAGCGTGGGGTCATAGAGCTTCAAACGCTCGAGGTACATCTCCGTGAGCGCCGCCGAGGAGACTTTGCGCGCGCGAACCAATTCAGCAAGCTGACGCACACTCCAGAAGGCAACGTCTTCGATATTTTTCGGCGCTGAGATTGCAACCGCAGGAGCCGCCGAAATGCGCATGGGCTGCTTCGCGGTGGAAAGCTTCCACCCTGCCGGCAAGGGATCAAACACCAACGCCGGCGCAACGCTATTCGGCATGTCCAGCTTGTAGATCAGCTCGTAGTTTTGCACGCCGCGGTTCAGACTATCGAGCATCGCCTGCTTGTATTCATCGGCGATTGTCACGTCGGCGATGCGAGCCGCAGCATCAATCTCATTGGCCGTAATCGCGGGCTTATCTTCCGCAAGCGCAAGCATCGCGCCCGGGAACAGCGTTCCAGAAAGACCCAGGCTGGAGCAAACCGTAAGAAAATGCCGGCGATCGAGCAAACCTACCTCCCGGAAGCGCAGAATGAAGCGAGCGGCAAGGAAGTGTAATACATCCCGGACTGCCGGATGTAGTCAGGGTGCGACGCGCGGCGTATGCGTGGAGTCCCTGAGGCGTTTTCCGCATTTCCTGTGTCGCTGGCAAACAGGTTACGGCTTTTAAGGGTGCGTCATATTTTCCGGCTTCATGAGCGCGTCAAACTCTTCGCCGCTCAGGTAACCGAGCTTCAGGCACGCCTCGCGCAAACTGGTGCCGTCTTCAAATGCCGTGTGCGCAAGCTTCGCGGCTTTGTCGTAGCCAATCTTCGGATTCAGCGCGGTGACCAACATCAGGCAATTCTTCACATAAAAATCAATCTTGCCGCGATCGATCTCGATGCCGTTGATCATGTATTCCACAAAGCCGTGGCACGCGTCATGAATCAATGTGACGGAGTGTAGGAAATTGTGGATGATCACGGGCTTGAAGACGTTCAATTCGAAGTGGCCCTGCGAATCGGCGAACGCGATAGCCGCATTGTTGCCGTGCACCTGCGCCACCACCATCGTCATCGCCTCGCTCTGCGTTGGATTCACCTTGCCGGGCATGATGCTCGACCCCGGCTCATTCTCGGGGATGCGCAGTTCACCCAGCCCGCAGCGCGGCCCGGAGGCGAGCCAGCGAATGTCGTTCGCAATCTTCATCAGCGAGCAAGCCAGCGTCAGAATCGCTCCATGCGCGTAGACCAGCTCGTCGTGGGCGGAAAGCGCGGCGAATTTGTTCGGATGCGAACGGAACGGCAAGCCGGTGAGCTCCGCGATCTTCTTTGCGGCGCGCTCGGCGAATTCCGGATGTGTATTGAGACCGGTGCCCACCGCAGTGCCGCCGATGGCGAGGTCATAGAGTCCATCGAGCGACTGCCGCAGGCGGACCACATCCCGCTCGAGTAAGTTTGCCCATCCCCCCATTTCCTGTCCGACGGTCAGCGGCACTGCGTCCTGTAAATGCGTGCGCCCGATCTTCACCACGCCCGCAAACTGCTTCGCCTTTGCCTCGATTGCTTTCTGTACCTCGATCACGGCGGGGATCAACTTCTTCTGCACGCGCTCTGCGGCAGCGATGTGCATCGCCGTGGGGAAAGTGTCGTTCGAAGACTGTGACATGTTCACGTCGTCGTTCGGGTGGATCGGTTTTTTCGAACCCATCACCCCGCCGGCGATTTCGATCGCGCGATTCGAAATCACCTCGTTCACGTTCATGTTCGTTTGCGTGCCGCTGCCCGTCTGCCAAACACGCAGCGGGAATTGGCCGCCCAACTTTCCGGAAATGACCTCATCGGCCGCTTGCGCGATCAGCTTGGCTTTGTCTGCGGGCAGCTTGCCGAGATCCTGATTCACCAGGGCCGCGGCCTTTTTCAATATGGCAAACGCGCGAATCAGCTCGGGCGGCATAACGTCGGGGCCAATATCGAAATGCACCAGCGAGCGCGCGGTCTGCGCGCCCCAGTACACGTTCGTGGGCACCTCAATGGCGCCCATGCTGTCAGTTTCAATTCGCATCTGCGTTTGCCCGGGCACGGACATGGTCTTCCTCCGCTCTGCACGATTCGTTCGACATTATTATAGATGGGAAGCGGATCGGGAATGCAGTTTGCTCAGTGCGATGGATGCAATGGGTGCGATGTGTCTGGAGCATCCTGCAGCGAATAGAAGATTACGCTGCGGCTGGGCACTCCCGCCGGAAGCTGCCGTAGCGTGTAGACAAACGGCCGAGTGCCCTCCGATTCGCAACAGGATTCGAGACGGAAGTAAGCGTCGCCATAGCGCACCAGCCTTCCGGCCTCCCAACCGTACTTGGCCTGGGACGCCTCGATCTTCAGTTGCCACTCGGCTCGCGCCTCGTCCAACGTCACCAAGTCTGAAGTCCAAAGGGGCTCTTTCGCCCACAACCTGCGCCGCGCGAACAAATAAGCTCGATCGAGGAGGACCAGAGGAAGCGTCCCATTCACTTCGCCAACAATCGCCGCCGCGATCGCCCGCCCTGCGCCTTCCAAAAACAAATAGAAAATTATCCAGGTGACCGGATGGATGGCCACTACGCTCAACCCGAGAAATCCGACGGCCGCCTCATTTAATTCAACATTGGGCGCTCGCCCCAGCAGATAATCCACGACCCTGCTCGCCCACCCGCCTACGAGAAAGGAGTACCACGCCAGCAGCGCGACCGGACCAATGAGAAATTGAAGTCCGCCCGAAATGATGGTTGCTCCGCGCCAGGAAATCTCACGGCCGCCAAACCATTTCGCGCGCCACCGCGCGGGCAGGAGCGAAAGCACCGGTCCCAGGATGTAGCTCCAGAAGAAGCTGGAAATCAGGGTGAGTGCAGGTGGACGCATTACACGGCAAGAATAGCGCGAAGGCTTGCCTTGTGGCCCTCAAGCGTCGCCGATGTAGCGGAATGCTTACTGGATTCTGTCTTCGCGAAGACCGCAGCCGTTTCTGGTGCGATCCGTGCGCAAATCAAAGAAAAAGCGCCGAAGCTAATTCGAATCCGTGCGCAAGACAATCTGCTCGCTTGCCGAATGCGCCTTCGACCAAAGCTCCCGCGCCCAGCCACCCTGCAAGCTGGCGGGGTCAAATGTGATTGTCATTCCATAAGAACGCGTCGGCGCGTCGTACATGGGCGTAATCAAGAAGCCGGTGGGCTGCCCCGAATACGAGCCGGAATGTTGCCGGTAAACGTACCCGCCGACGAGATAGCCGACCGCCGAGCCGACCAACGCGTCCGATGGGAAATGGTCCCGGCCCGTAACTCGCGCCACGCTGACGGCCGTGGCCATCGCATAGAGTCCAAGGTGCAGCCACGGATGCCCGGGAGTTTCATCGGCGACCACGTGCGCAAACGCCCAGCTCACCGTAGCGTGTTCGGACGGAAATGAGCCATTCGTCGTGTAGACGGCCGTGCCATCAGGCCAGAACGGGCCATTCCCCGTCCCATAGCTCGGGCGCTGTCTGTTCGTGGCAAGCTTGAGCACCTCCGTCACCAAGCTCGCATCCGCGATGGCCTCAGCGGAGAGCACCCCGGTTTCCCGAGCGGTCTCGTTATGCGTAATCTTTCCGATGACGTAGGTAACCCCGGCGGCGCCGATTGCGCCGTAGGTCCCGGCGTTCGAAATATCATTGCTGATTCGAATCCGATGGGGCGAAGTGCTTACCTTCGCCAGCGTTTGGGCGTCATAGTGGAGCGATACCGCAGTCGCGCCGGCAAGCGGCAACAGCCACAAAGCATCTTGAGGCTGTAGCCGAAGCGGGCTGGTCCAGATCCCCGCCTGGTCTTGGAGAAAATCTCGCACGCAGATTCCAAGCTGTGACACATCGCAGAGGTCCGGCTTGTAAGTGGGAGTGGGCGGCTGTTGGGGATTGGGCGCCGTCCCGGCCGGCGGTGAAGCGGAGCTCGTGGATTGCTGTGCTGCGGATGCTTGCTGAGTTTCTTGTGCGCCTGCGGGACAGCACATCATTGTTCCCGCAGCGAAGAAGACAAGCCAGCGAACGCGGTTACAGGACGGCCTGGAGACGCAAATCATCTTCACTCCTGGAATGGGTCACGGAGCCGCCCCGCCCGACTGCTGTCTTTACGGCGGCCAGTATCTGCGAGCGACTATAGCGTCCCATCCTTAAGGGAAGCTGAAAGAGAGCGCTGCTTGTAGGCGCTCGGCTCGTGGCCCCACCGTGCCTTCAGCAGTCCGGCTGCCTAGCGAGGCGGAATTGAGGAGTCAATGTAGCATTAGTGTGGAATGACGACATTTTTCGCGCTGGCCGGCAGGCTAGGAACGAGCCAGCGGAACAGCAGCGTCGCAGCTATTCCTCCCGCAACTTGCGCAGCGATGAATAGCGGTACATCCACCGGACGAATGCCTGCGAAGGTGTCGCTGAGCGATCTCGCGATCGTCACGGCAGGATTCGCAAACGACGTGGACGCCGTAAACCAATATGCAGCCGTAATGTAACTCCCCACCGCGAAGGGGACCAAGCCGGAGCGCGACCGCGAGCAGCCCCAGATCACGCACATGAGCCCAAACGTCGCCACGAATTCGCTTAGGAACTGCGCCCGCCCGCTCCGGACATGGCGTGACACGGTCAGCAGCGGAAGCTCGAACATGGCGTGCGCTAGGATTGCTCCAACGATGCCGCCGGAAAATTGGGCGGCGGCGTAGGAAAAAGCATCCATCCAAGGTATCCCGCCTTCCATCGCGTCTACCAACGAAACCACGGGGTTTATGTGTGCTCCGGAAATAGGACCGAACGCTAGCAACAGCGCCACAAGCACTGCGCCCGTGGCAATCGTATTGGCCAGAAGAGCCAAAGCCACGTTGCCCTGGGCGAGCCGCTCCGCCATGATCCCGGAGCCAATCACAGTGGCTACGAGCAACGCTGTGCCCAGGAATTCCGCCGTCAATCGCGCGCGTAAATTCGACTTCATTGATGGCCGATGCGGTCCACTTCGCGTTGGAGCGCCAACTTGTCCAGGCTTGACACGGGCAGGCAGAGAAAGAGGCTGATCCTTCGGTCGAGAATCATGAATGAATCACGAAAAGCGCGCTCGATCTGCTCGGGCGCACCCGCCACGGCCGCGGGATCGGGAACGCCCCAATGCGCGGTAATAGGCTGGCCGGGCCAGACAGGGCACATTTCTTTCGCCGCGTTGTCGCAAACCGTGAAGACAAAATTCATCTTCGGCGCCGTGGGCGCGGCAAATTCGTCCCAATTCTTGCTCCGAAGCCCTTCGATTGGGAGACGCGCTTGCTGGAGCATCTTCAGTGCCTCAGGCCGCACAAATCCCGAAGGGTGGCTTCCCGCGCTATAAGCGGAAAATGTGGGCCTGCCCTTCTGGTTGAGAATTGCCTCAGCCATGATGGAGCGGGCCGAATTCCCCGTGCACAGGAAGAGAACGTTGTAGCGTCCAGCACGCCGGGCCGCAGCAAGTTTCCGCCGCCTTCCCAGCACTTGGTTTCGCGGCGCGTATGAAAGCGCTCATAAACTTGCCGTCTACCTCTGCGGCAAGCGCATCCACGTCCAGCCCCTTTTCGGCAAGAAACTCGCGCGCGTCTTCGACGCGGTACACGCGCGTCGGCTCCACGTCAATCTGTTCGAAACCAGCGGAAGCGAGCTTGCCGCGATAATCGGCTTCCTCGAGCGCTCCCGCCACGCAGCCAACCCACAGAAGCACGCTTTGGCGAATCTGCGCTGAGATTTCACCACGCGTAACGACATCAGAGACCGCAAACCGCCCGCCGGGCCGCAAGACACGGAAGGCTTCTCGCAGCACGCGGTCCTTGTCGGCGGAAAGATTGATCACGCAATTCGAAATGACGACGTCAACTGAATTATCAGGCAGCGGAATGCGCTCGATCTCTCCTTTTAGGAACTCGACGTTCTGGGCGCCAGCCTTGCGCTTGTTTTCATTCGCGAGCGCGAGCATTTCGTCCGTCATGTCCAAACCGTAGGCCTTGCCCGAGGGCCCGACCCGCTTGGCTGAGAGCAAAACGTCAATGCCACCCCCGGAACCCAGGTCGAGAACAGTTTCTCCGGGATTCAATTGGGCCAACGCGGTGGGATTTCCGCAACCCAAGGAAGCCTCGAGCGCCTCACTCGGAATTTGCCCCGCTTGGGCTGCGTCGTAAAGATTGGAAGTGATTGGATCGCAAGCGGAATCACCGGCAGGTGCGGCCCCGCAACAGGCGCTGCCGCCACTCTTCACCCGCAGGGCTGCCTCCGCGTACTTTTCCCTAACGATCTCCTGAATGTTTGTGTTGTCCATGCCGCCTCCTATTTGCAGATGGCCACGATATCGCTTGGCTTGAGCGCCTTGTTCCGCGTGCAGCACTCGGAGTAGAGGAATTGCAACACTTCCTGGAGCGCTTCGGTGTTTGCCGTGCAGCGTAAAAAGGTGCTTTCCCGCTGCACGTGCACAAGGTCTTCATTCTTCAACTTGTCAAGATGGTGGGAGAGGGTCGAATTCGGGATGTCCAACTCCTCCTGGATATCGCCTACCACGAGGCCTTCGGGATGAGCGGAAAGTAGCAACTGCATGATCCTCAGCCTGGGTTCCGTACCCATGGCTGAGAACATGTCGGCGTACTTTGCCACCTGCTCGATTTTTCGTCCGGAAGCCGTTCTCATATTTCGATATTTGCAGAAATATGGACAGATGTCAATGGAAGAATCTGCGGAGAGATCACCCAAGCCAAATCTCGAAGAGTTTGGAAAGGATGCCGGTTTAAGACCCGCCCCAGATGTCGCCGACCGTGAAGCCTTCGGGGAACGGATCCTCGGGGTCGAGCACATATTGCGCGAAGCCCGTGATCCACGCGCGGCCGCTGATCGTAGGCACCACGGCGGGACAGGAACCTACTTTCGTTTCGCGCAGCAGCCGCCCGGTGAACGTTGTTCCCAGAATCCCTTCATGGACGAAATCCTGGCCGAGCGGGAGCTTTCCCTTGGCGTGCAGCGTGGCCATTTTTGCGCACGTACCCGTGCCGCACGGGGAACGGTCAATCGCGCCCGTCCAGGAAGAAGGCTTCGACCAATCGAGCTTTCCCGTGCTGACCACGACCGCGTTCTTTGCGTGCGCTTCAGGCTGCGTGGGAGGGCCAGACATCACAGCGATGGTCACGCCGCTGATTGCAGGGTTCTCCGGGTGCGACGCGGGCAACTGTTCGCGCGTCGCGGCTTTCACCATTTCGCCGATGCGAACGATGTCGCGCCCCTCGTCGGGCGTAAGCCGCAGCCCGAGCTTGGCGGCATCCACAATCACATAGAACATCCCGCCGTACGCGACGTCTACCGTCACCGTCGCCAGGTGCGGCACTTCGATGGGTTTATCCAGATGCACGGCAAACGCCGGCACATTTTCGAACGTGACGCGTACGACCCTGCCATCGCGCACTTCGGCTTCGACGCCGACGAGTCCCGCAGGCGTGTCCAGCACCAGCTTCGTCACCGGCTCTTGCACAAACACCATGCCGGTCTCGATCAGCGCCGTTACGACGCAGATCGTGTTCGTGCCGGACATGGGCGGATACTCCACTTGTTCCATGATGATCATCCCGGCATGCGCCTCGGGGCGCGTCGGCGGCAAGATCAAATTGCAGTTCGCCGCGGGATAGCCGCGCGGCTCGCGCAGCATTCGTTTACGCAAGCTATCAGCCTTCGTCGCGAAGTAGGTCATCTTCTCGAACATGGTTTTGCCGGGTACGTCGAGCACGCCGCCGGTGATCACGCGTCCCGGCTCGCCGCAGGCGTGGAGGTCCACCGCCGTCACCATATTCGAGATTCGCATCACGCGTCCTTTCGCTCGATTCGCGCGCACACAAGGTGTGTCCTGCCGCGCCGAACCGCTTCTGCTAGTCCGCCATCATATCCCGCCACGCGTGGTGCGGAAAATTCAGGCGCACCCTATCTGCGCTAAGCGAGGCGTGTGGTTGCTGGAGCAGACCAGAAGAATATCTTTTGTGCTGCAAATTCATCTAAACCTTGGGTAGCGATAGTGGGCTCGTTGGATGGCTGGCGGCCAGAAAGCGAAGGAGGTATATGCAGAAGCGTAAGTTAGGCAAAAGCGATCTTCAGATCACGCCGATCGGAGTGGGCGCCTGGGCGATGGGTGGAGGAAATTGGGAATTCAGTTGGGGACCCCAGCAGGATAGCGATTCTATCGCGGCGATTCACGAAGCGCTCGATCATGGCATCAACTGGATTGATACGGCGGCCGTGTACGGGCTGGGCCATTCGGAAGAAATCGTCGCGCGCGCGCTCGATCAGCACAAGAGCGGCAAGAACCGTCCTTATGTCTTCACGAAGTGCTCACTGGTATGGAACGAGAAGCGCGAAATCGACCACTCCTTGAAAGCTGAATCCATTCGCCGGGAATGTGAAGCGAGCCTCCGCCGTCTGAAAATAGATACGATTGACCTCTATCAGATCCACTGGCCTCAGCCGGAAGAGGGTATTGAAGAAGGCTGGACCGAACTGGCGCGCTTGAAGAAGGAAGGCAAGGTACGAAATATCGGCGTCTCTAATTTCAACGTGGAGCAAATGAAGCGCGCGCAGGCCATCGCTCCCATCACCTCGCTGCAACCGCCGTATTCCATGTTCCGGCGTGACGTCGAGGAATCCATTCTTCCTTTCGCGCTGAAGAATTGTATCGGCGTGATCGTCTATTCACCGATGTTTTCGGGATTGCTCTCGGGCGCGATGACGCGCGAACGGGTCGCGGCGTTGCCCCCTGACGATTGGCGCCGCCGGGACACAGAATTCCAGGAGCCGAATCTTTCACGAAATCTCGCTGTGGCGGAATTGCTCAAGAAAATCGGGAAGACGCATGGCCGCACCGCCGGAGAAGCGGCGATCGCTTGGACGTTGCACAATCCCGCGGTCACGGGAGCGATTGTCGGCGTTCGCACACGCGAGCAGGTGCGGGGAATTATCGGCGCCGGCGGTTTTCGGTTGTCTCAAGAAGAGGTTGCCGAGGTCGAGGGCGCCCTCAAAGAGAAAAAAGCCAGCGCCGCGAATTAGCGAGGCCGCAGAAGCGGCTTTTCAGTTTTTCTGCGTGAATTCTAGCAGGGCGCGCTTGGTAAGGACGCGAATCATTTCCCGGCGATATTCCGGCGTGAGAGCCGAAGTGGTAAGAGGCTTCGATGTCTTCGCGGCCAAGTCGCCTGCGGCAGCCGCTGCATCGGAGTCCAATGCGGTGCCGGCCAGCAGCTTTTCCGCATCGCGAACGAGCAATGGCGCGGGGTTCACAGCCGTAATGGCAACCCGGGCGTCTGCCGGGCGCCCATTTGCAGGACGGAATGCCACAGCCACGCCGGCCAGGGGGTAATCAATCGAGCCGCGAACGCGGAGTTTGCGATACGTGCCCAGATAGCCCCTTGAAGACGCCGGAAGAAAAACGCGCGTAAGCAGCTCGTTGTTGGCCAGTTTCATCGGCGCCGCGCCGTCGCCGGTATAAAAATCAGCAAGCGCCATGCGGCGCGTTCCCGCGGGTCCCACAAATTCAATTTCCGCGCCAAGGCACAGCAACGCCGGTGGAGTGTCCGCCGAAAATGCAGCCCAGCATTTGGCGCCTCCGGGCGCCACGTGGCAGAGATCGCCGTCTTTCTTGATGCAGAAGCCGCACGATTTGCGCCACGCAAGCGATTGGTTGTACCAAAGGCAGCGCGTGTCCAGGCAAATATTGCCGCCAATGGTGCCCATGTTGCGTAAGACCGGCGAAGCCACGGTTGCCGCCGCTTCCGCAAGCACCGGATAGTCCCGGCAGATCGTGTCGTGATGTTCGATCGTCGAAAGGGTTGTGAGCGCGCCGATCTCCAGCCCGCCGTCGTGTCCCTGCCGAATCCCGCGAAGTTCCGGGATACTGCGAATATCCAACAAATAGTTTGGAGCGAAAAGCCGTTGGCGCATGGACGGAATCAGGTCCGTGCCGCCGGCAACGATCTGAATCTCGCCGGCATGCCGCCCCAAAAGGGCAGCCGCTTCCTCGATCGTGCGCGGACGCAGAAGCTGGAACTCAGGCAGACTCAATCGTGTCTCCTGCAGGCGCCTTGCTTCCGTTGAAGCCGTTTCCGTTCGCAGCCTGCCCACCACTTGCGGACGAGCCGTTCGCGTGCTGCATGGCCGAATCACTCGCGTGACGCTTTTGACCCCTGCCGCGGAACCACAAAGCGCCACCGTGCTCCCGGAATGTCGCTGGGTTCGCTGGGTCAACGCCATCGGTCAGGTCGAGTTTCTTCGCGCGGCCATCTTTCGCGCGCAGCACAGCCAGTACGCGCTCTGGAGTGAATGGCGATTCGCGGAGGCGCACACCCAACGCGTCGTAAATCGCGTTCGCCACCGCGGGAATGGCAGCGGCAAGCGAGCCTTCACTGGCTTCTTTCGCTCCAAACGGCCCCTCGGGATCAATGCTCTCGACGATGATCGCTTCAATCTCCGGCGACTCGGTTGAGGAAGGCGAGCGATACTCAAGCAGACCCGGATTCATCAGCAGCCCGTCTTTCCACGTCATTTCTTCCTGCAGCGCCTGTCCGAGACCCATCCATACCGAGCCGATCACTTGGCCCTCGACCGAAACCGGATTAAGCGCGCGCCCGCAATCGTGCGCGGCCCAAACTTTGTGCACGGTGACTTCGCCGGTTTCCTCGTCCACGCTCACTTCCGCGACCTGCGCGGAATACGAATAAGCCGGCGAGGGACCCACGCCAGCGCCTTTGTGCTTGCCGCCCCGCGCTGCCGGCGGAGGAGCATACGAGCCCGTCCCGCTCAGCGCGCCGTGAAAATCAATCGCGGCGACGACGGCTTCTTCAAACGACATGTGATCTTTTGCCCCTTCTTCCTTACGTTTCTGTTGGACCGAGCCACGCAGGATTTGGCCCTCCACATGGCCGCTCACGGTCGGCGCATCCTTGTCCACGATCTGGGCCACGGTTTCCGGACCGCTTTCCGGGTAGGAAGCCTTTTTCCAGACGCGGTCGCCGCGCATGATTATTTCCTCGGGGGCGCAATTCATGCGGCGCGCAGCGGCCTCAACGATTTGCTTCTTCACGGACTCCGCCGCGCGAAGGGTGGCATTCCCGTTCATAAAAGTGACGCGGCTCGAGTATGAACCAATGTCAATTGGCGTGAGATCCGTATCAGCGGCGATCACTTTGACATGCCACATCGTGCAGCCCAGCACCTCGGCGGCGATCTGCGCGACCATCGTGTCCGATCCCTGGCCGATATCCGATGCGCCCGTGTAAACGACCACGCCGCCATCGCGATCAATCTTGATGTTTACGGTGGAGTGCGGCATATCCGAGCGAATAATGGAATTCGCGGCGCCGCTCACATAGTGGCTGCACGCGATGCCGAGTCCGCGGCCGCGCGGCAGCTTGCCTTTGCGCTCACGCCAGCGAGAGCGCGTTACGACCTGTTCGATGCATTCCGGCAGGCCATAACTCTGCACCCGCAGGCCATTCACCGTGATCGTGGGCGCCTTCAGAAGATTTCTTTCGCGAATTTCCGCAGGGTCCATCCCGATCGCCGCGGCAAGCTCATCGAGCTGCGACTCAAAAGCGAAACGCACGTTGACGGTGCCGTGCCCGCGCATCGCGCCGCAGGCCGGCTTGTTGGTGAGCACGCGGTAGCCGTCATAGCGGATGTGGGGAATGTCATAGAGCGCGCCGAGAAGCGCGCCGGAATAAAGAATGGTCACGACGCCATAGGAACAGTATCCGCCGCCATCCTGAATTACCTTCGCCGCCACCGCGGTAATACGGCCGTCTTTTGTCACGCCGGTCTTCAGGTCCACGATCGTGCGCGGACGTCCCCGGTGCGCCCAGAACACTTCCTCGCGCGTGTACGTAATTTTCACCGGCGCTTTTGCTTTGCGCGCGGCCACCGCCGCCGTGATCTCCAGCGGAATCACTTCACTCTTGCCGCCGAAGCCGCCGCCGACCAGCGGCTTGATCACCCGGATCTGCGACATCGGCAAATCGAGCACGATGCTGAGCTTGTGCTGCAGGTAGTAGGGCACCTGTGTCGAAGACCACACGATCAGACGGCCGGGATTGCCCGTTTGCGGATCAATTTCAAACGTGGCAAGCGTCGAGTGCGGCTCCATCGCCGCGTGCGTGACTTCGTTCGCGATATAGCGGCCTTCGATCACCTTGTCGGCTTCGGCAAAGCCGGCGTCCGGATCGCCGAAGACGTGGTGATAATCCTTTTCGATGTTGTGCGGGCGCGCCTCGTGGATCAGGTCGGTTTCCGCCTTCATGGATTCTTCGGGGTCGAACCACGCGGGCAGTAGTTCATATTCGACGTCAATCAACTCGAGCGCATCCTCGGCGATGCCTTCCGACTCGGCGACGACGCAGGCAAGGTTGTCGCCCACGTAGCGGACTTTTTCCACCGCGAGTGCGGTTTCGTCGTGACCCACGGGCAGAATGCCGTATTTGTTCGGTGCGTCTTCGCCGGTCACCACCGTGACGACGCCGGGCAGCGCCAGCGCGCGGGTTGCGTCAATTTTCTTGATACGCGCATGCGGGTGGGGAGAATGCAGGATCTTGCCAATGAGCATGCCCGGCAGGCTCAAGTCATCGGTGTACTTGCCGAGCCCGGTCGTCTTGCCCGCGGCATCCACCATGGCGATCGGCTTGCCGATTACGGAAAACTCGCTCATTTTGCCGCCAGTCCCTGTTGTTCCGCTGTAATGGCCGCTCTCACGGCCTGATACATCTGCGAGTATCCCGTGCAGCGGCAGAGATTCCCGGAAAGCGCGGCGCGGATTTCATCTTCAGCGGGATTCGGATTGCGCGCGAGCAGCGCGTGGACCGTCATCATGAAGCCCGGCGTGCAAAAACCGCACTGTGCGCCGCCCCAATCGCCGTAAGCCTTCTGGATGGCCGCCAAGCTTCCGTGCTCGGCGATGCCTTCTACCGTGGTGATCCGCTGGCCTTCGCAACTCGCCGCAAGCAAAGTGCAGGCAAGCATCGGGGTGCCGTCAATCTGCACGGTGCAGGCGCCGCAAGAGGAATCGTCGCAGCCGCGCTTCGATCCGGTGAGCTCCAAATCCTGGCGGAGCGCGTCGAGCAGCAACTTGTTCGGCTCGCATGCAAACTCGTGAGTGCGCCCGTTGACCGTCAGGCTCAGCAGTATTTTCTTCATAGAGGTGTCCGGATGCCGGCTGCTGCGGTGAGCCTAGAGATTGATCGCGCTCCTGCGAACCTCGCCGATCGTCTCGAGCGGGTCGCGCCCACCTTCCTTCGGCGCGATCCAGTCCTTTTCATTGGCGATGATCTCAAGCAGGGTCTTCTTATCCTCGGCGGTCGGCATGAAGTCGTGCATGCGATCGGCATACTCGCGCTCCGAGACCGGCTCGCCGTTTTTCGGGTGGACCTTCTGCCCCGCCCATTTTCCGATATTGCGGTTGAAGCGGATGTCCGGCGCGTAAAGCGGATCCACGCCGGCGGCCAGCGCAGTGTTCAGGCGCGCAATCAGACCGGCCACTTCATCGTGATAGAGAACGCGGTTGTAATCGTTGATATCGTCGAGGTCGGCCTCTTTTTCATTCTTCGGCTCGTCATAGCGGCCTTTCACGCCCCACACATAGGCCCAATGCGCGGAGGAAGAATGATCCGTGCCGAAGAGATCGTAGGAACAGGAAATCCACTTGTTTAGATATTTTTGGATCAACCAGGCCGGAATCTTGCCGGCTTGGACGATGCGGCGCAAGCCGTCGTTTCCGGTGCCCATGTGGAAGGATTCCTCGCGCAACATGTAGGACATCGATCGCCCGAGCGGCGCAAACGCGGAATACTTCAGCATCTGGAGCTGAAATTTGCCGTCGCGATCCACGAAGTCGGTGTAGGTGAAGAAATCGAGCCAGTTGTCTACGTCTACGTTAAACGCGCCGAGCAGGCGTTGATTATCAAAGGCGCGCCGCTCGAGCATCTTCTGCGCTTCCACCTTGCCCGAATAGCCGAAGTGGTCCACCAGCAGCGCGCACATTTGCCAGCCGTGGCGCATCTCTTCAATCATCACGCGCGAGAGCGCCTTGCGGTCCCAATCGGTCGGCGCGGTTTCAAACAGGTGGCGCTGCTGCTCGACGCTCGCAAACTCCGTGTCGCCTTGGTAGACGATCATATTGAGCAAGGCGTCGCGAATCTGTTGCGTGGGAATCTGGCGCACATTTTCCCACTTGCGGTTTCCCTTGAAGTGGCCGAACTGAATCTCTTCCGTTTCGATGGCGCCAAAGAGCGTATCGAATTTGAATGCCGCAATTACATCGCGATTGACGCCGACTTCCTTGCGCCATTCGTCGAACAGTCCGACCCAATCTCCAAATGTTCCGATGCGCATGACTTTGCCAGGCATGACAAACTCCTTCTGTGATTGCTTCGCGCCGCGAACCGCGTTGAGTTCTGGTTACTTTGCTTTGAAGACCGCGGGGCGCTTGTCCACATAAGCCGCGAGGCCTTCCTTGGCGTCTTCGCTCTGAAAGAGCAACTGCTGATTTTCCCGCTCGACGGCCAGCGCCGATTCCATTGGAATTTCCCAGCCGGTTTGCACAGCGCGCTTGATGCGGCCCACGGCCTTCGAGGCTTTATTCGGCGGGCAGAACTGCTTGGCGTATTCCATGATTTCTTCCATGAAGTTGTCGCGGGAAAAGATGTCATTGATGATGCCGAACTCGAGCGCTTCCTCGAACGAGAAGGTGTTTCCCGTCACCATCAACTCGATGGCCTTCGATTTCCCGATCAGCCGCGAAAGCCGCTGCGTGCCGCCGGTGCCTGGCAGAACTCCCAGATTCACTTCCGGCAGACCGATCTTCCCCGAGTCCTTGCGCGCGATGCGGATATCTGCGGCCATGGCGATTTCGAGCCCACCACCCACGCAGTGGCCATTGATGGCCGCGATCACGAGCTTCGGCGTGTGTTCCAGCCGGAGCAGCATCTCGTTAGCGTGCAAGCAGAAGTAATACTTAAAGGTGGGATCCACCTGAGAAAGCATGCGGATATTGGCGCCGGCGGAGAAGAATTTGTCGCCTGCCCCGGTCAGCAGGATCACGTGGGCATCGTTATCCATGCGCGCCTTCAAAATGGCGTCATCGAGCTGGCGATTCATCTCATAGGTGTACGTATTGGCCGGCGGATCGTCCAGGGTCAGAATGGCAACGCCGCCATCCACGCGATACTGCACCAATGTTTTTGCTTCCGCCGCTGTTCCAGTTGTTGTTGCCACGAAGCCTCCCTCGAAGATTGATTTGAGAGTTGGATCTCAGGAAAGGGGGACGATGAAATCCATCTGCGCGCCTTGCAGTTTACCGCTACGCTACAAGTTCAGAAGGGCTTTCGACCACTCTCTCCCCGGCCGGCGCGTCTCAAAAAATTGACCGTTTGTTCAAATAATTATGTTCTGCCGGAACCCGTCTTGTCAAGGCAACTTTTCGAAGCCACTGAACCGGCGTCCCATACAGTCTTTACTCGATTCCATCCGCTCTCTGGGCGCGTACTCTGGAAATGCATGAATAAGAAGAATGGGAGGTCTGACCATGAAGACAGAAGGCAGGAAACTTCGAGTGGCAATTCTAGTAGCGGCCAATTTCGAAGAGGCGGAACTCACAGAGCCAAGGGAGTTTCTCCAAAAGGAAGGGGCTGAAACCGAACTCATATCGCTTGCGCCAGGCAAGGTCCAAGCCATGAAACATGACGAAAAGACCAAGAAATATGACGTGGATCGCGTTTTGAATGAAGCCAAGCCGGGGGATTACGACGCGCTGTTGCTGCCCGGAGGTGCGCTCAACGCCGACGCGCTTCGCGTCGAAAAGAAGGCACAGGAGTTCGTGAAGGCCTTCGATAAAGCAGGGAAGCCAATCGCCGTAATTTGCCACGCGCCGTGGCTTTTGATATCGGCTGGACTCGTGAAAGGGCGCAAGCTCACCAGCTACCACACGATTCAAGACGACATCAAGAATGCCGGCGGGCAATGGACCGATTCAGAGACAGTCGTGGACAAGAACTGGGTAACCAGCCGCCAGCCCTCTGATATCCCAGCGTTTAATGAAAAGATGAAATCCCTGTTCTGGGCCGAAGGCTCCGCGCCGCGCACCAAGGCCGCCGGACAAACCAAATAACTGATATCGAGTTAGCCGCTCCGAACGATCGGGCTAGCTAGGGATGCACCAGCAAAACTCCGCATATGAGTTTCTGCGGGGTCGCTAAAAGGCCGCGGAAACAAGGCGTGTAGCGCAAGGGGGGCTGGCGGTCAGGGGCGGCTTCCAAGGCGGTCAAACTGCAAAGGCCCGCTCGGGCCGACGTGTGCAGTCACTCCCAAACGGGACATGACCGCCAGCAGCGTCATGCAAGAGACTGGCATGAGGATATCGCTTGGTGCCCTAACGATGAATCCAGAGAAGACTGTACGATCGAATACGGGGGTAATGTATCCGCATGACGCGGCGCCCGGTTAAGCGGACAAGCGCTCGATTTTCTTGATATGCCACACGAATCGAGTCGGCGAAAGCTCGGTGGACTCCGGCTGGCTGATCTCACGGACATTCATCTGCGATCCCCGGCGGCAGACGACTTGAAAAACATGGCCGTACGGAGACGTCACTTCGAAAATGCCGTCTTCGTTCCGAAGAATTTCGGCAGGATTTTCTACGATTACCGGACCATCAAATGTTAGGTTCATCCTCTACCTCCCCACATTTGCTGCTTTTTAGCACCCGTACCTTTAAACCACGATGACGCGCGGACAACAATCAGGCAAATTCTGTACTGGACGTGTATTTTTTACGCTTCATCCGACGTGTCGCGCCGTTTTTGTTGTGTAGGTCACCGAAGGGGCGGCTCGCGCTAATGCGCTAATGGATGTTCGCGCGCCATCGACGCACGAAAATCATCATGTTTGCTAATAAGATGGGACTTATGTGCCCGCGGCGGGCAGCCCTTTCCAACCCATCGGCCCTCTCTCACATCGAAGCGAGTGTCCATTCCGACTGGGGAGCCCTACGGTCACGCGAAAAGGCGCCATAATTCGCGCTACGATGCGAGCCAGCATATGCGTGGAGATTTGTCGTTTGCTCCATCTTTTTACTGGATTGTCTCCTTTAGCGGTCGCCGGACAGGCTTGCGGTCAGGACACTTCGTCGAGTGCGACCCGGTGTAACGGCACGCACGCGACTCGGTTACTTCCTGGACTTGGCGCCCGATCCAACAGTCGTGCCGGCAAGATGCAAGTGAGGGTCCTGCGGGGTTTGTACCATCGCCTCGGAGCGTCCATCGGGCGGTTTGTGTAATCTAACCTTCAGGCTTTCGAAGCCTCGTGTAAAGCCGGGCACAGCATGCAAAATCGGCCCAGCGGGCATTTTGGGGAGTGCTACACTTCGGAGCCTAGTTCCCTCTAACCAGGAGTATGGTGCGAGTCCTTATTGTCGACGATCACGCCGTTGTAAGGCGAGGTGTGCGGGCCCTCTTGCAGCCCTCACCGGATTGGGAAATCTGTGGCGAGGCCGAGAATGGCCAGGATGCCATCCGCTTGGCAGAGGATCTGAAGCCAGAAATCATCATCATGGATCTTTCCATGCCGGTGATGAATGGGCTCCAGGCCACCCGCGCGATTCGCCAGTCACTCCCGCAAATTAAGGTTGTTTTGTTTTCGTTGCACACTTCCTCGGAACTGGTTCGCAGCATCTTCATGGCGGGCGCGCAGGGATACGTCTTGAAATCGGACGCCGAAACGGATCTCCTCACTGCGCTCGAAACCGTTCATAACAATAAGACTTACGTCAGCCCAGCCATTGACCCAGGGCTGGTGAGCCGCGTACTTGAGCAAGTGCAATCGGAAGGCAAAACCCCGGACTGACGTTTCCTCGAATCGCCCTTCGCAATTACGTTTCGGAAGAAATCGCTAAACTGCCTATCAGGTCTACCTCTTTCCGAATCCAGTATCTAGAGTATTGGCCGAAAGCTCTTGCAGGAGCATTCTTCGGGGGGTGTAGTGCGGCAGCCAAGGAGGCTTCTGTGGCAAAGAGCAAGTCAGTATTTGGAATCTACAGCACGCGAATGGGCGTGGAGCGCGCCATCGGCGCATTGAAAGAGGCAGGCTTTCCAAACTCTGACGTCTCGGTGCTTCTGCCGGAGAATATGGGTTCGATGGAACTTGGAACAGAGAAAAACACGAAGGCACCGGAAGGCGCCGCAAAGGGAGCGAGTGCGGGCGCGGTGCTGGGTGGCGCGTTCGGTTGGCTATTGGGTTTGGGCGCGCTCGCCATTCCAGGGTTGGGGCCCTTTATCGCTGCGGGGCCGTTGGTCGCGGCGCTTGCTGGCGTGGGTGTGGGCGGAGCGGTCGGAGGGTTCACCGGGGCCATCATTGGGCTGGGGATTCCTGAATATGAGGCCAAACTGTATGAAGGGCGGCTCGCCAAGGGGGGCATCCTGGTTGCCGTGCATTGCGAGACCGCGGGCGAAATCATACGAGCAAAGGAAGTGATGCAATCCACAGGGGCAGAGGACATATCCACGGGTGGTGAGACTTCGGCAGGGCCGGCCGAAGACCGCAACGCGCGCAGTGCGAGCGTATAGGAAGCGATGCAAGTAGATTGTTTTGAATAGATAACCAGCAGGCCCTAGCCGTATAGGCGAGATCCGTGTCGCGCCCGGCTGCTTATCATTAAAATAATATCAGACGGAGTTTCTATGCCCCGGAACACTGCCGCATGGGCTATAGTTGGTGTCGAAACCTGCGATGCCAACCTCCGGCAACACCAGCGCGAATTCGCCGGTGGACCGCCCTTCTGCGGCGAGGTCTGAAACGCTGACGCCTGGCCAGCGCCCTCCTTCGGTCCGTTCTCGTTGGCAAAAGATAGTCCCCGCTTGCTTGCTGGTGCTACTGCTCGTCTTCGGCATTGGTGCTTACATGATTGCCCGGAGTAACCTGGACCGTAGCCAGTGGGTAGACCACACGTACGAAGTGCGGCTCAGGCTGCAACACATTCAAGGTTTGCTTTACGAGGCAGAGGCCAGCCGAGTTCTCTACCTGCAGACGGGATCGCAGGACTCGCGGAATCACTTGCAAACAAGCACAACCGGTCTGCCGCAGGCTGTAGCCGACATAAAGCAGCTTACTGCAGACAATCCCAAAGAGCAGGCCCGCGCGATGGAATTGGGTCCGCTGGTGGATCGCATCGCTGCGTTGCTGCAACTGTCCCCCGCCTCCGCTCCGGCGGCGACTGCGGTCGAAACCTCGTCACGGGTCCAGGCCGGCGCCGAGATCGGCGCGCTCGAATCGCGCATCAGCGGCGTGATCCGCATGATGCTGGATACGGAAGTGGGTCTTCTCGAAATTCGCCAGACGGACCGCCGCCGCGCCTACGGGCAGATTTTTCTGCTTGTTGGGCTGATTTTCTTTGCCACGATCCTGCTGCTGGCGTTTTATTTCCGCCTGCTGCTCGATGAGATCAAGGTGACGCACGAAAGCGAAGGGCTGCTGCGCCAGAGCGCCGGCTCTTACCGCGTATTGAGCGCGAAAGTGTTGGAATTGCAGGACCGGGAGCGCCGGAGGGTTGCGCGGGAATTGCATGATAGCGTTGGGCAATACCTCGCGGTGCTACGGATGAATCTTGGACAAATGGGCGCGGAAGCGAATTCGAGCTCCGAGCCACTGAGCCTGCTTCCGGAGGCAGTCGAACTCACCGACCGCGCGATCGGCGAGGTGCGCACGATATCGTACTTATTGCATCCCCCCATGTTGGACGATGTTGGGCTTGACGGTGCGGTTCGCTGGTACGCCGAAGGGTTTGCCAAGCGAAGCGGCCTGGAAGTGAAAGTGGATGTTCCCGAGCTGGCAGAACGCCTGCCGAAGGAGGTCGAGCTCGCGTTGTTTCGCACTCTCCAGGAGAGTTTGACAAACGTTCACCGGCATGCCGCCGCGCGCACGGTAGAAATCAAGCTCCGCCGTGAGGGAGACGAAGTCACGCTGGTCGTAAAGGATGACGGCAAAGGCCTCGCGCCCGAGGCGCTCGCGCGATTTGAAGCCGGCCTCGCAGGCGGAGTGGGCTTGGCGGGTATGCGCGAGCGGGTGACTGAGTTGGGCGGACAGTTCGAAGTCGAATCGAGCTCCAGGGGAACCCGATTGAGCGCGAGGGTCCCGGCCCACCTTGCCGCCACGGCACAAACCGCGGCGTTTGAAGACTAGCCGAGCCGTTCGAACAGAGGCTCGCAAGGCAGGAGCCACGCAAGTGCGGACGTCACTTCGGATAGCAATCTTCCTACTTCTCGTTCCACAAACGGTGTGCCTCGCGCAGCAAGGTGCATCGCGCGCGGAGCAAACGCTTTTCGAATACACCAATCATGAACGCACGGTCCGCGGGCTGCCGGCCCTTCGCTGGGACGACTCCCTTGCCCGCGCCGCACGGCAGCACGCGGAGCGAATGGCTCGCGAGAACACGCTTTCACATCAACTTCCGGGCGAGCCAGACCTCGGCGCCCGCTTGACGCAGGCCGCGGTGCGATACAACAAGTGCGCAGAAAACATCGCGGAGGGGCCAAATACTCTCGACATTCACGACGGGTGGATGAATTCACCGCCCCACCGCGCGAGCCTGCTCGATCAAAACCTGGATGCTGTTGGAATCGGCGTCGCGGAACGCCCCGGCGTGCTGTTTGCCGTGCAGGATTTTTCTCATACGATTGCAAGCATCTCGCTGGCGGAGCAGGAAAAGCGCGTCGGTCAGGTGCTGAAATCGCGCGGATTGAACCTGCTGGCCAACGCGGACGACGCCAGAAAGGCCTGTTCCGGAAAGGACTACATGCACGAAATGCACCAAGCGATGTCCATGGTGGAATATACGACGGCGGACCTCGCCCAGCTTCCCCCGATACTCGAGGCGAAACTTAAGAACGGCAGATTTGAGTATGCGGCCGTGGGAGCTTGTACGTCCGTCGCCGATACGGCGCCCGGCCTATATCACCTAGCGGTCTTACTTTTTGACTCGACTCCCTGAGCGGATTTGCCGGGGCGAGTTCCGCGGTTTCTTTGCCATTTCCAGCATTCACGTGCGATGGCCCAATCCTCCTGGGCGCGTATGACGAGCACGCGAATTTTGGACTTTGCGGAGGCGACGTCAGTGTCTGGTCGCGATCGCAAATTTCGCTTCGAATCGAGCTTCATGCCGAGGAATTCGAAAGCATCGCACGCCGCGGTCCTCACCTCCGCGGAGTTCTCGCCAATTCCAGCCGTGAAGATCAGCGCATCGAGCCCGGCGAGCGAGGCCAGCATGTTTCCGATCTGCGCGCGAAGCCGATGGATGAAAATATGGAAGGCCAACCGGGCCCTGGCGTTGCCATGCCTTTTCGCGGCCAGCACTTCTCGCATGTCGTTCGAAATACCCGAGATTCCCAGGAGGCCTGACTTTTGGTTGAGGATCACGTCAAGAGCTGGGGCCGAATAGCCGTGTTTTCGAATCAGGTACGTGAGAATGCCGGGATCGAGGGAACCCGGCCTTGTGCCCATCATCAGTCCGTCAAGCGGCGTGAAGCCCATAGTGGTGTCTACGCTGTGGCGGCCGCGAATCGCGGCGAGCGAACATCCGTTGCCCAAATGGCAACTGATCAAACGCAGCTTAGCCGGACTCTTGCCGAGTAACTGTGCGGCGCGCTCACCGCAGTACCGGTGGTTGATGCCGTGAAATCCATAGCGGCGAATTCCCTGTTCGAACCACCGGTAAGGGCCGGGATACACCACGGCTGGCAATGGCAATTGGTGATGGAAAGCGGTATCAAAGACGGCGATCTGCGGCACTTTCCCCAATAGCTGCTGGACGGCGTTGATCCCCTCTACCTCGCCGCGGTTATGGAGCGGCGCGAGTTCGCCGAGTTTGCGGAGCTTTCGTATGACGCGACCTGTGATGTGGGTTGGCTCTACGAATTCGCTGCCACCGTGGACGATTCGGTGCCCAACGATTTCAATTTCTCGCCGGTCTTCAATGGCTTTCGCGGGACCGGACCAGAGTTGCTCCAGCATCGCCCGGACAGCCGGGCCATGCGAGCCGACCTTGCATGGTGTGGTGAAGGTTGCGCCGCGCGAATTCCTGACATCAAGTTTTGCGAAAGACTTCTTGCCGCCCCAATCAATGGTTCCTTCCCAGAATGGCGTGGGCGGCTCGGCCGGGATTGAGCGGCCGATTTCGAAGAGGCGACACTTCTGGCTGCTCGATCCTCCATTCAGAACCAAGATCTTCATGCTAGTAGGGCCACTTCCAATCGCGGACTTCGGGCAGATCCTCGCCGTGCTCGCGAATGTATTGCTTGTGCTCAACGAGCTTGTCACGCACGAACTGCTTGAAATGCGCACCGGTTTCCTGCAGCCGGGGCAAGCGATCGATCAGATCACCGGCCAAATGGAAGCGGTCCAGATCGTTCAAAACCGTCATGTCGAATGGAGTGGTGGTTGTTCCTTCTTCTTTGTATCCGCGCACGTGGATGTTGTCGTGGTTTGTGCGGCGGTACGTCAAGCGATGGATGAGCCACGGATAGCCGTGATATGCGAAAATCACCGGCTTGTCGGTGGTGAAAATAGAATCAAACTCGCGGTCCGAGAGACCATGAGGATGCTCGGTCGAAGGCTGCAGCGTCATCAGATCCACCACATTCACTACGCGAAGCTTGATGTCCGGGAAATTCTGCCGCAGGAGGTCAACCGCCGCGAGCGTTTCGAGCGTGGGGACATCTCCTGCGCAGGCCATCACCGCGTCCGGTTGCGCGCCCTGGTCATTGCTCGCCCAGTCCCAGATGCCGATGCCGACGCTACAGTGCTTGATCGCGGCCTCCATGTCCAAGTACTGCAGTGCAGGCTGCTTGCCTGCGACGATCACGTTCACATAATTGCGGCTGCGCAGGCAGTGATTCGCCACCGAGAGAAGCGTATTCGCATCGGGCGGCAGGTAAACGCGGACGATTTTGGCCTTTTTGTTCATCACGAAATCAATGAAGCCGGGATCTTGATGACTGAAGCCATTGTGATCCTGCCGCCACACATGCGAGGTTAGTAGGTAGTTGAGCGAGGCGATCGGTCTGCGCCAGGGAATCTTCAAGGAAGATTCGAGCCACTTGGCATGCTGGTTGAACATCGAGTCCACGATGTGAATGAAGGCTTCGTAGCAGGAAAAGAAACCATGGCGGCCGGTCAGCAGATAGCCTTCGAGCCAGCCCTGGCACATGTGTTCGCTCAGCACCTCCATCACGCGCCCATTCGGACCGAGATGGTCATCGCTCGCGAGGATAGGACCGGTGGACATCTTGTCGGTGACCTCGAGGAGAGCCTCGAGGCGATTCGAAACTGTTTCGTCCGGTCCCATCACCAAGAAGTTGTTTGAGTTCGTCTTCATGACGTCGCGGAGGAGTTTTCCGAGCACGCGCGTCGCTTCCGCGATCTGCGTTCCGGGTTTGGAGACCTCAACCGCGTACTCGCGAAAATCCGGCATCATCAGGCCCCGCAGAAGCAGGCCGCCATTGGCGTGGGGATTCGCGCTCATTCTCCGGTCGCCCTTGGGCGCAAGATTGGCGAGTTCCGCAATCAGTTTCCCCCCGGAATCGAACAGCTCTTCGGGCTTGTAGCCGCGCATCCATTCTTCGAGTTGCTTCAGGTGTTTCGAATTCGTGCGTACCTCGGCGATGGGGACCTGATGAGCGCGATAGGTGCCCTCCACCTGCTTGCCATCCACGACTTTCGGCCCTGTCCAGCCCTTGGGCGTTCGAAGAATAATCATGGGCCACGCAGGACGCCCGGAGAATCCATTGGCGCGAGCTTCATTCTGAATGGACTGAATCTCGCCCAAGATGGTATCGAGCGTTTCCGCCATTAGTTGGTGCATCAGTTCGGGCTGATCGCCTTCCACGAAGTGGGGCTTGTAGCCGTAGCCGGTGAAGAGTGCCGTCAGCTCCGTGTCGGGCATCCGGCCGAGCACGGTGGGATTATTGATTTTGTATCCGTTCAAGTGGAGCACGGGCAGCACGGCGCCATCTCGAACGGGATTGAGAAATTTATTCGAATGCCAGCTTGTGGCCAGAGGGCCCGTCTCCGCCTCGCCGTCTCCGACCACACAGCAGACAAGCAGGCCGGGGTTATCAAAAACAGCGCCATACGCGTGAGCGATGGAATAGCCTAATTCGCCGCCCTCGTGAATTGACCCCGGCGTTTCTGGGGCGCAGTGGCTTGGGATTCCGCCGGGGAAAGAGAACTGTCTGAAGAGCAGGCTCATTCCATCTTCGTTTTGGGGAATATTGGAATAGAGCTCGCTGTACGTGCCTTCGAGATACGTGTTGGCGACAATTCCCGGGCCGCCGTGTCCCGGGCCCGTAATATAGATGACGTCCAAATCGTGCCGCTTGATCAAGCGATTCATGTGCACATAGATGAAGTTCAGTCCAGGCGTCGTCCCCCAATGGCCCAACAGCCGCGGCTTGATGTGCTCGGGCTTCAGCGGCTCGCGGAGAAGAGGATTCGCGTAAAGATAGATTTGTCCAACCGAAAGATAATTTGCGGCGCACCAATAGGCTTGGGTTTTTCGTAAGTCATCGGCGGACAAGGGATTCGTAACAGCCTTTCGGGGACTTGCAGCCGTGCTAGACATGGCAGGAGATCCTTCGCGGCACACTCACGCAGCGCGGGATAGATACAGGGCAACAATAACAGGCTCGCTTGGGTTTTGTGTTAAAGAACCGCAATTTGTGAGCTTCGGACCGTGGCACACAGTTGTTTCCGTTTTGGCGCCGGCTGGGCGGCCGTTCGGGCCAGGGTGCTATTTTGCTGCAGAATTCAAGCTTTGTCTTGTTGGAGCAGTTCGCGCGTAACATCGAGTTCGGTAGCCACTCCGCGTTTGAACTCATCCTTTTTTTCATACGTGACGTAGCCGGAATTGATGCCCGCATACATCTCTGCGAAGAGACGCGCGACCTCTTCGGGGAACCCCATGCCTGTGAATGCGGGTACGGTGGCTTCGGCCGGCATGCCTTGCACGCGCACTTTGCGATTCAAGATTGCTCCGGCGGCGGCCGCGATATCGGATGGGCTGTAATCCGCAGGTCCCGCGAGTTCTACCACGCGGCAGCCGTGAGGTGGATTCAGCAAGCATTCGGCCGCGATGCGCCCGATGTCTCTTGTGGCGATCATCGGTATCTTTCGCTCCGGAGTGAGAAAAGAAGGCAGCAGGCCGTCTTTTTTCGCTGAGCCGAGCGCGGATTCCCAGTTTTCGAGGAAGAAAGCGGGCCGCAACAACGTTAAGTTCTTGGCGACGGGCTTCAATTCCGTTTCGCCGTAGTGGTTGACGAGAATGAGGCCGGTTCCGGAGGGAAGATGGCCGCCAATTGAAGATAGAAACACAACGTGCGGAATCAGGCTCTCGGACACGGCCTTGGCGAGTGCTTCGGCGACCTTGCGTTGGGCAGCAAGAAAAGCAGGATCGCCGTAGTTGGGCGGTATCAACAAGTAGGCGCCTTCGGCACGCGCGAGATAGCCGGAGAGTTTATCGCCATCTTGCAACTCGGCGATGGCAACTTTCGCGCCCTTCGCGAGCCACGGCGCGCCTTTTTCTTCGGAGCGCACGATTACGGTCACGGGCTTATGTTGCGCGAGCAGTGTTTCCGCCACGACTTTTCCGGTGTGTCCGGTGACTCCAGCGACGACGTACATGGTTTCTCCTGTGCGGCTCTGAATAAGAGATGCCGGGGCACGCGGCGAAGATACATCGGAAGCGGGCGAGGACAAGCGGCTGGGCCGCTCTGAAGACTGGCTGCCGTATCAATGAAAATCGTGCGAAGTGGTTTCGGCGCGCGTGATGAACAAGGGCCGGATGGATTGGGTTTTCACTGAAATGACGTTGTCCTGATTCTGCAAAATACCTTCGATGAGCAGAAATTGATGATGCACCACCACGGTGCGATTCTGCTGGAAGAGTTGCGGCGTAATGATGGCATTGGCGATGCCGGTTTCATCTTCCATGCTGAGGAACACGAAGCCTTTCGCCGTGCCTGGACGCTGTCGCGCAATCACGGAGCCGGCTACGCGAACCGGCATTCCATTGGGGAGATGTTGAAGCTCGACGGCGGAGCGGATGCCTTGTTTCCGCATTTGCGCGCGATGGTAAGCCATGGGATGCGGTCCAACGGTCATTCCCGTACCGTGAAAATCAGCGATCAGGCGCTCCTCTACCGTCATGGGCAGCAGGGGCGAGGCTGAGTCCGATGGTTCATTTTCGACTTCTTGAGTGATGCTTGCAGAGTTTTCGAATTGTTCTGAGAATACTTCGGGCATTTCGAACAAAGGGCCGGCGCGCCGCGCGGCACGTTCGATCTGCCAGAGGGCATCCCGGCGATGCGTACCACGTTTGCCTGCAATGAAGTTTAAGGCGCCAATGGCTGCAAGGGCGCCCAACTCCGATTTCTGTAGCGGAGGCACGCGGAGCTTTAAATTTTCAATCGAAGCAAATGGCCGGACGGCGCGCTCGCGAACAATTTCCGCGCCGATCTCTTCCCGGAGGCCTTTCACGTAACGCATTCCCAGCCGCAGGGCAAATCCCTCTTCTTCTTTGACGGATTTCTCGAGGGTGCAGAGCCAATTCGAACAAGTGATATCAATCGGCTTCACGCGCAGGCCGTGCCGCTGCGCATCCTTCACGAGCGTCGCGGGCTGGTAGAAGCCCATAGGCTGGTTGTTGAGCATGGCGGCGGTAAAAGCAGCGAGATAGTGGCATTTCAAATACGCGCTGGCATAGGCGAGCAATGCGAAGCTTGCGGCATGCGATTCCGGGAATCCGTATAGAGCGAAGGCGGTAATCGAGTGAACGATCTTTTCCTGAATTTCCGGAGCGATTCCATTCTTTTCCATGCCAACCCGCAGCTTTTTCTCCACGTCTTTCATGCGCCGTTCAGAGCGCTTGAAGCCGAGAGCGCGGCGCAGCTCTTCCGCTTGGCCTCCGGTGAATCCAGCGACAGTCATGGCCATGCGCAGCAACTGTTCCTGGAAAAGCGGCACACCCAGGGTGCGCGCGAGCACGGGTTCGAGCGCGGGACAAAGGCAATCCGCCGGCTCGCGTCCCTGGCGGCGCTTCAGATAGGGGTTCACCATTTCTCCGACGATCGGACCGGGGCGAATGATCGCCACCTGCACGACGATGTCGTAAAAGCACGTGGGCCGCAGACGCGGCAGGCATGCCATCTGCGCGCGGCTCTCAATCTGAAACATGCCTACCGTGTCTGCTTTTTGTAAAGTGGCATAAACAGCAGAGTCATTCGCGGGCAAGTGCGCGAGGTCCACTTCTTCGGCATAGTCGTCGCGAATGATTCGGATCGAATCTTCGAGCACGGCCATCATGCCCAGCCCAAGCAGGTCCACTTTCACGATGCCCATGTCGGCGCAATCTTCTTTATCCCATTGCACCACCACGCGTCCTGGCATCGTGGCGGGCTCGAGCGGGACCACCGAATCCAATTGGCCCTGGCACACCACCATGCCGCCCGAGTGCTGCCCCAAATGGCGCGGCAAATCCTGAACCATGAGACACAGGTCCAGGAATTTGCGGATGAGGGGGTAATCGAGATCGAGGCCGGCGTCGCGAAAGTGGCGATCGAGCGTATCGTTTTCATCTTTATATTCCCATGCGCCCACCAAGCTCGAGAGGCGATCGAGCATTTCAGGTTCGAAAGAGAGCGCCTTGCCGATTTCGCGAGCCGCCGAGCGTCCACGATAGGTGATCACATTGGCGGTCATGGCCGCGCCCAATTTTCCATAGCGTTCGTAGACGTATTGAATGGCGCGCTCGCGCTGGTCGCCGCTGGGGAGATCGAGATCAATGTCGGGCCATTCGCCGCGCTCTTCGGAAAGAAACCGCTCGAAAAGCAAATCCATACCCACCGGATCAACCGCGGTGATGCCCAGTGCATAGCAGACCGCGCTGTTTGCAGCCGAACCGCGTCCCTGCACCAGGATGTTCTGCTCGCGGCAGAAACGAATAATGTCCCAAACAATCAGGAAATAGCCGGGGAGATCGAGCTTTTCAATCAGCGCCAGTTCGCGCTCGACTTGTTTGCACGCTTTTTCATTATCTGTTCCATAGCGTGAAATCATGCCCTCCCGTGCGCGCTCGCGGAGGAAATGCATTTGCGGCTTGCCATCCGGAACGGGGTATTTCGGGAACTCGTATCCCAAATCCTTCAAATCGAACTTCAAGCGCGACGAAAGAATTTCTGTGTTCGCGATCGCTTCGGGAAGATCGTAAAAGAGACGGGTCATCTCCGCGGAAGATTTCAAGTGACGCTCGGAATTGCGCGCGAGCAAGCATCCTGCGGCAGCGAGCACGCGATGATGGCGAATGCAAGTGAAGACGTCCAGTACCTCGCGCTGTTGCGGCTGTGCGTGGCACACGCCATTCGTAGCCAGCAACGGCAAGCCCAGTTCATGGGCAATTGCGACGGCTGCTTGGTTGCGCACCTCTTCTTCACGGCAAAAATGCCTTTGCAACTCAACGTAAACATTCTCGCGCCCGAACAATTCACAAAGTTTGCGCACGCATTCCGCGCCGCTTTCGATCCCTCCTCGCGCAAGCGCATGTGCCAGCGGACCTTCTTTGCCTCCCGTGAGGCAGATCAGGCCGTCTGCATGTTCGGCGGCTTCCTCGGCGGAAATAGAGCCTTCGTCTTTGCGCGCCCGCAATTTCATGCGCGTGATCAGGCGGCAAAGATTCTGGTACCCGGCGCGTGACGCAACAAGCAAGGGATAGCGCCATCCGGTTTCGGATGTGACTTCGGCCCCGATATGCGCACGAACGGAACTCGGACTCTTTTCCGCAGCCAGATAAAAACGCGGCGAGCCGTAAAAACCGTCGCGATCGAGCAAGGCCATCGCCGGCATGCCATACTCCGCGCACATGTGAATCAAGTCTTCCGGCACGGAGGCGCCCTCGAGAAAACTGAAGGCGGAGCGCGCATGAAGCTCGATGTACATCAATCGTAGATTCCCCGCACAAACCAACCCTCGCTGATCGAATCGTAATAAAAGCGATAAAGACCTTGCTGCGGACACGAAGCTGGGTTTCGTCCCAGACGGCTGGAAGGAACCTGAAAGTGAATCTCGAGGTCCCATTCGTCTTGGTGCCAGGCGTCCTCACGCCACCAATCGCCGGAAGTGCGCCATGGTCCGGAAGCGGCAACGATTTCGCCTCGCGTGCCGCGAAAAGAAACGCGCTGCGGACGGCCTTCCTGCAACTGAACATTTGCCGGCAATGGCGGCCGGAACATACGAAAGCCGATCGCGGGTTTGCCTGCTTTTGAATTCGCTATGAAATCGGAACGCTCCGTTTCTACGGATCGGGCTGCATTTTTGCGGCGGGAAAGCCTCGGCTCTTCGCGCGAAGGGGCGAACCGGTCCATGCGAAATTCACCGGGGCGATGTGTGTCCACCAATTGCGGCGAGCCGATATTCGAATCGCCAACCAGATTCACGAGCCGGGCAATGGTCAGCTCTAATTTCTCCACATCGGGAGAAGCCGGAAGAAACAGCCCGGTTTGCACCGCGCGCGGCCGGGCAGGCTCGGCGGCCATAAAAAGTTTTAGGATGGGCGCCGAGGGAGGATCGCCTTGCAATTGCAGACGCAGGAGATTCAAAAGCATCTTGGAATCCCGCATGGGCACGGGCAGCGTCAGGGTTTTTTCATGAGTATTTGATTGATTTTTCCGGCGAGAACTATCGTTTCGAACTTGCAGGTCTTTTTTGCCGGAAGGATCCAAATCGAGCCGCAAATGAATGGCGCAGATCGCCAGCGAGCGCGCTTGCAATCGAGCGCAGAGCTGATCCAGCAGGCGGCCCAAAAGAAATGCCAAGGGTTCCAGCTCTTCGACGGAATCGTCGAGCTCCATTTCCTCTTCGAAACACAAGCCGGGTTCGGCCAGCACCATGGAACGCGCGCCGGCGCCACAGGCCCACTCATGCAGGCGAACACCTTCCTGCCCCAGGCGCTCCGAGAGTTGCAGCACAGGCAACGCTGCCAGGGCTTCGCATGTGCGCACGCCCCAGCGCTCCAGCGTTTCGAGAACTTCATCGGAAGCTCCCAGCACGTCAACGGGCAAGCAACCTAAGCGTTGAGCTTCTTCTCCCTGCGAAATGAGCGTGATTCCAGGAAAGCCGCGCGCGGCATGGATAGCGGCCTCCAGATTCGAAGCAACAGCAACTTGTGCGATCAGGCCTAATTCGGACGCACGCTGCGCCAATTGGTGGGCGATTGTTTCTTCGGAGCCAAATAGAGACGAAAGCCCGGCGAGATCAATGACGATGGTGTCCGGGGCCGTATCTTCCACGCGCGGCGAAACCGACCACCCCAAATCGAGCAAAGCGGCATGGGCAGCTTTCTCCTGCGTGCGGGAACGAGGCCGGATTTGCACAGTTTCGAATTGCTCTGCCAGCGCACGTGCCATGCCTAACTCGATTCCAGCGAGCGCGGCAGCTTCATTGGCAGCCACCACGTTCCACAACGGCGGCGTTCCATCCACGAGCACGATCGCAGCGCCGCGGAGGGTAGGCTCGGCACGAACTACCGCTTGCACTAGAAAGTCCGGAATGTGAATCGCGGCACGCGCCATGAGAGCCTGGTTTCGAATGGAATAACGGTTGCAGCGAAATCCTCCGTTGCAGAGTTGAATTTATTTCGGCTTGGGAGCCGGTATGCCACTGCTTCTATTGCCCCACATCGTCTTTGTTTCGAAAACTGTTTCTAAACTCGTTCGAACACTTTTTGCGTCATTGACCGCGCGCGCCTGAGCAAAGCTGTGGCGAGCGGAGATTTCAATGAGCGGTTGTATCCGAGAGCGCAGGACTTCTGCACGAGCCTGAAAACCATCAAGCAAACAGACAAAGGGATGGCGCGGGGCATGGGCAGTTTTCGTTTCGAATGCCGTGTTCCAATGAGCAGGACCCATGCCGAGCTGCAAGACCAGAGAAGCGCAAGTTTTGGCATTCGATTCCTGCTCGAGCAGAAGCAAAATCGTTGCTGTATCTTCCACGGTTCGGCGGAAGCGGAACCAGGCGTTGAGCGGGACGTAGCGCACGGTTTCCGGAGGGATATCGCTTAGATCCAGAACGATCAAACCGAAGCCGCCGCCTTGCAAAAGCAAATCCGTGGCGCGCAGCGACTGATCTATGTTTCGGCATCGCACCCAGAGCAAATTGTTCAGCTTTACGCCGGCCGCTTCGGCGGAATACGGATCGAAGGCATCGCGTCCATCAATCAGTGCGCAAGCTTCCGGCTGGGCCGTGCGCGCCGCCAAAGCAGAAAGCAATAAGCTGGTGCGACCGGAGCAGGGCGGGCCGCAAATTTCGGTCAGGCTGCCGCGCGGCAAACCTCCGGCCAGAGAGTCAATTTCCGGGATACCAGCGGAAACGGTCTCGATGACTTTGCGGTCGCGATAGGTGAAGGGGGAGGGAACGCGCCCGGCGAGGGCCGTTTCGACGTTTGAGCGTAGGGTAGCGAGGCGCATAGGGCATCGGAGGCAGACGAAAAAGGTCCATTCATTTTCGCTTTTTGTTCGCCTAGGCAAATTCTGGAGGATGCCAAAGGAATTGTCAAGGACTGCGCCACAGACAGCGCGTCTTGGCGGATTTATGGCTCGTCAAGAACGCTATCGCATCGAATGCAATATGCCGAAGCGTATTTCAGGCAACCCTGAGGATTCCGCGCAGAAGAAGATCCCTTCGACTCCGACTTTGCAAGGACTCGCAAAGATTGCAAAGAATTGCAAGGCTTGCGATTTATGGAAGCGCGGAACACAGACTGTTTTCGGCGAAGGCGAGCCCGATTCCAAAGTGATGTTTGTCGGCGAAGTGCCGGGCGATCAGGAAGACCGGGTGGGTAAGCCGTTTGTGGGTCCCGCGGGCAATTTGCTGAACAAAGCCCTTGCCGAGGCCGGGATTGATCGCAGCAAAGTCTACGTCACGAATGCGGTGAAGCATTTTAACTGGGAGCCGCGGGGGAAGCGTCGCATCCATAAAAAGCCCAATGCGGCGGAAATTGCCGCGTGCCGGCCGTGGCTTGACGCGGAAATAGCTAGGCTCCGGCCGAAAGTGATCGTCTGCCTGGGCGCGACCGCGGCGCAAGCCTTGCTGGGAAAGGGTTTTCGCGTCACGCAACACCGGGGCGAAAGGATCGAGTCCGCGCGTGCACCCTATGTGACGGCCACCGTACATCCCTCTTCAATCTTGCGCGCGCCGGACGACGAGGCGCGACACGAAGAGATGAAGCGCTTTGTGGCCGATCTTAAAAAGATTGCGAAATTCATTTCCTGACGCTCTGCCTCGCAGGAGGCGCAGGTCTGGTTTAACTGGCGGCCACATCGTTCGGCATCAACTTCCGCCACCGTTTTCCATTACGGCGCTTACTTCCGAGGGCAGAATTCCGAGATCAACGTAGATGGGACGGAGTAGTTTTCGAATGAACTTCAGGCGAGTGGTGAACCAGACAGCCCCTGCGATGCAGCACAGTCCATTGATCACCAGCGTGTGCGGAGCGCCCACCACATGCGCGAGCGCGCCCGCGAGCAGGCTACCGAACGGCGCCATGCCGACGAAGGCCATCGTGTAATAGCTCATCACGCGCCCGCGCTTATCCTCGGGCACGATGGTTTGGATGATCGTATTGCTGGCGGCCATCTGCTGCATCATCCCAAACCCTGTAAACAACATCAGAATCATGGAAAGCCATAGGACTCGCGACATCGAGAACAGAATCAACCCTGCGCCGAACATGGCCGCCGCAATGGGAATCATTTTACCCAGGCCGAGTACGGTCTTGCGCACGGCGAGCGAAACCCCCGAAATGAGCGCGCCGATTCCCACGGCGCCCATCAGGAAGCCCAGCGTGTGCGGGCCGCCTTTCAGGATGCGTCCCGCGAAGATCGGCATCAGCACCGTGTATGGCATTCCCATCAGGCTAACGATCGCAAAGAGCAACAGGATGGTTCGAACTGGGGCGAATCCTGAAACATAGGCCCAACCCTCTTTGAGCTGTTCGAGCATCGAGGTCGCTTCTCTTTTGACGGCGGCAATGTTCAACCGCATCATCAGAAGCGAGGCGATGACGGCCAGGTAGCTGATCCCGTCAATCAGGAAGCAGTAGCCTTCTCCGAATCCGGCGATCACGATTCCGCCGAGAGCGGGTCCCAGCAGCCGCGCCATGTTCACCATCGACGAATTAATGGCGATCGCGTTGCCCAAATCTTGCCGATCCTCGACCATTTGCACCATGAAGGCCTGTCGGCCCGGCATGTCGAAGGCGTTGATGAGTCCTTGAAACACGCTGAGTGCGAGAATCTCGCGAATAGTGATCACTTTCGCGAGCGTCAACACAGCCAGCCCGAAGGATTGCAACATGGCAAGCGTCTGCGTAATCACCAGAACGTGCCGGCGGTTTAGCCGATCCACCCACACGCCGGCAAAGGGAGCAAACAGAAACGTCGGTATTTGCCCGGCGAAACCGACAAGTCCCAGAAGCAGCGCCGATCCGGTGAGCCGGTAGACGAGCCAACTCGTCGCGATCCGGGTCATCCAGGTGCCGATAAGCGAAATGCTTTGGCCGCCAAAAAAGAGGCGGAAATTCCGGTGCTTGAGAGCGCGCCAGGCATGGGAGAAATCCCGCGTTGGGGATTGCGGCGGTTGGCTCGAGCGTTCCGTTTCAAAATCACTTCGGTTCATGCGGTACCGTTGCCTGCCGTTTTTCGCTAAAAGTCTACTGACGTCGCGATTTCATAGGTTTGATGCGGCCCTGATCTTTCGGTGAGAAGCCGCCGGTTTGTGAAACGCGCCGGAGAGTCTGCTACCCTGTTTGGCAGTAGAAGTGTCGTTCCGCTCTGGGAATCACGCGAGCCTGGGCGCATTTTGAAAGGACCCTAGATTGTGACTTCATTGACGCCAGAGCTGCAAGCTGCCAAGCGAGCGTTCAATTTCAATGCCGGCCCGGGGACTTTGCCGCTTCCCGTGTTGCAACGGATCGGCGAAGAGTTGCTGGACTATCGCGGCACCGGAATGTCGGTGATGGAGATGAGCCACCGGTCGCCTGAGTACGAGGAAATCCAATCGCGCGCGGAACAGGCTCTGCGGCGCCAACTGGCGATCCGGGACGAGTACGCAGTTCTTTTTCTGCAGGGCGGCGGCAGTCTGCAATTCACGATGGTCCCCATGAACGTGTGCCTGCCGGGCAAGCCAGTGGATGTCCTGCACACGGGAATGTGGACGGCCAAAGCGATCGCGGAATTGAAAAAAGGCGTTCCGTACCGGTTGGCGGCCACGACCGAGCCGGAGAGATTTACTCGGCTTCCGCGGGCCGATGAGATCGCCTGTGATTCGAATGCTTCCTACGTCTACATAGCCAGCAACAACACGATCGAAGGTACGCAGTGGACCGACTTTCCCGCGACAGGTGATGTGCCGTTAGCTGCCGATATGTCTTCGGACATTCTTTCGCGGCCGATAGACATGGAGCGTTTCGGTCTGATTTTTGCCGGCGCCCAGAAGAATCTGGGCCTGGCCGGGGTCACCGTGGTGATTGTTCGGCGCGACCTGGCTGAGCGCGCGGACAAGAATCTGCCAACAATCCTACAATACCGCACACATATCAAGGAGCGCTCGCTCTATCACACACCGCCCACATTCGCGGTGTACGCCGTAGGCCTGGTGCTCGACTGGATCGAGGCGGAAGGCGGCGTTAAGGCCATTCAAGCGCGCAACGAAGCAAAGGCGAAACTGCTGTATGGCGCGATTGACGGAAGCGGATTCTATGCCTGCCCCGTTGAGAAAGCCTCGCGATCACGGATGAACGCAGTCTTTCGCGTGGCGGCTGGAAACGAAGAGATGGAAAAGCAATTCGCGAAGAAAGCGGCTGCGGAAGGTCTCGTGGGGCTTGCTGGGCATCGCTCCGTCGGCGGAATGCGCGCGTCGCTCTATAACGCGGTGACACTCGATGCGGTGCAGGCCCTGGTCAGCTTTATGAGCGAATTCGAACGCACGCGCGGTTAAGAGACGCAAAGGTCATTCGAACTCGGGCCGGGCAGGTACCGGGCCTACCATGCGCCCGGAAGAGATTAGCTTTGTATCGTCGTGAGCTGCTCCGCGTTGCGCAACCCCGGAAACCACCAGGCCCAAATCGCAGTTACGACGACTGCTCCTACGCCGCCGAGTATGACCGCGGGCACGGTACCGAACCAGTGAGCCGTCAAACCGGATTCGAATTCACCAAACTCATTCGAAGCGCCGATAAAAATCATGTCCACGGCATTTACGCGGCCACGCATTTCATCCGGCGTGGCAATCTGGACGAGTGTGCCGCGAATCACGACGCTGACCATGTCCGTGGCCCCGACCATCAGCAGTGAAGCGAGAGACAGCGCCATACTGTGTGAGATACCAAACAGAATGGTGAACACACCGAAGGCCGCGACGCACCACAGCATGGTCACGCCGACGCGCCTTCGCAATGGGCGATAGGCCAGAAGGACGGCCATCAAAGCCGCGCCCACCCCCGGGGCGCTGCGAAGAATCCCCAGACCCCACGGGCCCGTCTTGAGGATTTCACGCGCATAGACGGGCAGAAGCGCTACCGCACCGCCCAATAAGACGGCGAAGAGATCGAGCGAGATCGAGCCCAAGATAAGCTTCTGGCGCCAGATGTAGTGGAGTCCCGCCAGCACTCGAGTCAAGTTCGCTTCTTCGCGCGGGCGACGTTTCGAACGCACATGCATCCGCAAGGTAGCGAACAGAGCGATGATCCCCGTGACAAAGGCCAATCCGTAGACGACCGAAGGCCCGCGAAAGAATGCATACACCAAGCCGCCGATGGCGGGACCAAGGATGGTTGCTGTCTGGAAAATCGTGGCATTCCATGCAACGGCATTCGGAAAATGTTCCTCGGGAACGACTTGCGGCAGCAGCGCCCGGCTGGTGGGCATGCTGAAGGACCGCACCACACCGACCAAAACCAGGATGCCGTAGATCGGATAGACGGAGAGAATCGCGCGCTGTGTCGTCGCAAGCAAAAGCGCAGAGCACGCGGCGAACCCGGCATAGCACGCCATCAGGAGATTGCGGCGGTCAAAGCGATCCGCCGCGTGACCGGAGACAAGAAATAGAAGAATGCCGGGAAGGAACTGCGCCAGACCCACGTAACCCAGATCCAACGGGCGTTTGGTCAGTTCATACACCTGCCAGCCGACGGCAACCGACTGCATCTCAAGCGCGATCGTCATGAAGAATCGCGCGAATTCATAAATCACAAAATCCGGATAGCCAAAAGCAGCTCGGCCAGAGAGTCTAGAGTCCGCGGATGCAGCCATTGCTTCTACTGTGCCACAGGTCGAGCGCAAAAATCGAAACGCTGCGGTAGAGGCGTGATTCCCTCCGATTGTTGCGACCGATTCGTACTGCGCTGGTAATCCACATTGTCATGACGCCAGCCTTGCGATTTGAGACCGAGGCCGCAAGCCGCTAAACTCCTTCAGCCCTGCCACACATCTAATGGAAACAAGCACCTGCGGGAGGATTATGCGTGCAAGCGGCAAAACGGGCCGCCTCGTGGCGGCCGGTCTTCTAGTTCTGGCGTGGGCTCTGCTGCAGGACGCCAGCTTCTCAGACAACTTGCCGGACTCCCAGCAAGTGATCGCGTTTCTCAACCAGACGATCGATTGGTACCGCCATGTTGGGGCTGAACAGCACCTTGCCGATCAGCCGACTGAGGTGTTGTTTGTTTACAACGACCGCCAGCTCGCGAACCAGATTCTGACACTGTCGTTTGCTTACGCTCGCGGAGCGGCCCAGTTGATTGCGAGCCAAAGCCCGTCTACGGATCAAGCTTCGAGCGCCGGCTCGAGCAGGGTTCAAGATATCGAGCAGCTCGCTGCAAAAGCCGAAGAAGGAGTTCGCCAAAAACAGGCCGAGCTGGACGCTCTAAAGCAAAAGCTGCCTTCAACGCAGGGACGAGCGCACACTGTGATGGAGTCAACCATAGCCGAGACGCAGAGCGATCTGGAGTTGATGCAAACGCGCCGCGATACGATCAGTAATGTGCTGCAATTTGCCACCGGAAGCACAACCAAGAAAGGCGCCAAGGGCGATCTGCTCGCGCAGATCGGCGAACTCGAGCAATCGGTGCCGGAGGCGCGCAGCACGCGATCCAGTAACGGCGCGGGCCAGGAACAACTCACGAATTCGGCGCCCGCGATCACGGTACCGGGCACATCAAGACAGGACCCCTCCGGCATCCTCGGGCTGAGTTCAGACCTTTGGGCGTCAAGAAACAAAATTCACGAACTCAGCGACACAATTCAGACCACCGACGAGCTCACCAAGGCAACACGCAGTGCGATGTCGCCCTTCGTTTCCACGCTCCAGGAAGCGGCGCGGCAAGCGGATGATCTTTCCAGCCAGCCGCCAGCAAGTGATGCCGCCATCATCAGCCAGAGAACGAACGACATCAACGCCCTGGATGCGCGGTTCAAGCAGTATTCCAGCACCTTCTTGCCGCTTGCAAAGCAGAGCATCCTGCTCGATCGCTACAAAGCAGAGCTGACAACTTGGCGGGATACGGTCGAAAGCCATCAGAAAACAGAATTCAAAAGCCTGGCCGTCAGGCTCATTACCCTGGCAATCGTCTTGCTTATAGCCGTAGGCATATCGGAACTGTGGCGGCGGCTCACGATTCACTACATTCCGGAAGTGCGGCGGCGGCATCAATTTCTCCTGGTGCGGCGCATCGTCATGTTCTTTGTGTTTGCCGTCATCATCGCGTTCAGCTTTTCAACGGATATTGGATCTCTCACCACGTTTGCCGGGCTGATCTTGGCCGGACTGGCCGTCAGTCTGCAAAATGTGATTCAGTCGGTGGTTGGCTACTTCGTTCTTCTTGGGAAATACGGCGTCCGCGTAGGAGATCGCATCCAGATTGCGGGAACGACGGGGAATGTGGTGGATGTGGACCTGATGAGGCTGTCGCTGATGGAATTGGGAGATAGCGGCACGGGGACTGACGGCATGCCGACAGGCCGCACCGTGGAATTTCCCAACGCGATCGTCTTTCAACCTACTGCGGGGTTTTTCAAGCAGATTCCGGGCACTAACTTTAGCTGGCATGAAGTAACGTTGACGCTCGCCACGGATAGCGACTACGGAGTGCTGGAGAAGAGGATTCTCAAGGCAGTGGACGCGGTATTTGCCACTTACCGTGACAACCTAGAGCAGCAATACCGCAGCATGGAACGAACCCTGAATTTGCCAATTGAGATGCCTCATCCGCAAAGCCGCTTGCGCTTCACCCAGTCCGCCCTGGAAATGATCATCCGCTATCCTGTCACGAGCGAACACACCGCGGAAATTGACGACCAGATCACTCGAGCGCTTCTGAATGTGATGAAGAGCGAGCCAAAAGTTAAAGCGGTCGGATCACCCGCAACCACCGCTCAATCGCCCGCGAGCACCTCGCCCGCAGAAACCAAGATCGAGCCGCCTTCGAGCAGCCGATGACGGCTTTCGGATCCAGACTGCACGCTGCGGCGTTCGGCGAGACGTCACTGCAGATTCAGAAACAGAGACAGCTTATCCGCCGTTCTTCCCATGGCGCGCGCCAGACTGAGCTTTGCCAGGTTATGTGCGAAAACGCTGTTGATGTAATCGAGCTTCGCGGCGGTTGCCGACTCCTGCGCCTGAACGACCTCGACGTTGTCGGTTACGCCTGCCTCGAAGCGCTGTCGCGTTAGATCGAGCGTTTCATTTGTGACTTGAATATTTCTCTTGGCCACCTCCACCTGGTTCGCCGCTGCCTGCAGATCGAGATAGGCCTCACGGATGTCACTTTCCACCTGGCTCTTGAGGTCTTCCAATTCGGCGCGCCGTTGAGCCAGGGCGGCATCAGCCTGCTCGATGTCTCCTTCCGTCCGCCCGCCTTGCCAAATCGGAAAACGAAGCGTCGCCGCAGCCGTAAAGGTGCCATGCGACTGAGCGGGATTTGTACCAATCAGTCCGTAATCCCCGTTCACAGCGAGAGACGGCAGTCTTTCCGCGCTTGCCGCCAATCTTGCCCGCGCGGCAGCCCGGACCTGCGCATCGGCGGCTTTCAGATCCGCGCGGTAGTCCATGGCTTCCTTCAGCGCGTCCTCGATGCTAAGGGTTGGAGCAACGGTAAATGGCACGTCGTCGGAAAGCTCGTACTGATTGGTGGGAGGCAGACCGGTCATCCGCGCGAGGTTGATTTTTTGCTTTGCGAGATCGTTCTCGAGGGACACCAGGCGCTGCTGCTGGGTAAGAGCCTCCACTTCGCTTCGGTCCACGTCCACTTGCGCGAGCACGCCAACGCCCCGTTTCTGCAGCGTCTGTTGGTAGAGCGCATTGGCGGTATCGAGCTGCGCACGCGCCGATTCCGCGCGCGCCTTTGCCGCGATCACTTGAAGGTAAGCGCCGCCAACCGCCAAGACGACGAGGTCGCGCGCGTCCTGCGCCCCGAACTGGTTGGCGCGGAAGATTTCATTGGAGGCGCGATAGTTGTTCACGGCGGTCATATCGAGGACGGTCTGTGTAAGATGTGCGCGAAGATCGAAGTAGTTGAAGGGTCCGATTACAGTGGGTATCGAGAAACCCGCGATTGGAGTGCTGAAGCGCAGGCCTTCTGCTTTCAGGTCCACTTGCTCGACATTCTCACTCAGGGTGCCATACAGGTTGGGGAGCAGCGCGCTTCGGGCGACCCGGCTTTGACCTTGCGCCTGGCGCATGGCTTGCGTCATACCCACGGCGCCCAGGTTGTATTCGAGCCCCCGCTGAATCGCTTCACGCAAAGACAATTTGCCCGAGAAAGACATTTTCGCCGTGCTCGGGGTGCTTCCCGCATAAGGGCCCTGCACCTGGACGGTGGGGTTGATGGTATCCACGCTCGTCGTGGTTCCAGGCACGGGCGATTGCGTGGCTTTCACTGACCCGTTCTGCCCGGTTCGGCCGGAAAGCGGTAGAGGCGTTGCCTGCGTTCCCTCCGATTGGCCCGCGGGCGGCCCGGCTTGGCCGAGAGCTTGATCTGTGAGGACGAGCGTTGCAAGGAGAAGAGTGAAGGCAGCCCCGCTGATCTGAATTGACAATCTTGTCGTCTTTTTCATTTGAATGAGGTCCTACCTCTCGAATTAGCTGAGCTGTTTTCGGAATCGCCAGATACTTAAAGTAACGAGGATGATCGTGAAGAGCAGCAGTCCGAGAAAATTGGGCCAGAGCGCCGTGAATCCGCTGCCTTTCAAGGTGCTGGCTCGCACGATCGTCGCAAAGTGATGGATGGGATTCAGCACGGTCACGGGCTGCAGCCACTTCGGCATCGCTTCGATCGGGTTGAGCGCTCCCGACAGCGAGGACAGCGGAGGATTCACGAAGAAACTGGTGAGTTGCGCCTGCTGCGCGGACTTGCTGAAGGTGGCAATGACCGTCCCCAGGCTGATCCCGGACAGAATGCAGAGGGCGCCGCCCGAAAGGAGATAGACTAACCCTCCCTGAAAAGGAAGATGGAAGGCGAATCGAATCACTGCGATCGCAGTCAACATCATCAGCGAGAGCAATAAGAACAGCGGGGTGATCTTGGCAATGATGATTTCCGAAGTGCTCGCCGGGCACATCAGCAGTTGTTCGATCGTTCCGGCTTCCCGCTCCCTGACCATCGCGGCGGATGCAACCAGCGAACTGTTCAAGATCAGAAGCAGGCCAAAGACGCCGGTCACGATGAACCAGGAATCCACGAGGCCCGGGTTGTAGAGAAATGCGGGCCGCAGTTGCACTTCACCCCTGCGGGTAATGTCCGATGCAGCGACTTGCGTGACGCTGGCGTGAATCCCCTGGCTAAGCAGCAGGCTGTTGTACGTCTGAATCACGCCTTCCGCGTAACCACGGCTGATGGTCGCGGTGTTTGCGTTCATTGCGTTCAGCAGGAACTGCACAGTGGTGGGGCGACCGCGCTGCAGATCGCGCGCGTAGTCGTATGGAATCACGACACCTGCATCAATCTTGCCCCGGCTGATGTCTCCGCCGAGACGATCCACGGAGGAATAGTAGCCGGCCAATGCAAAGCTTTTGCTTTCCGTCAATGTTGCGATTAATTCGCGGCTCTCCGGCGTTCGGCTATCGTCCACCACTCCGAGACGAACGTTCGAAACAGACGCACTCAATGCGAACCCGAATAAAGTGAGCTGCAAAACGGGCGGGAGGATCAGGGAAACCGCAAGACGGCGGTCGCGCTTGATCTGGTTAAACTCCTTCCGGATCAGCGCGCGAACGCGATAGTTGAAGAATCGTTGCAGGAACTGTTTCATGATTTACGCCTTCAGTTGCATGCGCTTCATGCCGCGCCATCCCAGGCCGTAGAAGATCGCGCCGATGATGGCAATTGCCAGCACTTTGAACCACACGGCCGGCCAACCGCCGCCCTGCAAGAGCGCGTCGCGCACGGTTTCCATGTAGTAGCGGCCCCAGATGAAATTCGAAATCCAGCGGAGCCCGGCGGGTATATTTTCGATCGGAAAAATCAGGCCGGAGAGCAGAAACACCAGCAGGAAACCGCCAAGAGCAACGGCTTGCATGGCGCCAACCTGGCTCGGAATGTTAGCTCCAACCATCGTGCCGAACGCCGCGACGCAAAATGCATAGAGAATCGTGGCCACGACAAATGGCGTGGGGTCGCCCACCAAGACCAGGCCGAAGTAGGTGAAGAGCAGAATCAGCATGACCCCACATTCGGCCAGTGCTACCGCCATGAATGCGAAGATTTTGCCGAGCAGAAATTCATGCGCGGAGATGCTCGACACGTAGACCTGCAAAATTGTTTTCTGCTCGCCCTCCTTCGCCATCGCGAGCGCTGCCAGCAACGGGGGAAACATTGAAATGGCGAGTACGAAGATTCCCGGTCCGTAAAATTTCTTCGAGGACAGCCCGGGGTTGTACCACAGCCGGATAGCCGTCTGAACCTCCGCGGGATGCGCCACGCCCACGTTACGCTGGTTGTAGGCGCTGGTGATCTCGGACGCATAGGCGGACGCAAGTTTGGCCGTATTTGCGTCGGACGCGTCCACGAGCAACTGGATCGGGGCATTCTCGCCGCGCGCCATGGCCCGTCCGAAATGAGCCGGTATGATCAAAACAGCGCGCGCCGCGTTGGAAACGAGCGCTTGTTCCGCTTGCCGGTCCGCCGGCCAGGAGACGATACGAAATGTGATCGAGGCGCGAAACGCGTCAATCAGATCGTGCGAAGCGGGCGAGTCATCGAAATCCTGCACGACGATTGGCAGATCGTTCACGGTAAGCGAGATCGCCGTGCTCATCAGTACCAGCAGAACGAGCGGCAGCGCCATTGCCAGCGCGAGCGTGCGCCAATCCCGCACGATCTGGATAAGTTCCTTGGTGGTTTGCGCCGCGATACGCCTCATTTGCGCTTTCAATCTTCCCGGGCGACTTTGCCCTGTTGGCGAGCCTGTTCGACGATGCTGACGAAAACCTCCTCGAGGGAGAGGCGTGCTTCTCGCGCGCTGATTACCTTTACGCCGTTTGCTTCGAGCCGCTTAGTAGTTGTTTCCTTGCCAGCCTCCGCATCTTCGTCGGTGATGATGTGAAGCCGGTCGCCGAAGAGTGAAACTCTCCATGGCTCGGTGGCGTTCCTCAGTACATCGGAAGCGCGCTGTGGCTGGTCGGTTATGAACTCGAGGACGTGGCCGTGTTGCTGGCTCTTGATGCCGCTTGGCGTGCCCTCGGCAACCAACTCACCGGCAACCATCATGCCGAGCCGGTTGCATTGTTCGGCTTCCTCGAGATAGTGCGTCGTCACAAGGATCGCGGTACCCGCGTCGGCCAGGCGATTGATCATCGTCCAGAATGCACGGCGCGCGAGGGGATCAACGCCTGAGGTCGGCTCATCGAGAAAAAGGATGCTCGGCTCGTGCATGATCGCGGCGCCAAAGGCCACGCGCTGCTTCCAGCCTCCCGGTAAACTGCCAGTCAGTTGATTCTCTTTTCCTTCGAGACCCGAGAAAGAGAGCACCCACCATGTCTTTTCGTCGCGTTCCCGGTCGGGCACGCTATAGACGCCGGCGAAAAAGTGGAGGTTCTCCTTGATGGTCAGATCGTCATAGAGAGAAAACTTCTGCGACATGTACCCGATGCGCTGCCGCACGCCTTGAGAGCGAAGATCGCCACTCTCGCCCGCGAGCTCCATGGTTCCGCGCGTCGGATCGAGCAGCCCGCACAGCATTTTGATAGTGGTTGTCTTGCCGGCTCCATTCGCCCCGAGGAGCCCGTAGACTTCTCCATACTGAATTTGCAGGGTGACGTTCTTTACGGCGGTAAATGATCCGAATTCCTTTGTCAGGTTTGACGCCCCAATCGCAACCTGCCCGCGCAGGTCACGGTGGTCGTGGTCCGTTGGAAATTCGATGCTGTGCACTTCCTGCCCCAGGGCGCGCAATTTCGCAACGAAGGTATTCTCAAGGGTCGGCTCATCCACGCGGATCTCTTCCACGGAAATGCCCGCTCCGTTCATTTTTTCCTGGACGGCTCGCTTGGCTTCTTCCGGATCGGTCACAAGCACGTCAATGCGATCGCCGAACCGCTGTACATCAATTATTTTCCGGCCCGGCCCCGCATCCTCGGAAAGAATGCGCTCAGCCTCGCTGATGTTCGACGTGCGCAGCTCCAACCGCTTCGCGTGGAGGCTCGCCTTCAATTCCGCCGGTGTTCCAATCTGCTGGATTTCACCCTGGTGCATCAGCGCTACCCGATGGCACCTCTCGGCTTCGTCCAGGTACGGGGTGGCCAACACAATCGTCAAGCCGCCTGCCGCCAGATGAGCAAGCGTGTCCCAGAACTCCCGGCGCGAGACTGGGTCAACACCCGTCGTCGGTTCGTCAAGCAGCAGCACGCGAGGTTGTGGAACCAGCGCGCAGACAAGCGCCAGTTTCTGCTTCATGCCACCGCTCAACTTGCCCGCCAGCCGGTCCGAGAAGCGGTCCATATCAAACATCTGGAGGTATTGCCGTCCGCGCGCGGTGATTTTGTCTGGAGGAACGCGGCGTAGGTCACCGGTATAGCGAATGTTTTCCATCACGGTCAGGTCGGGATACAAACTGAACGCTTGCGTCAGGTATCCGGTCTGTGAACGCATGTCGCGGGCCGGCCCTCCAAAGACTTCTGCTGATCCCGACGTGGCCTCCATGACGCCCGCCAAGATATGAAAAGTGGACGTCTTGCCCGCGCCGTCGGGGCCAATTAGGCCAAAGATCTCCCCGTGCCTGACTTCAAAGGAAATTCCGCGAACTGCTTCGAGCGTGCCATAGCGTTTCCAAAGGCTCGCGACGCGGATCGCTGCTTGCGCGCTATCCGTTTGCGAGAGAGGTTGTTCGGCGGGGTTTGATACCGCGCCGATCACTGGCTGCGCCTGGTTTTTGGCCACATGTCGCCAATGACGAGAATCTCGCCGTCGGCGGGCATGCCCGGTTTAGCAAAACCGAATCCGCTCTTGAGATCGAGTTTCAGACCCACCACTTGCTTTACGCGGTCCTCGCGGAAATATGTGTTTTCTGGCGTAAACGTAGCCTGGGGATCAATTCGCGAAACGTACGCGTTAATGGGCTGGTTGGGATTTGAATCGAGGTAGATTCTCGCCGATTGGCCTACCTTTACTTTGCCGATCTGTCCTTCCGGAACAAATCCACGGAGGTAAACTTTGGTCAAATCAATCAGAGTGACAATCGCCGTCCCGGCCGTCACGACCTCGCCGGGTTCGGCGGCGCGCGTTGCAATGGTTCCGCTGAACGGAGCTTTGACAATCAGATCCTGACGGTTGGCCTCCGCTTCTGCGAGTTGAGCGTGAGCTTGCTCGCCGCTTGCTGTGGAGCTTGCGATCTCCGCTTGCTGCTGCGAGATCTGCCTGCGAACCATCGCAACCTGAGCTTCCCGAATATTGGGGTTGTCCAGATTGGCTTTGGCTGTGGTTAAAGCGCCTTCCTCCGCTTCGACGCGGCGCTTTGCGGCCGCCACCGCCGCCGCCTGTTGATCGGCCGTTGCTGCAGCCTGGAGGCCCTGGCGCTCGGAAACCGCCCCGGACTTGGCCAGACGCGTATATGCGTCTTTGTCAAACGCCGCAATTTGATACGACGCCTGCTGTTGCGCGAGATCGGCTTCCGCAGCGGCGAGATCGGCTTCGGCTTGGCGCACGCGCCCTTGCGCATCTACTCTGGATTGCGCGGTCTGCAATTCGTTCTGGTGCAACTGCTCCTGAAGAATGGCGATTTGGTCGCGGGCTACGTTTGTCTTTGCCTCCGCCTCCACGAGCGCCGCTCGCGCCGCGGCCTCGCGGTCGCGAATCTGTTGGTCATCGAGAATGGCGATCGTATCCCCGGCATTGACGGCATCACCTTCACGCACGCGGATTTCGAGAATGCGGCCGGTCGTTTTTGACGCAATTGCTGAATCGTCCCCTTCAATCCGGCCGCTCAGAGCAACGATGCTTTCCGGAATCTTTGGCGCCGCAAAGAAGAATTTCCAGATGAAGAACACCGCAAGTGCGAGAGCTACAAGCAGAATGATCGGAAGCACCCAGCGGCGCGCGGGCGAAGCGGTGGCTTCGCGTGCAGGGACGCCCGGATTCGGTTGCGGGCGGGTCTGCTCAGGAGGCCGCTCGACTGTTTGCTGTTCAATCATGCTGTACCTCATTTGTGCCATTGCCAGGCTTGTCGCGCCCCGATCTGATCTCGTGAAGATAAGCGAGTGAAAAATCTGCAATGTGATCGGCGATGCGATCCAGCCGCTCCGGAATCAGCTCGATATTCGGTGAAAGCCGCTCCAGCAAGGGACCGGCAAAGGCATAGAAAAGAATCTGCCCCATGACGCTGTAAGCACACAGCCGCGTTTTTTCGTCCTCGGCGGCTAAGCCGATGATTCGGCCGATCAGACCCAACATGCGTTCGTAAATCGGCCGCGCCACTTTGTTGATCATGCGTGCCAAAGCCGGCGTAGGCTGGGCGATTTCCCTGACAAATAACTGAAAGTACCAATCGGGCAGGCCATCGTTGGCCAGACCACGGACTCTCGCGCGAATCACTTCGCGCAAGACCTTTTCAGGAGAGCCACTTTGATCGAGCGCGGCGCGCATCTGCTCCACGTGAGCGGCGCGGGCGCATGCGCCCAAGACCTCGCCGTAGAGTCCGAGCTTGTCTTTGAAGTGATAATTCACGGCCGCGACATTTGCACCCGCCCGCTTGCAAATTTGTCGGATCGTCGCCGAGTAGTATCCGCGTTCCGCAAAGACGTGGCCTGCAGCGTCGAGCAGCTTCTGCCGCGTAGCTTCCGAATAGCGAAGCTTGCGCGTCCGCAGTGTAAGTTTCCGGACAGCATTGGAGGCTGTGGCCATGCTCAAACGCTAGTTTCAAACAACCGCTTGAATTTGTCAAGCCTTTCTCCATGCGATGCCACTTGGCCTTCGGGTACCATTCGTCTTCCATGTTTCTCCGCGGCTGAAGCTGGAACAATCTGCCCCGTCGCTTCGTAAATAACAACCTAGCGGAGAAAACACCATGGCTGCCTGGCTCCAGGATCTGAGATACACATTGCGACGCTTTTCCAAATCACCCGGCTTCGTAGCCGCCGCCCTGCTCTCCATCAGCCTCGGCATCGCCGCCAACTCCACCATCTTTTCGATGGTCAGCAGGTTCGTGTTGCGCTCCGCTCCCGTCGGTGACCCCGGCACTTTGGTGACCCTGCACGTTACGAACCACGACGAATGCTGCAACGCTTTTTCCTGGCCCCTCTTCGCCGACGTGCGCGACCAAGCTGCATCGTTTTCCGGAGTCGCGAGCTATTACGAGCTTGTGCCCGCCTCCATCAGCGGCAATGGCGAGCCCGAACGTGTGTGGGGCCAATCGACTACGTCCAATTTCTTCGATGTCTTGCAATTGCCCATGACGCTCGGCCGCGGATTCACCAGCGACGAGGAGCTTCTTCCCGTGATTGTCCTTGGTCACCGGCTCTGGCAGCGGCGCTTCGGCGCCGATCCGGCCATCGCTGGTAAGACCGTCATCCTCTCCGGCCGGCCCTTCACCGTGGTTGGCGTCGCGCCACCCTTTTTCCGTGGCATTGACCTCATCCTCGACTGCCAATTCTGGGTCCCACTCGGCGATCTGGATCAGTTGTTGCCTAACACGAGCAACCTCAACTCGAGGAACTACCATTGGATACAGGTGGCCGGCCGCCTGAAGCGTGGTGTCACGCGCGCCCAGGCTGCTGCTGAACTCGACGTGCTTGCGCGACGTTTCAACCGGGCTCACCCGGAAGCAGAGAAGGACGGCGGCTTCCGCTTCGAACCAGCCGGCTCTTTGCCCCCGAGAGACAAGAACAACGTGATCCTATTTCTCGGCGCGCTCTCGGTGGTTGTGCTGCTGGTCCTCGGCATTGCCTGTGCCAACGTCGCCAATCTGCTCCTGGCACAGGCTTCGGGGCGTCAACGCGAGATGGCCGTGCGCTTGACCCTCGGTGCCTCGCGCAGCCAGTTGCTGCGCCAGATGCTCACCGAAAGCATGCTACTCGCGCTAGGCGGCGGACTGCTTGGCGTCGCTGTTTCACTGTGGGCCACGCGAGCCCTGTCCGTGTTCCGCTTTCCAGCGCCAGTACCGCTCGACCTGAACGTCAGCGTTGATTGGCGGGTTCTGCTGTACACCTTCGCTCTGAGCGTCGGCACCGGACTGCTTTTCGGACTGGCACCCGCGTGGGCCGCTTCGCGCACCGTGCTCTCCAGCGCACTGACAGGTGAAGACATCCTTGCCCGTCCCGGAAGCCGCTGGAACCTGCGCAACATTCTCGTCGTCGCGCAGATCGCCATGTCGCTTGTCCTGCTCTGCGCCACGGGGCTTTTCCTGCGACCAATTTCACGTCGATGGCCGTTCGTCGAAGGACACCGACGCCAATGTGGAACTCTACATGGTTTCTCCGGGCTACTTTGACACCATCGGCACTCCTCTCATGGCTGGCCGCGACTTCGCCAACGAAAGCGCCACATCCCCTAAAGTTGCCGTCGTGAACGAGGCTTTTGTTCAGCGCTTCTTCAAAAATGAAAACCCCATCGGCCATCTTCAACGCGGAAACCATCGAGGAACACCTCCGGGACGCGCTTTTTCTGCCTCGCCTGGCCAGCACGCTGTTCGGTATCTTCGGGGTCGTCGGGCTGCTGCTCGCCGCTGTCGGACTTTACGGCGTGATGAGCTACTCAGTCAGCCGCCGCACGCGTGAGATCGGCATTCGCATGGCGCTCGGCGCCCAGGTCAGTGCTGTCCAGCGCCTCATCATCCGCCAAGGTATGCTGCTGGCCTTGATCGCGATGGTGCTTGGCCTGGCCGTCGCGTGGGTTGTAGCGCAGGTCTCCGCAGCCTTTCTATATGGAGTTCGTCCGCACGACCTGGTGACCTTCACTGCCGTGCCGCTGTTTCTGGCTGCCGTCGCGCTTCTGGCCTGCTGGATCCCGTCGCGCCGCGCAGCCACTGTCGATCCCCTCACGGCCCTGCGCCACGAGTAGCGCTCAACGGTTCGGATACGTCATGGCTGGAGCGTCCCGGCGGCCCATCGTGTCAAACATGAAATAAGGCCGCGTGAGGATCAGCGCGCCCCCACGCCCGCAATCCAAGAAACAACCTTCGCGAATTTCATCGGAGCCTTCCCTTGCCCTCCACTACCCTCCTGGCGGCTCGAAGTCCAGGGTAGGTGAACCTCGCAGCGGGCAGCATTTCATAGTGCGCCTAGGCGTCTCAATTGTTTATTGATACAGTCGGGGAAGTGAAATGAAGGTTCGCACGAAGGTATTGGCGGCAACCACGAGCTGGGCACTGCCGTTCGCAATCCAGAGACCCGCAATACTCGACATGGCTTCAGAATAAGATCGAGGCTTAAAAGGCGATGAGAGAAAGATTTGTATATGCGGCTTTGGTGTTGGTGATTTGTGGAGCGATTTACCTGGTGACCCAGGGAATGAACCTGCTCAACCAACCCAGTGATTTGAAGGTGGCGGGTGGCGTAGGGCTGATCGTCGCTGTGATTGTGCTTTTCCCGGCGGCCATACGATGGATCTGGCACCACAAAACCACGCCACACAGCCAACTGCATTCGATAGGAGAGAAAAGATGACGCGTAAATATGGAATGCTGGCAATTCCTTTGATCCTTGTGCTGTTTTTTATAGGGTGCGCGAAACGGATTGGGCCGGGCCGCGTGGGAATCAAAGTGGATCTCGCAGGATCGCAACGTGGCGTTGAGGACCTGCCGATTCGCACGGGCTGGGTTTTCTACAATTTCCTTTCCTCCACAATCGTGGAATATCCGACGTCGGTGCAGACGGCGAAGTGGACCAAAGATCCGAACGAGGGATCGGTGAACAACGAGGAAATGTCGTTTAACACGAAAGACGGCCTGACCGTGTACGGCGATCTATCCGTTTCCTACCATCTGGATGCAAACAAAGTTCCCGCGTTCTATGTAAAATTTCGCAACGACGACATCGGCCAGTTCACGCATGGATTTCTGCGAAACGTGGCACGCGATGCCATCAACCGGACCGGGTCGCAATATACGGTGCAAGAGATTATGGGCGAAAAGAAATCCGAGCTGGAACAGAATTCGCGGCAGGACTTACAAAAACAGGTGGCTGACATTGGCGTGGTGATTGATCAGTTTGGTTTCATCGGTTCGCCGCGGCCGCCCCAATCGGTGATTGACGCGATCAATGCCAAGGTGCAGGCGCAGCAAATCGCCGTACAGAAACAAAATGAACTGGTGCAGTCACAAGCGGACGCAGCGAAACTGGTGGCAGCAGCGGAGGGTCAGGCGAAGGCGCAAGTTGCGGTGGCCAATGGCGAAGCGGAATCGAATCGAGTGCGCGCGGCGTCCATCAGCCCGAATATTATTGAATGGCAGAAACTGGCGGTGACGGATCGCTGGATTGCGAAGTGGAATGGGCAGGTGCCGCAGGTGCAGACCGGCACGAATGGGCCGGGGATGCTGCTCGATATCAAGCCAGAGCGGTAAAGCCAGCGCGTCCTAAAACAGTGACCGTCTATCCCTCGAAGCTCCAAATCGAGGTTTTTGAACTGGAAGAGTTTCACGCGAATTCGCAAAATTGTAAGAATTGGCTCCCCGACCTTCCGAATGGGTGGCCATTGGAGCGCAAACAGGTCCATCGAGGTGGCCGATCCACCGTTACTTCCTCCAACGGAACTTCTGGCCAGCGAAGAGAGACTGCAGTTGTCTGAACAAGCCGTAATACGACAAACGGAACCCAACAACTTGGATAGCTCTACACTACGCGACTTTGAGGGACCAATCTCCATCCGGCGAGGCAACTGTTTGCATTTCTGTCAGGTGCCCCCGATTACTTCAGCTTTGCGTACTCAGACTTTGCAGCGATGAGGATCGGGATGTCCGGGTCGGCGTCTTTCCACAGTGCCAAGAAGGCTTGGAAGGTCTTTCCAGCTTTCGCGGTGTCCCCCGCGAGCGCGGAGGCGCGCGCCAATCCCAGGTAGGAAAGCGAGTAGAACTGTCCCCAATAGGAGTGTTGCCAGGCACTGCCCCAATTGGCGCCCTTGTGATCCAGGATCTTTTCGAACTCAGCCGCCGATCGCAGCGCGAATCGCGGGTAGCTGCACCGCATTCCAGAGGGTTCCGTTTGGAAACAGCTTCGAAGTCTCCCCGGCGAGCTTCTCCGCTTGGGCCGCATCGCCGCACATGGCCAGTGCCAGCGCAGGACGCCCCAGTCGCCGCACGGTCTGGCAATTACCCGACAGCGCATCGGCACGCACATCGGCTTCTTCGAAGCCCGCCGCGACGCCCCGGAGCCCTAGGCGCAGCGCTGTCTCCGCGGCTCGCTGGTACAGTTTGCTCGACTCGCGACGCTGGCCAAGAGCATTTTGATTGGCCGCCTGCAAGCCAAAGCTGAGGTACTCCGCCGGCTTGCCTGCGAACCATTGAATCTCCCGCGCAGCTGCCGCATCATCGCCCTCGACGTAAGAGATTTCGAGAAAGCGCTGATGCATCCTCGCTCCGCCGAGTCCCTGCGCCCGCAGTTTCTCCGCTAATTGCTTCGCCTCGGCGAGCCGATCCAGGCACATGTAGGCGTCCAGTTGGCGCCGGTACAGAGGTTCAACGTTCGCCTGTAGCCCAGTCGCTTCCTGGCCCTCCTTGAGCCCCTCTTCGAATTGCCCCAGGTCTATGTACTCGTCACTCAAGTTGTTATGGAATCCCCAATAGCGGGGATATTTCTGGACACCTAACCGAGATGCGTCAATCGCTTTGTCAGATTGGCCATCATACGAGTAGTAGGTAGCCGCAATGAGGTCCCGCTCAAACTCGGAAACTCGGTCGATCAAACCGAAAGCTCTTTGTGTGTATTCCCTGCTGCGCTCTATGTCCCCGGCATTGTTGAACGCGACGCCGAGCATGAAGTAAGCCATCGCGAAATTTGGATCGAGTGCAATGGCGCGCTCAAACAACGGGACAGCGGCCAGAAATTGGCCCTGGCCCATCTCGGAATAACCCACGGTGTAGTTCTGGAGAGCTTCCAGCGATGGAGTGGTGGCTTGTTCGAGCGGACGATTCAACTTCTGGATCGAGCCGCGCGATTCTCCGAGCCTGGCGCGCATGGCCGTCGCGGCGGTTCCCACTGCGTTCAACACGTGTTCCTTGTCATTCGCCTGGATCTGCTCACGAGCGAGTGTTGCACCACCTTGGCAAGTGATCGCCTGGAGTGTAACGACGTAGTCCTTACCCAGGCTCTCGATGGAGCCGTCTATCGTAGCCGCAACTCCTTCTCGCACGCCGACGTCATGCGCGATCTGGTTTGTGATGCGCCCCCCGGCAGGCAGGCTCATCAATCGCAGGTCCTGTTGCACCTGCTCGTCGTCTATGATTTTCAGAAAGGGCGATTGCTCAAGCTGGATGGCGAGCCCCTGCCGCAGCGTCCCATCAAACACCGTGTCGCCGGTCGTGTTGGTAAAATCAGCGAGGACAATGGTGTCCTTGTCCGTGAGCTTTGGCGTTCGGTGGAAATAGAAGTAAGTACCAACGGCAAGTGCCGCAACAAATAGAGCAGCGGGGACAAGCACCTTCCAGCCCAGTCTTAACCTCTCGCCTGAGTCACCTACTTCGCTCATCGATGCAGGCAGCCGAGCCGACTCTGTATCGCGTTTCAGCCGTTGCAAATCTGTGCGAAGGTCAGCGGCGCTTTGATACCGCAGCTTTCGGTCTTTCTCCAATGCCTTCCCGATGATTTCGTCCAACTTTGATGGGAGTCGTTGAGTAACCTGTGAAGCTGAAACAGGTGTCCGGTTCAGAATCGCTTCATAGATGACCGCAGCACTATTTCCCGGAAATGCCATCTTGCCTGTCGCCATCTCGTATAGAACCGCTCCGAAGGAAAATAAATCCGTACGCGCATCTAGTTCTTCGCCCCTTGCCTGCTCCGGAGACATATAAGCCATCGTACCCATCGTCGCGCCCGGGCTGGTTAAGAACTCCGAGGCAGTGGCGGTCGGCATCTGCGAAACACCGACGCTCGTGCCAGCAGGGACTACTTTCGCCAGACCAAAATCTAGGACCTTGGCGTTCCCATGTTTGGTCACAAAAAGGTTTGCAGGCTTGATGTCCCGATGGATTATGCCTTGGGCGTGCGCTACCCTTAGCGCGTCGGCGATTTGAATTGCCAGTTCCAACATTTCGTCTAACGGAAGCGGCTTGCCGGAAATGCGGTGCTTCAAAGTCCGCCCGTCCAGAAACTCCATGACGATGAAAGCCTGTCCGTTCTCCTCGTCAATCTCGTGGATGGTACAAATGTTCGCGTGATTCAGGGCTGATGCGGCTTTGGCCTCCCGCTGAAACCGGCTTAGTGCCTCAGGGTCTTTGGCTATATCATCCGGAAGGAATTTCAGGGCGACGAAGCGATTGAGTTTGACGTCCTCGGCCTTGTAGATGACGCCCATCCCGCCGTCGCCTAGTTTTTCGATGACGCGGTAGTGGGAAATCGTGCCGCCGAGAATGGAGGAGGAATCAGCCACGGTGCATGTTACGCCCGCCGCCCCAATGCAGGCAATCGCAACATAGGTTGGGATAGCGACCGATAAACGCGCTAGTGTTGACTTAACTGTTGACCTGACAGATCAACTCCCTATTCGGAAACTGTCCAGAAGTGGTATTGTGCAAGATCGCGCACAATATCAATTGATTCCTTCCAGTGGCCTCCGAGGGCCCTGCAATCGAGATGACAACCCTTCGGCGCAGAACTGAATGCTCTCGCGATATTCAACCGATTGAAAAATTTGAGGTTGGCTCCCCGAACTGTACGATTTGCGAACCTTTAGTTTTGAGTTCCCCACCTTCTTCCGAAAGCAAAGAACCCGCTGATGATCCTGCGAAGGGCCCGCGGGTTCGAATTCCTCCGGGCGCGCCACTCTTCCTCTTCAATCAAAAAGCTTTATCCAATTCCTACAGCTAACTCGGTTTGGGTACAAGTACTAGTTGTTGCTCTCGAACTGGGGCGAAAAGCTCAAACCCGAGCCCCATCTCTTCAGCACAGGCCACCTGCTGGGCTGGGCCGCTACCAACAATCTGCGTGCGTCTTCTCGCATCTCTGGGCGCGGCGGCACCGCCTCTGCTGCGGGGACTGCCTCATGGCGATACAACTTGTTCACACTCGCGAACATCTATAAATTTCTCGTTTCCTAAGAGGATTAGCGGATGGTATCATACAACTGATAAGCATTGTGACACAGGTCGTGGATCGCCTCTCTTCCAAGTTCGGTCTTATCATGGTCCTGAGGGACAACGTCGCAACGAGACGCTATCGCCTCTTCCGCTCTCTGATTTTATTATTGCTCATTGGCCTGGTTGGCGGCAGCGCGGCAGCGAGCGCAGACGGTCAGAATCCGCCTGCCACCTCGCTTGGACCGGGCCCACAGTTTGCAATTGCCGATTTCGACGGGGACCTTCGTCCAGATGTCGCCAGCATACGAGCTGGCGCAAACATCGCCGGCAGCGCTAACTACTGGATTCAACTTCAACTCACGTCAGCCGGGCGACAATCGATTCAACTTATTGCGCCTGCAGGCGGCCTCCTAATCGAGGCGCGCGATGTCAATGGAGACAACGCTGTTGACTTGGTTCTCGCCACCGCGTGGTCTAGAAAACCCGTGGCGATATTTCTTAATGATGGCCACGGCGGTTTTTCGCGGGCCGAACTAGCCTCATTCCCTGGAGCATTCAGCGATTCCAAGACGAATTGGGTTCCCACCAAGAACCTGCCAACAGACACGGTTGGCGTGCCGCCGCAGTCGGGCGCTGGCATTTGCGCGGAAGGAAAAGTCTTATTACACGAGCGATCCCCAGCGGGATTGATTCCGCCTTCCAGTGCCGGTTTTCCGATTAGCCCTTTCTTAGCTTCGCAGTCAGGGCGCTCACCGCCGTCCGAAGTTCTCTCCCTCTAAGCATTCGGCTCATCGATCGGTAAACCTACGCTCTAGCTCCTTCGCGGTGGGTCTACTGAACGAGGTCGTACATCGCCTCTCGACTTCCCTTGGAGACCACGAGGCCATCCAAACTGAATCTTGCAGTCAGACGTGAGGTCATTCAATGAAATACACGGAGTCCCGAGTACTTGCTCTGACTTTTGCCGCAACACTCGTTCTTGGAGGCTGCGGCAACGGCAAAGTAGATCTGGCATCGGAGGCACCGCCGCCAGCGCAGGTTGAGCATGAGCAAGACGGAAGTGTGATCCAAGTGGATCATCCTGAGCAATTTCCGCTCGCTACGGCGGCTGCGCACAATTCCAGAGCGGAGTTGGTTGTGACTGGTGTCGTGGCTGCGGATGTTTCCCGGAACGTGCCGGTCATAACGCTGGCCTCCGGACGCGTCGTGGATATTCACGCGCGTCTGGGCGATACGGTGCAGAAGGGCCAGTTGTTGTTGCGCGTTCGAAGCGCCGATGTCTCCGGGGGCTATTCCGACTACCGCAAGGCTGTCGCCGACGAGACCCTGGAGCGCACGCAACTCGAACGCGCGAAGGACCTCTGCGCTCACGGGGCAATCTCAGTGAGCGACCTCCAGATCGCCCAGGACACGGAAGGCAAGGCCAAAGTCGATGTTGAAACTACAGCAGAGAGCCTCCGGCTGCTCGGCAGCGACCCCGATAAGCCGAACGGCGTAGTGGACATCTACGCACCTGTCTCGGGAGTGATCACCGACCAACAGGTCACTAATGCTGCAGGCGTGCAGGCATTAGGTCCCAACCCTTTCACGATTTCGGACTTATCGCAAGTTTGGGTTGTCTGCGATGTGTACGAAAACGACCTGGCCAATGTGCGCGTGGGTGATACCGGCGAAATCCGTTTGAACGCTTATCCCGGTCAGGTCTTCGAGGGCAGGATCAGCAATATAGGCTCGATTCTCGACCCCAACCTCCACACGGCAAAGGTGCGCATAGAGGTGCGCAATCCTGGGCTGATGCGGCTGGGCATGTTTGTGACGGCCACGTTCCGTGGCCAGAAGCAGGAGATGCACACGGAAATTCCGGCCACCGCGATCTTGCATCTTCACGACCGCGATTGGGTCTTTGTGGTCGGAGGCGACAACAAATTCCGGCGTGCGGAAATCACTAGCGGGATAACGCTTCCCGGAAACATGCAAGAAGTCATCTCAGGCATCAAGCCGGGCGAACAAGTTGTTCAGAATGCGCTCGTGCTCCAGAACACGGTGGAGCAATGAATGATTCGTAAACTTGTCGATTTTTCCCTGGAGAACCGCTTTCTTGTCCTCGCAGCCGCGCTGTTGCTGTTTGGCTGGGGCGCGATTTCGTTCCATCAACTTCCCGTCGAAGCTTATCCTGACGTGGCGGACAACTACGTTGAAATTATCACGCAGTGGCCGGGAATTTCCGCGGAACAAATCGAGCAACAGGTCACGATTCCGCTCGAAATCGTGATGAACGGCATCCCTCACGTTGTCCACTTGCGCTCGTTCTCGCTGTTCGGGCTCTCCGACTTGAAGCTGATTTTCGACGATGAGGAGGAGAACGTCTGGGATCGGGAGAGGGTTCTCGAACGACTCTCGCAAGTTACCTTGCCGCCTGGGGTAGTGCCGCAGATGGGTACCGACTGGAGCCCAGTAGGACAAATCTACTTCTTCACGCTCCACAGCACCAATCCTCAATATGACGTGATGGAATTGAAGTCGATTGAAGACTGGGTGGTTGAGAAAAACTTTAAGGCCGTCCCCAATATTGTTGACGTTTCTAGCTTCGGTGGTCCCACGCGCGAATATCAGGTCCGTATTGATCCCAACAAACTGATCTCGTACGGACTCAGTCTCGCCCAGGTGGAGCAGCAGCTTACGAACAACAACGCGAATGCGGGCGGCAGCTTTATCGAAGCCGGCCTCCAGCAAGTCAACATTGGCGAAGTGGGCCTAATCAAGAACGTCCAGGATATCGAAAACACAGTCATTATGACTAAGATCGGCACCCCGCTGCGCATGAAGGATATTGCCGAGGTCGCGCAAGGGCCGAAGATTCGGCTCGGCCAGTTCGCCCGAGCAATTCATCGCGAAGATGGCAAAATCATCGATAACGACGATGTGGTTTCAGGCATCGTGCTCCTGCGTAAAGGCGCAAATGCGGACGAGGCGCTCCGAGGAATCAACGCGAAGGTCAAAGAACTGAATGATCACATCCTGCCTCCCGGCGTGAAGGTCGTCCCGTTCATAGACCGCAGCGACTTGGTGAACTTCACGACGCATACGGTGCTCGACAATCTTGCGAAAGGCATCATCCTGGTCGTAATCGTCCTCTTTCTATTTCTCGGTAATTTCCGGGGGGCAATTATCGTCGCGCTTACAATCCCGTTTGCCCTGTTGTTCGCCGCGACAGGTCTGCGCCTAAAGGGCATTCCCGCAAATCTGCTTTCTCTTGGCGCGCTGGACTTCGGAATGGTTGTGGATGGCGCGGTGGTGATGGTCGAAAACATTGTTCGCCACTTGACCCTGCGGCAAAACGCAAATAGTTCAAAAACGGTGATGGAGTCTATCAGCGAGGCCGCGCATGAAGTCCAACGCCCGGTGTTTTACGCAATCACCATCATCATTACGGCGTACTTGCCCATTTTCACGTTGCAACGCGTAGAAGGGCGTCTGTTCAAACCAATGGCCTGGACCGTAGCATTTGCGCTCCTTGGCGCGCTCCTATTTTCCATTCTCGTTGCGCCAGTCCTGTCGAGCATTTTATTCAAAAAGGGCGTGACCGAATGGCGCAACCCAGTGATGGAATTCTTGAAAACGAGGTATCGCGATGCTGCGAGATGGGCGATCGAGCATCGCTTCGTAACGGTTGGGGTGGCGGCTATCGGTTTGGCTGGCGCCCTTTATCTTGTCGTGGGCGGCGTCATCGGTTCTGAGTTCCTGCCCCATCTGGATGAAGGTGCACTCTGGGTGCGCGGTACTCTCGCGTCCAGCACAGGACCGAGTGAAGCCATCCGGCTGTCGAATCAGGCTCGCATCCTGCTTTGTTCTTTTCCTGAGGTGCCTCAATGCACGAGCCAGGTAGGGCGTCCAGACGACGGAACGGATACTGCGGGCTTTTTCAATACGGAATATTTCGTGGACTTGAAGCCCAAGGAACAGTGGCGGCCCGCCTTTCACCAGGACAAAGATGAAGTGATTGCCGCCATGAATCGCCAACTGGAAAAACTCCCTGGTGTTACATGGGGTTTTTCTCAGCCCATTGAAGACAACATGGAAGAGGCGGTCAGTGGCGTGAAGGGCGAGCTTGCAACAAAGGTCTATGGCGACGACTTGAAAGTGCTCGAGGAGAAGGCCGACGAGATCGTGAACACGATGCGCCAGGTGAAGGGCATCGAGGACCTGGGAATCTTTCGCGCTCTCGGTCAACCGAATATCAATTTTGAGGTAGATCGCGAGCAGGCTGCGCGCTATCAAATCAACGTCGCGGATATTCAGGACGCCATCCAAACCGCCGCCGGAGGCACTGCTCTCACCCAGGTATTGCAAGGCGAGGCGCGATACGACCTCGTCCTACGCTATCTCCCGCAGTACCGCACAACGAAGGAAGCCATTGAGAACATTCGCTTGCTGTCCCCCTCTGGTGAACGGGTCTCACTCGCACAGCTCTGCAAAATAGCAGAACAGGACGGCGGTTCGGAAATCTACCGTGAAGCAAACCAGCGGTATGTCGCGATCAAGTACAGCGTGCGCGGCCGCGATCTTGGCAGCGTTGTTGAGGAAGCAATCAAGAAGGTGAAGGCACAGGTTCAATTACCGCGCGGGTACCACATTGACTGGGAAGGCGAATACGAGAGCGAGAAGCGCGCCCAAGCGCGGATGCTCGTCATTGTGCCGTTAACTATCCTCGTGATCTTCGTCATTCTCTACACCATGTTTCGCTCCCCAAAGTGGGCTGCGCTCATTCTCGCCACTGTTGCGACGGCCAGCATTGGCGGGCTCTTTGCCCTTCTGGTCACTGGGACCCACTTCAGTGTTTCGTCCGCCGTCGGCTTCTTGGCGCTGTTCGGCGTCTCCGTTCAAACGGGCGTCATTATGCTCGAATACATCAACCAGCTACGCGCCCGAGGACACTCGATCGAGGATTCCGCGATTGAAGGAGCCGTGCTGAGGCTCCGCCCCATCATGATGACGATGCTAGTGGCGACACTGGGCTTACTGCCCGCAGCGCTGTCGCACGCCATTGGCTCCGATTCACAGCGGCCCTTCGCGATCGTCATCGTAGGAGGCCTGATCGTCAATTTAGCAATGAGCATTTTTATCCTGCCCACGCTTTATGTGTGGTTCGCGAGAGAAGGCGACAGACTCCCCGAGCCGGAGAAAGCCTTTGAGAGTTAATCCTATGATTCGGCCTTCCTGGAATATCTGCAGAGACTTGAGCGGAGGGAGCACAAACGCGACAGGTAAGCGAAACAGCACGTTTAGCGGGCTCGACGAACTGAACGGAGCTTGAAGAGGTGTAAGGCGTGTCACACAGCCTTGTCCTACTCTCTGCTGGAGTTGTCACATTTTCTTGGCTCTTCTTCATGCTGGCCGACTACCGCTGGGAAAAGAAGAAACGTCGCGGTCTGGATCTAAAAGTTCGGCCCGCCAGATTCGGAACGCAATCTGAGCGGGCGGAATACGAGTGGTATTCCTGGATTCGCTATTTGGCCGTCATACTGGTGACCTACTTGAACACAGCAGGGCTGATGACTTCTGAGCCTGGGAATACAGAAGGCATTGTTTCGCCTATCCGTATAGTTTGGGCGTTCTCGTTTGTGATTTTTCTCTCAATCGTCCTGCTCGCGATTGACGGCTACTGGGATCGAATGCGGCGGCGCGGGTTGAACAGAATTCATGCAAGTTTGTTCTGGTCGTACTTCTGGCTTAGATACCCGGTTCTGATCTGGACGACCATAACCGCGACGAAACGTGGCCTGCAACCATGAATGAGCCGAAAAGGTCGGCCAGAAGGTTACACTTGGGAACATTAACGGAGCAAAACCTCCCGGCAACGAGGAAAGCAGTCGACGATGCCCTTTATCGCGCGAAGGAGAACGGACGCGATAGAATTATCTTCGCGTAAAGCTCGCTCAACTCTAATCATCGATGTGGCATTAAAGACATTTGTGAAGGGCAACGGTCAGCAGGGGAGTATCTAAGCGGAAATTGTCGCGAGAACCCGGCTACTTAAGCGGATGCGAAGGCGGAGCCGATGCGCGACGCTGGTTGCTTGCTCTCCAGACGTACTGCCCGGTTCCATTGATGTAAGCATCCTTGCCATTGACTACCACACGGGCAAGCCCGTTGCGGAAGTCGTGGGCCTTGTCGAAGGCCGAGTACTAATCATGGAATAATTCTAGCGCTGATTGACCAGGCAGAGCTCCGAATCATGTTATGTATTCAATCTGGCAGGTAACTCAGTTTGTGTCAAACTGACCACGAAATCGCCGCACAACATCTTTCACTCTGAAAATAAAGTCTTTCCGAGATCTGTGGGGTTGGTGTGCAGCCTTGCATTTTGCACGATCATTGCACACACGTGCACGAGACCCTGCTTTGCAAAGCAGAAATCAAGAAACTGAATGGCAAATGGGTGAGGGCGGAGTGGCCACTCAATTAGTCATAGATCGCTGGGTTACGGACCGTTGCTCTGACTGCGGGTCATGCATGACGCCGCACTATACGCAGAAGAAGCATAAGGATGGCTCCGTCTACCGCATTCCCTACTATCGCTGCACAAAGACAATGCATTTCGATAATTCCGCATGTTCGGTCAAACACGTAAACGCCGATCACCTGGAACGAACCATTATCGAAAAACTCGCGGAATTGAGTAAAAACGAAGCGTATTTGAAAATGACGGTCGAGGAATTGAATGGAGATCTTGAACGCAAAGTGGAGCCTCTCGAAAAAGAGGCCGAGCGGATCAAGAAGAGATTACAGGAGATCGAGCAAGAAATAAGGCGCTACGTCAAAGCCTTGGGGCAGGGAACGATCTCGATTGAACGGTTGGAGACTGAGATTAGTGCGTTGGAAGTGGACAAACACGCGTTGCAAAAACAATGGGATGACCTCGAACGAAAGATAAACGAATCAGCCAGCAGGGATTTTAATGCCGAAGTGCTGCAGCGAACGCTCCGAGACTTTCAAGCCGTCTTTAGCGCCCTGAATCCACCGGAGCAATTGGAAGTGTTTAGCGCCGGATTTATTGGACACTGAATTGAGTGTATTCATGCCGCGGCTCCGAGTGCAAGGATCTGCTGGCGAGCCTGGGCGGGCGTGAGGTAGCCCAAGCGCTGGACGATCCAGCGCTGGTTGTAACGCTCGCGAAATTCCGCCAGTGCGCATCGCAGTTCCTCGACGTTGTGAAACACCCTGACCCACAGCAACTGCTCCTTCAGGGTGCGAATGAACCGCTCGACGCAGCCGTTACATTCCGGCTGGCGCACGAACGACGGCGAAGACTCCATGCCCAGAAAGGCGATTTCGGCTTGGTAATCTTCGCTCATGTACTGGCTGCCGTGGTCATGCCGGTTGCGGATGCCCACCGCTGCGCCGGCGCGGAAGCCGCCGCAGTAATCGCGTACTGCTTGTCGTAGTGGTTCCAGCGCCTCGAATCGCGTGGCCTTCTTGGCCGCGTGCAGGCCCACGCATTCCGCGGTGCAATGATCCACCGCAGCGAATACGGTCACCTGGCCTTGCTCGACGGTGACCGTCAGGGTGTGGTCGCTGGCCCAGATTTCGTTGGGCCGCGCGGTGAGGATGGTGCCGGTGTGGGGATTCTCAGGCTTGGGGAGCGTGCGTGACGGCGCTAGCAACTGCGCTTCGCGCATCAGCCGCAGCACCCGTGCCTTCGATGTGCGCACTTCCTGGAAGCGCAGCCGCGCCCATACTTTGCGATGGCCTTCGCCGTAAAACGGCGAGGCCGCCAGCACCTCGCGAATTTTCCCAAGCAGCACGGCGTCACTCCAAGCAGTCTGCGGTCCCCGCCGCCGCAGAACCCGGTCCGGCCATGCGGCGAGAGCCCGCTGATGATAGAAACTGGAACGCGCCATTTCCCATTCGCGGGTGACACGTGCCACGCTGTAACGTCGTTCCGTGAAGGGCGAAGCGGCGCGGCTCATGGCTTCGACCTCCGCCAGACCAAAGGGCGTCCGGCCTCCATGCGATGAATCTTTTCGCGCAGCAACTCGTTGCTCATGCTCAGATCGGCGACCAGCGATTTCAGCCGCTGCGTCTCTTCGTTGTCGACATCGGCTTCCCGCGCTTTCAAGTTCGCTGCGCCGCCCTCCAGGAACTGATCCCGCCAGCCGGACAGCGTTGCGGCGGTCACGCCCAGTTCGCGCGAAAGTGTTTCGAGGTCTTCTCCACGCAG
>Ga0182024_10000076_pt1 | contig 189075 bp, 169 predicted proteins | sample P32metaG_FD_120480 | JGI IMG/M metagenome (GOLD analysis project Ga0182024, IMG submission 120480) | Permafrost microbial communities from Stordalen Mire, Sweden - P3-2 metaG (Illumina Assembly) | ecosystem: Environmental > Terrestrial > Soil > Wetlands > Permafrost | place: Sweden: Stordalen...
GGGCGCGCGATTCCGATTGCGCAGTGCAACAATGTTTATATTTTTCCCGCGGTGGGCCTGGGCTTAGTGGCATCGCGCGCGCGGCGCCTGACAGACAGGATGATGCAGGCCGCGGCCAGAGCGCTGGCCGAGCATTCGCCCGCGCTCGAAGATCCGCAAGGCCGTCTGCTGCCGCCTCTTCACGATCTGCGCCGCGTGGCGTTGGAGATCGCCATGGCCGTTGGACTGGAAGCACAACGCGCGGGTCTGGCGCCGCTGACGACTTCAGAAACGCTGCGCGAAGCGGTGAACGCGGTGCGCTGGAACCCCGAATATCCACAGTTGTGAGGCCCTCCATATTTGGCAGCGCATGGCGCTGCCCCACAACCCTAGTTCGATAACGTAACCAAATGCTGGCCACGCGGCAAAACCAGAACATTTCCTGAGCATTCGGGTTTGGCTTCCGCGCCGTCGATCTCAACTTTGCGGGGCAGTCGCTCGAGTGTGGCCATGGCCCGGGCGCTGCTCTGATAAGCGAATTCGACTCCGTCGGGCGTCACTTTTGCGGACTTTAACTCGCCGTTGAAGTCGAGTATCTTCAATCCCGTAGCTTTTTGAGCCGGTTCAACCGAATGAGGTCCGCGCGGCAGCCAAAGCGTTTTATCGTTCAATACCGGCCACGGCTTTCCGTCCACCAGCGCAGGCCCGCGCCAGGGAACGCCCGTGCCGCGCCGCGATTCGACGGCCAGCTTTCCGCCCACCATCACCGCCCGGTCGACCGACGAGGCGGCTGCGGATAAAAGCGCTAGATCCGGAGAAAGAATGGAGTTCTCGAAGTAAAGCGCAACCCTGGGAAACGCGGCCGCCGCGGTATGGACCAGCTCAAATAACTCCGTACCGGTCTGCTGCCTGGTGGGGTAGACGTCCTGGTAGCGCTCTACGACGTTGATATCGATCGCTAATTTGTCCTGAGCGGGAGTCAGGCCGGAATAGCGGGCGGCGATTTGCGGATATCGCTGCGGCCCGAGGTTCCAGATGGTCGCGGGATCCTCTATCAGAAAAGTGAAATCGTGCGCTCCGAGCATCGGCAACAGCCGCGACGCGTCGGCGCCGATTTTTTCCCGCATGGTGGTGTCGAAACGGTCGTCGACGTGGGTCAGCGCGAGGTCCAGATGAGGCTTGGTTTTGCGGATATCGTCAATCTGCGCCAGCCATTCCGCCTGCTGGCGGCGCGCTAACTCGGCCCTGAAGTCGAGAAATGCCGCCATTTCCGATGCTTTTGGAGTTTTTGTCCGGAACAATTCGATGGGATCGAAGCCGTGCTTTTCGCGAAATTCGGCCCGCACATCGTCGTTCATGGGGGTCAGGCGCGCGGGGTTGTCGATACCTTCCAGCGATTCGAAATAAAGCTCGGCCAGGTTCACACCGTCCCAATCGAAACGCCCGATCAGGTCGCGCACCCCCTTCGAAATCTCGGCAAACGCCGCGCGATTGGTCAGATTCATGAGCTTTCGCCAGTCGAGCTGCGCGTCTTGGAGCAACGCCGTTTTTTCGCGCCATTCCGGATGCCGATCCCAGAATTTTTCGCTGACGTGCGGCAGTTCCAGCCACGCATAGACCACGATCCCGTGGCGATGGCAGGCTTCGATCAGCTTGCGCAGATACTCGTCGCCGGCAGGGTCGCGCTCCCAGTAATGCCACGCGGCAACATGCAGCGCGCCGATGCCGGCGGCCTTCCAGCGCACGGCGAAATAATCGAGGTCGACGCGCGAGCGGTACGCGGAATCGAAGAACGCCCATAAACGTTGGGAGCGAAAGGGCGCTTCCAGGCCTAAGTCGGCCAGCGCCTGCGGGATGTAAGGAAAACGCTCATATCCGTGAGGGCCTGGAGACGCAGCGATCCATAGGACCGCGCCTTTGGCGCGTTTCATACCGGCCATTAGAGGTACGCCCTGCCAGCGCTCCACCGCGAACACGCGCGCCTCCTTCGGCATTTCGAACACCGGCAGATCGAGAGGTTTCTCCCACACGATATGCAGCTTGGAGGCGCGAACATCCTCGACGCTGCGGACGATGACGTGTGGTTTGGAAGTGGCGCGAAACCCGAACGATTCGGCGAGTGGAGATGGTCCTTCGAGGATCAGGATCACACCTCGATCGAGTCGCGACTGGCACTCCTCGAAAGACAACTGCGCGCCATGGGCGAGGACCAGAACATCGCCCGTCGCGTTCTCTCGAAGGCCGATGGAGGACAGCACCGCCGGCCAGGCGCCGGTATCGTCGCCCATGACATGAAAGGAGAGCGTCGGAGCGGCAATCGCGATGCCAGAACAAAAGAGGCTAATGAGTAAACGCATACCAGACTCCGATCCGCAGGTCGTTAAAATTCGGGCCGCGCGGATTGCCTTGATTGATGAGATACGCTCCGCGCAGCAGGCTCACTGAAAAAAGCACCGGCACTCGCGAACCTTCGAATTTGAATTTCATGCCGGGGCCGGTTTCGACGTAGTTCGCCCAATACTGGCCCAGCATGTCGACGGTTGCGTTCGCGTTCCAGTAAAATTGCGTGTGCAAACCGCCGAACGTTTCCGATTCGCGCATGGTAATACCGGCGCGGTTCTGCGAATAGAGCAGCGTGTCCTTATTCAGCCGGCTGACGTAGATGCCGTCGTCGTTCGTCTCGGCGAACAGTCCATGGCTGCCGCCGGCGAGCTGATGCCCGAGACCTTTCACGTACGACACGCCGCCGCGATAATCGGGCAGCAGGCGGCCGGGATCGGCGAAGGTGGGATTCAATCGCAGGGATTCGCCGGCCTCGAACCATCCGAACGCGCCGTAAACAGGCTTGGTCGCGACGCCGAGGGCGAGGATGATGCTGCGCTCGCTCAGATATTGAGGACCGTAGTTGGCCAGGTAGACCTCGCCTCGCGAATCGCCGACGAGGCGCAGGGACAGGTATGGCCGCAGCCAGGAGTGTTTGAGCCGCAGCTCGGTTTTGGCCTGCGCATAAACAAAGACATCGTTCCAGCGGGACGAGTACATGGGAAAGACCCAGAGTGCAGTGCGGAAAAGCTCGATATCGGGCAGGAGGTTGTGATACGCGCGCGACGCTTCGGCCGAGACCGCCGGGTCCGGGCTGGCTCGTGCGAGGTCGAACCAGCGCACGGCTTGCCGATCGTCCTTCAACATGTTGTAGGTCCAGCCGAGCTTCAGCATGACGCCGTAGTCTTGCGGATCGTTCTCGTGGGCGATCCGGAAATATTTCAGCGCGTCCTGCAAGAAGCCTTTTTCGAGGCTTTTTTCGCCCAGCAGCCGGGCTTGGTCATTGGCAGGCTTCGGCTCGGCAGGCTTGATGTCTTCCGGTCGCTTTTGGAGATTTTGAGGCGTCTTCATAGCGGTGCGGACACGCTCGGCCAGTTCGCGATCGCCGCCGGCCAGCACGCGCTGCAACAGGGGCAGAGCGCCATCTTCGTCGCCCCTGGTCCAGCGCAGCAGGCCAAGCTGGGCCACCGACAGCAGATCGTTGGGCGCGCCCTCCACCACTGCGCGAAACTCCTTCTCGGCCTCGACGCGATTCTTCATTTCCATGTGCAGATACGCCAGCTCGCGGCGCAGCTCGACGTTGGTGGGGTCCACCGCCAGGGCGCGCTGGAACTCATATACATACGGATAGCGTTTCGGGAGCAGCTCGCGCGCGTCTTCCGCCACGCGAGGATCAGCTCCGCGCGAGGCCGCCAGCAGCACCGCGTTCGCATCGTCGGCGCGCGACATCAGAGCATAGACGCGCCCGAGGTCGACCAGCAGCGCGCGGCGGTCCCGGCGGAGGGCCCAGGCTTTTTGATAATGCTCCACGGCGAGCGGCCATTCGTCGCGCTGTTCCGCGAGCCGGGCCAGTTCCTCATGAGCGCTGAAATTATCGGGCGAAAGCTCCAGCGCCCTGGTCCAGCGGGCGATGCCTTCCCGCAGGGGGCGATCGATATTTTCAAAAGCCTCGGCCGCGATGGTGTTACCGGTTTTGCGAATGCGGTCGAAAATGCGGCGCGCCTCGGCCCGCTGCTTCGTCTCGTAGCAGAGAAACGCGTATTCGAGGGCGACCTGATCGTCGCGAGGGTCGAGACGCCTGGCCTCGGCGAACTGGTCGCGCGCGGCCTCGTTTTCGCCGATCTTGAGAAGCGTGTAGGCCAGATCCTTGCGCAGAGCGGGCCGGTCGGGCGCGATTTTGACGGCCTCGCGAAAGGAAGCGATGGCGCGGTCGTAGTCCTTGGCGCGGAGGGCCTCGTAGGCTTTCTCGAGCGGAGCGTAGGCGGGGTCAGGGATCTGGGCCATCGCAACCGTGGCGGTCAATGCGATGGTCAGTACAATCAGGATTCTTCCTAGCATTGGCTTGCCCTCTTGGGAGTAGTGGGGTGAGGGGGAGAGTTTTCTCTGGGGGAAATTATGAACGTCGGCTAAAGCCGACGCTGCAAGCTGAAGCTCGCGCCACGCGGGTCGTGATGGGTCGCCTCGAACTTACGTCGCGCTCCTTATGCCCTTTGGGTATTCGCACGCAGGAAACTTGCGTAGCCCGGTTCATCGAGCGTCCCGGCCGCCAGGTTCAAGACTGCCTGGGCCGCGTCCTGTTCGCTGGCCGTGAAGGCGTAGCCGTTCACTTCCAGAAACAGGACGCCGACAACGAAGCCGGTGCGCTTGTTACCGTCGATGAACGGATGATTGCGGACGATTCCCGCCGTATAGGCCGCTGCCATGTCGATGATGCTGGGCGACTCCGCATAAGCGTGCATCTGCTGCGCTCGCGCCAGAGCGGATTTTAGCAGGCCTTCGTCACGCACCCCCGACGCTCCGCCATGCAGCGCAAGCAAGCGGTCGTGCAGTGCCAAGGCGTCGCGCTCGTCAACCCAGATTGGCTTTTTCACTTCGCTAGAACGTGCAGCGTGTTGCGATAACGCGCGATGATGTCCTCGGCCTTGGCCATTTTCTTTTCGAAGGCGGGATCATAGGGAGTGAGCCGGTAGCTGCCGTCGGGTGCCTCGATCAGAAACAGAGGCTCTCCGTCCTTCGTTCGAAGACGGTTGATGACATCCTTCGGAAGAACCACCCCGAGCGAATTGCCGAATTTGCGGACCTTGAGTTCGACCACTTGCCATCTCCTCTTGGTTATTACTATTGTAATAACACTTGGCACGCCCGGCAAGGCCCAAAACGCGCATGATGAAAGCATGGCGCTCCAATTTACGACCTCTTATATAGAAGACTCGCTGACTCTGTTCCGACAATGTAAAAAGATCGCCGACGGCGCGATGGCCCAACTCACCGATGAGCAGCTTTACGCCGCCCTCGATGGCGAAATGAATTCCATCGCCGTCATGGTCAAACACATGGCGGGCAACATGCGCTCCCGGTGGACCGATTTTCTAACGACCGACGGCGAGAAACCGGACCGCTATCGCGACAGCGAATTCCAGGACCCGCCCGCCGGCCGCGAAGCTCTGTTAAAACTCTGGGAGCAGGGCTGGAACTGCCTGTTTCAGGCGCTGGAGCCTCTCACCGATGCCGATCTGTCGCGCACCATCACCATCCGGGGCGAAGCCCATTCCGTGATGCAAGCGATCAACCGCCAGGTCGCGCATTATTCTATACATTGCGGACAAATCATTTTCCTGGCCAAACACCTTCGCGGAGCCGGCTGGAAATCCCTCAGCGTGCCGCGTGGACGATCCGGCGCATTTAATGAAAAAGTCCTGCGCGGCGAGGCCAGCCAGCGGTAGTCCTCTACAGTAAAAGCATGGCGACACTCGGATTCATCGAATACGCGGACGCTCCTCCGGAAGTCCGCGCCGTCTACGACGACATCATGTTGACGCGGCAGACCGACTACATCAACAATTTCTGGAAGGCGATCGCGCACGATCCGGCGACGCTCAAGCGGACATGGGAATCGGTGAAGCAGATTATGGCTCCCGGCGCGCTCGACCCTCTGACCAAGGAGATGGTCTATCTGGCGATCAGCGCGTCGAACCAGTGCGGATTCTGCATCGCCTCGCACACCGCCGCCGCCCGCAAGGCGGGCATGACCGATCGGCAGTTCGCCGAGCTGATGGCTGTGGTGGGCATGGCCAACGAGACCAATCGACTGGTGAGCGGCTATCAGGTCGAGATCGACGAACGTTTCAAAACCTGAGTACTTGAAGCAGGTTGTTATAATCGTCGGTCCACAACCTCGCGCCTGGACGTTCTTCGATCGCCGACGAAACGCTCGATATTTCCGGCCGGGTGAAAAACTCCGGATTGCCGGTCATTAAGACCCATTCGGCCTGCGCGTAGAGATGCGGGTCGTCTTTCGGACTGCGGACGACTCGCGCCGTCAAGCCTTCGCTCCGGGCCAGTTGTGCGACGACCGGCGCCAGGTCCAGATATTGATTCGAGACGTGGACCGCCAGAATTCCCTCGGGCTTCAGGCGAGTCAAATAGAGACGGAAAGCTTCCCGGGTCAGAAGATGCACCGGAATGGCGTCTCCCGAAAACGCGTCGGCGATGAAAACGTCGTAGAGCGGTCCGGTTTCGCGCTCCAGCGACAGGCGCGCGTCACCTAGCGCGATGCCGATCGAGGCTTTCGAATCGCTCAAAAACGTGAAGTGCGATTTCGCGAGCTCGATCACCTGCGGATTGATCTCGTAAAAATGAAACGAATCGCCGGGCTTGCCGTAGGCGGCCAGCGTACCCGCGCCGAGGCCGATGATGCCGACCCTTTTAGGACCCGCGCAGCAGAATCGCAGGACTAAGCCCACGCCGGAATCGGGGCCGAAATAGGTGGTTGGTTCGCCGCGCCTGGCAGGGTCAAGATATTGCGCGCCGTGCTGCACGGTGCCATGGTAGAGCGTGCGCGTGTTTCCACCGCCGCGGACGGATTCCACCACGCGCAGCGAGCCGTAGAAATTGCGCGTCATCACGATTGCATCCTTGTGAAAGCCGCGGGCTTCTTCGACCAGCGCGACGGCCATCGCGACGGTCACCGCGATCCACAGCAACCGCTGCGCCCAGGCTCCTTGCCAATTCAGCCACAACGCCAGCACGGCCACGAAGAAAAGCGACAGCGGAAATTCGTAAATTCCGGCAAAAATATGGGGCGCGATCAATCCGGTGAAGATGGCCCCTAGGGCTCCGCCCAGGGCGATCATCAGGTAAAACGACGTCAATTGCGACGCCGCGGGCTTCAGGCGGCTCAATTCGCCGTGACAGAACATGCAGGTGAGGAACAGCCCGATGGTGAACAGAGGAATCGCCACGGGAATGGCTTCGCTCACTTGAATGTCGTACAACGCATAGGCTAGCGAGCCGAGCGCGACGGCCAGCAATCGGAGGAATAATCCGCGCTGGTACCATCGCGGACTCTCGAAGCAGATGATGAAGGAGAGCAGGTAGACGGCCAGCGGAAGAATCCACAAGAACGGCACCGCCGCGACGTTCTGGGTCAACTGATTGGTGGTCGAAACCAGCATCATCGATCCAGCCGCGGCCAGCAGCAGCCATGGGACGCTGTTCTCTCGATGCTCCCACGGAACGTCTTGGATCGAGGCATCGGAGCTCGGGCTTCCGAGCCACCCTGCCCCTCCGCAGAGCACCGCGAACACCGCGAATCCGCAGGACCACAACAAATCCTGTACGCGCGTGGAGATGCGAGGCTCGATCAGCAGCGGATAGGCCGCCAGGGCGAGAAGCGCGCCGACGTTCGACAACGCGAACAGCCGGTAAGGCTCGGACCCGTCTCGCGAGAGCCATTTTTGAAGCAAGGGACTGGTCGCCGACAGCAGAAAATACGGTAGCCCGAGCACCGCCGCCAGCATCGCCAGAATCTGCCACGCCGGATCGCCGGCGCCCGACGGCTTCCATCGCTCGCCGGGCATCACCGGCAGCAATAGCAACGCGGCCGCCAGGAGTGCGGCGTGCACCCACGGCTGCCACCGCGCGTTCCGCCATCGCGTCAAAAGATGGGCGTATAAATATCCGGCCAGAAGCGCGGTCTGAAAAAAGACCAGGCAGGTGGTCCATACCGCCGACGATCCGCCGAACCACGGCAGAATCAGCTTCGCGAAAATCGGCTGGATGAGGAAAAGGAGGAAAGCGCTGAGGAAAATCGTCGCGCCGTAAAGAAGCAGACGCGCCGTCCCGCGCGAACTTGGCATCTGCCAATTTTAACGGAGTGCGTCACACGGAATCGGCATCACCAGTGGCGCACGCCTAGCGACACTCGGGTGGATGCCCGGCCTGCATCGAGACAAGTCTCGACGCGGCACGCACGAGTGCGTACGCCACATGGCTGACAGAATTTTGCCGGAAAAATCGCCGCCGGTGGAACCGGCCTCGCGTATCTCACCTATCTCGGCAGCGCAGAGGAACTCTCCCAAGGACCCCTCCTGAACGGCGCGAACCTCCTCTCCTTGCTCAGCGCCGATAGCGCGGGCAACGTCTATCTCGCCGGCAACACCGGCGACCCGAAATTTCCCGTCACCGCCGGCGCGTATCAAACCGCGTTCGCCGGAGGGCCTGTGAGCACCTTCGGCGTTCCTGCCAATACCGACGGATTCCTCGCCAAATTGAAGCCCGACGGCAGCGGCCTGGTGTGGGCGACGTATCTCGGCGGCTCCGGCAACGACGCCGTAATCGCCATCGCTGTCGACCCCGCAGGCAACGTCTGGGTTGCCGGCGACACCGCCTCTCCGACCTTTCCCAATGCTCAGGGATGGACCCAGGGCGGCGATTTTCTGGTCGAGTTCAACTCCATGGGAACCGCTCTCTCCTACTCCGCGCTCTACCCTGCCGGTACGGTCGAGCAATCCGTCGCCCTCGATCCCTCCGGCCTGGTTCACGTTGCAGGGATGAACGGCTTCGTCCGGCCATTGCTCCCAAGGGCGCTCCCTCGATGAAGATTTTCAATTTCGCCGCAGGTCACCATCAACGGCATGAACCTGCCTCTGCTGTACGTCTCCGCCGATCAGATCAACGCCGTCGTGCCGATCGGCCTTGACAGTGGCGTGGGCGCAACTGTCCGCGTGATCAACGGGACCAGCGTCAGCCCCGCGTTTCCCGTGTGGATCGTCCCGTCCGCGCCGCAGGCATTTCCTACCGTCTTAAATCAAGACGGAACCATCAACTCGAAAACTAATCCCGCCAAAGGCGGTTCGACGATCACGTTCTACGCCACCGGCTGGCCCTCGAATTTCTCCGGTCTCGGCGACGGCCAGATCGTGACCAATGCGCAGGACTCCTGCGGAGGAAACTGCCAGGTCAGCGCGACCAGCAATGTGTACTCTCCCACCGCGACGGTTACCTACGGAGGCATCGCGCCCGGGATCGTCGCCGGAGTCAGTCAGTTCAACGTCAAAATCGGCGCTATCCCGACGCTCTACGGAACCTTTCAATTCAACTTCCTGCTCATCGGCCCGGGATCCCTCACGCAATCCGTCTGGGTCGCGCCCTGACGCTATCATGAGCACATGCGATTCATCCTCTTCCTCATAACAACCCTGGCGATCGCTGGCGACTTCACCACATCACTCGGCGATACCTACCCGTACGCGATCTCTGCAATCACTACGGACTCCGCAGGCAATACATATGTGGTGGGCAGTCGCATAATCGGCGCGAATGCCTTCCGTATCGGCACCGACGGCCTTACGAGCCCGATAGGCGCCACTACCGACGTCTTCGTCTCCAAGCTCGACCCTAACGGCAAGCTCCTGTTCACCGACACCTTCGCCGGCAAGGGCGTCGACACGGGCACCGCCATCGCTGTCGATCCGTCAGGAAACATCTACATCGCCGGCAACACCACCTCGCCCGATTTTCCGTTGAGCAAGGCGCTCCAAGCCCAACCCAGCGCCTACGGCACCGGATTCATTATGAAGCTCTCGAACGACGGCGCGACGATTCTCTATTCCACTTACTTCGGAGGCACGCTGGGTCAGAGCGCAATCACCTCACTGGCCACGGACGCGAACGGCAATCTCTATCTGACCGGCTACACGCAAGCCTCCGACTTTCCGCACACCGCGGGAATGCCCTTCGGCACGATTACTCAGAGCCCTGCACTGGCCGGCGCGATCCTTGCGTCCATCTCCGCAGCCGGCGACAAGATCCTGTACTCGGGCGCGATCCCCATGCCGTCCCCTTGCCCCGGGGAGCAACCCTCCTGCCTCAGTGGGCCCGCGGGGAGTGGCATTGGGATTGCCGTCGACGCGGCAGGAAACGCTTACGTCGCGGGTAACAGCTTCGCCAACCTTCCCACCACGCCGGGCGTGCTCACTCCCAACGGCATCGGCGCATTTGTCGCCAAGGTCAATGCCGGCGGCACGGGGCTCGGCTATCTCACCTACATTGGCTCCGGTCAACTGGGGCCGCCCTTCGGCGTTTTCGAGTACAATGTCTACGCGATCGCGGTAGATGCGGCCGGGAATGCGTATCTGACTGGACTGACCTTCGACCCGAACTTTCCCGCCACGCCCGGCTCCTATCAGCCCGTCTCCCTATTCCCGGGCGCGGCGAAGGGATTTGTCGCCAAGCTCAACCCCACCGGCAGCGCGTTGGTGTGGGCGACCTATTTCGGCGAGGCGACGCAGCAGTCGCCCGGTTCGTCCATTGCCCTCGACGCTGCCGGAGATGTTTGGATCACAGGCACCACCCCTTCCTCGACCTTTCCCAACGCCAATGGATGGACGACGGGCCCCGAGTATCTGGCCGAGCTGAATGCCGCGGGCTCTAAACTGACTTACTCGGCGCTGTATCCCAGCGGCACCATCGCGCAGTCGGTCGCAGTAGATCCCTCTGGCCTGGTCCACGCGGCGGGATCGGCCGGATTCATTTCCGTCATTTCGCCAGCCGCGGCGCCCATCGTGAAAATCTTCGCGTTTCAAAACGCCGCCGGCGCCGCCGTCGTCACCGCGCGCGTCTCACCGGCAGAAGTGATCGCCATTTACGGCCCCGGCATCGGCCCTGCGGCCGCTGTATCGGCTACGCCCGCCAACGGCTTCTATCCCACCACGCTCGGCGGCGTGCAGGTTACGGTCAACGGCGTTAACATTCCTCTGCTTTACGTCTCCTCGAACCAGATCAACGCGGTCGTGCCGATGGAGCTTTCAAGCAATGCCTCCTCCACCTTCCGCGTCATCAACGGGCCAGCCATCAGCCCCGCCTATCCGGCGTGGATCGTCGCCAGCTCGCCCGGGGCGTTTGCGCCGGTGCTCAATCAGGACGGCACGCTGAACTCGCCATCGAATCCCGCGCAGGGCGGCTCCATCGTGACGCTCTACGCGACCGGCTGGCAATCGAGTTTCGCCCCGCTTACCGACGGTCAGGTCGCAATAGTGCCGCAGGACGCCTGCCTAGGGGCCTGCATCGCAAACGGTTTCATCTCTCCGGGTTTTATGACGCCATATCTCTCCCTCCCGGCCACGGCATTGTATGGAGGCGCGGCTCCAGGTATCGTCGCCGGAGTCACTCAATTCAACGTCCAGCTCGGCACAGTCACCAACCCTCCCTCGACGGCCACGGCCGCATACGGCGTCTCCGTGGGAACTTCCAACAACTTCGTTTCCGTGGGGGTGTGGATCACGCCTTGACTTTGGTCCCCCTTCTGTTGCAGATCGCCGTGATCCTCTCCGTCTGCCGCCTGCTGCACGAGCTGTGCGAGCGCATCGGCCAGCCTCCGGTCATCGGCGAAATCATTGCTGGACTGCTGCTCGGGCCGTCGTTGTTCGGCTGGCTCGCGCCGAATCTTTTCGCGCGATTATTCCCGCCTGCGAGCCTGCCGGCTCTAAACGCGCTCAGCCAGATCGGACTCGTGCTGTTCATGTTCCTGGTCGGCCTGCATCTGGACCTGGGCGAAGTATGGAGCCTGCGCCGGGTCGCGGGCCTGGCCGGATTGCTCAGCATCGCTGTCCCCTTCGCCGCCGGATTCGCGCTGGCGCGGCCGTTGCACTCGCTGGCTCCCTCGGCTCCCATGCTGCCGTTTTCTCTGTTTGTCGCCGTGGCGATGAGCATAACGGCATTTCCGGTGCTGGCGCGCATTCTGGCGGATCACAAATTAAGCGCGACGCCCCTGGGCCACGTCGCCGTCGCTTGCGCGGCTTTTAATGATGCTGCCGCCTGGGCGCTGCTGGCGTGGATCGTCGCGGTCTCGCGATCGGCCGAGAGTTCATTGGCCGAGCCGATTCTGATTATCGTCATTTATTCGGCCGCAATGTGGTTCCTGGTGCGGCCGCTCTTGCGCTTCGTCCCGAACGAGCTGGCGACCATGCTGATCTTCGTATTCTTATCGAGCTGGGTCACCGAACTGGCCGGGTTGCATGCTCTGTTCGGCGCGTTCTTTGCCGGCGTGATCTGGCCGCGCGGCAGCGTGAAGTTCGAAGAAGTCTCGGCCAAAATCGAACCCATCGCCATGGCCGTGCTGATTCCACTGTTTTTCAGCTATACAGGCTTGCGAACCAACATCGGCGCGGTGAACTGGACCTATACAATCATCATCGTTGCGGTTGCGGTGGTGGCTAAGATAGGAGGCGCATTTACGGGCGCCCGCATCATGGGATTCGACTCGAAAAACGCCTTCTCACTGGGGTGTCTGCTCAATACCCGAGGCCTGGTGGAACTGGTGGTGCTGAACGTCGGCCTGGACCTGGGAATTCTGACGCCGGAGTTATTTTCGATGATGGTCGTGATGGCGTTGGTAACCACGCTGATGACATCGCCGGCGTTAAGAGCCCTCCGGACAAATGCGTCCTTCCCGATCCAGCCGCAATTTCCGTCCACTCCACACGACGGTGTTTCCAAATAGTGCGACGATCCAGACTGCGACGCCAAAAAGATCCCGCAGCGGGATCAGCAAAAGCATGCGCATCGCGTCTTTCTTCCCGGCGACCAGAGCCATGGTCATGCGCACCGCAAGCAGCGCGAGCCCGACCGCCCAGCTTCCGCACACCAGCGCCCAGAATGTCGCGAACGTGACCGGCAAACCCAGGTAGCCCCAAAATTTCGATACGCGAATCGTGCGTGCCCAACGCACCTGATGCAGCCACACCTCGCGCCAGTCGCCGCCCAAATGCGTCTCGACAATAACGTCCGACAACACGCATTTCAATCCGAGCGCGTGCAACCGGTGCCCCAATTGATAATCGTCGGCAAGATAATCGGCAAAACTCTCGAAGCCGCCGATTTTTTCCAAATCCGCGCGGCGGAAAGCCAGCGTCGATCCCATGGCGAACTCGTCCACGCCGACCAGGCGCGCCACCAGCGCCGACGGCGCGAAATCGGTCGCGACACCTAGGGCTTCAAAACGAGCGGCGAATGTATCGCCGACCGCTCGATAAAGGCACGTCACAAGCCCATTTCGGGGATCTTCGAGCGGAGCGGTCACACGCAGATAATCCGGCGGGACCGAGATGTCGGAATCATTGACGATAATCGTGTCGTGGCTCGCCGCTTTTATCAGGTCGATAAGCACTCCGACCTTGGCGTTGGGCGTGATCGTGGAACAGACTACCAAGCGGGCCTTGGGAAATTCGCGAATGACCGCAACCGCCGCATCGTCGATGCTGGAGACGCCGCACAACAGTTCGGCATCGAGCCTGGAATGCGAAGCCAGCGCCTCGCGCAGGTTCCCTCCAGCCCCGCGAACAGGCTTCAAAATCGAGACATTCTGACTACGCGTTGTTTGCGTCCGTTCCGGACTGACTCCTGACTCCTGACTCCTTCTTCTGAAGAGGCACGCGATGATCGCGAAGAGCTGATAAGCCGCGGGAATGAGAAGAAGAATCACTGCGCGAGCAGCACGACGCCGCCGAGCACCAGGATCGCTCCGATCCAGCGCCGCGCGTCGACTCGCTCTTTTAAAACGAGCTTTGCGAGAATGGTTTCGAGGACGAGGCTCGCCGCGGAAACGGGGACGGCGAAACTCAAATCGGCGGTTTCGAGGAGCGTCATGAAGGCGAAAAAAGAAATCGCCATGAAGAAGATCGCGAGAATCAGGAATTTTTTGCGCGCCAACGTGGCGAGTAGCTTCGGCAGGCCTCGGGGATGAAAATTTTGAATTTCGCCGTGGCGCTTCATCTCGAAACTTTGCAGCAGATCGCCCAGCACGGTGGATCCGACGACGGTGGAAACCAGGACCCAGGACTTCACAGCTCATCTCCGGCGTGCGTGCCCATGCCCACCAAAATGGTTCCGGCAACGATCAGCAACGTTCCCGCCCAGCGCTGTGGGCTGATGTGCTCATTCAGGAAGAATCGGCCGATGAGAGCGCTGGCAACGTAGCCTAGGCTGGTGACCGGCAGAACGTAACTCAGGTCGGCCCAACTGAGCAGAGCCATGCGCGAAAGGAGCCACAGAATCAGCAGGGAGATGCCGGCCATCACCCAGGGAGTGAGAATCGCGGCGATATACTCAAAAGGCGTGTTGGTGACGCGCCCGTGCATGCCCCGGTCGAGAAAAAAATTTCCGAACGCGTTGCTCAGGATGACGACGACGGCGAAGACGCGCGTCTTCCATCGCAAGCGGGCGTCTGGTTTCATCCTGCTTAGGCGCGCTCGGCGGCGGCTAAGCGGTCGGCTTTTTGCTCCGCGACGTACTTTTTGCGCTTGGCGCGAAGGCTCAAATAGTCCTTGGCTTCCTTATACAGGCGCTTGCGCTCGTGATTGTCGAACAGGGACTTGCGCACAATGCGCCAGGCGGCCTTGGGACGGAAATAATATTCGCCGTAGAAGCGCTCCACCCACTCCACCATTTCTCCTTTATCGAGAATGCCGGGGTAGATGACGTTGGGCAGTTGGTGGCCTTCATCGTCGGCCATTTTGATGCTGACAAGGTTGTTTTTCTTGGCGTAATCGTAGAACTCGGTGCCGGGGAAGGCGTGGGCGATGGAAACCTGGATGGTCTCGACGTCCAGCTTCTTGGCGAATTCGATGGTGTTGCGAATGGTTTCGCGCGTTTCGCCGGGCAGGCCGACGATGAAATCGCCGTGTACCGTTAAGCCCAGTTTGTGGCAGTTTTCGGTGAAGCGCCTGGCCATGTCGATGGTGGCGCCTTTTTTGATATTGCGGAGAATCTGCTCATCGCCCGATTCATACCCGACGATCAGCAGGCGGCAGCCCGCTTCCTTCATGGCTTTAAGCGTTTCGTAATCGGTGGTGACGCGCGAGGTGCAGGACCAGGTGAAATTCAGTTTTTTCAGTTCGGCCGTCACTTCCAGCGTGCGAGCCTTGCGGTAGTTGAAGGTATCGTCGTCGAAGAAAATTTCCTTGAGGCCGGGGAAGCTTTCGAGCGCGTACTTACACTCCGCCGCGATGTCCTGCGCCGAGCGCAAGCGCCAGCGATGGCCGGAATGAGTCTGGGGCCACAGGCAGAACGTACACATCGCCGGGCAGCCGCGCGTGGTGTAGAAGGAAATGTACGGATTCAACAGGAACGGCACGTTGTAGCGGCGGAAATCGAGATCGCGCTTGTAGACTTTCGAAACCCAGGGCAGCTCGTCCAGATTTTCGATCACCGGGCCTTCGGGATTGTGAACGTTCTTGCCATCGACGCGGTAGCTGACGCCCGGCAGTTCGCTCAGCGGAGTTCCCTTGGCGTAGGCAACAATTTGGTGATCGAATTCGCGGCGGACGATGAAATCGATGGCGGGCGAGGCGTCGAGGACTTTATCGGGCTCGATCGTGACAGGCGGTCCGACGAAACAGACCTGCATTTTCGGGTTCGCGCCCTTCATCATGTTGGCGATGCGGACGTCGACGTGGAAGCCGGGCGACGACGTGAACAGCACTAGCAGTTCGTAGTCCTTGGCCATGCCGACCGTTTCTTCGATCGACACACCGTGCGCGGGTGCATCCAAAACCTTGCTGTCTTCCAGCATTCCGGCGGGGTAGCAGAGCCATACCGGGTACCAATACGATTCGATCTCTCGCGTGGAAGGCCAGCGCGAGCCGGCCCCGCCGTCAAAACCTTCGAAAGAAGGAGGATTTAAAAATAGAGTCTTCAGAGACATGGAAAGAAGTGTTCTCCTAGTGAGCGGCGGCTGCGGAGGCGGGTTCTTCTTCCTCGGCGATGTCCTGCCGGGTGAAGTTGGTAAAGTCCATAATCAGCTCCGCGCGGCCCACCAGCCGTACGTCCGCCGTGCTTGCCAGGTGTTTCGGGATGGCGATTCCATCCTTTATTTCGTAAACCTGTACGAATTCGACTTTCTTGAGAAATACCGACGGCGTTTTCACAAACTCGCCGGATTCGCGGACCGGCATCCCGGTCTTGGCGTCGAGCCACAGATCGCCTTTAAACAAGCCGATGCGCTTCTTCTTTGGAGTGATCTGAAACAGTTCCACGCGCTGCCCGTTTTGTTCGATGGAGCCTTTGTGTCGGAACTTGTAATTGGCGGGCGTGATGGCCACGTCCTCGCTGCGGGTCTGTTCGACTTCGGCCTGGATGAAGCGGGCGATGACTTCCTGCTTAATGGTGTCATCTCCCTGAAAACCCAGGATCTTATACCCGATCTTGCCGAGCGTGGAGATAGTGCGCAGGGCGATCAGCTTGCCTTGTTTTTCCAGGCGCGGGAGCTTGGCGTCGATGGCGACGTTCATTTGCGCACCGCGCAGGGCGGCCTGCTGCGTTTTCGTGGCTTTCTGGTACTGGGCGATGATGGGCAGATTCGCGTCGTCGACCGCTTCCATTGCCGGCGTGGAGAAACCCAGCCCCGCAAAGGGTAAAGCAATCAGACAGGACGCTTTCAAGCCGGCTGACAGACGCAATCTAAATTACCCCTCGGCGTGAACAAATTTTCACACTTCGTACTGGTCTCAGTGTACCAGATCCGGGGTCCAGACCGGCCCGAACCATGGAGCGCCTTTCGACCATTCAAAAGTATAGATGCTCAGGTGCTGGCCATCGGTTCGGATAGTAATAAGGCCGTCGAGGTCGGTTCGTAATACAGCGGCGTGACGGTCCTCAAGCCGGGCGAGGACGTCTTCATGGGGGTGTCCGAAGGAGTTTTCGAAACCGTCGGAGATGACGGCGACGGAGGGCGAGACGGCGTCCAGGAACGGCTGGATGGTGGATGTTTTCGATCCATGATGCCCGACTTTCAGAACGTCGGCGTGGAGATCGGCATTCTGGTAGAGCAGCCGCGCCTCCATTGGCCTCTCCATGTCGCCGGTGAGGAGGAAGGAGCGGGCGCCGAAATGGATGCTGAAGGCGAGCGAATCGTTGTTAATTGTCTTGGTGGGCGGGAAATCGGGGGGTGGGGAAAGGATTTCGATGCGCGCGCCAGAGAGGGTGAAGGAAGGTTCGGCGTGGCAATGTGTGACGGGGATGTGCAGACGTGCGGCGTGATCCAGCAGCGCCTGTTGCGGGTTTGCACCAACCCAAAGCTCCCGCGGATGGAAATTTTCGAGGATGGCGGGCAATCCACCGATGTGGTCAGCGTGGGCATGCGTGGCGACAACGATATCGAGCCGGCGGATGCCCCGGCTCCAGAGATACGGGGAGACCACGTCTTCCCCGGTGTCAAGACTGGGACGGCGTTTTTGTGATGAGTAGGAGAGAAGGCCTCCGCCGTCGATCAGCATCTTCGCGCCGTCGGGGAACAGAACCAGCAGGCTGTCGCCTTGGCCGACGTCGATCGCGGTGAGCTCCAGCGTGTGACGGGGAAGTTCGGCCGGGAACGGCTGCCAGAGCAGGAGTGTGAACAGTGCAAGGACCGCGGCGAGCGCAGGCCAGCGCAAGTATTTTCTTTGAATGACAACAGCCAGTGCGATTAAGGACACAAGGAAGGCCAGCGCCAGCCACAGCGGAGGGTCGGCGATCCGCCAGTTGGGCTCCATGCGCGCGTGCCACTCGACGACGCCGGCCGAGACATGGAGCATTCGCCCAGCGAGCGCCGCCGTCCAGTGCCAGCCGGCGAAGATCGCGAGAAAGCCGACCGGCACCAGCGCTCCCATCAACGGCGTCACGATGAGGTTCGAGGAGAAGCCGGAGAAGGAGACGCGATGGAAATACTCAGCCATGGGGAGGGCCAGCGCGATCTGCACGACGATCGACAGCACGGCGAGCTCGTAGGCAAACAGCGCAAGCCGAATGAGCAGCGCGAGCGGAGCGACTGCGATGGGATGGATCATTTCGGCGATGAGGCGCAGCTCGATGCGGAATTGCGCGGCGCCCGGTGGAAGATGCACATCGGCCTCGACCTGGGATGGGTTTTTCAGGGCGCGGGCGAGAGGAATCGACGTGGATTGGAGCAGAGGGGCGACGAAGGCTCCGATGGCGGCTACGCAGAGGAACGACAACTGAAAGGCGGCGTCGAACAGCTGGTCGGGATCCCACAGCAGGTATAGGATGGCGACCAGGGCGAGGAGGTTGAGGACGCGTCCGCGGCGGAAGAAGAATCGGGCAACGGCGTAAAGAGTAAAGCCGGCGGCGGCGCGGACGGCGGGGGCGTTCGCTCCGGAAACCAGCGCGTAAAGCCAGGCGGCGGCGACGGTGACGGCGAGCGCGGGAATTTCGTCGAGCATGCAGATACGTAGAAGGAAGAGCAGGCATCCGGCGAGGATGGTCACGTGGAATCCGGCGATGACCAGGGTGTGATAGGTCCCCGTGCGGCGGAAATTATCGGTCCAGACTTTTTCGAGCTTGGACTTCTCGCCGATTAAGACTGCTTCCATCATGCCGGTGGCGTAGTTGTCGCCTGGGTAGAGTTTTTCGATGCGGTCGACGGCCGAGGTGCGGAGGGTGTAGATGAACGACCAAAAGCGCGAGCCGCAGCGGCCAGGGAGTGTGCGCACAGTCGAGTGGCGGGCCATGGTCGCAGTCCAGAAAACTTTCTGCCGCGCGAGGTAGAGGGCGTAATCGAAGGAGCCCGGATTGTTGTAGTTGTGCGGAGGCCGGATGCGCGCCTCGATCTCCACTCGCTGGCCGTAGGCGAGGCGTTGAGGTTCCGTATCGTCGTCGAGATTGAAACTGACGCGTGCGCGTGCGCCAGGGTCGAGTTCCAGTGTGAATTGTTCGCGGTTTTGCGAGAAAACGGTGGGCTCGACCACGCAGCCTTCCAGGATCATGATTTCGCGGGAGCCGGCGTCGATAGTGGGATTTGGGGGTGGTCGGTGGTAGGACTCGGTCAGGGCTCCGGTGAAGAAGATCGCAAGGAGGGTGCAGGTTCGGCGGAGCCATCCCGACCGGGCCGCGACCGCGAAGACAACCATCGCCAGCAGAGCCGCCGCCGATTCTTTGACGGAAAAATCGAGCGAATGCGCGGCCAGGATGCCGGCGGCTAGGCCTAGGGTCGGTAGGATTAGGGGATCTCTCAAGTACTTTGGTGCGAGTAGAAGGCTGGAAATCTCACTGAAGGGAACTTTAACGTCACGGCGGGGTCCAACGTAGAGATGCGTTGGTTGCGTTGGCTCTATTGGTTGGCGATGATTCCGGCTTATTGGTACTGTGCCTACCGGCTGCTCGGGCACATGAGCCCCGCGTCAGTCGACGGCGGCGGGGCAATGGCCACTCTCTACTGGGGCCGGAATTGTTACTATGGCCTGGATTGGCCTCGGGCGAATCTGAGCGAAATCTATCAGATCGGGCGGCTCCCGAATCGGTTTATGTACCCTTATTGGATCGCGGCCGCGCTGGTGACCGTGCTCGGCGGCTGTGCCGCTTGCCTGAGGCGGCCGGCCCGCACGATGCTGGCGATGCTCATGGTGGTCGCGGCTGCCTCCGATGCCGGCGACGCGTTTCATTTGTGGCGCAGCGCGAGGTTCTTATTCGACACCCGGTCCGTCATCGTGTTGCTCTTCGAATTTATGATCCCGATGGCCCTGCTTACCTACCTGCTGGCAGCCGGGGGAAAAGCGGTAGACTATGGCCGTGAGCACCAGACGAGAGCTTCTTCTATCGATGGCGGCGATGCCGCTGGCCGCTCAGCATGAGCATCCGGACACGTCGGCGCCGGTGGCTTATACCACGAGGGTTTTTTCTCCAGACGAGATGAAGAGAGTCGCTGCGCTGGTGGATCTGATTATTCCTCGCACGGACACGCCGGGGGCGTCGGACGCGCATGTGCCGGAGTTTATCGATCGCAAATTGTCGCTGGATGCGGCATTAAAGGAACGGTTCTTGACCGGCCTGCGCGAGTTCGACGGCGTACTCAAGGACGGCGATCCTTTTTCGAAGCTGCTGAAGGACATGACCGTCGAGGGGTATTACACCTCGAAAGAAGGCCTGACACAGGAGCTCGGCTGGCATGGGAACACGTTTTTGACCGAATTCAAGGGGTGTACTCATGCAGACCACGAATGATGTGATCGTGATTGGCAGCGGAGCCTCCGGAGGCATGGCCGCCTGGAATTTGACCCGTCAGGGCGTGGATGTTTTGCTGCTGGACGCAGGGACTCGCTTTTCCCGCGCGAAGTTCTGGACCCATGTGAAACCCTGGGAGTGGAACCCCAAGGTCGACCGGGGCGAAAGACCTCCGCAGTTTTATTTGGATACCAAGGAGCAGCCGTACGATACGCCTCGCGGCCAGCCTTTCGACCTGGTAAGAGTGTGGGGGCGCGGCGGTAAGACCAACGTCTGGGGCCGCGTGTCGTTGCGATACTCCGACGTCGATTTTGCCGGGCCGGAGAAGGACGGATGGGAAATTCCGTGGCCGATCCGTTACGCGGACATAAAACCTTATTATGATCGCGTGGACCAGTTCATCGGCGTCTGCGGAGGAACCGACGATCAGGATTCACTGCCCGGCAGTCCGTACATGCTGCCTGCGCCCACGCCCCGCTGCGGCGAAAGGCTGTTGCAGAAAGCTGGCAAATCCATCGGTGTGTCGATTGTCGCTGGCCGGCGGGCGGTGCTGACCAAGCCTCTCAACGGGCACGCGGCGTGTCATTACTGCGGGAGCTGCGGTCGAGGCTGCGACGTCGGGGCATTCTTTAACTCCAGCGACTATTTAATCGAGCCGGCCATGGCGACGGGCAAGCTGCGGGTGATGGATAACGCCGTCGTCTCCCGAGTGCTGGTGAACGACGAGGGGAAGGCGAACGGCGTCCAGTATTTCGACCGCGTCACCGGAGAAGAGCACACACTCAAGGCGCGCATCGTGATTGTGGCGGCTTCCTGCATCGATTCCACGCGTATTTTGCTGAATTCGAAGTCGCATGCGCATCCCAACGGGATCGGCAATTCGTCGGATGTGATCGGCAGGTACTTGAGCGAGCAGATCCGGTTTCACATGTACGGATTCTTGCCGGAACTGATTGGAGCCGCGACACAAAACGACGACGGGATCGGCGGCGCGCATATCTACATGCCCCGCTTCAATCATCGCGGGGCGAAACGGGATTATTTACGCGGGTTCGGCGCGCAATTCTGGGGTTCGGGCGCGCAGGCGGACGCGGGATTCGCGAAAGCTCTGCCTGGTTTCGGCGTCGATTTCAAGACCGCGGTGAAGAAACGCTATCCGGCGCTGGTGGCTCTGCATCCATACGGCGAAGTGCTGCCGAGAGCGGAGAACCGCGTAATGGTGGACGAGAAGCATGTCGACCGCTATGGCGTTCCCGTGGCGCGCATCGAGTATAAAATCGGCGAGAACGAGCGCAAAATGGCCTCGGAGATGTACGACACCGCGGAGCAGATCCTGCGCGCCGCGAAGGCGGAGATCGTGCCGTTTCAACGCGGGCATCTGGACGTCGCGGGCAGCGCGATTCATGAGCATGGGACGTGCCGGATGGGCGCGGACCCGAAGCGCAGCGCGCTGAACGGGTTTTGCCAGATGCACGATGTTCCGAACGTATTCGTGGTGGATGGCGGGGCGTTTACGACAGCATCCGAGAAGAATCCGACGCTGACCATCCTGGCGCTGGCGTGGAGGGCGACCGATTATCTGGCCCAGGAGATGAAAGCCGGCAGGGTTTGATCGCCTTAGTGGCGCGGACTTTAGTCTCCAGCGTCGGCTTCAGCCGACGTTTTCCGGACATCGGCTAAAGCCGGTGCTGCAAGCTGAAGCTCACGCCACTTACCTTTATCGCTCGTGAAACAGCTCGATCCACGCGGTCAGGGGCGCCGCGTCGGGTGCCAGCGGACCTTCCGGCGAGACGTACTTTACGACGTTTGCCGCCTCCGGCTCCATCGAATCCGGTTGAGGCGCGTCCGCGAGCAACGTGACAGCGAGGTCCGCTGAGTCGAGGGATTCCGCCAAAGGGACGCTCCAATCAATTTCGGGGGGTAAATAGGTTCGCGTCGCGTTGGCAAGCGAACCAGCGAGGACAAATAGGGCAAGTGTCGTCGGGATTTTCATAAGATGTAAGTAGAATGGTCGGCAGACGAGGCGACTATCTATAGTGTCAACACGAAAAGCTTCCATTTCTCTCGGATCGTGTTTTCTTTTGATGGCGTCGTTGGCTCCGGCTGCCGATCGGTGGGTGGAATATCGCATTGGGCCGTTCCACGTCGTCAGCAGCGCCGGGGATAAGGCCAGCCGCGAAAAACTCAATCAGATGGAGCAGTTGCGTTACTCATTGGGGATGCAACTGGGCAAAGTCGGGATCGGCAAGAACGGCCTGGAAACGATCTGGCCGATTGACGTAGTCCTGTTCGCGAACCAGCGCGAATATCTGGCCCATGCGCCGGGAAAGCCCTTCATCGAGGGCGGGTCGGCAACGTTGAGCGCGTGGGCGGCCGATACGCCTCTGCCTCGCGAGCGGCTGAGGGCGCTGGCGCGGCTGCTGATCGACGAGAACGCCGGTCGGATGCCGGACGCGATTGAGACGGCGCTGTGCGATCTCTTTTCCACCATTCAAGTGAACGCGACGAAAGTAAAGCTCGGTGAAGCGCTCCCCGGAGGGGAGCTTCAAGGCGACCGGCTGAGGGCCTGGGCGAAAATGCAGATGCTCGCCACGCTGCCGGATTATAGCGGCAAGCTGCGCGTGTATCTGAACAACATGCAGCAGAACGGCGATGAAGGAGTCGCGGTGCGCAACGCGTTCGATTTGACGGTGGCGAAGCTGGACGTAATTCTCGACGCCTATGTGAAAGCGGGAAAATTCGAAGCCGCGCCGATGGTGGGCGAGGCGCTCGACCCAAATCGCGATTTTCCGGAAAAGCCCGTCGAGAAGACTTTCGTTGACGGATTATTTGCGGAGCTGTCTGCCGGAGGAAAGAACTTTCCGCCGGATAGTCCGCGCGGTCTGGTGGAAAAGAACACGCATGCTTCCCTGGAGCTGGCCATCAAGGCGAATCCGAAGTGGGCGGAGCCGCAGGCCAAGCTGGCGATCATCGAAACCAACTCGATCGAGAAGATGAAGGAGCTGAAAGCGGCGGCGACGCTCGATCCCCGCAATGCGTCGTATTGGAGGGCGCTCGCGGAAGCGCAAGCGGCTGCCGACGACTACGTGAGTGCCGCGAAATCCTGGGCGGCGGCCGAACATGCGGCAGTGGACGAGGCAGAGCGGGCGAAGATTCATATCGCGCGCCTGGCTCTCGATGCGGCGCGCGCGGATTTTACCGAAGCGGAGAAGAGGCGTCGGGAGGAAGAGGCCGCTCGCGATCTGGAGCGAGTGAAAGCGGCTGCGGCCGCTGAGATTCACGCGGCGGAGGCGGCGACGAATGCTCGATTGAATGCGGGCAAGGGAGCGTATCAGAAGCCGATTGAGTGGTGGGACGATCCGAATGGTGAAAAGGTAGAGGGCAAGCTGACCCGTGTCGATTGTCTGAATGGTCCTCTGCGCTTAACTATCCAGAAAGACGGAGGCGCACTAGTGAAGGTCGCGGTGAGGGATCTGAGCAAGCTGACTGTGAATGGCGCGACAGAAGCGAAGTTCGGATGCGGCGTGGCCAAGCCCGTACGGAAGATCAGATTGACGTATGAGAAGAAGCCCGACGCGAAGTTGGGAACGCTGGGGGACGTGCTGGTGGTAGAGTTTCCCTGATGCCTCGTGTCCCTCTGCGGTGGGTTGCAATCAGTATTTTCCTTTTCGCGTCGATGTTGAATTACCTGGACCGCAGCCTGATGGGCGCGCTCGCGCCGACGCTGAAGGCCACGTTTCATATCGACAACACGCAATACGGCTGGATTCTTTCGGCTTTTTCGCTGGCCTACGCGTTTACCGCACCGTTGGCCGGCGTCATGATCGACAAACTGGGGTTAAATCTGGGCGCGATGATCGCGGTGACGGCGTTCTCCTTGACCGGCGCTGCCACCGGCTTGGCCGCTTCGTTTTCCTCATTGACGGGCATTCGCACCGCCTTTGGAGTGTCGGCGGCGGCTGGACTTCCCCTGTTCGGCAAGGCCAACGCGATGTACCTGGAACCGAGCGACAGCGCCTTCGGCACGGCCATGAATCAGATCGGCATCAGCCTGGGAGGAGCGCTGGCGCCTCTGATTGTCGCGGCGCTGACGGCTCGGAATTATGGATGGCAAACGTCGTTCTTCGTGTGCGGAGCGCTGGGGTTCGTGTGGGTGCCCCTGTGGTGGCTGGTATCGAAGAAGCTGCCGACCAGAGAAATGCCGCCCGCCGAGCATGGAGCGGCGAGCCTGAAAGAACTGCTGCGCGACCGTCGCGTCTGGGGGCTGGCGTTTTCGACCGTGTTCATCATGTCTCTCTACACGCTGTGGACCAACTGGACCACCATTTATTTCGTCCACGACTGGAACATGACGCCGGAAGAGGCCAATGCGCACTTCGCCTGGATGCCTCCGGTGTCCGGCGTGATGGGAGGATTCTTCGGCGGCTGGCTGGCGTTCCGTGCGATTCGCGGCGGAGCGGAAGTGGTGCCGGCGCGCCTGAAAGTATCCTGGCTGAGCGCCGCGTTGCTGCTGGTAACCGCGGCGATTCCGCTGATGCCGAACAGGGGCCTGGCCGCGGCCGCGGTCAGCATGAGCTTCTTCTGGTCGGTCTGCATCTCGGCGAATCTGTACGCCCTGCCCATCGATTTGTTCGGCCCGCGGCGGGCGGCGTTCGGCGTGGCGGTGCTAACCTTCGCCTACGGCTTGATGCAGGCGTTTTTTTCCCCGGTCATTGGAGGCATGGTGGACCACTTTGGCTTCACGGCAGTGTGCGTCGTAATGTCGATGCTGCCTCTGGTCGGCGTCGGCATTTTGCAGGTGACGACGAGCAAGAAGTAGCCAGTACCCAGAACAAGCAACGCGGAACCGCCATGCGTCAGCATGCGGACAGAAGGGAGGTAATCGCGGTAGCGGGACCAAGAATACCCCGCATACTGTATTGAGGACAGGGCTGTTAACGCCCATGAAATGAAAACCCGTTTAAAGCGCTGGCTGTTCACCTTGCTCGGGAAAGATCCCGAGGCGGTCGTAATCTGCCTCCGATCGAGCGATGACGCGCTGTCCGACGCGATGGTCGCGGAGATCCGCAACCTGGAGCCGGGGCGTCGTGTTTTTGAGGCGAGCGCCGGCGAATCATACCGGACGCTGCGCGGGCGATTCCGCAAATATCGCATCGGGCTGATGCCTACATTGATGCCGATTTCTCGCGCGGCGTGGCTGCTGGCGCCGACGAAAATTCTGGCCTATAACACCCGCCTGGAACGGCATCATTTACGGCTGTCGATTGCTTCGTGGCTCTTTTTAAGAGGCGTCCCTCTCGACCGCATTTTCCTGCGCCCTTTCAGCCGCCAGACGACGCGGCCGGAGGGACACCGCATCGTTGAGGGACGTGTCCGTCGCGCCGGGCGCAAGAGCATCGCGGTGCTGACCCCTTACTTTCCTTATCCGTTGTCACACGGCGGCGCAGTTCGCATGTTCAACCTGTTGCGCGAGACGGCTCGCGAGTTCGATGTGATCCTGTACGCGTTCACCGAAGCCCCAATAACGGAGCCGGAGCCTGTCCTGGAATTTTGTTCTCGCGTCTTCTTGGTCGAAAAGCCCCGTTATCGCGAGCCCCGCTGGTCGACGTTCGCGCCGCCCGAAGTTGGCGAATATTTCTCACCCGCCATGCTCGCTTTGTGGCGAGCCCGAGAAGCGGACGTCGCGCAAGTGGAGTACACCTACCTGGCGTCCTATGGCGGCGATGTTCTCGTCGAGCATGATGTGACCTTCGATTTATATGAGCAGATCCGTGCGCGTAAGAAGACGTTCAGCGCTTGGTGGGACTGGTGGCGCTGGCATCGCTTCGAAACGCGTGCGGTGCGCGAGTTTCGAAGCGTCGTCGTGATGTCGGAAAAAGATCGAGCGCTCCTCGGTGTGGGGACCGTGATAGAAAATGGTGTCGACCTGGCGCGATTCGTCCCGCAGCCGGAGGCGGCCGGAAGAAAAGTGCTGTTCATCGGGTCGTTTCGACACTTTCCGAACATCGTGGCGTACCGTTACCTGACGGATGAAATTCTGCCACTGGCGCCGGAAGTTGATTTGACGGCTGTCGCCGGACCCGATGCCTGGCTGCATTGGACTCATTACACGGGCTTGCTGCGTCCATCGGGAAATATTCTCGAATTTGTGGCCGATGTACGGCCGCTGTATCACCAGGCAAATCTCGTCGTCGTGCCGACGCTAGAATCGGCGGGCACCAACGTGAAAGTCCTGGAAGCCATGGCCATGGAGCGGGCCGTGATTTCGACGTCGTCCGGATGCGCGGGGCTGGGAGCGGAGCACGGGGTCCACATCTGGATCGCGGACACGGCCGCGGAGTTTTCCGCTGCAATCCAAGAATTGCTGGAAGATTTTCCGCTTCGCGCGAAGATCGCGTCGGCCGGGCGGAGCCTTGTCGAAGAATGTTTCGACTGGCGGTCGATCGGTTTGCGGCAGCGGGCGCTTTTTCGCGAATTGGCCGGAAACGCGATCGAGATTCGCGCGGCTACCAGCGACGATTTAACGGCCATCGCGGCGATTCAGAATGCGTCGCCCCAGGCATCGCAGTGGACTCCGGAAAGCTACCTGGATCACGATTGCCGGGTGGCCGTTTCCCACGGCCGGGTGGTGGGATTTCTCGTCGTGCGAGCGACAGCGGCCGACGAGAAGGAAGTTCTAGATTTGGCCGTCATTCCGCAACTGCGGCGGTCTGGAATTGGCCGCATCTTGATGGAAACAGTACTCGTGGAGGTTCGCGGCGTGGTGTGGTTTCTGGAAGTCCGGGAATCGAATGAGGCCGCCATTAGTCTTTACAAAACATTAGCGTTCCAACCCAGCGGACGCCGCGAAAACTATTACCACGAGCCTCCAGAAGCGGCTATTGTCATGAGGCTTTTTTCATGATATCGTCATCTTGCATAGTTGGCCGTCGGTGACCGGCTGTGTCCGTGTAGATCGAATGTCTAAAAACTACCCACCGAGCCCGATCCATTCCAACCAAACAGACTCGGCGTGGCATTTCCCTTACAAAGGAGAGCCGTTGATGGAGACCAATCAAGACGAATTGAAGGCGCATCTGATGGAGACAAGCGAGGAGTTTCGTGCTCTCGCGTCCCAGCATAGCCAGTTACATAGGCAACTGGAGGCGCTGGAGGCGAAGGAACACCTTACCACCGAGGAAGAGGTGGAGGAGCATCGCTTGAAGAAGGTGAAGCTGCGTTTAAAGGACCAGATGAACGAGATTCTGGGACGATATAAAACGCAGAGGGTTGCCTGAACCTGTTGGGTGCGCGTAAGAAGATTTCAGAAGTAGAAATGAGCCGGGCCTCCGAAATGGAGGGCCCGGCTTTTTAAATTCGCTCAAGTTCGCAACATCGTGGGGCCAGCTTGATGTTTCAGGCTGATTGCGAGGCGAATCGGGGCCCCTGGGCGAACTTTCAATACGACCTTCAGAGCACGCGGCGTGTGGGCGCGCCGAACCGGGGGCGCATTCCTCAGCGGGTTGGACAGACGCAGCACGTAGAAACGCTCGCGGCAGCCTCCGCAGCGATACGGCCGGATGAGAAGGATGGCGCCGGCCGCTTCCAGGATGTTGGACGGGCGGGATGGGCGCGCTTTCATCGCTCCACAGGAAGAACACTGAGGGAGCCGGCGGCCTCGCAAGAAAGCCATGACGAAGAAGGTGCAGACGATCAGGGCGATTAGAATGGCGCTGGGTTGCAAATATAGAAACAAATGCATGGTCTTTGAGAGAAACCATGCTAATTCCTAAAGCGGCGCGATCCATAGGGCCTTTGGTTCATCCATTCGTTCCAGAGGTACTAACGGCGGTCGCGGCCTGAGGCGATTTGACATTACAATAAGTCATGCGAAAGCTTGTCACGCTCTCTGTCTTGGCCCTGCTGTCCGTTTCGGGTCTGTTAGCCGCACCTCTTTATCAGGCGTCGCTCGATGCGAATGCCAAGCACTGGGAAGCCCAGCGCGGCATGGCAGCGGCGGACACTCAAGTCCAGCGCGAAGGACATGCGTCTCTTCGTGTGGAACCGAACGGCGTGTCCGACGCCTACGTGCTTTCCACTCCCGTGACGTTGACCATCGGCAAGAGCTATGAGCTTTCGGGCTGGATGCGGACCGACAAACTGGACGTGCGGGACACGGACCGTTCGCCGATCGCGACCGGCGCTTCGCTAAGCATGGCGTCGATGCCGTTTGACGTGCACTCGGAATCGCTCGGTGGGACCAGGACCTGGACAAAGGTCAACCTGCGTTTCACAGCGACGAGGGCCGACGATCAAGTGGTGCTGAACGTCGCCGGCGGCGGAGCTTTTTCGGGAAAGGCATGGTTCGAAGGAATCTCGATCGAAGAAGTCGCGCAATCGGGAGTGTTGCCGCAAAAGGCTACGCTGCGAACGTTCGGGCCGGGGTATCGCTATCCGCGCGGAGGCTGGCTGTACGTTCACATCGAGGGCTCGCCATATGAGCGAGGCTATCAGCATGGGTATCTGCTGGCGCGCGAAATCGAGCAATACATCGACCGCTGCGCGTCGCAGCTGGACGCGAAATCGAAGGCGACGGCGTGGAATAACGGGCGCACGGTGGCGAACGCGCTATTCCTGCGCGGCTTCGACAAGGAAATTTTGACTGAGATGAAGGGAATCGCCGAGGGCGCGGCGGCGGCCGGCGCGAAGGTCAACGGCCGGACCATCGATCTGGTGGACGTGGTGACGTTGAACACCATCACGGAGCTGGGCGAACTGCGGGGCGCGATGCCGATGACGCCGAGCGGTCTCGAAGGTCTCAATTTAATGAAGCCTCGCTACGATGCATCGAAGACCGATGTTCCGGTGACGGCGCGATGCAGCGCGTTCGCGGCTACAGGGAAGGCCACGCGGGATGGAAAAATGGTGATCGCGCATGTCACCATGTGGCCTTTGACGCTGGCCGAGCAGACCAACATCATGTTGGACATCGTGCCGACGGAGGGTCATCGCATCCTGATGCAAAGTTATCCCGGCGGCATCCAGAGCGGAACCGATTGGTATCAGAACGACGTCGGCGTCGTGCTGACCGAGACGACCATTCGCCAGAGCCCTTTCAATATGCAAGGGACTCCGGTGGCTTATCGCGCCCGGCGGGCGATTCAATACGGCGATAGCGTGGCCAAGGTGGTGGAGGAGCTCTCGACAAAAAATAACGGCCTGTATACGAACGAATGGATCGTCGGTGATGCGCGGACGAACGAGATCGCCATGCTGGAACTGGGAACGTATCGCACCAAGCTCTATAGCAGCGCGAAGAACGAATGGTTTGGAGGCACGGAAGGATTTTACTGGGGATGCAACAACGCGAAGGATCTGAATGTTCGCCTGGAATACGTGCCCGATCCGCACGGCGCGCCGGAGGATCTGCCGTTCGTGCCCGCGCCGCGCGACATCAAGTGGCAGGAAATGTATCGGCAATATAAAGGCAAGATGGATGAAGGATTCGCGGCGCTGGCGTTCCGGACTGCGCCTCTGGTGAGCTCGACCACGATGGACGCGAAGATCGCAACGTCGGACATGGCCAAGCGCATGATGACCTGGGCATTGTTCGGCAAGCCGAATCAGCGCGAGTGGGTGCCTTCCGCAATGCAGAAGGATTCCTTCGCGGGTAATGACGGGCTCTATTCATCAGGCTACCGTTTGTTCCAGGGGCATCCGGCGGATGCGATCAAGATGCTGCTGGACGGCGCGCCGAAGGCTTCGGCGATCACCGCGCAAGCAGGGGGCGAGAACGGCGGAGGCCGTGGAGGGCGTCGCGGTGGGCGCGGCGGAGCGTCGGCGGCATCGGATGAAAAACTGTGGAAGGGATGGATTCTGCCGGCGAGCGACTCCGATGTTTGGTTGACCAAGGGTGCGGCCGAATACCATGCGGTGGTGGCCAGCGCGGATCTTGATAAGCATCTGGAAGCGTTCCGTGCGCAGTACCGGGCGGCGGCGCTCCAACTTGACAAAGGCGGCGAACAGCCTCTCAGCAAGCTGACCCAATCGACGACCTCCTCCAACTGGCATGAGCTGGCCTTGTCGAAGGGCGCGTTGCTGCTCGACGCTTTGCGCAAGTCGATGGGCGACGATGCGTTCTATGCATTGATGAAGGATTTCTTCGATAAGAACACAACGAAAACTGTGCATGCATCCGATTTCGTGGCTGCGGCCGGGGCGGGCCAGCAGGCGCTGTTTGCGAAATGGCTCAATGAAACGGGTCTGCCGGATCACGCGGAAGGGCCGTTGTATAGCGCCGGCGATCTGCGGCGGAAGCTCGGCTCGACGATCATCGTTTACGGCACCCAGCTCGAGGCCGGGACGAATCGCTACGCGGCGGAGCAGTGGCAGAAGCAGTTTCTCGATCAGTTCGAAAGCGCGGTTCGGATCTATAAAGATTTCGAAGTGACTGAGCACGATTTGGCCGATCACGACGTGCTGTTCATCGGGCGTCCGGAAACAAACTCGGCGCTGGCCGCTTGGGCGAAACCCCTGGCGCTCGATTATGACGGCGAGGTTTTTCAGCTTGCGGGTAAGGATCATTCATCCGAAAACGACGCGCTGGTGCTGGCGGCGGCGAATCCTTTGAACAAAAAGCACATGGTGCTGATCGCGGCGGGCAACAGCCCTCTGGGCACCGTTCTGCTGACGCGCGGCGGAGGCTTCGGGCAAGCGCAATACCAGATTTACGATGCCGGAAAGCCGGGCGAGTCCGGTTTCCTGACAAAATAGGATTGTGGATTTAGAAAAACTACTGCTTCGCAAGGTGGGCGAGGCTGTCGCGAAATTCAAAATGATTCGCGACGGCGATCGCGTTGCCGTGGCCTTGTCGGGCGGCAAGGATTCGCTCACCATGCTCGACGCGCTGCTGCTGTTAGAGAAGCGCGCGCCGGTGGATTTCACAGTGTGCGCGTTCACCGTGGAGCAGGGAAAATTTCTGCGGCCTTTCGAGCCGATGGCGGAGTATTTGAAATCGCGCGGGATCGACTGGAGCTACCATCGCGACAATCCTTCGTTCAAGCTGCTGGAAGAACAGCCCGACCATGGTTGCGACCTGTGTAGCCGTTACCGGCGCCGCGCGGTTTTCGATATTGCGCGAGGCCTGGGCGCGAACGTCATCGCGTTCGGCCACACGGCCGACGATATTTGCGAATCCTTCCTGCGTAACGCGCTGTTCAACGGGCGCATCAGCGCTCTGCCGGCCGTCACGTGGTCGCGCCAGAAGGATTTCCGCATGATCCGGCCGCTGGTGTTCGTTCACGAAGACCTGACGGCGAAGTACGCGGAACAGATGGGCGCGCCGGTGATTCCCTGCGGTTGTTCGCAGCGCACCGGAACGGTACGGCGGTCGTTGCGCGACCTGCTCGGCGGCCTGGAAGCGCAGCATCCACATTTGCGGGAGACTCTGCTGTCGGCAATGGGCAACGTCGAGACCAGCCGGCTGCTGGATCCGCGGTATCTCGATCTCGATGGGTTCGCGGAAGAACAAACGGAGGAGAATCCTCTCGTGGTTCTGCAGGGCTCCTAGTGGCCAAACCCCGCGCCTGTCCGCATGCTTACGCATGGCGGCTCCACGCTTTGAAGGGATAGAATCGAATCTTGCCGGCTCTATTGGTAACCGTTGTCGTGCCGACGCTGGCCGCCGACGACGCTCTGGCGGACTGTTTGCGCTCACTCGAATCCCAGACATTCGACCGCTTCGAAGTCGTGGTGGTGGATAACAGCGGGTCGGGCCGCGCCAGGGTTAGCGGCGCACGTACGCGCATTCTCGTGAACGATCGAAACGTTGGATTCGGGTCAGCGATCAATCAGGCTATTCGCGATTCCGAGACTCCCTACCTCGCCGTGCTGAACGATGACGCGATTCCGCACGCGGGATGGCTACAGGCGCTGGTGGAGGCGGCCGAGGCGCGTCCGAAGGCGGGGATGTTCGCTTCGCAGGTGCGCATGAGCGACACCAGCGCTCTGGATTCGGCGGGAATGCTGATCGCGTGCGATGGATCGAGCAAGCAGAGGGGTCACGGCGAGCCACCCGCGAATTTCGCGGCCGATAGCGACACGCTGTTTCCCACCGGATCGGCGGCGTTGTACCGGCGGAAAATGCTGGACGAGATAGGACTGTTCGACGAACGATTCTTTCTTTATTGCGAGGACACCGACCTCGGCCTCCGCGCGCGCTGGGCGGGATGGGAGGGTGAATACGTCGCCGGCGCGGTGGTGGACCACGCGTACTCGAAATCAGCCGGCCGCGCATCGGCCCTGAAGGCGTATTATGTCGAGCGGAACCGCCTGTACACGGTGATCAAGAATTTTCCATTTTCGATGCTGGCGCTGGTCAAGTTTTACGCCTTCGCGCGATACTGCTGGCACCTTCTGTTCATGGTGACGCGGACGGGCAAGGCGTCGGAATTTCGCGACTCCGGCCACACGCCGTGGCTTTTGCCATTTCTCGTTTTGCGCGCGCACGCGTCGGCGCTGGTGCGGCTGCCGTATCTGTTGCGCGAACGGCGCAAAATTTTCAAATCGCGCCTTCTCAGCTCGAAGGAATTTCGCGCGCTTCTCGTCGTGCATTCGATATCGGTTCGGAAGGTTGCTGAATTGTGAGCAAGCTGCTGATCCTCATCCCGGCTTATAACGAACAGGGCGCCATTGGCGGCGTCGTGAACGAAGTACATGCCGTGATGCCCGGAGTGCCGGTGCTGGTGGTGGACGACTGCTCGGTCGACGAAACCGTGCCCACCGCGCGCGCGGCGGGCGCGAGAGTTCTGCCGCTGCCCCATCATCTGGGTCTGGGAGGCGCGGTGCAGGCCGGATATAAGCTTGCCTACGAACTGGGTTTCGATTACGTGATCCGCGTCGACGGCGACGGCCAGCACGATCCGCAGGACATTCCGAAAATTCTCGAAGCGCTGGAGACGGAAGGCTGCGAGATGGTGATCGGCTCCCGCTTTGTCGACGGCTCAGGCGAGCACTCCGGCCTGCTGCGCGCAGCCGGTATCGTATTTTTTCGCGCCATGCTGCGGCCGATTCTGGGGCGTCCCGTGCACGACCCCACTTCTGGATTCGTCGGCGTGAACCGGCGCGCGCTCGCGGTGTTCAGCGCGAGTTTTCCACTGGAATATCCGGAGATCGAGGCATTGGTCGTGCTGCAAAGAAAACGGTTTCGGCTTGTCGAAGTGCCGTGCCGCATGCGCCCGCGGCGCACTGGACGCACCACGATCACGCCTCTCAAATCCTTGTACTACATGGTGCACGTGCTGCTCGGCGTGTTTGTGAACGTGCTGAAATTTGAAGGAAGAAGGAAGTAGTATGGATCGTCTCCTGAACGTGATGACCGGTTTCAGCGTTCTGCTCATCGGCCTGGTGTTGGTGTCGGTGCGCCGCGCGCACATTCGCGTGGAATATTCGGTGAGCTGGCTGGCCGCGGGCCTGGTGCTGCTGGTGCTGTCGCGATGGCGCGCGCTGCTGGATCGCATCGGAGGAGCCATGGGCATTGCCGACGCGCCCATCGCGCTTCTCGTCGTCACCGGCGCGCTGTTTCTGCTGGTGCTGTATCGATTGTCGATGATGATCTCCAGCCTGAAAGATTCCAATATCGCGCTCGCGCAGCGCCTGGCGATCCTCGAGTACCGCCTGGAGTCCAATGAAGAAACAAAAACGCAGCGAAGTTAAGCCCATAGCCCAGGCGCCTCCGGTGGAACGCTGGTGGTCGGTCCCGTGGTGGTATTGGGCGGCGTTCCTGGGCGCTCTGTTCCTGGTGTTTGAAGCCTACGGGCCCGCGCTGCGCGGCGCCTACGTGCTGGACGATCTTTATCTGCCCTATGCCGACGTGAATGCGCCGGTGCAAAGTATCACCGATTGGGTGAAATTACAGCGTCCTTTGCTGATGCTCAGCTACTGGTTGAATTATCAGATGGGCGGAAGCGATCCGCATGTTTACCACACCACCAATGTCCTGCTCCATTTCGTTCTGTCGATCGTGGTGATGTTCATCGCCGCGCGTCTGCTCCAATGGGTCGACGTCGCCGGGCGCATGCGGACCGTGCTGGCGATATTTTCGGGCGCCTTGTTCCTGCTGCACCCTCTGCAAACCGAATCGGTGGCCTACGTCGCCAGCCGTTCCGAAGTGCTGAGCGTCCTGTTCTACTACTCGGCGTTCGCGGTTTTCATTTATTCGAATCGCGATTCGATGACGCTGGGTCGCGCCATCGCCATCGTCGCGTTGTTCGGCGCGGCGGCGGCGACCAAGGAGCATACGCTCACGCTGCCCGTGCTGATTGTGCTGACCGACTTCTTCTGGCATCGCGGAGGGTTGCGCAAGAACGGTTTTCTTTACGGCCTGCTGGCGCTGGCGTGCGCGGCCGGAGGAGTGGTGGTGTGGCGGATTTTGACGGAGGCCAACACCGCTGGATTCCACATGGCGGATCTTTCGCCCGCGTCTTATTTCTTCACCCAGTGCCGCGTGGTGTGGATCTATATCCGGATGTTCTTTCTGCCGTTCGGGCAGAATGTCGATCCCGATATTCCCATCTCCGCGGGCGTGCTGGATCACGGCGCGATTTTCGGTCTGATCGCACTGCTGGCTGTGACCGCGGCGGCGTGGATTTCTCGCAAGCGCTGGCCGCTGGCGTGCTTCGGCTGGTTCGTTTTTCTACTGCTGATCGCGCCCACCGCATCAGTGATTCCGATTCGCGATGTTCTTGCGGAGCGGCGCGTATATCTGCCGTTTCTCGGGCTGACTCTGATCGCGCTCGAACTGCTGCGGCGGCTGCCGTACTCGCAGGCGATCGGCATTTGCGCGGCGGCGATTCTGGCGTGCACGGTGCTCACCTATCAGCGCAGCGGCGTCTGGTCCAGCCCGCTTGCGCTGTGGCAGGACAGCGTGGCCAAATCGCCCGCGAAGATGCGCCCGCGATTTCAGTTGGCGTTCACGCAGTTTCAAAGCGGCGACTGTGCAACCGCTGTCGGAAATTTCGAAGCGGCGTCGCATTTGGATATTCCGGATTACCGTTTGCTGGTGGATTGGGCCAACGCGTTGGATTGCGTCAACAGAGAAGACGACGCGGCCACGGAGTTCAACCGCGCGATCGCGCTGAATCCAACGCTCGCGGAGGCTCATGTAGGGTTGAGCATGGTCTACGGCAAGCAGAAGAAGTTCGACGAGGCGTTGCAGGAGCTTTCTCTGGCCGAGGCGATCGACGAGTCGATCCCGCAGATCTTCGCGAATCGCGGCGGCGTCTATGAGATGTTGGGAAACAGGGCCTCTGCGATCAAGGAGTATCAGCACGCCGTGACGCTCGATCCTTCGAATCGGCAGGCGCGCGAAGCGCTGCGGCGCATAGGCCGATAGATGGCGCGCATCGGGGTCAATGCGCTGTACCTGATTCCCGGCGGCGTCGGAGGCACCGAGATTTATCTTCGCCGGCTGCTGGCCGCCCTTGCGTCGATTGATGCTAAGAACGAATACTTCGTTTTTACCAATCGGGAAACGGGGCCGGATCTAGTTCCCCGGCAACCGAATTTTCACGCGAGGCCACAGGCCGTGCACGCGCGTTTCCGCCCGGCGAGAATCGTGTGGGAACAGACCGTGCTGGCGATGGAAGCCGCGCGCCTGGACGTCCTCTTTAATCCTGGATTCACTGCACCCGTGCTCGCGCCGTGCGCTTGCGTTACCGTGTTTCACGACTTGCAGCACGCAAAACACCCGGAGTATTTCCGCTGGTTCGATCTCCCTTTTTGGAAGCTATTGCTATGGGCGTCGGCTCACCGGGCTCGGCGGCTGATCGCCGTCTCCGAAGCGACGCGGGCGGACCTGGTGCGCGTTTATGGGCTCCCCGTGGGCCGTATCGATGTGGTCCTTCATGGCGTGGAGCCGGAATTCTTTGCTCTGGATCGTTCGTCCACGGAACCGTTCGTGCTCTGCGTCTCAACCTTGCACCCTCACAAAAATCTCGACCGCCTGATCCGCGCCTATGCGCGCCGCAAACGTGACTGGCGGCTGGTGATCGCCGGAATGCGCGGGTTTTTCGCGGACGCGCTCGATACGTTGATCGCCGATCTGGGGGTGGAGAATTCGGTCGAGCTCACCGGCTGGATTCCGCGCGATAACCTGCTCCAGCTCTACGGGCGGGCACAGGCGTTCGTCTATCCGTCGACCTTCGAGGGTTTCGGAATGCCTGTGCTGGAAGCGATGGCGGCAGGGATTCCCGTGGCCTGTTCCGATATTGCGCCACTGCGCGAAGTAGCCGGCGACGCCGCACTGTTTTTTGACCCTCTGAACGAAGACGCGATCGCCGGGGCGTTAGACCGGATCACGATGGATGCAATGCTTCGCGCGCAGCTTGCTGAAGCAGGGCCGAAGAGGGCTCGCGCGTTCACCTGGGAGCGGGCGGCGCGAGAGACACTGGCTGCGCTGTCGCGGTGTTCTCGTGTCGAGCCCCATGCGTCAGCTTGGGGCTAGTGCGGGCATGGAAATAGCCCCACGCTGACGCATGGGGCTTACTGACCCGCGCTCCAGTTCATCACTAAATTAAACGCATCCACGCTGCCGATTCCGGTCGCGAAATTCCAGGACGCTCCGGTGCCGTAGGCCGGCGTGAACGAACTGCTGGAAATGGAGAGAGCGCCGCTGGTGGCGTTGCCCGATGGCCTGCCGCCTCGGCCGATGGTGGTCGAGCCCGTCGAGCCGAAACAATTGGCGGTTCCGGTGCAATTCACGTCGATGTCGCCGCGCGTGACGCTGTGGAAGATGCCCAGAGTGCTGGCCGCGAGTGAATAATATACGTAATTCGGATTGCCCTGCGCGCCTCCCGCGTTCTGATTTACCAGCGCCTGGATACCCGCCATAATCGGAGAGGAGAATGAAGTGCCGCCCGCGCCCGCCCAATTGCTGGGAGCGCCGGTACATGCCGCTCCGCCGTTTCTCACATCGGACCAGCAGGTGACGTAATAGTGTCCCCACACGCCGTCGGCCGCGAATAGGGAAACGTCGGGGATGTCGCGCACTCCGTCGTTCGGAATCCCGGCTAACCCGGTTTGCCAGGCTGGCTTCGCGAAGCCCTGGCAGGAGCCGCCGGCGATGCCGTACTTTGAAGGCGATCCCGAAGCGCAGTTGCTGGGGCCTCCGCTGCCCGCGACCACTTCCACCAGGTTGTCCCTGCGCGCGGTGTTGCTGTTGCAGAAGCCGTCAGCGCCATACACCGTCGAATAACCCAAATAGTTGGCCAGCAGGCTGCCCGCGCACGAATCGTTCCACGGGATCTCCGGAATGTAGGAAAGAGCCGAGCCGTAGGTCGCCGTGTTGGTCGCGCTCCAATAGTTACCGGTGGTGCCGTCCAAAGTATCGGAGAAGTCGGTTCCTCCCACCGCGACGTTATAAGGCGTCGAAGCGTAGGCGCTGACGCCGATGCCGTGCGTCGCGCTCGATAGTCCGGCGTCGCAGCTGGCCGCGCCCTCGTCTCCCGCCGCCACGAACACCGAAATCCCTTCGGCCACGGCCTGCTGATATAGTGCGTTGATCGACGCGTTCGACGAAGCTCCGTTTTCCGCCTCGCAATTGCCATAGCTGATGCTGATAATCGACGGAGGAGCGCTGGAGTTCACGATGTTCTGCATCGCGATAAACCCGCCGAAGGTGATGCGAGTGTTGCCGCACGCCGCCACTTCGATCGCCGCGCTGGGCGCCGCCGCGCTGGCCCACTCGGCATCCAGAATCGCTTCGCCGTCGTCTCCCGCCACGATTCCCGGCGCGGAACAATTGTTGAGCCCGCTCGCGGTCGGATGCACCGTGGTCAGCGACCCGGAAGTGTACTGGTCGAGGCCAAAGGTGGTGCGGAACGTGCTCCAGTCGGCTGAACTATAGAGATCCGTGTCCTCGATCACGGCAATGGTCTGACCTACGCCCGTAATCCCCTGCGCGAACAGCGGATTCAAATCGTAAATCGTCGCCAGGTCGGCCGGAACCAGAGCCCAGTTCGTTTGCCCCTGTTGGTTGAAGGTGTATTTCGCCCGTTTCATCGCGCGCGGCTGGAAATCGTGCATCGAGACCACGCCTGCCACGGCAGGAGCCAGAGCGGCCGGAATCTGCGGATCGCTGAAATTGGCGATATGAGGGACGCCGTTCACGTCCAGATTGTGAATGGAAGTGTGAAATGCCCTGGTCACCTGCCCCGCGCTGCCCGAAAAGTCGATCACCATACCGTTCGGATAGACCCCGTTGACCTTGAAACCATGGGATTCCAGCCAACCGGTGACGGCCTGAACATCGCTCTCCGCAACCCCGAAATTCTTGCCGAACTCGGCGGCGGTCATCCATTTATGGAAATTCGGCGACTTGGGGTTGTGCAGATCGGCCACAAACTGTTGAGCCGCCTTCTCCTGCTCCACCGGGCGCTCTAACTGGAGCATCATGTGATCCATGCTGAGCGCGTCCGACACCGGGCCCAGGTCGTTTTCCGCATTGGCTTCGGAACGAGTATTTCCCGTCAGCGTAACCAGTTTGTTTTCATCCACTTTATCGTGAATCAGAGGCTGGGAGCGACGGCCGGTATTCTGAGAGATCAGCGCAACCGAGCTGTAGACCAGCAAACCGGCTACAGACAGAAAAAGGGTAGTTGCACGACGGGACGGGATCATAAAAACTCCTTAATGACAGCTACTCGAGGCAGCTTCTCGGGCGAGCAGGACGCGGAAGCACTACAATCTGTTTGACGAACAGATCAAGCTGGGCGAGTACGAAAAAAACTGGTTGCCTTCCGCGTGCCGCGCTTAATTCCTGCCAGTAAACGACTGGCCACAGCTATTTACGCGTGGGAACAGAAAATAGCGGCTCAAAATGAGAGGCGAGCTCTAACCTGGCGGCAGCATCTTCGACAGGTCGTTGTACAGGACAAAGACGACGACAACCATCAGAAATACGAAGCCGACTTTCAACACCGCTTCTTTGACCTTAAGGTCCAGATCCCGCCGCAGGAGCATTTCAATGAGGAGCATCACGATCACTCCGCCATCCAGAATCGGAATCGGCAGCAGGTTGAAAATTGCCAGGTTCAGGCTTACGCCGGCCATCAACAGAGTGAAATCGGCCGGGCCTTGGCGGGCGGCCTCGCCCGACATCTGCGCGATGCGGAACGGACCCTCTATCGACTTCGGAGACATCCTCCGCTCCGCGATCCCTTCCAGCACCTTGAAAATCATCTTGGCGAACTGTAGGTTCTGGCGGCACGATTCGGTAAACGCCTGGGCCAGGGGCAGCTTCACCACTTCCATCGGCTGCTCCAGCAGCACACCGATCATCCAGCGCGTCTGTCCTTCCATCTCGCGCTGCGCCGGCGTCAGCGTCACTTTCCGCGCCAGCCCGCCGCGCGAATAGGTCAGCTCAATCGGCGCTCCCTTGGTTTGCTCGATCACTTCCTGAAGGCGCGAAGCGCTCCGCAGCGGCTGGCCGTTGATGCTGAGCAGAATGTCGCCCTTTTCGAGACCCGCCTTCTCCGCGGCGTCGTTCCCTTTGACGTAGCCGCCCACCTGCACCTGGGATTCCTGCATCCATCCGGCCTGGCCCGCGCCCAGCTTCTCGTCGTAGCGCGGCGTGACGGCGAAATGCAGCAGCTCGCCCTTGCGTTTCACGGTCACGCGCATGATCTGCTTGGCGCCGTAGACCTCTTTCATCATGACGTCTTCCCAGGTCGGATTCTCGATATCGTCGACCGCGATCACCTGGTCGCCTTCGCGAACACCCGCCTGGTAGGCAGCTCCGTTCGGCAGCGCAACTCCAACCACCGGTGAATGCGGCAGCGGGATGCGCAGGTAATGCTGGGTGTTCAGCCCGGTCAGCAGAGCCACCGCCAGCACCAGGTTGATGGCCGGTCCGGCGAAGGAAATGATCATCCTCTGCCAGCGAGGCTTCGACAAAAAATTGCGTGGATCGTGATTGGCGTTCTGGTCGCCCGGATCCGTCATATCGCCGAACTGCTCGCCCGCCATTTTCACATAGCCGCCGAACAGGATCGCGCAGAACCGGAAATCGGTCTCGCCCCGCTTGAAGCCGAACAGCCGCGGCCCGAACCCGAAGCTGAACGCCTCGATCTTCACGTCAAAAAAGCGAGCCGCCCAATAGTGGCCCAGCTCATGCACCAGGATCATCACCCCGATCAGAACCAGGTACCACCAGATATTTTGTAAAAAAACCATTCCTATGCTTTCTTACGCGCGAAGCGCTGCTTCGGTTGTAATTCTGTTCCAGCGGGCCTCGATTACCCGTTTGGCCGCCTCGCGGGAGGCACGATCTATTTCTAACACTTCTGCAATCGTCCGTGGTTGGCTGTTGGGAATCCGATCCAGGGTCTCGGCAACCGTCGCCGCAATCGCCGGGAACGGAATCCTGCCGGCAAGAAACGCTTCCACCGCAATCTCATCGGCAGCATTCAGCGTGCACGTAGCCGAACCTCCCGTCTCCTGGGCTTCATACGCCAGCTTCAGCAGCGGAAATTTTTGAAAATCGGGAGCCTCGAAATTCCACGTCGCGCTCTCCGTCCAATCGAGCCTTGGAACCGGCGCATCGGCCCTCTCCGGATAGGTCAGCGCGTACTGAATGGGCATTCGCATATCGGTCGCGGAAATTTGGGCGATCACGCTGCCATCGTTGTACTCCACCATGGCGTGGACCTTCGATTGTGGATGCACCACCACCTCTACTTGTTTCGGCGGAAGATCGAACAGCCAACAGGCCTCAATCACCTCGAATCCTTTGTTCATCAAGGTGGCGCAATCGATGGTGATGCGCTGGCCCATCTTCCAAGTCGGATGGTTTAAGGCTTGCTGAGGAGTAACTTTCGACAGCGCCTCGGCCGGAGTTTTGCGGAAGGGACCGCCCGAAGCGGTCAAAATCAGTTTCGCGACTTCATTTCGACGGCCTGCTCGAAAAGCCTGGTGCGCGCCGTTGTGCTCGCTATCCACCGGCAACAGCTCCGTGCCGGATGCCCACATCGCTTCGATAATGAGCCTGCCGCTGGCCACCAGCGTCTCTTTATTCGCCAAGCCGACGCGTTTTCCGAGCTTGACTGCCTCGTAAGTAGCTTCCATGCCCTCTACGCCGACGATCGCGGACATCACGAATCCCGCCTCCGGGGCTCGAGCGGCGTCGACGCGGGCCCGGGCTCCGAAAGCCAGTTCCGGCACGTAGGAACCCAGCTTCGGCCGAAGCTCTTTGAGAACGTTCTCATCCGCGACGACAGCCACTTGCGGGCGAAATTCCTCGATCTGCCTGGCTAAGAGCTCGGTATTGCGCCCGGCCACGAGTGCGTAAATTCCGAAGCGCTCCGGCCACCGGCGCACGACGTCCAGAGTGCTGGTCCCAATTGACCCGGTAGAGCCCAAAAGTGTAAGAAGAGTCACCCTTTGCTCTTTATATTATCACTGAACTTTGTTATCGAGCCTCTTACCGCCTGACCTCGACCCCAAAGGGGCGCCGGGGAGGATTGCTTCAGGGGTCTTTATGAGGTTAGTCTCGCTTTGGTGGGAGTTTGGCCTCCCCGGCTTGATTCCAATATTAGGATATCCAGATCCAAAAAGCAACAGTTTTTTGTATAAAAACCTTAAAAAATTTTTACCACGTCTCCCAGGTGTTTCTTACAACCATGTTTCTATTGGGCATATGGCTACCTACTTCTTGACCTGTATCCCTGCCCAGTCTTCCAAAACACGGATCACGGAGCAGAAATCCTCGTCCGCTCGCCCGGAAGCCATATTTGCTTGCAACATCTGCTGGGTCAATGCGGTCGCCGGAAGTGGTACTCCTAGTTCCTTCCCCGCCTCCAGCGCCAGCGATACGTCCTTATGCATCCATTTGGTGGCGAAGTTCGTACCGAAGTCCCTCGACAGGATGTATGGCGCTTTGAATGAGATAAGGCCACTTTTCGCGGCGCTGTTGTCGAGGATTTCAAGCATCAGGCTAGGGGAAATCCCACCTTTGGTAGCAAGCACCATCCCTTCGGCGAACGCTTGCATGATACTCGCCAGGATCAGGTTCTGCGTCAACTTGGCCTGCAACCCCTGTCCGGCCGCGCCGCAGTAGTAGAAAACCTTGCCCATGATCTCGAAATAAGGCTTGGCTTTTTCAAACGCCGCCTGCTCGCCTCCAACCATGAAGGTTAGCGTTCCCTTCTCCGCGCCGGGCTTCGAGCCCGTGCACGGCGCGTCCAGGAAATGAGCCCCGTGATCGGCGAACTCCTGGCCGATCTGCTTGCTCACTGCCGGGGCGATGGTGCTGCAATCGGCGACGATGCTTCCCTTCTTCGCGCCCTCCAGCAGTCCTTTGGGACCGAGCGTGATTTCACGCGCCATGGCGGTATCGCCGACGCAGTAGAAAATCACATCCGAGACCTTAGCGACTTCCTCCGGTGTGGCGCATGCTTTTCCCGCGCCTTCCTTCGCCAATTGCTGGGCCTTCGATGCCGTGTTCGACCACAAAGCCACATCGTGGCCTGCCTTTAGCAGATGCCGGGCCATGGGAGCGCCCATGATGCCGAGTCCAAGAAAACCAAGCTGTGCCATAGAATATAGATTCTATCGCGGAACGCTTTAATCTTGGAGTTGTTTCCCCGAAAGAAGTCTGAGGATGAGCAGATCCGATGGCTGGAACTGCGTGACGGGGACGTTGGTCAAGTCCTCATCGTGCTCCACCACATGGCTGCGGATCATCGTTCGCAGTTGGGGCACGGAAATCCCCAGTTCTTCGGCGGCCTCCGTCTCCGAGTATTGAGATTTCCCCGTACGCGTCAATTGCAAGATACAAATCCTCGTTTCTCTACTATTTGAATTGTAGAGGCCGGGTATAGGGGCGCCCAATCAGGGAGAGCGCTTATTTAGCCTACGGTTCCACCTAAGGTACGAATGTACTAAGACGCACGGCCACGAGGGACTACTTCGGACTACTTCACGAATTTGATGCAGGTCGGCTTGGCGACTCCCGTCACTACTCCGGCAGCCGCCAGCTTGCCTGTCGACTGGTCAATGCTGAAAATCGCGATGTTGTCCGAGCCCTGGTTCCCCGCCAGCAGCCAGTGCCCGGTCGGATCGATCTCAAACTGGCGCGGCGTCTTGCCGCCGGAAGGAATGTTCTGATCCAGCTTCAGCGTGCCGCGTTTCATATCGTTCACTGAAAATACGGCGATGCTGTCGTCCCCCCGATTGGACGCGTACACGAATTTTCCCGTCGGATGAACCTCGATCTCCGCTCCCGTATTGTCGCCCTTGGCTCCCTCGGGCCTCGTGCTCAGTGTCTGAACCGCGGTGAATCTCTTCAGCTCCGGTTCGTAAATAAACAGCGTGACGTTGGAGCTCAACTCGGTGATCACGTACATGAACATGTACTTGCCGGCGTTGTGAATGGTCGCGTGCCGCGGACCCGATCCCGGAGGCAGCGTGGCAAACGCCGGGTTTCCTACCGTGAGCTTGCCCTTTTTTGCATCGAAATTATAAATCCCCACCTCGTCGATTCCCAGGTCCGCAATTAGCGCTAGCTTGCTGGCCGGGATAAACCCCACCCAGTGCGGATGAGGCATCGTCTGATGGTCGCGATTCGGGCCCGACCCTTTGTGCTGGATAAAATCCGTCGCCTCGCCCAAACGCCCGTCGCTTCCGATCGGCAGAACGGTGATGCTGCCGCCGGAGTAATTCGCGGTGATCGCGAAATGCCCCGATTTATCGATTGCGATGTAGCACGGTCCCGCCGATTTCACGCTCATCGAATTCAGCGGCGTCAGTTTGCCGCTTCCCCGGTCGATCGTGAACGAACTGACCGCGCCGTCCTTCACTTCGTTCACCGCGTATAGGTGGCCCTCGTGAATCGTCAGGTAGCTGGGCGCCGCCGTGTCCGACACCATCTCCGGCGCGGAAAGCTTGCCGGTCTTGGTATCGAAGTCGGCGAGGTAAATCCCCTTCCCCGACGTCCCGATATAAACATGCTCCGCGAACAGGCTTGCCGCCGCGATCAGGAATGCTAGAAGCTTGCTTACCATCCGTTCCCCTTTGTCGTCGTTCGGATCCGGCAGAGATAGCTGTCGGCGGCGATGTACAAAGTCGATCCGTCTTCGCCCCAGTTGCAGTTCGCCGTCCTCTGCCCGGTATCGATGCGTCCCAGCCGCTTGCCGTCCGCCGCATATACGTGGATGCCGCCCGGCCCCGCCGCGAAAAGATTTCCGCCGCGGTCGATCTTCATTCCATCGGGCAGCCCCGGATGATCCTTCACCATCGCTGTGACGTCCGCGAACACTCTGCCCTTCCCTAGTGTACCGTCCGCGTTCACCGGAAACGCCATCCACACCGCGCGATCCGGGTCCGAGTTCGCCACATACAGCGTCTTCTCATCGGGCGAAAACGCGAGGCCATTGGGACGCGTCATCTCCTTCGTCAGCAGCGTCATCGTACCGTTTCTTGCTAACCGAAACACACCACAATAATCCATCTCGCGCAATGGCGAATCCTGACTCGGCAGCCCGTACGGCGGATCGGTGAAATACAAATCGCCATTCGATTTGTACACCAGGTCGTTGGGACTGTTCAGGCGATGGCCCTGATAATTGTCGACCAGCGTCCGTTTGCCTCCGCCCTTGGTCAGCACCGAAATGCGCCGGTCGCCATGTTCGCACGACACCAGCCGGCCCTCCGAATCGAGCACCAAGGCGTTGCTCCCCGGCTCGTGGCTATAAGGACCAATGCCGGTATATCCAGACGGTTTCAGGAACAAACTCAGTCCGTCCGCCTCGCTCCATTTCATCACCGAGTTGTTCGGAATGTCGGAAAACAGCAGGTATTTGCCGTCCTTCACCCACACCGGCCCCTCGGACCAGGCCATCCCCGACGCGAGCACTTCGACGCGCGCATCGGCCGCCAGCAGCTTGTCGATCAACGGACTTTCCCGCAGGATTTGGCCCATCGTGGGACGGGTAACAGCCGGTGTCTGCGCCATGGCAAACGCGGCGAGTGAGAGCAACAGGAGGATCTTCACCATTCGGTCAGTTGTATCATAATAAAGCTCTCGCTACCGAGCCGCGACCGCAGGGAGCGATCTAACAGGAGGATTCCCGATGCCCCGCGTCGTCCGCTGTTCCCTGATTCAGGCGTCGAACGTCGGCCGGCCCGAGCAATCGCTGGCCGAAGTAAAGCAGGCGATGATGGACAAGCACGAGACCTATATCGCGCAGGCGGCGGCCGCGGGATCGCAGATTACCTGCCTCCAGGAAATTTTCTACGGCCCTTATTTCTGTGCCGAGCAGCAGACCCGCTGGTACGACTTCACCGAGAAAATTCCCGACGGTCCCACCATCAAGCGCATGCAGGATCTCGCACGCAAGCACCGGATGGCGATCATCGTGCCGATTTACGAAATCGAGAACGAAGGCGTTTTTTATAACACCGCCGCAGTGATCGACAACACCGGAGCGTATCTCGGCAAATATCGTAAGATGCACATCCCCCACGTTGCGCCCGGTTTTTGGGAGAAATTCTACTTCCGTCCCGGCAACCTCGGGTATCCGACGTTCGACCTGGGCTTCGTCCGTATTGGCGTCTACATCTGTTACGACCGCCATTTTCCGGAAGGCGCGCGCGCCCTGGGACTGAACGGCGCGGAGATCGTTTTCAATCCCTCCGCCACGGTCGCCGGGCTCAGCGAGCATCTCTGGAAAATCGAACAGCCAGCCCACGCCGTCGCCAACGGATACTTCATCGCCGCCATCAACCGCGTGGGAACCGAGGCTCCCTGGAATATCGGACATTTTTACGGCACCAGCTATTTCTGCAATCCGCGCGGGCAGATCATCGCCCAGGCGTCGCGCGAAGAGGACGAAGTGCTGACCGCCGATCTGGACCTGGACCAGATTAAGGAAGTCCGCCAGACCTGGCAATTTTTCAGAGACCGGCGGCCCGATTCATACGTCGATCTGATTAAGCCTTAATATGAACACCGTTCCTCCTTTACCCCCCGCAGAGTTCGCCGCCCGCTTCGCCGACCTGCATCCTGCGCTCACTCCGCAGGCTGCCCTTGTCGAAGCTTCGCGCTGCCTCTACTGTTACGACGCGCCCTGCATCGCCGCCTGCCCCACGCACATCGACGTCCCGAAATTCATCAAGAAAATCGCATCGGGAAATTTGCGCGGCTCCGCCAACACCATTCTTGATTCGAACGTCCTGGGCCTCAGTTGTTCCCGCGTCTGCCCGGTCGAGGTGCTGTGCGAAGGCTCCTGCGTGATGCATCGCTACAACAAGCAACCCATCGAGATCGGACGTTTGCAGCGTCATGCCATGGAGTGGTTATATGACCACAAGCCGAGGCTGGAACCCGGCCCCGAAAACGGAAAGCACGTGGCCTGTATCGGCGCAGGACCCGCGTCGCTGGCCTGCGCGGCCGAGCTGCGCCGCCACGGTTTCCGAGTGACCGTGTTCGACCGCAGCCCGCTCGCCGGAGGCCTGAACACCTACGGCGTCGCGCAATATAAACTCCGCCCCGGCGACAGTCTGCGGGAAGTCGAACTGATCCGCTCCATGGGCGTCACGTTTCGCCTTGGCGAAGAGGTGAACGACAACACGCAAGGAGAGTTCGATGCGTTTTTCCTGGGCGTCGGCCTGGGCGCGATGAACCGCCTGAATGTGCCGGGCGAAGATCTGCCGGGAGTGGTGGACGCGCTGCGTTTCATCGCTCTTTATAAGACCGGATATGGCACCGTGGGCCGCCGGGTGTGCGTCATCGGCGCGGGCAACACCGCGATCGACGCGGCCATCGCCGCGCGCAAGCTGGGAGCCGAACAAGTCCACCTGGTTTACCGCCGCGGCGAATCGGATATGTCCGCGTTCGCGAATGAATATGAACACGCGCGCCTGGAAGGAATCCAGTTCCACTGGCAGACGCAGATCACGAAGATCGTTGGCAAGAACATGGTGGAAGCCATCGATTGCGGACAACTGCGCATTCCATGCGACATGGTGATTCCGGCCGTCGGCCAATCACCTCTGGCGCAATTGCTGGCCGTCTGCGGCGAAGTGAATCGCGAAACGGGACAGACGAAGCACCCCAAATATTTCGCCGGAGGCGATTTCATCAACGGCGGCCGCGAAGTAGTGGACGCTGTCGCCGATGGCAAACGGGCGGCACAAGGAATCATCAAATGGCTGACTTAACCACCTTCTTCGCAGGCAAAATCCGTTGCCCCAATCCCTTCTGGCTCGCCTCCGGCCCTCCCGCCAATTGCGGCGACCAGGTCATGCGGGCGTTCGACGCGGGCTGGGGCGGAGCCGTCTGGAAAACGCTCGGCGATCCGATCGTCAACGTGTCTTCCCGCTACTCCTCGGTCGATCTCAACGGCCAGCGCATGATGGGCCTGAACAATATCGAGCTCATCACAGACCGGCCGTTAGACGTGAATCTGCGCGAGATTACCGAAGTAAAAAAACGCTATCCGAATCATGCCGTCATTGCGTCGCTGATGGTCGATTCCAAGCGCGAGGCGTGGCACGAAATCGTAAAGCGCTCCGAAGGCGCGGGAGCCGACGGGCTGGAACTCAACTTCGGCTGCCCCCACGGCATGAGCGAACGAGGCATGGGCAGCGCCGTCGGGCAGGTGCCCGAATACTGCACCATGATCACCACATGGGTGAAAGAAGTCGCCGAAACGCCCGTGCTGGTGAAGCTCACGCCGAACATCACCGACATCCGCCCCGTCGCCCGCGCGGCAAAGCAGGGAGGCGCCGACGGCCTGTCGGCCATCAACACCATCAACTCCATCACCGGAATCGATCTCGATACCTTCGTCCCGCGCCCCAACGTCGACGGGAAATCGGCGCATGGAGGCTATTGCGGGCCCGCCGTAAAACCTATCGCGCTGCACATGGTCCAGCAGATCGCCGACTTCGGTATTCCCGTGTCGGGCATCGGCGGGATCTCCAACTGGCGCGACGCGGCGGAGTTTTTGCTGCTCGGCTGCCAGAGCCTCCAACTCTGCACCGCGCCGATGCATTACGGATTTCGCATCGTGGAGGACATGATCGACGGCCTGAAAAACTGGATGGACGAAAAGGGCTTCCGCACCATCGACGATTTCCGGGGCCTCAGCCTTCCCAACGTGAAGGATTGGAAGAATCTCAACCTCAACTACAAGATCGTCGCGAAGATCAGTCGCGAAAAATGCATCGGCTGCGACCTATGCTACATCGCCTGCTGGGACGGCGCGCACCAGTGCATTCACCTGGACGCGCGTCCTCAAAAGCTGACTGTAACGCCCATCCCTAAACTGGACGGACCCGTTTACGCGCCGCCCGTGCGCGTTCCGCGCGTCGATGAAGCCGAATGCGTCGGCTGCAATCTGTGCGCGCTGGTCTGCCCGGTAGAAAACTGCATCACCATGGAGCGCGTGGACCACGGCATCCCGGCGCAGTCATGGGAGCAGCGCAATGCCTGAAGAAATAAGGTGGCGTACGCACTCGTGCGTGCCGCGTCGACACTCATGTCGATGCCAACTTGTCCCAGCGATTTGCCCGCATGCTCACGCATGGCGGTTCCCCTTGGCGCAAGCGGGGAACCGCGACCGTCAGGAAGCGGACCGACGGGACAGTTTACTAGGAGCTGAATGACCACCCTTATCCGCAACGGCACCGTCGTCACGTCAACCAAAACGTTCCCCGCCGACATCCTCATTGATGGCGAGCAGATCAAGGACATTTCGGCGAACATCCCCGTGGAGAAAGCGGACCGCGTGATCGACGCTGCGGGTATGTTCCTGCTGCCCGGAGGCATCGACGTCCACACGCATCTCGACATGCCCTTCGGCGGGACAACTTCGTCCGACGATTTTGAAACCGGCACGAAGGCCGCGGCCTTCGGCGGGACGACCACGCTGATCGATTTCGCCATCCAGCCCAAAGGGACGAAGATGCGCGACGCGCTCGACATCTGGTGGAAGAAAGCCGAGAACAAGGCTTCGATCGACTACGGGCTGCATATGATCGTCACCGACCTGGGCGAAGCGGGCCTCGAAGATATGGACGACATGGTCACGGAAGGCGTCGCCAGTTTCAAACTCTTCATGGCCTATCCGGGCGTGCTGATGGTGGATGACCAGACCATTTTTCAGGCCCTCAGCCGCACCGCCAAGAACGGTGCGCTGATTTGTCTGCATGCCGAAAATGGAGGCATCATCGACGTCATCGTGAAGCGAGCCATCTCCGAAGGCAAGACTGCGCCCATCTATCACGGACTGACGCGACCGGTCGCCGCCGAAGCGGAAGCCGTGCACCGTGCCGTCGCGATGTCTGAAATCTCCGGCGCGCCGGTCTACATCGTGCATCTTTCGTCGGAGGAAGCGCTCAATGAAGTGCGCGCCGCGCGCGACCGGGGTGTTCCGATTTTTGCGGAAACCTGTCCGCAATATCTGCTGCTGTCGATCGAGGATCTAGCGCGGCCCGGATTTGAGGGCGCGAAATACGTCTTCACGCCACCGCTGCGCGAAAAGCATCATCAGCCGAAATTGTGGGATGGCCTGAAGGACGATCATCTGCAAGTGGTCTCCACCGATCACTGTCCCTTCTGTTTCGAGGATCAAAAAATCCTGGGCAAGGACGACTTCACCAAAATTCCTAACGGAGGGCCGGGCGTCGAGAATCGTTTGCAGCTCCTCTTTCACCACGGCGTGAACGCGGGCAAAATTTCGCTGAACCGCTTTGTCGAACTCGTTTCGACCACTCCGGCGCGCCTGTTCGGACTCTATCCGCGCAAAGGCGAGCTCGCGCCGGGCAGCGACGCCGATATCGTCATATGGGACCCGAGCGCGGAGCATTTGATCAGTTCCACCACGCATCACATGCGTTGCGATTACTCGATGTTCGAAGGGTTTTCGGTGAAGGGGAACGCCAAGATGGTTCTATCCCGCGGCGAAGTGATTGTCGAGCAGGGAAAATTCCAGGGCCGCACTGGACGAGGATCGTTCCTGCGCCGCGAAGCGCGCGGGGGCGCATGGAAATAACCCCGGGCGTCAGTCCGGGGATTCTCGCCATGTCAATAGACACCTCCCTTTATAACGAAGACCTCGCGCCCATTCCTCTCGAAAAGCGGACCTGGGGTCTGTACAACTACGCGTCGCTGTGGGTCGCGATGAGCGTGTGCATCCCGACGTACATGCTGGCGTCGGGATTGATCGCCGGAGGGATGGCCTGGTGGCAGGCCATAGGCACGATTCTGCTCGGGAATCTAATCGTGCTGATTCCGATGCTGCTCAACGCGCACGCGGGGACGAAGTACGGCATTCCGTTTCCGGTGTTCGTGCGAGCATCGTTCGGAGTGCGCGGCGCAAACGTGCCGGCGGTGTTGCGAGCTCTGGTCGCCTGCGGCTGGTTTGGGATTCAAACCTGGATCGGCGGACAGGCAATCTTCGCCATGTTGAGCATTTTATGGCCGGGGAAGGGCTCGGTCTGGGTTTGTTTCGGGTTTTTCTGGCTCCTGAACATCGCCGTGATCTGGCGCGGCATCGATACCATCAAGTTTTTGGAGGGGATCGCGGCACCGTTCATGCTGTGCGTGGGGTTGCTCCTTTTGTGGTGGGTCACCAGCCAGGCGGGAGGGCTCGGGCCGGTGCTGAGCACGCCTAGCAAGTTCAAATCGACGGCGGAATTTCTGAAGTTTTTCATCCCGTCGCTGACCGGGATGGTCGGGTTCTGGGCCACTGTGGCGCTGAACATTCCGGATTTCACCCGATACGCGAAATCGCAGAGGGATCAGGCGCTGGGCCAGGCGCTCGGGCTACCGACGGCGATGACGTTGTATTCGTTCATCGGAGTGGCGGTGACGTCCGCGTCGGTGGTCATCTTCGGGCAGGCGATCTGGGACCCGGTGGTGCTGCTGGGGCGTTTCCACCGCCCCGTGGTCGCGTTTATTGCGCTAATAGCGTTGCTGATCGCGACGCTGAATACGAATGTCGCGGCGAACGTGGTGTCGCCATCCAATGATTTTTCGAATTTGAACCCGCGGCGGATATCGTTCCGCACCGGGGGAATTATTACAGGCGTGATCGGCATCCTCATGATGCCCTGGAAGCTGCTGGGCGATTTTAGCGATTACATTTTCGGCTGGCTGGTGGGTTATTCCGGCCTGTTGGGGCCGATCGCGGGCATCATGATCGCCGATTATTTCCTGGTGCGGAAATGCGAGCTGGACGTAGACGCGCTGTATCACGCGGAGGGGAAATATTCGTATACGCGGGGAGTAAACTGGAACGCCATCGTCGCGCTGGTTGCGGGGATTGTGGTCGCGCTGATTGGGTTGATCGTGCCGTCGCTGCGATGGTTGTACGACTACGCGTGGTTTGTGGGATTTTTTGTGGCGGGAGTCTTGTATCGATTGCTCATGAGTGATATGATATCAAGTAAGTGATATCACGATGACGCGAATGTTGATTAGCCTGGAAGAGAATGACAAGCTCTGGCTGGAGCAAAGAGCGCAGGAGACCGGAGTTCCTATGTCAGAGGTTGTTCGGCGGGCGATTCGACAGGCGCAGGAGACGGAGCAGAAGCCGATGAAGGAACTCCTGGCGTCGACCAAGGGGCTCTGGCGTCATGGCGATGGGCTCCGGTATCAGCGGCGTATTCGTAAGGAATGGCGTTGAGCATTCTGCTGGATTCCGTAATCCTTATCGACCACCTGAACGGAATTTCCGCCGCTACACGATACTTGGAATCCTTACCGGAGGCAAGTATCTCGGTGATTACGAGGGCGGAAGTACTAGCAGGATTCGCGCAGTCGGAAGTGGGGGCGGTGAAGGAGTGGTTGGATCGGTATCCGACATTTCCTATTGATCGAATCACTGGCGATTTGGCGGCAGAACTTCGACAAAGATATAAATGGAAATTGCCCGATGCTCTCCAGGCGGCGATTGCGCAACGTCAAGGCTTGCAGTTGGCAACGCGTAACACGAAGGATTTTCCACAGCATCGTTTTGCGTTTGTGGTTGTGCCGTACTCCGTCAAATGAACGCCATGGTTTTAATGCCGGAGATGTCGAAGTTTTTCCGGCATCGCATGTTCTTGCACATCGCTTTATCGTCCATCAGCACCATGTAGCTCAAGAATTTCGCGAATCTGGCGCGGTCGCGCTCGTCGGCGCCTCTCGGGACCTGCTCCAGTTTCTTGCGAACCATCCAGCGCAGGTCGTACGTCTCCTGGGTGCGGCAGTAGGGACAGTTCAGCAGCGCCGGTTTTGTAGTCGGGGATTCGCGGTAAAACGATTTTTCTTCCATTACGCGGTTGCCATGTGTTTTTGAGTTACGTGTTTCAGGCTGGCGTCCAGGCGGAGGGCGAAGTCGTCGACGTCGCTCTTGGAAATGTTCAGGGGCGGCGAGAGGCGGATGCAGTTGCCGAACGTTCCGCCTTTGCCGATCAAGAGGCGATTTTCGCGAGCCATTTCCATGACGGCGAGCGTCGCTTCGACGGCGGGCTTCTTCGTTTCGCGATCCTCCACCAGTTCCAGGGCCTGCATCAGGCCCATGCCGCGAACGTCGCCGATGATGGAGTACCTGCCCTTCATCTCTTCGAGTTTGCCGTGAAGATAGGCGCCTACTTCGGCGGCGTTGATCATGAGCTTATGATCGTCGATGTAGTCGATGACCGCCTTCGCCGCTGTGGCTGTTACCGGATTGCCGCCGAAGGTGGAGATCGTCGCGCCTTTCAGCGAATCGGCGATTTCGGGGCGCGCGACCGTCAGGCCGACGGGCGAGCCGTTACCCAGGCCTTTCGCGCTGGTCATGATATCGGGCTGGACGCCCCATTGTTCGATGCCAAACCATTTTCCGCCGGTGCGGCCCCAGCCGGTTTGCACTTCATCGCTGATAAAAAGGCCGCCGAATTTTTTCACGATGCCGGCAACGATTTCGAAATATTCCTTCGGAGGCACGATGAAACCGCCGACACCCTGAATGGGCTCGGCGATGAAGGCTGCGATGCGGCCTGAAGTGGACGTGCGGATCATGTCGTCCATGTCTCTGGCGCATTGTACGTTACAAGACGGGTATTTCAGGTTCAAGGGGCAGCGGTAGCAGTTGGCGTTGATGGCGTGGACGAAGCCCGAGGGAGCGGCCCCGCCGAGTCGCCACGTAGAATTCCCGGTGAGGGCCATGGCGACGGCCGAGCGGCCGTGATAGCTGTGGCGCAGAGCGACGATTTCATGCGAGCCGGTGTAGCAGCGGGCGGCGAGAATCGCGGTCTCGTTCGCTTCGGTGCCGCTGTTGGTGAAAAAACTTTTCGTCAGCTTGCCGCCGGGCGTGATGCCGGCGATGCGCTTGGCCAGCGCGGCTTGCGGCTCATTGGCGAAGACCGTCGAGACGTGTTGCAGTTTATCGATCTGTTCGTGAACCTTTTTGTTCACCGTTTCGTTGCAGTGGCCGACGCTGACGGTAACGATGCCGCCGAAGAAATCGAGGTACTGATTGCCGTCGGCATCCCAGACGAACTGGTCCTTGGCATGCGTCACGACGAGCGGCTCCTTATAGTAGTGGAAGACGCTGGGAAACAGATATTGCTGGTTGGCGAGAATGATTTCTTCTTTAGTCATCGCCTCCTCGTTATATCACGAGAAGTAGCCAGGAGCCAGGAGCCAGTAGACAGGAGCCAGTAGCCAGGAGGGGGAATGATTCGATTTTGCATCGCCGATCGGACTCTGAATTTCACTCGGGATGTGGACTGGGTGCAGGTGCGGGATAAAGAGCTGCCAGCGCGGGAATTGATTGTGGTTGTGAGGCTGGCGATGGGGCGGGTTGGGAAGGTTCTGGTGAATTCGCGCGTGGATGTCGCGCTGGCGGCGGGGGCGGCGGGAGTGCATTTGCCTAGTGGCTCGATCGCTGCGCCGGAGTGGAGGGCGATTACGCCTGCGGGGTTTTTGATTGGAGTTTCCTGTCACTCGCTCGAAGATGTCGTACTGGCGGAACGCGAAGGGGCGGATTATGCGGTGTTTGGGCCGGTCTTCGATCCCTTGTCGAAGGCGCCGGATCTTCCGGCTCGGGGGTTGGAGGAGTTAGGGAGAGTCGCCAGGGCGGTTCGGATTCCCGTGTTAGCGCTGGGGGGGATCACAGAAGAAAATGCCGCGGACTGCGTGGCGGCGGGGGCGGCGGGGGTGGCGGGGATTACGATGTTTCGGAGTTGATGGGTTCGGGAATTGATAACATTTATTATCAAGTGTCCGGTCCTGTGGCCAAGCAAGCGTATACGCGTGAGGAAGCGCGACGGCTCGTCGGTATTTCTGAACGACGGCTGAAGAGGTGGGAAGAACAGAAGCTGGTTGCACATCACACGACGTTCACTTTTTTGGAATTGCTGGCGCTGCGCACGCTGGTCAAGCTGCGGGGCGACCGCGTGCCTCCCTTGCAAATCAAGCGGGCGCTGACCGCGCTTTCGAAAAAGCTGAAGCACGTCGGGAATCCTCTTACCGAGTTGAAGCTCTACGCGGACGGGAAAAAAGTCCGCGTGGAGATCGACGGCAAGGCCATGGACGCCGAGTCCGGGCAACTGCTGATGAACTTCGACCAGGTGGAACTGCGGCGGATGCTGGAGTTTCCGGGGAAGGATCCGGGCGCGGAGGAACGGGAGCGGAGGACGACGGCGGAGCGATGGTTTCAACGCGGGTTGGAGCTGGAGCAGACCGGGTCGGCGATTGAGAACGTGATCGAGGCATACGAGAAGGCGATTGAGCTGGATCCTTATTCAGCGGGCGCGCTGGTGAATCTCGGGACGATTCATTTCAACGCGCGCGATTTCCCGCAGGCCAAGAAGTTTTACGAGAGAGCGCTGGAAGTGGATCCGGAGTACGCGCTGGCGCATTTCGATCTGGCGAATTTATATGATGAGCGGGGCGACCGGACGAAGGCGGTGGAGCATTATCAGGCCGCGCTGCGGATCGCGCCGAACTACGCCGACGCGCACTACAATTTGGCGTTGCTGTACCAGGGCTCGAATCAGACCATGAGGGCGGTGCAGCACTGGACGAATTATTTGAAGCTGGATCCGGCGAGCCACTGGGCGAACATTGCGAGGAGAGAGCTGGCGAAGTTGCGGGAAGCGGCGGTGGTGAAGGGTTCCAGGGGATGAAGCACTCTAAAATAGCAGAAGGTACAAATCTTGAATCGAATTTCACAGGCGTTTCGTAGTTTTTTCTCCATCCTTTTTAGTGGCGTGCTGCCGGCGGATATCGCGCAGGCGTTCGGGTATTCGAAAGTGATTCCGATGAAAGCCACGCCGGCTCCGGCGCCGAAGCCTCAGTCGGGGCCAAACGATGGCGCGGTGCAGATTCTTTCGGTCCTTCAGCGCGACGCCCGGCTGGTGGATTTTCTGATGGAAGATATTTCCGCGTATTCGGATGAGCAGGTGGGCGCGGCGGTGCGCGATGTGCAATTACAATCGCGGCAGACGCTCGAGAGGTATTTGAAATTGCAACCGGTGATCGACGGCGTGGAAGGCGATTTCACGAAGACCGACGGGCTCGCCGCGGCATCGATCAAACTGGTTGGCAATGTCCCCCCGAGCGGCAAGGCGTCGGGAGGAGTGCTGCGGCACAAGGGGTGGAAGGCGGAAAAGGTCGACCTGCCGACGCTGCCTCCGGGAAACGTTCTGGCGCCGGCTGAGATCGAAGTCGAATGAACGTCGGAATCGATCTCGGCACCACCAACTCGGCTCTCGCGTTTATCGATACAAAGGAAGCGGCGGAGACCGATTTTCCTACGATCCGCGTGCTGGACGTGCCGCAAACCGTTGCGCAGGGGCGCGTGGAAGCCCGGCGGACGCTCCCGTCTTTTCTCTATTTAGGCGACCAGGAGTATGTCGGCGTATATGCGCGGGATCAGGGTGCGCTGGTGCCGACGAAATCCATTCATTCGGCGAAGAGCTGGCTGTCGAATCCGGAGGTGGATCGGACGGCGAAGATTCTGCCTTGGGATGCGCAGGAGGGCGGAAGAGTTTTGTCGCCTGTCGATGTGTCGGCGAGGATTCTGAGGCATCTGGCGCAGGCTTGGGAGAACGAACAGGGTTCCAGGCTCGGCGAGCAGAACGTCGTGCTTACGGTGCCGGCGAGCTTCGACGAAGAGGCTCGGGAATTGACAGTGGCGGCCGCTCGCGAGGCGGGGATCGAGCAGATGACGCTGCTGGAAGAACCGGCGGCGGCGTTCTATTCGTGGATCGCGAACGACCTGGCGAGGTCGCAGAAGAGCTTGTTCGACGGGCAGATTGTGTTGGTGTGCGATGTCGGCGGAGGGACCAGCGACTTCACGCTGATTCGCGTTTCGCGCGAGAACGATCGCGTGGATTTCACACGCACGGCGGTGGGAAAACATCTGCTGCTGGGCGGCGACAATCTGGATCTGACGCTGGGATGGTTAGTGGAGTCGAAGCTGGGAAAGACGCTGTCGATCCGGCAGCGAAGCGGGTTGCGGAGGCAATGCGCGTCGGCCAAGGAGCGGCTGCTTTCGGAAGAACATCTGAAGAGCGCCGAGATCACGGTGCTGGGCGGTGGATCGTCCTTAGTGGGCGGGACGCTGAAGACGGAGATCAGGCGCGAGGAAGTGCTGGAGCTGGCTCTGGACGGATTTTTGCCGGGGTGCGAGCTGACGGACAAGCCGAAGGACGAGGACAAAAGCCTGTATCGCGAGCTGGGGCTGCCTCTGGTTTCCGATCCAGCGGTAACGCGCCACCTGGCGGCGTTTCTGGCGAGCGCGGGCGATGCGCGGCCGGACGCGATACTTTTTAACGGCGGATTTTTCATTCCCGAGATTTTGCGGCAGCGCGTGACCGACGTGATGGAGCACTGGTACGGCAAGCGTCCCGTGATTTTCGAGAATCGCGATCTGGATCTAGCGGTCGCGGTGGGCGCGGCGTATTATTCGTACGTTCGCAAAACGGGCGCAGGGCTGCTGGTTCGCGGAGGGCTGCCGAGGGCGTATTTCATAGGCCTGGGTGATGGCCGCGCGATGTGCCTGGTTCCGCGCGGGGCGGAAGAGGGCATGACGATTGAGATCGATCCGGGGAGTTTGCATGTTCTCGCCAACAAGCCGGTGTCGTTTCAGCTGTATAGTTCGCGGACGAGAACGGAAGACAAGTCGGGCGACGTTGTCGAGTTTTCGCCGGAGGAGCGCGAGGAGTTGCATTTGCATGCGCCTTTGCACGCGGTGTTGCGATTCGGAAAAGCCGGCGAGAGACTGGTGCCGATCCGGCTGGGCGCGAAGCTGACGGAAGTCGGCACGCTGGAAATTTGGGCGGATTCGAAGGAGACGGATCATCGCTGGCGATTGCAGTTCGAGCTAAGGAAGGCGGCATCGTCTCAAGGGGACGCGCAGGCGGTATCGCGTCCGTCGGCAGTGATCTCGGATGAGGCGCTGGCGAACGCGCTGGCTCTGACTCCAGCGGCGTTTTCGAGTGATGCGATTGCGCCGGAGGAGTTGCCCGCGAAGCTGGAACAGACTCTGGGGTTGGGTCGAAATTCGTGGCCTTTGTCGGCAATCCGGAAGCTGGGCGACGCAATGATCGATCTGGCGGAGGGGCGGAAGAGAAGCGCGGCGCACGAGCTGCGGTGGTTGAATTTGTGTGGCTTTTGTCTGCGCCCGGGATTTGGATTTCCGGGCGACGATTACCGGATTGAGCAGGCACGCAGAGTTTATGCGAGCGGCCTGCAATTTCCGAATCAGGTGCAGAACGAGATTGAGTGGTGGATTTTCTGGGGGCGCGTGGCGGGAGGGTTGAACAAGAATCAGCAAACCGACGTGTTTCAGAGATTGTCGCCGACGCTGCTGCCAAGGGCGGCGAAGAAGCCGCGGGTGAATCCGAGTTTACTTCGCGAGATGTGGCGGGCGGCAGCGAGCTTGGAATTTTTGCCGATCCAGACGAAAACGCAGTTGGGCGACGAATTGATCGCACGGATTGCGAAGGGCGACTTCGTCGATACGGGGCTGTGGTGCCTGGCGCGGCTGGGCGCGCGGAAGTTGTTCTATGGGCCGATCAATCAGGTTTTACCGTCCTCGACGGTCGCGCGGTGGTTGGAGCCTTTGCTGAAAATTCAGAAGGCGGAGGACGCGGTAGCGGCGCTGGCGCGGCGCACGGGCGATTCGACGCGCGATTTGCCGGCGGCGACGCTGGAGGTAGTGCGCAGGGCTTTCCCTGGGCTCGATCTGGATCGCGAGCCGAGCGGCGATTTGGCGGCGATGAACAAAATTTTCGGCGAAGAGCTGCCGTCGGGTCTTGTGTTTCATGAATGAGCTCGAACTCGTAGACCGCCTCCGGCGGCTTAGTTTGCCGTCGAGAGATCTGATTCTAGGAATCGGCGACGACTGCGCGATTTATCGGCCTCGCGCGGGTGAGGAATTGCTGTTTACTACGGATCAGATGATCGAGGGCGTCCATTTTACGCGCGCGCAGAGTGCGGCGTCGATTGGCGAGAGGGCGCTGGCGAGGAGTTTGAGCGACATCGCGGCGATGGGCGGTGAGCCGCGATTCTGCATCGTGGCGATGGCCGCGGCGGACACTGCGTGGATCGAAGAATTTTATCGAGGACTGCTGCGATTGGCGAGGCGCACGGGCACGGCGCTTGCCGGAGGCGATCTGGCGCGCGATGAAAAAATGCGGTGCGATGTGATGGTGTGCGGGTCAGCTCCTCGGGGGACGGCGCTTAGGCGCGATGGGGCGCGCGTGGGCGATTCGATTTTTGTGTCCGGGCGGCTGGGGAAGGCTTGGGATCGGCGGATTGAGCCGCGGCTCGAGCTTGGCAGGAGTTTGCGCGGGTTGGCGACGGCTTGCATCGATTTGAGCGATGGGCTCGCGCTCGATCTGCACCGATTGTGCGTTGTTTCTGGAGTGGCGGCGGAGATCGAGCGGGTGCCGGTGATGAAGGACGCGACGATCACATTGGAGGCAGCCGTCGAACGAGCACTGCATGGCGGGGAAGATTACGAGTTGTTATTCACAATGCGCGAAGGTGCGAAGGCTCCGCGCGGAGTGACTCGCATCGGGCGCGTGGTGCGCGGCGAGGCGGGGAAAATACAATTTCAGGGCCGGCGGCTTGAACCGCGCGGCTACGATCACTTTCATGAATGATCTTTTATGACTAATCCGGCACCAATACTCGAACTGATCGACGCGTTTCGACGATCGAAGGCGATGTTCACGGCGGTCAAGCTTGGAATTTTCGATGGCGAGAGGCCGCAGGGTCGGGCGATGGACAGGCTGCTCGAAGCCTGCGTCGGGCTTGGGTTGCTCGACAAGCGCGGGGACGAGTACGTCAACACGCCAGTGGCGGACGAGTATCTGAAACGGTCGAGTCCACACACGCTTTCGGGGTACATTCGCTATTCGAATGACGCGCTGTACCGGTTGTGGGAGCATCTGGACGATGCGGTGATAGAGGGCACGAACCGATGGGAGCAGACGTTCGGGGCCAAGGGCGGCGTGTTCGCGCATCTTTTTCGAACGCCGGAGGCGCAGCGCGACTTCCTGATGGGGATGCACGGGTTCGGGATGATCAGTTCGCCGTCGGTGATTGAGGCGTTCGACCTTTCGCGATTCGCGTCGTTCGTGGATCTGGGAGGAGCGACGGGCCATTTGGCGCTGGCGGCGAAGGGACAATATCCGGAGATGAAGGCGACGGTGTTCGATTTGCCGTCGGTAATGGAAGTGGCGAAGGAGTTCGTGGGAGAAAGGGTCGCGTTGATCGACGGAGATTTCTTTACCGATCCGCTGCCGGCGGGGGATCTATACGGGGTCGGGCGGATTTTGCATGACTGGACAGAGGCGAAAATCGTGGCGCTGCTGACCAAGATTTACGCGGCGCTGCCGGCGGGAGGGGGATTGCTGATCGCGGAGAAATTGTTGAAGGAAGATCGCAGCGGATCGGTCACGGCGCAGATGCAATCGCTCAACATGCTGGTTTGCACCGAAGGGCGGGAGCGCACGTTGAGTGAATATTCGGCGCTGGTACGCGGTGCCGGGTTCCGTGAGATCACGGGCAAAGTGACGGGGGCGCCGCTGGACGCCATGCTCGCGCTAAAGTGACAGGTTCCATGGTCGAGAAAAGTTCCTACGGCGGATGGGCGAACTGTTTCCGCATTATTGACTCCGATGTCGAGTTGGTGATGACTACCGACGTGGGTCCGCGCGTGATTCGCTATGGATTCGTCGGCGGGCAGAATTTGTTTAAAGAGTTCGCGGAGCAGATGGGGCGCAGCGGTGAGCCGACGTGGCAGCCGCGCGGAGGGCATCGGATCTGGATGGCTCCGGAGATCGTGCCGGACACCTATGCCGCGGACAACGTCCCGGTTCGGGCGACGGTCGGCGAGGATTGTGTCGAGTTGACAGCGCCGGTCGAGCCTGAGACTGGTCTTGAGAAATCGATTGTGGTTCAGCTTGGCACGGATGGCGTGAAGGTTACGCATCGGATCAGGAACGCGGGTTCGAAGGCGCGGACACTAGCTCCTTGGGCATTGTCGATGATGGCTCCGGGAGGGGTTGGCATCACGAAATTTCCGCCTCGGGGAACGCATCCGGAAGATTTGCTCCCGACGAATCCTCTGGTGATGTGGGCATTCACGGATTTGAGCGATCCTCGGTGGACGTTCACGAAGAAATATTTGGTATTGAGGCAGGATCCGAATAATGCGACGCCGCAGAAGCTGGGGCTCTTTTGTGAGAAGACGGTTGGCGCGTATTTGCTGGGATCGGATTTGTTTGTGAAGAGGTATGATGCGGACCCTTCGAAGACGTATCCGGATTTTGGGGTGTCGTTTGAGACGTTCACGAACGATGGGTTTCTGGAACTGGAAACGTTGGGGCCGCTCGAAGAGGTTGCGCCGGGCGGGGAGGTCGAGCATGTGGAGAGGTGGTCGCTGCAAAGGGGCGTCACGATTCCGGAGTGGACGGATGGGGAGCTGGATCGGGTTCTAGAATGAAAATGATGACACGAATTAGTGCTTTGCTTCTGGCGGCGACGGCCGCGTTTGCGCAGTACAAGGCTCAGCCTGCGGGGGATCCGCCGGCGGAGGTCGCTGCGCCCGTTCTGGCCGCGATGAATAAGGCGGGGACGAAGATCGTTGCGGACAACGGGTCGGCGTATTGCGAAATCTGGCTGCGGTCCACGATGCCTTCGGGTCCGAACACGGGTGAATCGAGCGTCACGCTGCCGACGATTCCCAAGGGCGCGCTGCTTGGCCTGCTGCGATTCGCCGCGAAGGGCGCGGACCGGCGCGGGCAGACCATTGCGGCGGGCGTTTACACGCTGCGCTACGGCGATTATCCGATTAACGGAAATCATCAGGGCGTGGCGCCGCAGCGCGATTTTTTGCTGCTGGTTCCGGCGGCGCTGGATAAATCGGCGGATGCCGTCGCGGACTTCGACGCGCTGCTAGAGTTGTCGCGCAAGGCGTCGGCCGCGCCTCATCCGGCGGTGCTTAGTTTTTGGAAAGCGGATGCGGACGACAAACCGGGGTTTCAGAAACAGGGCGAAAAAGACTGGGTGCTGACTGCGAATCTGGGCGACACCAAGGTATCGATCATCGTGATCGGCAAGGCGGACGAGTAGGCGGTTGCCTGCCGGCTGATCGCTCCCTATGGTCGCGGCTCGGCATCGGCGTTGGCTGAAATGATTTGCTTAACCGAGCCGCGACCGCAGGGAGCGATTGTCCGAGCGACTGGTTCACAAACTCAGCCAAGGGTCGCGCGCATGCTTTTCGTGGCCTGGGTGAGGCTGGCCGTCTGGTCGCCGATGGGCAGATATTCCATGGTCACGTAGCCTTTGAATCCGAACGTTGCGATGGCTTTGTAGATATTTTCATAGTTCATCTCGCCGGTGCCGGGATCGTTGCGGCCGGGATTGTCGGCGATATGGAACACGGCCACATGCGGCGCGGCCTCCTTCATGGTGCGGATCACGTTTCCCACCTGCACCTGTTCGTGATAGATGTCGAACAGCAATTTCACGTGAGGATTTTGGGCCTCCTTCACCAGCTTCAGGCCTTCACCGCAGGTGGAGAGAAAAAATCCCTTGTGATCGACCTTGTTGTTGAGAGGCTCGATGATCAGCGTCACGCCGGCCTTTGCTGCCACGTCGCCGGCGCGCTTCACGGATTCCAGCATGGACGCGTACTGTTCTTCGTGCGTGCGGCCAGGGACATCGTCGCCGCTCATCAGGATGATTTGCGGGATCTCCAGTTTTTGGGCGAAGACGATGCTCTCGCGGACGTCTGCCAGGAACCCCTCGCGATCCTCGGGCTTGACCATGGAGACGGGACGGTGCTTCCAATCGGTCTGGGCGAGGAGCGTGTCCATTCTTAGATGGAGAGAGGACGCGAGTTTTTTCATGTCGCGAATCTGCGCGTCGGTCCAGTTGATGTGCTCCGAGACGAGCTCAACCGATTGGACGCCTGATTGGGAGGCGACTTCCAGGCGCTGTTCGAAAGGGCCCTTGAGGGTCCAGATCATGACGGAACTGGTGATGGCTGGCGTTTGTGCTGGCATGGCTTGTGCGAAGGCGGCTGCCGCGGTGGATTTCAAAAATGCGCGTCGCTCCATAAGTCTCTCAACCAGTCTACTTCGGAATTTCCATAATGTAGCTGGTCAGGCGGTCCAGGTCGTGCGAGCTGAGTTTATACGCCGGCATCGTCGAGCCGGGCGAGAATTTCTGTGGGTCGGCGAAATGGCCTTCCAGCCATTCGCGGTTGCGGTGATCGGCGACGCCGTTGAGAGGCGGGCCCGTCTGCATCCCAACCCCGTTCAACTTATGACAAGCCGCGCACTGGTTCGCCTGGTAGACCATCGCGCCTTCCACCGCTGCCTGCGGCGCGCTGGACCAGGCCTTGAGCGCCGCATCGCTGCGCTTGGTGACGAAGGTGACCAGGCCGCGCAGCTCTGGATTCTTCAGTTGCGTGGCGACGTTGGGCGCGGGCTGCTTGAAATGCTGCATCAGCCAATCGGTGGGGCGCTGCGATACGGCGTGGGTAAGGTCCGGACCGGGGCCCGATTTTCCGATGACGTGGCAGTTTCCGCAGTTGTCTTTTCGAAACGCTCCGATGGCGGCGAGCTGGTCGGCGGGCAGTTCCTGCCAGGGCTCGACCAGAGCGAAGCCGACGTCGGGATCTTCGGTCGAGGGAGGAGTCGTCGCGACGGCGCGCGCGGTGAGAGCGCTCCAGCCGAGGATGGCGAAAACGACCAGCGCAATAGCTCCGGTCCGTTCGCGGACACGCAGCGCTTTTCCGCGATCGATGAACGGAGCGAGAAAGAGCGCGAGAATCGCGAGCGTAGGCAGGATGACTGCGCCGACTATTTCGAGCGGCCCCTGGAATGCTTTCAGCATCTGGAAGAGGAACAGAAAATACCATTCAGGACGAGGGATGTAGCTGGTGTCCGTGGGATCGGCCACATGGCCGAGTGGAACGCGGACCGCAATCGCCATTGTCACCAGAACTGCGAACCAGAGGAACGTTGCGACGGTGTCCTTAAAAACCTGCTCGGGATAAAATTTCTTTTTCGGCAGATCCGCATCTTGCGGGATCGGCGTGACGCCGTGGCGGCGCACCAGGTACACGTGAATCGCGATCAGCAGAATGGTGAGAGGCGGCAACAGCAGCACGTGGGCGGCGTAAAAGCGCGCGAAGGTGATGGCACCGATGGATCCTCCGTCGCTGCCGAGCAATCGCAAAACGTATGGGCCCGCGCCGGGTGGCAACGCGGCGATTTGCGTGGTGACGACCGTGCCCCAGTAAGCGCGATTATCCCAGGGCAGCAGGTATCCGGTGAGCCCGTAGGCCAGCGTGACCAGCAGGAGCACGCAACCCAACATCCAAGTGACTTCGCGCGGTTTCTTGTACGCACCCCAAATCAGCACCTGCATCAGGTGCAGCACCACGACGATGATCATCAGGCTGGCGCCCCAATGATGCAGGCCGCGGACAAGTTGGCCGGCGGTCAGCTCCGTGACGATGTAGCGAAGGCTGTTATAGGCTTCGCCGGGCGTGGGCGCGTAGTTTCCGGCCAGCAGCATTCCGGTGAAGACCTGCGTGAGAAACGCGAACAGCGCGACGCTGCCCAGCACCTGGTGCCATCCGGCGGAGGCGGGCACGTCTTCATACAAAAAATGCTTGATGCCGGACTCGATGCCGGTGCGCTCCTCGAGCCAGTCGATGACGCCGCGCAGCAGTTTCATGCCTTCTGAATCTCAGTGCCGATCAGAATTTTTCCCTGATCGATTTTCGTAACCAGGCGGTCGAGAGGCCGCGGCGCGGGACCGGAGAGCACTTTCCCGTCGATGGAAAACGTCGAGGTGTGGCAGGGGCAGAGAAAATTATTCTCCTTTTCGTCCCAGTGGTAGGCGCAGCCCAAGTGCGTGCACTGCGGCGCGAACGCGACCACGTTCTGATCGTCCTTGCGCAAAACCCAGGCGGTGGATTTTTCGTTTAACACACGCCATCCGTCGACGCGGGTGCGGCGGAAAACGACCTCCTCGGGCTTGCCGACGGTCAACGTGGCAAGGTCGGCGGCGGGGACAAAATCGGATTGTTTCTGCGATTTCGGCCGGATCAGGAGGTAGGCGGCAGCCGGGGCGGCCAGTGCGGCGGTCATCAATCCGCCGAGCCCGGCGATCGCGGCCGAGTAAAAGGATCTACGTGTAGAACTTTCCATGCGACTTTCTAGTATATGCGGAGAACGTCCGTTCGCGCCGGTGCGCGCCCGACCTTTTACAGACTGTTTACTCTGTGACGGGAGGACGCTTGCGATGCCAGTCGGTGTGGCTCTGAAAAGCTTTGCCAATGGCCAGCAACTGGTTCTCGTAGAAAGGCCGGCCCACGACGGAAATCGCGATGGGCAGGCCGGTAGCGAATCCGCATGGGAGGGATAGAGCCGGAAGGCCGGCCAGGTTGCCGGCGGGAATCAATCCGCTGAGGCCGCGCGATTTTGGCGGCGTTGCCGGTGCGTCCAGACGGTCGGTAAGCTTCCATGCGATGTTGGGCTTCGTTGGAGCCAGCAGGAAATCGACATCCAGGAACAAGTCGCGAAACGCCTGCTGCACCAGCGCGCGAACGCGCATCGCACGGAGGTAGCCCACGGCAGGAATTTCGAGACTAGCCTTCAAACCTTGCGCCTGCCGGTGCTCGATCAGCTCGTCCACTTTGCCGCTGCGGATAAAATCCTCGAAACTCGAGGCGCCCTCCGCTGCAATGATTGTGGTCACCAGCGCGGTGTAGGGAAAGTCTGGAATCTCGACTTCCTTCATCTTCATGCCGAGCGATTTCACCAGTTTCAACGCTTCCTGGAACCCTGCGCGCGTCTCGGGGGCGGCCGACTCGTCGAAATCGACCGGAGCGTAGCCAATGGTGATCTCGTCCGGTTTGCGCGCAAACTGCGGTGCGTAATGGAACGATTTTCCGGCCGAGCCGGGGTCTTCGTAGTCGTTGCCCGCGATCACGCTGAGCACCAGTGCGCAATCTTCCACGGAACGGCACATGGGACCGATCTTATCGAGCGTCCAGGAAAGAGCCATCGCTCCGCGGCGGCTGACGAGTCCGTAGGTTGGACGCAATCCGGTGACGCCGCAGTATGCGCTCGGTCCGAGGATCGATCCCGATGTTTCCGACCCGATGGAGAACGTGACCATTCCGGCCGCCGTGGCGGTCCCAGGGCCACTCGACGATCCGCCGCTCCAATATGTGCGATCCCACGGATTCAGGCACGCGCCGGTGGCCGACGCCGACGGATACCGATTACCTCCGCCGCCGGCCAGCTCCACCATCGACAATTTGCCGATCAGGATCGCGCCGGCTTTATCGAGCAGCTCGATCACCTGCGCGTCCTCTTTGAAGACCTGACCGGCGAACGCCTTCGCGCCCCAGGTAGTCGGCTTGCCCTTCGCCGCGAGCAGATCTTTCGCGCCGTAGGGGATGCCTTGCAGAGGGCTGCGAACGCGGTCGAGCTTGAAATCGCGATCGACATCTTTTGCTTTGCGCAGTGCCGTCTCGCGCATGGATGACGCCAGCGCGTTGTAGCGGGGGCCCAGCTTCTCCAGGCGATCGCAGAAGGCGTGCGTCAACTCGACGGTCGAAAATTCCTTCTTGGCCAGAGACGCGGAGAGCTCTGAGATGGAGCTAAAAAAAATATCGTCGGTGAAATTAAACTTCGCCATTGCTCAAGCCTTGAAATGGAACGCGGGCTCGGTGTCCATGGGCAATTTCACCTTGGCGATTTGCTGGGCGTTCGTCTTCATCTGCTCGCGCGCGGAATTGAGGTCCGCGTCGGCAGGAGGCGTTTGAGAACTCCCTGCCTGCGGCGCGGCGGCCGCTACGGCCAGCATGCGAGCAAGCGATCGACGGGTGACCTTCACATTACTAACAGCCATGAACGTATTATCATTCACCCGCGGCGAGATGTGTTTCCAGGGCTTCCAGCGCCGCTTTTTCCATCACCGCGCGCGGAGCGGTTTCGCCGGTCCAGATTTCGAACTGCCGCGAGGCCTGTTCGAGAAACATTTCCAGGCCGCGGATCGGCGTCGCTCCCTGATCCGCCGCCATCCGCACCAGCAGCGTGTCGAGAGGGTTGTAGACCATGTCGAACACCAGCTTGGCGGGAATTTTCGCGTCGAAAAAACTTTGTTCGACCTTGGGGTACATTCCGAGCGGCGTCGAATGGACCAGGACGTCGAACATGCGGGCGCTCGACTGATCGCGCGTCAAGGGTTCGGCGTCGCACGCCTTGGCCAGCGCGCGCACGCGGTCGATGTTGCGTCCGGTGATGGCGAGCTTCGCGCCGGCGGCCTTCAGCGCGAATGCGGCTCCGCGGCCCGCGCCGCCGTTGCCCACCAGCAGCACGGACGATTTGTTCAAGCGGACATGGCGTTCCAGAGGCCGGATGACGCCATCGGCATCCGTATTCGTCCCGCGCCATTTTCCCGCTTTGCGCCACACCGTATTCACCGCGCCGATGCGCCGTGCCAGAGGATCCACCAGATCCAGATAGCGCAGGATTTTCTGCTTGTGAGGAATGGTCACGCTGAAGCCGGCCAGCGGAAGTTTTTCGGCGAGCGCAAAAAAATCCTTGAGCTGAGCGGGCTTCACCAGAAACGGAAGATACACCGCGTCGGCCCGGCGCGCCTGGAAAGCCCGGTTGTGAACCGCGGGCGAAATGGAATGACGCACCGGATCGGCCACCACACCATAAATGCGAGCGTCCTTGGTGAATTTTTCCACGCGGTAAAGGTGGCGAAGCTGGTGCGCGCTCACCTGGCCCGATGCAGTTCCTTCGGCCGAGTTCGGAGCGGCATAGGTGAACAGGCTTCCGAAGGAAGGCGAAAGAACGCGGGTGGGGAAGCCGGTCTCGCCCATCGCCAGCACGATGGTGGGCGTCTTCGAGAAGGTCTTCGCCAGCGCCAGCACCCGCGCGTTATCGGACGGCTTCTTGGCGGTGGTGACGATCTTGTAGCCGTCGGCCGCGACGCGCAACATGCGGCGCATCACCGTATCCAGGGCGGGCGTTCCACCGTAGTTGTGATACGAAATCACCAGCCGCGCGCGAGAGCGCAACGCCTCCAGCTTATCGGCGCAGTTCTCCGCGCTTTCGATTTCGATATCGACGGCCTGCGCGCCGGCGTCGATGGACGCGTCGAGAATTTTTACCTGCTGCTCGATGCTGCCGTTGAAGTGTCCGCGATTTTGATGGCGGCGGCAGGTGGCGAGCACCGTGCAATCGGCGTTGCGCACCAGGAATTTGCGCATTGCGGCAATGCCTTGTTCGGGCACCGGCAGATAATCGAGCCGGAATTCGAAGAACCGCTCGCCGGCATTATATTCCTCGCGCGCGTGGGCCAGCAGCGATTCAATCTCGGGGAATCCGAGAGCGATACAGATGCGAGGAAGTGCGGCCCTCCGTGTCATGAAGCCTGATCAGGATAGCACGACGCGAATTGCCTAGACATCGATTTCGTAGGCCTGTTTTAACCATTTCCCGACTTCCTTGTCGATTTCCGCGGCTGAGCCGACGGGAATGCGGTGGGTAATGCGATCGCCTTTCTCAAAACCTCCGGTGGAAATCAGTTTTCCCGTTGGCGGCATGTCCTTGAACGCGAATCCGAGATCGACGCGCATGGCCGTGGTGGGCTTCACCTGCGCGAACACGTGCTTGCGATAGAACGGCACGATGGTCTTGCAAGGCGACACGCGGACGTCCTTGCCCAGTTCGAAGGCCAGAGCGAGCATGCGGTCGTAGATGGGGCGCAGACCGGCCTTCTTGCCGGCGAACATCGCCTCCTCCATCGCGTCGGGATCGTAGGCCGCGGCTCCGCCGGTTCCGTCCGCGCACTTGGCGATCCATAGGGCGTAGTTGGTGGTGATTCCGTGCGCCTGCTTGAGCCAAGCGATGCGCTCTTTCTGGGTCGGGGGGCCGGATTTCTTGACGATGCGAACCCACTCGTCCAAGGTGCGGTTCGTGCGCTCCTTCAGCCGGGCGAGGCTGCCCTCCTCCATGGCGAAGCCGGGATGCAAAGTGTACACCGAATTCTTCCGCATGGAGTCATAATAGGCGATCATGAGCCTCAAAAGTGCCGCATTTCTCGCGCTGATCGGAATGATTCTGGTAACGATCCTGCGTCTCTACGATTTGATTTCGACCATCACCAATGTGATCGGAGGCCTCGTTCCGGCGATCGCGCTATTGTCGTCATTAATCTACGCCTTCGCCAGTCTGGGCTTGGCCGCGTTTTTCTTCGTCTTCCACAAACAGAGCTGATAAGATTCTGGTGGGAGCCAATTTTGCCCGGTGGCAGGCGCGGTCTTCAAAACCGTTGAACGGTCCTTTGGATCGTTGGTCGATTCGACTTCGACTGGTTCCCGCCAGCATTTCGCGTCTGGATAATCTATGACGCGGGCTGAGCTTGCAGGCGCTCCCGCGCCGCATTAAACTCGCAGCCGATGAGAGTGATCACCGACCACACGTACATCCACACCAGCAGCGCCAATCCGGCGCCGACGCTGCCGTACAGCACGTTGTAATTCGAGATGTGCCGCACGTACCAGCTGAAACCCAGAGTGGCGATGACCCACAGGACCGTCGCGAGAATCGCACCGGGGTAAACATTCGCGAAGGTCTGTTTTCGATTGGGTCCGAGGTAATACAACAACGCCGTCACCAGCACGAAAGAAGCGAAGGCCAGGCCCAGCCGGAGGATTTCGCTCGAGAACTGTAGCCATCCCTTAATATCGGCATCCTGCGCGGCCAAGCCCAAATGTTGCATCAGAAAAGTTTCCGCCTTGGTCCCGAAGACGATCAGCGCCGAGGCGCCCACCACGGGCGCGGTGGAGATCAGCACCAGGAAGATGGCCATGGCGCGCTCCTGAATGAACGAACGGCCGGAAGGGATGCGATAGATGGCGCGGAATCCCTCAAGCATACTCATGATCGCGCCCGAGGCCGCCCACAGCGCCAGAACGACCGCGCCGACGAGAAGGTATTTCGGACGCTCGCCGTGAACGACGAATAGCGTCAATACAACGTCCTCAGTGCCGGGAGGGACCACTTCATATAGGAACGACGCGATGTTGCGCGCGACATCGGTGGCATTCGCCTGGACCAGAATCGCGGCGAGCGTAGTCAGCACGGGGAAAAACGATAGCAGCGACGAATAGGCCGCGCCTTTCGCGATGCTCAATGAACTGTCTTCGACAGTGGCCACCAGCGCGGCCCGCAGGACGCCCAGGAAGCGCGAGATCCAGCCGGCTTCGATGAGATAGATCCTGGGCGCTCTTATGATCACTCACCTTGAGTATGATGGAATCGTGGAGTTGGCGGCGAGTCAGTCGATTCTTTCTCCGAAGGGTTTCATGTCCCTGGTACTCTCGCTGCACCACCGTGGTTCTGAAGAGCGTAGCGAACCAGTTTGACCCCCTCGCTTTCAAATTCGGCGTCGAATTTCAGGCCGAGTTTTTTCATGATTCCGATGGACGCTGCGTTCTCGGGCATGGCGATGGAGATGACCCGGTGCAAGCCGGCGCGCTCGAAGGCGTCTTGCAATGCGGCGCGGGCCGCCTCGGTAGCCAGACCACGGCCCCAATGGCTGCGCGCAAGCCACCAGCCGAGCTCCGGGTCCAATGCATCGCGCCATATGCCTACGCCGCAGAAGCCGATCAACCCGCCCGTCGCGACTTCGACGAGCTTCCAGCGGCAGAAGTCTCGCGCCGAGTAGAGCCGCACTTGCCGGTCGACAAAGTCCTGGATCTGCTCATCCGTCCACGCAACACCGCCGTTGATGTAGCGCATTACCTCGACGTCGGTGGCGATGGGGCGGAAGGCAGTCCAATCGGATCTCTCCCAGGCGCTCAGGATAAGGCGCTCAGTGCGAAGCATGCTTGCGGGCGCGGATGGTCACCGCCAGTTCGTCGTTGCGGATGTTGGTGAAGCGCAGTATCACGCGGCCTTCGGTGTCGAGCGAAATGACGGCCGGAGTATTCACGCTCGAGAGCATCCAGCCGGCCGGAAGGGTGACGAAATTCAAGGGGCGGCCGAGCGTGCGGGTCCAGACCAGTTCGTTCCCCTTCATCGCGTAGCCGACCGGGTCGGTGTAGGTTTCCTCCACGCGAATGCGGACGGATTGGCCATCTTCCACCGCGTGCGGCAAGTCGCCCTGCACGACGATCGATTCGGGATCGGTGGGCGTCGGATAATAATTCAGCGCGTTGACCTCTTTTCCCTTCACGATGTGAGTGAAGAGGGTCTCGCCGGTATCGAGGTTGAACATTTTCGAATCGGGCGCGACGTCGCTGCCTTTTCTGACGAAACTGTGCACGGACTTCTGGCCAACCTTGGTGACGTTGAAATCGTGTGAGATGCGGAACTGGTGCGATTCGGGCGCCAGCAGCCAGTAGCGGATTTCGCGATCCTGCTCCGCGCGGTGGAATTGGAACGCCAGGGTCAAAAAGAGTAAGACTTTCATGGGATCCTCCGGGCGGTGATTTTCACCGGCAACTGGTCGTCGCGGTCGTTAAGGAAGCTGAGGCGGATGCGGCCGTCGGGGTCGGTGGAGACGATCGCGGGCGACGCGGAGCCGCTCAGTTCATAGCCGCGGGGGAGAATCACGACGTTGCGCTTGATTCCCAAAGGGCGCTCCCACACGAGCGTTCCGTTCTTTTCGGAGTAAGACGCGGCGTCGGTATAGGTTTTGTAGATGCGGATGCGCGTTTCGGAGCCTTTGGCGACGGGCTTCAGGAGATGAACGCGCAGAAATTCATCGTCGTCCGCTGCGTTCAGTCCGCCAATTCCCTGGGCTTTCACGGTTTTTCCGGTGATGACGTCGAACTTCAATTCCTGACCAGTAGCGCGATCGACCACGCGTTCCTTCTCCGCGACCGAGCCGTGGCGGATGGGATTCAGATAATACGGCGCGCCTTCCCGGGTGGCCGAGACGTCGTAAATGATTGCGAATTTATGGGTTTCCGGCGCCAGCAGGTCGTAGACGGTGAGTTCATCGGTTGCAAATATCGGAACGGTCACAAGCAATAAAGCGAACAGTCTCATGGGTTTTTGTCCGTTTCCTATCATACGGCTGTTATTCTAGGAGTATGAGATTCACCTTCCTTCTGTTTGGCGCGGCGCTCGCGTGGGGGCAGCAACCACCAGTCACGCCGCCGCTGCCGCCGCCACCTTCGCTGGCACCCAGACTGCCGGCCCCGATGCCTGCGCCGTCCATGGTCGCGCCTGACGCGGTAGTACTCACCGTTGGCGAGGACAAGATTACGAAGTCGCAGTTCGACACGATTCTGGCCTCCATTCCGCCACAGCAGCAGGCGCAGGCCCAGACGCCCAAGGGACGACGCGATATCGCGGAAAAGCTGGCGGAAATTTTGACGCTGGCGCAGGAAGCCAAGGCGCAGAAGCTGGATCAGCAACCGAAAATTCAGCAGCAAATCGCGCTATCGGTCGATCAACTGCTGGCCAACGCGATGTATCGCGACCTGGCGGAGAACAGCAAGCCCGACGACGCCACTTTGCACGCTTATTACGACGCCCATAAAACGGAGTGGGAAGAGGTGAAGGCGCGTCACATCCTGATCCGCTTCCAGGGATCGAAGATGCCCCTGGGCGACGGGATGAAGGATATTACGCCGGAAGAAGCGCTGGCCAAAGCCACCGAATTGCGGGCGAAGATCGTGGCCGGAGCGGATTTCGCGGAGGTGGCGAAGGCGAGTTCGGACGACAAGGGATCGGGCGCGAACGGCGGCGATCTGGGCGCTTTCCGCAAGGGGGCGATGGTGCCGGAATTCGATAAAGAAGCGTTTTTATTGCCGCCAGGCCAGGTCAGCCAGCCGGTGAAATCGCCGTTCGGGTATCACATCATCAAAGTGGAATCGCATTCCACCAAGCCGTTTGACGAGGTAAAGGCGGAGATCATGAAGCGCATTCCGGGCGACATGGCGCAAAAGGCGCTCCAGGATTTGAAGGCCAAGAAGCCGCCGGTTTTTAACGACGCGTACTTCGGGAAGTAGCAACTGGCAGGCGGAACCGCCTGCCCCACCCCAGCTGTCAAGATTGCTGTTTTGGTCTGGTTTGGCTTGGTGGCGCAGGCGGTTCCGCCTGCGAGCTACAGCCGGACGATTTTATCGGACACCATGCCCTTCAACGCGTTTCGCGTGTCGACAATCAGCTTGGCGCTGGCCACGATTTTCGAATAGTCGAAAGCTTTGTGATCGGTCACGATGACCACGCAATCGGCTTCGGCCGAGGCTTTTTCGGCGTCGACCGAATCCATGGCCGGGACCACTCCATCGGCTCGCAAATGTCCGACGAACGGGTCGCTATAGCCGACGGTTGCGCCGCGCTTGCCCAGCAGATGGATGATATCGAGCGCCGGAGACTCGCGCACATCGTCGATGTCGCGCTTATAGGCGACGCCCAGCACGTGGACGCGCGAGCCTTTGACAGGCTTCGAGTGGTCGTTCAACGCGTTCTGAATTTTATCGACGACGAAGTGCGGCATGGAGCCGTTGATATTGCCTGCCAGTTCGATGAAGCGGGCCTCCATGCCGGCCTGCTTGGTTTTCCAGGACAGGTAGAAGGGGTCGATGGGGATGCAGTGGCCGCCCAGGCCGGGGCCCGGATAAAACGGCATGTATCCGAAAGGCTTGGTCGCCGCCGCGTCGATGACTTCCCACACGTCGATATTCATCCGGTCGCACATTAGGGCGATTTCGTTCACCATGCCGATGTTGATCATGCGGAACGTATTTTCGAGCAGCTTCACCATTTCGGCGACGCGCGTGGAGCCGACTGGCACGACGGTATCGAGGCATTGTTGATAAAACAAGGCGCCCACTTCAGTGCAGGCGGGAGTGATGCCGCCGACAACTTTTGGGATGTTTTTCGTCTGGAATTTCTCGTTCCCTGGATCGACGCGTTCCGGCGAGAAGCAGAGGAAAAAATGCTCGCCGACCTTGAGGCCTTCGCGTTCGAACATGGGGAGCATCAGTTCATCCGTCGTTCCAGGATAGGTGGTGGATTCGAGAATCACCAGCATGCCGGCGTGGAAATATTTCGCGATGGACTGGCAGGAGCTGACAATGTAGCTCATGTCCGGGTCCTTGGTTTTGCGCAGCGGCGTCGGGACGCAGATGTTGATGGTATCGAGCGTGGCGACGGCCGCAAAATCGCTGGTGGCCTTGATGAGGCCCTTGTCGACCAGCGGCTTCAGCACCGAAGTCGGCACGTCCTGAATATAGGATTCGCCGCGGTTGAGGCTGTCTACCTTCGCTTGATCTATATCGATGCCGGTGACGGAAAATCCGGCGTGCGCCAGTTCGACGGCCAAAGGCAGCCCGACATAGCCCAGGCCGACGACGCCGGTCTGTGCTTTCCTGTTTTCGATCCTCTGGCGCAACTGTTCTGAATGAGTCAAAATAACCCCTTTAGTTCAAGCATCCCAATAAAACTCGCCCGACGCTACTATCTCGGCGGGTCCGGAGAGCAGGATGTCCTGATCTTCCCATCGTAAATCGAGGGGCCCGGCGGGCGTCAGTACGCGCACGGGGCTCGAAACGAGTCCGCGAGCCAGCGCCGCGGCGGCAGCGCCCGTCGAACCCGTGCCCGAGCTCATGGTTTCCCCGGCGCCTCGCTCGAAAAACCGGACGTCGAGCGTGTGTTCGTCGACGACCTTGATGAACGAAACGTTGGTCCGGTCGGGAAACTGCCAGTGGCGTTCGATAGCCGCGCCGAGGGCTCGCCAGTCGAAATCGAAATGATCCACAAAAACCGCGCATTGAGGATTGCCGACATTCAGAATGGTCGCGTCATGATCGAGGATGTCCGCGCGCAGTTCTTGGATATTTGCGGAGCCCATGTTCATCTCGAAGGAGAACTTGTGACCGTTGCGTTCCAGCAGACGGAGTTGTTTCAATCCCGCGCCGGTGAGGACAGTCACCTTCTCTAAGAGCGGATTCCCGTCAATGACGCACGCGGCGGCGCAGCGGGTGCCGTTGCCGGACATTTCGGAGCGGCTGCCGTCGCAGTTCCAGAGCTCGATGGCGATATCGGCGGAACTGGAGGGCGAAACCAGCAGCCAGCCGTCGCCGCCCACTCCCGTGTGGCGGTCACAGATGGCGATGGCGGCTGCGGAGGGGTCGAACGCGGAGGTGAGATGTTCGCGCCAGGTCAGCAGAAAATCGTTGCGCGCGCCGTGGGCCTTGGTAAAAGGGATTTTCATTTCGGTTCTACTTCCTTCTTGGGAGCGCAGACTTGACCAATATATTCTTCGCAAAGCGGCGGCGGACGCAATGCGCCGCGGTCGCGATGATAGATTTCGACGACAGGCCCGCCCTTCACGATGATGGTCGACACGAGTTGATAATGCGGCCCGCGTTTGTCCCCCCGCAGGATCGCGGTGGCGATGCGGTCGCCGGAAAACGCGAGCGCCCAGCGCGGCTGAAGAAAAAGGTCGGGACGGTCGAGCGCCATGCCGTAGGCGGCTCCGTTGCCGTCGTACAGCCCTTCGCGGATGGGGATGCCCGCTTCGCGCAGGACTCCGGTCATATCGCCGAACGGGAAGATGATCCCGTCGCCGTGCACATAGTTCGCGGCGAGATAAGACGCGGCTTGCCGTGTCCATTCGCGGCGCGTGACGGAGTTGACCTCCGATTCTTTCCAGCAAATCGATTCGGGATGAAGGCTCCACGCGATGGCGGGAATCGCGGCGACTACGATCGCGGCGGGCCAGCAATAATACCAGCGCCGGGGGACCAGTGAGACCAGCGCGCCTGCGCAGACAGCGATGAGAGGAAGCGCTGCCAGGGCGTAGCGAGTGTTGTACCACTGATGCGGGTACAGAGTCGGAATGAAGATCGGATTGCCGGTGGAGTGCATGCCCATCACGTAAAATACGTGCGCTAGAGCCAGCAGTAGAACAGGCCACCAGGCTCGCTTCCAAAGAGCGGCGAAAACCCCCGCTGCCGCGAGAATCAAGGCCGGCCATCCAAGGGCGAGTTGCACGGCGGTGGAATAATACTCGACCGCCTTCCGCCAGTCGTGATCGCCAGGGTATGGCACCATCCCCTGCGCGAGCTGGCGCTTATAAATGCCGAGGGCCGACCACGGGCCTCGATAGAACTCCAATGCATCGCCATAGTAGAAACGATTGTGCGCCAGCCACGCCAGCGGAGCGAGGGAGGCGAGGACTCCGAACAGAATCGCCAGCCATTTATTCTTCGCGACGACCAATAGATAAAGCGCCGCGAACGGAATCAGGAACCAGCCTTCATAACGAGTAAGCGACGCGGCGTTCGACGCTGCGGCGGCCAGCAGCAACGCCCAGATCGATTGGGAATCGCGGAACCAGAGCGTGGCAAACAACAGCGCCGCGACGGAGGCAGCGAACACGGGCTCGGTCATCGGCGCGCTCGAAAGATAGAGCATGTTCGGGTTCAGCGCGAACACCAGCATCACGGCGAACGCAGCCGGTATCGAGTGAAAGGCCCTCTGCGCCGCTGCGAAGAGGAAAATCGCAGCGATCGCGAAGCAGGCGGCCGATGGAACGACACCGGCGAAGCCCGTCTGCCACCAGTTGGCGTGCATCACGAATGGGATCAGCAGAAGGTGCGGCAAGGGCAGCCAGCCGGTGCCGATCTGTTCCGGACCGGGAGTTCGCGAATCGAGAATGCGGCGCGCGATGTCGAAATGCGACTCGGCATCGCCGTAATAAAGGACGTAGCCGTGCGCGAAAGTCCAGCGCGCAGCCGCGATGGCGATAAAAGCCGCGATCAGGACCGCGCAGCCGCTCGCAATGGCCCTAAAAATACGTGAATCGGCGGAATTCTTCGAAGCGGTCATCGATTTCGGCTCTCGTGAGGGTGCGGAATCGCTCCACGCCAAAGCGTTCGCAGCAGTAGCTCCCCATCACGGAGCCATAGGTGACGGCGCGGCTCAACTCACCGCGGCTGATGTGGTCGCTCTCCAGGTCGAAGCCTTTTTCGGCCAGATAACCGATGAAGCCTCCAGCGAAGCAATCGCCGGCGCCGGTCGGGTCAAAGACGTCTTCCAAAAGATAGCCTGGGACGACGAAAAACGAATCTCGCCGGAACAGCATGGCTCCGTATTCGCCGCGCTTGATCACTAAGGTGTGCGGACCCATGTCGAGAATCGCCTGCGCGGCTTTGCGCAGGTTCGATTGGCCGGAGAGCATCTTGGCTTCACTATCGTTGATCAGCAAGAAATCCCAATCGCGGATGGTGGCCAGCAGCTCGCCGCGGAAATCGGCGATCCAGTAATTCATGGTGTCGCCGCCGGCCAGCCGCAGGCCCTTCATCTGCTTGAGCACCGAGGTCTGCAAGGCCGGCTGGATGTTGCCGAGCAGCAGATAAGGCGCCGATTTGTAACTTTCCGGAAGCTTCGGGTTGAAATCGGCGAAGACGTTCAGATCGGTCTGTAGAGTGGTGCGGTCGTTCATGTCAGCGGAATATTTTCCGGCCCAGAAAAACGTCTTTCCGGGCACCCGTTCCAGGCCTTCCAGATCGATCCCGTGATGGGCCAGCAGGTCTGAATCTTCCTGGGCGAAATCGTCGCCAACGACGCCGACGAGGTTGGTTTTCGTGAAAAAGCTCGCGGAGAGCGATATGTAAGTGGCGGCTCCGCCAAGCATGCGGTCGACGCGACCGTGAGGGGTTTCGACGCCATCATAAGCGACGGAACCAACGACAACAAGAGACATCTCTAAATTGTAGCCGGAACCCTGGGGCCGATAAGATAGAGGAGTGATTTCTTTGATACTTTCCGCCGGGGCCCGCAATCTACCCGATCTGACGTTGCTGGGCCTGGTGCTTCTGGCGCAGGCGGCCGGCGTGTTCCTGCTGCTGCGGGGACCGGCGGCGCGGAGCCAGGCCTGGGTCCGGCGTACGATTCTCGCATCCGGAGGAGCTTCTGGAATCGTACTTATTCTTGGGTTCCTGCTGGTATTTGCCCGCGTCTCGCGATACTTTCCGGTCCCGGCGTCAAGCTGGATTAGAGGATCGGCCATGATCTGGGCATTGTTATCCGTGCTATGGACAGGCGCATGGTTGGTGTCGCAGGTTCTGGCGGCGATCGTGAAACCCGCGCATTCTCCCTCGCGTCGCCAGTTTCTCAACGCGACGGGAGCGGCCCTTTTTGTGGCTCCCGCGGCCGCGGTGGGCTACGGAGTATTCGTCGAGCGACTCAATATCCGGCTGCGGGAACAGAAAATCGCCATCCCCGGCCTGGCCCAGGATCTGGACGGCTTGCGCATCGTTCAGTTGACCGACATCCATCTCAGCCCGTTCTTAAGCGAGCGCGAACTGGCCCGCTCGGTCGCCCTGGCGAACGAAACGAATGCGCACCTGGCGCTAGTGACCGGCGATATGATTTCGGTGAATCGCGACCCTCTCGATGCGTGTCTGAAGCACCTCTCGGGCCTGCGTTCGGAGGCAGGTATTTTCGGTTGCTTGGGAAATCATGAGATCTACGCCGGCTGTGAGGACTACGCCACCGAGCATGGCGCGCGCCTGGGCATTCGTTATCTCCGGCTGGAGTCGGCGAGACTGAGGTTCGGGAGGTCGGTGATGAATCTGGCGGGAGTCGATTATCAGCGCTTCCGCGCGCCTTATCTGGTAGGCGCGGATAAGCTGGTCCAGCCCGGCGAGTTCAACGTGTTGATGTCGCACAATCCCGACGTATTTCCAGAGGCCGCGCGGCAAGGCTACGATCTGACCATCGCCGGACACACGCACGGCGGGCAGGTGCGGGTAGAGATTCTGCGCGAGGACATCAACATCGCGCGTTTCTTCACGCCCTACGTCGACGGGTTGTATCGGGACGGCGCGAAGACCATCTTCGTCTCCCGTGGAATAGGGACCATAGGGCTGCCGGCGCGGCTGGGCGCTCCTCCGGAGGTTGCGCTGCTGCGCCTGTGCCGTTCCTGATCGTCAGCGACATTCACGCCAATCGCGAGGCTCTGGAGGCGGTGCTGGCCGACGCTCGCGGCCTCTATGACCGCGTCGTGTGCCTGGGCGACCTGGCCGGTTATGGCGCGGATCCGAACTTCTCCGTCGAATGGGCGCGGTCGAGCGTCGCGGCCATCGTGCGCGGCAATCACGACAAGGTCTGCGCGGGGCTCGAATCGTTGTACTCCTACCGGCCCGCGGCGCGGCTCGCGGCGGAATGGTCGCTCCATGCTCTCTCGGCGGAAAATCGCGTTTATCTCGAAAGGCTGCCCCGCGGGCCGCTGCCTTACGAAGGCTTCGACCTGGTGCACGGCTCGCCGTTCGATGAAGACGAGTACCTGATGACCTCTGCCGATGTCGATGCGATCCGACGCGAGATTGAGACGCCGCTGTCTTTTTTCGGCCATACGCATATTCAGGGCGGATTTTTGATCGCCCGCAACGGCGTGATGGCGATCGATCCGCACCGCGCGCTGGAATTGGAACACGATTACCGTTACCTGGTGAATCCTGGGTCGGTGGGCCAGCCTCGCGACGCGGACTCGCGCGCGGCGTATGCCATTTATTCGCCGCAGGATCGCGTCGTGGAGTTCCGTCGCGTAGCCTATGACGTGGCGTCGGCGTCGGACAAAATCCTCGCTGCGGGGCTTCCGGAATCGCTCGCGTCGCGATTGTGGACCGGGGTTTAGACCGAAGCGGATCGCTCCCTAAGGTCGCGGCTCGGAATTGACACAGAGCCGCGACCACAGGGAGCGATCGTCAAAGCCGCCTCCGAAAGCCGTTACACTAAGGCAGAGAATGTCATCCACCGACGGCCGCCTGCCGTCGCTCGCGCCGAAAGTGGTGGTCGCGACGACGGTAGCGCTTTCCTTTATCAGCTTCTGGCGCGGCGCTTCCATTGTTTTGAGCGATCTCGCTTCGTCCGCGTTCTATGCCGGAGGCGCGGCCGAGCAGGCCATCGGCAAATCGGCTCCCTGGTTCGTGCTGGGCGTGATGCTGTTCAGCTTCGCCGTGCGCAGCGTGTACATGGAGAGCTGCTCCATGTTCGTGCGCGGCGGCGTGTACATCGTGGTCCGCGACAGCATGGGGCCGATATTAGCGAAGTTCTCGGTCTCCTCGCTGGTGTTCGACTATATTCTCACCGGTCCCATCAGCGTGGTGAGCGCGGGCCTGTACCTGGCTGCGCTGCTGAACGAAATCAGCGAGCTGATGCATTCCAGTTACCGCATCAATGTGAACCTGTTCGCCGCCGTCGCCGCCGTGCTGGTGACGATTTATTTCTGGTGGCAAAACATCAAGGGCGTTCACGAATCCAGCGGCAAGGCGCTACGCATTATGCAGATCACCACCGTGATGGTGGTCATTCTGCTGATCTGGTGCCCGCTGACGATTCTGTTGAAGAACCGCTGGAATCTTCCCCCGGCGCCGCTCGCTTCCAATCTCAATTTTGCTCCAGACGCGCAAGGCTGGTTCAAAGGCACCTTCTGGATCCAAATCCCGATGATCGCGATCATCATCGCCTTCGGGCACTCTCTTCTCTCGATGAGCGGATTTGAAACGCTGGCCCAGGTGTATCGCGAGATTGCCTATCCGAAATTGAAGAACCTCAGGATCACCGCCAATATCGTGTGCTGGTACGCGGTGATCTGCACCGGCGTGGTGACGGTATTCGCGGGAATGATCATTCCCGACGCGGACCGTCCGAAGTACTTCGACAACCTGATCGGCGGCCTGGCCATGAGCCTCAGCGGGCCCTATCTGCTGCGGCTGGGATTCCATATTTTCGTCGTCGCCGTGGGCGGTCTGATTCTCGCTGGAGCCGTGAATACGTCGATCATCGGCGCGAACGGCGTATTGAATCGCGTGGCTGAGGATGGCGTGCTGCTGCCCTGGTTTCGCAAGCCGCACAAGAAATTCGGCACCACCTCGCGAATTATTAATATGATCGCGATCATGCAGATCGCCACTATCGTCGGCAGCCGCGGCGACATGACGGTGTTGGCCGAAGCCTACGCGTTCGGCGTGGTGTGGAGCTTCTTCATGAAGTCGCTGGGCGTGCTGGTACTGCGCTATCACCGCAGCGATCAGGAATATAAATTCCCATTCAACCTTCATCTTCGCGGCGTCGAGATCCCCATCGGACTCGGCATGACGACTCTGGTGCTCGGTCTTGTAGCCGTCGCCAATCTCTTTTCAAAACAGGTCGCGACCAAGTACGGCGTCGCGTTCACCGTCGCGTTCTTCATCATTTTCGAAATATCGGAAAAGATCAATCAGCGGAACCACGATTCGGAGAAAAAGGGCTTGGAGCAGTTCAACCTGGAGCATCAGGCGCAGATCGACGCGCAGAGCCTCCATGCCCGCCCGGGATGCATCCTGGTCGCCGTGCGCGATTACCATCGCATGGAGCACCTGAAGCGCGTGCTCGATAAAACTAATCTGCGCCGGCACGACATCGTGGTGATGACGGTGCGTCCGATCTCAACCGGAGCCGGCGAATACGATCTGTCCGAGGCGCAGCTGTTCAGCGACTACGAAAAAGAGCTGTTCAGCCATGTGGTCGAGATGGCGGAAAAAGAAGGGAAGCCGGTGGAACTGCTCGTCGTACCCGCCGTGAATCCCTTTGATGCGTTGGCGCAAGCCGCCAATGGCCTGAAAGCGTCGCGCCTGGTCACCGGCGTGAGCGCGCGAATGGAATCGGACGAACTGGCGCGACAATTGGGCTTGGCCTGGGAATCGCTGCCGGAGCCGAGGCATCCGTTCTCGCTCGAAGTAATCAGCCCGGATCGTCCGTCAACGTACGTGAACCTGGGCCCCCATCCGCCGCGAATGTGGCCGGAAGATGTCGATCTGCTCCATGAACTCTGGCTGCGCCTCGCGGCCTCAGACGCGCTCGGCTCGCGCCTGCATCATCGCGACGTGGTGGGCGTAGCGCTACGCCGGTTGCAGAAGGACCTGACCAACGAGGGACACACCCAAGTGATCGGGGAGATCCAGAAAGAGCTGCGGAAGAGTTAGCGAAATCGCTGGGACGATCTAGGAGCCCTTAGCCTTCTTCTTCTTCACCGGCGCAGCCGCGGCTTCCGCTGCGGGGACCGCTTCTTCAACCGGCGCCGCCTCCACCGGTACAACGCCCGCCAGCACGGCTTCGTACAGTTCTTTCTGCTTCAGCAGTTCTTTCTTGGTCGGCGGCGCGATCTCATTCCGGTAATCGTGATCGCTGTAGCAGGTGCGGCAGCGCACCTTAGCGGCCGCGCCGTTCATCAGCGAAACGATCGCATGGTTGGTTAACCGGCGGCATTTCACGCAAAAATCGTCGATAATGTCGCCTAATCGCAGTTCTCGCATACGACCATTCGTGAGTATAACAACAATGCGCTAACCTGACGGGGATGTCCGATGAGTTTAAGATTCTCCGCAGCCTAACCAACCCCGCAAAGATCCAGCGATTTCTCGACGACGAGATCCGGTACAACATGGAGCCCGGTGGCGACACCTGCCATTCGCCGCGCACGGTGCTCAAAAAAGGCGTCGCGCATTGCATGGAAGGCGCGATGCTGGCCGCCGCGGCGCTGCGCCGCCTGGGGCATCCGCCCCTGCTGGTGGATCTCGAAGCGGTGCGGGACTCCGATCACGTGCTGGCCGTCTATCGCGACAACGGACATTGGGGCGCAGTGGCGAAGTCCGATTATTCGGGGCTCCGCTCGCGCGAGCCTGTGTACCGCAGCATCCGCGAACTGGTGATGAGTTACTTCGAGCATTATTTCAATCCGGCCGGCGAGAAAACTCTGCGCGCGTATTCGAGGCCAATCAACCTGCGCCAATTCGACCGCCATTCTTGGATGACGTCGGGCGAGGACGTCTGGATCGTTCCGAACTATCTCTGCGAAATCAAACACACGCCGGTCGTCTCGAAAATAATGCTGCGGAAGGTGGCGCCGATGGATAAGCGATTGTACGCAGCTGGCCGCCTGGGCGGGCTCGCGCACTGATATAGTCGCTAAATGTCTGAAAAAGTCATTCTGACCGAAGTGCGTGACCGTGTCGCCACGCTGACTCTCCATCGTCCGGAGAAACTCAACGCGGTGAACATCCAGTTGTTGGTGGAGGCCGCCGAGGCGGTGAAGAAATGGTCGCGCGATCCCGAAATCGGCGCGATTGTCGTGACCGGATCGGGCCGCGCGTTCTGCGCCGGAGGCGACGTCAGCATGATGGCGCGCGAAGGAAGCGATTCGACTCTGGAGCAGAAAATCGACGGCCTGCGGGACATGCAGGAGATCTCGTGGCTGCTTTACTCGAGCCCCAAAGTGACCATCGCTTCCGTGAACGGGTTCGCCATGGGCGCGGGCCTGGGCATCGCGCTGGCCTGCGATCTGCGCATCGCATCCAGCTCGGCCAAGTTCGGCACGGCCTACGCGAAGGTCGGCTATGGAGGCGATTTCGGAACCACCTGGCTGCTGACGCACTACGCCGGCGCGCCGAAAGCGAAGGAATTGTTTTTCCTCGCCGACCCCGTGGATGCCGCGGAAGCGCTTCGCATCGGCCTGGTAAATCGAGTTGTCGAGCCGGACGCTTTGACCGCGGAAACCGCTGCGGTCGCGTCGCGGATCGCGCAAGGGCCGCTGACCAGCTACCGATACATGAAGCAAAACGTGAACCTGGCGGCTACAGTCGACTTCCGCACGCTGCTCGAACGGGAGCCGGAAACGCATCAGCGCTGCGGCGAGACAGCCGATCATCGCGAAGGCGTCCGCGCGTTCCTGGAAAAGCGAGCGCCGAAGTTCAGCGGGCGATAACCTTTGCTACACTTGTTTCTGAAAGTAACATTGATTCACGTATCGGATCGTCACAGCCAAGGCGTTCGATAAGGCCCTCGCCAAGCTTCCGGCGAATTGGCAGAAGCGGATTGGGGCGAAGATTGAAGAGGTCGCGATGGACCCGTACGCTCCGAACAATAACCTGACGAAGCTTCAGCGCCGCAGTGGTTACAGGCTCGGCGTCGGCGACTGGCGGGTTATTTACGAATTGCAGGACGACCGCCTTGTCATGCTGGTGTTGGAGGTCGGGTCGAGAGGAGGAATATATTGATGCGAATCGAAAAAATCACCCGCGACGGCAAGATATTTGCCGTGCTGCCGATGGAGCGGCTGAAGAAACTGATGGACGATGCGGAAATGCTTGCCGATATCGAGGCCTACGATGCCGCCAAAGCGCGTATTGAAAGCGGCGAGGACGAACTTATACCATTCGAACTTATTCAGCGTCGACTGGCCGGAGAAAGCACGGTTAAAATCTGGCGCGAGTATCGCGGACTCACCCAGGAAGGCCTGGCGAAGGCGTCCAAGGTATCCCGGTCGATGATCGCCGCGATCGAGGCCAAACACAAGACTGGCGGAATCGCGACGCTGAAGAAACTCGCCGGAGTGCTGAAGGTCGATCTGGACCAACTGGTCTAGTTCACTCCTCGCGTAGCGCCGTCATCGGGTCCACGCGCATGGCGCGCCGCGCGGGCAGATAGCTGGCCAGCAGTGCAACCCCGATGAACACCGCGCAGGTCGCGGCATAAGTCAGCGGGTCGCTCGCACTCACACCAAAAAGAAAGCCTTCGATCAATCGCGTCGCTGCCGCCGCGCCGGCCAGGCCCAGCGCCAGGCCGAGGGCCGTCAGCTTCAATCCCTGCCCCAGCACCATGCTCCGGACCTCCGATGGCCTTGCTCCCAGCGCGATGCGAATCCCGATTTCTCTCTTTCGTTCCGCGACCGAGCAAGCGATCACGCCATACACTCCCAGCGATGCCAGGATCAACGCCACGATGGAGAACACGGCGAGAAGCGCGCTGCGCAATCGCGACTGCGCTACCGAATCGTCCACCCGCTGCTTCATGGTGCGGACGTCATATACAGCCACATCCGGGTCGACGGTCGCGATCGCGCCGCGAACGGCGTTGACTACTTCACCGGTCGTGCCCGTAGAACGCACCACCAGAGTGGAGCCGGGAACGGTGGTCTGCGCGTAGGCAGTAAACAGCTCGTTCCGCGGCTCCTCCGCCAGACTCGCTTCCCGAACGCCGCCCACCACCCCGACAATTTCTCCAGTCCACGTCGAAGAGCCGACGGCCATGGTGACGCGTTTGCCCAGCGTATCGCCGCGCGGGAAGAACTGACGCGCAAACGCGTCGTTGACGATCGCCACCCTGGGGGAATTCGCGCGGTCGGTCCACTCAAAGAATCGCCCGGCGAGCAGGGGAACGCCCATGGCGCGGAAATAGCCGGGCGACACGACCCGGTTATCGAGAATGATTTTTGTATCGTCCGAATGGAGCGGCTGCGAATCCAGCCATATGCCGGCCATTTGCTTGTCCTTCACCAAAGGCAGGAAGTTCGTGGTCCCGGCACCCTCCACACCCGGTGTTTGTTCCAGTTGCGTCAGCATCCGTTCGAAGAACTTCGCGCAGCCGGCTAAATCGCGATAGCGGACGTCGCTCAATGTCATCTGCATGGTGACGACGCTCGACGGGTCGTAGCCCGGGCGGACTTCGGAGAGCTGGCGGAAACTGCGCGCCAGCAGTCCCGCGCACGTCAGCAGGATGACGCCGAGGGCGACCTCCGCCACCACCAGCGCGGATCGAAGCCGGTTGCCGCTTCTGCCTCCGGAGCCGCTTCGTCCTCCTTCGGTCAGCACTCCGCGAAGGCCCACGCGCGATCCGCGCACCGCCGGAACGATTCCGAAAATCAGCGCTGTCGCCAGGGAAAGAAGAAACGAGAATGCCAGGACGCGCGCGTCCAGGTGAATTTCCTGCGCGCGCGGCAGCGCCTGCGGATCGAGTTCGATCAACAGGCGTACTGCCAGGGCCGCTAAAGGAATGCCGATCGCGGCCCCCACGATCGCCAGTAAGCCGCTCTCGATGAGCAGTTGCCGGATCAGTTCGCCCCGGCTTGCACCCACGGCGGCGCGCACCGCCATCTCCCGCACCCGGGCCGCGCCTCGCGCCAGCAGCAGGCTCGCCACGTTTGAGCATGCGATCAGCAGAACACACCCCACCGCGGCGGCGAAGATCCACAGTGTCTTGCGGAGGGAACCCACTTCCTGATCGACAAAGGTCACCACCTTAATGCCGTAGCCGCGATCCTCCGGAAAGCGCGAACTGAGATTGGCCGCGACGATGTTCATCTCGGCTTGCGCCTGCTGCGGCGAAACGCCGGGCTTCAGACGGCCGCACGCTTGCACCCATCGCCACGTTCGCCCCGTGTTGTAAGGCGATTCCGACGGCAGCGGCGCCAACAAATCGTAGTCCGCGGACAAGGCAAATTCGCGAGGCATCACACCCACAATCTCGAAGGATACTCCGTCCATCGAGATCCGCCGTCCGGCGATATTCGGATCCGCGCCCAGATGATTTTGCCAGAAAGAGTAACTGAAAATAGCGACCATTTCGCGTCCGCTATGATATTCCTCGGGAAGAAAAAGCCGTCCGATCTGCGGTTCGATCCCCAGACTGAGAAAAAAATCCCGGCTCACGCGAAGCCCGGCCAGGCGTTGCGGATCGCCCAGGCCGGTAACATTCCAGCTGCCTTGAAACGCTCCTCCCAGGGTGTCGAAAAGCCGCGATTCACGGCGGATTTCCTCGATGTCGGGGAAGAAAACACCACGCAGCCCCACTCCGGATTTAGGCGGCACGCTCCGGATCCAGACCAGGCGGTCCGCGTCCGGATAGGGCAACGGAGACAACAGCAGGCGCTCCACCAGCGTGAAAATGGCCGTCGTCGCGCCCAGACCCAGTGCCAGAACCAGCACGGCGGCAAAGCTGAATGCGGGGGTCCGGAATAGCATCCGGAAAGCGAACTTAATATCGGAAATCAATTCCCGGAATTATCTCACAAGTGCCCGTTGTCCAGAGAGAGCAGGATGCTGAAAAAGTCTTTCAGGCTCCGATTTTGGCAGCGCATGGCGCTGCCCCACATTTGCGGATCAACAAGGTGCATGTTGCCGTGGCGCGGGGCCATGCCCTGCGATAGACTTCTTTCAGCAGCCTGCTAGACATCTGCGCAACGTCGCGCAGGATTCCATGAATTGTTCCCGACTTGATCGGGTTGTGCAGCGGGACCGTTACGGTGTGCGCCGGGGATGCACCTTTTCGTCTTCGAAATGCAGCGAAACGGCTTCCAGAACGTTGACGCGAAGCTCGTCCCAGGTCTCCGCTTCCGTGAAGATGCCGTGGCCCAGGGCGCGCGCACAATATCCACCTTCGTCCGCGTCGCGAACTTCGAAGATCAGCTCCATGCCCTTAGAATACCCGAAGATCGCCGCTATAATGAAAAATCCCATGGCCTCCAGCATCGCGGTCGACCCGGTCACCAAATACGAACCCGTCATCGGACTGGAGGTGCACGTCCAGCTCTCGACGCGCACCAAGATCTTTTGCGGATGCGCTACCAGCTTCGGCGCGCCGCCCAATACCAACGTCTGCCCTGTGTGTCTCGGTTTGCCCGGCGCTCTGCCGGTGCTCAGCCGCCAGGCGGTCGAACTGGGAATCCAAGCCTCGCTCGCGCTGCATTGCACCGTGAATCCGAAATCGATCTTCGCGCGAAAAAATTACTTTTATCCCGATCTTCCCAAGGGTTACCAGATTTCGCAATACGATCAGCCGCTCGCAGAACACGGCTTCGTCGAAATTGACGTCGACGGCGTGAGGAAGCGCATTGGTATCACCCGCGTCCACATGGAAGATGACGCCGGCAAAAGCATTCACGACGGTTTTAAGGATTCGAGCAAATATACGTACGTGGACCTCAACCGCAGCGGCACGCCTCTCATTGAGATTGTCACGGAGCCCGACATTCGGAGTTCCGACGAAGCGTTCGCTTTCCTGACGGAGTTGAAGCAGATCCTGCAATACGTAGAGATTTCCAGCTGCGACATGGAAAAGGGTCATCTGCGCTGCGATGCCAACGTCAGCGTCCGTTTGCGCGGGGCGGAAAAATTCGGTACCAAGGCCGAGGTGAAAAATCTCAACTCCTTCCGGTTCTTGAAAATGGCGCTGGATCACGAGATCGAACGCCAGGTTGACCTGATCGAGACCGGCGGACGCGTGACGCAGGAAACCCGTCTGTTCAACGTCGAGACCGGCGAGACCGTCTCCATGCGCAGCAAGGAGAGCGCGCACGACTATCGTTATTTTCCCGAACCGGACCTGGTTCCTCTGCGTGTCAGCGATTCCTGGATGTCGCGCATTCGCGGCGACATGCCGGAGCTGCCCTCGGCGCGCCGCCAGCGATTTATCGAAGCTTACGGGCTGACCGAATACAACGCGCAAGTGCTGACGGCGACGCGCGCGGCTAGCGATTATTTTGAAAAAGTCGCCGCTGTTTCGGGCGACGCCCGCGCCGCCGCCAACTGGGTGATGGGCGACCTCGCCGCGCTGTTAAAAGAGCAGGACAAGGAAATCGCCGAATCGCCGGTAAGCGCCGAAAACCTGGGCGGATTGATCAAGATGATCGCGCAAGGAAAAATCAGTGGAAAAATCGCCAAGGAGATTCTGCCGAAGATACTCTCCGGCGATACCGCGGAAGCGATCGCGGAGCGCGAAGGGTTGCACCAGATCAGCGACACCGGAGCGATCGAAAAAATTATCGACGAAGTGATCGCCCAGAATCCCAAGCAGGTGGAGCAGTATCGTGGCGGCAAGCAGGCTGTGATAGGATTCCTTGTCGGCCAGGTGATGAAGGCCAGCCGCGGCCAGGCCGATCCGGCGGCGGTAAACGCTCTCTTAAAGGGGAAACTGGGTTGATCCATATGATCTGCGTTTCTGTTCTATATCCACACGCGCCTGGTAAGCGCTTCGACCATGTCTACTATGAGCAGAAGCATCTCCCTCTGGTCATGGACAGGCTGGCCGGCAACGTCACGCGCTATGAGATTTTGCAGGGATTGTCGGGCCTGGCGCCGGGGTCCGAACCGATGTTCGCCTGCATCGGAAATCTCTACTTCAACACCGTGGGTGAGTTCCAGCAGGGGATGGCGGCGCACGGCGCGGAGTTACAGGCCGATATCCCGAACTTCACCGACATTCAGCCGCAGTTCCAAATCAGCGAAGCGGTGTGACGGCTTGTCCTGGCTCATCCCCTCCATGACTGTCGGGGTTCCGTTTGGGTTCTGGCATGGAACCCCGACAGTTATGGAGGGGATGAACGACGGTCACTTCGCGGCTTCCGCCGGTGGAGGATCCTGGACGTCCATCAGTTCCACGTCGAAGATCAGCTCCGCCTTGGGCGGAATCTTGCCGCGACCCTTCTCGCCATACGCCAGTTGATAAGGGATAAACAGCCGCCGCTTGCCACCCACGCGCATCCCTTCGAATCCGGCGTCCCAACCCGGAATCACTTTTCGCTTCCCCTGCTCGAACGACAGCGGCTTCTTCTCGCGCGACGAATCGAACTTGGTGCCGTCCAGCAGCCAGCCGGTATAGTGGACGGAAAACACCTTGCCCGCTTCGGCCGGTTTGCCCGTCCCGACCGCCACGTCGACATATCGCATGGTGTATTGCGCGTGCACTGTGCCCGTCGCCGGCGGAATCGACGCCGCCAGCTTCTCATGTTTCGCGCAACCCGCTAGGGCGATAAACAGCACCGCCGCGGCACATCGATTCCCAGGAACGAACATAGTCTTCGAAACATACCACGTGTCCTCAGCACCTTGGGCTGGGCCTCGGCGTGCAATCTGAGCTATTCTGGCTTCGTCTGCTTATGATCACCCTCCGCAACATCGAAAAGTACTTCGAACACGGCCCCACCAAAACGTTCGTGCTCCGCCGCATCAACGTGGAGATCAAGGAGGGCGAGTTTGTCTCCATCATGGGACCGTCGGGCGCGGGCAAGTCCACGCTCCTCCATCTCATCGGCATGCACGATTCCGCCTGGACCGGCGAGTACAGTTTTCTCGACCACCCCATAAACAAGCTGAAGAAGAAGGATCGCGACGAGATTTATAAAAAGTATTTTGGCTTCGTCTTCCAGAGCTACCACCTGCTCGATTCGCTGACCGTGTATGAGAATCTGGACATCCCTCTTTCCTACCGCAACGTGAAAAAGTCGGACCGCGACGGCATCGTCTGCGACGTGCTGGACCGGTTTCAGATGGTCGGCAAAAAGGACCTGTTCCCCAACCAGCTTTCTGGAGGCCAGCAGCAATTGGTGGCCATCGCCCGCGCGATCATCGCAAACCCCAAGGTCATCCTGGCCGACGAGCCGACCGGCAATCTGCACTCCAACCAGGCCAAGGAAATCATGGACGTGTTCCAGAAGCTGAACGAGAGCGGCACCACCATCATCCAGGTGACCCATTCCGAAGCGAACGCCGCCCGCGGCCACCGGATCATCAAAATCGTCGACGGCTGGATCACCAACGACTAGCTCTGTATCCCCTCCATCACTGTCGGGGTTCCATTTGGCTCGTGACCCGTACATCGATACGGAACCCCGACAGTTATGGAGGGGATGGCGATGCTCGCCCGTGTCCGTTTTCACCCCACCTGTCCCAAACCCGGACAGTTTCGGTCCCGTTTCCCCCTCAAACGTAAGGGAATGTTAGGGCCCTTGGCGTGCCTCTTTTTCTGCCTGACTTATGAAGCTGCTGCCCATTCTCGCGATTGTTTCACTGGCTGCCGTCGCCAGTCCGATCAACCGTACGAACCTGAAAACCCAGGGAGTGATTCAGGAGGAAACTCGCTGGCACGGATGGGTTCCCAGCGGTCAGATGGTAGAGGTCAACAATATTTTCGGCAACGTAAGAGCCGAAGCAGCCAGCGGCGACGAAATTGAGGTCATCGCCACCAAGCGAGGATTCAGCAATCCCGCACAGGTGTTGATTGAAGTAATAGAGCATAAAGGGGGAGTGACCATCTGCGCCGCCTATCCCGACGCCGATTCCGCCCATCCGTTCGATTGCCGCCCCAGCCATGGTGGTGGCTTTCGCGTCGCGTCCACTTCGGATTCGACCACGCACATTCGCTGGGAAAACGGCGGCGGTGGCGATATGCTGATGAACGACTTGCGCGTCGATTTCGTGGTGCGCCTGCCGAAGCGCCTCCGTTTCATCGGCCGCACCGTCGATGGCGACGTTTCCGCGCACATGCTGGAGCAGGATGTGGAAGCGCATAGCGTGCTGGGCGACGTTCGCGTCGATTTGAGCGCCCACCCCGGAGCCGAAGTCCATGCCGAGACCGCGAACGGCCGGGTCAGCTCGGAATTTCCGCTCTCCATGCGGTCGAATTCCGGTCACGGGATGCTGGCTTCCGGACGAGTCGGCCACTCGCATCGCGTCCTGCGGCTGAAGACGGATGCAGGCGATATTCACCTGGAACATCCGATGCTGGAGTTGTAGTCGATCAAGAAGTCTGTTTAGGATCGGTACAAGGATTCCCCGGCGTGTCTCATGACTTACCCTTTGTGGGACGTCGTGCCCCCAGCGCTGTTCCGAAAACGGTCGGCATTCAGGACGGTGTCGATCCATGCCTGGACATCCCCGCCGCAGGATTTCCGCATAACGGCCGGTTCCGGGTACTCGACTGTAATCCGCAGACGGGTATCGCACGGCGGCTCATGGCCTCTATCGTTGAGGTAAGAGCGCACGATGCTGGGAGCTCCAGCACCCGAGTGCACCAGCACCAGTGCCCTTAGCAGTTCAACTGCGGCGTCTTCGCTGAGTCGGTGTTTTCGAATATGCTCATGAAATACCTCTGTAAATGCGGGGCCACTGCCAGAATTGTATTTTCTCAACCGAATACACCGATATCCCAGTTTGAGTTCAGGGCATAATTGATAGCCGGAATGCGCGTTAGGGTTGCTCACGTTATCGGCTCGCCTTGGGCTTCCATTCGCGTGCCAGGCGATGCGCTTCGGCGATCTGGTCTGGCGTCATCTTAAGGGCGATGTTGTCTCGATTGGTAATGGCGGCGGGCTTTTGCCCACTGGCGCCGGCCAGATTGAACCACATGTGCGCGAGGATGTAGTCCTGCGGGACCCCCAAGCCATCGCTGTACTTCATCCCGAGCATAAACTGTGCAGTGGCGTCTCCTTGGTCCGCCGCTAAGCGGTACCACCGGGCCGCCTCTTTGGCATCCCTTTGAACACCTGATGAGACGGCGCTAAAAAACGGGTCATACATTTCCCCCAGTATGTACTGCGCACCCACATCTCCTTGGTCCGCCGCCAAACGGTACCACCGGACTGCCTCTTTAAAATCCTGCGGGACACCTCGGCCAAGGCTATACACCATGCCGAGCGAGTATTGAGCGAAGGCATATCCTTGATCGGCCGCCAAACCGTACCACCGGACTGCCTCTTTAAGATCCTGCGGGACACCGCGGCCATCGCCGTACATACCGCCAAGCAGAAATTGCCCGCCTGCATCCCCTTGGTCCGCTGCCAAACGATACCAGCGCACCGCCTCTTTGAAGTCCCGAGGGACACCGCGACCGGCGTCGCACATGCCACCAAGGAAAATCTGCGCAGACGCGTTTCCGCCCTTCGCCAACGGCAAAAACTGCTTAAGAGCTGTCGCGTAATCACCATCCTGCAATGCCTGCTTCCCCGCCGCAAGGTCCAATGCTGACACAGAGAACGAAATGGATAGAACTAGAGCCGCAAGCTTCAAGGCCCAACAGGATAACGCCCTTGGGAAGACGGTTGCTGCTGCGCAAGACTCGTCGGCGAAAGTTGCTACGCTAAAAAAAGGGTTGAACATATTTTGTGCCACTCAACAAAATCTACTTATTCTACGAAACTCCATATCACTTCGAGGCCCTTGCTGAAGACGGAACCACTCTAGCGGAGGATACCTCAACCTCAGAAGCATACGGTAGAACCGAAATGACGACTTCTCCGCAAAAAGAAACGCTCTATAAAAAACACTACCCGAACGGGAATACGTTGGTGTTAATAGGAGGCCCCGTGGACATAGCGGCTCGACTTGCGACACCACCCCAGACCGCAGGCGGATCGGCGGGGTTTGTTCAGGCCGTAAATGACAATGAATTCAGAGAGGCCCTACAAAAACGCCAAACGCGACGGACGGCGGCGCAGGATGTGTAGCTGACCGGTGCTCCGAAACCTTTCAAAAAAATCGCGGCGCGGCGTCGCCGCGCGAGAGACATTGGGGGGCTTATTTTTCCCACCGGTTGAACACCGGCACCCGTGCCTTGTCGAGATCGCTCCGGTCGCGGGTCACGACCGTTAGCCGCTAGTTAGGGCCGGTCGGTTCCGGGGGCTGTTCTTTTGAGAGCGCCGGCTGTTGGCTTTCTTCCGCCTTGCGGATCGCGTCAACGTCGGCCAGGTCCTGAGGACGGCCAGAGGCCAGCTTTGCGGCCATCAGATCAGTACGGGAAATGAAGTTCGCTTTTAACCCGTTCGCCGGGTCAATCACGGCTTCAACCCGCCGCGGCCAAGCCGCATCGAACTCTACACCCGGAATTGCTGTGAGAACATCGACGCCCACAGGGTCGCGCCCTATGCGAAAAAACGGGCCGGGTTCCGCAAAGTCAGCGACGGTAAGGCCCTCAAGCGGCGCGCCGAATTGTGCGAGCGCTGCGAAAACTGCCTTGGCATTTTCGGCGTCCGCTTTCACCAGAATGTCGAGGTCCTTGGTTGCACGCGGCTGCGCATAGATGGAAACCGCATAGGCGCCGACAACGAGATACTTAACGCGGTGCGCGTTCAAAGTGGACAAGAGTTCTTTGAAGTCTGAATGCATCCGGCCCCATACCCTTCATCCTGTAGCCTTCTTCCGTAAGTTCCGAAACGGCGGCCAATCGCTCATGCACGGGACGGCTCTGCCAGTACCGATATTCGTCGGCCTTCATCTCATCGAAATCGGTGTATTTGCGGATGGTCTTGTCCATACGTTCCATTCGTAGCACGGGTGGGGCCGTCGATCAACCCTTACGGCCTCCGGTCCTACTTCAGCTTACCCTTTGTGAGACGCGCAACTACTGGCGCGTGAAACCATCGACCTGAGCAATAAACGTGAAATAAACTCCCGCACCTCCAGGATATTGGTATCCAGCAACCACGCCATCAGAGCACGACATCCCGCACATTGGTCAGGCGCAAGCGCGGAGGCGTTAGATCAATATCCGGATAAGGCCGCGCCTCCAACGCTGCCGGCACCACCGCTCCGGTTGCCGTCGCCGACGCCGCGGTGGTTGCCTGTTCGTCGAGAGCGTCAAGCGCCTTTTCGATCAGCTCATCCGCATCATGGAAGTGGCCGCTTTCAATCCGCGCCTGTACGCGCTGCGCCAGTTCGGGCTTGTGGATTTCAAGGTTCATTCAGTACCCTCCTATTTTTCAAACCAGACCAGCCTCGCGAAATCGAGAACGCACTGAACCTGTTCACGCGTGACGTGAAAATCCAGAATTGCCATGACATTCCCCTCCTTTTCATCGTAGCCTTTTTGGGGAGCCGCTCTATACGCTATCCTGAGCGGTCAATGCCCGTTTACGCCGCGACGATTTTCTTAAGCGCCTTTCTGCTGTTTCAAGTCCAGCCGCTAATCGCAAAATTCATTTTGCCCTGGTTTGGCGGATCGGCGGCGGTATGGACCGCGGCGCTGCTGTTTTTTCAACTGCTGCTGCTGGCCGGATACCTTTACGCGCATTGTCTGATCCGCTATTTGAAGCCGAAACAGCAGTTTTGGGTACATGGCTCGCTGCTGATTCTGAGCCTTGCGACCTTGCCGATCGTTCCCTCCGCGATGTGGAAACCCTCCGGAGGCGACGACCCGACGCTGCGCATTCTTCTTCTGCTCGGCGCGACCATCGGCTTGCCCTACGGCCTCCTTTCGGCCACCAGTCCCCTGCTTCAAGCCTGGTACTTAAGAACGCATCAAGGCGCGATTCCATATCGCCTTTTCGCGCTCTCCAACTTCGGATCCATGCTCGCGCTGCTCAGCTATCCTCTGGTCATCGAGCCTCGCCTTGCGCTCTCGAAACAGGCGCTCGCCTGGTCCATCGCTTACTGTGCCTTCGCGATGGTATGCGCCTTCGCCGCCTGGCGCAGCCGTGGTGACGAGAGTCCGGAACCTTCAGCCGTCGACGCTCCCGCGCCGACCCTCGCCCAGCGAGCCTTGTGGATCGGCTTCTCCGCCTGCGCGTCGATTTTGCTACTGGCCGTCAGCAGCCACCTGACGCAGAACATCGCGCCAATTCCCTTGCTGTGGGTGGCTCCCTTGAACCTTTATCTGCTGAGCTTCATCCTCTGTTTCGAAAGTGACCGCATCTACAATCGCGCGATTTTTCTGCCGCTCCTGGTCGTGTCGCTCTACCTGCTGACCAAAGGCATTAGCTGGTATGAGAACAACGCCGAGCCTTCGAGGCTCATCCCCGCGCTCTGCGGCGCTCTCTTCGTCTGCTGCATGGTCTGCCACGGCGAGCTCGCCCGCCGACGTCCCCATCCCCGCTATCTGACGCAGTTTTATTTGATGGTCTCCGTCGGCGGCGCCCTGGGCGGATTGTTCGTCGCCCTGGCCGCTCCGCGCCTGTTCAATTCCTATTACGAGCTACCTGTGGCCATGGTGCTGTGCGCGTTCTTAGTCACCTGCGTCCTCTGGATCGATATTCCCAGCACCTGGCTTCGCGCCGCGGCCGTCCTGGCGACCGTCGCATTCGCCGTCATCCTGATTCGCATTGAAATCGAGGACGCTCGCCTCTACACTCTCTCCGCGCGCAATTTTTATGGGGTTCTCCGCGTACTCGACCGGGCCGAGGGCAAGTACTCGCCCGCCGAGCGCCTTCTGATTCACGGCACCATCAATCACGGTACGCAGTTGAAGCGTCCCGGAGGCGACCGCATCCCCACTTCCTATTTCGGCACCGGCTCCGGCATCAATCGGGCTCTCCATACTCTGGGTCAGCGCGGATCCATCCGAATCGGCGTCCTCGGCCTGGGCGCCGGTGTCACCGCGACCCTGGCCCGCGCGGGCGATACTCTGCACTATTACGAAATTAATCCCCTGGTGATCCGCATCGCCCAATCCGAGTTCGGATTCTGGAACGCCTGCCCCGCCGAAAAGCGTCTCTACCTGGGCGACGGCCGGCTGGTGCTTGAGGCTATGACTGACGAACACCTCGACCTTCTCGCCATAGATGCCTTTTCGAGCGACTCGGTCCCGGTGCATCTTCTCGCCGGCGAAGCCTACCGCACCTACCTACGCCACCTCAATCCCAACGGCATCCTGGCCATTAATATTACCAACCGATACTTAAACCTGGAGCCCGTCGTCGCCGAAGCGGCCGAGGCCAACGGCTTCCGTGGCATTGTGGTCGACGACGTCGCCGAGGACGAAGATTACTATTCGCCCTCCATATGGATCTTGCTCGCTCGCCCCGCCACTGTGCTCACCGAGGCGGACTTTGGCGACCATTTCGCCGTGAGCAAACTGCGACGCAAACCCGGTTTCCGCGCCTGGACCGACGATTACAGTAATATCGTTCAGATCCTCCAATAATGCTCCTCTACGCCACCACCATTTTCCTGAGCGCCTTCCTGCTGTTTCAGGTGCAACCCCTGATCGCCAAAATCATTCTGCCCTGGTTCGGCGGATCGGCCGCCGTGTGGAGCGCCGCGATGCTGTTCTTCCAGCTCGTGCTGCTGGCCGGATACGCCTACGCCCACTGCTCCATCCGGTTCCTGAAAGCCAGGCAGCAGATGATGACCCACGTCACGCTGCTGCTGGCCAGTTGCGCCGTCCTCCCCATTCTGCCTTCGGAAACCTGGAAGCCATCGGAATCCGGCGACCCGACGCTGCGCATTCTGATGCTGTTGATTGCCACCATCGGCCTGCCCTATTTCCTGCTCTCCTCCACCAGCCCCCTGTTGCAAGCCTGGTACGTGCGACGCTCCGGCAGCGGGATGCCGTATCGCCTGTTCGCTCTCTCGAATTTTGGATCGATGCTGGCGCTGGTCAGCTTCCCGTTTCTGGTCGAGCCTCGGCTCACCTCGCGCTGGCAGGCGTATTCGTGGAGTTTCGGATACGTCGCCTTCGCGCTGGTCTGTACGCTCGCCGCCTGGATCAGTAAAGAAGAGCCGCGACCGCAGGAAGCGGAGACACCAAATCACCCGCCCGCCCCTCGTCCGCGACCTGGCGAGCTCGCACTGTGGGTCGGCCTCGCCGCCGTCGCGTCGATTCTGCTGGTGTCCATCACCACGCACTTGAGCCAGAACGTGGCTCCCATCCCTCTGCTGTGGGTGCTGCCCCTGGCTCTTTATCTGGCCACGTTCATGATCGCGTTTGAAAGCGACAAGCTCTACCATCGCGGCGTGATGTTCGTGCTGCTGGTTCCGATCTTCTATTACATGTCTCGCGACCTCTATGAGGACTCCGGCAACCTGCACATCAAGATTTTGATCCCCGTTTTCGCCGCGGGTCTTTTCCTCTGCTGCATGTTGTGTCATGGCGAGCTGGCCCGCCGCCGTCCCGCGCCGCGGTATCTGACGCTGTTCTATTTGATGGTCTCCCTGGGAGGCGCGCTTGGCGGATCGTTCGTCGCACTGATCGCTCCGCGTATCTTCCCGTCGAATCTGGAACTGCCTCTCGCGATGGGCGCCTGCGCCGTCCTCGGCGCGATGGTCATGTGGGATGCCGAATTCGAACGTCCTCGCCGCGTCTTCGCGATCCTGTTTCTGGTGGCGTCTGCGGCAGGCGTAGCTGCGGCCTTGTTCTACCCCGCCCTGTTGGTCGCCGCCTGCTCGATTTTCGGCGCGCTGATCCTGCTCTTCGGCACCCTCCATCCGGCCGGACGATGGACCTTTCGAGTAGGCCTGCTGCTCGGCGTCGGACTCCTTCTCGGCTTTCTCGCCAGGAAAGAGCGCGACAACCAGCAAGGCTACCGCCTGGTGGTCCGCAATTTCTACGGCGTTCTGCACGTGAAGGACAACGAATCGACCTCGGACGACGAGTACTCCGAGCGCAGCCTCCTGCACGGAACCATCAACCACGGCTCCCAGATTTTGGACGAGGCGCTGCGCTACAAATCGACTTCCTATTACGGCGAGGATTCGGGCGTCGGTCGCGGTATTCGCGCCATTCAGAAACGGGGGCCGGTGCGCGTCGGCGTGGTCGGGCTGGGCGCCGGCGTTTTATCGAACTACGGCCGCCCCGGCGATTTCTACCGCATTTTCGAGATTAACCCGCTGGTCGAAAAAATCTCGCAGACCCAGTTTTCCTTTTACCCGCATTCCCCAGCCGACAAACGCATCCTGATGGGCGACGCCCGCCTCACCATGGAAAGGATGGATAGCTTGCAGCTCGACCTGCTCGCCATCGACGCGTTTTCGAGCGACGCTATCCCCGTCCATCTGCTGACGCGCGAGGCGCTGGCGGTCTATTTTCGCCATCTGAAGCCCGACGGCATTCTGGCGCTGCACATCTCCAATCGCTACCTGGATCTGGAGCCGGTCTCGAAAGGCGGCGCGGAGTTTTTCCACAAAGACGCCATGACCGTCAGCGACGATGGCGAAGAAGCTCCTTATCTTTCCCCCTCCACCTGGGTCCTTCTGACTTCGGGCACGGATATCTTCAACGACGACGCCTTCAAGAACGCCGACATCCAGCCGGCCAAAACCAAACCCAACTTCCGCGCCTGGACCGATGACTATTCAAACGTTTTCCAAATCCTGAAGCTCGATTAATCCCCTGGCTCACGCCAGGGGTTATAGCCCCGTCCCGTCAGGCGGGGATTTCTCATCCCGGCAGGGTCGCAAAAATCTGACGGGATTTTCTTCACCGGCGGGGCTACCAGCTTTCCCGCCCCTGGAAACATCACCGGCTTGTCGTGGACCGGTTCATGCACCCCGATTCGAGCCGCCGATTTCGACAATCCTGGGGTTTTTGCGAATTCTGCACCCTTCATGCGCCTTCAGAGTAAGAAAAACTCTTGTCTTTGAGCACGGTGGAAAAACTTATCTCTTTGTGAATAAATGCTTTATCCGCCGCCCAAATTCGCCACTCTTATCAATGAAGTCATTTTAATCGCCCTTTAAGGGTGGTTTCATGTCCAGTTGACATGATGGTTCTGCAAGACGGCCTTGAGTCGTCGGCATAATCAACAAGGAGAAACACCACCCATGAAAAAGATCATGACCGCGATGCTCGGCCTCTCGCTCGTCCTCGGCGCCGCCAGCTTTGCTTTCGCGCAGAGCACCACCACGACGGACACCAGCAAGAAGAAGACCAAGAAGATGAAGAGCACCACCAAGAAGACCAGCTAGTCTTTTCAGCTCGGTTTTTAACCGGGAGTTTGAGTTTTAACTGCCGCGTCCGGTGCATGTTCCGGGCGCGGTATAGTTTTTTGCCCCGTCCGCATCCTTCCCTGCAAGATTTCCCCTGTAGTCTTTTTTTGAATCCGATTGAACTTTTGCCTCATCCATAGCGTTAAATCAGAGTACGGTGTTAACTGAATTTGGTCCGATAAGGAGATTAAGATGATTAAGCGTCTCGCACTGCTCGTGTCCGTGATGGGGTTGGCTGTGGCCAGCGCCGCCAGCAACTTCAACCTGAACTTTTACCAGCCTACCGTAGTCAACGGGACCACCCTCAAGGTCGGCGAAGCGAAGCTCGAAATCCATGACAACAAAGCCATTGTGAAGCAGGGAAAGACCAGCGTCGAAGCCAGCGTGAAGGTGGAGACGTCTCCCAACAAGTACCTGTACACAACCATCGGCTACAAGGACGGCGACAACCATCAGATCAAGGACATCACGCTCGCCGGGACGACGACCAAGCTCGTGTTTGAGTAAGGCTATCAGAAGTGCGTAAGCGGGTAGTCCGCCAGGTACACACCCGAGAGAACAACGTCGCGCCGGAAATGCGCCAGCGGCTCCAGGCTGGTCAGCGTCGCCGGCGCGAAGTCTTTTGGCCCGGAATGAGAATACCGGCCCAGGGGAATGATCGATGAATCGGCATCGGCGGGAAACGGCGAGTAAGACGTTCCGTTGAGGAACCGCTCGCGAGGCGCGCCAAGAGCCACCACCAGAACGTTCGGAGGCGCCCGTAAAGGCGATTCACAGACGATCCAACTGTCTCTCTCGTCGGCAATATTCCGGCAACGTCCAGCACCTGGAACGTCGGCGGCCTCACCCGGCCGGATCACTCGTGAAGCCGACTCCCGCACCGTGGTCAGATAAAGGGTTAGAACAACGTTCACTGGGCCTCCGCCCACAAGGACCGAGCGATCCACTTGCACCAGGAGGCGATATCCGTCGGGCAAGTGCTGCAAATAGTTTGAACCAGGCCATCCTTTTCTTGTCCGTAGTGTTTCCGCGCCGTGCTTAATGGCGATGCCCACGCCGTCGCTGATCAAATCCATGCCCTCGCCGAGCCCGGAAATGTCGAGTGGAATCGCCAGCGAAACCAACTGCTGCCGTCCCGGCGTAAGATTCGCGTGCGCGTGTTCCTTTGGTTGACGGGCGATAATCCGGATCGGCGACGGATCGACTTTCGCATTCGAGAAGCGCGTCTCCAGCTCCAGCGCCCAGGCGGAACGCGAATAGTTGATGAACAGCGACGATCCCAGCCAACCGGCAGCCATCACGACCATTGCCGCCGTTGTTCCACGGCGCTTATATTGCCACAGCAGCACGGCCGAGGCGGCGATGAAGATAATCGCAACGTAACCGTACTCGCGCATCCATTCGACCCCAGCCCAGATTCCTTCATTAGAGCTCACGGCAATCGCGTAAAGCACTCCTACGGTCGCGATCGCACCCAGCATCCACTCCGCGAGCCCTTTGGTGAGCGTGGCGAAGGCGCAGAAAGCCAGCAATGTACCGGCGGTGACGAGGATCAGCGACCATATCAGCCCGACCGCGTGGGACGCGATCGAAAACCCCTCTACGCGGAGAATAACGGCGTCCGCCGCAAGCAACGGAAGGCCGATAATAATTACCATGAACAGTAGCTTTGCGGCCAGCAGGCTCCGCCATTCGTAAGGCCTGGTGATCCAGAATTGCCGGTCGCCCGGAATGGCCTCCGATTGAATCAGGCGCGCGCAAAGGAACGCCCAGAAGGCCAAGAGGAAATAGGAAAAGACAGCGGCATCGGCATGTCTTACGAAGTCGCGTCGAAGCTGGACTAAGACAAAGGTTACCATCAGCACCAGCGATATCCCAACCTCCCAACGTAAGTGCCGAATGTCCTTCTTGAAAATATGCAGCGCCTGTTTCATGCCGCCTTCCTCTCACCTTTCGCCAGAGTCACGAAAATCGACCGCAAAGGCATGGGGTGGATCGCGACGGCGCGCGGCTCGCCGAACAGCTTTCGTATATCCGCCATGGTCCGCGCCTCATCGAACTGGGATTCGACAAAGCGCACTACCGAGGCCGAGGTCTCCGGCCGCAGCCACGTCGACGGCCAGTTCCCCGGCAACACCGGCGCAGCGTTGAGCGTCACTTCCACTTCCCGGAAGCGCGCGCTCAACGCCGTCATCTCTTCGGAAAACTTGAGCCGCCCGCTTTCCAGATATCCCACGTGACTCGAAAAATTCTCAATTTCCGACAAGTCATGGGACGAAATGAAAATCGTCGATTCGCTCGCGCTTTCGAGCAGCCCTTCGATCAACTCATCCCGCACCAGAGGGTCGAGACCGCTGAACGGCTCGTCGAGCACGATCAGCTTCGGCCTGTACGCCAGCGACGATGCCAGCGCCGCCTTCATCTTCATGCCTCGCGACAAGTGCTTCAGCTTGCGGTCGCGCGGCAGCTCGAACTGGCGCAGCAGCTCCTCCGCCCGAGCATCATCCCACGTAGGATAAAACGGCTTCAGATAAGCCATAAAATACCCGACCGTCATCCACTCCGGCATTTCCTGATTCTCCGAAACGTAGCCGATCTGTTGAAACTCGCGCGGGGAGAGTTTTTGGAGCCCCAGCGTCTCCGCGTGCCCCGATGTCGGCTGGAGAATATTCATGAGGATCTTGATCGCCGTCGTTTTTCCCGCCCCGTTGGCCCCAATGAGAGCGTACACGCTGCCCTCCGGAACCTCCAGATTCAGGCCGTCCAGCGCGACGGTGCCTCGAAATTTCTTGGTGAGATCGAACATTCGCAAAATGCTCATTTGCTTTCTCCGTTGCCGATAGCCAGGCGCTTCCAGTGATTTCGCAGCGCATGGGAGACGTCGTCCAGCTCCAGGCCGATCTTTTTCGCTTCCACCACCAGTTGCTCCAGCTCGTTCTTCAGCAGATTGGCGCGCTCGGCCGAACTCGATGCCGTCCGCTCCGAGACCACAGTGCCCACCCCGGACCGCACCTCGATCAACCCCTCCGCCACCAGGTGAGTAATCACTTTGTGCGCGGTGTTGGGATTGATTTTCAGCGCCTTGCTGAGCGCCCGGACGGAAGGAAACGGGTCGCCAGGACGCATCTGGCCCGAGACTACGGCCTTCTTCGCCGCATAGACAACCTGTTCGTAAAGCGAAAGGCCTGGTTCAAAAGTCAGGCGGAACGGTATCACAACTGTACTATAACACATAGTACAGTAAGATCAATACTATTCTCACGCTTGGCGGCTCTGCGACTTTGCGAGAACTAATGATTCGACCGCATGAATAGTTGGTTTTCGACTGGCGTGTGCACCTCTAAGCCCCATGCGTCAAGCTTGGGGCTATTGCGATTTCCCGCGCAAGCCCCAAGCTGACGCATGGGGCTGAATGCCAACAAATCACCGGCCGCAGCACTAATTTTCTTATCGTCCTTTATACTCGCCCGTGGTCGCGTCGACGAACACGCTCCACTCGGCTGTCGAGACCGATTCGCCCCAGTAGATCCGCCACACCGGGTCCGGGAAGCGCGCGGTGCACTCCAGAACGAACTGCGGCGGAGGTTTTTTTCCGACGTTCTTGAAGTAGACGTCGCTATGCGAAACCGCGGTCTGCAAAACATCCGGCGTATCGATTTTCAGCGCCTGGATCAGGAAGGGTGTCTCCGCCGCGCCCGGACGCCACGATTCTTCCTGATTGGCAAACACGCCCTGATGCAGATTCCCCGCCGACTCGATCGCCGACCAGGTATAGATGCGCGAACGGCCCTTCGACTCCGAGGTGTAGGTCACCTCCCAGGCCGCGGCCGTCCCCTTGTCCCCTTTTAGCTCGCTCAGATCGAGGCTGCGTACGCGCAGCGGCTGTGCGTCCACCGACCACGTCCGCGCCTGCGGATACGTCTGATAGAAGGCCTGCCGGCCCGTTAACGGCTCCGGCGGTTTCTCCGGAGCCTTGGCGACGGGTGCATCGGAACATGCGCTCAGCAAAACGGCTGCCGCGAGAGGGAAGCAGATCTTCATTAATTCTACTGTCGGCTGCCGGACCGCAGGCTGTCAAATGTGAGCGTACAATGGAGCAAGACGGGGAGGGTCACCTCATGCAAATTCCCGGAATTTTGGCGAGCGCAGTTCTTGCGGCGATGCTATTGCCCGCGCAGGTTCCTCCGAAGGGAACCGCTACTGGCACAACCGGAGGTTCCACTACCGGCACCGGAACGCCCGGACCAGCGTCGACTGGAACTCTGCCGGCCACGCCCGGCACGACAGGGACACCGACGAATCCCACTGCCAACAAGAACGGCCCATTTTACTTCGGAAAGGTGGCGATGTCCGATGGCTCGCCTGTGCCCATGCAGGTGGTGATCGAGCGCGTTTGCGGCGCCTCGGCCCGCCCGATGGCCTACGCCGATTCGAAGGGCGATTTCAGCTTTCAGATCGGCCAGACGCAGGACATGATGGCCGACGCGACCGAGAGTATGCCGTCCGGGACGGGCTCGTCGCGGGGTGCCGCATCGAGCGTGATGACCAAGGCTTGCGATTTGCGAGCCTCCTCGCCAGGCTTTCGCTCCGACCTCATTTCTTTGAACAACCGCCGCAACCTGGACGACCCGAACGTCGGGACCATCTACCTCCACCGCCTCGCAAATGTCGAAGGCCTGACCACCAGCGCGACCTCGGCCCTCGCGCCCAAAGATGCGAAGAAGGCTTTTGATAAAGGTGAGGAAGCGCTGAAAAAATCGAAGATCGACGAAGCGCAGAACGATTTCCTGAAAGCCACGGACATTTATCCAAGATATGCCTCCGCGTGGTTGGAACTTGGGGGTATTTACGAACTGCGGGGCCAGATTATCGAGGCTCGCGAAGCGTACAGGAGATCGATCGCCGCCGATTCAAAATTCGTCAACCCGTACGGGCGTTTGTACATGCTCTCCTTCAAGGAACAGAAGTGGGAAGACGTCGCCGCAACCACGGACAAGATCATGCGCCTCAATCCTTACGATTATCCGGAGGCCGTTTACTATAACGCAGTCGCGAATTCGCAGTTGGGGAGACTCAACATCGCCGAAAAAAGCGCGCGCGAAGCCATCGCGATGGGGAGCGAAGCTCAAAATCCGAAGGTCATTTACATCCTGGGCGTGATCCTTGCCAAGAAACAGGATTTCAAGGGCGCGGCGGATTGTCTGAGGACGTACCTGAAATCGGACGCCGTCACCGATCGGGATCGTGTGAAGAAGTTGCTCGCCGAGGTCGAAGAGCTGACAGAGGCAAAGGTCGAAGCGAAGCCCGAGCCGTAACGACTTGGAGCGAGAACGGGGAGGGTCACCTCATGAAAAGTCCCGGAGTTTTGGCGAGTGCGATTCTCGCTGCAACGCTCATTCCGGCTCAGGTTGTCGTTCCGAGCGGCACATCTACCAGCTCAGGCACGAGCAGCACTGGTAGCTCCGGATCCGGCGGCGTCGTGCTGCCCAATATTCCCACCAATCGGCCTCCCACCCCGACGTCAACCAATCCCGATGCCAACGGCCGCGGCGGGTTTTTCTATGGCAAAGTGGCGATGTCCGACGGTACGCCTCTGCCGATCCAGGTGGTGATCGAGCGCGTCTGCGGCGGTACGACGCGCCCGCAGGCTTACGCCGACTCCAAGGGCGATTTCAGTTTTCAGGTCGGCCAGACGCAGGATATGATGGCCGACGCCACCAGCAGTTCGACAAACGGGATCGGTTCGAATCGCGGCTCGACGCAATCAAGCACCACGCCCTTCGCCTGCGATTTGCGGGCATCGCTCCCCGGCTATCGTTCCGACCTCATTTCCATGTCCAGCCGCCGCAATCTGGACGAACCGAACGTCGGCACCATCTTCCTGCACCGCCTGGCGAACGTCGAAGGCTTGACCACCAGCGCCACCGCCGCGCTGGCGCCCAAGGATGCCAAGAAGGCCTTCGAAAAAGGCCTGGAAGCGGCTAAGAAAGCCAAAGCCGACGAAGCGCAGGCCGATTTTCTAAAAGCCACGGAACTGTATCCGCGCTACGCTTACGCCTGGTTCGAGCTGGGCCGCGTTTACGAACAGCGCGAGCACATCGCCGACGCGCGCGATTCCTATAACAAATCCATTGCCGCCGATTCGAAGTTCGTTAACCCGTATGAGCGGCTCTACCTGCTGTCGCTGAAAGAACAGAACTGGGAAGACGTCGCGGCGACGACCGACAAGATCAAGCGCCTGAACCCGTACGATTTTCCGAAGGCCGTGTTCTACAACGCGGTGGCGAATTTCCAACTCGGGAATTGGGATCTGGCCGAGAAAAGCGCCCGCGAAGCTGCGTCCATGGACAGCGCCTCCCGGAATCCGAAGATCCAGTACGTGCTGGGCATGACGCTGGCCAATAAACAGGATTTCAAGGGCGCTGCGGAATGCTTGCGAATCTACCTGAAATCGGACGCCATCACCGACCGGGAGCAGGTGACGAAGCTGCTCGCCGACTTCGAAAAGCAGGTCGAGGCGAAAGTCGAAACGAAACCCGAGCCGTAACGGGTATAATTCAAGATTCGTTCGAAGGAGATTTTTTTGGGAATGAGAATGAATCGAATCGCGGCGCTCAGTGTGTGTCTTTCCGTCGTCGCAGGTTTCGCCGCCGCCCAAGGACGTGGAGGCCGGGGCGGAAACAACGCCCAGCAGACCGCGCCGGCCGCAGCCGCTCCCGCACCGGCAACAGGACAGCAGACGCCGCGCCTGCCTCCGCCGGAAGAAAAAACCAGCGTCACCCATCACAAAGCGACTGTCGGCGGCCAGTCGATCAGCTATATGGCGACGGCCGGAAACTACGTGATCAAGGACGATGCAGGCAATCCCAAGGCCTCGTTCTTCTACGTCGCCTACACCAAGGAAGACGTCGCGGACGCCACCAAGCGGCCTCTCTCGTTCGTCTATAACGGAGGCCCCGGCTCAGCATCGTCGTTCACGCACATGGGACTGGGACCGAGGCATGTCGTTCTCGCGCCCGATGGCCACGGCCTGGGTCCCGCTCCGTACTCGATCGAGGACAACGAGGATTCGTTCCTGGACGCGACCGACATGGTGTTCATCGACGCCGTCTCCACAGGCTTTAGCCGACCGGTTCCCGGCGAAGCGGCTTCGCAGTTTTACGGAGTGGTGCAGGATGCGACCTGGTTCTCCGATTTCATTTATCAATACGTCACGCGTAACGAGCGCTGGCTGTCGCCGAAGTTTCTGATCGGCGAAAGCTACGGGACAACGCGCTCGGCACAGCTGTCGAACGTGCTCGAACAGCGGCACCAGATGTATTTGAACGGCGTGGCCCTGTTATCGTCGGTGGGATTCGGCAACTGGGGCGCCGACGATCGCACGAAGTTCTGGCTGCCGACCATCGTCTGCTCCGGCTGGTTCCACAAGCTGCTCGCTCCCGATCTGCAAAAGTTGACCATTGAACAGGTGGCGCAGAAGGCGAGAGAATTCGCGCACGGACCATATGCGGCCGCGCTCGAAAAGGGCGATCAGATCCCCACTGCGGAAAAGGCCCAGATTGTGAAGGAACTGAACCGCTTCACCGGCTTGTCGCCCAAGTACATTGAGGAGACCAATCTTCGCGTCAGCCCGCAGCGCTGGTTTAAAGAACTGCTGCGCGAAAAGCGCGAAACCGTCGGAAGGTTAGACGCGCGCTTCACTGGCTACGATTTCGATGCCGCGGGCGAGCGCGTCGAATACGATTCCAGCGAGGCATCGTACGAAGGCGCCTACGTTGCGACGTTCCAGGATTACGTCCGCCGCGATTTGAAATGGATGAGCGATATGTATTACACCGTGACGGCTCGCGTACAGCCCTGGGATCAGGGCCAGCCGGGTGGGCCGGCGGAAGCGCTGCGCGCCGCCATGACCGAGCAGACGCACATGAAGCTGCTGGTGATCTGCGGGTATTACGACCACGCCACGCCTTTCAACGGTATCGAGCAGACGGTCAACCACATGGGCCTGGAGCCGTCGGTCCGCAAGAATGTGAGCTTCACCTATTACGAAGGCGGCCACATGATGTACATCGACAAGAAAGCCAACGACAAACTGCACAAGGATGTCGACGAGTGGATCAACGCGAGCTATAAACACTAGGGGATCGTTCTGTCGTTATCGCTCAATTGCCTCCACGCGGACGAGCCCCATGCGTCAGCTTGGGGCCATTACGGGCACGAAGGTAGCCCCAAGCTGACGCATGGGGCTCGAGGGATAGGCCGGTTGGTAACGCTCGCGATGTTGTGTACGCCGGTGCTGACCGCCGGCGATGCGTATTGCCGCAGCGCGCTGGCCAAACTCCACTCGCTTGAAGCCGGCGAAGTGAAGCGCGGGGCGGTAGTCACCTTTTCGGTGCCGGAGATCAACTCCTGGGCTTATTACATGATCCCCGGCATTGTGCCGGAGGGAATCCGCAACGAGAAAGTGACGCTCGGCAACGATAACGGCACTGCCTTCGCACTGATGGATCTTTTGAAAATGCGCCACGCGCAGGGCAAGGCTACCAACTGGATCATGGCTCGCATGATTGAGGGCGAGCGGCCGGTGACCATTTCGATCCACGTCCAATCGGGCGGCGGCCAATGCATCGTGGATCTGACGCGTGTGGAAATTTCGGGCGCTGTGGCCGCCGGATCGGTGCTCGATTTTCTGGTCAAGACATTCTTCATGCCGCTCTATCCGACGGCGAAGATCGGACAGAAATTCGAGATCGGCTACAACATCGACCGTATCGACCTGAAGCCGACGGGCGTGCGGGTCACGATGAAGAAGTAGTTGTTCGTCTGTCCGCTTCCTGACGGTCGCGGTTCGTTGTCGGCACTTGAGCGTCCGAACCGCCATGCGTCAGCATGCGGGCAGGCGGCAGATTCTCGATGCCAAGCAGCTTGACAAAAGGCGAACACAAGGCGAATATAGTGCGTGTACGTTGAGTTGCACGCCCGTTCGGCATTCAGTTTCCTTGAAGGCGCATCGCTGCCTGAGGACCTGATTCACCAGTGCGCCCATCTCGAAATTCCGGCCATGGCGCTGATCGATACCGACAACGTCAGTGGAGCGCCGCGGTTTTATATGGCGGCGAAAAAGCTCGGCATCCGTCCTCATATGGGCGCGGAAATCACCGCTGCCGCCGGGGGTCGCTACACGCTGCTGGTGGAGAGCCGCACGGGTTATCAGAACCTCTGCCGGCTGATCTCCTCGATGAAGCTACGCTCGGAAAAAGGGACGGCCGCGGCGACGGAAAGCGAATTTCGAAAATATTCTCAGGGACTGATCTGCGTGGCCGACGGCACTCAGCCTTTTGAGAAATTGATCGATATCTACGGCTCAGGCAACGTCTATGCTGAGATCCAGCGCCACCTGATTCGCAGCGAGGAGGTCGCTAATCAGCGCGTCCTTGAACTGGCGCGGCAACGCCAGTTGCATGTCATTGCCACCAACGGCGTGCGCTTCACCCATCCCAGGAAACGACCGTTAATGGACGTGCTGACCTGCACGCGTTATAAAACCAACGTCGCCGAAGCGGGGCGATTACTGGAGCACAATGCGGAACGTTATCTGAAACCGTCCGCGATCATGCGGCGATTGTTTCAGGACACGCCCGAAGCAATCGACCACGCGCGGGAGCTGTCGGACCGGCTTCAGTTCACGCTCGCCGACCTAGGCTATGAATTTCCCCGCTATCCCGTGCCCTCGGGCGAGACCATGGATTCGTTTCTGCGCGCGCAAACGCTCAGAGGAGCACTGAACCGCTACGGCGCGCATGACGAAAAAGCTTACCGGCAGATCGAGCGCGAACTGGCGCTTATCGAAAAGTTAAAATTGTCCGGATATTTTCTGATTGTCTGGGATATTGTCGAATTCTGCTGCAAACAGGGCATTCTGGTGCAAGGCAGGGGCTCGGCCGCCAACAGCGCGGTCTGTTATTCGCTGGGAATCACGGCCATCGATCCGGTGAAAATGGAGCTGCTGTTCGAGCGGTTCCTTTCGGAAGAACGCGGCGAATGGCCGGATATCGATCTCGACCTGCCCAGCGGCGACGATCGCGAACAGGCTATTCAATACGTCTACCAGCGCTACGGAAAACTGGGCGCGGCGATGACCGCGAACGTCATCACGTATCGCAACCGGTCCGCCGTGCGCGATGTGGGGAAGGCACTGGGCTTCGATCAGGAATCGCTCGAAAGAATTTCTAAACTTTCATCGCGAGGCGCGTGGGAGGTGGAAAATCCCGCCGCCTATACGCAGGAGAAGCAGTTTAGCGCGGCCGGCATGGATCTCAATAATCCTCTGGTTAAAAAGCTGTACGCATTGTCGCGCGAAATTCTGAATCTGCCGCGGCATCTCGGCCAGCATTCCGGAGGGCTGGTGATTTGCCAGGGGCAGCTCGATTCCATCGTCCCTATCGAGCCGGCCACCATGCCCGGCCGCGTCATCGTGCAGTGGGATAAAGAGGATTGTGCGGATCTGGGGTTGATCAAAGTCGATTTGCTGGGCTTGGGCATGATGGCCGCGCTGAAGGATTCGCTTGTGCTGATTGAGAATCATTACCACGAGAAGGTGGACCTGGCGCGTCTTCCCATTGGTGACGCGCAAGTCTACGACGCGTTGCAAAAGGCCGATACGGTCGGCCTGTTTCAGGTGGAGAGCCGCGCGCAGATGTCTTCCCTGCCGCGCCTCAAGCCCGAAAAATTTTACGACATCGTGGTGCAGGTGGCAATTATCAGACCGGGGCCCATTGTCGGGAAGATGATGCATCCGTACCTGCGGCGGCGCGAGGGCGAGGAGGAACCGGTGTGCCTGCATCCTCTGCTGGAGCCGGTGCTGAAACGGACGCTGGGCGTTCCTCTGTTCCAGGAACAACTTCTGAAAATGGCGATGATCGTCGCCGATTTTACCGGAGGAGAAGCGGAAGAGCTGCGGCGTGCGATGGGGTTCAAGCGCTCCGAAGAACGCATGATCGATATCGAGGCGCGGTTGCGATCCGGCATGGAGAAGAAAGGCATTACCGGCGAAGTGCAAAACACAATTGTTCAGGCCATCACGGCTTTCGCGCTGTACGGTTTTCCCGAATCGCATGCCGCCAGCTTCGCTCTGATCGCTTATGCCAGCGCGTATCTGAAATGCCATTATTTAGCCGCGTTCACAGCGGCACTTTTGAACAATCAGCCGATGGGTTTTTACAGCCCGCAGACGCTTGTGAAGGACGCGCAACGGCACGGCCTGCATTTTTTACCCGTCGATGTGACGCTATCGGAATGGCCGTGCACGATTGAGCGGCAGGAACATGGTCTGGTAGTGCGCCTGGGCTTCAATTATGTAAAAGGCTTCCGCCAGCAAACCGCGCTTTCCATCGTGGCCAATCGTCCGTTCCAGGGTATCGACGATCTGCGCTACCGCGTCCCGGAAATTTCGAAAGACGAGATGACCGCGCTGGCGGATTTAGGCGCGCTCAATACGCTCGGCGGCAATCGTCACCGCCGCGATGCGCTGTGGCAATCGGCGCTGGCATTGCGGCCTGTTGGCGAGTTACTCAAAGACGCGGGACTCGCCGAAACGCCGTCGCCTCTCGCCGCGATGAATCCCGTCGAACGTCTGCAAGCGGACTTTGCGAACTCCGGCCTGTCGATCGGCTCCCATCCCATGCGCTTCCGTCGCGAGCGATTGAACACCATGCAAGTCATCCCCGCAGGGCAGGTAAAATATATGCCCGATGGCCGATTTATCAGGGTCGCCGGAGCCGTCATCTGCCGCCAGCAGCCGGGAACCGCGAAAGGCTTCGTGTTTCTGAGCATTGAAGACGAGACGGGAATCGCCAACGCAATCCTTAAACCCGACGTGTTCGACCGCCTGCGTGTTACGGTGCTCAACAACTCCTACCTGATCGTCGACGGTATCCTGCAAAACACGAGGGGCGTGGCGTCGGTTAAAGTCACCGACGTCCGCCCCTGCATCATGCCGACAACGGCGGTCGCGGCGTCGCACGATTTTCATTGACGTTCCCGACATTTGACCACACGCTGCTTTGCGCCTACACTGAAGGCGAAACGACTATGAAAACTTACAACTTCAAAGTGGTCGTGGAACCCGACGACGATTTCGACGGGAACCCGTCAGGGTGGCATGCCTTCTGCCCGGCGCTCGAAAGCCTGGGCGGCTCAACTTGGGGCGAAACCCGGGAAGAGGCACTCAAAAACATCAACGAAGTCGTCCACATGATCGTCGAGGAGTTCGTCGAAGAGGGCAGGCCACTCCCGGTCGAAGTTGCGGAGATCTCTCAACAAGAGCCTCGCATCGCCATCACCGTCTAGCACATGGCCATCGATTACCGCGGGCTGCGCTCCCTGACCGCCAGGGACCTGATCGCCGCCCTCGCGCGAGACGGTTTCTATTTTCGTGCGACAGGCCGGATCCCACCAGCGCTACCGGCATCCTGATGGCCGCCGGGTAACGGTGGCTCCGCACGGTCGGGGCGATACGTTCAAGCGCAAGACGCTGAAGAGCATGATCGAATCGCAGGCCCGCTGGTCCGAAGAGGATCTGAAACGGCTGAAGCTTCTCAATTAGGGGTAATCATGGCTGTTAAGAAAAAAGACGCATTGGATCAATTGACAGACAGATTCCTTAGGGGCGATCCGGGGCGCCAGGCGATGCTGGATGAGGAAATCGTAAACGTGGAAGCAGCCCAACTGGTTTACGATCTGCGCAAGAAAGCGGGACTCAGCCAGCGCGAACTGGCAAAGAAAGTGGGCACCACGGCGAGCGTGATCTGCCGGATCGAGCGAGCGGACTACGAAGGCTCGTTGCCGATGTTGCGCCGGATCGCGGGAGCGCTGAACCGGAGATTGGAGCTTCGCGCCGTGCCGATGAAGCCACGTGCGAATCGGAAAATCGCGAACGCCGGTTAAGAGCCAATATCCGTGCTAGCCTGTGTTTTTCCAATGATCATAGCAGACCTTTCCGAAATCGCGGGGCGGACTTATCCCGCGCGCAGGCGCACGCAGAATCTTGTGGGGGGCGCGAGTCCGATTCAAGCAACCAACTTTTCCATGGGCAACGTCACGCTGGAACCCAACGGCGGACAGGTGCCTTGGCATAACCAGGAACAGGAAGAAATTTATTTTGTCGTCGAAGGCACCGGGGAAATGTGCCTGGGCGAGGAGCGGTCGACCGTCAGTTCAGGGCAGGCGGTTTATATCCCTCCGGGCGTTTTTCATCAATTGACGAACATCGGTGAAACACCTCTACGCATGATTTATTGCTACGGGCCGGCCGGCGATGTCGCGCACTGGCGGCAGGAGTTGGACGGGACGCTGCCGAAGGCGGGTGCGGAAGCGCCTCCGCTCCCTGCCGGCGCAAGACCACAGGTCACATAACTTCAAACCATGATTCATCAAGTTGGCATCATCATGAACGGCGTCACCGGGCGCATGGGGCTGAATCAGCACCTGCGGCGTTCGGTTTACGCCATTATCGAGCAGGGCGGCGTGAAGATTTCGGACGACGAGATTATCATGCCGATGCCGCTGCTGGTGGGAAGAAATCCGGCTAAATTAGAGGCGATTTCGCGCGAGTTTGGCGGGTTGAAATGGTCGTTGGATCTCGGCGCAGCGCTTTCCGATCCTCAGTACTCCATTTACTTCGACGCACAGACTACGGACCGGCGCGCGGATGCGGTTCGCAAGGCGGTCGCGGCGGGGAAGAACGTCTACTGCGAAAAGCCGATCGCGGATACCGTCGAGGTGGCTTACGATCTGTACCAAGTCGCGTTGAAGGCGGGGGTCAAACACGGCGTGGTGCAGGACAAATTGTGGTTGCCGGGGATGCTGAAGTTGAAGACATTGCAAGAGTTGGGGTTTTTCGGCAAGATTTTGTCCGTGCGCGGGGAATTCGGGTATTGGGTTTTTGAGGGCGACACGGTTCCGGCGCAGAGGCCTTCGTGGAATTATCGAAAAGAAGACGGCGGGGGCCTTATTATCGACATGTTGTGTCACTGGCGCTACGTGCTCGATAATCTGTTTGGCGAGGTGAAGGCGGTCTCCTGCCTGGGCGCGACGCACGTGCCAACTCGTTGGGATGAAAAGGGCAAACCGTACGAATGCACGGCGGATGATTCGGCCTATGCGACGTTCGAGTTGGAAGGCGGCGTGATCGCACACTTTAATTCCTCGTGGTGCGTCAGGGTGCGGCGCGACGATCTGTTTACGATGCAAGTGGACGGGTCGAAAGGCAGCGCGGTGGTGGGTCTGCGGGATTGCTGGATTCAACCGTACGGGGCGACGCCGAGGCCGGTCTGGAATCCGGATATCCCCAGTACAATCGACTACTTCGATGGCTGGCAAAAGGTGCCGGAGCAGGACACGTTCGAAAACGCGTTTAAAGTGCAGTGGGAGCTGTTTTTGCGGCACGTGGTGAAAAATGAGCCGTTCCGGTGGACGTTGCTCGAGGCCGTGAAGGGCGTGCAACTGGCGGAAAAAGGCATCGAAAGCTGGAAAAAACGCGCCTGGGTGGATGTGCCGGCGATTGCGTAAGCTGCGATACTGATGGATTGCGGAACATTTTTTTACTCTCCTTTTGTGCCCTAAGTCTGCCTGCGGCTACCGTGATCAAGTGCGGGTCGCTGCTGGATGTTCGCAAGGGCGAACTGATTCCGAACGCCTCCATTGTTATTGAAAACGGCAGCATCGTCGGCGTGAATGTGCCTGTTCCTAACGGCGCGGAGGTTATCGACCTTTCTCATGGCACTTGCATGCCGGGGTTGATGGATGTTCATGACCATCTGACGATGGAGCCTACGCAGTCGGGGTATGAGAGCCTCGGGGTTTCGGTGCCTCGGCAGACTGTGGCGGGGGTGAAAAATGCCCGGCTGACTCTGCGGGCGGGGTTTACCACGGTGCGCAACGTCGGGGCCAGCGGATATTCGGATGTTGCGCTGCGGGATGGGATTAATGCGGGCGAGGTGGAAGGGCCCCGGCTGTTTGTTTCCGGCCCGCCGCTGGGGATTACCGGCGGGCATTGCGACAACGACCTTCTCGCGCCGGAATTCAAATTTCGCGATGAGGGTGTCGCGGACGGCCCCTGGGCGGCTCGGACGAAAGTGCGCGAGGTGATCAAGTATGGCGCGGATTTGATTAAAGTCTGCGCGTCGGGTGGGGTGCTTTCGAAGGGCGATTCGCCGGGGACTCCTCAGTACACGCTGGAAGAATTGACGGCCATTGCGGAAGAGGCGCACAAGCTGGGAAGAAAAGTCGCGGCGCATGCGCATGGGACGCAGTCGATTAAGGACGCGATTCGCGCGGGGATCGATTCGATCGAGCATTCCAGCCTGATCGACGATGAAGGAATCGCGCTGGCCAAGCAGCATGGCACGTTCCTGGTGTTCGACATTTACAACGACGATTACATTCTGCAAGAGGGCGCGAAGATGGGGATGCTGCCGGAGTCCATTGAGAAAGAGAAGGCGATCGGGAAATTGCAGAGAACCAATTTCCGGAGGGCCTATATTGCCGGGGCCCGGATGGCGTTTGGAACCGACGGAGGGGTTTATCCGCATGGGGATAACGCGAAGCAGATCGCGACCATGGCGGAGTGGGGGATGAAACCGATCGAGGCGATCCGGACGGCTACGGTAGAGGCGGCCGCGCTGGTGGGGCTGGAAGGGAAGGCCGGGGTGGTCGAAAAAGGCTATTTTGCCGATGTGATTGCGGTGGACGGGAATCCGCTAGAAGATGCCCGAGTGATGATGCGGGTGAAGTTTGTCATGAAGGACGGGAAGGTTTACCGGAACGATTGGGCGCAGGGGAAGCCGTAGTGGTCCGTCGGAACGGGCGTCGAGACGAGTCTCGACGCGGCACGCACGAGTGCGTGCGCCACAAGTACGGGGAGATTTTAGAGCTGGTAGGGCATATTGCATAAACCGGTGATTGTGGCTATTGACGGGCCGGCAGGGGCGGGGAAAAGCACCATTGCGCGGTCGCTCGCGCGGCGGCTGGGATTTACTTACATCGACAGCGGAGCGATGTTTCGAGCGGTAGCGCTGTGGGCCATGCGGGTTGGGGTCGACCTGGACGATCTGCACAAGCTGGAGCAACTGGCGCGCGAGGCTCGGATTGAGTTCGAGGGCGATTCGGCTGTTCTTTTGAACGGCGAGGATGTGACGGCGGCGATTCGCGATCCGGAAGTTTCCAAAGCCGCTTCGAAGGTGTCGATCGCGCCCGGAGTGAGGCGGGCTTTGCGCGATGAGCAGCGACGGATCGGGAGTTTGCATTCTGTGGTGATGGAGGGTCGCGACATTGGGACCGTTGTATTTCCGGATGCCGATGTGAAGATTTATCTGGACGCCGATCCGGAAATTCGCGCGAGGCGCAGGGCGCAGGAGACCGGGGCCGCTGTGGATGAGATCGCCAGAGAGATGCACGAAAGGGATCAGCGGGACCGGACGCGAAGCGAGGCGCCGTTGACGCAGGCGCCGGATGCGGAGTATATCGATTCGTCGCGGTTGTCGCCGGAAGAGGTCGAGGAAGCGATTCTCAAAGTCGTCCGGGCGCGGACTTCGAATGGGAAGGGGCATTGAAAAAGAATTTATGGCCGCCGATGAACGCGGATGAACGCCGATAGCACGAAGAAAAAATATGTCTGATTTGTTGGTGATGAAGTTTGGCGGGACCAGCATGGGGTCGGCGGCGCGGATTCGCGTGGCGGCTGAGATCTCGGCGGAGCAGCATGCGAAACGGCCGGTGGTTACGGTGGTTTCGGCGATGTCGAAGGTCACCGATCTGCTGCTCGATTCGCTGCGCAAGGCGGAGGCGGACGATCAGGACGGGCTCGATGAAAATCTGAAGCAGCTTTTTTCGCGGCATTTAGATGTTTGCCGGGAACTGCTGCCGGCGGCGCGGCAGGAGACGGCGCTGGCGGGGGTGCATGCGCTGATTTCGGAATTTTCGCGCATCGCCAAGGGCATGATGATGCTGGGCGAGAGGCCTCCACGCTCGATCGACGAGGCGATTGCGATCGGGGAAAGGCTGTCGGCATTTCTGCTGGCGGAATTTTTAGAGTCCGAGGGGATATTGGCGGCAGCGGTGAATGCGGCCGACGTGATCGCCACCGATGCGGTGTTTGGAAATGCCACGCCACTGATGGAGCAGACGCGGCAGAGGGCTTCGAAGACCATCCGCAGATTGCTGGACGAGAAAATTCTGCCGGTAGTGACCGGGTTTAACGGGTCGACGCTGGATGGCCGGCCGACGACGCTGGGGCGCGGAGGGTCGGATTTTTCGGCGTCGATTATCGCGGCGGCGCTCGATGCCAGCGAGCTGTGGATCTGGACCGACGTCGATGGAATCATGACCGGCGATCCGCGGCTGATTTCGGATGCCCGGGTGCTGGATATGGTTACGTATAACGAAGCCGCGGAACTGGCGTACAACGGCGCGAAGGTGCTGCATCCCCGAACGTTGGCTCCGTTGGTGGAGCGCGAGATTCCGGTGTGGAGCAAGAACAGCTTCGCGCTGGACAAGCCGGGGACGAAAATTGTTCCCCGCGCGGCAATGGCGGGAGCGGCGAGGGGTCCGCACGCGGTGACGTCGATGGGCGATGTGGCGCTGGTATCGATTGAGCCGGCGAATTCGGTGTTAAGCGGCACAAAGGTGATGGCGCGGGCGCTGGAGGCACTGGACCGGGCCAACGTGGAAATTCTGGCCATCACCAGCTCCAGCTACCGGCAGACCTTTTGTTTCCTGGTTCGTCAAAGTGAATTAGGAAGCGTCATGGATCATCTGGAAGAGAGCCTGTCGCTGGAACTGGCGCTCGGGTATTTGCGGCCTTTCGACGTGGACAAAGACGTCGGGCTGATTGCGGTGGTGGGCGAGGGAATGCGCGGAACGCCGGGACTCGCGGGTCGGATTTTTACGGCGATTTCCAAGCGCAACGTGAATATCATTGCCATTGCGCAGGGGTCGAGCGAGCTGACCATCGCGATTGTGGTGCGGCGAGAGGGGTTAGAGAGCGCGGTGAAAGCCATTCATCAGGAGTGCGGGTTGGGGCGGCAGGGCATGGCCCTGCCCCACATTTAATGTTGGTATACTTGTAAATTAAGACGCGTCTGTCCTCACGGTAATCAGGAGTATTCACCTTTTATGTTCGATCTGTTTCGCAGCCGCCAGAAGGCTGTCCGCTACATGCTCATCGGGCTGCTTTCGGTGGTGGCCTTGTCGATGATCACTTATCTCATTCCGGGTTTTGGCAGCACCGGGCAGAAGTCGAATGCCGAAGAGGGAACCATCGCTGAAATCGGCAACACGAAGCTGACCGCGCAAGAGGTGGTGCTGGCGATGCAGCGCATCATGCAAAGCGGCCAGCTGCCGGCGGAAATGGTGGACGTGTATACGCCGCAGATCGTGGAGGAGATGGTCGAGCAGCGGGCGATCGCCTACGAATTCGGGCGCGAGGGCCTGACGGTGAGCGACGACGAAGTGCTGGTGGGCCTGGAGACGGTGAGCCCGCAATACTTCAAAGACGGCGCGCTGATCGCCAAGGACGAGTACGAACAGAGGCTGGCCGCGCAGGGCATGACGCTACAGGACGTCGTGGACGACATGCGGCGCCAGAGGATGCTGGTGAAGGTGAAGAACATCGTGTACGCCAGCGTGCTGGTGACGGATAAAGAAGTCGAGGACCAGTACAAGAGAGACAAAGAGCGGGTGACGATCAAGTACATCGCGTTTCCGCCAGCCAAGTTCCGCGATCAGGTGACGGTGTCGCCGGCCGATCTGCATGCATTTTTCGAGGGGCATCATGCGGAGTATTTCACCACGGAGAAGCGGTCGTTCCAGGTGCTGATCGTCGATCAGGCGAAGATGGAGCAGACGATGGTGGTCCCGGACGCGGAACTGCGGGCGGTTTATGCCGGTTCCATGGATAATTTCCGGATGCCGGAGCGGGTGAAGGCGCGCCACATCCTGATCAAGACGCAGGGTAAGTCCGATGCGGAGAAGAAGCAGGCGCTGGCCAAAGCGCAGGATCTGCTGAAGCAGTTGAAGGCGGGCGCTGACTTCACGCAGCTGGCGCAGAAGAATTCCGACGACACGTCCAATGCGCCCAAGGGCGGCGACCTGGGCTGGTTCGTGCGCGGGACCATGGTGCCGGAGTTCGACAAAGCGGCGTTCGCGATGAAGGCCGGCGATTTGAGCGACATCGTGACCTCCGAGTTCGGTTATCACATTATCAAGGTGGACGAAAAGGAATCGGCTCGGGTGAAGCCGTTTGACGAAGTGAAGGCCCAGCTGGCGACGGAACTGAAGAAGCAGCGCATCACCGAGAAGATGCAGACGACGGCCGACCAGGTGCACGACGCCCTGGCGAAATCGCCCGGTTCGGCGGCGGAGATCGCGCAGAAGTTCGGAGTGGAGCTGGCGACGGTGACCAACTCGGAGGCGGGGTCGCCCGTGCCGACGCTGGGCGCGGTGCCGGAGATCGACAATGCGCTGGCGCAAATGAAGCCGAACGATGTGACGCCGGTTCTGACGCTGCCGGCGAATCGGCTGGTGGTGGCGGTACTGAAGGAAAAGTCGGCGGTGCGTCCGGCGATTTTCGACGAAGTGGCGGACAAGGTGAAAGAACGCATGTTGAAGGACCGCTCGACGATCTTGGCGCACGGCAAGGCCAGGGAAGCGGCGGAGAAGCTGCGCGGCGGCGAGGATATCGAAAAGGTCGCCAAAGGGATGAAGCTGGAGGCGAATTCGCCGCCGCAGTTTGGGCGGGCCGATTCCGTGGAAGGCCTGGGACAGGCAGCGTACGTGAAGGACGCGTTCACGCATGGAGTGGGCGCGGTGCTGGGACCGCTCGACATCATGGGCAAGGATTTCGTTTACGAAGTGACCGGAAGGCTGCCCCCGGACATGACGGCGTTTGCGGCGGAGAAAGAGAATATTCGAGGAACGATCCGGAACCAGAAAGCGAACGAGCGCCTGAGCCTGTTCATGGATAGCGTGACCACGAAGCTGAAGGCCGAAGGTAAATTGAAGGTCAATAACGATCTGGTGTTGAAGCTGGCGCAAGCGTTGAAGCGCTCGTAATGCTTGGCACGCTACTGGACGTCTGGCGAAGCCTGACCGACCCGGATCGACTGATCCATCTGCTGACCGATGTGCTGACCGGCTGGCTGGGCTACGCTTTGCTGGCGAGCGTGGTGTTCGCCGAGACGGGGCTTTTGGTGGGATTATTCCTACCTGGCGATTCGTTGTTGTTCACGGTGGGAGTGGTGGCCGGCGCGGGCGACCTGGACATTGTCAAAATCTGCGCGCTGCTGACAGGGGTTTCGATTCTGGGCGACCAGAGCGGATATTTTTTGGGTTATCGTACGGGTCCAAAGATTTTCTCGCGTCCCGATTCGCGTTTCTTCAAGCAGGAGTACGTGCGGCGGACTCAAGCTTTCTACGAGAAACATGGAGGGAAGACGCTGATTTACGCCAAGTTCGTCCCCATTGTGCGCACGTTCGCGCCGTTCATGGCGGGCGTAGGACGGATGCGCTATTCGCGCTTTCTGTCGTTCAACATTTTCGGGGGGGTGGGCTGGGTGCTCTCGGCGACGCTCGCCGGTTACTACCTCGGCGGCATCCCGGCAGTGCGGCACAACTTCGAAAAGGTCGTCATTGGGATTGTGCTGATTAGCGTCCTACCGATGGTGATCCAAGTCCTGCAGTCGCGCAAAGAATCAGCGTAATTTCCTGAGCGCGGCTTGCACAACGGCGTCGCGCTGCATTTCGATTTCATCGCCTTTGGCCACGCCGAACTTCAAACTAACGATTTCCTGTTTCAGACGGCTCTGAATCCAGGCGCGGTCTTTTAGAAAATCGCTGACCGGCGGCTGGATGCGGTTGGCGGAGAGGAAGACGCGGAGCTCGTCGAGAAGCTCCGGTGCGACGTCGAAGTCGGGTGCGATTTCGTGTTTCTGCACGTACTCGCTGGCGAAGGTGGTGATGACGCCACTGGCGTCGAGGACCATTTCGAGGCGGGACAATTGCGCAGGCTCGGCCGGTTCGTCGGGTTGAATCCCGCCTCCGCCGCGGACTTCGCGACCGGCATCGGTGTGAAAGGATCCAGGGAGTGCGATGGCCTTCGAATCGAGCTGGCCGAAGGCGAGAGGCTTCTGGATGGAACGGCCGCTGGGGGTGTAATAGAACGCCGTGGTCAAGGCGAGCCCGGTATTGCTGGTGAGCGTGTAGACGCGCTGGACGAGGCCTTTGCCGAAGCTGGGCTCGCCGAGGATGGTGGCACGATCGTGGTCCTGCAAAGCGCCGGAGAGGATTTCAGAAGCGCTGGCGCTTTTTCCGTTGATCAGGATCGCCACGGGGAATTTATAAGGGCGGGCGAGCTTGGGGACGCGAATCTCTTCGGTTTTCGCGCTGCGGCCTTTCACGCTGAAGACGAGCTGATCGGGATTTAGGAAGAGCGACGCGGTTTCGAGCGCCGCCTGCACGGCTCCTCCAGGGTTATTGCGCAAATCGATGACGAGTCCTTTGAGACTCTCGCCGCCTAGCGATTCGATCTTTTCGCGCGCCAGCTTGCCGGTCGCCTCGTCAAAACTGGCGATACGCATGTAGCCGATTCCGGGCGTCAGCAGGAAGGCGCGATCGATGCTCGGCGTGTCGACCAGCTCGGGTTTCAAAGTGAAGCGCAAGACGCGCGCGTTGCCGGGGCGGCGGACGTAGAGTTGAGCCTCGCGCTGCCGGGCGACGGTAAGCAGTTCGACCAACTGGTCGAATTCCAGGCGCGCGAGCTCGTAGCCGTTGATCGCCAGAATCTCGTCGCCGGCGGTGAGGCCGGATTTGGCCGACGGCGTTCCTTCCATCGCTTGCAGAACGATCACGCGGCCGGGCAGGACGCTGACGATCGACCCGAAGCCCTTGCTTTCGCTGTTCTGCATCTGCTTCAACTGCTCGAACTGGCCGGGATCGAAGAAGACGGAATGGGGGTCGAGCGTCTTCAGCATGCCTGGGATTGCACCCTGATAAAACGCCTGATCGGATGAGATTGGATCGGCTGCTTCGCGGTCGGCGATGTTGAAGACGTCGATCATTTTTTTCAAATCGCGAGCCAGTTGCTCCGCTGGATCGTCCTGAGGGGGCGCGGCGAGTAGGAGGAGAAATGCGAAAAGTGGCATGGGTTCAGCGGCTGTAACGCAACGAGCGCCGGCGTGCGTGGCGCTCCAGCGCGAGTTCGATCAGGCGGTCGATGAGCGCGGAATAGGGAACGCCGCTCGCTTCCCACATTTTCGGATACATGCTGATAGAGGTGAATCCGGGAATGGTGTTGATCTCGTTGATGAAGAATTTTCCAGTGCCCCCTTCGAGGAGGAAATCGACGCGGGCCATGCCTTCGCATCCGACGGTTTTGTAGCAGGCGACTGCGAGACGCTGGATTTCGTGGGTCTGGCCGGGCGTTAAGTCCGCGGGGACGACGGTTTGCGCTTTGTTGAGAAGATACTTGTCTTCGTAATCGTAAAACTCGAGCGAAGGGAGAATTTCGCAGGGCACAGAGGCTTTGGGATCGTCATTGCCAAGGACGGAGCATTCGAATTCTCGGCCGGTGATGCTTCTCTCGACGATCACTTTACGATCGTATTGGGAGGCCAACTTGATGGCGGGACAAAGCTCGCCGGCCGATTTTACTTTCGAAATTCCGACAGAGGAGCCAAGGTTCGCGGGCTTCACGAACATCGGATAGCCGAAGGGCGGACTGACAGTCTCGCCGACGACGAAATAATCGACTACGGGCAGGCCGCTGGCCGCGCAAAGCTTTTTCTGCACTTCTTTATCCATCGATACGGACGACGCCAGCACGCCGGCGCCGACGTAGGGCAGGTCGGCAAGCTCAAGCAAGCCTTGCACCGTCCCGTCCTCGCCGAAAGTGCCGTGCAGGACCGGGAACACGACGTCGATATCGGGATTGCCGCCGGGCTCGGGCGAAATCGCTCGCGGCTGCCAGCGGCCTTCCTTCGAGATGAGAATCCGCTGGATGTCGTACTTGGCCCGGTTCATCGCCTTCATAATCGACTCGGCGGAGTTGAGAGACACTTCGTGCTCGCCGCTTCGCCCGCCATAAAGAACCGCTACTCGCAATTTGCTCACAATATTCTCTGTCCCATCGCCGACATGACTAATTCGACGCCTAACAATGCCGTTCGGTTCACTTCATCGATTACCGGGTTCACCTCCACGATTTCCATGGACGTCATGAGGCCGCTATCGCAGATGGTTTCCATGGCCAGATGGGCCTCGCGATAGGTCATGCCGCCGCGGACGGGAGTGCCGACGCCGGGGGCTTCGCTGGGGTCGACCGAGTCCATATCGAAAGAAAGATGGAAGCCGGCGGTGCCATCGGACACGCGGTCGATCGCTTCGCGGAGGACGCTACGCAGGCCCCGTTCGTCGAGGTCGCGCATGGTGTAGGCGTGAACGCCCGCCGCGCGAACGTGCTGGCGTTCGGCGTCATCCACGCTGCGGAGGCCGATGATGGCGACGTTGGCAGGGTCGATTTTCGGCGCGTAGCCACCGAGACACGTCAATTCCCGAGGACCAATGCCGATCGAGCAGGCCAGAGGCATGCCGTGGATGTTGCCGCTGGGGCTCGATTCGGGAGTGTTCATGTCGGCATGAGCGTCGATCCAGATGAGACCCAGCTTGCGGCCCGATTTCCGGAAATGATTCGCCATGCCGGCGATCGTTCCGATGGCCACCGAATGATCGCCTCCCAGGACCAGCGGCACCTTGGCTTGATCGGCGGCGTGCTCCACCATTTCCATCAGGCGCGTGCAGGTGCGGGCAATCTGCTGAAGATAGCGGGCGCTTTCGTGGCCGACCGGAGATGTTTCGGGTTGATCGACGACGACGTTTCCCAGGTCTTCTACCTCGTAGCCGAGCGACGTCAGCTTCTCGTTCAGATTCGCGAGCCGCAGCGCGGAGGGTCCCATATCGACGCCGCGGCGGCCTGCGCCGAGGTCCATGGGGGCGCCGATGATCGCGATGTGAGATTGTTTCATTCGGGGAACTCCGCAAGGAGGATGGCGGCGATCCGGTCGCGCAAAAGCGGAGCCTCTACGATCGCGACCTCCCAGACCATTGGGCGATCGACGCCGAAATATTCATGAACAAGCACATTGCGAAGGCCAACTACTTTTCGCCACTCAACCTGCGGGTATCTCTCTTTCATCTCGTCGCTCATTCGCGCGGCGGCCTCGCCGACGATGGTCAGTTTATGCGCGCTGGCATCATAGAGCAAATCGTTCGATAAAAAATCGGCTTCTTTGCAATCCACCAGGCTCCGAGCGAGGGAATCGAGCGCCTCCATGATGTCGAGCATCCGTTCACGGTCACGCCGCATAGATAACGTGTGCTTCGGCGAGAATGTGGTCCTTATATCTTGGTTTCAGGGCTCGTTTCACGCCCACGTCAACTTTTCGGCCTAGTAGGTCCGACAGCTCGTCTGTCATCCCGATGAGATCGAACAAACTGGGCCGCGCGGCTGGAAAATAGTCAACGAGAAGATCAATGTCGCTGTCAGGTCGCATCTCTCCCCGCACCGCAGATCCGAATAGCGAAAGTTCTCGAACCTGATGTCGGCGGCAAATGTCAGCGATTGCCGCCTCTGGAAGAACTATGCCGGGCGCGATCGTCATATCACTATTATCGCGTCTCAGGCCGCGCTACGGTCTGGTGCGATACAGCATGCGCGGAAACGCGATGGTTTCCCGGATATGTTCCAGGCCGCACATCCAGGCTACGAAGCGCTCGACGCCCATGCCGAATCCGGCGTGAGGGACGCTGCCGTAGCGGCGCAGGTCGAGATACCAGTTGAACGCTTCCTCGGGCAGATTGTGTTCGTGCAGGCGCTGCTTCAACAGTTCGAGAGAATGAATGCGCTGGCCGCCGCCGATGATTTCGCCGAATCCTTCGGGGGCGATGAAATCGACACCCAGCGCGACTTCGGGACGGTCGTCCGCGGGCTGGAAGTAAAACGCCTTTACGGCGGTGGGATAACGATCGATCATCACCGGACGGTCGAGGTCTTCAGTGAGCAGCGTCTCATCGGTGTTGCCGAAATCTCCTCCCCACACAATTTCGCTGCCCTTGGCCTGGAGTTTCACTACGGCTTCGTCGTAGCTCATGCGATGGAACGGAGTTTTTATTGCTTCCAGCTTAGTCACGTCACGCTCCAGCACCTTTAATTCTTCCCGGCGGTGCTCCAGCACTCGGGCGACGATGAAGGTCACCAGTTCCTCGCCCACGCGCTTCACGTCTTCGAGCGTGGCGTAGGACATTTCGGGCTCGACCATCCAGAACTCGGTCAGATGGCGTCGGGTTTTCGATTTTTCGGCGCGAAATGTGGGACCGAAGCAGTAGGTCTTGCCGAATGCGGCGCTGGTGGCTTCGTTATAAAGCTGGCCGGACTGGGTGAGATAGACTTTTTCGTCCTCGAAGTAGTCGACTTCGAACAGGGTCGACGTTCCTTCGCAGGCGGCGGGCGTGAAGATCGGCGTGTCCACCAATACGAAGCCGTGCGAATCGAAATAATCGCGGATGCCTTTGATCACTTCGTGGCGCACGCGGATCGCGGCATTCTGGCGGCGGCTGCGCAGCCACAGATGCCGGTGATCCATCAGAAAATCGATGCCGTGATCCTTCGGAGTGATCGGGTACGGAGTCTCTTCCGGAACACGCTGCACAATATCCACGCCTTCCACGTCGAGCTCGTAGCCGCCGGGGGCGCGCGACTCTTCCCGGACCTTCCCGCGAATCACCAGCGACGATTCCTGGGTCAGGTTCTTCAGCGATTCGAAGAGATCCTCGGGCAGGGCGCTTTTCACCGCGACGCACTGAATGATGCCCGTGCCGTCGCGCAACTGAGGGAAGCAAATTTTTCCGCCGCGGCGCAAGTTATACAGCCAGCCCGCGATCTCGACTGTTTCACCGGTGTGCCGGCCCGCGTCGGCTACGGCCATTCGCGCCGGTATCGAACTTTCAGGACTCATTTGATCTTAGATTCTCCAGGCGCTCAAACACCTGCTTGACGGCGTCAAAAGGATGCTCCATATCCGGCACTTCCTTTAATTCCAGAAGCAGCGGGTACCGATCGTCATTCGAGCGGAGCGTTTCCATGGCGCGCGGCCAGTTGATGGTTCCGGCCCCGTCCAGCAATGGAAACAGGTGCGAGTCCTCCTTTCCATTATTGTCATGAACGTGAGTGGAACGGATGCGGCTCTTGAGCAACCGGTAGGCGGTTTCCACTCCCTCGCGCATATTGGCGTGGCCCGTATCGAGGCAGACGTTGAGATTCAAATGAGTCTGTTCGAAGAACACCAGCAGGCGTTCCGCGCTGGACATTCCATTGGGCGTGTTTTCGAGCAACACCTCGACGCCGCGCTGGCGCGCGAACACGCTGATTTCTTCAAGCGCGGAGAAGGCTGCGTCCACTTTGCGGTCCTCATACTCTTCTCCGCTCACGCCCACGTGTTGAATCAGGTAGCGATAGGGCACGATCTCGGCGATATCGAGGGCGCGCTTGATTTCGTCGACGACGAGAAGGCGCTTCGACTTCACCGGCTCCGTAATGCTGAGCACGGAATGCGGACCGGAGCGTCCCCAGACATCGTCGTTATACATGGGCGAGTGGAGCGAATGGAGCTTCAGGGGCGAATCGCGGAACCAGTGGCCCAGCTCGCGGATCTGGGCGTGATCGTGATAATCGAGATGCTGCTTGGCGCAGAAAATCTCGACCAGGGGAATGCCCGCGTCCCAGATCCGGTCGAGCCAAACGGTCGTGAGGCGGTGCCCGACAAAAAGATGAGTGGAGAGTGCGTGAAGCATCCGGTTCTTATGATCGCGCACTGAGGGGCTAATTTAATAGCCCGCCGCTTTGCCGAGCGCGCGGCCATCGGAGCCGCCCTGGAGCCAGCCTCCGTCGACGACGATCGCTTCGACGCGGGCGATCACCACGCCCGTCGCGTAGTCCACATGGAAACCGCGCGCCTTCAGCAGGTCGACGGTGTCGGGCGAAAAGCCTTTTTCAAGATAGAGAGTGTCCGGCTGCCATTGGTGATGGAAGCGCGGAGCGTCGACGGCGTCCTGCGCGTTCATCCCGAAATCGGCGACGTTTAGAAACACCTCGGTCACCGCGGTGATGATGCGGGAGCCGCCGGGCGCGCCTACGGTCATGAACAATTTTCTGTCGCGCAGAACGATGGTGGGCGTCATGGCGGAGAGAGGACGCTTGCCGGGACGAATGGTGTTGCCTTCGCCCTGCACCAGTCCGAACATGTTCGCGGCGCCGGGTTTGGCCGCGAAATCGTCCATTTCATTGTTGAGAAAGAATCCGAGGCCGGGCACGACGATGCCATTGCCGTAGCCTCCGTTCAGCGTGTAGGTGACGGCGACGGCGTTGCCTTCGGCATCGACCACGGAGAAATGCGTGGTCTCCGTACTCTCGCTTCCAGTGGGCTTGCCGGGCTTCACCTGCTCGCTGGGGGTGGCGCGATCGCGATCGATGGTGGCGCGGCGCTTCGCGATGTACGCCGGATCGAGCAGGCCGGTGATGGGCATCTTGAAGAAGTCGGGGTCGCCGAAATACTCGCTGCGGTCGGCGTAGAAGCGCTGCATGGCTTCGGCGACATAGCTGATGCTGGCGGCGGAGCCGAATCCGGTTTTCTCGTATCCCGAGCCTTCGAGCATCCCGAGAATTTGCAGCATCCCGATACCTCCGGAGCTGGGCGGGGGCGCGGTGATGATCTCGTAGTTTTTGTATTTTCCGATGAGCGGCCTGCGCTCGACGGCTTTGTAATCCTTCAGATCGGCGAGGGTGATGAGGCCGCCGTTTTTCGCCATCTCCGCTGCGAATTTCTGCGCGGTCTCGCCCTCGTAGAATTCGTTCGCGCCGTTCCTGGAGATACGGGTGAGGGTCGCGGCCAGATCGGGGAGCTTCAGCGTGTCGTCCATTTCATAGAACGCGCCGTCCCTTTGATAAATACGCTTCGCTTCGGGCGAGCGCGTCAGGCTGCGCGAACGAAGCGATTCGGCAAGAGAGTAGCTGAGGGGAAATCCTTTGGATGCGAGATCGATGGCCGGGGCGAGAACGTCGGCCCACTTCTTGCGGCCATATTTCGAGAGTGCGAGCTCGAATCCGCGCACGCTGCCGGGGACGCCGGAGGAGCGCCAGCCTTCGATGCTGTCGCGGGTCGGTTTTCCGTTGGCGTCCAGATACATGTCGCGCGAAGCTTTTCCAGGCGCGCGCTCACGGAAATCGATAAACGTGGTGCGGCCGTCGGCAAGGCGGATGGTCATGAATCCGCCTCCACCGATGTTGCCGGCAAACGGATGGGTCACGGCGAGAGCAAAGCCGACGGCGACGGCAGCGTCGATGGCGTTGCCTCCGCTTTTCAACACCGCCGCGCCGACATCGGTGGCCAGGCCTTCCTGCGCCGCGACCATGGCATGCTTGGCGCGCACCGGCGGCTTGGCGCCAATTTCAACAGCGGTGAAGGAGAAGAGAACGAGGCAGGCTGCCACACGTCGCATATCGCATGATTGTAACTCTTTGAATACCATCCGTCTGTCGGCTGGGTGAACAGGCTGGGTAAGCAGCGGGCTACAGTAGAGACAGGAGCGATGAAGATCTTCATTGGCATGTTCCTGGCGGCCGCGGCGTTTGCAGCCAAGCCTGTGGAGTTGAAATCCTCGCAGCTGGAAGTGACCTTCGACCCCCTGAAGGGTCTCCCGGTCGAGTACCGCTTGTCGTCCAACAAGGCAACCCTGCGCGGAGGGGTCGCGAGCGAAGTCACGGTCACCATCTTCCGCGCTAATCCCAGGCAATTTACCAACTTCGCCGTTCGTCCCGAGGTGATCCGCTCCAATAAGACGCGCGCGGATTTTCAGTTTACGGTGCGCGAAAAGGGCGCGCCCGAGGCGTCGTTCATGTTGCGCTACGAATTGAACGGCGCGGAACTGCTCGTGTCGCTCGAGGCGGTGCTGGAGGAGCAGGGGTTTGAGCTGATCGACGTCGGACTGCCCGAGCTGGCATCGGTTCATGAAGAGGATGGAGGCGCGTGGCTTGCGCACGGCGACGGCGGCGGCACGTTTTCAATGTTAAGCAAAGCCAAGCCCGGGCATCTGCCGGCCAATCGATTCTGGGGAGGCGTCGCCGCGACGCTGCCGGTGGTGATGATCGGCACGAACCGGATGCTGTGCGTGGAGGAGGTGCTCTCGTACATGGATACCACCGAGCTTTCCGTTAATAATCACGCGGCGGCGCTCGGCACAATCAAGACGTGGCGCGTGAACGGCGGACTTTCCTACGACATGAACACGGGGCCGAACACGCCCCGGATTTCGGGCAATAGTTCGACGCCGAATCTGGTGGTAGGAGGAAGGCCTCTCTGCCGGCTGGATTTTTTGGGCGATTTGGATCATAACGGCGTGGTCGACTGGCTGGACGGCGCGAAGCTGGTCAGGGCGAGGATGCCCGAAATCCCCACGCATTATTACGACGACAAGCTGCTGTATATGATCCATTGCGACGAGCCGAAGTTTCCCAAGCCACAGGCGACTTTCGCCGAATCGGAGAAGATCGTTCAACGCGTCGCGACGCTGACCGGAGGCGCGCCGCAGGATGTTTATCTATGGGGCTGGCAGTATCGCGGGAAAGATACCGGGTATCCGGCCGTGGCGGAAGTTAACAAGAGACTCGGGGGATTTGAAGGGTTTGAGAAGCTCCGGGACAATGCACGGGCGATGAATGCAACGGTCAGTTTTTCCGATAATTACGATGACGCGTATCAAAGCAGCCCGGCTTGGGATTCAAACCTGATCGCGCGCAGGCCCGACGGCGAGTTGTGGCAAAGCCGCGACTGGACTGGAGAAAACTCGTACATCCTCGGCCTGGCGAAATATATGGAAGGGCCCGGGCCGGAACGGATTCGCTACACGGCGGAGCGCTACAAAATCCACGACACGTATCTTATCGATGTGTTGTCGTATTACACGGTGCGTAACGACTGGGATCGCGAGCATCCCGCCAGCGGCGTGAAGAATCTCGAAGCGCGCTACAAGGTTCTCGACGAGTTCAAGAAGCGCGGGCTCGACATTGTTTCGGAAGAGCTGCGCTACGCGACCCTCGGCAAGATCAGCGTCAGCGACAACGGTCCGGTGGGCGAGGTATCGCCGTTCGGCGGCGAAGCGATTCCGCTGATCGCGACGATCTACCGAAAATCGGCGATGTGGGGCATGCACGGGCAGGAGTGGAAGAAGCATCCGGAGCTCTATAGTTTTTTCTACAACGGCCACGAATTTCCCTGGCTGCCTCAGGAGGACTGGGAGCGTTCGTTCGCGGCCTTCTATTACGGCACCTTGGTTCCCTGGTATCAGGTTCATTACCGCAACATCGAAGCGTTCCTGCGCGATGGCGACCGCACGGTGATCAGCCTGGAAGGGAATTCGAGAATCGACCTGGACTGGAAGAACGATCTGTACACGATCACCGTGAACGGCGTCGAGGTGGCGAAGGACGGGGACACTTTCTGTCCTATCGGGAAAGATCGGGTCGCGTTTTATTCGCGAACCGCGAAGCAGTTGAGCGCGCCGTTGCCCGAAGGGTGGGATCCGAATGCGATCTACGCCCGCGCGTTATGGACGGAAGGCGTGGGCGTGTCGGTCCGCGACGGGAAGCTGATCGTGAATGTACAGGCGGAGCGTCCGGTGATGGTGTTCCGGAACGAGCAGGTTTGGAAATAACCGTCAGATTTCAATTTTTCGCGTCTTGTGCTTCGTGACGTACCAGCAAGGGTTGACGCCCAGGTGCGGAAGCAGCGACGCGACGCAAGTCTGGGTTTCCGGAGGCATGCTGTAATCGAACTCGGTTTTCCCGCTTTTCTGGTGAATCTCGTAGAAGGGCTGCACCGTTACGGTCCCCAGAGGGTTGCTCCTGGCGATGGTGTAGTCGCCAAAGTAAGCGGCGATCAGCGACAGAACCACGCCCATAATTGCTCCGAATTTCATTACTTTTAGCTTACCGCGACGGGAACTTTCTTCCGGGCGGCGGAATCTCTACTACAAGTGAAGGGTTTCGGCAGCGCTCTCGTTGCGTCGTTGTGTATCCAGACGGCTGTGCTGGCCGGATACGCTCGCTATTCCACCGCGGCGACGATTCTGTGGATTGCGGCGGGCATCGTCATCATTCAAAGCGTGAAGGTGGCCGGTGGAGGCGTACGGCGACGGACCAAGCGTCGGCTGCGCGACGCGCTGGCGACGGTTATCCTGGTGGGCGGCCTGCTTCGATTCGTCGTTTTCGTGTGGCCTTCCGGCGGAGGCGACCGGTACCGTCCGCCGGCGCCCGGCGCTCCTTCCGTCGCCGCGTCAGAGAAAAAGGAAGAGTCAACGTCAGCCGACAACAGCGGCGATCATACCGGCGTGATCCTTCTGCCGGAGAAACAGGAGCACACCACGCTTGTTCCTCCGCTGCCTTCGATGACTGCCAATCTGTTCGACTCGAAGCATCCGAATCCGATATCGATTCCGTTTTACGGCGCGTACTGGTTTTTCAAGCTTCCCGACACGAAGCCTCCGCCGGATTCATTCAGAACGCACGGCACGCCGGCAGAGATGACCTTCTTCGCGCCGGACAGCCGGCCGCTGATCATGGAGGCGCATCAGGATCTGGGCAAGCTGATCAACCTGAACTGCTGCCGCGAAATTCGAATCGAGATTCGAAATGCCGACCGCTATCCGGGAACGGTTTCAATGGAACTGGTGCTGGTGAACAGCAGGGAGGGGCAGAAAGGCGAAGTTTCCTTGGGCAGAGCGCCGGTGACGTCCGCGCCTGGCGACCCGGAGTCGCCTATGAAGGAGACTCTCACGTTTCCGATCCCCTCGCGCGCACCGATCCGCCAGTTCGACGAGCTGACCATTCGTTTCCCGCGCCAGAGGCAGAGGATCAACCGCAGCGCGAAGATCGCGATCGAGCGGTTTGTTTTGGTGCCCCGCAGTTAGTGTCCGGCGAATTTTTCCGTCCACCGGATGCGCCCCGTCATCTGCATCACGACGAACAAGGTGAGGATCGCGCCAATGGTGATCGCCAGTCCGGTGAGTCCCTTGAAGAAAAATGCATAGGAAAACAGCACCAGGTAAATGAATTGCGCCAGCGCCGCTTCGCGAATCGCAAACTGCGTCCCGACGGCCAGGCGCAAATAGGTGATCACCAGCAGCACGGAGACTGCCGAGGCGATGGCGAACGATACGTTAATGTCCAGATGATCCACCAGGTAGGCCAGCAACAGGTGAAACGCGAAAAATGCAGCGCCCAGAAAAAAGTAGTTCATCGGATGGAGGTCGATGTTGCGCAGCGTGGTCACGATGAAAATCAGGAAGAAGAAGAAAAACAGCGAAACAGGGGCAAAAAAGCTGATCTCGCTGGCCAGCGGGCCGGGCTGGAGTTTTTCGGGCAGCGTCATGGCGATGGAATAGCCGGAGAGCAGGTTTTTGTAGTTCCAGTCCAACTGCCATCCTCCGGGGACCTCAAGCTTGGAAGCGGGCGCGAGCGTGTTGTCGGGAAAATCGATGTCCTTGAAATTCGTGGTCATACGCAAGTGGAAGTTCTGGACCGGATTTACGTCCTGGCCGAAGCTGTACTTCCAGGAATCGAGGCCCTGAGAGCGGTAAGCAATCTCGACGCGCACGCTCTCGCCGGCCGCGACGTCGAGCGAAACGTGCGCCGTCTCCTTTTCCGTGACCGGCGCCATGGATTGTCCGTTCACGATGAATTGCAGATCGTCATAAATCGCCTGTGAAGCCGGCAGAGGCAGCAGAAAACGCAGCCCGCGCTTCTCGCCACTATTTTGAAAAACGTAGTCGCCGCGAAACGCGACTCTGTAAGTGGAATACCACAGCAGCCCTTTCTGGCGCTGCTCCGATTGCAGGTCGACGGCGACGTCGCTTGAAGAGGGGCGAATCGAATGAACATCCAGGCGCGTCTTCGCGACGACTTTCTGCGTGCCGTACTCGGTAACGGTTTCGACGTAGGAGACCGGAACGCTGTACTCGGCCGAAGGCGATACCTGGGTGTGCGGCGCGCCCCAAATCGATTGCACGTGGTCGCGCATCCTGCCGTCGGTGGAACCGGTGCGGGCGGTGATGGTGCCTCCCAGGATCATCCAGGCGGCGGAAGTGCAGCAGAAGATAAATGCGACGGCGATGAGTCGTTTGACCATGAGTTCATCATGCTACAAGTAATTCGTGTTGTCAAGTACTTTGCATTACGAAGTATGGCAACTGTGGACGAAAATGAAACCACATGACTGGCATTTCCCGCCGCCGGCTTTTGCTCGCCGCGCCGTCCTGCGCCTTTGCGGCAGTATCGTCCGCACCGGCCCCTTATGGCGCGTTGCCGACGAAGCGGCAGCTTCAATGGCATGAACTCGAGTTGTACGCGTTCCTGCACTTGACGGTAAATACGTTCACCGATAAAGAATGGGGCTATGGAGATGAAGATCCGTCGGTGTTCGATCCCAAGCAGTTCGACGCGGACGCGATTGTCTCCGCGCTGAAGGCCGGAGGGATGCGGCAGGTGATTCTTACGTGCAAGCATCACGACGGATTTTGCCTGTGGCCGACGAAAACGACCGAGCATCACGTTCAAAACCGCGACATCGTGAAGGCGCTGAGCGAGGCCGCGCGCCGCCAAGGACTGAAATTCGGAGTTTATCTTTCGCCGTGGGATCGCAATAGTGCGCTCTACGGCAGGCCCGCGTATATTGGCCTCTATCGCGCCCAGCTGCGCGAGTTGTTGACCGAGTACGGCCCGATCCACGAAGTCTGGCACGACGGCGCGAACGGCGGCGACGGTTTTTATGGCGGCGCGCGGGAGAAACGGACAATCGACAAGCGCACCTATTACGACTGGCCGAGGACCTGGGAGCTGGTGCGGTCGCTCCAACCCGATGCGGTGATTTTCAGCGACGTCGGTCCGGACCTGCGCTGGGTGGGCAACGAAAAAGGCTACGCCAATGAGACTTGCTGGGAAACTTACGATCCCGTGGGGGCCGATGGAGGCGCGCCAGCGCCCGGATTCATTCGCGATAAAGAAGGGCAGACGGGCACGCGCAACGGGACGCACTGGATGCCTCCGGAGTGCGACGTATCGATCCGCCCGGGCTGGTTCTGGCATGAGAGTGAAAACGCCAAAGTAAAGACGCCTCGGCAGTTGATGGATCTGTACTATCGCTCCGCCGGGCGCGGAGGCAGCATGCTGCTAAACGTTCCTCCGGACCGGCGCGGTCTGCTGCATGAAAACGACGTCGCGTCGCTGCGCGACTTCGGCGCGATGGTTCGCGGGACGTTCCAGGAAAATCTAGCAGCGAAGGCGAAAGTGAAGGCGTCGAACGTGCGAAAGGGGTTCGACCCGAAGAACGTTCTCGACGGCGAACGGGGCACCTATTGGGCCACGGACGACGCGGTGACCAGGGCTGCCCTGGAACTCACGCTGCCTGCGGCAACGACGTTCAACGTAATCAGGCTGCGCGAGAATATTGAACTGGGGCAGAGGATCGAAGAGTTCGAGATCGACCGCTTAGTTGACGGAAAGTGGGACACCTTCGCTCAGGCCACCAGCATTGGAGCCTGCCGCCTGATTCGCACCGCGGACGAAATCAAGACTACGCGCGTCCGTTTACGGATCACACAATCGGCCGCGTGCCCCACGCTCTCCGATTTCGGTCTGTTTCTTGAGGCATAGTGAAAACCAACGCGGTACGGCTTTTGGACGCCGCGAAAATCCCTTACGAGCTTCGGGAATACGAGGTCGACCCCGAGGATCTTTCGGCTGAAACCGTCGCGGCCAAGGTAAATCTTCCGCTGGAGCAAGTCTTCAAAACTCTGGTGATGCGCGGCGATCGCAATGGGGTCTGTCTCGCTGTGGTTCCGGGCAACACCAACGTCGATGAAAAGGCGATAGCGCGTCTGACAGGCGACCGCCGGGTCGAGATGGCGCCGCTCAAAGAGGTGCAGGCGCTGACCGGCTACATTCGCGGAGGCGTGACGGCGCTGGCCGGCAAACGCGATTATCCGGTGTATGTGGACGAGACCGCGGAGTTATTCGACGTGATTTCCGTCTCGGCGGGAATGCGCGGCTTGCAGATCCTGCTCGCGCCCGCGGACTATCTGCGCATCACGAAAGGAACGATTGGCTCGATCGGGCGTTGATCACTCCCGCCCAATTTCTTACCGAGCCGCGACCACAGGGAGCGGTCTTTCGACTTTTCCTCAACCTGTACAATAGACCCTAAGGATTTTCAAAAATGTTTCGAACTCTCTTGTTGTCGGTAGTGTCTTTGAGCGTGCTTCACGCGCAGGGTCGAGGCGGCGGCGCAGCGCCTGGCCGCGTTCCTCCCATCGACGAGCGCGTCAATGGCATGCAGAAGCTGGACGGCTATTTCCCTCTCTATTGGGACGAGCGCACCGGCAGTATCTTTCTCGAAATTCCCCGCTTTAATGAAGACTTCCTTCTTGCCATCGGACTGGCCGCCGGCCTGGGCTCGAACGACATCGGTCTCGACCGCGGACGCGAAGGCGCAGGACGGCTCGTCGCTTTTCACCGCGTCGGACCCAAGGTGTTTTTGACGCAGCCTCAGGAATCCTTCCGGTCGTCGAGCGCCAATGCGGCGGAGCGTCGCTCCGTGGAGGATTCCTTCGCGAAATCGATTCTCTACGGTTTCACCGTCGCGGCTGAGAGCCCCGGACGCGTGCTGGTGGACGCCACCGATTTCTTCGTGCGCGACGGCGACGGCGCAGGCGCTTCGCTGCGCCCCGGAGCCTATCGCGTCGACCGCACGCGCAGCGCGGTCTACATGGAGCGCACCAAAGCCTTTCCGAAAAACACCGAAGTGGAAGTAACTCTCACGTTCGCGAATGAAGCGGCCGGCGGAGGCCGGGGCGGCGGAGGCCCAGCGGGAGGCCCTCCGGCCATCGGAGCGGTGGGCGGAGCAGGAGGCGGTGGTGGCCGTGGCGGCGGACAATTTTCGGGAACGGTCTCGAGCGTCACGCCCTCGGCCGAAGCCGTCACTTTGCGTGAACACTATTCCCTGGTCGAACTGCCGGACAATAACTACACGCCGCGCGAGGACGATCCGCGCGCCGGCTACGGAGGGTTAACGTACGTCGATTACAGCGTGCCCATAGGCGAGCCGATGCAGAAGCGTTTCGTTCGCCGTCATCGCCTGGTGAAAAAAGATCCGGCCGCCGAGATGAGCGAGCCGGTGAAACCGATCGAATATTGGGTGGATCCGGGCGCGCCTGAAGACGTCAAGAAGGCGCTGGTCGAAGGCGCAAGCTGGTGGAACCAGGCGTTCGAAGCCGCCGGTTTCCGTAACGGATTTAAAGTCGCCGTGCTGCCCGACGGCATCGATCCCATGGATATTCGCTACAACATGATCAACTGGGTGCACCGCTCCACGCGCGGATGGTCGACCGGCGGTTCGGTGGCCGATCCTCGCACGGGCGAAATCATCAAGGGCACCGTGACGCTCGGCTCGCTCCGCGTGCGCCAGGATTACATGATTTTTGAAGGCCTGCTTTCGCCGTACATCATGGGCAACGAACGGCCGGAGGTTTTGTATCAGACCGCGCTCGCGCGCGTCCGCCAGCTTTCCGCGCATGAGGTCGGCCACACTCTGGGGCTCGGCCACAATTATTACGACAGCAGCAAGGGATGGATCTCGGTGATGGACTATCCTCATCCTCTCGAAAAGCTGAAGGACGACGGGACCATCGATTTATCGGAAGCCTACCAGGCTCGCATCGGCGACTGGGACAAGGTGGCGATCAATTACGGCTACCGCCAGCTTCCGAAAGGCGATGAAAAAGCGCCGCTCGCGAAGATCCTCGACGACGCCTGGGCAAAGGATCTGATTTATATGACCAATCAGGATACCGACGCGCATCCGAAGGTCGACCAGTGGTCGAACGGGGTCAACCAGGCCGACGAGCTGAACCGCATCATGAAAATCCGCCGCGCGGCCCTCAACCGGCTGGGCGAGCACACCATCCGGAACGGCGCGCCCATGGCGACTATCGAAGAGCCTTTGGTGCCGATCTATATGTATCACCGCTACTCGGTGGAATCGGCCGCGTCCATGGTGGGCGGCATCGACTACATTTATTCGATTCGCGGCGACAAGCGCACGCCCCAGAAATGGGAGCCGGCAGCGGATCAGCGCAAGGCGCTCGACGCTCTGGCCAACACGCTGAAACCGTCCGAGCTGACAGTGCCGCAGCGAATTCTCGATCTGATCACGCCCCGTCCGCCGGGGTTCGGCCGGCACCGCGAGTTGTTCCCGCGCACCACCGGCGACGGATTCGATCCGCTCAGCCCCGCCACGGTCGCGGCGGACACCACCATCGGTTTCGTGCTGGAATTCGCCCGCGCCGGGCGTATGGTCGCGCAGCATGCGGTCGACCCGTCGCTGCCCGGACTCGAAGAAGTGCTCGACCGGCTGACCAAAGCCGTCTTCGACGCGACGGTTGCGACGCCTTATGAAGCCGAAGTCCGCCGTTCCGAGGAACGGGTGCTGGTGGATCGAATGATGTGGCTGGCCACAGCGGCCCCGAATGGCCAAGTCCGCGCCGTAGCGTCGTTGAAGCTTTCAAAACTGGCCGCGCGGATAAAGAACGTCGCCTCGCCCAGCGAATCCGAAGTGGCGCAGAATACGCTACTCGCGTCTGATATCAAGCGTTTCCTGGAGCGTCCGGCGGAAGCCGCCAAAATGATTCCCACGGAGGCCGCGCCGCCCGGAGCGCCTATCGGTGGCGATACGGGAATGGACTGGCTCGCACCGGTTCCGATGTGCACCTGGAGCACGCTGCATCCGGACTGGTGGTCGTGGACCGATCTGCCGCCGATGTAATCCGCCCTCACGGACTGTGATATATTCAGCCGACGGCGAGGGGGGCTGCCATGGAACCGTCCACTGTGGGAATCGTGGTGGCAAGTGAGCCCGCCGAGCCCCGCGACCGGATTGTCGTGCTCGACGTGCTGCGTGGGATGGCGATCCTGGGCATGTTCATGGTCCATTTCTGGTACCGCGCAGGTGGGTGGCGACCTGACGGCTTCATGAGTTCCGCCATCGGCTTACTGGTCGAGAGCAAGGCATTCACGACCTTCGCCATCCTCTTCGGCGCGGGCTTCGCGATTCAACTTCGCCAAGCCCAATCCCGCGGCGAGCGCTTCACCTTGCGATTTCTTAGACGAATGCTGGGGCTCGCCCTCTTCGGATTCGTAGCGCATGGAATCTTCGGCTACAACGTCCTTCTCGGCTATGCTATGTGGGGTGTAGCGCTGCTGGTAGTATGGCGATGGTCGACGCGGGCTCTTCTCATCACTGCGGTCCTGTGTGCCATGTCAATCAGTCTGTATCAGATTGCAGCGGGGGCCTACCAGTGGGCTACGCTTGGAGTCGAAGGAACTCATCGGGCCAACGCCCGGATTGGAGCAGCAGATCGAGCGGCGCACAACGCTCTTCATCAGGCCGAATTGCAATCTAGCTTCCCGGTGTTGGTCGCGGCTCGCGTAAGGTCCATGAAGTGGTTTTACGCGCAGGTGTTCAGCTGGACGCCGGCCATGACTTTTGTCAAGTTCCTTATAGGGCTCCTCGCCCTGCGCCTCGGAGTGTGGGAGCGTCCTCGGGGACACCGGCGTCTGATTCTGGCCGCGATGGCCTTCGGTTTGTTCTCCTGGGTCGTCTCCGAATGGGTCCTGCCTTTGCCCTGGCCGAAGCTGCCGATCGGGCGTGTCGCCGGACCGATCCAGGGCGGGTTCATGCTGTTCCGCGACGAATGGCTCGCGTTCACCTACATCGGCGCGGTGCTCCTGCTGGTAGCCTATGACCGCCGGTGGGAGCGCCGCCTCGACTTCTTCGCGCTCGCGGGCCGGATGGCGCTCACCAATTACATGATTCAGATAATTCTCATCGACGTCCTGTTCCGGCCGTATGGTTTGGGCATCGTTATCCGGCGGCCCGAGCTTGGCCAATTGGCGGCGCTCGCGCTATTTGGAGCGCAGGTGGCGTTCAGTTGGTGGTGGCTTCGCCACTTCCGCCTCGGACCCGCGGAATGGCTGCTGCGGTCGATCACCTACGCGCGATTCGAACCGATCCGGTCTGCCAATTAATCGAAAATCCCTGAGATTATTCCCTCCCTGTCCCAACTATAGAAAAGTGCTAAGAGCGTTAGTGATTCTCTGTATTGCAACAAAATGACAATGGCGCCACTTCATTCGCAAAGCACGGTGCGCGGGCTGCAAGCCGAGAGCTAGGCGTTGCCGCCTTCCTGTGGAGGCAGAGGGACAGCCAGAACTGTCCCCTTCGGCCCCTTCGGCCCCTTCGGCCCATGAGCAGCAGATCGGCGCCGAGCGAGGAGGCCAAAGCGATTGCCGCTGCCTCTCCTTCATCGAGCCCTTCTATCGAACCGTGTCCAAGGCCTGGCGTTTCGTGTATTTCAAGCCAGACCGGAGGATTGGCAATCCAGCTTCGCACCAATGGCGGCGCATCGGGGTCGGCCAACTCGGCTTGAACGGTGGACGGCAGGATCACCGACGCAAACAGGACCGGGAGGAAATCGACAGCTCCGATCAGCACCAGGTAATTGATGGGTCCGGTATCGGCGACAACCAGCCGCACGCTTCACAACCCCAATTCTCTCAGGGCTGCGCGCTCACGTTCAAAATCTTCCATGGTGTAGTCTTCATACACGTCATGCGCCTTGAGGAAGCCGTCAAGTTGGTATCTGTTTCCAAAGCCCAGCAGACGCCGCAGGTCGGGCTTCGTGATACGGCCGTTCTTGAATTCCTCCGCCGCCAACGCCTCAAGGGCGCGCCGAGGCAAATCCCCGCCGCTGGACATGCGGCTGGCCAGATCGTGGGGAATATGCAGGGTGACGTCCATGACTTTACGCTACCTTGTGCCGCCTCCCGCGTCAAGAATCTCAGAGAATATTCCCTCCCTGCCCTGACTATAGAAAGGTGCTAAGAGCATTAGTGATTCTCTGTATTGCAACCGGCGTGTTGTTCGGCCAGGCAAAAACGACGACGGCGCCCGCCAAGAAGGCTCCCGCGCCTGCCGGCACCAGCGCCCAGGAAGACAAGCAGATTGAGGCTGCGATCCGGGCGAAGCTTGCCAAGTCGAAGATAGGCAAGGACGGATTCACCGTCCGCGTGCAGGGCGGAATCGCCTATTGGGAAGGCAAGACCGACGTTGTGCAGCACAAAGGCTCCGCTACCCGCATGGCGAAAACCGCCGGAGCCAAGGCCGTGGTGAACAACATCAAAGTCAGCGAAGCCGGCAAAGAGAAGGCCTCCGAAAATCTAGACGAAGGCCGCCGCCGCGCCCAAGTGAAGCGCAGCGAGCCGAGAACAGACAAGTAGCCGTTATCCTTTTCCGAGGATGGTGAGAATCAGATCCCTCTCCGCCTCAGTAAATGTGCTCCCGGGAGCGAAGTTATAATTCTTGCCGCTCTCGAGGCGAATGTGGAACGCGCTGACGCTGAACTGGCCGTGGGCAAGCATTCCGACCAGCTTGTTCCGTTTGGCCTCCCGGATCGCGCCGCGCGGGACCTTGAACCCATCGGCTCCCGGCCCCGTAAAGGCCACGCTGGAATTCGACAGCATCAATCTCCCGTCAGTTGCCACGGTGAAATTCCCGCCGCCGCGATCGTGATGGACATGGAACGTCACCACGCCGCCGCGCGCGATCGCCGCATGATAGTACTTCAGCGCCTCCGGCAGATTGGGCGAGCTGTAGAGATAAATCTCGCCCAGTGCGGCGTACGCTCTTGGACCCTTCGGCTGAAGCTGGATCGCCTGTAGATACACATTGATGGCGCTGTCTGGATCGCCGTTGGCGATGAAGGTAGCGCCCTGGCTATAGAGCGTGTCGTAGCTCGCTCCGGTCGCCACGGCGGTTCCGTCGGCGCCTGCGGCTGCGGTGCCGGAATCGGCGGTCTGGGTCGCCGTTCCCGAATTCGCGGCTTTGTCCGTGCCATCAGCGGCTTTGTCATCCGACCCGGCGGCGGCTTTGTCTTTGTCATCCGGATTCTCCGGTGGCTTGGCATTGTCCGGGTTTTCCGGAACGGGCGTATTGTCCACCGTCGGCAGAGGCGCGGCGACGCTGGTTACCTCGTTGCGATGCCAGAACTTCGGAAGCAGGACGGTGACCAGAAGCGCTCCCCCGATCAGCAGGGCGGCAAGAGGGATCATCAACCACAGCCATTTCGCCGACGAGGATGACGAGGAAGGCGCGCCTGCCTGCGTAACGCGCCCCTGTAGCGGCGGATTGTAGGACGGTGGAATTTGCGCCTGAGCCGGAGCCACTGCCGGGTGTGGTGGAGGAGGAACCGCTGACAGCGGCACCGCGGAGACGGGCATCGTCGGCGAAGCGAACGTCGTCATGGTGCCGCTGAGCGCGGCCTTGAAATCCTCCATCGACTGGAAGCGTTCATTGGCCTTGATCGCCAGCGCCTTCATCAGAGCCGCTTCCACCCTAGGCTCGATCTCGATCTGCATCTGGCTCGGCCACTGCACGTTATCCTGCGCCTGGCGGTCCAGGGCCGGCTGCGGAATCTTCCCCGTAATAGCGTGATAGAGCGTGGCGGCCATCGCGTACACGTCGGTCCAGGGACCTTGAATCCCCGACGCCCGATATTGTTCCTCCGGCGCGTAGCCTTCTTTCAAAATGATCGACAGGTTGCGGCTCTTCTGTCCCAGCGCGTTGCGCGCCGCGCCGAAATCGATCAGCTTCACCTTGCCCGCGCGGGTCAGATAAATATTGTCGGGGCTGATGTCGCGATGCAGGATTCCTTCGGCGTGCACTGCCGCCAGGGCGTCCATGGCCGGCAGTACCACGCGCATCGCCGTCTCGAACGTGATCCTTCCGCCGCGCCGCGAAATAAAATCCTCGAACGTCACGCCGTCCAGGAATTCCATTACCAGGTAGGCAGTGCCGTTCTCCTTGAACACCGTGTCCACAGCGACGATGCCGGGATGACTGCTGAATTTTTTCAGAACGCGCGCTTCTTCGAGGAAGCGGTCCAATCCCCATTCGAACTCCTGCTTGGTCTGCTCGGTGTAAGGGACGACTTTCGTTTCTCCACCGCTGCGGCCCGCCACGCCATTAGGCATGTATTCCTTGATCGCCAGGCGCGATTCCAGGCCCAGGTCCCAGGACAGATAGGTGATTCCGAATCCCCCGTCGCCCAGTGCGCGGCCGATCAGGTACTGCTCGCGCAACACCGTCCGCGGCTTCAGTTGCAAGGGGCTGCGCGGCGGCAGATCGAACGGCCGCCCGCAGGTGGGGCAGGTCGGCAATCCCGAATCGTTTTCCATGCATCCGACACATAAGGTCTGAGTGTTCATACAAGCCTTCCTTCGACCCGCCTTTAATCAAGATGAAGACCGCTTATTTTATCAAGCGCGGCTCTTCCGTTTTAAAACTCTTACGGCTATCGCCGAATAATTATCGTGGTCGGCGGCGGCGCGTTCTTTCACGCGCGCTTCCATTTTTCCGATCCACGCTTCCGAACTCCGCGTGGCGCCGAAATCTTCTTCCATCTCGGCTTCCGTCACGCCTTCCCAAAATCCGTCGCTCGCCAGAAGAAACGCGTCGCCTGGCTTTGGCGGCCCGGACATTTGGCCATGTGCCGCCGTCAGCTGCTCGCGCGTTCCCAGGCTGTTCAATAATTTCGACCGGTCCTCGTGAAACCGGATCTGGTCCGCCGGAATTTCGCCCGCGTCCACCAGCCGTTGCGGGACGCTATCGTCCTTCGTCTGTTCCCGAATCTTTCCCTCGCGTAACCAATAAAGCCGCGAATCGCCCGCGTGCGCCCACATGGCCGCTTCGCGCGATGCCATCAGCAGCACCAGCGTGGTCCGCATGTGCGTCAGCTCCGGCTCCGCCTTCTGTCGCTCCAGCACTATACGATTGGCGCGAATCAGATGCGTGTTCAGCGCTTCTTCGGTAACCGCGGCGTCGCCTTCGAACGACGAGAGAACGGCATCCACCGCCAGCCGCGAAGCCACTTGTCCGCCGCGATGTCCGCCCAGGCCGTCGGCCAGCGCCCAGCATCCCGAGCCCTCCACGATCCGGTACCCCACGGCGTCCTCATTATCCAGCCGGCCACCCGGCGCCGATAATGTCGCGGTTTCGAACATGATCTTCGCCCCTCCAAGTTGAAATGGGCGGAACAGGCGCAACGACATTAGGCGGCTTTACTCCATTCTCAATTCAAACTGATTGCGCAAATCGCCGATATAAAAACGTCCGCCCGCGGCCAGATCGCGCGACACTCCCGGCGTCAGCCTCTCGCCCGTGGCCAGAAAAGTTCCATTGGTGGACCCCAGGTCCTGAATCACGAACGTTCTGCGCGCCACGTCCCAGCTCACCATGCAATGGCGTTTCGAGATGCTGTTGGCTTCGGACGCAAACACCAGATTGGCGGCGCGCTGATCCCGACCGAGCACGCTGGGCCCGGCGTCCAAGGAAAACGATTTGCCGGCATACTGCCCCGCCACGCCATGCAGCGCCGGCCTGGTCCCGGTCACACCCGTGACCTGCGGCGCCAAGGGAGGCGTCAGCGGCGCGTACTTAGCGGGCTCCGGCAACGCCTGATACCGCAGCATCGCCTCTGAAATTTTCTTTCGCGGACTGCGGAACGCCATCGCGATGGCCGCCACCAGCAACGCAACCGGGATCCACTCCGCGCCCCTCGGCCCCCACCACTCGGCGTTTTTCGAGGTGTCCGCTTCTTTTTCTTTCTTCGCTCCCTGATCGCTGCCCTTCGACGCCGGCGCCGTGGCCGATCCGCAATGATCCTCGGTCATCGCCGCCGTCAGCCTCGCGGCCTTCAGACCATCCAGCAGCGGGTCGATCACGTAGGCGAACTGCGCCCCGTCCTTCACCATCATGTTGATGCCGATCACGTTGCCGCATGCGTCAAACAGCGCGCCGCCGGAGTTCGCCTTGTTCATCGACGCGCTGGTTTTATAAACCTGAATGGTGGAGTTCTCGATCTTCAGCAGGCTCAGCATCTTGCCCTCGGTGATCTTCGGCGTGTTTCCGGATTCGCCCGGATCGGGAAACTGCGCGGTGTAAACGGCCTGCTCCTTCTCCACGGTTTTGAACGGAGCGATGGTCAGGGCCGGCCTTTCGATCGGATCCTTCAATTCGAGGATCGCCATTTTCGTTTCTTCGCTGCTCCACACCACTTTCGCGGTGCTCGCGTCCTTGTCTCCCGCGACCACCACTGGCTGCGCCTGCTCGCCCTGGTCCGTCTTGCCGCAGCAGGCGGTCAGATTCGTGACCACGTGCCGCGAATCGATCATGAATCCGCCGCCGCGGCTCACCGGCTTTTTATCCACAGTGCCGAACACCACGACGCTGGACTGGTGCATTTTGTCCGTCGCCGATTGCCCGAACACGCACGACGCGGCAACCATCAGCAACGCACAATTCCGAGGCGCGACCGCAGGGAGCGATCTGCCTAATGGGCGACTCATTTCTTCTCCGTCGTCTGCGCGGCGTGATGTTTCTTGTACCACCAACGCCCTCCTCCTGCCGCGGCCGTTCCGGCAATTCCAACGATCAGCACGGCCGCCAGGATTCGCCGCGACCGTTTCCGCGGCGGCAACTGGGCCGTTTTTTCTCGTGTTTTTTCGATCGCCACCGCCGGTGGAGGCAGTTTCAACGTGTCCGGCCTGTCTTTCACCGTCACCGAAAGCACTGTGACGTTGTCCTGATATTCGTACTTTTGTTCCAGCGTTCGCGCCACCAGCGAGTCGGGCCAGGTCTGCGGATGGCCGTGGCACGATTCCAGCACTTCTTCGGCCGTCAGCGTTTTAAACAACCCGTCGCTTGCCAGCAGAATTGAATCGCCGTCGGCGATCGGCCAGGGATCCATATTGCGGTCGATCTCTTCCAGCACTCCGACGCCGATAAAGCTGGTCAGCGATTCCCTCTCCGGGTGCAGCAGGGCCTGCTCCTTGGTGAGCGTGCCGCGCGACACCGCGGTGTCCAGAACATTCGCGAAAATGTGCGGACGGTTGACCGTCTGCATCTGTCCGCCGCTCACGTGAAACAGGCCGCTATCGCCAACCGAGATGAAGTACATCGATTTGCTCTCGGGCCCGGAATCGAGCACCGTCGCGGCCACCAGCGTGGTTCCCACACTCTCCGCCGCGCCCAGATTGTGCGCCATTTCCACCACACGGTCGTTGGCCTCGCGGACGCTGCGTTCCAGCGCGTCCGGAATGCTCTCCGCCGGACTCTTTCGGCTGTAGGCATCGAGAAACGTACGCACCGCGGTGCGGCTGGCCAGATCGCCGTGCTCCATGCCGCCCATGCCATCGCACACCACCGCCACGAAGCCTCCGTGGGCCAGAAACTCCTCGTCGTCCGGATCCCCGAAGCCGAACGAATCCTGCTGCGAGCTCCGTGCCCCGATATGTTGCGCGTTGGCGGGCAGAAAACTCATGCGGTTCAGACGCCGGGATCGGCGACCTCGATTTCCCCGGTAACCATGTATTCCCGCGACCAGCTATATTTTTCGCCGCAGAAAGGGATCAGGACAAGTTTTGTTTGGCCTATCTCCAGCAGGTCGTCCTGCTGCATCGTGGTTGGCGCATGGACGATGTCGCCGTTCACATACGCCAGACCAGCGGCGTCGCCAGGCACGGCCCAGAAAACCTGCTTTTTCGGATCGAAAATCACCAGCGCGTGCCGGTCGCGCGATACCGTCTCGTCGCCGGCCACGCAAACGTCCATCGCCGGTGACCGGCCGATGAAGTTCTTCTCCGCGTGCAAACGGAAATCGCGCCCCCGGTCGGGACCGGCCAGGCACACCAGCCATCCCACCACCGGATCGTCCTTCACGCCCAGGGCATCGGCGCCCGCGCGCCTGGTTACTCCAGGTGTAATTCCAGGCGTCGCACCGGGTTTCGGTAATGGAGGCGGCGGAGGACCCCCGGCAGACGGAAGAGGCGGCGGTGGAGGAGGAGGAGGCGGCGGCGGAGGCGGGCCCGCCATCACACCTCCAGGCAGTGGAAGCGAAGACGGCAAAGGAGGAGGACTCGCCGGCCTCGTCTTCTCGCCTCCCTCCAGATCGGCGGGCAGCGCACACCAGGGGCAATTGTTGTGCTTGGTCGGATCGTAAAAATGCCCTTCCGGACAGCGCGTCATTTTATCAGCCATGGGAACCTCTTAACATGTGAGGAAACCGATTATATCGAAGCCGGTGGAATGGGCGGGTCATACCCTTCGTGCCCCAGCGACGTGGACACTTCCATGAAATCGCGCGGCTGGATCGCCATCTCGTGCCGAACGGCGAACAGCATGCGCGCGGCGTCAATATTCGCGCGGCCGATAAACTCCGCCGGTTCGACATAATCCAGTACGGCGGTGGTCAACACTCCGTATTGGTGGATCAGCATAATAATCTCCGATTCTGCCACGTTATATTGCTTGGATAACCGCCGCGTATCCTTCAAAAGCGCCTGAATCGCCCGCGGCGTGTTCCCGTTCAACGGAGTCTTCGCGGTCAGATGAACGCTGCGCAACCCCGGCGCGACCTCTCCCACCGCCAGATCCGCCGCCTCTTCCGACATCGCCCGGTAGGTGGTGTACTTTCCGCCCGTAATCCGAATCACGCCCTGCGGATCGCGATAAATATGATGCTCGCGCGTGGCTTTGGTCGCCGATCGATGGGAAACCAACAAAGGCCGCAGAGAACTGAACGTCGCCACCGGCTCCATCTTCGCGCTGGCCGGAAAAATCCGCGCCGCGATGGTTCGCAGGTAGCGCATCTCTTCATCTGAAATACGGACTTCATCCGCTGAGCCATGGTGATCCACATCCGTCGTGCCGATCAACGTGCGCTCGCCACGCTCGCCCCAAGGGATGAAGAAAACGATTCGCCCGTCGTCCTCAAAATGCGCGATCGCATGCTTGCTCGCGTTCAGACGGGGCATCACGATGTGGGACCCGCGCACCAGTCGCGGCGCGGGATCCCGCGCCCACGGACCGGTGGAATCGATCAGCGACCGCGCCCGCGTCTCGAACGTCTCGCCCGAAATCGAATCGGTGAGCCGCACCCGCCACAGATAATTCTCATCGCGCGCGTGGCTCTCCGCCCGGATATAATTCGCGCACGCCGCCCCGTTGCGGACCGCCTCAAAAATATTTTCGAGCACCAGCCGCGCCGACCGCACCTGCGCGTCGTAAAACTCCATCGCACCGGTCATTCCCGGCGCGGCGAGCCCCGGCTCCAGCTCGCGCACCTGCTTGAGCGACAACCTCTTGTGCCACGGCAACACCCCGCTGCCATCGAAAAAATCGTAAAGCGTCAGCCCGAAATCGTAGTAGAGCGATGTGAGCATCCCCGCGATCGGCATCAGGAACGGCTGCGGCTCCACGAGATGAGGGGCGATTTTCAGCAGCACCCCCCGTTCGTGGAGCGCCTCCCGCACCAGCCGCAAATCGAACTGCTTCAAATACCGCAGCCCGCCGTGGATTAAATGGGAGTTCTTACCGCTTGTTCCGGAAGAAAAGTGATTCTGCTCGACCAACCCAACCGTGAATTTCCCAGAGGCTTTCCCTCGCAAAGCCAGATCGCGAGCCGTCCCAGCGCCGTTGATGCCTCCGCCCAAAATAAGGACGTCAAACGTCTCCGACCGCAGCCGCTCAATCGCGGATTGCCGCGTGTCCGGATTGACCGCAGGAGTCACTTTTACATTTTAGAGTGCCTAGAGCGGAGGAGCGTTGTCTAACTCTTCTTAAAAAACCACAACCAGAAATACTGATCCCCCGCCCCATGCCGGTACCGAGGTTCGAAATTGCTCTTATACGCCATCTCCACTGCCTGCGCGTCCGAAAAAGGCACTCCCAACCATGTATCGTCCGGCCGCAAATGCTCGCGAACGGCGGTGCGCGCCATGCGCACCCCATCGGCCAGCCATGCATCCTCGGACGATGTTTGCAATTCCGTGCACCCCTGCACCTGGAACTTGAACAAAGCCCCCGGGCGCAGCAGGCGATTCACTTCGCGCACGTAGCTCTCAATCACCTCGCGGCTGGGAATGTGCTGGAACACGATCACCGAAAACGCAAAGTCGAACTCCATCTCCGGCACCACTCGAAGATCGCAGCCGTTGTTCTGATAGACGTGCGCGTTCGGGAAGTCCTTTAGCGCAGCTTCAGCCCGCGCCACCATTTCGCCGCTTACGTCCACCGCATGGACCTCGCCGAACAACTTTGCCAGCGCCCTGGTCATCCGCCCCGCGCCGCATCCGATCTCCAGCACCCTCATCGCCTTGGGATCTTTCCCCTGGCAGACGTTGCCCATATCGTTCAGGATCTGTTCCGCAATCGCCTTCTCTCCCGACGCGAAAAACTCCTCGTCGGTCCATTCCAATTTTCCTGTCGCTACGTAGTGGCGAGCGTTCTCCCGAGCGCGCTCATCCCAATCCTGCCGCATCTTGTCCAGCGTTTTTTGGTCAGGCATCGAAGGCTATTGGTGGACGGCGGGGGGATCGAACCCCCGACCTCTGCATTGCGAACGCAGCGCTCTCCCAGCTGAGCTAGCCGCCCAATAGAGGTTTACGTACTTAATATAACATGCTGCCCCAGGCAGCTCCTCGACCGCTGTCACGAGAAATGACCTGCATTTTTTACTTGCCCTTAACGGCTAAACCTAGGACACTGAAACTTCATGGCTACCGTCAAATCCCCCGACACCGCGCCGGTGCGCGAACCCGCGGACCGCTGGTCGATCGCCGAAGCAGGCGAGCTTTACGACGTCTCCCGCTGGGGCAAAGGCTATTTTTCCGTCGGGAAGAACGGCCACCTCTGGGTCCACCCCGATAAGGAACCCTCGCGCGGCCTCGATCTGAAGGAACTGGTCGACAACCTCCAGCTCCGCGGCATTTCTCTCCCCTTGCTGATCCGCTTCGGCGAAATTCTGCAACACCGGCTTGGCGAAATGCACCAGGCCTTCCAAACCTCCATCGCCGAACAGGGCTATAAGGGCTCCTACTGCTGCGTCTACCCGATTAAGGTCAACCAGCAGCGCCAGGTGGTCGAGGAGATTTTCAAATACGGCCGCCCCTACCACTTCGGTCTCGAAGCCGGCTCCAAACCTGAGCTGCTGGCTGTCCTCGCCATCGCCGACAACGAAACGCCCATCATCTGCAACGGATTTAAAGACGACGAATACATCGAAATGGCGATGCTGTCCAAGAAGATCGGCCGGCAAATTATCCCCGTCGTCGAAAAGTACACTGAGCTGGACCTGATCCTGAAGCATTCGGCCACCGCCGGCGTGCGTCCGGTCATCGGCCTGCGCATCAAGCTCGCCAGCCGGGGCGCCGGCCGCTGGAAGTCCTCGGGCGGTTATCGCTCCAAGTTCGGACTCACCGTAACCGAAGGATTGCGCGCCCTCGACCAGCTAAAGGCTTTAGGTATGGAGGACTGCCTCCAGCTTCTGCATTTCCACTTGGGCAGCCAGATCACCAATATCCGGCAGATCAAAGCCGCTGTCATCGAAGCCGCGCGCGTCTACGTCGAATTGAAGCGTTCCGGCGCCGGCCTCAATTATATGGACGTCGGCGGAGGCCTCGGCATCGATTACGACGGCTCACAGACCGACTTCGAGTCGAGCGTCAACTACACGCTGCAAGAATATGCCAACGACGTCGTGCATCACATTCAAAACGTGTGCGACGAAGCCGAAGTCGCGCACCCGGTCATCATTTCCGAAAGCGGCCGTGCCGTCGCCGCTTATCACAGCGTGCTGGTGTTCAACGTCCTCGGCGTCACGGGCTTCGGCGACACTGACGCGCTCCCCGAAATCCCCGACGACGTTGAACAGCCTCTCATCGATCTGAGGGAGACTCTGAAAGGCCTCTCCAACAAGAACCTTTTAGAAAGTTTTCACGACGCGCAGCAGGCCCTCGATTCCGCATTGAACTTGTTCAGCCTCGGCTATCTCCCGTTGCAGCAGCGCAGCATGGCCGAAAGCATCTACTGGCAGATCTGCCGCAATATCCAAAAACTCGGCAAGCAGCTCGACTATTTCCCCGAGGAACTCGAAGGCCTCGACGGTCTTCTTTCCGACACCTATTTCTGCAATTTTTCGCTGTTCCAAAGCATGCCCGACAGTTGGGCCGTGAAACAGCTATTCCCCATTATGCCCATCCATCGCCTGGATGAGGAGCCTTTCCGCCACGGCATTCTGGGGGATATTTCCTGCGATTCAGACGGCAAAGTCGACCAGTTTATCGACCGCCGCGACGTGAAGAAAACCCTCCCACTGCACGCCTTCAACGGCGAGCCCTATTATCTGGGCGCCTTCCTGGTCGGCGCGTATCAGGAAATTCTCGGCGACCTGCACAATCTCTTCGGCGACACCAACGCCGTCCATGTCCGCCTCGACGACAACGGCTCCGTCGTCCTCGAAGCCGTGATCCGCGGCGATACGGTTCGCGAGGTGCTCGATTACGTGCAGTTCAAGACGCCCGCGTTGCTGGAGCAGTTCCGCACCGACGTCGAAACCGCCGTCCGCGAAGGCCGCATTGGCTATGAAGAATCCGGCTCACTCCTCCGATTCTATGAAGAGGGGCTAAACGGCTACACATATCTTGAGCAGTAAATTATGAACGATCTACAAAAGTTGAAACGCGAGTTCGAAAAGAACCTTCGCGACTTGGTCGGTGAATTCGAAACGAGCACCGGCCTCACCGTGGTGGAAGTCACCTTCACCCGGAACAGAACCTCCGGCAGCTACATCGCGCCCGCGGTAGTAGCCAAAATCGAACTATAAGCTTTTTCCTTTCCGTTAGCAGCCTGCGTCGATCGAAAGGTCACGCCGGTCGTCTATTTAACGAACACCGCGCGAAACCGCCGCACGGGCGGCGACTCCTGGTCGAAATAATCCTCAAACAACTCCTCGCGCAATCCCAAACGAACGAACTCATCGAACTCCCCTCGCGTCAGCGGCCAAGGCATCAGCCCCTCCGGGTCATCCTCATCGCGTCCTCTGGCAATCACCAGGATCTTTCCGCCTTTCTTCGCGAATCCCGCAGCATTACGGATCGCCCGCGGATGAAGCTCCCGCGGAAGCACTTGCAGTGTGTAGATTTCCACTACAAGGTCGAATTGGTCCGTCCATTCCAAGGGAGGTTGCAGCAAATCGGCCGCCACATAATCGACGCTGCTCTGGGGAAAGCGCTGCTTCGAGGCGCGCACCGCCGCCGGCGACACGTCGAACGCCGTCGTCCGAAAGCCCCACGACGAGACTCGTTCGGCGTCGTCGCCGAAACCGCAGCCCACGATGAGGGCAGTCTTTCCCTCGCCATCGAATTGCAAGAGGTTGGGATTCGGTCCCGCATCCGCCCACGGAACCACCTTTCGTCCTTCTTCCTGTTCCCGATAAAGCTTGTCAAACCATCCCGTGGCATCGCCGGTGAGCCGGCTTTCGGCGGCCAACTCCCGCGCCCGCGTGCGATCCGGTTCAGGCATTTCCGACTTGTACCATACATTCGAATAATCGAATATACGAACGAACTTCGCCGGTTCAAAGCCCGAAGGGCTGCTGAAAACTCGCAGGCTCCGCTCCCTGTGGTCGCGGCTCGGAATCAGGACTGCCGGTTATCGACGATCTACCGAGCCGCGACCGAAGGGAGCGGAGCCTGCGAATCACTCCTTCGCCGCGATTCCCAGGGCTTTCATTTTCCGATATAAGTGGCTGCGCTCCAACCCCAGCATCTCCGCCGTGCGCGTGACGTTGCCTTTCGCCTCTTCGAGTTTTTTCAAAATATAATCGCGTTCCGCCGCTTCACGAACTTCCTGCAAACTGCCGAAACGGTCCATCGGACGTTCGAAGACCGCCCGCCGCGCCCGGTCCAGAGGGATGTGCCGCGCATCGATGCGCACCTGCGGGTTCATGATGACGATGCGCTCCATCAGATTGCGCAGCTCACGAACATTGCCGGGCCAGGGATACTCTTCGAGCACGCGCAGAGCTTCTTCGGTCAGCTCCTTTGGCTTGCGGCCGTACGCGGTGGTGAACTCTTTCAGAAAATAATCGGCCAGCAGGCGCACGTCCTCGATGCGCTCCCGCAGGGGAGGCACATGAAACGGGATCACGTTGAGGCGATAAAAAAGATCTTCGCGAAAATTGCCCCGCTCGATCTCCTCTTCCAGGTTCTTATTGGTCGACGCCACCACGCGCACATCCACTTGGATCGATTCGGCCGCGCCCACCGGCTCAAAACGCTGCTCGTCCAGCGCGCGCAGCACCTTGGCCTGCGTCTTGAGCGACATGTCGCCGACCTCGTCCAGAAACAAAGTGCCGCCGTGCGCTTTTTCGAGCTTGCCGATTTTGTCCTCGCTCGCGCCGGCGAAGCTGCCTTTGCGATGGCCGAAGAGCTCGCTTTCGATCAGCTCCTCGGGGATCGCCGCGCAATTCACCTCGACGAATGCTTCGGTGGAGCGCGCGCTGGCGGCGTGAATCGCGTGCGCGACCACCTCCTTGCCCGTTCCGCTCTCGCCAAAAATCAATACGCGTCCATTGGTCGCGGCCATCAGCCCGAGTTGCTGCCGTAGAGCCTTCATCGGAACGCTTGCGCCGATGATGTTGGACTTCGCGCCGCCCGATTCCCTCAGGTGCGCGAGCTCCAGCTCCAGCCTGCGCTGCTGCACGGCGTTGTTGAGCACCACCGTCACTTTTTCGATGGTCAACGGTTTTTCCAGGAAATCGAAAGCGCCCAGCTTGGTTGCTTTCACCGCGGTTTCGATGGTGCCGTGACCGGAAATGATCACCACTTCGGGGCGTTCGTCAAAGGGAATTTCCTGAATGCGCGCCAGCGTCTCCATGCCATCCATTCCGGGCAGCCAGACGTCCAGCAGAACGGCATCGTAGTTCTGACGCGCAAGCTCTTCCAGGCACTGCTCTCCGGTTTCGACGGCGCCGCACAAGAACCCTTCGTCTTCGAGCACGCCCAGCAGCGATTCGCGGATGCCGGGTTCGTCGTCCACGATCAGGACGCGAGCGTTCTTCACGCGCGGACCTTGTCGGGCCTGTCCGCATGTTTACGCATGGCGGTTCCGTTGGCACTGTCGAAAACCAAGGGCCTAACCCCACCGTTCACGCGCGGACCTCGGTTTCCATTGCCACGGTCGCCGGAACTTCCACGTAGAAGCGCGCGCCGGCCGGGCGATTGTCCTCCACCCGGATACGCGCGTGATGTTCGGAAAGAATGTGATTCACAATGGCGAGTCCCAGGCCTGTGCCGCGGCCTTTGGTGGAGAAGTAGGGCAGAAACAATTTCTCCTTGTCGCCGGCGGATATCCCGCAGCCGGTGTCGGCGACGAGAAGCTCGACGGTATCGGAGGAGGTCGCCTGCGTCGCGATCAGCAGGCGCTTCACCAGCGAATCGCGCATCGCTTCGGCGGCATTATCGACCAGATTCACGACGACGCGCTTAAATTGCTCCGGGTCCACTTCCACCGTGGGAAGGTTCGGCGCAAGCTCGACGCGGAGGTCGATTCCCACCAGCCGGTCGGCGAAAACGTCGAGCGCGTTGTGCACGATTTCGTTGAGATCGCACGCCGTGGGCTGCGCGGCGGGAAATCTCGAAAATTGAGAAAACTCGTCGGCCAGATTTTTTACCGATTCCACTTCGCGCGAGATGGTCGCCGCGCAATCGCGGATGATGCGCTGCGTTTCGGCGGTAGGCACGCCGCGATCGAGCAGCCGCGCGATGCGTTCCGCCGACAGCGCGATGGGCGTGAGAGGATTCTTCAGTTCATGCGCAATCCGGCGCGCGACTTCGTGCCAGGCGGCGGCTTTCTGGGCGCGCAGCAGCTCGCTGGTGTCTTCCAATAGGACAACGAATCCAGTGGCGGCGGGCGGCCGGGCTGGCAGCGCGGAGACGGTTACCGCCAGATGAAAAACCTGGCGCGGCGATTCGAGGTCGATCTGGCTGGCGGCCAGGCCGGTGCGGCGCGCGCGCTTCATCAGGTACTCGATTTCGATCACGTCTTCTGTCGGGAAAAGATCGGCCAGGCGCACGGCGCGCGCGATGTGCTCGTCCGAAAAGAGCCCATGCAGGGCCCGATTTACGCGCTGAATGCGGCCGTCTGCCGAGAGCGAGATCACACCAGTAGGGATACTTTCGAGAATCGCCTCGGTGAAACGGCGGCGGCTTTCGAGCTCGCGCGCGTTGGCCTCCAGCTCGTGCATCATTTCGTTGAATCCGCGAACGAGCGTCGCCAGCTCGTCCATCGCCCGCACGGCGACCCGATAGGACAGGTTGCCTTTTCTCACTTCGCCCGCGGCCCCCAGCAGAGCCGAAATCGGCACGCTGATCTGCCGCGCCAGAATCAGCGCGATCCAGGTGGCGACAAAAAGAATGAACAGCGCGATCAGTAAAATGAACAGCAGATAAAGGGTCTGGACGTTCTTTTTGTTCGCGGCCAGTTGATCGTAGGCGCGAACATAGCCGGTGATCTCCGCCTGTTTCTTATCGAGATCGATGAGAGGATGCAGGCGAACGACTAGCGTTCCGCCATCAGGCAGAGCTGCGCGCGCCGTGAACAGCCTGCTCGGCTCCTCCTGCGTATCGCAGACCGTGTGCACGCCGCTGGCCGATTCGATGCGCAGCTCGGCGATGCGGTTTTCCACGCACAGCTTGGAAAAATCGGAGTCCTCGGATTCGACGCCGGGTATCAGCGCGATCCAGTTGGCCAGCGCCTGCGCGCGGTTCTGCACCTCGTCGCCCAGCGCGACCGCCGTCTCGATCAGGCTGACCTTCACGCCTTCGGCCGGGCGCGTAAACCATTTTTCAACCGTTCGGTTCAAGATACCGTAGCTGAAGGAAACCAGAAACGCCACCGGCAGCAGGCTGAGCGCCAGCGCTCCCAGCACCAGCTTGGTTTTGATGCGCGAGCCCTCGCGGTCGCTCTGGCGGTCGAAATAAAGCTTCACGCCAGTGCGGAACAGCATGAACCCCAGCGTGACGGTCAACAGAAAAATCAGCGTGGAAACGGCCCAAAAAACGAATGTTTCGAGCGTATTCGCCGGTCCGTATTCGGCCGAGGTCTTGAACGACGCCTGCCATACCACCAGCGTGATGAGGATGGCGAGCAGGACCAGGCCGGAGGCGAAGAGGTACCGCTTACGCATATCTTGATTATAGGAGCCGCAATCGAACAGTGAGACGACGCATTTCGGATTGGTGGGCGAGGATACGCCAGAACCAAGCGCAGCTTTCGCTGGCGCTGAGCCTGGTGATCGGCGCGGTGGTGGGACTGGTCGTTGTCGCGTTTATCGTCCTCACCGGACGGCTGGCGGAGCGCATGTACCCTCCCGGCGGCGCGGCCTGGCGGCGGGTGCTGGTTCCGACGCTGGGGTCCCTGGTCACCGGTTTTCTCTTGTTCCGCTATTTTCCCTTCGCCCGCGGCAGCGGGATTCCGCAAACCAAGTACGCGCTGTTCGTCGAAGAGGGGACCATCACCATGCGGACGGTGGTCGGGAAGTTCATCTGCTGCTGCACGGCGCTGGCGAGCGGAGTTTCGCTCGGCCGCGAAGGGCCGTCAGTGCAAGTGGGCGCGGGGATCGCGTCGGTCATCTCGCGCCGACTGGGCGTCAGCCGGTCGCTTGTGAAATCGCAACTCGTCGCTGGAAGCGCGGCGGCGCTAGCGGCTGCGTTCAACACACCGATCGCGGCGGTGCTGTTCGCGCTCGAAGAAATTACCGGCGATCTGCATGCGCCCGTGTTGGGGTCCGTCGTCCTCAGTTCGGCGACGGCATGGATCGTGCTGCATCTCTTTCTGGGCGACGAGCCCTTGTTCCACGTCTCCGGATACAAGCTGGTGCATCCGGTGGAATTCGCCATTTACGCGGTGCTGGGCGTTTTTGGAGGCCTAGCTTCGGTCTCGTTCGTGAAATTGCTGTTATGGCTACGCCTCAAATTCCGGCTCTGGCCGAGGTGGACGGTCTGGTTCCAGCCGGCGGTGGGAGGATTAACCACGGGGCTGATCGGCTGGTTTTATCCCGAAGTGATGGGCGCCGGCTACCACTACGTCGACGGCGTGCTGAACGGCGACGTGGTCGTGAAAACGCTCTTCATTCTCGCCGGGCTGAAGATTATCGCCACTGCGGTCTGCTATTCGTCGGGCAATGCAGGAGGTATTTTCGGCCCCAGTCTGTTCATCGGCGCGATGGTAGGTGGCGCGTTCGGCAGCGTCGTGCACTCGCTGTTTCCCGCGTATACGGCGGGTCCGGGGGCTTATGCGCTGGTGGGCATGGGCGTGGCGTTCGCCGGAATTGTTCGCTCGCCGCTGACCTCCGTCATCATGATTTTCGAAATGACCCGCGATTACACCATTATCGTGCCGCTGATGATCTCGAACCTGATTGCGTTCTTCATCTCCCACCGCCTTCAGCATGAGCCGATTTACGAGGCGCTCGCCGGGCAGGACGGCGTGCATCTGCCGACGGCCGAGGCGCGCACGCAACTTCTGCGCCTGCGCGTCAGCGATGCGATGAGCGACCCAGGTGAAGTTTTTCCACCGGATACGCCGATCACCGCGGTGGCAAACTACTCCGCTCCGATCCTCGTCGCCGACGACGACGGGTTCTGGGGCGTTCTCGATCAATCCCGCATGGAAAACGTTTTCCTGGAAGGAGGCACATTGGCCGACCTTTTCAATGGCGCGCCCGACGCGGACTTTCCGCACCTCCATTCCGACCACAGTCTGGCCATCGCTCTGGACCGCATGGGGTCCAGCAAGCTGCGCGTCCTGCCGGTGGTGAGCCGCGCTAATGTGCACCAATTGGTAGGGTTAGTGACGCTCGAAGCGGTGCTCCACGCCTACGGCTTCAGCCTCCCTCCGGAGCCGTAGTAGTATAAATACAGTCGCTTGAGTTCGTTCTCGCGGAGAAGGCGAAGCTCCGACGTTACGTTGAGAAGGGAGGCGATCCCCATGTGGAACCGCCGAAAAGATGAAGAATTCGCAATCAAGCCGGCCTCGGCACCGCCGACCTCGTCCGCGCTTGCAAAGGAGGGAATCCCTATGTCTACACTTCCAGGACGAATCAACGAGCCTCATTTCGACAACCCGCGCGGCGGATCCGCCGTGTTGGGCAAGTCAGTCATCGTCAAGGGCCAGATTTTCAGCCGCGAGGATTTGACCATCGACGGCGAAGTCGAAGGCACCGTCGAATTGCAGGAACACCGCCTCACCGTCGGCCCCAACGGCAAAGTGCTGGCCGGCATCAAGGCGCGCGAAATTGTCGTGCTGGGCACGATTCACGGCAACGTCGAGACCACTGACAAAATCGACATCCGCAAGGACGCGAAGCTGGTGGGCGATATCAAAACGGCGCGCGTGGTCATCGAAGATGGCGCGTATTTCAAGGGCAATATTGATATCGTGCGCGCCGAAGTGCCGAAGCCTCAGCCGGCGCCCAAGCCGCAACCGGTAGCCTCCGCGGTGGCTCCTCCTCCTGCCGCCACCGGAACCCACAATATTGCCGCCGCCGCGGGAGGCGGAGATCTTAAACGCTAGCTCGTCCCATTTGGAGAACCGACACAGTCACGGGCTGGATCAATTCTGCGCGTCACTGGAGGAGCGTCCGGGCTTGTCGATTCTCGATCTGGCGGGCGCCAGCCAGTCGACAGTGAGCTTCGTCACCAACTACGGGCATCGTCTTTATTCCGACGATTTCGTCCATCAGCTGGATGCGTGCTTCGGCGAGGGCGATTTTTACGAAAATCAATCGAATCCGCGCAAGGTGGAGGAGTTTCTCGAAACTTCCTTGACCTTCGAGGACGCCTCCTTTGACGGCGTGCTGGTCTGGGATACACTGCAATTTCTTTCGGCGCCTCTATTGCAGATCGTGGTGGAGCGTTTGCATCGCATTCTGCGACCCGGCTCCTGCCTGCTCGCGTTTTTTCATTCGGAAGAGAAAATCGACACTATCCCGACCTATTCCTACCGCATCTCCGACCACCGCAACATCAGCCTGGTGGAGCGCGGACGCAGGCGTCCGGCGCAGTTTTTCAACAATCGCAGCCTCGAAAAACTGTTCCAGGATTTCCAGTCGGTGAAATTTTTCCTCACGCGCGACCATCTACGCGAAGTGATCGTGCGCCGCTAACTTTATGTCCCTTGAAGACGATTTATACGACCAGCGCCTGAAGCGTACGGCGGAGATTGAGGCGCTGGGTTTCCGCGCCTACGGCCAGCGCTTCGATTTCACCCACACCATTCCCGATATTTTGCGCGAATACTCCGCGAAGACCGCGGCAGAAAGTGAGGAGACGCTCGCGGGCAAGCCGCAAGTCCGTATTGCCGGACGCATCCAGACCATGCGCCGCATGGGCAAGGCGGGTTTTCTCCACCTGATGCAGTGGGGCGAGAAGCTGCAGGTTTATATCCGCAAAGACGCGGTCCCGGAAACAGAGTACAAGCTCTATGAAATTCTCGATACCGGTGACATCATCGGCGTCGAGGGCTATTTGTTCCGCACCCGCACGGGCGAGTTGAGCGTTCACGCGGAAAAGCTGATCTTTCTGTCGAAAATCCTGCTCGCGCTGCCCGAGAAATTCCACGGCCTGGAAGACGTCGAGCTGCGCTACCGCCAGCGCTACCTCGATCTGATCGCGAATCCCGAATCGCAGCAGATTTTCAAGACTCGCGCGAAGATTATTTCTTCGTTGCGCCGGCAGCTCGAACAGCACGGCTTTATTGAAGTCGAAACCCCGATGATGCAGCCTCTCTACGGAGGCGCCGCTGCCCGCCCGTTCGTCACGCATCACCACACGCTCGACATGGATCTGTTCCTGCGTATCGCGCCGGAGCTTTATCTGAAGCGCCTGATCGTCGGCGGCCTGGACCGGGTCTACGAAATCAATCGCAACTTCCGCAACGAAGGTATTTCGACGCACCACAACCCCGAATTCACCATGCTCGAGTTCTACCAGGCCTACACCGATTATCAGGGCCTGATGGATCTTTCGGCGGAGCTGCTCATGCAGACCGCCATCGACGCCACCGGATCGGCCATGGTCGAATATCAAGGTGAAAAGCTCGATTTCGCCAACATCCGTCGCATGACCATGCAGGAAGCGGTCGGCGATCTGACGTTAAAAGGGCACTCTCTGGTTGAGAAATTCGAGCGCGAGGTGGAACTCAAGCTGATCCAGCCGACGTTTATCTACGACTATCCAGTGGAAGTGTCGCCTCTCTCGAAGAACAAAGTAAGCGACCCATCCTTCGTCGACCGCTTCGAAATCTATGCCGCGGGCATGGAGATCGGCAACGCCTATACCGAGCTGAACGACCCTCTGGAACAACACCGCCGCTTCGAACTGCAAGGACGCGACCGCGCCGCAGGCGATGAAGAAGCGCACCAGATGGACGAAGACTACATAAGAGCCATGTCTTACGGCATGCCGCCGACGGGCGGCGAAGGCATCGGAATAGATCGATTGACGATGATTTTGACGAACTCGAAATCGATTCGGGATGTCATCTTGTTTCCGCTTATGAGGCCCCTCAAGAAGGAGCCAGGAGCCAGGAGCCAGGAGCCAGAATGAACACTCGGCTTGCAGGATGCTCGAGAAGCGCTCCAAAGCCATTCTGGCTACTGGCTACTGGCTCCTGGCTACTGGTTTCTTGTGTTTGAATTTTTTATCGCTCGCCGCTACTTACGAGCTAAGCGCAAACAGGTGGTGATTTCCGTCATCACGTTTATCTCGGTCCTCGGCGTCGCGGCAGGCGTGATGGCGCTGGTGATTGCCTTGGCCGTCGAAAATGGGTTCAAGACCACGCTGGAACGAAATCTGCTCGGCGCGACGGCCCACGTCTCGATTCTTGAAAAGGAGCAGGGCGAAGGAATAGAGAATTGGCAGCAGCTTGCGGCGAAGCTGGCGAAGCTCCCGCACGTGGTCAGCGCGACTCCAGGCCTCTATGAAAGCGCGTACTTGAGCGGACCGGTGCGTGGCGATGGCGCCGAAATCAAGGGCGTCAACATCAGCCAGCCTCTTCCCGATGCTCTGAAGCACTTGAAAGCCGGCTCGGTCGACGGGCTAAAGCAGAACGAAGGCGATTTACCGGGCATCGTCCTCGGCTCGCGCCTCGCGCAGTCCATCGGCGCGGTGAACGGTAAGCTCGTGAACATTGTCGATCAAGAGCTCACGCCCTTCGGCCCCAGGCCGACGTATGTGAAAGCCCGCGTCGCCGGTATATTCGAGTTGGGCTTTTACGATATCGACAGTCACTGGGCCTACATGAATCTTTCCGCCGAGCAGAAAATGTTCGGCCTTACCGACGTGGTTTCGAGCATCGACATCATGCTCGACGACATCTACGCGGCCGAAGTCGTGCAGCAGGCGGCCGAGCCGTTGCTGGGCCCAAAGCTCGCCGCCAGCACCTGGAAGGAACAATATCACCAGATCCTCGGTGCGCTGAAAATGGAACGGATCGCCACCGCCATCATCATCGGCCTGATCCAGTTTGTCGCCGGCCTGAATATTCTTATCACGCTGGTCATGATGGTGATGGAGAAGCATCGCGATATCTCGATTCTTATGTCGATGGGCGCGCGCGCCTCGCAGATCCGCAACATTTTCGTCTTCGAAGGTGCACTGATCGGCGCAGCAGGCACCGTTATCGGCCTGATCGCCGGCTATACCCTTTGCTATTTTCTCGACCACTATAAGCTGATCCCACTCGATGAGCAGGTTTATGCGCTCCCCTACGTGCCCTTCAATCCTCAGGCGTTCGACGGACTCTGGATCGCCGCCGCGGCCATGGCGGTCAGCCTGCTCGCGACGCTCTACCCGGCCTTTAACGCCACCAGGATCGCCCCCGTGGAAGCGTTACGATACGAGTAGTGCCGAAACTGATCGAAAAACCCACCCGTATTCCCGTTCCGCAGGGAAAAATTCTGGACGAGTACATCGGCCGCGTAAATTCCGGCGATTCGCACGCCAGCATCGCTCATATGCGCAGCCCCGCCGGATGGTCCGAGCCCGGCCAGCGTCCCGATTTCGAGGAATTCACCGTCGTCCTGTCGGGCGAAATGGTTGTGGAGCACGAATCGGGCGTCACGCACGTTAAAGCCGGCCAGGCGATCGTCGCCAAGCCCGGCGAATGGGTCCGCTACAGCACTCCGCAGGGCGCCGAATACGTGGCCATTTGTCTGCCCGCATTTTCGATCGACACAGTACACAGGGATTCTTAAATGAAACTACGCCTCCACGCCGGATCGCTTCGCCTGCGCCTCAGCCAATCCGAAGTCGCGCGCCTGCATGACACTGGCAAAGTCGAGGATGTCGTCGTCTTCCAGCCCGGGAACGAACTTGTTTACGCGATTGAAACCGGCGCGTTGCACGAGGCTACCGCAACCTTCGAAAACTCCCATATTCGCGTAACCCTCCCTACCCGCGCCGCGATGCAGTGGATCGAGAGCGACCAAACCGGCATCGAAGCCTCCACCGGCTCGCTGCAGTTGCTCATCGAAAAAGACTTTCAATGCCTGCACCGCGCGCCCCAGCCAGGCCAAGACGCGTTTCCTAATCCCCTCGCGTAACAAATATTGGCGTTCGAGGCTCTACATTACGTGAGCCGCCTACCGTTCATCGCCATCCTCCTTGCCACAGGAATCTTCGGCCAGACAGCCGTTACCGTCACCGCCGTCCAGAACGGCGCGAGCTTCACCAGCCGCATCACGCCGGGCGCCTTCGCCACCATTACAGGTACGAATTTCACCTCCGCCGCTCTCTCGGCGAACATGGTTCCAGTGCCCACCACGCTGGGCGGCGTCACAGTATCCATCGGCGGAGCCCTATGCCCGATCTACTACGTCAATCCGACGCAGATCAATTTTCTGGTCCCCTGGAATACGTTCCTCGGATTGCAGCCTCTGATCGTCACCGCCAATAGTCAAACCGTGGGACCGGTGAACATCACCATCAGCGGCGAGGCTCCGGGCATCTTTCAATATGGAGGGAATCGCGCCGTCGCCCAGAACGTGGTCGTACAGAATGGCATCGTCAATTACATCCTGAATACTCCCAGCGCTCCGGCCGATGCGGGATCCACCCTTGTCGTTTACGTCAACGGCGTCGGACAGGTGACGAACCAGCCTGCCGACGGCGCTTTGTCCCCCTCCTCGCCGCTGGCGCAGGCCCTGTATTTCAATCCCGCCACCATCGGAGGCGTCAATGCAGCGATCACGTTTCTCGGCCTGACACCCGGGTACGTCGGCCTCGCGCAGGCGAACATCACCGTCCCGAACCTTCCCACCGGCGATTATCCGCTAATTCTGAATATTTCCGGCCTCTTAAGCACGTCGGCGCTGGTTTCGGTGAAGGGGAGCACTGGGCTACCCGTAATCCTTAATCAACTTGGAACCGTCGCCGCACCGACCTCAGCTGTGCTGGCACCGCTGCAAGGCGCAGTGCACTCCAACGGGAACGTCGTCCTTTCCGGCAACACAGCCTATCTATGCGACGCCAACGGCATCGCGGTTATCGACGTGACCAGCGCGGTATCGCCTAAATATCTCTCAAATTTCGGTCAGTTCGATGTCAACGGCGCAGGGGAGGGCTGCGCGCTCTACCAGGGCGATCTGCTGGGCTCCTCGAGCGGCTTCCTCAACGTCTACAGCCTCGGACTCTTCGGTATGCAACTAATTGGACAGAATCAGTTCCATTTCGGCGACACTTTCTTCTCCGGTACGACAGCCTACGTGTCAACCGCGGCCTACAATACCGACGCCGTGTTCAACATCATCAGTCAAACCGGCGATTTTTGGGTCTACGACCTTACCAACCCCGCCCTCCCGAAGCTAAACGCGCAACTGGTGCAGAACTTTGTTCAGCCAGGCAGCGCCGACACCTCGCCCCGCGGCGGTTTAACCGTGTTCAACAATAAAACCGCGATCGTCGTGGGAACCTCGGCCAACAACTCGAACACCAACGGCCAGGCCCTCTGGACCACCATCGACGTAACCACGCCCACCAAGCCGGCTGTCGTGAATCAGACGGTGATTCCCAGCGCCAGCATCGCACTTAACCTAGCCACGCAAGGAACCCAGATGCTGATCGCGGGCAACACCGCCGGGGTTGAGAATCCACTCCCCGCCGCGGGCGTCTATCTCTACACAGGGAATTTCACGTTGCACGTCTTGGATGTCACCAACCCGCTCAGCCCCGCGATCCTCAGCAACCTGGTGACGTCCTACCAGACCACCAGCGGCTACGCGATGGCGTCGCTCGGCAGCGGATTTTTCGCCGTCACTTTCGGTCCACCGTTGACCGATCTTCAGGGCCCCACCACGCTCGCCATCGTGGATGCGCGCAATCCCGCCAGCTTGATCCTCTATCCGGAATACGCGGTCGACAACCTGCAAGGGATCCTTTTTTCGAATGGCCTGCTGTACACGGTGTCGAACGCCGGGTTGACGATCTACTCGGTCACTTTGCCGTAGCCGGCGCGAACCTCGACCAGTCTCTCACCTGCCCCGGCCTTCTATCCGACCCCTGCACTCCGAACATCCACCCCGGATACTCAGGGGCCAGCGCGCTCACCTTGTCGAGCTTCTCTAAATCCGCCGCCTCCAGCTTCACGTCGACCGCGGCCAGATTATCCTTCAATTGGCTCTCTTTCTTCGCCCCGATAATCACGCTGGTGACGCTTGGCTGATAGAGCAGCCATGCCAGTGCGATCTGCGCGACGGTCGCCTGCTTCGCCTTCGCGATCTCCTGCATCGCCTCGATAATGCCGTAGGTCTTTTCCAGGTTCACCGGAGGGAACCCAAACTTGCTGCGCCGCGAATCTTGGTCCGACACGCCTCCGCGCGTGAACTTGCCCGACAAAAATCCTCCAGCGAGAGGACTCCAGACCAAGAGGCCCAGCTTCTGGTCCATCAGCATGGGCACGATCTCCCGCTCCAGTTCGCGCCCGGCTAGCGAATAATAGGCCTGCAAAGTCACGAATTTTTCCAGATGCTCGCGCGCCGAAATCCCCAGCGCCTTCACGATGTGCCACGCGGCAAGATTGGAACAGCCGATATAACGAACCTTGCCCTGCCGGACCAGATCGGTCAGAGCGCTCAGCGTCTCCTCCATCGGCGTCAGCGCATCGAAGCCGTGGATCTGATACAAATCGATATAATCGGTGCCCAGCCGCCTCAGGCTATCTTCCACTGCCTGCAAAATATGCACCCGCGACAACCCAACGGCGTTTGCTCCTGAACCCGTTCGTCCAAAGGCCTTGGAGGCGACAATCGCATCCTTCCGCTTCCCGCCGAGCGCCTTCCCCAGCATCGTTTCCGATTCGCCCGCCGCATACACATCCGCGGTATCGAAAAAGTTGACTCCCGCGTCTAATGTTTGTCCGATCAGCGCGTCGGCGTCTGGCTGTAACAGCCCGCCGATGGCCGAATAAATCGTCCCGGCTCCGCCGAAAGTCATGGTGCCGAAGCAGATCCGGGAGACAAAGGTTCCAGAATACCCGAGTTGACTGTAGAGCATGATTCCTTTATTTTACTGCGGCCTTTACCGTCCAGACGCGATTGACAGTGCGCTCCCAGTCCTTCTATCATGATGTTCTACGCTCACAAACAGCTTTCTTGCTCGTCCTGAGTTATATATATGATCAAAGTCGAAGGGCTTACCAAGCGATACGCACGCAATATCGCGGTCGACAACATCTCTTTTGAGGTGCAGAAGGGAGAGGTCGTAGGTTTTCTGGGCCCCAATGGCGCCGGCAAAACCACGACCATGCGCGTGCTCACGTGCTTCATGCCGCCCACCTACGGGACGGCCAGTGTCGCCGGGTTTGACGTGCAGCAGAATCCCCTGGAGGTGAAACGGCGCATCGGGTATCTGCCGGAAACGCCTCCTTTGTACCCCGATATGGAGGTCGTCGAATATCTCGATTTCGTCGGCCGCATTAAAGGCATCCCCAGCGCGGATTTGCCCAAGCGCATCGATGAAGTGATGGAAAAATGCGCCATCGGCGACGTCCGCAAGAAACTGATCGGTAAACTTTCAAAAGGCTACCGCCAGCGCGTCGGCCTCGCCCAGGCGATTCTCCACAATCCCGATGTGCTGATCCTGGACGAACCGACGTCCGGCCTCGACCCCCATCAAATCATCGAAACGCGCGATTTGATCAAAGGCCTCGCCGGCGCTCACACGATTATTCTTTCCACGCACATTCTGCCTGAAGTGGAGCAGATCTGCGAAAAGGTCATCATCATCGCCCAGGGCAAGCTGGTCGCCACGGATACGGTCGAAAACCTCACCAGCCGTCTGCGCGGATCGGAAACGGTCGCCGTGGAAGTTCTCGCCGCCGACGTCGCCGCGGTGCAATCGCGCCTCGAACAAGTGGCCGGGGTCAGCCGCGTGATTCCTAAAGAATCGAAGGACGGACGCCTGCACTTTACCGTCGAGAGTCTGGAAGGCCGTCACATCCGTCCGGGCCTGGCCAAGGCCGTCATCGACGGCGGCTGGAGTCTGAACGAGCTTCATGGGATGGCGCTCAGCCTGGAAGCCATCTTCCTGGAGCTGACGTCGTCCCACAAAGAAGTCGCGGCGCCGGAGCCTGTCAAGGAAGCGGCCGCACCTGCTGAGCCCGCCAGCCAGGAAGAGGGCGAGGAATCGAAATGAACACATTCACGATCTGCAACAAGGAGCTGCAAAGCTATTTCCGCTCTCCCATCGCCTACACCGTCATCGCGCTGTGGGCTCTGATCGGAGGCTTCTTCTTTTACTTCGGCCTGTCCTTCTTCGTGCAGCGCAGCATGGAAAGCGCCATGACCGGACAAGCCTTCCCCATGGACATCAACGAATGGATCGTCCGGCCCCTGCTCTCGAACATCAATGTGGTGGCGCTGTTCCTGATCCCCATGATCACCATGCGACTTTTCGCCGAGGAAAAACGAAGTGGCACCATCGAGCTGCTGATGACCTCGCCTATCAACGACTGGGAAATCGTGATGGGAAAATGGCTCGCCGCCGTCGGCCTGTACAGCATCATGCTGTTCGTCTCCGTGCTCCACATGGCCATCCTGTTCCGCTACGGCCAGCCCGACTGGCGCCCTTTGGCGGTCGGCTATCTCGGCCTGCTGCTCCAAGGCGGATGCCTGCTCGCCATCGGCACTTTCGTTTCCACCTGCACCAGCAACCAGATCGTCGCCGGAGCTATCGGCTTCGCGATTTCCCTGCTACTGTTCGTGCTCAACTGGGTTTCCGAGTTCGGCAGTTCGATCACCGAACGCGTTATCGGATATTTTTCCGTGCAGGCGCACTTCGAATCGTTTTCGAAAGGCGTCATCGATTCCAAGGACATCGTTTTCTACGTGACCATGATCGCTCTAGGTTTGTTCCTCACCTCGCGTTCGCTTGAGTCCGTCCGGTGGAGGGCATAATGGCTAAAACGGACAATCGCCGCACCTCCGCGCTTACCACGGGTCTGACCTACTCCGTCGTCGTGATCGCGATCCTGGTGCTGATCAATTTCTTCGCCAATCGCTATAACAAGAGCTACGATTCCACGTCGTCTAAGAAGTTCACGCTTTCCGATCAGACCATCAAGATTGCGAAAAACCTCCAGCAACCGGTCACCATCACCTATTGGGATCAGCCCACCAAGTTCAAGGCGGCCCAGGATCTGCTCGACCGCTACAAAAATCTGTCACCCAAAATCGACGTCGTCTATGCGGATGCCGATAAGAAGCGCACGCAGGCCATTGCGGCAGGAGTGAAGACGCTTGGCACCATTTTTATCGATATCGGCACCAAGCACCAGGAAGCCAAAAGCATGACTGAGGAGGAAGTTACCGGAGCCATGGTGCGCGCGCTGAAAGGCGGCGAGCGCTTGGCCTGCTTCGTTCTCGGCTCGGGTGAGCACTCCATCGACAGCGCCGAGCGCAGCGGTTATTCCGGCGCCAAGGAATTGCTCGAGAAGAACAACTACAAGACGCAGACCTTGAAGATGCTCGAAAAGACCGAGATTCCGAAGGACTGTACCATTGTCACTGTCGCCGGACCGAAGCGCGACTATATTCAGCCTGAGGTGGACGCGCTGAAGGCGTACGTCGAAGGCGGCGGACACGCGGTCTTCATGCTGGATCCTCCGCTGAAGTTCGCCAAGGATGAGACCGATAATAACGACGCGTTGCTGGCCGTGCTTGCCAGTTGGGGCGTCACCGTCGATAAAGACCTGGTGCTGGATGTCTCGGGCGTCGGCCAGATCTTCGGGCTGGGTCCGGAATTCCCGCTCGTCACCTCTTACGAATCGCATGCCATCGTCAACACGATGAAGGAAACGCCCACCGGTTTTCCCATCGCGCGTTCGCTCGAGGTGAAGTCGGGCGATCACACGACGGTCGAAAAGCTTTTCTCGACCACTGAAAACAGCTTCGCGACGACCAACCTCGCGTCGCCGGAAATCAAGCAAGGGCCCAACGATAAGAAGGGTCCGCTGGTGCTGGGCGCGGCCGGGACATACAACGGATCGGGCGACAACAAGGGCCGCTTCGTAGTCGTCGGTTCCTCGAACTGGTGCTCCAATTCGTTCCTGCGCTTCAACGGCAATCGCGACTTGTTCCTGAACATCTACAACTGGGAAAGTTCGGATGAAGACCTCATCTCGATCCGTCCCAAGGAACCGGAAGACCGCCGTCTGAACATGAACGCGCGCCAGGTCTCGATGGTGTTCTACGCCGCCGTGATCCTGATCCCGTTGTTCATCATCCTCGCCGGAGTCAGTGTTTGGTGGAAGCGCCGTTTGTCGTGAACACAGTCATCCCCTCCATCACTGTCGGGGTTCCATTGCTCTTACGGAACCCCGACAGTTATGGAGGGGATATTATCTTAGGACAACACCAATGAAGCTCAGCCGTTTATTGATCGCCGCCGTGGTACTTGCTGGACTGGCGGGCGCCCTCTGGTGGTCGAACAAAAAAGAAGACGAAAAAGCCAAGACTCCGGTCGAGGATAAAACCCTGAAGATCCTCGCGCTCAAAGAAGGTGAAGTCTCCGGCATCGAAATTAAAAAGCGCGCCGGCGAGGATACGGTTCTTTCGAAGAACGATTCCGGCGTCTGGTCCATCACTGCGCCGAAACCCCTGCCGGCCGATCAGTCCTCCGTTGGAAGCATCGTGAGCGCCGTAAATAACCTCACCGCGGACCGCGTCGTCGACGACAACGTCACCGACTTGCCATCCTACGGCCTGGCGCCTGCCGCCGACGAAGTGGTTTTCAAACTGGCGGCAGGCAAAACGAGAACGCTGCTCATCGGCGATTCCAACCCCACCGGCAACGATGTCTACGCCAAGCTCTCCGACGACAATCATCTCTACACCATGTCGTCGTCTTCCAAGACCACGTTCGATAAGGAATCGAAAGACCTGCGCGACAAGCGCCTGTTGACCTTCGATCAGGACAAAGCCACCCGCGTTGAGCTCAACGCCAAAAAAGAATCGGTCGAGTTCGGCCGCATCAATCAAACCGACTGGCAGATCCTGAAACCGAAGCCCCTGCGCGCCGATGGTTTCGCGGTGGAGGAACTGGTCCGCAAGCTGAAGGAAGCGTCCATGGATACGGCCATCTCCGAAGAAGACGCGAAGAAAGCAGCTTCTTCCTTCGCCTCCGCCACGCCCGTCGCCACGGTGAAAATTACCGATCCGGGCGCTACGCAAACTATCGAGATTCGCAAGGTAAAGACCAAGGACGCGGAGGATTACTACGCGAAATCGAGCGTCGTTGAAGGCGTCCACAAAGTGTCGAAGGACCTGGGAACCGGTGTCGATAAAGGCCTCGATGACTTTCGCAACAAGAAGGTTTTCGACTTCGGCTTCAGCGATCCCACGCGCATCGATTTCAAGGACGGCGCCCGCAGCGCGACCTATCAGAAGTCCGGCGACAAGTGGACATCGAACGGCAAGAACATGGAGTCCTCCACCGTCCAGGCACTGGTCGATAAACTCCGCGATTTATCGGCGGCCAAGTTCGTCGATACTGGATTCGGCGTGGCCCAAGTCGAAATCGGAGTGGTCTCGAACGACGGCAAACGCACGGAGCGGGTACTGATCGCGCCCGGCACCGGCGGAAAATTCATCGCCAAGCGCGAAGGCGAAGCCGCGATGTACGAAATCGAGGGCAACACCGTAGCCGAACTCCGCGGCGTCGCGGCGGACGTGAAGGAAGAAGCGTCGAAACCCGCCGACAAGAAGAAATGAATCGGAATCCCCGCCCTCACGGGACGGGGTTATAACCCCTGGCGTAAGTCAGGGGATTCAAAAAAATGCCCATCGGCCTTTCCACCGACCTTTACCAGCTCACCATGGCTGCTGGCTACTATGAGGCTGGCAAGCTGGCCGAGCGCGCGACGTTCGAACTGTTCGTCCGCCGTCTTCCGCACAATCGAAATTTTGTTCTCGCCGCAGGCTTGGCGCAAGCCGTCGAGTATCTCGAAAACCTCCGCTACACGGCCCAGGAAATCGATTATCTCCGCACGCTGCCGCAGTTCGCGCACTCGAGCCCCGGCTTTTTCGACTATCTCGCCGGGCTCCGCTTTACTGGCGACCTGTTCGCCGTCCCCGAGGGCACGCCGTTATTTCCCAACGAGCCCTTCCTGACCCTGCGCGCGCCATTGGTCGAGGCGCAGATTCCGGAAACGTATCTTCTGTCGACCATGGGCTTCCAATCGATGATCGCGACTAAGGCGGCGCGCGTCGTGAAAGCCGCGCTGGGCCGCAGCGTGGTCGAATTCGGCACTCGCCGCGCCCATTCGCCGGAAGCCGGAGTCCTCGCCGGCCGCGCGTCCTACATCGGAGGCTGTGGAGGAACCAGCAACACGGAAGCGGGGATGCGCTACGGCATTCCCGTTTTCGGAACGGCCGCGCATTCCTGGGTGATGTCGTTTTCGAGCGAACGCACCGCGTTTGAGCAGTTGCAAAAACTGCTGGGCGTGAACACCGTCTACCTGATCGACAGCTACGATACGCTCGAAGGCGCGCGCCGCGCCGCCGAACTGGGTCGTCCTTTGTGGGGAGTCCGTCTCGATAGCGGCAACCTGGTGACGCTCGCGCCCGCCGTCCGCAAGATCCTCGACGATGCGGGTTTGACCGAGACGAAAATTATGGCCACCGGCGATCTGAACGAATACAAAATTCATGAGTTAGTAGCCGCCCGCGCGCCGATTGACGTTTTCGGCGTCGGTACGGAACTGTCAACGTCCGCCGATGCGCCCACGCTTGGCGTCGTCTATAAGATGGTCGAGCTCGAAGCCTCCGGCAATCGCCGCTACACCGCAAAACTAAGCGAAGACAAGCACACTCTTCCCGGCTCGAAACAGGTTTTCCGTTTTGCGACCCATGACCTGCTGGCGCGTTCCACCGAATGCCCGTCCTGCCCCGACGGAGCGTCGCCCTCGGAAGCTCTCCTGCGGCCAGTTATGCTCGGTGGACAATTGATCGAGCCTCTGCCGACCGCCGCGCAGGCGCGAGATCATGCCGCGGAATGTCTTGCGCGCCTTCCTGCCGCGTGCCAAAGCTTGTTTGAGCGCCCTGAGGCCTGGCGCGTCGATTTGAGCCCGGAGCTGGAAGGCCTGTACGAAAAAGTGCGGAAAGGAATCGCGAAATGAAGACGATTTTCTTCGACATCGATACGCAGATCGATTTTATTTTCCCGGCTGGCGCCCTCTACGCACCGGGAGCGGAGAAGATCCTCCCCACTGTCGCGAAACTCAATCATCACGCGGCGAAGCACCGAATTCCCGTCATTTCCACGATGGACGCGCACAGCGAAAACGACCCCGAATTCGTCCAATGGCCGCACCACTGCGTGGTCGATACCTTCGGACAGAGGAAGCCTGTGTCGACGTTGCTTGAAAATCGCGCGATCGTGCCTAATGCGCCGTGCGCGATGCCTACGCTCGACCAGATCCTTCTTGAAAAGCAGACGTTCAGCGCCTTATCGAACGTCAACTTCGCGCTGTTGCTCGATCACTTCAAAGTTGAGCGTTATGTTGTCTACGGCGTGGTGACCGAAGTCTGCGTCAAATTCGCCGCGTTCGGGCTGCTCGAAACTGGCAAACGAGTCGAGATCGTCACCGACGCCATCTGCGCGTTAAACGACGAAAACGGCGCGAAAACTCTGGCCGATTTTCAGGCCGCCGGAGGTCATCTGACCCATGCCGGCATGATATACGCGTAGAACATCACAACCAATCCGGTTACGACCGCAAGAAAGATGCTGTGCTTCAGCGTAAAGCGGAATAACTTCGCTTCTTCGCTTTGCGCCATGCCCGTCGCGGCCGCTGCCACGCAGATGCTTTGCAGGCTGATCATTTTTCCCATGACGCCGCCGCTGGAATTCGCCGCTGCCATCAACGCCGGATTCAGTCCCAGATGATTCGCGGTCACCACTTGCAAATTTCCGAACAGCGCATTGGCCGATGTATCGCTGCCGGTCACGAAGACGCCCAGCCAGCCCAGCAGCGCGCTGAAGAATGGGAACATCGCGCCGGTCGCCGAAAACGCCAGGCCCAAGGTCGCGGACTGGCCGGAATAATTCATCAGAAACGCCAGCGCCAGAACCGCGCATATGGTCACCATCGGCAGAGCCATCTGGCGGGCGGTGCTTGCGGTCAACGCGGCGAATCGTCGCGGCGATACCCGCAACACCAGGGCCGATGCGAACGTTGCGAACAAACAGGAGGTTCCCGCCGCTGCCAGCCAGTTGAACACATACATAGCGGCGTAAGGAGAGGGTTTCGCCGTCACCGGAGGCATTCGCGTCACCATGTTGTGCAGGCCCGGCCACGGGAAGGTAATCGTCGCGCGATTGACGAACGCTTTCACCGGTAGCACGTCGAGTCCCCACAGCAACACGAATACCACAAGAAACGCATAGGGAACCCATGCCAGCATCACTTCGCGCGCGGAATGTCCGTGCGCCTTCGCGCTTTCAGCGCCCTTCGGCTTCCAGAATTGCAGCAGCAGCACCAGCGATCCCATTGCCGCCAGCGAGCCGAAAATGTCGGTCAAATGCGGGCCCAGATAGCTGGATACTAAAAACTGCGCGCCGGCGAACGCGATCCCGCAGACGGCCGCCGCCGGAAACACCGCGCGGAGGGCGCCAAACCCTCCCATCACCAGCACCAGGTACGACGGAACGAACAGAGATACGGGAGCGCAGATGCGCCCCACGTCGGCCGAGAGCGATCCCAGAGGCAATCCGGTTACGGTCGCGAGCATCACGAGCGGCGTTCCGATGGATCCGAAAGCCACCGGCGAAGTGTTCGCCAGCAGGCACAGGCTGGCCGCGAAGAAAGGCCTGAAGCCAAGCCCGGTCAGCATCGCCGCCGCCACGGCCACGGGCGTTCCGAATCCGGCCGCGCCTTCGATGAAGGCACCGAAGGCGAAGGCGATCAGCAGGGCCTGCAAACGCTGGTCGCTAGTCAGGCCGCCAATGGAGTCCTTGATGATTTCGAATTTTCCGGTCTCGACGGTGAGCCGGTAGAGCAGCAGGGCCGTGAACACGATCCATCCGATGGGCAGGAATCCGTACGCCACCCCGTAGCCGCAGATGCTCGCGATCAGCGGCGCGGGCATGTGATATACGCCGAACGCGACCGCCGCCGCCGCGGCCAGTCCGGAAAGCGCGGCGATCCAGGCAGGCTTGCGGAAAACGCCGAGCAGAATCAGCACTACGAACACAGGCAGCGCGGCGACCAGCGCGGAAAGGGGGAGACTTTCAGAAACGGGAGTATAAGTTTGCGGCCACATGCTGAGTGACTATCTTACTGAAATCGGCCGGTCGCGCGTAGGAGATCGAGTAAACTGACTAAATCGCGAATATGCCGCTTTCCGCAGGCGACAAACTCGGCTCGTACGAAATCCTTGTGCCTATCGGCGCGGGCGGCATGGGCGAGGTGTATCGCGCGAAGGACACGAAGCTCGATCGTGAAGTCGCAATCAAGGTTTTGCCCGATGCGCTGGCGCAGGATCCGGACAGACTGGCTCGCTTCGAGCGCGAAGCGAAAGTTCTGGCGTCGCTGAATCATCCGAATATCGCGCAGATTTACGGCATTGAGGGAAATGCTCTGGTGATGGAGTTGGTGCGCGGGGACACGTTGAAATGTCCTGCGCCGCTCGAATATGCCAAGCAGATTGCGGAGGCGCTCGAAGCCGCGCACGAAAAAGGGATCACGCATCGCGATCTGAAGCCGGCAAATATCATGGTCACGCAGGAAGGCGTGGTGAAGGTGCTCGATTTCGGGCTGGCGTTTGTGGCGCAGGAAAAGAGTGGCGATCCGATGAATTCGCCGACCCTGACGATGCGGGCGACCGAAGCGGGGATGATCATGGGCACGGCGGCGTACATGTCGCCGGAGCAGGCGTCGGGCAAGCCGGTCGACAAGCGCGCGGATATCTGGTCGTTCGGCGTGGTGCTGTGGGAAATGCTGACAGGTTTGCGGTTGTTCCATGGCGAGACGGTGTCGCACACTTTGGCCGATGTGCTGCGCGGGCCGATTGATTTCGAGAAACTGCCGAAGGAGACGCCGTCGCGGATTCGCGAGTTGTTGAAGCGGTGTCTGGATCGGGATGTGAAGACGCGACTGCGGGATATTGGAGAGGCTCGGGTGGTGATTGGGAGGGTACTGGCGGAGCAGGGCGGGACTGAAGTCCCTTCACCGGCTAAAGCCGGTGCCACCTGGGTGCCCTGGGCTGTGGTGGGAGTTTTGGCACTTGCGGTCGTCGTCGCCGGTGTTGGCTGGTACAACGCAACGCGGCCCGCTCCGCTGCGGCCGCTGATTCGCCTGAACGCGGAGATCGCGGCCGACACGCCGCTCGGAAGGTCCGGAGGTGGAAACATGCTCGCGCTTTCCCCCGACGGCACGCGGCTGGCTGTCACGCTGCGCGGCGCGGACGGCAAGGTGCGGCTGCACACCCGGCTTTTGAGTCAGGCCCAGGTTACGGCGCTGGCTGGCACCGAAAACGCCTCCTTCCCGTTTTTTTCTCCGGCGGGCGATTGGATCGGATTTTTCGCCGATGGCAAGCTCAAGAAGATTTCTGTGGAAGGCGGCGCCGCGGTCACGCTGTGCGACGCGCCCTTCGGCCGGGGCGCAAGCTGGGGCGACGATGGCAATATCATTGCGGCGCTGGACCAGAGAGTGACCCTCTCCCGCGTCCCATCGGCCGGCGGGACGCCCGTCGCGGTAACCAAGTTCAGCTCCGGCGAAGTGTCGCATCGCTGGCCGCAGGTTCTGCCAGGCAGCCAGGCGATCCTGTTCACCGCGTCCACCCATGGAGGTAACTACGACGACGCGAACATAGACGCGATCTCGCTTAAGACCGGGGAGCGAAAGACAGTTGTGCGCGGGGGCTTTTCCCCTGACTATCTGGCCACGTCAAGCGGCACAGGACACCTGATTTACCTGCATCAGAGCACCCTGTTCGCGGTCCCCTTCGACATGGGACGTCTGGCGCCCACCGGGCCGCCTGCGCCCGTCCTGGAGCATGTCAGTGGAAGCAACTTTGGGGGCGGGGATTTTGCCTTCGCACAAAGTGGGGCGCTGGTCTACCTTGCCGAAGCCGGCCAAGGTGGGTGGTCGATTTCCTGGGTGGATAGCTCGGGCAAAAGGCAGCCGCTGCACGCTCCCATCGGCCGCTACTTTACGCCTCGCTTTTCGCCTGACGGCAAGCGGCTGGCGTTTGCAATCGACGTGGGCGGCCAGACCTCCGATATCTGGGTGAAGGATCTGGACCGGGACACTCCGTCACGGCTGAGTTTCCTACCTGACAGGAATCGGTGGCCGGTGTGGACTCCTGACGGAAGGAATATCGTGTTCCAATCCGCGAACGCGGCGGCCCCAGGGTTGTACTGGATCCGCTCGGACGGATCGGGCGAAGCGCAGCGATTGACCGATGGCAAGCATTTCAGAGTTCTGGAATTGCCGTATTCTTTCTCGCCGGACGGGAAGCGGCTGGCTTTTTCGCAAGAAGGGAACAGGGGCAGCTTCGACATTTTCACGGCACTCATTGAAGGCGATCCCGGCCACCCAAAACTCGGTAAAGCGGAGCTCTTTCTGGGAACGGCTTACGGAGAATTTTATCCGGCGTTTTCGCCCGACGGGCGGTGGCTGGCTTACTCGTCGAATGAGTCGGGGACCTTTGAAGTCTACGTGCGGCCGTTCCCCGGGCCGGGAGGGCGATGGCAGATTTCGACGGGCGGGGGCTATTTTCCGGTCTGGTCGCGCGGCGGGCATGAACTTCTTTTTGAGACCGCGGACGGGCGCGTGATGGCCGTGAGCTACACTGCCAAGGGCGATTCGTTCGCGCCGGGGAAGCCTCGGGTGTGGACGGAGACTCGCTTGCGGTATGACGGCAACGCTTCCAACTACGATCTATCGCCGGACGGTAAGAGTCTCATGGCAATGGTCGCGAGGGATGCGAACGACGACAAGCCGCCCACGCACTTGACGTTCCTGCTGAATTTCTTCGACGAGCTGCGGCGGAGGGCGCCGGGGAAGTGACAAACACCGCTCCCCGTGGTCGCGATAGATCGTTGATAACAGGTAGCGCTGATTCTGAGCCGCGACCACAGGGAGCAGAGTTAAGCGTTTGCGCTCACCGTGGACTGGGGTACAGTATAAAAGCATGTCGCTTGGGTCCATTGACTATGTAGTCCTGGCTCTGTACTTCTGCTTCGTTCTCGGCATCGGATTCCTGATGCGGCGCAAGGTGGAGACCAGTGCGGATTTTCTCACCTCGCACCGGTCGGTTCCGGTCTGGATCACCAGCCTGGCGTTCATCGCGGCCAATCTAGGCGCGCAGGAAGTGGTGGGGATGTGCGCTTCCGGCGCGAAATATGGCTGGATGACGGCGCATTTTTATTGGGTGGGAGCCGTGCCCGCAATGCTGTTCATCGGCGCCTTCATGATGCCGTTTTATTACGGCAGCAAGGCGCGCAGCGTGCCGGAATATTTGCGCATGCGGTTTGATGAGAAAACGCGGGCGCTGAACGCGGCTTCGTTTGCCGTGATGACGGTGTTTTCGTCGGGCATTTCGATGTACGCGCTGGGGAAATTGTTTCAGCTGGTGCTGGGGTGGAATTTCACGGCCAGCGTGATGCTCTCAGCGGCGATCGTGTTGGCGTATACATTCCTCGGCGGGCTGACCAGCGCGATTTACAACGAGGTTTTGCAATTCTTCCTCATCGTGCTGGGCTTCGCCCCGCTGTCGATTCTTGCCGTCATGAAGGCGGGAGGATGGAGCGGGTTGCAATCGAGGCTCGCCCCGAACATGACGCACATGTGGAGCTATGTGGGTCACGCGTCTGAAAACCCGATGGGCGTGGAAGCGTTCGGATTGGTGGCGGGATTGGGATTCGTGCTGTCGTTCGGATACTGGTGCACGGATTTTCTGGTGGTGCAACGCGCCATGGCGGCGGATTCGATGTCGGCGGCGCGGCGCACTCCGTTGATCGCCGCGTTTCCGAAGATGATCATGCCGTTCATCGTGATCCTGCCGGGCCTGGCGGCGCTGGCGCTGGGGCAGATGAACTCGGGGTACTCGTTTCCGCTGAAGGAAGGCGGAGGAGGGCCGGATTACGACCTGGCGCTGACCACGCTGATGGCGAAATTCTATCCATCGGGGATGCTGGGCGTGGGGCTCACGGCGCTGATGGCTTCGTTCATGAGCGGGATGGCGGGCAATGTGACGGCGTTTAATACCGTATTTACTTACGATTTGTACCAGGGCTACATTCGCCGGGGCGCCCCGGATTTGCACTATCTGCGCGTGGCTCGGCTGACGACCATCGGCGGCGTGGCCCTTTCGATCGCGACGGCGTATCTGGCCAGGCTGTTTAACAACATCATGGATTTATTGCAGCTGGTGTTTTCCTTCGTGAATGCACCCTTGTTCGCGACGTTCCTGCTGGGGATGTTCTGGAAGAGGACGACCGGGCATGGCGCGTTTTCCGGGCTGCTGGCGGGAACTACAGCCGCAGCGGTGACCCATGGATTGACCGTGGCGGAAGGGAAAGGCGGCTGGATTTCCGCGGTACACACGTTTCCGTCGACCATGGCGCAGAACTTCTGGATGGCCATTTTCGCGTGGTCGGTGTGCTTTGCGGTGACGATTGTGGTGAGTTTGATGACTCCCGCGAAGCCGGAAGAAGAGTTGCGCGGGCTGGTTTACGGGTTGACCGATCTTCCGAGCGATGCGTTGGAGCCGTGGTACCGGAGGCCGTTGGTGCTGGCCGCGATTGTATGTGTGGCGCTGGTGATTTTGAACGTTGTTTTCTGGTAATCAACATGAGAGATCTACGAGATCCGATCGGCCTGTTTTTCTTTTTAGTGGGGATGATACTGTTCATCCGCTGGAATGAAACGGCTCCGCTGACGACCGTCCCGGTGAATTTCTACGCCGGCGTGACGATGATTCTGTTTGGGCTGGTGATGGTGTGGTTGGCGCGCAAACGATCGTAGATGAATTTCAGGCGCGGTATCCGGCGTCGAAGGCGCCGCGAGTATGGCGCGCGCCGGGCCGCGTCAACCTGATCGGCGAGCACACCGATTACAACCTCGGCCTGGTGCTGCCGATGGCCATCGATATGGCGTGCTGGGTGGCGGTCGCGCCATCTAACGATGGGTGGTTGCGCGTCTATTCCGAGCAATTGGGCAGCGGGTCCCAGTGGCGCGTCGCCGATATTCCTCAAGCGCTGCCGGTGGGCGATTGGACGGATAGGATCGTCGGCATCGCCTGGGAGCTATCGCGCAGGGGAGTGGCCCTCGGCGGGGCGAACGTGCTGATCGATTCCGAGGTGCCTTTGGGCGGAGGCTTGAGCTCGTCGGCGGCGCTGGGAGTTTCGCTCGTGCTGGCGCTGGGCGGGCCGCGCGAGCCTTTGGAGGTCGCCAAGCTGGCGCGTGCGGCGGAGATGGATTTCGTCGGCGTGCCATGCGGCATCATGGACCAGTTCATTTCGGCGGGAGGAAGGGAAGGCTCGGCTGTGCTGCTCGACTGCCGGTCGCTTTCCTGGCGCAGCGTGAAACTGCCTGACCAGGTGGCGATTGTGTCGGCCAATACGATGGTGAAACACGATCTGGAAGCTTCCGCGTACCGGATCAGAGTGGAGGAGTGCGCGGAGGCGGCGCGAAGGTTGGGAATTGCCAGTCTGCGGGATGCGGAATTGGGCACCTTGGCCGCCCTGAACGGCACGCTTCTGAAGCGCGCCCGTCATATTGTCACCGAAAATGCGCGGGTTACCAGGTTCGTGGAGGCGGCGGAGGGCGATGACGCAGCCGAAATGGGACGAATTATGACGGAATCCCATATCAGCCTGCGGGACGATTATGAAGTCAGCTGCCTGGAACTGGATTTCCTGGTGGAGGCGGCGCTGCGGGTCGACGGAGCGTTCGGGGCGAGGATGACTGGAGGAGGATTTGGAGGGTCGACCGTGAACCTGGTGCATACGGGGGCGGTGGACAGGTTAAAAGCGACCTTAGTGGAAGAATATAGAAAGTACAACGGTTTGACGCCGGAAATTCACGTTTGCGTGGCCGCATCAGGAGCTTCTGAGGTTATTTGCTGAGAGTTTTCGCCCTCCAAAGGTACTCACTTCTCAAAGACAGAAATGTCCTCCGAACCGTGTGATAAGCGTTCCGCCTGTACGCTCGGGTGGAACGCTTATTTTATTATTTCCCGGAAATGACGTACCTTTAGGTGTGCGCGTCAGAGAATTAGCGGCATGGCTGGAGGCCGGTTTTGAGGGCGACGGAGAGCAGGAAATCCGCCGGGTAGCACCTCTGGATGACGCTGGACCGGAGGATTTGTCCTTTGTTTCCAGCGGCCGGGCTCTGAAACAGGCGGGAGAGTCGAAAGCGGGCTGCCTGCTGGTCCCGATCGATTACGCGAACGATCCGCCGCGGACCATTATCCGCACTCCCGACCCTCGCGGCGGTGCGGCGCGCGCGATTCCGAAAATCCATCCAAGAATCGAACCGCAGCCCGGCATTCATTCGACCGCCGTGCTGGGTCCGGGGGCGATTATCGGATACGGGGTGTCCATCGGACCGATGGTCGCGATCGGCGCGGGGGTGAAAATCGATGCCGGGAGCGTCATCGGCGCGGGCAGCGTGATCGGCGACTACGTGCATATCGGGAAGAGTTGCACGATTCATCCAAGGGTCACGATTTATCGCGAGGTGGTCCTGGGCGATGAAGTGGTGCTGCATTCCGGCTCGGTGATCGGCGCGGACGGCTTCGGATTTGTGCTGACCGACGGAATCTACGAAAAATTTCCGCAGGTGGGGCGCGTCGAGATCGGAAACCGTGTGGAGATCGGCGCCAATTCCTGCGTGGACCGCGCGGCGCTGGGGGTCACCTCGATCGGCGACGGAACGAAGATCGACAACCTTGTTCACATCGGCCACAACTGCCGCATCGGGCGCCACGTGGTGATCGCGGCGCAAACGGGATTTTCAGGCGGCGTTGTGGTGGAGGATTACGCGGTGATCGGCGGACAGGTCGGCATCGGCGATAAGGCTCGCATTGAGTCCAGAGCGGTGCTCGGGTCAGGGAGTGGCGTGCTGACGTCGAAGATCGTGCGGGCGGGCCAGGTAGTGTGGGGGACGCCGGCGAGGCCTTTGAAGGAGTGCTTGGAGCAGATGGCGGTCCTTTCAAGGCTCACCAAGAAAAAAAGGAGCCAGGAGCCAGGAGCCAGGAGTCAGAATTCAGGCACTTGAGCGTCGCGCGGATTGGCAGTATGCTTCGATCATCCGGCTGCACTCGTCAAGTTGTTGTTCGAGCGCAGTTAAGTCTGCGATTCCTAGGTCCGACGCCAGAATTAAGTAGTAACGGCTTTCTTCAAGCGAGCCCTGCGCAATATTCAGGTAGCGGAGCTTATCGGCGACACCTCTTTTCACAAATCCTTCCGCGATGTTGGCTGGGATCGAAACCGCAGATCGACGCAGCTGGCGGGTCAATCCAAAGCGCTCATCCACAGGGAAATGGGCTGTCTCACGGTACACACGTAGGACAAATTGGTGGGCTTTCTGCCAAATCAGAAGATCGCGAAAGGTTCTTGCGAAGGGCACAACAAGTGGTGCAGCACACCCGTCGAATTTCTCATTCTGGCTCCTGGCTCCTGGCTCCTGGCTCCTTCTCTTTCCACTCCATAGTTTGTATGACGCTCACTCTCGCCTGCGGGTAGACGATCAGGCGGAAGCGCACGGTTCTTGACGAGTTGGTGAAAAGAATGCTACCGTTACGCAACTGTGCGGCATCCAGGTCGACCGACTTGGTGTAACCTGCGTCCTCGATCTCCAGCACGCCCTTCTGCGCGGCTCTGATGGCAGGCGCTTCGCGATCCCATTTCACGCTGAGGTTCGTTCCTTCCTTGGTCACGGTTAGTCCCATCGAGTAGTCGATCGTCCCGCCTCCGGTAACCTTCCCTCCCATGGTGAGCGCGGCTTGAAATCCCAGCACGACGCCCAGCAGCAGGAAGACAAACGACAGGGGAATCCAGACCCATCCGCTGCGCACTCGCGATTTGGCCGAGGTGGTGTAGGCGTAGGCGGGTTCCGGCGCGCTGGGCAGAGGCTCCGCGATCTTCTCATCGACAACACTGCGCACTTCGCTTCTCAATTCAGAGCGGCGCGGAACGCGCTCCAGCATGGTGCGGCGCGGTGGAGCTTCCTCGCCCGTCAATTCGCGGCGGCGGAACGGGAATTCCAGCGGCGCAGCGGAAGGGAACAGCCCGTCCTCGCGAAAGAAGAAACTCGCGAGGCTGACTTTGGTGGCGAACGGCTTGATGAGAAGTGCGATATGCGAAGGCGACGGGAAATAGTTTTCCATCAGCTCGATGTCCTCGGGCGCCAGCGACAAACCGTCGCGCGTGTGACTGCGAAAATAGCCGACGGCATAGGTGGGGCGGGAGGAATCGGGCAGGGAGCGTATGCAGGCGTCGTCGAAGGCGGCTCCGTCGGCGGCGGTGAAAAGATAGGACGGGCCACGCTTGTAATCGCAGGTTACGGCCAGGAAATCCTCCACCTTTACGATGGTCTGCGCGCCCTGCTCAATGGTGCCGAGCAGCACCCCGCCCACCTCGGCTCCACGCTTGGGCACGGCGCCGAAGCCGCGCATGACTTCGGCCGACATGCGATCGATGACGCTCAGATGCAGATGAACCACCACGGGTTTTCCGGGCAATTCCCAGACGTAATAACCGGGCACGGCTTGTAAGCTTGGGTCCATTTCAGGTAACGTTTCATCGTACTACGGTGAGCAAAGAACTCTACATCGTCGCTACTCCGATCGGCAACTTGGAGGACATCACGCTGCGCGCGCTGCGAGTATTGCGCGAAGCCGATCTGATTGCCTGCGAAGATACCAGGCAGACGCGGAAGCTGCTGGATCACTACGGAATCGCGAAACCGGTGACCAGTTATCACGATCATAACGAGCAGGAGCGCACGGCGGAACTAATCGAACGGCTGGAGCGCGGCGAGAGCATCGCGCTGGTTTCCGACGCGGGCACGCCTCTGATTTCCGATCCTGGATACCGGTTGGTGCGAGCTGCGATCGCGGCGGGGATTACGGTTGTGCCGATTCCTGGACCGTCAGCAGTGATTGGCGCGCTTGCCGGCGCCGGATTGGGAACCGATTCGTTTCGTTTCTGCGGATTTCTTCCACCCAAAACATCACAGCGCCAGAAGGTTCTTGAGGAATTGAAAAACGAGGCTTGCACGCTGGTGTTTTACGAGGCCCCGCACCGCATTTTGGAGACGCTCGAAGACATTCGGGCTGTGCTGCGCAGTCGTCCGGTGGTCGTCGCGCGGGAGCTGACGAAATTGCACGAAGAGTTTTTGCGCGGGACGGCGGCGGAAATTCATGCGACACTCGCGGCGCGGCCGTCGGTGAAGGGCGAGATCACCGTGTTGATCGGCAAAGCGGAACATGCGGAAGTAGACGACACGCCGATTGAAGCCGCGATTCTCGCGCTTGAATCGAGCGGTCTGTCGCGCATGGACGCGATAAAAAACGTCGCGAAGGCGAGGGGGCTTTCGAAGCGCGAAGTTTATAAACTGACGTTATGAAGAACCGGTCGGTGCCAGTGGACACTGTTCTGCCGCACGTCGTTTATCAGAATGTCGCCGAGGCGATTGCATGGCTGACCGCGACGTTTGGCTTTGTCGAGCATTTTCGGTACGGCGACCCGGCGCAGGGCGCGCAGATGCGTCTCGGTCATGCATGGATCATGCTGTCCAGCGCGCGGGCAGGCCGCTCGACGCCGGCGCAGGTTGGAGTTTGGACGCAGTCGCTGACTTTTTACGTCGACGATGTGGATGCGCATTTCGAGAGATCGAAAGCAGCGGGCGCGAAGATTACAGATGGTCTGCGCGAGACCATTTACGGCGAAAGGGTGTACAACGTCGAGGATCCGGAGGGTCATCCCTGGGAGTTTTCGCAGCATGTTCGCGACGTGGGTCCGGGGGAGTGGAGAGCGGTGGTGGCTCCCTAAAGACTTATTGGCCGGATGAACACGGATGATTAGTGCGGCCGTGCCGGCGGCGGGGAGCAGCAGGTGGACGGACAGAGGACGGGTTCCTGCTCGATCAGCTCCGCGATCATGCGAATCATTGCCGGGTGCGTTTCCACGGTTCCGGCGCGCGCCATTTTCACGCCCAGTTCTTCGCATACCGCGCGCGCTTCGGTATCCAGATCGTAGAGCACCTCCATGTGATCCGACAGGAAGCCGATGGGAGCGATGACCGCGTCGGTGCGAATCTCGCGCAGATAATCGCAGATGTCGGGCTCCAGCCAAGGCTGGGCGGGAGGTCCGCTGCGGCTTTGATAAACCAATTTCCAGTCGGGGCGTCCGACGCGCGACGCCACCGCGGCGCAGGCGCGATTCAGTTCGTCCACATACGGGCTCGACTCTGTCATCGATAGGGGAATGCTGTGCGCTGTGAAGATTAATTTGCCCTGCGGCACTTCGGCTAGGCTCGCGCGGACGCGATCCGTCATCGCCTCGATAAACGCCGGATGGGCGGAAAACGGGTGGATTCTGGCGATTTCCGGCGCGCCCTCGACGGCGGCGCGTGCGCGATCGACGTCCTCGGCATACTGGCGGCAGCCCGAATAGGAGCCAAAGGCCGAGGTGACGAACGCGATGGCGTGGTGAATGCCGTCGTCGCGCATCTGGCGGACGGTATCGGTCAGCATCGGGTGCCAGTTGCGATTGCCCCAGTAAACCGGGATCTTGACGACTTCTTTGAGAGCCGCGACAAGCGCGCGATTCTGATCGTTGATCGGACTGCGGCCGTCGAAATGGTAGTAGTGCTCCGCCACTTCCAGCATCCGTTCCCGCGGAACATTGCGCCCGCGCAGAACATTTTCTAAAAACGGAATGACGTCTTCATGTTTTTCGGGCCCTCCGAAGGAAAGCACCAGCAGAGCATCATATCGAGCCACGATTTTATTGTACGGGTATGATGGAAAGGAAATGTCGCGTAGACGGGTGTGGCTGGCCGCCGTTTTGGTATTGGCGGCTGCGGTCGCGATCTTCGGGGGATCCGCACTCTGGCGCGCGCGGGACGTGCTGCGCGAAGCGCGCGAAGACGTGTCCTCCCGTGCCTCCTTCCGGTTCTCCGTGCGGCCGCTGGTTCCCGTGATTCCCGCCGGCCTGGAATCGATGGGCGCGCCCGCGGTGTTCAACGACGCGGCGGTTTTTCAAGGGAATCTCTACATCGCCGGCCCCGCCGGATTGGCGAAATACGATGGGACATCCTCTGACGGAACAGCGGGCTCGATCCTAGCGCGCTATCGCGTGGGCGCGGAGCTGCCTCCAGCGCCGGTCACGTCACTCGCCATCGGCCTGGCAGGCGATTCGCAGGCGCCCGAACTCTGGATCGGCACCTGGGGCGAAGGGCTGGTGGCGTTCGACGGCCGGTCGTTCCGGCAGATTCGCGCCGAGGACGCGAGGCTGCGGAAAATCACCGCGATTCTGCCCGCCGCCACGGGCCGTATTCTCATCGGGACCGAAAAAGCCGGAGTGCTGGTTTACGACGGCCACGTGCTCGCCCCGTTTCACTCCTCGGTCGCCGACGTCGCGGTGACCGCGCTGGCCGGCAACGATGCCGACCTGTGGATCGGAACGCTCGACCGGGGCCTGCTGCACTGGAAGGCGGGCGCGGTCGAGGCACTGGACGATGTTCTCCCGGACAAGCAAATTCTGTCGCTCGCATTGACCGGCGAAACCCTCTACGCGGGCACAGGTGTGGGCATCGCGGAGATTCGCGGCGGCAAGTTCGGGCGCGTGCTCGCCCCCGGCTATTTCGCGCAGACGCTGCTCGCCGCTAACGATAAGTTGTGGATGGGGACTCTGGAAGAAGGGATGTTCGCGGTGCCTTTGGACGCTCATCCAGGCCGACTGGCGCAGCTTGGCGCGGCGAGCGTATGCCCTGGATGTTCGATCCGTAAAATTCTTCAGATCGACGGCGAGGTTTACGCGCTGGCTGAAGATTCGCTGTGGCATGGAAACGAAGCTCTCATCCGCCGCGAAGACGCTCTGCTGGCCGATCGCAACATCGCTGCGCTAAAAATGGATTCCACGGGGCGCCTCTGGATCGGGTATTTCGACCGAGGCCTGCAAATCCTCAACGCCAACGGCGAGCGCGGCGAGCATCTGGAGGACGATCATCTGTTCTGCGTAAATCGCATCGCGCACGACCCGGTGCGCGGCGTATCGGCGGTCGCCACGGCCAATGGCCTGGTGATGTTCGACGCGGCCACGACGCGGCGGCGGGTGATCGGGCAGGCCGAGGGGCTGATCGCCAACCAGGTTACCGACGTGGTGCTGCGGCCGGACGGCTCCATGATCGCGGCGACGCCGGCGGGGATAAGTTTCATCGACGCGGGCGGCATCAGCAGCATTTACGCGTTTCAGGGCCTGGTGAACAATCACGTTTACGCGCTAGCCTCGGACGGCGCGCGGACGCTGGCCGGAACGCTGGGCGGATTGTCGATTCTGGACGGCGCGGCCGTGCGGGCCAGCTTTACGACCTCCAATTCGGCGCTGAAACAAGACTGGATTACCGGCATCGTTAAAGTGCCTCAAAATACAGGTGAGAGAGATTTCTTTGTCGGCACATACGGCGCCGGCGTTTTGCGCATTACTAATAGAGGAGAGTGGGAAACCTTCGAGGGCATGCGCGGAACCATTGAAATCAACCCGAACGCGATGATTGCGACGCCCGGCGCGGTCTACGCCGGAACGCTGGACCGCGGCCTGGCGGTTTACAACATGTCGTCGGGGCGATGGGGATTTTTCACCGCCGGGCTGCCCTCGCGCAACGTGACGGCGGTGGAGGCGCGCGGCGGGTTGCTTTACATCGGAACGGATAACGGTTTGGTAAAGGTGCCGGAGACCACGGTGGTGACTCAATGAAATGGCTGCTTTTCATAACGGCGGCTGGCTTGGCCTGGGGCGATGCCGGCGTGCTGATCCCGTCGACGGCCAAGCAGCCCGATCCTAAGGTGCTGACGCTGGACGAAATGTCGATCGCGATTACCATCGACAACGGCAATGCCAAGGTGAAGGTGCAGCAGATTTTTTCGAATCACACCGGCGCTCCCATTGAGGGAAACTATGTGTTCGCCCTGCCGGGCCGCGCGTTGATTTCCGATTTCGCCATCTGGGACGACGTCACCCGCATCCCCGGAGTGATTCTGGAGCGCAAGCGCGCCGAGGAAATTTACAACGACATCCGCGCGCAGGCGCTGGACCCCGGCCTGCTGCAAATGGGCGAGCGGGATGCCGACGAGGCTCGCCGCAGCGCCATCTTCAGCGCCCGCGTCGTGCCGATTCCGGCGTACGGAAGCAAGCGGCTGGAAATGGAATATCAGGAGCGGCTCACCGTGGAACAGGGCGAATCGATGTTCGCGATTCCTCTGCGTCCCGATGTGTATCGCGCCCAGACGGCTGGCAAATTGTCGATCACGCTCGAGATTAAATCCGCCCACGCGATGAGCAATTTTCAATTCGTCGGCAACGCGTACGCCATGCAGACGGCTGCGCGCGACGCGAAATCGGTGAAGGCTAGTTTCAGCGGCAAGGCCGTCGTGCTGGCCGAGGATTTCGCGCTGAGGTACGCGCTCGATGCCAAGAAAGACGCGCTCGAAGTGCTCACGTACCGCGACGGAACCGACCCCGGATTTTTCGAAGCGTCGGCCCTGCTCGCCATGCCCACGGCCAACGGTCCGCTGGCGCCGCGTTCGATCGTCGTGCTGTTCGACACGTCGCTTTCGATGCAGTGGGAAAAGCTGGAACGCGAGTTTCAGGCGCTGGAAGCGCTGCTGCGGTCGCTGAAGCCGGCCGATGAGTTCAATCTCATCGTCTATAACGACAAGGTCGCGCCCTATTCTCCGGCTCCTGTCGCGGTTACCCCGGAGACTATAGATAAGGCGCTCGATTTTTTGCGCGCGGCCGCTCTACGCGGAGGCACCAACGTGCAGGCGGCGCTCGATGCTGCGCTGACGCAGCCGCTGGCGCACGATCCTTATATCATCGTGCTGGGCGATCTGGGGGCGACGCGAGGCATTTTGCAAAACGGCAAACTGGCCGAATGGTACGCCGCGAAATGGAAGCAGGTGGCCGAAGCCAAGCGCCCGCGCACCTATGTTTTCGCCGTCGGCGACGATGCCAATCTTCCTCTGGCGCGCATGCTGGCGCGCAACAACGGTGTGCTCGAATCAGTGCGGTCGACGGAGCCGATCGATTTTAAGCTGAAGGCGTTTTTATCGAAGGTAGGCAGGAAGCCTGTGGATAATCTGCATCTCACCACGTCCACGCCGTCGAATTTCGACCTCATTTATCCCTTGGAAGAAAGCGTATTTCCGGGCTCCATGCAGACCTGGGTCGGCGAGTACAAGAAAGCCGCGGCGCAGGCGACGTTTACTGTTCAGCAGACGCGCTCGACTGTTCCTTTGCCCGCTCAGAATACCGAGCACGAGTATCTTCCGCGGGCCTGGGCCAAGGCTCGTGTTGACGCATTGCTCGAAAAAATCGAGCGCGAAGGCGAGGATCAGGCGTCGATCGACGAGATCATCCGGCTGTCGCGAAAATACAAGTTTGTCACGCCCTACACGTCGTTTCTGGCCGCGCCGCGCGCGCTGCTCCGGCCGCGCCTGATTCGTCCCGGCGATCCGGTGCTGCGCGTGAAAACCGACGAATCCATCACCTCGGTGGTGGCGATGTTTCCCTTCGGCACGGTGAAAAAGCTGCGCTATCTTAGCGGCGAAGACACCTGGCAGACGCGATTTCTGGCGCCGAAGGATTTGGCCGACGGCGCCTATCGCGTGCGCCTGCTGCTGCGCGACAAGCAGGGCCGCACTTATCGGGAATCGAAGACGTTCGTGATCGCGAGCCAGCCTCCGGTGGTGAAAGTGAAGCTCGACCGGAAACAGTTCCATCGCGGTGAAGCGGTCAATCTGCATGTCAGCGCGTCGGACACCACCCGAACCATCGTCGCGCGAATGCACGGCGCTGCTCCGGTGTATCTCAAGTGGAACGCGGAGATGGGCTCGAACACAGGCCAGTTGCTGGTGCCGGCGACGTTCGCGGCGGGCCGCTATAAAGTCACCGTGACGGCTGAGGATTTCGCGCACAACATCGGCAGCGGGGAGGTGGAAATTGAAATTCTTCCCTAACGTAAAGACTTGTGCGGCGGTGCTCGCGCTCGGCGGATTCTTCGCTGCTCGCGCGGAGTTGACCAAATGGGCCGAAGGCATCAACGCCGGGAATCGCATCGGGGCGGTCTTTTTCCGCAACGTCCTGTTGCCCAGCGGAATCATCCCGGTTCGCCGGCCGCCCAAGGAGACGCGTCCGGAGCTGACCAAGCTCATCGTTGCCGCGCCGAACGACGCCGAGCTCTATTCGCTGCGCGCCCTCGAGGACGAGCAGCAGCTCGACTTCGCCGCCGCCGAAGCTGACTGGAAAAAATACGCCGACGTAGCCGCGGACAAGGGCGCGGCGCGGCTCGCGCTGGCCGATTTCTACCACCGCCGTCTGCGTTCGCGCGACGAGTTCAACGTGCTGATCGCCGCGTCCTTCGAGCCCGCGCCCGCATCTGAAAAATTGCTTCCGCCGCAGGCGCAGAGGCCCTGGAAAACTTTCCTGCGTTCGATCGGGCTGGTCGACGAGGCGAGGCTTGATCCTTTGCTGGCCGTCGGCCAGTATTCGCAGTGGATCGCGCGGTACCCCTCGGAAACCAGCCTCTATCGCAGCTTTTTCACCTTTACGATGGCGCACGAGCGGTACGAGATCGCCGGCGACGTGATCTCGTCGTACAAGAAAGCTGTTCCCGGCGACGAGGAATTTCCCATTGAAGCGACCGCCGAAATCGCCGCGAAAACCACCTCGGCCGCACGGGCTCTCGAAGTCTACGACCGCAGTTTCAAGCCTCTGTGGCCGGATTCGCTGGTGAAGCAATATTTCGATCTGCTGAAGCAGTCGAACTCGCTGCGCGCATATCTCGAAAAGGCCCGTGCCGCCGTCGGGGCGAATCCCACCGATCTGGCAAGCGCCGCTCGCATCTTTCATTACTGGAAGCAGCAGAACAACATGGGCGCGGCGGAGCGCGCGCTCGCTGAATTCCGGCAGCGCAAGGAGAGCAAACGCTCAGCCTGGACCGCCGAAGAGTTGTCGACGCTCGCGCAGTTGTACGAATCGTCTCATAACTACGATGAATCGGCCCGCAATTATTATGCGCTCTATAATGTCGCGCGCAACGACGATAAAGTTGCGGCGACGGCGCTGGGAAGCCTCGCCCGGCTGATGCTTTCGGCGCCGGAACAAGCGATTCGATTCGGGTCTGGAAATCTGACGCTCTATCGCGACGTCGCCACCATGGACCCTCATCCGGGCTTCCTGAACGCCGTTCTCTCGCTGTTGCTGAATACCAGCGAGCCGGCCGGTCAATACAGGCAGGAGGAGATCAACGCGGGCCCGTACTTCCGGCGCGCCAGGGCCGCGGAACTGGTGGCTCTGTTCGAATCGCGTTTCCCGAACGCTCCGGAGCGCCCGGACCTGCGGGAGCGCGTCATTGAAGGCTACGCCGTCTATGGCTCAAGCGATGCCGTTATCCGCAGCGGCGTGAAGTTTCTCTCCGATTTTCCGAATGCGCCGAATCGAACCGCGGTCGCGCTGCGGGTCGCCGACGCGTATGCGCAAACCAATAAAGCGGCGCAGGAGTTCGCGCTGTACGATACGCTGCTGGTCGAGCTCGCCAAACGCGCCGATGGTGTGCCGCTGGGCGCGCTGATTCCGGCCGAGCCCTCCGCGGCCGAAAATCAGGAGAGCAAGTTGCCTCCTCCGCCGCCCTCTTTCCGGTTCGGCTCGCTCCGTTCGCCGGATTATGCGCGAGTGCTCGACCGGTACGTCGCGCGGCTCGTCTCCCTCCAGCGCACGCGCGATGCGTTGGCGCTCTACCGCCGTGAGATCGACCGCAATCCGGCCGACCCGGGTCTCTACGATACGCTCGCCGCATTTCTCGAACAGAACGATATGGGCGCGGAAATTGAGGCCGTGTACAAGCGCGCCATCGCTCAGTTTCAGGATCATACCTGGCAGCACAAGCTCGCCCGTTGGTATCTGCGCCAAAAACGGCAGGCCGATGTCGCCAGGCTCACGCGTGACGTCGTGCGCCTGTTTTCAGGCACGGAGCTCGACGGATATTTTCGCGAAATCGTCAGTCCCGCGCAGCCCGTCGGGCCCGCGCTCTATCTGCAACTGAATCTCTTCGCGCACCAGCGCTTCCCGCATTACCTGGCCTTCGCTCGCAATTTGTTGACGGCATACTCTTCCGGCGCCACCACC